>Ga0137308_100039_pt1 | contig 209900 bp, 248 predicted proteins | sample Inofrocosms_June_FD_97181 | JGI IMG/M metagenome (GOLD analysis project Ga0137308, IMG submission 97181) | Mouse cecal microbial communities from Vienna, Austria - N-Acetylneuraminic and N-Acetylglucosamine D2O microcosms_June | ecosystem: Host-associated > Mammals > Digestive system > Large... | reverse complement strand
GTGTCCGCATCGGGAAGTATAGGTCGTTTTGTAGAATATAGGGGCGAAAAAGCCTATTTTCAGGACTCAAATATCATTTGGCTTGAACATGACGATAGTATTGACAAGACCTTTTTGAAGGCATTTTATGCGGTCGTAAAGTGGTCAGGGTTAGAGGGAAGCACTATTAAACGGCTATACAATAAAAATGTTCTTGAAACAGAAATTAAGTTACCATCGCTTAAAGAGCAGCGACAGGTAGGACAGTTTTTTGAGCAACTCGATAACCTTATCACCCTTCATCAGCGTAAGTATGATAAAATTGTCAATATAAAGAAGGCTTTGCTCGAAAAAATGTTCCCGGCGGAAGGTGAGGAAGTGCCAAAAATCCGTTTTAAGGGATTTACTGAAGCTTGGGAACAGCGTAAGTTGAGTGAAATAGCAAATATTCAAAAGGGACAGCAACTTGGGAAAGCTGAAATGAGCAGCACTGGTGCTTACTATGTTTTAAACGGAGGGATGGAAGCATCGGGTTTTTCGAACCAATATAATACGCCAGCGAACACAATATCCATAAGCGAAGGAGGAAACTCTTGTGGTTATGTATCCCTGAATTTAGAGCATTTTTGGAGTGGTGGGCATAATTATACGCTGCAAAATCTTAAAATCAACACCATTTTTCTATATCAGTGGTTAAAAAGGCACGAAAAGAGAATTATGGCATTGCGTGTTGGTTCGGGACTCCCCAACATTCAAAAATCTTCATTACAGGATGTTGATGTGACATATTCAAACGCTACTGAGCAACAGGCAATAGCGTTATTTCTCATAAAAATAGACAATCTTATCACCCTTCATCAGCGTGAGCATTCGGTTAAAAAAAGCACAAAATTGAGCAAAAAACATTTGGGCGACAAGGTGCTTTTTGCTAATGCTTGGGAACAGCGTAAGTTGGGGGAGGTGTTTGATTATGAGCGTCCAGACACCTATATAGTTAAATCCGATAAGTACTCAGATACATATAGTACACCTGTTTTAACAGCTAATAAGGGATTTATTTTGGGGTACACAAATGAGATGCAAGTGTGCAATAAAGAGTGCATAATTTTTGATGATTTTACCCTCGATAGCAAGTACGTGACATTCCCTTTTATGGTAAAATCGTCTGCTTTAAAGATATTGACCGCAAAAATTGGCTATTTTTTGCCATTTGCTTATCAATTATTGCAAGCAACAAATATTGAGATTTTAGGGCATGCGCGACATTATATCAGTGTTGTTCAGCCGACAAAGGTACTTATTCCAAGTAACGATGAGCAAATTAGAATTGGCAAATGTATTCAGCAAATCGACAACCTTATCACCCTTCATCAGCGTGGGTTGATTAAAATACAAGGAGATAAAAATGGCAAAAAAAGAAGTTTCAGAAGAATTGTTCAGCGATTATTTTGAACGCTGGATAAGAGTTTACAAGGAAGGAGCGATTAGAAAAGTTACGATGAACAAATATTTGTTAGCTCATTCGTGGCTTAAAAAATTAATCCCTGACTTAAAGATGTGTGATATGGATAGAACTGCATACCAACGGTTGTTGAATGATTATGCTAAATTCCATGAACGCCAGACAACTATGGATTTTCACCATCAACTCAAAGGTGCGATATTGGATGCGGTCGATGAGGGGCTGATACCTCGTGACCCTACCCGAAAAGCAATTATTAAAGGCAAGGAGCCGCGGGAAAAGAAACCCAAGTATCTGAGTCAATTTGAACTGCACACCTTATTGGTGAATCTTGATTTAAAAGGCGATGTAAATTGGGATTGGCTGATTTTATTGGTTGCTAAAACGGGGATGCGGTTTTCGGAAGCCTTGGCAATTACGCCGAAAGATTTTGATTTTTCGCACCAGGCTCTGTCAATTGGAAAGACGTGGGATTATAAAGGCAAAGGAGGTTTTCTGCCCACCAAGAATAAAACCTCCGTCCGCAAAATCCAAATAGACTGGCAGACAGTCGTGCAGTTTTCGGAATTGGTCAAGAATAAACCCGAGGATGAACCGTTGTTTGTGGGGTGTAAAGTATACAATTCCACGGTTAACGACGTGCTGAGAAGGCGGTGTAAGTTAGCGAGGATTCCAACAATTTCTATCCACGGATTGAGACATACCCATGCGTCGCTTTTGTTGTTTGCCGGGGTATCCATTGCAAGCGTGGCGAGAAGGCTGGGGCATGCAAGTATTAATACTACACAGAAGACATACTTGCATATCATCCAGGAATTAGAGAACAAAGATATAGACCTGGTAATGCGGGCATTATCAAGTCTATAATACATAACGCTGACGGATGATAAGGTTCAAAGAACGGTCGCAGAAGTGCGATCGTTTTTTGTGCTTGTACAGCTTGTAAAATCCGTCTAACTATGCTATAATTAAAAGCGAGGTGAAACGATGAAAACAGAAGAGAAACGTATTTGGGGCATACATACGCAGGACGATAATTTATTCTTGCAAGATAAAACGATAGCAGTTGGATGGAGAGCTATGGGGGATTTATCCCAAATTGAGAACAGCAGGGATGCGTTCAAAAAGAAATATGCTGAAACTTATCCCGATAAGCCGAAACAATCTATAGCAAACGGCGTGGGTATGCTATATCGTTTTTGTCACGAAGTCCAAATTGGTGATTATGTCGTTTTTCCGTCCAAATCGAACAGAATGGTAAATCTGGGGGTTGTTGAGAGCGACTATATTTTTAACCCCGATGCGCATTGGGAATATGTGCAACAACGAAAGGTAAAATGGTTAAAACATTTACCAAGGACAGCTTTTTCACAGGGGGCGTTGCATGAAATCGGTTCGGCAATGTCTTTCTTTACCGTGAAAAATTATAGTGATGAATTTTTGGAGGCAATGAGCGCAAAGACTGTAAAGCCTATTTTTACCTCAACCGAGGAAGAAGATGAAACCGTTGCGGCCACCGCCGATGATATCATAGAAAGCACAAAAGATTATATATTAAAAGAGCTTAGCAAGAATCTGAAAGGATATGATTTTGAGAATTTTGTCGCAGATTTACTAAATGCGATGGGATATCGTACAGAGCAATCTCCTCATGGTGGCGATAGCGGAATAGATATTAAAGCCTATAAGGATGAGTTGCCGCCCCGGATTGTAGTTCAAGTTAAAAGTCAAGACGGGGATATCAAGGAAGCTACGATACAATCCTTGAAGGGCGCAATGCGTGAAGGGGATTACGGCTTGTTTGTTACGTTATCTAACTATACGAAAAATGCGCAGAGATACTTGGAAAATACGCCTATAATACGCGGTATCAACGGAACGGAACTCGTAGAATTGATATTGAAATATTATGAAAAACTGAACGATAAATATAGAAAGATGATACCGCTTAAAATGGTATATATCCCTGTTGCGAAAAGTGATATCGAAGAGAATTAATCTTTTTGAAAGATAATAATTACAACTCGGAAAGACCGCATACAATGCGGTCTTTTTTCATTGGCGCAGGTATGCCATTTTTTACACCTATATTTTATAAAATGTAATATGAAACTATATTTATGGAGGAACAAATGAAGTACGGTGAATGGCTTACTGAATGGCTAAATAACTATATAAGGATATCGGCAAAACACAGAACAATTGAACGCTATTCGGAAATTATTAATAATCATTTAATCCCGTCTGTTGGAGATATAGAATTGCAGGAATTAACGCCAATTATATTGCAGAAGTATATCTCGGAATTACTTAAATGCGGCAATAAAAGAACTGGGGCAGGGCTATCTTCGAGTGCAGTCAATTCAATTATTACCGTCATACAGAACTCACTACATACGGCATACAATTTGCGTTATATCAATGATATGGTGGGGGATAAGCTAAAAAGACCCAAGGCAGTAGAGAGGCAAATTGAATGCTTCTCGGTGGCGGAACAGAAGCAGATAGAGCAAGCGGTCAGAGACGGGGAAAAACCGTATATGTTGGGTGTCCTGATTTGCCTTTACACGGGTTTGCGAATAGGTGAATTGTTAGCTCTTGAATGGAGCGACATAGACTTTTCAAACGGTACGCTGATGGTGGATAAAACGTGTCATTATGGTGTAAATCTAAATGGGCAATTTGGTCGGATTGTAGACACTCCGAAAACCGAAACATCAATAAGATTAATACCATTGCCTAAACAGCTCATCCCTCTAATGAAGGAGCATAAAAAAATCCCCTCAAAGCTTGTAATAAGCAAAAATGGTGAGGGGATTTCAAACAGAACATATCAGCGGAATTTTGAATCGCTTTTGAAATCGTTAAATTTGAAGCACAGAGGGTTTCATGCTTTAAGGCACACGTTTGCGACGCGGGCGTTGGAATGTGGTATTGATGTTAAAACGCTATCAGAATTGCTAGGGCATAAATCACCAGCCGTAACCCTAAAAAAATATGCTCATACCTTTTTAATTCATAAAAAAGAGATGATGAATCGCCTTGGAAAACTACTCTCTTAAAAAATTAAAGCAGCCGTTCAGATATAAGAATGACTGCTTTTTCAATTATCGAATAATGACGCCTAATAGTATATTAGGTGTTATATTATTCTTCTCCCACAAGCCGAAGGCTGTAATTTTTACACCTATAAAATCAAATAAGTATTTAAGTATCAGAATAACGGAATAAAGTAGTTGCGAACTATTGCCTTTTTTGTCGAAATATGGTATAATCTACAAGAGATAATGACACCTAATATACTATTAGGTGTTGTTTATTTGATTTGGTTTGACATCTAAACTACGAAATTGAATGAAGGAGTATTTATCTATGTACGATATTAAGTGGAAAAATGATTTAAAAATGTATATCAAGACGTTTAATAATTTCGTTTTTGAGGGGAACGTTAACGACTTGCAACCAGTCGAAACAAATGATGGATATAAATATCTTCCCTTAAATGAAGCTATTGCCGAATTATATGGGGAAGATTATTGTGTGGTTATTTACGACCATACCAAATTGAGTGGTAAAGCTATTCCTGATGCAAAAAATGATGATGAAGATAACCCCTCGGACACCCCTCCTGTCTATGATGAGTCGTGGTTTAATTCTTTTGTGTTTTACGAGGGGTCAAAGAAGATTTTTGCATCGTCTGGTGATAAAATAGATTCACCAAATATTGCTTTGTTCTTGGAATACTATAAAGAGGCGTATTCGAAGAAAATAGACGAATCGTCAACGAAAAATTTACAGTCAGATATAACAAAAGATATGCGCAGAATATATGATGCAATGTCTGAGTTTGAAACCAAGCGCGCGGAGGATACTTATAAAGAAGCCAAACCGTTCTTATTCATTCTTCCCGATGTGTCACGCTACATGACAACTCCTGGGAGTCCAAGCGAAAAAGAGAATTCGATATTGATGATTCTATTTAATGCTACGCAAATTATGGGTACGCAATGTAAACTTATGCTTTTTGTGGACAAGATGAATGACTTGCCTACTTGGTTTGAATCTGAAAATAACAACTCTGCAATCAAAAAAATATTTCTCCCGTCTCCAGATAGTAAATTTAGGGAAACATTTTATCGCCTCGAAATGCGTCCTATAATGCAAGAAATGAGCGATGATGAGCTTGACTCAAAGATTAAAAAGTTTTCGGCGTTTACTGAAAATTATTCCCTTAGAAGGCTTCAGCAATTACGGGCGTTTATTTTGAACGAGGAAGAAAACCGTGATGAAACGACACCGTCGCTAAAGAAATTAGAGAATATTGACAAAACAGTATTCAAATTTGATGTCGGACAAAGTTTCGACCCTTGGCGTGATGAAGAATTAAGAGGAACAATCAAAGGGCTTGCGACATCGCTTAGAGAAGAAGTGCAAGGTCAAAGCGCAGCTATTGCGCGTGTAACAGAGGCATTAAAAGCTGCCGCCACAGGAGTAAATTCGAGCAAAAAGAATGATCGCCGTCCAAGAGCAATATTCTTCTTTGCTGGGCCGACGGGTGTTGGTAAAACAGAATTATCCAAGCAAATTGCCGAGAAAATTTTTCAAAATCAAGACAGTATAATCCGTTTCGATATGAGTGAGTTCAGAGAAGAACACACGGATGCTCGTTTATTTGGTGCGCCTCCTGGATATGTAGGTTATGAATCGGGCGGTGAGCTTACAAAAGCCATAAAACAGAAACCTTTCTCAATAGTTTTGTTTGACGAAATAGAAAAAGCTGCTCCCAGAATATGGGATAAGTTTTTACAAATTCTCGGCGACGGTCGTCTTACAGACGGCAAGGGCGAAACGGTTTCCTTTACGCAAGCGATTATAATATTTACCTCAAACTTGGGCATAACGGCAGACGCAAGTGAAAAGCAAGTTTCAGAGAAGATATCGACAGCTAATACCGCTGAAATTGATAACCAGATTAAACAACTCATTACCCAGATAACAACAAGCTTCCCGGACAAAAAGAACACTTCGACCGCAAATGTTGAGAAGAGCGGTGAGGAGCAAATTGCGAGTGAACAAGGCGAACAAGACATTGTGGCGCTCGTTAGAAGTATAAAACAGCTTGAAAAAGAGAGAGTTCCCTTGACGGGGCTTACCTCGGACTTGAGAGAGAATTTTTTGTTCACTCAATGCTATGCTGAATTAGGTGTTGTTGACGGGAAGGAATATGGCGATGCAACAGAGGCGTTCAATGCGTTTGTAGCAGAATGCGTCAGAGATAGAGTTGCGAAGTATTTTGAAGGTATTGGCAGAAGAGAGGTGCTGGGGCGTATTGGCGAAGAGAATATTCTTGTTTTCAATTTCATATCCCCTAGGATTGCAGAGAAAATTGCAGAATCCACAATTAAAAAATTCTGCAATAATTTAAAAGACGAAAACGATAGTCAGCTTAATTTGTCTTTAACCTCTGCGGCGATAGACCACGTTAAATCTTGTGTTACAAAAGCAGAAGTTTTGAATTTTGGCGGACGCGGAATAGTGTCTTGCGTCGAGAAATTATTAAGTGTCCCGGTTGGAAAATTCGTTTTTGAACATAGCGATATTGGCTTAACAGCAACAATGGATTATGTCGACGAGGAACTTACAATTAAATTAGGTTAACTATGAACATTGAAAACGATTTGCAAATTTTTACGTTCTCACGGTTTATCAATAGCATTGAAAATGAAAGTGAAGCCACAAAGTTGCTTTGTGATTATTGGCAGAGTTGTGGCAAACTCGATAAAATTTTAATGCTAAAAAACATTGATATCTATAATCTAAGCAACGGATTAAAGCTTGACGAAATCTATTTCCTTGTGCATGCGGAAAATTGTATGGAACACTTGTACAAGGTATTAGATGGGTTTTTAATTGCGCCTTACTGTTCTTCTGAAACCTTATCTCCCAAATTGGATAGTGATATTGAAGGACAAACAAAGGAATTAATCAGCAACTTAAAGGACTTGAAAAATATTTATTTAAAAGGCTCTTGGGAGCAATTTTGTAACCAGCTCGGCACTATAGTGGCTAAAATAGAAAGCACTATTTCTGTCTTAATTGGGTCGGGTAAAGATTTTCATTTTTGTACCAGCGCCAATGCTAATCAGCTTATTTCTGGCGATGTTAGTTATGACTCAAAAAGCGGAGTATTTTTTGTGATAGATAAGCAAATATGAAAAAGCTAAATGCAAAAATTGACGTATTTTTTAATGCGCAAAAAAGAGATTATTATATACGAATAAGAACGTCCCGCAGGGAAGAGTTGCCAAGCTATGAAGATATGACGACAGATGAACAAAAGCAATTGTTGTGTGCCGAGTATCCCGAAATAGCAAATTTATTACGCAAGAAAAAACCAAGCGACGAAGAAATTGAATTGGATATTGACCCCAAAATCAAAGAGTACAATGAACGTACTCGAGCTATGGTTCGTAGACGGTGGAAACTGTTCTATTGTGGGAGCCTCAGACAAATCAATGATGAGGCTGATTCTATAATATTAGATAAAAAAGTTACCACATTTACTGATTTAAAATATGAAGGGTCTCTTGACGATTCCGCAATTATAAAATTTATTCAAGACCATCAGAGTGAAAGTGGGAAAGACATATATATTGCGTTTGAGTGTAGCGAATGTGGACAAATTGAATTCGGTCGCCTTATTAACGGAAAAGCTACATGTACTAAATGTGGGCATGCAATAGCGTTAACAGACAGTAATGTCTCCAAATTCTTCGGTGAAAACGCCTTAATGAGAGCAGCACAAAGTGTTAATGAGAAAAAGGCAAAAAAGAGCGATGAACAACAAAATGCGTCGCCTGCTTATCTTCCTAAGGCACGGTCATTTTATTACAACAAAACCACCTATGGAATCAATCTGCCTGAGTTCAAAGCTTTACATGAAGTTCTATTTAGTGATTGCGCTATTGATAAAGTTTTCGTGACAGACGATAAGGGAACGATATCATTCAGCCCAGATTATGACAATTATTTACGCATCATATGTGAAAAGGGAGTAGATACCAAGCTCTACAAAAGTAAGGTACGTATAATACGAGAGATTAATTCTGCTTCAAATGCACTCTATGGTGCAATGGCGGGATTTTATTGGTATTTTAATGAATTTGGGTTGACCAAATCTTCTTCTTTACATTGGAGAGTTGGCGATGCGCTGTTTGCGTTTAAATCTCCCCAGGATTATGTTTCCGCTTTATGCTCGGCGGATGCAAAAAAAAGACAAGCTATTATTTCACTATTCAATGAGCAAACATGCCAATATTTCTTTAAAAACTATGAGTATAGCATTATAGAGTTGTCTCATTTAATTTATGACACCACAGGAAAATTCGTTTATATTGCTGAAAATAATGATACCTTTATTGATTTTGACTCTAATTTTATAAATCACTTGTCTGATTTCGACGACAAAATAGCGGCGAGGAATGATTTTATAGAAGCCATTCATGGTGATAGAATCTTTTGGGATAAAATCAAGGGGAGCATGGATGACTATGATGGGTACTTTTCAACGGCAGACGAAACCTATTACGATCGATTATGCTTTTATCAATTTGCAATCCAAGGCAAGTCAATAGTGAAATATAAAAGCTTGCAAATAAGGGATTCAAAGGAAGGAATTGAATACATCAAATCAGTAGTTACAAGTGCCTATCTTAGAAGAGATAATAACACTCAAATGCGTTTTCGTGATTTAACGCAAATGCTTTTAAAAACCGCATTATTTAATAGCATGATAATCGGTACTGAAGGGGTAGTTAAATCAGGGCAAATAGGCTCAATTCCTTTTATTGAAAGGTTGACGGAATTAGTTAGCGAAACAAACAATACACCTACTATAGATGCTTATTTGTTTTGCTTAAACACGATTAATAAAAGAACTAAAATTGAATATAACGGCAATGTGGATACTCTTTTGAATCTTGCCCACGCGCAAATAAAAGCGGAAAAAGGGGATGGAATATATGTAAAATTTATATTAGATGAAAGCATTAATACCGTTATAAAAAGCATTTTAGGTGAGAGCTACGAAAATATTCAATCAGAATCAGCAACATTTTTAGATAAGGTTAATTCTGAAATAAAGAAGTTGCAAGTTGAGTTTGATAAAAAAATAGAGCAGTTTTCTGCTGACAAAGTGGCTCGTAGGAATACAACGCAGCAACGAAGCGAGGCTGTTGTAGAGAAACAGCCACAAACATCATATACAACTAACGAAACTCAAGTAAGAAGACAAGGTCAAAATGTCACGAAGAAGGAGGATACATCAGATGAGTGGGCCTAAATATTATACATTTCCTGCTGGATCGCCAGAGGAGGCGGCTGGAATTTTATCAAAATTTTCTGCATTCCAATGGGGAGTAAGCGCTACAGTATCTGGTAATGAAATAAAGGTTACTGTATCGAACGCTGCTTGGTGTGCCGGGAAAGATTACAGCTATATTTCGGAGCAAATAAGTCAGGCAAAAGAACGCTTCCGTGAAGATGAAGAAATGAAGCGTATGTTAGAGAATGCCAAAAATGATGAAGTTCATCGTGTTGGCGATATTAAAACGAGGATTAGTAAAGAGGCTGATTCTAAAAGGAAAAAGCTGACAGATGCTCGTGGTCGAAGCACTGTATTATGCCGTGAATCCAATGTTTCGTTTAATACGCCTTTTGGAGTATATAGTTTAAGCGATTGTACGGAGAGAGCAGAAAAGCTTGTTCAACAAATTGATTCGGAAATAGGAAGTATTGCTGCTGAAAGAGATAAGTGCCTTTCTAATTGTGACTCGTATTCGGCAAGTGTTAGGAGCGCTACATCGTTAAACGAGTTGTCAAGAATCCAACGCAATGCTCCCGATTTAACAATTGAAGGAACATATATAGACCGCAATGTAGATAGCTTAGAACAAGAAATAAAAGAAAAAAAGAAACAATTAACTGCATTTGTCCATTTTCTTGGGGAACTCGATAATGCAATCTCAACTAAAGGATTAAGCCAGTATAAACAAAGAATAACTGATAAAATTAGTTCAGTTGACATATATTCGCCTTCCTCTATTCAAGAAATTCTGCAGCTCGTCGAGCAGGTGGAAAGGGAACATACTTATTTGCAAGAGCAACTTTGTATTAAACAAGCGGGGGAGGCAGCCGAAAGAGAAGTTTCATACCGAATTGCCACATTGAAACAATTAAAAAGTTTATTAAAACCGTTGGCGGATAACGCTGAGAAGAGTGTTGAAACCCAAATAGAATACGAACGAATCGGTAAACAAGCAATAAGTGAATGTGAACAAATTATTGAAGAAGTCTTAGGGTTAGACTTTTGTAGCGCAATCCATTTTAAAGCGTTAGAAAAAATTAAATCGGTGATAGATAGGGCTCGTGGGTCTTTGAGGTCTCCAAATGTTTATGCGCAACTTACAGCTACTCTTACTCAATTGAGAGGAATTCAGGCAGAATGCATTAAAGAGGCTGAGAGCTATACTAAATTTTCTGTCGAGCTTGATAAATATAAAGAACTTTATATGAAGCTTAGAGGGATGCTAAGTGCGGGAGGCTCTAAATTAATTGATGAGGACGGATTCATAGAGAATCCAGCCAATATCGACTTTGCATATTCCGATGACGAGCAACAGATTGCAATGTTGGCAGACAGGAACGCTCAATTGGAGTCGATAATAAATCAGAGTGTACAGCATACATTTTGCGCAGGAATGTCGGCTATATTGCATAAAAGCAGTTGGGGAACTGAATTCAAGCGTGAAAAAAGAGCTGACGATAGTGTTCATCTTTCTTATGTACGAAAAGCAGATAAAGGAGCTATTTTCGACGTTTCTTGCGGTGCGAATGGTGAGATAGCAATTGTGCCGAAGGGAGTTATACTCAGCAATGGGCATGCAACGATTTCAGCAGCTGAACTACGTTCGGTACATTCTTCATGTGCTTGGGCAGATGAGATAAACCAAACATTTGAAGGCATAGGGATACCAAGCGGCTCATATGAGGAAATGGATGCGGCGGAAAAAGAAAAACTGTATGATAAAAAGAATTACTACAAAATTGAAACGGACGAAGAGTCCATTCGGTTCTTGCGTATGAGCGGATACTCTGACGAGGAAATTGAAAAAATGGGCTACACAGTGAGAGGCGTTGAAGTAGAAGACGAAGAGGAAACATCCCAAAAAAGTAATAGACAGGTTGCAAACGCAATCGAAATAAAACCTAAGAAATAATGCAAGTTGGTAAAATACTATTCCCAATAACAACCCTCGGACCAGGGCAAAGGTTAGGGCTGTGGATGCTTGGTTGCACTAGAAATTGTGACGGCTGTTCAAATCCAGAGTTGCAAGTGTTTGATGCATCTAAAAATATAGAAGTCGATAAACTAATTGACTTTATTTTGGACGCACAATGCGACGGGGTAACAATTTCAGGCGGAGAACCTTTTCTTCAAGTCAAGGAACTAAGGAAACTTATCGAAAAACTCAACACAGCGGGCATCGATGATATTTTGGTTTATACGGGGTTTTTGAAAGAAACATTAGAAAATAGAAAAGACCCCGATATTGATTATATTTTATCTAATATCGCAGTCCTAATAGACGGGCCATTTATTAAAGACTTAGTTGACGATGTGCCGCTTAGAGGATCATCAAATCAAAGAGTTTGGTTATACAAAGAACAATATCAAAAAGCATATAGTGATTGCTTAAACGATGTAAAAAGAATCGATATCATAGAGCTTAAAGGGGAAACACATTTTATTGGTATCCCATTTGCGAATTACAAGGAGTTATATCCTAAATACATAAAAGCGAGGAAAAATTCATGAGCGAGTTTTATTTTGACTATAAGTGCATAGCTATGAATAGCGCATCAACAAATTCTAAAGGGACAGATAAAGCATTAGATTTCTATTTGTTTCAGGACTATAACAACAATGACGGGTCAATGTGCGTACAGGTTTATATTCCCAAGGCTTTGCAAGAAAAGTTTTGCGGAGTAAGGCTTTATTCTTTGCCGAACGGTGTAGAAATGCCCGATTTTATGAGCCAAGCTCCTTATGAATTTATACCGAGGGATGAAGTGGTAGGACGCGGTATGGAAACTTATCACTTGTGCGATGATAATTGCATTTTTATCAGAAGTAAAAATGGCGAATTGTCAGGGAGTGGAGTTATAGCTTTTATCGATGGTGCGGACAGAAATGCTGCTCCAAAAGTAGAAAACGCATACAAATATGTAATTAACTATGCCAAGAAGGAAACAATTTCATACCGTATTGTCGAGCAAAAAAACCGCATAAAAATACAGGTAATCTACCCACTTATCCGAAGCGACATGGTTTTACAAGTAATCAAAAAAAGAGGAGCAAAGCCTATATTAATTAAAGACAGGCTAAACGAGGAAAATCTCCTCATGACAAAAGACGGTCCAGCAGAAATAATATTAAAAGCAAATGGCCGAATCGAAGATGTTGTGAAGGTGAGCTTTGCAGCAGAAGATACAAACGGAACGGATTTCCGTTTAGTGTTTGCGGATTTATCAAATAATAAATATTATTTATTGGTTGATGAATCAGATTATACTCTTGAAGATAAAAACTTGAGAGTGCGTGAACAGCGGACAAAACACAAATTAACCGATTCGGTACGGCGGTGTCCGTATTGCGGTAATCCTATGGCCATAATCCTTCAGCATACAAAAAAAGACACTCAAATCTGTACCTGCTCGGGCGAGATAAGAACTTATACAGTATCCGATCCCAAATTGTTACATCAGCAGACAGTAATATGTGGTGCAAATTTACCTATGCTTTCCAACCCTGCATTTGATGAATTAAATCCGCATGCGTTAGATGGCGCAAGTGATGATGAGGGGTTTATTACGGTGAGGAATCTTATAATACCTCAACCTTATTTAACGCTACCTTCAATGAATGTGGTTGTCGTTGGCGCACCCAAATCAGGTAAAACTATATATTTGTCGTCTGTCATGAATATGAGAGATGGAGGGACGAGCAAAGGTGTATATTCCGATCCTTTCTTGCTTAACCGTATTCTTAATGTTTTTGACAAAACAGGCAAAGGACTGAAAAGCGTTAAAGAAGTGCAATTTGAAAATGTAGATGTTACTGGGAATAGGGGGACTTTAGGATACAATTGCGAGAGGGAAAGAAGTTCATCAGTAGATAAAATTAAAAGACGCTATGTAATTTCAGTTGGCGGAATGGTAGAAAGCTATACTGACCCCGCCGAGGCATTCAGATTGTCATGGCATCCTATTGGCTTCCAAATGGGAAATCTTGGATACATTTATTTTTATGATATACCGGGTGAAAAATTCACGCAGACAACGACGGATAAAGTTCGTGCTGTGGATATGGCGGATTGCTATTTGGCGGTTATAGATGGCGCTAATCCCCACGGAGCAAAAGGAGCATTAAACGATTTACATAAAGCATTACAACGAATCCCGAAATTAGCGAAGAAAAATATTGATATGGAAAACATGCCCATAGCAATTGTTTTTACAAAGCATGACTTAAAATTATCGGATTACGTTCATGAAGGCGATGAAGAAGGAATAAAAAACTGCTTTGATGAAAATTGTCACGTCGTAAGAGAAGATATTCTTGGAATGATGCCCAAAAATGGGGTTTATTCAGGAAGTGAACTTGAAAGACATATTGATTGCTCAAGTTATGAGCTGGAACATTTCTTACGGTCATCAGGCGATCGTGTTAGCACAGACTTATTGACTGACATAAAGAGCAGATATAAAAACATAAAGTTTTTTACTTGTTCTGCATTAGGGAATGATGAATGCTTAGGCGAATCTGACGAAGACACAAAAGAAGTATTATTTAGACCTAGGCGACTAAGATTAGAGTTACCGCTGATATGGTTGATGTACCAAAAAGGATTAATTAAGAGGTAAACGAACATGGGGAAAGTTTTGGAATGCGTGTACGCATATATCTACAAAAACAATTATGCAGGCGCTTGTTCTCTTGGTAAGCAAATATATACCTTGACTGAGGGATTAACGGCACGAGAGAACGATATGCTGGCAGGAATAATGCCCACAATCGATAATGCAGGGGTAGCCAAAATCGATAATGATTTTGGAGTAAAAATTAATGGAACAAAAGTTAATCCCGATTTCGACATGGTTTCTTTTGCATACTATCCATTGGTCAGAGGCTCGAATCATAGGGCAATTTGCCGTTTCGGATTAAGAAAGTCGTTAAGGGAAAGAAACGTCCGTGGGTCTAAGGAAATAGCCCATGCGCTTATTCTGGAAAACGAGAAATACGATGGTTATTTCGTAGACTTTATAGATTTGGATTCGGGGTTTTTCGCTAACGATGCTTATAAAGACATTGCGCTTGATGATTCCCAAGCAGTCTTAGATGATGCTGTTTATGAAATGAAACCAGCAAGGCTTGAACCTGTAGATATAGACATGTTATCGTCATCGGCTTTAATGATGACTGACATTTATAACTTGGGTACGTCTGCGCCTAAAATTATTTCAGAGATACTGCATGCGCTTTTTACGGCTCAGAAAAACAAAAAAACTACCTATATAATTTATAATCCCGAGGATTGGGAAGTCGCTAAAGAATACATAAGAGTTGCCTTAAAACTTTTACCGTCTCAAATAGCGAATGAACTTTCTTTTATCACATGCTATGGTAGAACGGATTCCATTTCTGTGGACATTTGCGGGATTCCAACTTGTGACAATGATTATATTGCTATGCTTGAGAAAAAAGGATGTGCAGTAAAAATCTCTGGCCCTAGTGCCACTGGAGCTGTTGGGATAGGTGGAATAAAAGCCCCGTTCGCTGAATTTCTTTATTCCGCAAGGGATATAGAAATCGAAAAGTGGCTGGATGAGTCAGTAAAATATTATAAGCATATTAAAAAATTAGAAGAAATTAATGATACTATTTCTTTATACTTAAATAAAGAAAGTGATTCCACCAATGGTAGTGGAGTATCTTTAAAGCAAATTGCTGAGTGTATCAAGCTCATTACAAATAATCTTGAATTGATCGCCAAGATACCTTTAGAAAGTAAAGAACAAATCGAGTCAGTTAAAAACCGCATAGATTTATTATGCGTCAACATACAAAACATCACGGTCGAAACTATTCATGATGAATTGTTCTTACCGCTTATACATTTAATGAGCGAATGCAAACGGTATGGCATCGAAGAGCAGGACTTAATCGCTAATACGTTGTATGCTATTTTATTTGGCGTTCAAGGTCAAAGTGAAGAATCAGAAAGAAAGCGTTTTGAAATCTTATCTTTGGGGAACAGCAAAATTTTGCAGGAGCTTAAATCAAACAATCTCGACATTATAAGATATTTAGAGTCGAAGTGGATGTCTTTACAGCCTTTATTTGAGGACTATTTCGGAGATAGAAGGTTTAGAGAATATGCAGCAACCTTTAGTTTGGAATTATTGAAGATGCTATTGGCCGATGTCGAGCGGAGTAATGATATTTATAGCGATATAAGAGACTATTTTGTTTCGGCTTATCTTGGGGTCAAATCCAACCAGCTTATAAAAATGTTAAGCATTGCATTTTCAGCGACAAGTCATGCTGCGGTCTTCAATTATTCGTTAAACACTCTTTTAAAACCCGGCGTTGATTCAGAGCTGTATGCCGATAGGGTAAACACATTTTGCAAATATATAGAAGATAACGGAATGTTACAAGAAGCTGTTACATATTTCAGAGACAAATATGTAATGGTTGATTATGAGAAAGAAGAAATAATATCTGTTATCTTTGAAAAATTGTTGACCGCATACATAAAGCAACCCACAATCAAAACTCTGGATGAGCTGTATAATGGGTTTATTACTGCAAAAGCTTTCCTTGGCGAGTACGAAAATGTTGGGTTAAGTATGTTCATTTACGATTTTGTCGCCCAACACATTATAAATCCGATATATGAGGAAGCAATACGGGCAATCAGATTTGATGACATCAATGATTCAGATATTGAGCGGTATCAAGAATTATTGCGAGTATATTCTAAAAATGAGTATTCGCATAAAATTGATGCAAAGTTCTGTGGGCGGCTTAGGACATTGTTTGACAGCTATGACGTATATAAGAACCAAACGAAGAGAGAAAATAATCTTATTGACTGTCGTATTGATTTTATTACACGTGAGTTGTTGCTTTTAGATGGGAAAACCATTTTGTATTTGCTCAATACCTATATTGGCGAAAAACAAGTTCTGGATAGGTTTTATCACGAAGGGATTGAGGGCAAAATAATAAAACATGAACGGTTCTTAGAAGTTGCTGGAGCAATGGCTAAAGAGTTCTTGTTGGACAAAGGGAAAACGCTGTCAGCGAGCGAACTTAATACATTCAATCAGAAAAAAAATGATTTTGCTAAAGAAATTAGAGAATTGAAAAGCGACCGCAACAAGGGGTCTCGATTTCGCCGCTTTTCTGACAGCACTTTGGGATTAATTGGTTCGTCAGTTTTCGCAGCCATAATTGCGGTTATAGCAGGGATAGCAAGTTATCTGATTTATGAATTTGTTGCAAATGAGTATTTCTTAACGATATATATTGCTTTCCCGATAATTTCATTTTTTGTGGCAGAAATCATGTATTGGTATAATTACAGAGATAGACGCCTGCGGAACATAACTGTGGTGGCAACATGGCAAACGTTGTGCGTTGTGATGGCTATGTATGCGGTATATGTTTTATTGCAGTATATTTTTGTTTTGCTATTTTAAGGAGAGAGACACATGGCTGAGAGTCAGTTTACAAAGCGAAAAATAAAGTTATTTTTAATCATTTTAATAATTGTAGCGGTGTTATCTGCCGCTGCAGCTATTGGCTTGCATTTTTATGTGGGGCATAATTTTGATGCAACAAGTTTGAATGAGCATATTGATGATAAATTAAAGCTTGGATCAAAATTCACAATTGACGATATATTAGAAGGCGAAAAATATACATATTCTTGGGTAAAGTCATCAGATATTAATGTTTCGGTATTAGCATTGTCCGAAAATGAAGATGAGGGATATTCAGAGAATGAGGGAATTTTGTCTTATTCGTCTTCCAGTGGCGAATTTACTGTTATAGGTATTGCCAAAGGCAAAATACTTTTTAGCAATGCAATAGATTCGACAATTAGTTTAGAATTGCCTTTTCAAACAAAATTTGCATCAAAAGATACCGAACAGATAATAAATAGTCCCAATAATTATCCTAGCCTTTTAAATGATGGAATATTGACGGCCGAAGAGATTTCGGGGATTACTAAATTACAAATTTATAATTCACGTGCGATTGATTTTGCTGACTTCCACTTATTATCTTCACTCGAAAAGCTTGAAATATTAAACGCCTCTACAAATATTGCAAACAGCGCATTAGAAGCAAGAAATTTAAATTTACCAGAGAAAACGCATATTTATGTCCCTCAAGGAAACTATTTGGATTATTTAAAAGCGAATAGCGGGTGGGTAACATATGGCGATAAGATTTTTACCATTACTGATGAAGGAAGTCTTGCAAGTGTCATTTTAATTAAAAATGGTGGAAAGATTTCTGATGACAACGGGTTAAGTTTTGAAAACGATGGAGTTGCTATAGGATCGACACTTGCCCTTAGTGATAAATACTCAATTGAGAAAGAGGGATACTCTTTTTCAGGCTGGACAGCCATGATAAATGGTGCATCTATCAAAATTACAGATGATTATGTGTTTACGGGCGATTTAAAACTATATGCTCAATGGGAGCCTTATTCTTATACATTAAAACTCTACCACAACAATGGAACTGGTAAAGTAACAAATCATGTAATGACATATGATAAAGACGAAGCCATAGCATCTGTGACTAACTTGCCTTTATTTGAGGGCTGCACACAGTTGGGCTGGGCATATGAGTCAACTGCGACTGTAGCTGACTTTGAAAACTGTGAAGTGGTTCAAAATCTGTCTACTGAAAATAATGCGGAAATAAGTCTGTATGCTGTTTGGGCAAATAATGTATTTACAATAGAATATTACAATGGAAGCGATTATTTTGATAAAATCACTGGTAACTATGGGGCATCTGTTCAGCTGACAGCTCGCACTACGCCTTATGACCCGACTTCCGATTTCGTCGGGTGGGCTTATTCAAATGATGCGATAAGAGCAGATTACAAGTACGGCGAAACGGTAGAAGGGTTATATGCTACTCCTAATACCAATGGGATTATCAAGCTATATGCAGTATTTGAGGCTGCATATTATACTATAAATTATAGCGTTGGTGATGCTACACCAAAACCGAGTTCTCAGACCAACTTGCCAAGAGGACAAGCAGTTGTGCTGCACGAGGCGATAAGTCGAACAGGGTATAAGTTTAAAGGCTGGAAAGATGATGGCGGCATAATTTATACTCCATTTGAAGATTATTATAAGCAAGATATTTCAAAAAGAATTTGGATTAAGGACTATTATTTAAATACAGGCATAGTAACAACAAAATCGTCGGTGACTCTTACTCCTATATGGGAGGCAAATACCTTTAAAGTTAATTTTAATGGAAATGGCGCAAGTAGTATTTATAGCTCGACTACAGTAACATATGGGGTTGAAACAAGTTTTACGGGGTCAGTAAGTAAAACGGGTAATGAATTAAATAATTTAACCTCAAATGTAGGGAGTGTGTCAATCACAGGAAGGACATTGTCGGTTGCTAACATCAGTAAATTGTACTTAGCTTTAAGAGGCAATACAGCGGATAATGATTATAATTCCAATCAAACGGTAACATTTACTGCTAATTGGAAAGTTCTAAGCTATGATTTAAGTATATCACAGAGTAATGTGACAATTACCGTGAAAAATAGTTCTGGTGGAACAGTGTTGGCGGGCAAGGTAGCATATGGAACAACTTTGACAGTTACTTTTTCCACAAACAGTGGTTATCATGATGGCTGGTGTAAGGTAAATGGCGCTAGCATATCCAGCGGTTATCAGTTTAATATGCCAGCAGATACAGTAAAAATAACATCGGGGGCAACCCAAAACAGCTGCATTGCATTAGGTAGTTTAATTACGCTTGCGGATGGTTCACTAACGGCGGTTGAAAATCTACAGTTAGGGGATGAGGTGTTAGTCTTTAACCATGAAACGGGATTATATGATGTGTCGAATATTATATTTCTTGATCATCACGGGTTTAATATTTATGATACATTAACTTTATGTTTTGAAGAGGATGTCTATGTAAAGGTTATATACGAACATGGCTTCTTTGATAATGATTTAAACGAATATGTAATGGTGAGCGAGGAAAACGTGAACAATTATATTGGTCATAATTTCTATTTTGCTGATTACAATGAAAACCTTATTGGGCGAAAGTTAAAGCTATTAAGCTATAAGATTGAAGAAGAGTATACTGATGCGTTCTCATTTACAACAGCAGTACAATACAATCATTTTGTAAATGGAATGCTTGCTATACCAGCAGGAATCGATGGCATTTATAATATTTTCGCCTTAAATGCGGATATGAAGTATGATACCGCTCTTATGCAAGCGGATATTGAAAAATATGGATTAACCTCATATGAGGAGTGGGCAGAGTATTTGACCTATGAAGAATTTATTATGTTTAATGGACAGTATGTAAATGTAATCGTTGGGAAAGGGATGCTTACAAAAGAGCAAATAATAGAAATGCTCCTCATGTACGGCTGGGTGGATTAAATGCCTATGCTTAATATTCCATTATCAAATCCAAGTAACAATTATTCAAACTTGCTTCCTAGTACATTGCAGCCAATATACCAATCCTGCATTAGAAATCTGTCAAGCGGCACATTATCTACGACTGTTCAGTTAGAACCAACGGAAGCAAACCAACGAGCAGTTGAATCTGTGGTGGAAGCGGTTATTTATGGTTGCCCGGAAATATTCTTTATTGAGCAACAGATAGAAACCTCTTGGATGGGTGACCGCTTAACGATTAGGTTCACGAACAAATATGCGGACGAAAACATTCGTGATTTGTGGGACAAGCTCAATACAGAAGTAGATCGAATCGCCGCAATAATTAACAAGTTTGAAAAACCCTATGACAAACTTAATCGCTTAAATCAGTATCTCTGCGCCAGAGTAAAACCCGTTAGCTCTTCGCAGGGAAGATTTGGCGATGCGTATGGTGCTTTAATCCTTAAAGAAGCAAGATGTGAAGGGTATGCAAAAGCGGCCAAGCTAATTATGGACAGGTGCGGGCTGTCGGGTATTATTGCTCGTGGCGAAGCGGTTTCTCAAGAACGTCGTGAGCCGCATGCCTGGATTATAGCCGAGTGCGATGGCAATAATTATCATTTTGATTTCACCTGGAATGCAATAAAAGGATTAAACGGAATCCCCGGCGTGGAATACATGTTTTTGGATGATGAAACAATCGGAAAGGAACATTTCCCTAGTTATGCATACCCCGTTTGTTCTGATGCTACAAAAATGTTTTGGGTAGTAAATAATGGGATAATAAAATATCACTCAGACTTGTCACGCATTAAGATAGTACCAGTAAAAAACAATTATATAGCCGTTGCCAAAATACCTCAAAAGCTCAGCAAATATGAGGTGGACAACGAGGTTATAAATTGGATGATAAATGACCTTGCAGCTTATAGCTATGGCTCAAGCATTAATTTCAGCTATAACGAACCGCTGGATTTGCTTGTTTTCTATTTCTTAAATTAGGAGTAAATATGGAAAGAATTGATTTTGTAACATTCAATTGCGATTTTATGATTAACGCAAAAATGACCAATGTCGGTGTCGCAGTTTATGCCCCGATAATTTATGGATTCGAGGATAAGTATTTCAATGCTTGTGTTGAATTCTTGAAGACGGGGAATGAGTCAAATCTTGAATTTGGGAAATATTCTATAAGCATGTTGCGCAAAACGATGGATGTTTCATATATTCAAGCGTTAGTCATTTTACATAACATCGAGCATATGCCGAATGAAGCTCCGAATATTTACAATCCAAATATTGTGGAGTAACACATGAATGAGCTTGTTTTTAATGCGCAAAATTATAAATCATATTTTGCGTGGAGTAAATTTCGTTCTTTAAATCCCGAACAAAGGGAAGACCTCATAAGGTGTTCAGTTGAGCAAATAAGTAAAGAAAAAGGGTTACAACAGGTAAATGTAGGATTTGAAAAGGCGGATGCTCATTCCCGCGGATACTGTTATCAAAGATTTGAAGGGGAAAAGTTTGCCAGTCACGAAATTAGGTTAAATGATGATATTTTAACGGAATCGGATAATTTCTACTCCCCTTATCAAATCTACAATACGATAAATCATGAGCTGGAGCATGCATCGCAATTTGAACATGCTTCTAATATGGCGATTAGCAATTCCGATTCCGCAACGCTGGAACAACGTCTGAACGACCAGCATTATTATTCTTCTGCTGGTGATAAAATTGTCTTTAACCCTGGCGAAAGACCGCATAGAGAACTACGATTTGATAAGCAAACGGATTTCCAAATGTATCGAGCGCAAGCATGCGAAGCTGATGCGCGTTCTGCGGGTTATTCGGCTGTTCAAGGCTTAAAACAAGAAGGACAAAGTGATACATATCTCGATGCTTACTTGAGAACAGAAAAAGCACGTGAAATAAATAATAACCGAGTTATGATGAGCCGATTAGGCATGCATTCACGTGAAGAAATGGCAAAAGAGGAATTAAGCCATATCACTTTAGAAAAGGTGAATGAACAAGATAGGCAGAAAGTTTTAGAGTATGCAAGGCAAAAAGATTTTGAGACAGCTAAAGAGGTTTTAAGTGCAGACTCAAATGGTACTGCAACCGAGGAACGGATAAGGCAACAGTTCGATAATAATCAGACATATTCAAATTTTTACCAAAGCCAGCGGTACAACGATAACAAAGTCAAAGGATTTGACCATGAATTATATTCGTATGCCCAATACAAATGGGAAGACGATGAAACGGCGAGGGAAGAGTACTTTGCGCGGTCGAGTTTAGGAGAAGATGACGAGTCGGCGGATGCGCAATTCTTTGAAAATTATTCTTCGGAAATTGAGCTGGCGGAAGAGCCTGATGAATCTTTCCTTGCAAAGCAAAGTCAAATTAGCGACTCATCCAAAATCACATATGCGCAAAAAATAAAAGGTGCCGCAGTAGGCATTTTCGGTGCAGCGGCAATGAAGAACGCATTGGATGCGCATGACCACGGTTATATGACGACTGCGGGGTACAATGCAAGCCTTGGAATGAAGGGCATGGGCAAAGGTATGGAAGCATTGAGCCACGTGCCGTCAGGCGCATCGGTAGCTGGAACAGCCGCTGATACGGCTGGTCATATGTATGATGCTTATCGAGCAAATGAACATCCCGAAGAAGTGATTAATTTTTCTCCTTCACCTGTTCCCCAGGAACAAATTGATAGCCATACTTTAACGGTTGATATAAATAAAGGGATTATAAATAACTCATGATAGAAATAACTGATGAAACAGCGGATGCGGCAATGGAATTATTGTCAACCTATATTCCGACCATTCAATCTGAGCATCGTGATGTTATTGAAAGAGTAATGCAACAAATTGAGAACAGGGAGTGCGACGAGGCGGATCTGACATTTGCATTATGCTTGCTTCAAGATATTACAGCCGAGAAAGAGAAAAATGTTGCTATCTCTAAGCAGGCTATGGCATTAATAAAAACAGTGGACAAAGAAGTAATTTTAGAACGTGAGCTGATTAATTGTTTTTACGCAATACTAATGCAGCAATCGCCAGTAGAAACGAGAGGAGTTGCCTTATGGGGATTCAAAAGACAGCCTTAGAAGGAAGTATTTTATCTAAAAACAGACCGCCGCAAATTAATTTTGAAACGGTAAATATTGGTGGGGTTTGTGGCAGAGAGCAAATGTCGTTCAAGCTCAATGAAGATATTTTAAGCAAGCATTTAATGCTTATTGGAGGAACGGGCTGCGGTAAAACCAATACTTTCTTCCACATTGTGAGTCAGTTAAAACGCAAGATGGCTCAAAATGATGTAATGATAATATTTGATACAAAAGGCGACTATAAGAGCAAGTTTTTTGATGCCCGTTATGATTACATACTTTCAGCAGTAGAGCAGGAATCAAATGCGGTTTGGAATGCTTTTTCTGAGATACTTGGGGAAGGCATATCTAAAGAAGATATAGATGCCAATGTGGCAGAAATAGCATGGGGGTTATTCTCTGATAGTATTAGAAAAAACAATAGTAATCCGTTCTTCCCTAATGCCGCAAAGGACTTGTTTGCGGCGGTTATTACTTGTTTAATTAGAAAAACAGGGTATAAAACAGATCTCATTAATAAATACCTCAACAACAATTTTTTAAGGAACTTTTTTGATACGTTGACCGTTAGTGTCCTGCAAGATTTAGTTAAGGGACAAAGCGACCAGGCAGCGGTCATGACTTATGTTGGAGATGGAGCGAATCCCCAGGGGCTGGGTGTGTTTGCTGAATTGCAAACAGTCATTAGAAAAATATTTGTTGGTGCATTTGCGAAGAAGGGTACATTTTCTATACAAAAATTTGTACAACAACGACAAGCAAAGACACTATTTATTGAATATGATTTGTCTCACGGGGCAACATTAGTTCCGATTTATAAATTACTCATCGATTTGGCATTAAAAGAATCAATGGGGGATAATGCAAAAAATAGAGCAAATAAAGGCAATGTATATATTTTTTGTGACGAATTCAAACTATTGCCCGATTTACTCCATATAGAGGACGCAGTCAATTTTGGGCGTTCTCTTGGAATTAAAGTATTTGCTGGGCTACAGAGCATAGACCAGCTTATAGAAAATTACGGCGAAGCCAGAGCCAAAAATATCATTTCTGGGTTTTCAAGTGTCTTGTCGTTTAGAGCTAATGATGAAAGCACTCGCCAATTTGTTGTGGGGAAATTTGGAAAAAACTATGTTTTAGAACAAAACATTTCGGTCGGAAACAGCATAAACGAAGAGAAGCGAATAGGTAATGTTGTGGAAGATTGGGAACTGTGTAATTTAGGAGTAGGAGAGGCGGTTATAGGGTTGTTAGATATTCCGCCTTTTAGATTTAAATTTGATTTATATAGGTAAGAGAAAATGTTTTTAATACGATTTTTTGGAATGATAATTGGGTTTTTTCGGAGAATAGGTCAGAGAAATCAAAATGAAAGGCAACTAAATAATATCGAGGTGCAAAACGAGCGATTAAGAAACGTATCAACTTATCGCAGTGCGCCAATAGAAGCCTTTGTGGTAAGAAACCGTAGAGGGAATATTCTTGTTTCGGGAAATAATCAATCAATAAAAAACCGAGTTTCATGCGTAGCGGCATATAATTCATGCCTACGCAGAAAACCCGTGGTTATACTCCATTGTGGCAATTCTGAGCTGGAAAGACTAATTTCCGAAGCGTATTCGACGGAGTACATGCATTATATCATTAATAGAAATAATCCAATATATGACCCGTTTTTGGGTTTATCTAAGGAAGAAATTTCTCAGCTGGTGGTTACTGCATCCAGTGGGTCGAATAGGGTTGAGAGGATAGGAGGAATTGGAGGAACTTATATAAACGGGTTAACTGATTACTTATTGGCTAATGGCAGAACGCCCGTGGCTAGCAGTTATATAAGATGCCCGCACGATGAATTGCTCAGTAGAGTATTAAGGCACCAGGAAAATGGTGAGATATCAGATGCTGATGCTAGACATATTACAGATGAAATTACTCAGGGGAAATCTGAACAAGGAAAAGTTGAGCAATGTTTCAGAGTCTTGAATACTCAGGCATCTTGTATTTTATCGAGAAGTGCAGATTGGGCAATTAGCATCAGAAAAGCAATCGATGAAAATGAAACAATATCGATTGACTTGGTGTCGGCTTCTAACGACCTTTTAATAAGTATGGTGTTACAAGAAATACGAGATGCTATGTCTATGGGTAAAGAATTCTTGTTGGTGCTTGATTCAATCCCAATAGATGCTTCGGAATCGCTAGGGCAACTTATTAGGAATTATTCCAGTTCTTGTAACTTTGTATATGCATCTTCCGATGCTTACTCAGATACGCAAAGTACCGCAAATGTTTTTGAAACGTTGTTAGCGAAGTCGAATACAGTTTTTGTTATGCAGCATAACTCTGCTAATACGAACAAGAAGTTTTCTGAATATTTCGGTGAATATCAACGCGTAGAAATAAACACTACATACGCAAGTGGTGACACATATGCCACCTACGGACAAATTCTCCCCGGCTCTTCAAATTCCAATATAACAAGTACCCAACGGGTTAATAAACCTCGTGTTGAGGTACGGGACATAGCATCTCTTAGTTATGACGAGCTTTATATAAAATGCGATTCGAATCAAGAGATTATTCATGTGAGAAGCACAGATGGAGTCGCAACAGGTAGATATGAACAGCCTCGCAGACTGCATGCGCAATCTTCACGTATTAGAACACGGCGAATCAATTGGTTGGTTTTCTTCTTGTTATTTTTCGCATTCCCGCCTGCAGCATTTATTTATTCGTTAGTGGTATGTGGCAGGACAGGAAAAATCGTAAGCGCAATATTCTTAGTGCTTACTGTTGCCCTAATAATAACATATTTTGTGTTGTTACATGTGAACGGAATAATTTAGCATAAGGGAAAAAAGCTACTATGGAATATATAGAGATGCGGCTTGCCGATGAACCGTTTGAGAAAATCAAAAGCGGAGAGAAGACGGTCGAAATTAGGCTTATCAGATTAAAAGTAGAAAACAAAAATCGATCGCAAAAGAGCGGTCGATTTTTTATTGGAAATGTTTGCTTAGTCTTAAAAATAGGACAACTTACTATTGACAAACAAATGTTTATATTGCTATAATAGGGGTACGAGGTGAGCAGCGATGACAAGGCAAAGAGTTGATTTGGAAGTAGAGGCAACCTTCACGGTGGACGGCGTTATAAAGCCACACGATATAATCTATAAAGACAGGACACTCCACATTACGAAAATAGTGCGGACGCAGAAATACTGCCCGCCGATGATAAGCTGTTTCGCCCCGACCGAACTCACGGTATTAATCGAAGGCAAAGAACGGCAAATCTATTTTGAGCCGAGCAGCAACAAATGGTTTTCGGTAAAAGACATTTACAATTGATATGCAAAACGATTTATAAGTCGTATAATTTTATTGTTCCCACCAATCAACGTGGCAAGCGACCGCCAAAACACGAATTAATATTCGCACAACACGACTAAAAAGACGGCTTGATTACCCAAATGTTTCGTGTTATAATATGAGCAAGAAACAACGGAGGCGGCACAATGATAACTGCAGAACAGGAACAATTTATAAGAAAATACGTAAGCAAGGACTACTTCGATGTAGAACGAGTTGTTGATTACTTGAGATTGCATGACGTGGTAGGGGGCGAAATCTTTGCAGTAGCACCCTTGCCAGAGTCAAAAATGGCACACCCCGGTAGGCTTGAGCTGTTAAGGGATGGATATGGGTTCAATGCAATAGATAAGGAAACGTTCATCAGAAGAATACCTTTTTATTTCTATGTCACAGATGGCAAAGGGAAACATTGCGGCGACTTAAAAGTATTATTTACGGATACTATCGATTTACTGAGTATGGTGACCAAAACTACGAGGAAGTATATGAGAGGCTTGAACGGCTATTTTACCACCATAAGGTCAGCATTATAGACATAATGGAATATACCATAGCTCAGGCAGGCTATGTATCACGATACGATATATTTTGTTTATGGTGTGATTATCTTGACCTTTGTGAGAAATTACACAGAGGCGATAAAACACCCAAATCTTTATTATATAGTTACAACGAATTAATGTTTTATGCGGGCATAGAACCCATTGTTTATTTGCCAGGGCTGGTTGGTTATAACGAAGACTTTATGCGTGATGGCAATGAAATCATTGTTGGCGGCGAGTTTCCTTGCGATGAAGACGGTAACCCCATAATGGAATGGATAGGTGTCAAAGTGGAAAATGCCGCATACATCCATTGTAAGGGGGGACTTTAAAAAAGAACTGAGGATAGGACTCACACCAACCACCAAGATATATATGCTTAACATCTATAACAAGGATGGCGAAACAAGAAACATTTGGTGGCCTATTTATTTCGGATCGGCAGTAACCGAGTTTGATAGCTGGGCATTTAAATTCTATCGTGAGCGCAATGGATTTACACAAAAGCATGTAGCGGATGCGGTTGAAACATCCGTAAGAACATATCAAAAATGGGAAAGCGGCGACTCAATCCCCGATGGGTATAATTTAATTCGCTTAATGAACATTTTGAATATTGACTCGGTACAGGAATTCATAAAAAAAGAGCCCATAGTGGACGAAAAAATCAGAGTGGAGGATTGGATAGGTGATTAATTATTGTACAGTTTGCGGCGGAGAACTTAAACTTCCCGTCAGCGAGGAAAAGGAGCAGCACCAATGTTCGACGTGCGGTGTTATAATGACAACATTCATAGACCGCAAAAAGATAAAGGGTGAGGATGTTCTATCGGTTATTATAGACCGAGAAAGCCTAAGAAATTTAAAGCCCGGCTACGAAAGCATAGGACAAGCGTGGCTTGGGGAAGGAGAGCGACATGAAACTACATAACGAGATTTGTCCGCATTGCAAAAAACTCAATTCAAACCTCAACTTAGAGGAAACAGAAGGGTCTTATGAATGCATCGGATGTGGAAAGGTTATCAAGGTAGAGGGCATAGGCGGACGAGGAACATGGATACCTGTTTATAGCCCCGAAGAACTTGTACGAAAGTTAGGGAATGGCCCGTCATTTGCAAAAGCAATGGCAAAGCAATAATTGATTTCAATAGATGTGCCGCCCCGTGCATCTGCGAAATATACGAAAGAGATTTGAGCTTGGCGTACTTTGGAATAGGAGCATCCCCTTAACCGTTCACGCAGTCGCCAAAATTCATAGCAAAAAATCCATGAGGGGGAAGGAGGGTAAAATGGAATGTATCAGGAAGACAACGCAAAACCCGTCGAGATGATATGCGGAAACTGTTATACTCGGATGATGGGACTTAGGATAAACGGTGTCACAAAAGTGCAATGTCCAAGGTGCGGAGCCGTAATGGTTTCAAGGGTTATGAGTAGAAGACACGTTCAAACGGACACCTATGCACCCAGAGGACAACAAATAATTTAATTAAGACTTGTATTGCGTATTGCTTGGTCGGTCTGAAATAGAGACTATATAAAGCCAAATCCAAACGCAAAGTCAAGCGGTAAGGTTATACCACCTATTGAGTGAGAGGCCAACCGATTTTCGGTAATTTTCTTGAAGAGAAAAGAACCAAATCGGTTGGCCTTTTTTTGTTTCCAAAAAACCGTTACAATGACGACTCTTGTCCACCCTGCATACAATTTCTTTTCAATATTAAATGTAGGGAAAAAATTTAAAATTATTTTTTTTAACTCGTCAATAGGTGTCGAGTTGGTCAATTAGAATACAGCCATCAAAGGCAAAGGAGGTGAGAACATGCAAAGCGCAGCAGAACGCAGAGTTGCAATATTGGAATATCTGTGCGAATGCCGTCAGACAACGCGAGAGCGGCTGGCGACAGAGTTCGGTGTGTCCAACCGCACGATAGAACGCGACTTGCTGGTGCTTTCGTGTTCTTACCCGATTTACACGGTTCAAGGAACGGGCGGCGGCATATTCATTGACGAAGATTACAGACTCGGCAAAAAGTATATGACGGACAAGGAAACTGCATTGCTCGAAAAGATTGCCTCCAGGCTCGATGGCGATGAACTTGAAACCATACAAGCCATTCTAAAAAAATTCAGAGAGCCGAAAAGAGGTAGAAAATGAAAGTACGTGCAAGAAAATTTATAACCTTACTTAAGCGATCGAGAACAAGTCTCTTGACTATTTCTCGGGAGCTGGGGGTTTGCGAATCGAAGCTAATCAGAATGCTGAACGGTAGCCAACCGTTCGACTATCAGCAAAGCAAAAGAATGCTGGAAATATTCGGCGCTGATGCAATGGTGAACGTGATTGACTGGGAGGGTATGAATGTACGCTGTCCAGTGTAACGAAAGCATTCGTGTCTATGACTGCTATCAGTACCGAGAATCAATCAAGGAAATTGAAGGACGGTTCTATGATGCGGATGAGAAATGCTGGGTCATACCGCTGACCGCTCAAAATGCAAGCACGCTGTCGCTGCTTGGGGCAAGCCTCGATGAATCACTCAAAGAACTCGCTAAAACCGCCCGTGTCGCGTTTGTAAGCCGTTGTGAGCATCGTAAGCCGAGAGTCAAGGCAAAATTATTTGCACATCAACAGGATGCCTACGATTTTGCACTTGACGCATTCGAAAAAGGGAAAGCCGTGGCATTGCTGGCTGACATGGGTACGGGCAAGTCGATGATGACGATAGCCATCACGGGAACGCTCGAGGCGGACAAGGGCATAAAGAAGATGCTCGTCGTATGTCCGAAGTCGATAGTCGGCGTGTGGGAAGACGAGTTCCGAAAGTTCGCAGATTATCGCTATGCGCTGACGGTGCTTGACGGAACGATGGAGAAGAAACGGTCAGTCTTCAACTATATGCAAGGGGCTGCGCTTCAAATTATCGTTGTCAACTATGAGAGCTGCTGGCGATTAGAAACGGAAATCACTAAATGGAAACCAGGCCTAATTGTATGCGATGAATCCTCAAAAATTAAGACGCCGAGTGCATCTCAATCAAAGGCTCTGCATCGCTTGGGCAGGCTGAGTAAGTACAACATAATCCTCACGGGAACGCCCATCACGGGAAGTCCGCTTGATATCTTCTCGCAATATAAATTCTTGGACGACAGCATATTCGGTACGAGCTTCTATCTGTTCAGAAATCGCTATGCAATACTCGGCGGTTATCAGAACCGAATGATAGTAGGATACAGACATCTTGATGAACTCGTGGAAAAGGTACATAGCATAGCATTCCGAATCAAGATCGAGGATGCGGTTGACTTGCCGCCGTTCATCGATGAAACCCGTGCAATAACTCTTGAACCGAAGGCGCAATCGTTATACAGAATGCTGGAACAAGATTGCTATGCCGAGCTTGCTGGCGGTGAGGTAACAGCAAGAAACGTGCTGACCCAGCTTTTAAGATTAGCGCAATGCACGGGCGGATTTATTCGTGATGATATCAAAGGCGAAGCGCAACAGGTGAGCGGTGCAAAACTCGATGCGCTGGAAGACATTATCGATACCTGCTTGGACGAAGAAAAGAAGGTCGTAGTGTTTGCTCGGTTCGTCCCCGAGATAGATGCAATCGCCGCAATGCTGAAAAAGAAGAAAATCGGCTATGCCCTTATTTATGGTGCAACCACAGACCGTGCGGACCAGGTCAAGAAATTTCAAGAAGACCCCGATGTCAAAGTATTCATCGGTCAGTTGCAGACCACGGGTATGGGCTTGACGCTGACGGCGGCGAACGTTGCGGTGTTCTATTCTCTTGATTTTTCATACGCCAACTATGAGCAATCGAGAGCGAGAATTCATCGTATCGGACAAAAGCAAAAATGTCTGTACATTCACCTTGTCGGCAAGGGAACGGTCGATGAAAAAATACTAAACGCTCTGAAACATAAGGGCGACATCGCAAAGATTATGGTAGACGATTGGAGGAGTTTACTCAATGGCTAAATTCAATGATTTAACGGGCAAGCTGTTCGGAAGGCTGACCGCTGTGGAAAGGTTGCCTCCCCACGGAAAGAACACGGCATCGATGTGGGCTTGCAAGTGCGAGTGCGGAGGAACGGCGATAGTGCGAGGCACCGACCTTGTGAACGGACACACCATGAGCTGTGGTTGCTACCGCAAAATGCAAAGGGCGATGCCCGCCGGGGAAATGCGACTGCACCGTATTTGGGCGAACATGAAACAGCGGTGCAGCAACCCCCAAAGCAAAGATTTTCAGTACTACGGAGGACGCGGTGTCAGCGTTTGCGAGGAATGGAAAGACAGCTTTGAGCAGTTCTTTTATTGGGCGATGTCCAATGGATACAAGGACGGCTTGACCATAGAAAGAAAAGATTGCAACGGAAACTATTGCCCCGAGAATTGCGAGTGGATTCAAGCTAACCGCCAGCAGAGGAATACTCGCAGAAATCGAAAGTATGTCATTCAAGGCAAAGAGTTCACGTTGACGGAGCTTTGCAGAATTTACGGTCAGCCGAGAAGTACGGTAGATAGCCGATTGAAAAAAGGAATTGACATCAAAACTGCATTAAAAAACGGGAGGTATAACTTGGATAACAGATTGTTGGAACTCTCCGATAAGCTCAAAGAGCTGCGGCTCGTTAAGAGTGATTTGGAGGCACAGACCAAGGGCGTCAATGAGGAAATCGACGGCATAATGACGGAGATGATAGGCATCATGACGACCGAGGAATTGACATCGTTCAATCGCAACGGAACAACGTTCTCACTCGTGACAACAGAGTACCCGTCGCCCGAACCCGACAAGAAGGGCGAGCTGTGGGAAGCAATGAAAGCAAACGGTTTCGAGGACTTATTCACGATTAACAGTCAGACTTTGTCGGCAACGATAAAGGAACTTATTTCGGAAAACGATGGCGTCTTGCCGACCTGGTTGGAAGGACTCATCAAAATAGCGGAAAAGAATTCTATCCGCGTGGCTAAAAGCAAGAAAAATAATTAATTTTGGAGGATAAAAAATGGCAAACGAAGTAGCAAAAAGAGAAGAAAGCGCAGTAGCGGAGTACGGTTCGGGAATTAATTTCAGCGACCTGCTTGCAGAGGAACTTGACGGACTCACCCCGTCGTTTGAGAGAATCAAAATCCCGGCGGGCGGCGGACTCGCATACGAAGTCCCCGGCGACGACCCCGACAGCCCCGACAGCGTCAAAGAATTCAAGGCGGTAATTCTTTATCATCACCCCATCAACTGCTATTACAAAGAAGAATATACGGGCGGGAACAATCCTCCTGACTGCGGCTCGATGGACGGTAAAATAGGTATCGAGGCAGAAACGGGCGAGGTCAAGACGTGCGCCGAATGCGAATTTAATAAGTTCGGCAGCGGAAAGAACGGAGCAAAGGCTTGCAAGCAGAAACGCAGAATCTATCTGCTCAGAGAAGGCGAGGCATTGCCCACTCTCTTGTCGTTACCCACGGGAAGCCTTGGCGAATTCAGTAAGTACGTGATGCGCTTGCTTTCGAAGGGCAAAAAAACCAACGCCGTCGTAACCAAGTTCACTTTGAAGAAGGCACAGAACAGCGGCGGTATCAACTACTCGCAGGCGGTGTTCGCTGTGGACAGACAGCTTACGGATGCGGAGCTGGCAAGCATCTTGCCTATGAGCGAACAGGTCAAGACTATGGCGACCAAAGTTACCGAGCTTGACGAAGAATAAAAAATAATCGGCAAAGGGGCGGTGGTAAAGACTGCCGCCCTATGTTGCTGAAACAGGTGGAACAATGGGAAGGAAAATCGTTTATATCTGCTCACCGTTAAGGCGAAGCTATGAGAAGAATATTGTCAAAGCAAACCTCTACTCACGATTTGCATACGAGCAAGGCTGTCTGCCGATTGCGCCACACGTTATATTTCCGCAATTCTTAGATGACGAAAACAAAGCCGAAAGAAGAGCGGGTATGGATATGGGCTTGCAGCTCTTGGATATATGTAGCGAGCTTTGGGTGTTTGGTACTCGCATCAGTGAAGGGATGAAGACAGAAATAGAAATGGCAAAGATGAAAGGAATATTAATTCGATATTTCTCGGAGAGTATGGAGGAAGGATGACGGACATTTTCGAAAAGGTCAAAGACCAAGTTAAAATAGCCGAGGCGGTTTCGCTGTTTGGGCTGCAACTTAATAGCAGAGATAAGTGTCATTGCCCTTTTCACCGTGAAAAGACACCGTCGTTTTCTGTTGACCGAAAGAACAATATTTTTACTTGCTTCGGATGCGGTGAGACGGGCGACGTCATAGCATTCGCAGCGAAGATGAAGGACGTCGAACCGCTCGAAGGCGCAAGGTATCTTGCGGCGGCGTTCCATATCGATATAGACGACTGTCCCAAACGCCAGAGCATAAAGGAATATCTGACGCAATGTATTCGAGATGTCGGGCAAACCGATTATTTCTCTCGGCGCGGACTGTCCGCCGCAACGATAAAAACCTATTGCTTGGGCTATGACGTAAAGCACCATTCGGTCGTTCTGCCTTATTCGTCGGAACTTAAATACTATCAGACGCGGAGCATTGCAGACAAGAAATTCTATAAGCCTACCACCGAAGAAGCTGGTGCAGAACCGCTCTTCAATCGTCGGGCATTGTGGGGAAATAGCAAAGAACCCGTCTTCATAGTAGAAAGTCCGCTGTGCGCATTATCGATATGTCAATGCGGTGGCTCTGCTGTGTCGCTTTGCGGAATCGGCGGAACAAACAAACTCGTCAAGGAAGTCAAGTCAAGAAAACCGAATGCACCGCTCGTGCTTTGCTTGGACAATGACGATCCTGGACAGAAAGCATCGCAGGGACTTGCGGACGAGCTGACCAAGCTCAAAGTACCGTTCATCGTTTATAACGTCGCAGGCAAGAAAAAAGACCCCAACGAATTGCTGATGGAAGATCCGAAGAAACTGCAATCGGCGGTAACGGCGGCGAAAAAGGAAGTTCGGAAGTTCTATAAGAGAGGCGTCGGAAGTATCCTTGCAAGCGATTTACAAGATATGCATATCGAACCGCCGCAATGGTTGATTCCGAATGTATTGCCCCAAGGCTTGGCGATTTTATGTGCGAGTTCAAAGGTCGGTAAATCCTGGATGTCAATGCAAATGTGTCTGGCAATAACGAGGGAACAAAACTTCCTCGATTATCCAACCAAAAAGGCAGGGTGTTTGTACCTTGCACTTGAAGACAGTTTATATCGTTTAAAAGACCGACTCAATAAATTACTTGATGGAGATGATGCCCCGTCAAATTTTTATATGGGCGTTACAGCAGGAATTCTTGACGGCAATCTTATTCAGCAACTTGACGAAGAGTTGGAAGAACACCCGGACATCAAGTTGATTATTATCGATACCTTGCAGAAGGTACGCGGTTCTGCCAAGAAAAATGAAATAGCCTACGCCACGGACTACCGAGAGCTGAGTGAGCTGAAAAACTATGCTGACAAGCATAAGGTGTGCATCTTCCTTATTCACCATCTGAGGAAGATGGCGGACGAGAACGACGTGTTCAATATGATATCGGGCAGTAACGGTATTATGGGCGTCTGCGATACCATCTTCATAATTTACAAGAAAAAGCGTCAGGACGACAATGCCACGCTGTTTATGACGGGGCGAGATATCCGACAGCAGGACATAGTCCTTAATTTTGACGAGGACAAATTCCGTTGGAATATGGTCGGCTCGGCTAAGGATGAAGAAGACAAGCGCAAAAAACGTGAGTACGAAAGCAATCCGCTCGTTATAACGATAAAACGGCTCGTCGAGGATTTCCCTCTCGGTTGGAAAGGAACGGCGGGCGATCTGCTGAAGAGAGTGTTCGATATAACAGGGAAACCGTATGCTGGGTCTTCTGTGGGACTTGGAAAGGAGCTACGAAATATTGAAGAAATGCTGTACTACAATGGCATCGAGCATTCGACCAAGCGCAGCGGACAGAACAATATCCATACTTTCAATAAGAAAAGTAAGTACGGCGGCGGAAGGCAAGCATATCTTTTCGGGCAAGACCCTAACGATTAAAGTAAGTTTTCTGTAAGGTACATACACAACCATACATCATACACTCCATACACAAATACACTAAAAACCTTATAAAAAAGAAGTTTCTAGAAGAGAGATTTTATACACACTTACATTCTCCAAATAGAGTGTAAGGTGTGTATGGTTGTAAGGTGTGTATGGTGGTTTTTAAGGAGAGCAAATGCGTGAAAGCGATTTAATACGAAAAATAAGCGAGTACCTCAAAACTGTACCGAACCTTTATTTTTGGAAGGAACACGGCGGTATGTACGGTACAGCTGGAATTACAGATTTAATTGTCTGTTATAAGGGCAGATTTATCGGGCTGGAATGTAAGGTCGGTAAAAACAAGCCAACGGTTTTGCAGGCGGTAACGATTAAACAAATAATAAACGCAGGCGGATATGCGACTGTCGTGCGAACTGTTGAAGAAGTGAGAGAAATAATACGAGCGTTTGAAAAGGAGTAATATGACAGCGGATGCGGTAATCAATAAAATCGTCATAACGGATGAAGCCCGATTTGACTATGAAAGCCTATTTGGACTGCCCATACCGAGAGCGGATATGAAGGGCGAGTGCGAAAAGTACATAGACAATATAAGCGGGCAAAATATCGGTTACTACATCCGAGCGAAATATTATGACGAAACAATAGATGAAATGCTGATGCTGTTCTTTTACAAGGGCAAGGCTATCAGCAGGATGCAAATGTGGGAATTGGCTGGCATATGCCGGGCGGACGATTGGTCGGAAGAAATGGAAGAAGACGGATTAATCCGCCTTTGGCTGAAATCATCCCTCACCCCGAAAGAAGAAACAGATTGGGTGTGGGATTTACGGGTAAGAGAGGAACAGCACCAAAAAGAAGTGGAGGAATGGTTAAATGACTAAGGCAGAAATAAAAGAATACCTCGAGAACTATGGGGATAAAAGGACGGTGGCTGAATTCCGCCGTAAGCAGGGAGATGAAAACTGCATTCCCGTAATCGTCTATAAAACCATAACCGAATGTGTGGAATCTCTTCCCGAGGAGTACAGCACGATTATACAACTGCACTATATAAGTAAAATTTCTTTACGAGAGTTGGCTAAGCGCATGTATATGAGCCGTGTGGCTGTAACAAAAAGAAGGGATGATGCGCTTGATATGATCGCAAACTGCTTGTCGGGGTTATAAAAAGAGCCACGGCTATACCAAAAAAAGCCAAAACTATACCAAATGCCTGATATAATAACAGAGAAAGCAGGAGGACAGAATATGCCGAGAAAACCCAAACGACCTTGTAGTTATCCTGGCTGTCCTCGGCTGGTTGAAGGGCAGTATTGTGAAGAGCATAAGAAATTAACGGATAAACAGTATAACCAATACGGGCGAGATGATTTCACGAAATATTTTTATAAAACCCCCGAATGGTTATTTGTCCGAAAAAAGCAGCTTGAACAGCACCCCTTCTGTGAGGAATGCCTAAAAGAAGGTAAACGTAAAAAAGCCACTATGGTAGACCATATAATTCCCATCAAGCAGGGCGGAGATAAATTTGCGCCAAGTAATTTGCAGAGCCTCTGCTGGAGTTGCCACAGCCGAAAATCGGTTGAAGAAGGCAGCCGATTCGGGCGAAAAAATCTTTGAAAAAGTTTCAATTTTTGGGGCTGTTTCGCTGGGCTCTTTTGGAGAATTACGGTATTGTTTGATTACAAAATCAAGCAAGGGCAACCGCCCGAAAGGAGTAAAAAATGGAAAAGATAGTAAAAAACGACGGCAAAGGACTGGTTGAATTATTAGGGCTGGACGAGGGAACACTCGAACACCAAGGCAACTACTGCTTTATGGCGGCACGAGGCGACAGCCGAGTGGACATATACACCGAACCCGCCGATGAAGAAGGCGAAACCATAAGAGTAAATGCGGTGTACATCGACGACGAAGAATACGACTTCTGCGAATGGTGCAAAGAGCTGATGCCGATAGACGAGATGAGAAAAGAGGTACAGCTCGGCTACTTATGCGGAAACTGCCAAAGAGCGATAGCAAGCCGTGGTGAGAAATTAACCTACGAGGACTAAGACACAGCGGACGAAAGTCCGCTGTTGCTGTTTGAAAAAGTTGTAAAAAGTTTCAAGTTTGCCCTGCGTTTCGCTGGGCTCAATCAGTTTTTTACGGTATGTTGTGTTTACAAAATATGGGGGCGACCCCAAAAGGAGTAAACACATATGAGCGAATTTACCTTTGAAAAACTAAAAACAGCCGATAAAAAAACGGCGGATGTAACCATCTACCAGAACGGAATGGTACGGTTCAGCAGACAGGCAATTGAAACCTATGGGATATCCGACACGGATATTTTATGGGGAGAAAACCAGGACAAAACTGTGCTGGCGATGCAGAAGGTAAGTCAAGGCAGAACCTTACGAGGGAAAAGAAAAGATACCACCAGCTGCCAAATGCAGATAGCAAAACGGTATGCAGGAAAATATTTCCTGAAAAAAATTGGGGAACTGCTGGTTCTGGAACAAGACCCGAAAGAGGCGGAATAAAATTTATGGGAAGATATAATTTTGACTTCGAGGTGTCCGCCAAAGGCTGGGGGAAATCAGAAGTAATTATTTATGAAAAAGGTATGGTGTATATCAGCCGAGCCACAGTAAAAAGGCTGGGGTTGAGTGGGGTAAAATTAAGATGGGGAGAGGATAAAGCCAATAAAGTTCTCGCCCTGAAAGAAGACCCCAACGGACGAGCGATAAGTGAGAAGAGCGTAACGAACCTCCATTGCCCAGCCGAGGTCGCTCGGCGGTACGCTGGTAGGTACAACATCAAGGTCGAGGAAGGAGTGTACGTCCTCTACCCTGCCGAGGGCGCACGCCCGTAGGAGCAGGGGGGATGCGAATCTCTGAGGGTTCTCTCCCTAACAGCGGGGCCGCAACTTCGCACGAATTTTCGCAAAATCAAAAATCAAACGTGGAAATCAATTAAATCAAAACTTTAACGTAGTTAAAAGGACGGCAACCGCCGCCCTTTTGATTTTATCAGAAAAATCAAAATAATCAAAAATCAGAAAAATCAAAACGGAGGGAAAAATGGCAAGTGGTGGAAGACGCCCCGGCGCAGGGCGACCAAAGAAAGCCGCCGCCCAAAAGATACTTGAAGGTAATCCGGGCAGGCGACCGATTGAAGTCGTGAACCTAAGCGCAGAAGGGGTAGAGTTGCCAAACGAACCCCCGTCTTATTTATCAGCCAAGGCAAAGGAAATCTATAAGACGGTATATGCTTGGTTGAAGGGTATAGGCTGTACGGCGGGCATACTTCCATACAACTTGGAAGAGTATGCTTTTTGTAAAGCACGATGGCTGGAATGTGAGGATATGAACACCAAGCACGGCTTGCTAGTCAAAGACCCCACCAACGGGAAGGCGATGCCGTCGCCATTTGTGGCAATGGCACAGCAGTACTTGAAACAGACCAACGATGTGTGGAACAAAATATACCTTGTAGTCAGAGAAAGCAAGCTGACTAAATGGGACGAGAAAAACCCGAATGACGATATAATGGAAAAATTGCTGGGTGGGTCATGAAAGAACAAATCATCAGTTCAGTGTCATATCGGCAAGAAGAAATCATATCGAACATTCTCAGACTGTATTCGCCAAACGGCATTGATGCCGACTTAACGTATAGCAAAGGGTTCTTTTATAAGAGCGGCGAAGTTCAGCAACCGAAACTGAAGTTCGACATCGCACCGCAAACAGCGGATACGGTGAAGGCAGACAGTAGAGCAGTACCGCTCAAAAATAACAGTTGCGGTTGTGTAATGTTTGACCCGCCGTTCCTTGCGACGAAAGGGCAGTCGCTTGCAACTGATGTCGGAAATCACATCGCCCGACGGTTCGGCGTCTTCCCGACAGAACCCGAGCTGTTTGAATACTACCGACAAAGCATCGCTGAAATCAAACGGATACTTAAAGAGAACGGCATCGCAATCATAAAGTGCCAAGATAAAGTATCCAGCAGAAAACAATATATATCGCACAATTACATAATCAACTTGGCTAACGAGAACGGACTGTATTGCGAAGACATTTTTGTGTTATTGGCATACAACCGATTGCTCTCGTCAAAGCACACAAATCAGAAACATGCAAGGAAGTACCACTCGTACTTCCTTGTTTTTCGTAAAAATCAAAAATTAACGGACGCGGTAAGGAGGAACATGGATGGGGGAATACACCGAACAGAATCCGCTGCGGCTCATTGAATTATTCGCAGGGATAGGCAGCCAAACCCAGGCTCTGACGAATATCGGGGTGCCGCACACGGTAGTCGGCATATCTGAAATTGACAAGTACGCAATTCAAAGTTACAAGGCTATGCACGGCGAAGTCACGAATTTCGGAGATATCCGAGAAATCAAATCACTACCCGATGCCGACTTGTGGACATATTCGTTCCCTTGTCAGGACATCTCGGTAGCAGGCAAAGGGGCAGGCATCAAGGAAGGCACCAGGAGCGGACTGCTTTTTGAGGTAGAACGGTTATTGATAACCGCATCTGAAAACGGCAATCTTCCCAAATACTTGCTTTTGGAAAACGTAAAAAATCTTGTGAGCAAGAAATTCAAAGCCGACTTTGACCGTTGGCTGGCTTTCTTGGAATCGCTGGGTTATTCAAACTATTGGCAAATATTGAATGCCAAGGACTACGGCATTCCGCAAAACAGAGAACGTGTCTTCTGCGTTTCTATCCGGGGAGAGCATAAGCCTTTCAAGTTCCCCGAAAAGCGAGAACTGAAACTTCGCTTACGGGATATGATAGACGAAATCGTCGATGAAAAGTACTACCTCAAAGAAAGCACAATACGCAGCATAGTCAACTCATCGTTCAACTCCCGACGCGACAGCATAAGGAAGGGCGACGATGTTGCCTACACAATATTGGCGAGGGATTTCAAAGGTCCGCAATGCGTTCAGGTTGGAGAAGTCGTCGGGGGAAAATGGGACAAGATGCATGACATCAGTCGTCGTGTTTATGAACCCGACGGCATCTCGCCTACAGTACATTGTCAGCAGGGCGGTAATACCGAACTGAAGATAGCAGAGAACTTTGTGCTTGGCGGCGTCGAGGAAGACCCCGTAATTGTAGCGATGCGAGGTCGCAACCCCGACAATCCGTCTGACAGAACGAAGGGCGCACCGCTGGAACAAAGGTTGGAAGCTAACGAGCAGGGTATCTGTAATTCACTGACTACGGTACAGAAAGACAATCTTCTGATGGAAAAGAAATGCGGTTCAAAGGAATATGTTGCTCGGCGTTATAAAGAGTTCATCGAAGAAAAAGGGTATATCCCTGAAATGTTCGTAGCCTATAACAAGCAAGAAGTTGCCGACATCGCTCCGACGATTACGGGTCAATGCTCTTGTCCGTCGGGCAGCTCGGCTGTACTTAAGCTGGAAACCGAAGATGTCAAAGTACTTGCGCCGAACAATTGGGGGCATAAGGCTGGCGATGGAACGGCAACCAGAGAGCGGAGAGAAACTGACATTGTACCTGCGCTCCAAGCGAATGCAGGTCAAACTCAGCAGTCGTACTTAAAAATCAAAGTTGCCACAAAGCAAGGCTATGAGAAAGCAGAGCAAGGCGACTATGTAAACATAACATTCCCGAGCAGTAAAACAAAACGCGGTCGTGTTGGCAGAGGTATCGCACAAACTCTGACTTGCGGTGACGGAAATGCCATCGTAACAGAGAACGTGCGAATCCGCAAACTCACGCCGAGAGAGTGCCTGCGGTTAATGGGTTGGAACGATGAGCAAATTGATAAGATAGTCGCTGCAAATGTGAGTGCAACACAGCAGTATCGGCAAGCGGGCAACGGAATAGTCGTGCAGGTCTTGGAGTTTATCTTCGAGGCTTTATTTTTGGGGGAAGTATGAGATTATACCAAGGCGACTGTTTAGAAATTATGGCAAAGCTCGATCCGAAATCTGTCGATATGGTTCTCTGCGATTTGCCGTATGGACGGACGCGGAACAAGTGGGATACGCAAATACCGCTCGATAAAATGTGGGCGGAGTTTGACCGCATCGTTAAAGATAACGGCGTGATTGTCCTCTTTGCACAGACGCCATTCGATAAGCAGCTCGGCAGCAGTAATCTGAAGATGCTGAAATACGAATGGATATGGGTAAAGAAACAAGGAAGCGGACACCTCAATGCAAAGAAGATGCCGCTCAAACGCCACGAAAACATACTTGTCTTTTATAAGAAATTGCCCAAGTACAATCCGCAAATGACAGAAGGCAGGGCATACACGGCACAAAGCGGACGAGCGAGTGATAATTACGGTAAGCAGAAATCGACGCTCACAGTAAATTACGGAACGCGATATCCGACAAGTATTCTTGAATTTAAATCAGAGAAAGGTATGCATCCGACTCAAAAGCCCGTCGCATTATGTGAATACCTCATAAAGACATATACGGACGAGGGCGACACGGTGTTGGACTGCTGTATGGGCAGCGGCACCACGGGCGTGGCAAGTTGCAAGCTCAATCGTGAGTTCATCGGGATAGAAAAGGAACAGCAGTACTTTGATATGTCCTTAAAGCGGATAAGCGAATCAATTGCAAAATAAAAGCCCCGCTTGCTTGCGGAGCTTAGTATTCATTTTTAAGGTAAATGAGATTGAAAAATTAATGGTTAAAGCAATGCTTAAAGATGCTTGAGCTTGGTACATGGCTGACACCAAAAGTGCTAATAGACTTACAAGTAAATAGATTGTTTTAATTTTCATGTTTTCATACCCCCTTTTATTTATTTCATTTACCCGCCCAAAAAATGGACTTATGTCGTCTGGTGAACCGAGGGGGTGCTGACGCAGCACGGCTCAAATGTAGTATAACACAAAACACAATAACCACGCAACTAAAAGGAGGTGTGCATGGAATATATAGCCAGCATTAGCTACGGCAAAGACAGCTTGGCAATGCTCGAAGTCATATATCAAAACAACTTGCCTCTTGACCGAATAGTTCACGTGGAGATTATGGCAACGAAAGACATCCCGGCGGATCTTCCGCCGATGATGGAATTCAAAGCAAAAGCAGATGCAATCATCTACGAAAAGTACGGAATAAAGGTCGAACACATAACAGCACCGACGACCTATGAGGACGGGTTCTATCATATCTGTAAAGGAAAGAAAAGCCGAAACGCAGGAAAGATATATGGGTTTCCGTTACAGAAAGGTAATTGGTGCAATTCTAGGCTCAAACAATCCATGCTTGAAAAGGTACAGAAAAATGCTATTGTGTATATCGGCATAGCGGTGGACGAACCGAAACGCTTTCATAACCTCACCGCAACAAAGCGAAGTCCGCTCGTTGAATACGATTGGACGGAGAAAATGTGCAGGGATTGGTGTAAGGAAAACGACTTGCTTTCGCCGATATATACGCAATCACTACGCGGTGGCTGCTGGTTCTGCCATAACCAAGGTATCAACCAGCTCCGCAAACTGCGTAAAAATTATCCAGACTTATGGGCGTTACTTTTGAAATGGGATAAAGACAGTCCCGTGTCATTTAAGGCGGATGGGCATACGGTTATGGATTATGAAAAGCGATTCCAAATGGAATCGACAGCAAAAGTGCCGATAGGCAGAACATTCAAATGGGAAATGATGGAGGATAATAAAATGACAATCAGAACATATACGGCAGAATCCGTAACTTGCGGACACCCCGATAAACTTGCAGACCTTATTGCAGACAGCATTCTTGATGAGTGCTTGGAACAGGACGAGAACAGCAGGGTTGCTTGCGAGGTAATGTTGGCGCATAACAAGTGCTTTATCAGCGGTGAGATAACGACCGCCGCTGAGGTGGACTACGAATACATTGCACAGTCGGTAATAGCGCAAGTCGGCTACGACCCCAGCAACATTGAAGTGGAAATCCGCATTCATAAACAGAGTACGGACATTGCCGCAGCGGTGGACGGAGAAGAACAGGGTGCGGGCGACCAAGGCATCGTGTACGGATATGCGGCGGATGAAACTATCAACTATATGCCTCTGCCTGTCGAGCTGGCGCACCGCTTAACCAACCGCCTTGAAGAATGCAGGCGGAATAATATCATCACGGGTCTTCGCCCGGACGGAAAAAGCCAGGTTTCAATTCAGTACCGTGGTGACAGATTCGACAAGATAACATCGGTTGTAATATCGGCTCAGCATGACGAGAATAAAGACCTTGCCGAACTGACTGCTGAAATCAGAGAAAAGGTGATCGGCAAAGAGCTGAAAGAATACGACCTTACGGATGCGGAAATTCTCATCAATCCGTCAGGTCGTTTTGTTATCGGCGGATTCGAGGCAGATACGGGTCTTACAGGGCGCAAGTTAATGGTGGATACTTACGGCGGAATTGCGCATCACGGCGGCGGTGCGCTGAGCGGGAAAGATGCCAGCAAGGTAGACCGCAGCGGTGCTTACCTTGCACGGTATATTGCAAAGAATATCGTTGCCGCCGGGCTTGCCGAAAAGTGCGAAGTTGCGCTCTCTTATGCAATCGGTGTACCCAGACCTACGGCAATTGACGTAAACACGTTCTATACCTCGACGGTCAATGAACGGCTCATCGCCAAGGCGGTGGAGAAGGTTTTTGACCTGTCGGTCGTAGGCACAATTGAGAAACTCGATCTTCGTCGCCCCGTATTTTTTCAGACCGCTGTCGGCGGACATTTCGGCAAAGACTTCCTTGCTTGGGAGAATACCGATAAAACGGAGGCGTTAAATGGAGCAATCAAAGCGTGATAAGCTGATACTTGACAATCAGCGTCTTGTTTACTATTTGTACGAGCAATTGTCGAAGACCGATATCGTTAAAAGCAATAAGGACGATATCGTGTCCGAAGGCATGCTGGGGCTTATCAAAGCTGCCGACACTTTTGACGAAACAAAGGGGTATCAATTCAGTACATATGCCGGGCTGTGTATCAGCAATGCAATGCTGATGTACATACGCAAACTGAATAAGCATTGGCACAAAGAAATATCGCTGTACACACCTATTGGTGAGGACAGCGAAGGTAACCAACTTTGCTATGCTGATGTTATTCAGAGCGATGGCGAAGACTTTGGCGAAGGTAATAACAGGATACTGCTGAGAGAAAGCATTGGCAAGCTCCCCGAGAAAGACAAAGAAATAATGCTTGCCGTTATTACGGGTTACAAGCAAAGAGAAATCGCCGCAATGATGGGGGTGCAGCAATCCTCCATATCACGGCGAATAAAACGCATAAAAAGAAAATTGAAATCCGAAGTTTAGAGTTTCGTTCTTCCAATGACAAAATCAACGGTACAGCCAAAGCCATCGGCAAGCAGAATAATGTTGTCAAGTTTTGGTGAAAAAGTTCCGTTCTTCCATTCATAAAAACGAGAACTTGTAATATGAGCAGTTTTGTAAATCTGCCACCAAGGGCAGTTGAAATGTTCTTTCAAAACCTTTAGTTGTTCCGAAAACGGCGGCAGCGGATAGAAAGTAGTGGGGTAATTCTCAGGCTCTCTTCCCAAAAGAAAGTCTGTCGTGCAGCCAAAATAATCCGCCAGCTTAACCAAGTTTTCAACAGAAGGCGTGCGGACGCAGCGCAAATAGCGCATGATATTAGTTGGGTCAATGCCGAGAGCTGTCGCTAACTGCGTTGCGTTTAATTCTCGCTCAAACATGAGCGAATCAAGTACTTCAGAGAATTTCGACAAATTATCCATAAAATAGACCTTTTCCTACAATTTATTCTCTCCCATTACGGCAGTTTTTTGTTGCGACCAGCCCCAACGGGAGAGTATAATAGAGGTACACTAAAAAGCGCGCAAAAGTGAAAAACTAAATGGAGTTGAAAGTTATGGATATGAACCCTAACAAACCCACCGAAGAAGAAACCGAAGAAATGAACGATGCGGTAAAGGAGAAAAAAATCCTTCCACTGGACTTGGCAATGCAGATATTCCCGTTATTAGATGATTATTTCTGCGGCACCTTTGCAAAGAACTCTAAAGGAGTACTGATGAAGATGGAAAACGGTCAGATATTCCAGCTTAAAGTCGAGGAGGTTGTTTAAGGTAAAGGCGCAATAGAAAACTCCGCCGCAAATAGGCTTGTCGGCGGAGAGAAATGATTATATTAATTATATCAAAATGATAAAATCACATAAAGGGAAAGAATATCGAAAAATGGGTGATTTTATCGAAAACGGAGAATAACCAATGCTTAAAATCAAAAATGGTAAACTAATAGCATCAAACATGTCGTTTGCCCTGCCCGAAGACTTTACACTCGATTTACGAATGCCAGGCGGTGGATATCACGTACTTGAGTTTGTCTCAGAAAACGAAGTGGTAAAAGGCGGAATCGTCTACATCAATATTCAGTTCGACAATGAAGAATTGACAGCTAAGGAAAGAATGGAAGAATTCATGGAAAACAACGAACTGAAAGTGAAAGGCGAGTTCCTCCCTGTTACGAGAGGAAAAGGCAAAGCACTCGGCGCATTCTACACGGGAGGAAGGATAACTTTTATATACGATGAACGGTATGACTTCCCCCCTAACAGTCTCAACCAAAACCAAGTATCAGTAACAATTCAGCTGACAAAGCTCAAAGGGAAGAAACTTGGGCAAACAATTTACGATGTCGTAAAACTGCCTACCGTAAAGGCATTCTTGGACAGCGTGGAATACTTTTAATAACAGAGGAGAAAACCATGCAGGAAATAACAATTGATAATATCGAGGCCCGCCTTATTGAATTAAGCATTTTCGAGTTAAGGCAGACGGCAAGGGCGGTTGGTGTTGAACGTGCGGCGGATGGTAAAAAGTCCGAAGTACGTGCAAAAATAATTGCTATCGCAAACGGCACTGCCGAACCCGTACCCATCGAAAACCGCAAGTTCTGTGAGCAGGCGGACAAGAAACTGGTCAAAGATATCCAGACTTACAGAGAAAGCATAATCGGTAAGAAATAGACCGACGAAATGCAACGCTAAGGATGAAGAAAGAACTGACAAATTGTTGTCAGTTCTTTTGACTTTTGGGCGCGTTTCGCTGGGCTCTTTGGAATTGTTACGGTATGATGTGTTTACAAAAAACCAAGGAGGTAAACATATGGAAAGGTACAAAGTGGGCGACAAAGTTTTGGTTGAGGGGCGTGGCACTGCAAGACCAAGAACGGTGATTGAAATCACAAAAGCTGGGAACGTAAGAGTAGAAGGCGAAAAAGGGCTGTTTAATCCTAACGGGTTCTTAAGAGGTGCGAGCGAATGGTCAGTAACCTATCTACGCCCGATAAGCGACGAACAGTATGTGGCACAGTTGCAGAAATATGAACTGAAGAAAGAATGTGAGGGTATCGTCAAATACCTCAGTCAGCTAAACGAACTGCCAGCAGAAAATGCCCGTCAGGCAATTAAAGAATTGTATACCACAATCAAGGAGCAATAACTATGAAGAAACCTACGGTGCATTTTAACGGTAATGGTGAAAGTGGAAACATCTTTTACATAATGGCAAGGGTTAGTGAGGTAATAACTGATCCAATAGAATTCAAAGAGCTATGGGCAAAGGTAAAGGAAGGAACTTATACCGACGCCCTTGTAGCAATCAGAAAAAAGGTCAATCTCATAGATGACGACGGGGTGTATTAATGGATAAGTTTTTCAGTCAAAAGTATTGCGACCGTTGCGGCGGTGACCTATCAAGCGGACGCACAATGTCCATGTTTAATACGGACTGCATCTGTATGGAATGCAAAGCAAAAGAGCAAAAGCTACCCGAATATAAGGCGGCGACGGACGCGGAAAGGCAAGCCGTCATCGCTGGGGATGGAAATTTCAAAGGGGTAGGATACCCGAAAAAACAATAAAAATATATTAAAAAAGTTTGCGGATTTGAGCCTGTTTCGCTGGGCTCTTTCCGTCGTTTACGGTATTGTTTGGTTACAAAATTAAAAGAGGGCAGCAAGCCCGAAGGAGAATAATATGCAACCATTCAAAACACAGGCACACATCCACAGCTTAGAAGGAGGGATGGACGAAGTAACCGTCCTCAGCAAAGACGAAAGCAAACCGCAGACCACCTACATAGTGGACTACAAAGGAACAAAATGCACAGCAATATTTAACTGCTTCACTGGTAGCTATTATGTAGACGATATATACGGAATCATAAATTAACAAACAAAGAAAACGGCGCAAGCCGTTTTTTTCTTTCATAACGGAGGGGCAATGGCATATAACAAACAGCTTGCAGACCGTGCCGTTGCCTTTATCAATTCACTAAAACATACGAAAGGCACTTGGCACGGTGTTCCTTTTGAACTCTTGCCGTGGCAAGATAAAATCATCCGAGATGTGTTCGGAACAGTAAAAGACAATGGATATAGGCAATACAATACTGCCTATGTAGAGATACCTAAAAAGCAGGGCAAGTCGGAGATAGCCGCCGCCGTTGCCCTCTACTTATTAGCTGGCGACGGCGAGTGGGGTGCAGAGGTATATGGTTGCGCCGCTGACCGACAGCAGGCAAGCATTGTATTCGATGTGGCTTGCAATATGGTCGAGCAATGCCAAGCACTTAAAAAGAGAATCAAGCCGATAATGAGCCAGAAACGACTCGTATATCTTCCACTAAATTCGTTCTATCAGGTGTTGTCAGCCGAGTCGTACACCAAGCACGGACTAAATGTACACGGGGTTGTGTTCGATGAGTTGCATGCGCAACCGAACCGAGCCTTGTACGATGTTATGACTCACGGCTCAGGCGATGCTCGAAAGCAACCGCTGTTCTTCCTCATAACTACGGCGGGAACTGATCGAAATTCAATCTGTTGGGAAGTGCATCAGAAGGCAAAGGACATACTCGAAGGGCGCAAGCATGACCGCTCGTTCTACCCTGTAATATACGGAGCAGACGACGATGATGATTGGGGCGATGAAAAGGTATGGCACAAAGCCAATCCCTCGCTCGGCATTACAGTCGATATTGATAAGCTGAAAACCGCCTACGAGTCAGCGAAAGACAACCCGGCGGAAGAAAACTTGTTCCGACAACTCCGACTAAATCAATGGGTAAAGCAGAGCGTTCGCTGGATGCCAATCGATGCTTGGGATAAATGCGATTTTGAGGTGGACGCGGAAAAGCTCAGAGGGCGTGAATGCTACGGCGGACTTGACCTCTCCAGCAGCACGGACGTGACCGCATTTGTGCTTGTATTTCCTCCCATAACCGACGAGGACAAATACATCGTTTTGCCATTCTTTTGGATACCCGAAGACACGATTGAGTTGCGAGTAAGACGCGACCACGTTCCATATGATGTATGGCAAGCGAGAGGGCAAGTCATAACAACCGAAGGCAACGTAATTCACTATGGGTACATCGAAAACTTTATTGAAGACCTTGGTACAAAGTACAACATAAAGGAAATAGCATTTGATAGGTGGGGTGCTGTGCAAATGACGCAGAATCTTGAAGGAATGGGGTTCACCGTTGTGCCGTTTGGTCAAGGTTTCAAAGATATGAGTCCGCCGACGAAGGAGCTGATGAAACTTGTGCTTGAACAAAAGATAGCACACGGCGGTAATGTTCCTCTGCGGTGGATGATGGATAACGTTTTCGTTAGAACCGACCCTGCTGGAAACGTAAAGATGGACAAAGAAAAGTCCACCGAGCGAATAGACGGTGCGGTGGCACTCGTTATGGCGTTAGACCGTGCAATCCGCAATAAAGGTACATCGGACAGTGTGTATAACGACCGAGGAATAATTATTATTTAGCGAAAAAATTGCGTTAACCTGTTGACTTTATACGCCCGTAGGAGTATAATATAGAAAAGTAACTCTTGGGGAGTATATAAGGATAAAACAATGAGCAAACTTATTATATATCATGGTTCACCTGAAATTAGAGAACATCCTGAATTCGGCGGTGGGAAACCATACAATGATTACGGTCTAGGGTTTTATTGTACAGAGCATATTGAGCTTGCCAAAGAGTGGGCGTGTTCAGAAGGTGTCGATGGATATGCTAACAGATATGAAATCGAAACAGATGAGCTAAACATTTTGAATTTATCTTCACCTGAATATACGATATTAAGCTGGTTGGCAATTCTATTAAAACACAGAAATGCAAGGCTGTCCACGCCGATTGCACTTAGAGGTCGGGATTATCTTATCCAAAACTTTCTTCCCGATTATGAAAACTACGATGCAATAGTGGGGTATCGAGCAGACGACTCATACTTCTCATTTGCAAGGTCATTTATTCAGAATGAGATTTCTCTAAGACAGCTTGGATATGCAATGCGACTTGGCAAACTCGGAGAACAATTTGTGTTAAAATCCAAGAAGGCGTTTGATATAATCAAGTTCCTTGATTACACCGTAGCGGACAATGCTGTGTATTATTTTAAAAGAAAGGCGCGTGATGACGAGGCACGTGCGGCTTATCGTAAGGAAGTTGAGAATGAGGATTTAGATGGAATCTTCATGAGAGATATAATCAGAGAGGCAATGAAAGCAGATGACCCACGCTTACGCTGAAAGCTATTTAAACGATGCGATGGAAAACTTGGGTGAAGCCTTTGACTATGCGGTTAATGCTTGCATGATAGATATTGAAACATTTATGGGGCTCTTCATCTCAAGCGGATATGCTAACCTATTCGGCAAGGGTGTTCCTAAAGTAGTTTCAGGTTTATCTGGAACAGAATTGGTTATGGAAGTAGTGAATAAGGCTGGCACATTCTATTCGTTCCCCAAACCGCAAGTTGAATACGATTATTCGCCAGAGTATTGGTGTGGCTGGATACTTGCATATTATCAATGGAAAACAGGAAGGACATTTAAGGATATAGAAGTTAATCTGTCTGTTACGGAAATCTTAAAAATGTATCCGACCTTGCACGAAGCATCGGAAGATAAGTTCGTAGATACAGCCAATGCTATCATATTACGAAGAAATAATACGACAAGATTACAACGTCAAAGGAAACAATGCGGATTGACGCAGAAAGAGTTGTCAGAAAAATCAGGCGTAAAACTTCGAACAGTTCAGCAATACGAGATGAAAGCCAAAGACATTAATAAAGCTGCTGTGTCGACGGTTTTGGCGCTCTCAACTGTGTTAGGGTGCAGAATTGAGGATTTGTTGGAATACAAGGTGGTGGACGATGAATAAGAGCGAAAAAAACTTGGTAATCCTACAAAATGAATTAGATGAAACCGATGCAGAGATTCGCCTTAAAAGTGCAATTGTTCAAGCTGAACAGAGAATAACAAATGGTGAATCGTATATGGAAATGTTGGAATTAAAACAGAAACTTGGACTATAAATAACAAGGATAAAATTTATTTAAACATTAAAAACCGTACTTGAAGAGTGCGGTTTTTTTGTTGCAAAAATTCTTTGAAAAAGTTTCGGGTTTGGGCGGTGTTTCGCTGGGCTCTTTCAGTTGTTTACGGTATTGTTGTGTTACAAAAAAGGAAAGGGGCAGCACCCCAAAAGGAGTAACAAAATGGCAGCAACAGTAACAGTAAGGGCAAAATTAACAAGCAAAATCGGGTTTTATATCGGCGACGTGTGCTACGAAATGACTGATGAAGACTACTATGCGGACTGGAGCAACAACTTCGAAGACTTCGAGGGCGAACACGAACTGCGAGGACATAAGTTCGCAATCGGCGGAACAGCATACGGTGACGGTGAATACGAAGACCAGTACGGACATCGCTACGGAGTGGACTCGGGAACGATAGGCATCCTACCGTATGAACTGTGTAAGGATAAGAACATAAGCGAACTCGACAGATACGGACGATTCGTAAGAGCGACAAGCGCAACATTCACCGCCGAGGACGGAGAGTTCGACATAAAGTTGAATACACAGCAAAGCTATCATATAAGCACCAACGACTATGAAGAAGACGAAGAAGATGACTACTACGATGATGAAGATTATGACTACTATGATGATAGCGACGAAGAAGACGAAGACTAAATAAACCGAAAAATCCGCATCGAGGGGTGCGGATTTTCTTTGACAAAAACAAATAAAAAAACAAAAAAGACCAGAGATGGTCTTTTTATTTTGGAGGGAATTAATGCAGATAGAAAAAAGAGATGTTTCGGAACTGAAAGCTGCCACCTACAATCCAAGGAAAGACCTTAAACCTGGCGATGCCGAATATGAAAAGCTCAAACGCAGTATTCAAGAATTCGGATATGTAGAACCAGTAATCTGGAACAAACGCACAGGCGTGGTTGTCGGCGGACACCAAAGGCTAAAAGTAATGAAAGACCTTGGTTTCACCGAAGTGGACTGCGTTGTGGTCGACCTGGACGAGAGCAAGGAGAAAGCCTTAAACATCGCTCTGAACAAAATCAGCGGCGAGTGGGATACCGACCTTTTGACAAGCCTTTTAAAAGACTTAGACGGAAGCGGCTACGATATCACTCTTACGGGCTTTGACTTAGCAGAGGCGCAGGAACTGTTCGGAAGCGGCTCCATGGAGAATGTCCACGAAGACGACTTTGATACTGAGTCCGCTCTTAACGAAACGACTGAGCCTAAGACCAAGATGGGCGACTTGTGGTTACTTGGTCAGCACCGACTATTATGCGGCGACAGCACGCAAAAGGACGAAGTGAATCGTGTGCTGGACGGCAAGTCGGCGGACATCATGGTAACCGATCCACCCTATAATGTGGACTACGGCGCAAGCATAGCAGGCAAACACCGCTCGAATACGAGAACGGAAAGCACGATAGCAAACGACAACCTCTCGGACGACGAGTTTTATCAGTTCCTCTTGGCATTCTATAAGGCAGCCGAAAGCGGACTGAAAAAGGGCGCACCCGTTTATGTCTTCCACAGCACGAAGGAAACGGTAAACTTCACGAAGGCGATGACGGACGCTGGGTTTAAATACTCGCAGACTTTGGTGTGGCTGAAGAACCATTTTACGCTCGGTCGTCAGGACTACCAATGGAAGCACGAGCCGATTTTGTACGGATGGAAGGAAGGTGCGGGACACTATTTCATAGACGACCGCACCATAGCCACGGCTTTAGAGGGGCTGACGGAAAATCTGCGGAAGATGAACAAGGCGGAACTTGTAGAGCTTATAGAAAAAATCCTCAATATACCGTCTACGGTAATCGAGGATAACAAGCCGAGCAAATCCCCGGACCACCCTACAATGAAACCTATAACGTTATGCGCCAAGCTCATCTATAACAGCAGCCGAGAAGGGGATACGGTCTTTGAACCGTTTGGCGGAAGCGGTTCAACGCTTATTGCATCAGAGCAGCTCAACCGCAAGTGCTGTGCAATCGAGCTTGAGCCGAAGTACTGCGACGTTATAGTTCGCAGATACCGTGAACTTTGCCCCGAGGCGGAAATCCGCCACATCCGTGACGGCGTCGAGATTTACGACTGAGTGCCGTTGACCGCCATATATTGTGCGGTCAATGCTTGCAGCTCGTCTCCTTTGACCTCGAATTCTTGCTTGGTTACGGTGTTATACCTAAACAGCTTGCCGCTCAGTTCGGTTTCCAGCTGAATGAGGGCGTGCTTGGGGTTGCCGTATTCATAGGTAAAATCCTCGCCGTCCTCGGTAACCTTAACCACGTAAATGAAATCATCGAAACCCATAAAGTTATTCTCCATTGCTACACCCCTATATATGCTTGATTTATGGTTGTATATTAGCGTAATGTTTGGTTGTTTGCAAGTCGTTTACAAGGGTTTTCGGCGTTTTCTTTTGTTTCTTTTTCTTCGTTTTTCACGGCAATTTCGCTGGGCTCTTTCAGCCGTTTACGGTATTGTAGGCTTACAAAATAAGCACAGGGCAGTCAGCCCGAAAGGAGAAAAAATGGCAAGTATATTTGGATTTAAACTCAAGAACAGAAGGACGTTCCAAGGCAGGGACTGGGAAGGAAACCAGGGCGACCTATGGTACGGAAACAAGAAGGTCGCATGGTATAACGACAGCGGCGACGGCAGCATGGCAGACATCGACTTTTATGACGGAAGGAAAGGCAGAGAAGAATACCAGCCAATCCTTGATGCAGCGGTCAAACAATACTACGAGCGATTCCCGCTGGAAGGCGAATATGCGGACTTACCCGTTGATGCGGAAATGTTCATGGGGGAACTGCTGGAACTGATGGATAGGGAAAAGACATACAAGTCGATGCTGAAGAAGGGCTATCCAGCAGTAATAATGTATAAGAAAGAAGAGAACAGCCCTTACGAACAAATCGTAGGACTGCAAAGCGAACAGGCGGCGAAAAAGTACATAGAAAAGAACAAGCTGACCAAGTACAAACTGTTCACCTCGGCTGAGGACTTTGACATTAAGTAAGGCGGTGTGGTATGGAACGAATCGAATTATCAGATGGCATCGTCGAAGTGACACACGTAAAGGTAAGTGAAACCACAGACGGACTAATAGACGAAGAAATAAAAGCAGGGTGCAAGATGCTGAAATTCACTTGCCCCAAATGCGGTGGCTGGATAGGTAATGCGGTGGGGCTGAAAAAAGCCGAAGGCAACTATCAGATAATCCGCTCTGGGTGTTCGAGCAACTACGAAGGTGTCGACCAACCTTGCAGAATATGCCAAGAAGGGAGGTGATCGAGTGCCGAATAAGATTGACGACATGCGGTTCGCTGAACTGCTTGAGGATTTTGAAATATACGGTGTAAAGCCTATACCCAAAGGCACGCAGCTCGAGGTGGCAAAGAGCAACAGCAGATATGTATATCTGCGCTGGAACAATTGCCTGCTGAGGGTAACACATAAAATGATAAAACCACTAAGAAGAAAACGATAAAGAAACCGTCCGCCAGGGGCGGTTTCTTGTTGAAAATTCTTTTATTTTGTTTCAGTTTTGGGGGCTGTTTCGCTGGGCTCTTTCAGGATGTTACGGTATTGTTGTGTTACAAAAAAGAAAGGGCAGCAAGCCCGAAAGGAGAAACAAAATGGCAAAACAGAAAAACATCTTCAAGACGCTGAGAAACTACGGCGACGGCTTCCACGGCAACAATAGCGCAGAATCAAATGCGATATATGATGCGAAGATATCAGAGGTAACGGCAAGGATACTCGCCGATGTGGAACACGCACCTGAAATCATCGCCGACGAGTTCGGGAAATGCGAAGCAAGAAAGTGGAGAGAGGCATTCACCAACGGCTACCTAACACCGAGGCACGATGCAGAGTGGGCAGCAATTAACCACATCAGCTATGCACTTATGGACTCAAAGCCACTCGACAAAAGCGAACCCAGAGAAATCAAGACGCATGCTGACCTCGTAGCCTTTATGGTCGAAACCGAGGAATACAACGAGCAAGGCGCAACCGAAGCGATAAAGAACTATATGGACGAGCGCATCGCTGAAGGTATGACGGTGGCGGCGGCATTCAGAGCTACAATTGAATTTATGCAAAATACGCTGGGGGATAACTAAGATGACAGTAGATGAGTTGACAAGCATATTCACCGAAACGTCCGACCAAGGAATCGTCCTCTTCGACCTAAACTCGGGCGAAGAGCTGTACAAGGGAACGGCGGACGACGTGCCATATCAGTATCTCTACTGCGAGGTGCAGTCGATAGATACACTCTTCACGGAAACAAAGACGATAACAATCAACATCGACTTGAGCGAATAGGAGAGCGATTATGGAAAAGCAGAAAGCGGTATTATACTGTCGGGTGGCACGGTTGTCCGACGAGGAAAAGGAAAAAGTAAACCAAGTGGCAAGGTTCAAGGAACTGTTCGGATTTGAGCCGACAGAGATATACACTGATATCAGTAAGAGTGGGCGGTATAACAACCGCCCAGAATACCGACGGTTGATAGACGATGCACTCAGCGGAAATATAGATTATATCGCTGTGAAGTGCCTTGCCAAATTCAATAGGAACTTGGCGGCAACAATCAAGGTGCTTCGCCAGCTGTGTGATAAGGGTGTCGGGGTATGCATGATGAACGAAAACTTGGATACCCTTAAACAGATATCGATGGTACACGACACGCTGATTGAACTGCTGGGAAGAACAGCTAAAAAGCATCAGGGATGGCAAAACAATGGTTGAATATAAGATTGGCGAAACTGCGCACGTCAACCGACGGATAATGGTCAAGGCGCAAAAGAGCAACATTATAAAAAGCCTGACTATCGCCACGGATGCGGCGGTGGATATCATAGCGGTAAGGAAATCGACCGATGCGTTTGCGATTAAGGCAACAGGCGGTGCAGTCTATGACATCTTATACGATGGCTACAAGATAGACAGCGTACCGCAAAAGGACTTATACTCCAAATCGCAATGGACGAAGATATCAGAGATGCTTGCGAAATCGTCTGCATGCTGGAAAGGTTAATCGAAATCGACCGCCAAGCAGCCTAACAGGAATAAAGAAAAACCGTCCGCCGGGCGGTTTTTTTATTCAAAATTCTTTTATTTTGTTTTAGTTTTGGGGGCTGTTTCGCTGGGCTCTTTCGGACGGTTACGGTATTGTTGTGTTACAAAAAAGAGAGGGGAAGCACCCCAGAAGGAGTAACAAAATGGCAAAGCAAAAAGTAAGCGCAAAGGCATACAACTATGAATGGAAGACGGCGGAAGAGGTGATTGCTAACATCAATACCCAAATAAAATGGTCAAAACATATGGTGTGTTCAATAGCCGAATTAACTAAGGAAACCAACCCTGAAACCTACCGCAAAGCACATGCATTATGGCTCAAACTAAAAGACGCCTTTAATGCCGAGGCAAAGACCTACAACCCTGAAGCCTACAGCAGCAAGCTCGGCTCGGTTGGCGAGGTGGAAAGACGCGAAGTGCTGAGGTCGGCATGGTGGGATGAGTTAAGCGAATATGCTGAGGACGAGTACTACAAGATAACAAGCATAATCGAGATGCTGCATCACGGAGAACAGCTCGAAACTGGAACAATTATCTTTGGAAGCTAACGTATAAAAAGCCTAACAGAACCGTCCGAAAGGGCGGTTTTTTAGTGCAAAAATTCTTTAAAAAAGTTTCGTGTTTTGACGGTGTTTCGCTGGGCTCTTTCCGATTTATACGGTATTGTATGGGTGTAAAACAAAGCAAGGGCAGCAAGCCCGAAGGAGCAAAAAATGAAAACCTACACAGTAATGATTATCGGAGAAAGCGGAAAATACGAAACGGTCGCAAAGAACGTAAGCGGCAAACTCGCAGGCGCAATTGCAAAGCACTACAGAGCAAACGGTGTATGGGTACAGACCAAGGAGGAAGACTAAGATGGAAACCAAGCAGAAAGACATCTTTAGAAGACTGAAAGCATACAGCCACGGCTACTACAGCAACTGCACCGAAGAAGAAAAGAAAGCCTACGACGCAAAAGTAAAGGAACTCAAAGAAACGATACTGCCCAATGTACAGCAAGCTCCTGAAATCATAGCGAACGCATTCGCCGCATACTATGCGGAAATGTACAGAAAGCAAATGCAAGGCAAATATGCCGAGATGAAAAGCGACGCCGAGTGGCAAGCGATAAGCAACGTACTCGGCGCACTCATAAGCGTAAATGTGCTGAAAGGCATAGAAGGTAACTAAAAACAGCAACCGACAAACCGCTCGAAAGGGCGGTTTTATTGTTTGAAAAATAAGGAGGACGAATGGGATTATTCGGACGAAGCAGGGATGCGCCAAAACGTGAAAGGCGCAACGCGCCGAGCAAGGAAATGCAGGATTTTATACGCGGTGTGGACGTGGATATGCTCGGAAACAGCAATAGCGGTGTGCAGGTAGACGAGCTTCGTGCAATGCAGACGAGCGCGGTATATGCGTGTGTAAAAATTCTTGCGGAAACGGTGGCAAGTTTGCCGCTGCATCTGTACAAAAAAGGCAAGGACGGAAAGAACGAATCGGCGGAACAGCATCCGCTGTTTTCTTGTCTTTACGAATTACCAAACGAGGAAATGACAAGTTTCGAGTTTCGTGAAACGATGATGACCTCGTTGCTTTTGTGGGGAAATGCATATGCAAGGAAAATCAAGAAGAACGGACACGTAACCGAGTTGTGGTACTTGAAACCACAGAATATGACGGTCGAGCGTGATACGCAAACGGGCAAGATTAAATACACGTATTCGGACGATATAACGAACCAAACCTATGTGTACCGCCCCGAGCAAGTATTTCATATTAAAGGTCTGTCATTAGACGGGGTAACGGGGTTGAGCCCTATTTCCCAAGCAAGGGAAGCGGTTGGTCTGTCTCTTGCTACAGAGGAATACGGGGCAAAATTCTTCGGCAACGGTGCAAGACCTGGCGGTGTGTTGGAACACCCCGGCATTCTTAAAGACCCCGAAAAGTTAAGGGAAAGCTGGAACAAAGTCTATCAAGGGACGCGGAATAGCCATAAGGTAGCAGTCCTTGAAGAAGGAATGAAATACCACACAATAGGCATAGCGCCCGAAGACGCACAGTTTCTTGAAACGAGGAAATATCAAGTCAACGAAATTTGTCGTATCTTTCGAGTTCCGCCGCACCTTGTGGGGGATTTGGAACGAGCAACGTTCAGTAACATTGAGCATCAGTCAATTGAATTTGTACAGCATACCATAAGACCCTGGCTGGTCAGATGGGAGCAGGAAATAAGCCGTTCACTCTTGGATGAGAAGGAACGGCTTTTGTATTTCGCCAAATTCAACGTGGACGGCTTAATGCGCGGTGATTACAAGTCGAGGATGGAAGGCTATGCAATAGGTCGGCAAAACGGCTGGCTGTCTATAAACGACATTCGCCGTTTGGAAGATATGTCGCTTGTACCTGCGGAGAAAGGCGGCGATGAGTACCTTGTAAACGGCAACATGATAACGGCAAACCAGCCGACAGAAAACAAAGAAGGAGGCAGCAATGAAGGAAAGCAAAAGGGAACTGCGAATGCTCCCGATGAAGGAGCTTCGGATAGCGGAAAGTGAAGGCGGTGACACGGTAATCGAAGGGCATGCGGCGGTGTTCGACAGTTGGAGTGAAACACTCGGCGGAATCTTCCCGTTTAAGGAAATCGTCCGTAAAGGCACATTTAACGAGAGTATCGGTAAAGACGATATCCGTGCGCTGTTTAACCACGACCCGAATTACGTACTCGGCAGAAACCGTGCGGGAACGCTTGAACTTGTGGAGGATGAAATCGGCTTGCGTGTGCGAATAACCCCGCCCGATACGAGCTGGGCAAAAGACATTCAGACGAGTATACGCAGGGGCGATATCACACAGATGTCAATAGGCTTCATAGTCGAGGAAGACGAGTGGTCAACGCAGGACGGTATGGACGTGCGAGAGATTCGCAAGGTCAAACTTTTCGACGTAAGTCCCGTAACGTTCCCTGCATACACGGCAACCGACGTCGGTGTCAGAGCTATGCAGGAATACGACGGATACAAAGCTGAACAGAGAAGTCAGGCGGAAGCGGCGGAGCAGGCGGCGGAAAGCGCAGCGAAGAAAGCTAAAGAGCAAGAAAAGCTCAAAAACTTAAAAACCAAATTCAAAAATATTTAAGGAGAAAATAATATGACGATGAAGAAAGTGCTTGAAATGAAAGCAAAAAGAGAAGACGCCAGGCTCAAAGCAATGGCGGTTTTGAACAAGGCAGAGGCGGAAGACAGATTCCTCACCGAAGACGAACAGAAAGAAATCGACGGTTATGAATCGGAGATCCGCTCGTGGGATGAAAGCATTACGAGAGCGGAGAGAATGCTGGCAATCGAACCCGAGGAAAGAACGGTAACTGAAAAGCCCGAGGTTAAGCCCGCACCTCAGAAACCCGAAGAAAAGAGATTCGGCACTCTCGGTGAACAGCTCCTTGCGGCTTACCGTGCGGCAATGCCCGGCGGACATACCGACGAGCGTCTTTCGACGAGAGCGGCAAGCGGTTTGAACGAAAGCACCCCCTCGGACGGCGGATTCCTCGTTCAGCAGGACTTCGTTAAGGAACTCTTAAAGCGCACCTACGAAACGGGCATCCTTGCCAGCAAGGTAAAGAAAATTCCCATCAGCACAAACGCCAACGGACTGAAAATCAACGCCGTGGACGAAGACAGCCGTGCAAACGGTTCGAGATGGGGAGGTGTTCAGACTTACTGGGAGGCGGAGGCTGACGAGCATACGGGCAGTAAACCCAAGTTCAGACAGATGGAACTTTCGCTCAAGAAACTCACGGGTCTGTGCTATGCAACCGACGAACTTTTACAGGATGCGGCGGCTCTCGAAGCGGTTATCCGTCAGGCATTTGCCGAAGAGTTCGGATTTAAGATGGACGACGCAATCCTGTCGGGTAGCGGCGAGGGTGAACCTCTCGGTATCTTGAACAGCGGTGCGCTGGTTAAGGTCGAGAAAGAAAAAGACCAGAAGGATATCATCACCGTTGAGAACCTCATCAAGATGTGGAACAGACTCTGGTCAAAGTCGAGAGCAAACGCCGTTTGGTATATCAACCAGGAAATCGAGCCGTATCTCTATACGCTTAAGCTCGGCGATAAGCCCGTTTACATTCCCGCTGGCGGTATTTCGGAAAAGCCTTACGGCACGATTTTCGGAAGGCCCGTCGTTCCCCTCGAACAGTGCAATGCCGCGGGCGAAGTTGGCGACATTATCTTGGCGGACGTCGGTCAGTATCTGCTCATCGATAAGGGCGGTATTAAGGCAGCAAGTTCCATACACGTAAGATTCCTTTACGACGAGAACGTGTTCCGTTTCATTTATCGTGTGGACGGCAAACCTATCTGGAACAAGCCTCTCGCACCTTATAAGGGCAAGGCGACCGTTTCGCCTTTCATTACCCTCGACAAACGCGGTTAAACCAAAAGGAGGCGATCGAGCGTGTTGACGTTGCAGGAAACAAAAGATTTTCTCCGCTTGGACGGTGACGACGAAGATGCGCTCGTCTCCTCGTTAATCATAACGGCGAAAGAGCTTATAGAAGAAACTCTGCGGTATAAACTCACGGAATTCGAGGAAATTCCCGAAACCGTGCATCAAGCAATGCTCATAGTAGTTGGAACGCTTTACGAAGAACGGCAAGTGGCAAAGGATAACAAGTCGGGCGTGGATATAAAGGAAACGCTCGACCTTGTCCGCCGCATGTTGTTCGCATATCGAAAGGGGGCGTTTTGATGAATATTGGTAAACTCAACCGCCGGGTGGAAATTCTGCAATTCTTCAAAGACCGTGATGAATACGGTGGCGAAATCGGCGAGTGGAAGACTGTTGCAAAGGTATGGGCGGCGATATCGCCCGTAAGCGGCACCGAGCAGATGTTCGCCCAGCAAGTAACGGCGGAAGCGGTAGTTAAAATTACAATCCGCTATTTGCCGTGGCTTGACGTAATGCACCGAATAATGTACGGGGGAAAGCTGTACGAAATAGTCGGCACTATGGATGCGGATACGGCGCATACCCAAACAATACTAAACTGCAAGGAGATGGTATCGAATGAGCTTCAGCGCAAAGCAGCGGAAAGTGAAAACGACGATAGAGGGCGCAAGTGCGATTGTAAAAGACCTTAAAGCAATGGACGATGCGGCGGCTCAAGTAATGATGCAAGGCGCAAAGGCAGGCGGAAAAATAGCGCTCGAAGACGCCAAGCGAAACTGCCCCGTGGATTCGGGCGCGTTAAAGCAGAGTCTGCATCTGACCGAAGGCAAAGCAACAAAGGTCAAAGCTACCGTACAAGTGGACTATGATAAGTCCTTAAAGTACGGCACTCACGTCGAGCTTGGGGCAAGGGGCAGACCTGCGAACCCGTTTCTGCGGAACGCCGTGGACGATAACCAAAACCAAATCAATGCGGCAATAGTGGCAGAGATATCAAAGGCGGTGGGGCGCAAAATATGAAGGATATATGCCAGGCTCTGTATGAGTATCTATCAGCGGATGCGGAAATTAAAAACCGTGTTAGAGGGCGCATATATCCCATCGTATTGCCCCAAAACGCACCTTTACCAGCCATTGTATATTCGCCCGTGCTTGCCAACTATGATTCGGCATTGCAAGGCGATACGGGCTTTGTAAGGCAGACGGTGCAGTTCGTTTCGCACGATACAACCTACAAGAAAACGAGAGAACTATCAAGGCTAATAAAGAAAGCCTTACAAGATTATCAGGGTGACATGAACGGCTTGTTAATCCAAGCCGTTTTTGTTAAGTCTGATTACGAATATAACGGAAACACAGCGCTCAAATTCGATACCGAAGAATATATGTCCAGCATCGAGTTTGAGTTTTATTTCAATGAAAAATAACAGGAGGAACTGAAATGGCGGTAGCAGGTAAAGGCGGAAAGGTCGTCATCGGCGACGGCGCAGCGAAGAAGGTGGTCGGCATCAAAAGCTGGTCGCTGGAATTGTCGTTGGATACTTTGGAAACCACAGCACTTGGCGACGATTGGAAGAACTATATTACGGGGTTAAAGGAATGGTCTGCATCCTCCGAGGGTGACTATGAAGTACCCGTAGACGAAGAAGGTCAGGCGGCTTTGCAGTCGGCGTTTTTGAACGGAACGACGGTGGTCGTCAAGCTATATGTAGACGGAAAAAACTATTATATGGGCGAGGCTTACATAAACAGCCTTTCCATTGAAGACCCCGTGGACGACGTTGTGTCAATCAGTATCGAGTTTACGGGAACGGGTGCGCTCTCCTTTGAAAAGGGCGAATAAAGATAAGGGAGAAAAACAATGAAGAAAGGCGTAGCAATTACTCTGGACAGACCCAGAACCTTGCGTTACGGAATGAACGCACTTGCAAAAATCGAAGACCTTACGGGCAAGTCGCTGTTGGCGTTTGACTTAAACAACGTCGGCGTCAAAGACTTGCTTGTCATTATCTATTGCGGTCTGTGCCACGAAGACAAAAACCTCACCATTGAACAGGTGGGTGACTTAATAGACGAATACTCAACCATATCCGAGATTGCAGAAAAGCTTGGCGAAGCTCTGACCGTTGCATTCGGTGCAGACGCACTTGATAAGGGCGACAACTCGGGGGAAAAGTAACCGCCGCTATTGACTTGTCGGCTTTATGCGATAAAGCGGTGGTTGTTTTTGGGGTCGACCCGTTGACGGTCGGGGAATATACCCCGTATGAACTAAAACTTATAGCTAAACAAACACAGCACCGTGAGCAAACGGAATTCGAAAATATCCTCTGCCTTGCATGGCACACGGAAGCATTCGCCCGGCAGAAAAAACTGCCGAGCTTGAAGAAACTGTTGAAAGATGCACGCAAAAAGCCGACGAGCAAACCAAGCAAAGGCGACGCCATTCTAAAAGCGATGGCGGCGGAGAAAGGTGTAATTATAAAGTAAGGGAGGTGAAGGTGTGGCGGTAATAAGAAACCTTGTCGTAAAAATCGCAGCGGACATATCTTCGCTCTCGAAAGGACTACAAGACGCACAAAAGAAAATTCAAAAGGTGTCTACGGCGTTCACAAAAGCGGGAACAAAACTTACGGCAAGCATAACCGCCCCGATATTAGCGCTCGGCACGGCTGCGGTGAACGTATCGCAGCAGTTCGAACAGAGTATGGCGAATGCGGCGTCGGTCGCAGGCGCAACGGGCGAAGATTTTGCAAGAATGACCGCCCTTGCCAGAGAGATGGGTTCAAAGACCGTGTTCTCCGCAAGCCAGGCGGCGGATGCGCTTTACTATATGGCGTCGGCGGGCTACAAAGTAGACCAAATGGCGGATTCCATACAAGCAACTCTGAACCTTGCCTCGGCAACGCAGAGCGACCTTGCATTCACCACAGACACGGTTATCTCAACGTTAAACCAGTTCGGGTTGGAAGCTAACCAAGCGGAACGTGTAACAAACGTGTTTGCGGCGGCAATCGGCAATTCGATGGCGAATATGGATAAGCTCTCAAACTCAATGGGTTACGTCGGGCCTGTCGCTAACAGCTTGGGCTACTCAATAGAAGAAACAACGGGTGCGCTTGCTGTGCTGTACAACGCAGGCTATGACGGATCTACTGCGGGTACTGCGCTAAGGCAATCGCTTGTGTCGTTAATGAACCCGTCCACGGCTGCACTCGGCGTGTTTGAGGAATTGGGGCTGACATATGACGAGGTTAATCCCGCAACAAACGACCTTGCAACTATAATAGACAGACTCGGTGCCGCAGGAATGGACACCTCTCAGGCAATGAAGGTATTCGGTGCGAGAGCGGGCCCCGGAATGCTTGCCTTGCTGTCTGCGGGGGGCGATGCGGTCAGGGATATGACGGCGTCAATCACGGGAACAAATAAGGCAACCGAAATGGCAGAAGTCCAGCTCAATACCTTGCAAGGGCAAGTGAAGATACTTAAATCAGAGCTTGAAGAAATCGCCATATCGTTCGGCGACGTGTTAATTCCGATAATCAGACAGTTCATCCAAAAGTACGTTTCGCCGCTGACGGCGAAGTTGATGGGGCTGTCAATGGGAACGAAAAAGAACATAGTAACCATAGCACTCTTGGCGGCGGCAATCGGGCCGCTTTTATTAGTCATGGGAAAACTTATTGCCAGTATCGGAACGATTATGAAAATCGGGTCGTTGCTGTTTTCAAAGGTCGGCTTAATTATTGCCGCTGTCGCAGCGGTGGTCGGTGTCGTTCTCTACCTGTGGAAAACGAACGAAGACTTCCGAAACGCAGTAATGCGGATATGGGAGAAAATAAAATCAAAGATACTCGCTGTTGCCGAAACAATCAAAGCTTGGTGGGCGCAGAACGGTGAGAAGATTATAAACGCAGTAAAGAAAGCCATTGAGATTGTATGGAACGTGGTGAAAGCCAAGTTCAACCTGATGCTGAAGATAGCAAAAAAGGTATGGCCGTATATCAAGATGATAGTCATAGATACGGTAAATGCAATCAAGACCTTTTGGGAAAAGAACGGCGAAAAGATTTGGAATACGGTAAAGACCATATTCACGAACATATGGATGTGCGTAAAAAGTGCATTCGCCATAATTAAGGAATCGCTTAATAAGTTCTTCTCCTATGTGAAACCGATATGGGAAAAACTAAAAACGCTGTTCGCCTCGTTGTGGGATACGATATGTGAATTATACGAAACGCTGAAACCTATTTTCGAGTTAATCGGCGGATTAGTTATGACCTTATGGGGGATTGTGTCCAGCGTACTCGGCGCAATCATCGATGCGCTCGGGCCGTTCTTAATGGCAGTAATCGACGTGGCAAACGCAATACTCGATATTATCAAAATCGTATGTGCGCTGCTTCGCGGGGATTGGTCGGCGGCTTGGGAATATATGCAGAGTTTCGCAAGCAATATATGGTCGGGAATCAAAAACATATTCCTCGGTATTTGGGAATTTATCAAGGGCTTCGGCGAGAACATCTGCTCGTTCTTCGGCAGCGTCGGAGATACGATAGGTAACATTTTCAAAAGCGTATGGGAAGGAATCAGCGGTTTCTTTACAAAGATATGGGACGGAATAAAAAACGTCTGCGGCGGAATTTGGGACAGCATAACGGGCGTGTTCGGCAAGATAAAGGAATTCTTTACGGGGCAAAGCGGCGAGGCAACGTCTTGGGGGTCTAACTTAATCTCGAACATCACGGGCGGAATTAAAAAGGCTGGCAAGTGGGTAGTAGACGGAGTCAAAAGCGTCGGCAAATCGATTGCCAACTTTCTCGGTTTCGGTTCGCCGACAAAGAAAGGTCCAGGTCATACAGCAGACGAGTGGATACCGAACCTCTTGAATATGATGGCGAACGACATGTATGAAAACATCCCGATGATGGAAAGGGCTGCTCTCGAAGTAGCGAGTACGCTCGGGTTAACCGCATCGCCAAACAGAGCAATGGTAGGCGTGGGGTCAAGTCCTAACGGCGACCTGTTAAATGGACTACTGCAAGGAATGGCAGCAATGAACGGATTGGGCGGAGGTGAAGATAAGGAAATCGTTATGCAAGTTGACGGTCAAACTCTTGCACGGGTTATGATGCCGAAGCTCACAAAAGAATACAAGCGCAACGGCGTAAAACTGACGGAGGAGTAGGATGGAGTTTTTTAAGATAAACGGCAAATCGATTAAAGCACCAACGGAAATCTCGATATCCTATGAAGAACTCGACAAGGCAGAGCGGACTGTTGACGGAACGATGGTAGTAGATATTGTTGGAACGAAACGCCGAGTGGATGTAAGCTGGGAATATCTATCGACAGATGATATGGCTGTGCTTGCAAATGCCGTTAAAGGCGGCATATTCACGGGTGTATCGTTCCATGACAATGCTACGGGCAACCTTATAAGCATTACGGCGAGGGCGGAAGGCTTGGCGTATCTACCGCAATATAACTGGTCGAAGGGCAAGCTGATATGGAAAAGCGTAGCGGTAGCATTTAGGGAGAGATAGCGATGAAATATTCGGATAATCCCCGTAAGGTTTACGGCAAAGTCGAGATTGTATATGCGGATGAGGAACTGAGCCGTGATGTAAAGGTTTCGGTCAGTGCCAACTCTGAAATCAGCCATCCTGCCGAAGTTTATAAGCCACCGTATAAACCAACGGTTAAAGCTTGTACAATGGACGGCAACTCTACCATGGACGGCACATTCCAGATGATGTCGGACGACCTCGTCGTTGGGTGGTGGAGTGGAAAACTCGCAGATAGTACGGGGGCATTTGCAAATAAGCCATACATAGAGCTGTCATTTGGTATGCGCCCGATAATCTATTGGCGAGTCATCGGCGATGAGAAACTCAACCAATATCCCGTTGACTTTACGTTGCAGTATAAGAGAAACGGTACGGTAGTAAAGACCGACACGATAGTAGGCAACACGAAAGTGGAGATAGTCGTAAACCCGAAGATGGCAGACATCACCTCGGTAAGAATGACGATATCAAAATGGAGTACGCCAAATGCTTGCGCAAAAATTCTGCGGTTCTTTGAAAGAGTGTATGAAACCTACGAAGGCGATGCATTGCTTTCCTTTGAGGTGGGCGAAGAACTCTGTTCGTCGGAAGGGAATTACAGCATAAACTCGGACAATATGACCGTGCAGATTTATAACGAAGCCCGCAAATTCGATAAGGGATATCTGCGGACGTTAATGCTTTTGGACAGAAAGTTATATCCGTATATCGGTGTAGAGAATAACGGTGTGATTGAGTATAAATCGCTCGGTGTTTTTTACTCTGACGAATGGGATATCCCCCAAGATTCGCAATGGGTAAAATGCACTGCCACTGATAGGCTAATGCGCTTGCAGCTTAAGACCTATGTTGGCTTCCCTTTGATGGAGAATGTTTCTTTATATGAAATCGCCGAAGACATACTGCAAAGCATGGGGATGAAGGCAGAGGAATATCAAATCACCGACAAGCTAAAAGACTTCATTGTTGCAACGGCGCTATTGCCGAAGACGACTGGTTGGGATGCGCTACAAGAAATTGCGAATGCTGGACTTTGCAAAGTCTTTATCGACAGAGAGAACCGAATAGTAATCTCGTGTGAAGAAGACGTCGCTATCCACAGCCCAATAGTTATCAACCCCGGCAATATGTTTTCGCATAAGTCAAACATCTCACTGACAGATTTTTCGAATAGCGTATCGGTTAACTACTGCGAAGTATCAGTAAAGAACGACATTATAGACGTTGCGGAAACGGAGATATGGTTAGACCCTTACGAAACGAAAACAATAGCAATCGACTATACATCCGAGGTTGCCTATCCGTATGCAAAGCTGAGCAATGCGCTGGTGCAAATAGTATCGCTTGACAGCGGAGTTAATTCTTGCACTTGTGTTATAAAGAACAATTCGGGTACGGTTCAATCGGCGACAATAACCGTGTCAGGGAATGCAATCAATATCAATACGCGGACGGTAACCGTGAGAGATGAGAAGAGCATTGAGGTGTACGGCGTTGTGGACTACTCGCACCCGACAAGTGAGCTTGTTCAATCCTATGAGCAAGCTGAGCATATGGCGACCTTATTGCTTACCCGAATGAGGGCAGGCGAGGGCAGCATAACAACCGAATGGCGTGGTAATCCCGAGCTTGAAACGGGGCTGACGTATGACTGTATAGACAGATTCGGCGACAGCGCAAAACTGCTGTGTGAATACAATAAATTTACTTATGATGGAGGACTTAAACAAGAAACACGCGGACGTAAGAAATAGGGGGTGAAACATGGCAACTTGGAAAGAACCGAAGAACGATTATACGGCAGAAAATCAAGTAAAACCCGAAATCTTCAATACGCTTGCCGAAAACGAAAAGTTTTTGCAGGAAAAGAAGATAACGACCGAGCAAGTGCAGGACGCAACGGTAACCAGCACACAAAGCACAAGCAGAGAGACTTTGGGGGATAAAGAAACGGTGAAGGGATTTTTCGGAAAGATAAGGAAATGGTTTGCCGACCTCCGAGCGTTGGCGTTTAAAGGCACGGTAGGTACGGCGGACATTGACAACTACGCTATAACGTCGGCAAAGATAGCAAGCAGCGCGATAACGAACGCAAAGATATGCTCCGTTTCAGCAAGCAAAGTTACGGGATTGCATAAGGTGGCAACGAGCGGAAACTATAACGATTTGTTGAATAAACCCAATATCGGTGGCGGTGGGGTGCAATTAACGAAATACGTTTTTGATTTCAGACAGAGCTACGATGTGGTGCCGGGGATTTTTTTGTGCTTTGTGCGATATTGGAATAGAGCAAGTATTCCTTGTGTGGCTTGTTGCGGACTGCTGACCACTACATCGTATGACAACGGCGCGTACAGCGGGGTATCAAGCGTTTATGATAACGGCGATTATGTAAAAATCCAAGTCGAATGCTCAGTCTATAACGGAAAAATGAGTTTCAAAATGTTAGAGTCTACGGATGCGGACGGCTCAAAAGCCCCTAACGACTCTGGATACTTGGATGGCGGAGGTGACATTATACTATTTAAATTAGGTGATATTCCCTCCGTCGATGGGGAAAGATAAAAATCAAAACTAATTCACATGAGAAAACATATTGAGGAGTGAACAATTATGGGTTGGAAAGAACCAAAGAGTAACTATACGGCGGAAAGCCAGGTAACGCCCGAAATATTTAATACGCTTGCGGAGAACGAGAAGTATCTGCAAGAAAAAAAGATAACAACCGAACAAGTGCAGGACGCCGAGATTAACAGCGTCCAAAGCGGAACTCGTGAGAGTATAGGAGATAAAGAAACGGTGAAAGGGTTTTTCGGAAAGATAAGGAAATGGCTTGCAGATTTAAAGGCTTTGGCTTTTAAATCTACGGTGGCAACAAACGATATAGACAATACGGCAGTGACGTCGGCGAAGATAGGTACGGGTGCGGTAACTGCAGTCAAGATAGCCGCCAACGCAGTAGAAACGGCTAAGATAAAGGATGCGGCGGTAACGGACGCTAAGATAGCTTCTGTATCAGCAAGCAAGGTTACGGGATTACATAATGTAGCTACAAGCGGAGATTATAACGATTTAATCAATAAACCGAATATAAGCGGCGGCGGAACTGATTTCGGCGCAACGTTCATTGTGGACAGCAACGATAAGCTGTCGCAATGGATAAGAGCTGATTCGGGCAATGATTACTCAGTCGTACTTATTAAAAAAGGAACTTGGCAAAGCGATGAGTTGCTTTATAATATGACGCTGTCGGGCAGCAAAAAATATTATGCAGGGGTTAACCTGTCTAAAACAAAAACGAAAGTCGTAATAGGCGAGGTTGGCAGTAAGATATATTTCAAAGTCGATCCGAAAAGCTTACAGCCTATTTATGGACTGTTTTATGGCGACAGTTCTGACGCAGTCGAAACCGAGTGCTTTATGTATGGGGTAACGGTGCATAGTTGCGGTTCGGCTGCTTTTACAGATGTTTCAACGAACTGTTTCGGCTCGTGCATAAATTTATTTAATTGCACAGCAATAAGCGAAAACGGCTACGAGGCGTATGTTTTTTCAAGTTGTCAAAATCTTCACAACTGCCATGCGACAGGTTCGTCGGAAAAATTAACATATGCTTTCTTCTCTTGTACTGCATTACAGCAATGCGTAGCTCATGCGGAAGCACGCAATGCGGATCGTAAATTTTTGGGCGGTTGCGCAGTAGGGTTTAGAACCTGCAAGGACGTTATAAATTGTAAGGGAAGCGGCGTTAGCGTCCCTTCTACGACGGATTACACTGGATACGGTTTTTCAAACTGTAAGGGCGTTTACAGATGTAAGCAAAACAAGAAAAGCTCTACGGAAACTTTTACGGGCTCTTATTTCAGTAACACTAATACTGCTGATTACAAATGTGCAGATACGCTGAACGGCGGATTCAACGATACGACAAACGCATAGGCGGTGGATATGGAACGGCAAATAGTAACGCAAGGCGAGGCGGCGAGCTTCGCCTTTTTTCACGTCGGACTGCCGATAGCAGGCGAAAGCAAACTGCAAATCAAACCGAGCGATAAGCTGACGTTCAGTATCGGACGGAAGAACCGTAAGCCGATACTTACCAAAGTCTTCCCCGACGGGTTCGAGAAAACAGGCGATTCGTATTTCGTATTCTTAACGGCGGAAGAAACGGCAAAGATGCCTTGTCTTTTGTATCAAATGCAGCTCACGGTAGATATGCGCGGCAAAGGCAAGGAAGTATATACGCTTGCAGACAGAGAATTGGAGGTTGCGGCAAAGTGATAGAAGATAACGAATGTAAATGCGACGGGTGCATACACGTCGAGCAGTTTAGGGCAATAACAAAGTCCTATGACGGTATTGAGAACGACGTAACGGAAACAGTAGTGGACAACGACGAACGGACGGTAGAGGTTAAGCTCAAGCCCCAGCAGTACGTGAGTAAGTATGCTTTCCCCAATCGCGGGGATAAAGCAGTGCTGTATATGGATACGACGGAAAACCGCTCGTACCGCTGGGATGAAATTATGGGTATTTATATCTGCATCGGTGCGGATTATAACCAAATAAAAATCATAAATGGAGGAAATGCAAATGGCTAACGAAAATGTGGAAAGGGTATTGGAGAGCCGAATACAGCTCAGGAACGATACTGCGGCAAACTGGGCGGCGGTTAATCCCGTACTCTTAAAAGGTGAAATCGGCATCGAAATCGATACGAGAAAAATCAAGATAGGCGACGGGATTGCTGCGTGGGAGAACTTGAAATACGTGAGCGACGATATCATGGTTTCCGAAACGAATCCTACGGATGCGGATACGGACTACGACATAGGAGAACTGTGGCTTAACAAGGCGGAGTATAAGTTTTTCGTACTTATAGCAAAGAGCGAAACGGCGGCGGTATGGAAGCGTATTCCTACTGCGGAAGAGTTGGAGGTGGTTGCGGAATCGCAGGTTGCGCAGAAACTCAAAGAAGCAAGAAAGATAAGCGTATCGGGTGACGCCACGGGCGAAGCCGAGTTCGATGGCAGCGAGGATACGAACATTGAAATTCTGCTTGACAACAGCGGAACTACGGCAGGTACTTTTACTAAATTCACGGTCAACGAAAAGGGACTTATTATCAAGTCAGAACTGCTTACCCCCGAGGATATCCCCGAGTTAACGCTTGCGAAAATTATGGACGCAGGCACGGCGGCGGCAAGGAACGTCGGCTCGAAAGCAGGCAATCTTGTTGAACTCGGTGCTAACGGGAAGATAGATAAAAAGTACCTTCCGCCCATTGCAATCACCGAACCTTTTGCCGTATCAAGCGAGGAAGAAATGCTTGCGCTTACTGCCCAGAAGGGCGACGTGGCAATCCGCTCGGACGAAAGCAAGTCCTATATTCTCAAGAATGCGCCCGCATCTAATTTGGATAACTGGCTTGAACTGCAATCGCCCGATTGCAAAATCAGCTCGGTCAACGGACAGGTTGGCGCAGTTGTGCTGACTACCGCAGATATTGAAGAGAAGGATAATCTGTACTATACGGAAGAGCGTGCAAAAAATTCGTTTACGGAGAATTTCGGGCAAACCAGCTCTGCGGATTTGACGGACGGTAAAACTATACTGCACGAAACGGATACCATTATTCTGAACGGCGGCAATGCTTAAAGGCGGTGGCTATGGCGGAGAAAGAAGTAAGTGTCAAAGTCCGCCTGCGGACGGATAGTGCAGTAAACTGGCTCATTGTAAATCCTGTATTACTTAAAGGCGAAATCGGGATAGAAGAAGATACGGGTAGAATTAAAATCGGCAACGGTGAATCGTCGTGGGCGGTATTGCCGTATTTTGCAATTGAAATGCAAAAGCAGGAAATCATAGACTGTTTCTTTCCTGTACACACGGTAAGAGTGACGGCGGAAAATGTTAATCCTGCTGAAAGTCTCGGCGGGGAATGGGAACGAATAAGTGTGGAAGATATATCCGCTCTTTATTATTGGGAACGCAAAAAATAGGAGGGAATATGGCAGCAATTATAATAAGTATAGCATCAAGCATCATCAGTGGAATGGTGCTTTTTTTCTTGCAGCATTTCTTTAGAAAGAAAGCGAAAAATGACGAGGAACGTGACGAGGCAAAGAGAAAGGAAAATCTCTTGATACTCAAAAGCATAGATGCGGTGGGGAAACTCACCTATGCTGACGCAATTGCTATACGCGACGGAAAGACCAACGGAGAGATGAAAGCGGCAATCGAGGCATATAAGAAAGCCGACGAAGAGATGTACGAGTTTCTGCTCGAACAAACGACTAAGAATTAAGGGGGAAAATTGAATGGAATATTTGGAGCTTATAAGCGTACCCGCTATCGCAACGATTGTATATTGGGTAATCAACATCATAAAATACGCAGTACAGGATAACGAGAAGTTCAAGCGGTTTATACCGCTCATATCAGCGGTGCTTGGTGCGGTGCTGGGTGTGGTGGCGTTCTTCGCTTTGCCGAGCATAATCCCGGCAAGCAACGTCTGTATTGCAATATTAATCGGCGGCGCAAGCGGTCTTACCGCAACGGGTACTAACCAGATAATAAAGCAGCTCGGAAAGAAGGACGAAGACGATGGAGAATAAGGCATTGAGAGTTGCATATGCCAAAGCGATCGTTGAAAAAATGTGGCTGAAAGGCATCATAAACGATGAAGAAAAGGCGAAAATATGCGACTTAATATTGTCTAAAATTCTTTCGTAATTTGGCGCTGTTTCGCTGGGCTCAATTAGAGTTTTACGGTATGTTTGTCCTACCCATGGAGAAGTGGGTAGGACAAATTTTTTTAGGATATATTCAAGTCCGAAAATTAATAGATGTAGTTGAAAGGAGGTATGAATGGCAAAGCAAAGAGCAGTCGCATACTGTCGAGTATCAAGCAAAAGCAAAGCGCAAATGCACAGCTTAGGATATCAGACAGACTATTGGCAACGAGCGATGGCGGAAAGCAGTGAGTATGAATATGTTGGAATCTATGCGGATTCAGGCATAAGCGGACGGTCAATGCATAAAAGACCTCAGCTCCTGCGATTGCTGGAAGATGCCAAGGAGAAACGGTTCGATGTGGTGTTCACAAAATCTGTAGCAAGATTTGCGAGGAATACGGAAGAACTGCTGTCAATGGTGCGTGAGTTAAGGGATGAGGGGATCAAGGTAATCTTCGAAAAAGAAAATATTGATACCTTTAACCCAAACAGCGAGGTGTACCTAACAATCGCTGCATCGGTAGCCGAAAACGACTTAAAAATATATTCGCAGAACCAAACTTGGGCTATGCGAGAGAAGTACAAAAATGGCTATATCAGTGTAGGATCGAAAATATTTGGTTATCGGATGCGGAAAGAAGATAACACACTTATTATCGAACCAAGCGAGGCGGAAGTTGTAAAGCGAATATTTTATATGTATATCCACGGAAAAGGTATACTCGCCATAGCCAAGCAACTAACGGCCGAGAAGGTAGGGCTAAACTATGGAAACAAAGGAAAATGGAGTAGAGGCGCAATCCACTATATCCTAAACAACGAAAAGTATATTGGCTGTGCCTTAATGCAGAAGTACTATAACGAAGATGGGATATGCCGAAAAAACAAGGGTGAAGTAAAGCAATACTTCATGGAGAACACCCACGAACCAATAATATCGGTCGAAGACTTTGATAAAGTACAAAAGCTGATGCGAGAGAGGGCGTGCGAATGTGAGATGGGGGTAGCTCGAAAGAACTATGAGTTCACAGGAAAGATACGGTGCGGATGCTGTGGCGGAAACTATATCCGAAAGGTACAAAACTGCGGAAAGCCTTATGAAGTCATAGTGTGGGTATGCAGTAAAAAAGATACATTCGGAGCGGAAAACTGCCAGGGGACTCGTATAAAAGATTCTGTCCTTAAAGAAAAGTTCGTAGAATGCTATAACGAATTTACAGCAATTAAGGGAGAGGGCGACTCATTATCGACACTTAACCAGCAGCTTGCTTGGTTACTCGAGCAAGAAAGAGAGTTGAATGCACTAAAAGTTAATAGAATGATAGAAATAGCCGACTACAATGCGGAGTGGAAGGCTGTAAAATCACAAATTGATGTCATTAATAAGCAAATAGAAAAGCAATCAATCCGAAAGCTCACTAAGACTGATTTAGTACCGATTACCGAGTATGATGAAAGCAAAGTCGAAACATTCTTGGATTATGCGGTAATGACTCCAAATAAAATCACATTCGTATTTATTAACGGAGTTGAAATCAGCAGAGAATATACTAACGGCGCATCAGGCAACGCGAAGGGTTGGTACGACCGAAGGATGGCAAGATTAGCAAGGGAAAAGGAGGTAGCCGATGGCAATTAATAATAGGGTAGTGCAAGAGCGTCCTGTCTTATTTCGTCCGAATATGACGGCGGTTACAGCGAAGGAGAAGGTAACCTATTATGCTCGAGTAAGTACGGAAAACGATGAGCAGGAAGACTCCTATGAGCGTCAGAAAGAACATTTTGAAGAAAGGATTATGTCTAATCCCAAATGGGAGTATGTGCCTGGATATGCGGACTGGGGCGTGACGGGAACGAAGGCGGAGGCAAGAAAAAACTTCATGAGAATGATAGAGGATTGCCGAGCTGGAAAAATTAACCGCATACTCGTCAAATCCATATCAAGATTCGCGCGAAATACTGTTGATACTTTAATGTATATCCGTGAGCTGAGGGAGATGGGGATTAGCGTGTTTTTCGAAACGCAGAATATCGATACAATGTCGGCAAGCGGTGATGTGTTGATAACGATATTGGCAGCGATGGCGGAACAAGAAAGCCGTACCATGTCAACCAATATAAAATGGGCATATCAAAAAAGGTTTAAAGACGGTCAAGTATTAATCAATCCTGCAACCCTTGGGTATAAAAAAGACGGCGACGAATACACAATCGTGGAGGAAGAAGCCGAAATTATAAGAAAGGTGTTCCGCAATTACCTTGCTGGGGATTCCGTAAGACAAATTGCAGATGCTCTGAATGCGGAAGGATATGTGACAAGGAAAGGAAATGGGTTCAAGCCGAACTCAATTCTTAATATCCTCGCAAACGAGAAATATACAGGGAATGCGATACTCGGAAAGACATTCAAACCTGATGTGCTGTCCAAGCACCGAGTAAGAAATGAAGGGCAAGCACCAAGCTATTATGTGGAAAACAGCCATCCAGCAATTATCAGCCAGGAACTGTTCGATATGGTGCAAGCGGAAAAAGAAAGACGCAAAAACCTACGCTCGACTGCAAAAACGGGTAAAGGTAAATACAGCAGAAAGTATGTGTTGAGCGGATTGCTGGTCTGCGCAAACTGCGGTGCAAAGTTCAGACGAAACGGACGAACCGTGGCGTCTGGGGAGTTTATTCCGACATGGGTATGCATAACTCATCAGAAAGACCAGCATGCATGCAAAATGCGTCCGCTGAAAGAGCAGGACATCTATGCAGCTTATGAAAGAGCAGTGAAAAGGTTGCTCGGCGAAACAGACGACTTGATGGAAATTGTTAAGCAAGCGACTCTCGAAGGTATGAACATCGAAAAACCCGAAGATATCGAAGAAATCCGATCCGCTCTGATGCAAGAAAGAAAGGCGGTGCTGGATTTATTCAAGGCAAAAAGGGATGGCGGTGTAAGCTTGGAAGATTATGAAGTGAAATATGCAGAGTACAGCAAGAAAATAGCTGACCTTGAAGAAAGAGAGAAAAATGTGCATGCGCATAATCTGCAATGCCAGCTTGCACAGAAAAGACTGCAAGAAGCCTACGAGTTAATCGATGATGCCAAAGTGAATTGCACGGATAAAGATGTAATGCGGAAACTGCTTGATGCAATCAAGGTCATAGACAAGCATGAATTAGAGTTTCAATTCAATTGCGGTATAGACATAAGAGAAACCGTTTAGCGAATAGCCGGGTGGGGTTATATATAAATGATACCACTCGGCTCTCGTATGCTTGACAGATGTACCGATAAGGTGGTAGAAAGAAAAAAACTGCCTTAATGGAGGTTGTATGTCGGCAGCAGAAATTGTTCAAACAGTTATCGGCGTTTTATCGTTAATAGCAACGGTGGCAGTATCGTTTTTAATATATTGGCTTCAGCATCGCCATGAATTGGAATTGGAAAAGGCGGAACAGAAGAAGTTGGATGAAAAATTAGAGGAAGAAGCACATAAATTTCTTATTCAAAATGAGGACGATAGAGATTATCTGCCGTGGTGTATTATTGCATCTAATTTGCATAGACACGAAAAACATAATCGAAATATATATACAAACTTTTGTGCATGTTCAGATAGGTTGCAGAAGAAGATATTAGAATTGGCGGGATTTAAACTTGCACTAATAGAAGGAACGCAATGGGTTGATGATAGCTTTGAATTGCTGGAAGAATGCATAGACAAATTCAAACTTGGGCAGCATAAATTTCTCAATGATGGTGCGAAACATTTTCATTATGCTTTTGATGAGTATAGAAGTTCAAGATTTAATGAGTACGCTTGTGATGGCTTCCAAACGATATATGACCGCTCGCCAATAGTGACATTGTTTGATGAACATATAGACGGTATTAGGCTGAGCAACTATATTGATCAGTACTTTGATTTTATTATGGGACGCGATCTTGAAAGTGTAAAAAATAATCCAATCCCACCTGTAGATTATGTTTGGAGTGCTAAAAGTTTGGGAGTAGCAGATGAAGAAGAAGTTTGTTATTGGGTGATGCTACTTGTGCATAACTTTGTGGTAAATATTCACAATCGGTTTTTTAATGGGTATTTTGAGAGTGAGATTCGTAGCAACCGTACTGGTGCTTTTATCGAAAGCTATGAAGACTACTATTACAGCACATTATTCTGGATGTATTTTACATTCCGAAAAGCTATCGCAGACGCAAAAAAGAGCGACGCCATAAAGAAGAAAAAAGCGAAGACGAAAAAAGTAAAGAGAACGAAAGCAAAGAAGGAAAACCCCATAAAAAAATCGAAAAAAAGGGTTGACAAATCTTAAAAATATGATATACTACAACGATTTGGCGCAAAAGAGCTGAATGGAGGCATGGGCGAGAAGGAGAATTATATGTTCGAGTATGTTACAAAAGCAGAGTATAAACCTGTCAAACAGGAACTTGAAAAAATTATTGTTCAAGTTCAAGCTGTAATGCGTAAAAAATATGAAACAACGTTTCAATTCAGTTTGATAGGCAGCGGGAAACGGCATCTTGTAACACGAGTTGTTGGCGGAAACAGCGGATATGATTTTGATTATAATTTAATTATAACTGCACCCAAACAAGGTTACCATTATAAAGCTGATGTGGTTAAGCAGCAGTTTATGGACGCCTTTAGAACCGTGCTGAAAAATACGAAGTATAAAGACCCGCAAGATTCCACATCAGCAATTACGATTAAAGTTGTCGACAAGCAAAAAAACCGAATAGAGCATAGTTGTGATTTCGCAATAATTTACTACGACAGAAACCGTGCTGAAAATGGATATTACTATTTGAAACATGACAAAAGACAGGATAATTATGATTTTGTGTTTAGGAATCTAAGCCGTGATGCTGGCGCAAAGGTAGAAGAAATAATTGAATATTCTAACGGCTGGAATGAGATAAGAGATGAATATTTAAAATTGAAGAACTCAAATCGTGATTATAATAAACATTCATTTTCACTGTATCTCGAGGCGGTAAATAATGTTTATAACCGCTTACCCGATGAAGATGATTATTATGATGACGATGATGATGACGACGATTACTATTATGATTAATTCCTTGGGAAGAACTTAAAATGAAAGTATTATCAACCAAGCTCGAACTGATAAAGGAGTTCGGCGAAGAAGAAATGAACTCGGTCATAATACGGTGGCTGAAGGGGAACGAGCCATGCAAGGCGATTGGAACGGAATTTGAGAACACCGTCGATAAAAGTGCGGTTCATCTGAAGGATGGCTACTGCCAAATCGACACGTTCAAAACCGAGAACGATAAAGGAGTATTCACCTTATTCAAATTTGAGCAAACCTATTATGAGCAGCTATGGATAACCGAGATTATTCTCAAAGCAATGGATGAGGAAAGAACGCTGTATATTCACGTTGAATGTAACGGCGATACGACGCGGTTTGAAAAAGTACCGATTATTAGAACAGATATCATTCGAGCGTTTGTCAATAGTAAATACATAGCGCCGACAGCAATACCTATTACAAGTCAGCCAGTATATACGACCGAAGAAATGAAAGGTATCCTTGCGGATGCGGCAAACGGCAAATACAATCTACCAATGCCGCTGGTATTCGCAACCAAGATATTCGATAGTGCGGGCTACGAAATAGACATTGATAGCCTATCTCGACGGCTTGCTGGAATGGCGTATATCGTGGCGGAGAGTGAAGACGGATATGCTCGAAGCCTAAAAGAAAAGACCAACGGAAGTAACCCATACAACGGACATGTGGCGATATACTACCAAGGCAGAGGAAAGTCAAAGAATCTAACGCCCAGGAGTGCGCTCGGCTGGGGTGCGTTGGATAAAATGATACTAAACGAAGTCGCTCAGTACGTGACAGCGCAAGTAGATGCGGAAGCACCAACGTGGAAAGAGCTACACGTTGAGCGGATGACGGACGAAGTAAAGGTTAAAAGTGAGCTGTTAGATGAATTTGATGCCGAGAATGAGTCTCTTGAAGAGCGATTGAAAAAAGCGCAGCAGAAAATTCAAACACAGCAAGCACGGATTGAGATGTTAGAGCTGGGTCAGCGGAACGGCGGTGGCGACGGGTTGCTGAACGTAATTGATAAAAAAGAGTTTTATGATTATGAACAATACGACTTAATAATGACAATACTCACAAATGCCTTACAGAATTATGCGAGCGATACGAGAGCGCATGAATTGCTGTCGGCAATAATAGAGGCTAATCCAATAAAGGGTTACGGTAGAGATATCTTTGAACGGATAAAGCAGATATTCGCAAAGGGCGAGGGCATAGGGACTAAGGAATTCGCAGAGTTGAAAGAGCTTGGGTTCGAGGTTGTAAGCGAGAAGAACCATTACAAGATCGTGTTTAAAGGCGATGAACGATATTGGTTTCCTATATCGAAGACGCCGAGCGATGCACGCAGCGGAAAAAACCTTGCATCGGATATTGTAAAAAAGCTATCGATATATAAGTAAAAAAGGGTCATCACTCAATAATGGGTGGTGACCTTTTTTCTCGTTTATTAAGGTTGCAATCAACATATTTTAGAATGCGAAAATTCAGAAATCGTTGCAATCTTAAAGCGCTGTAAAATGGCTGTTTCTACCCTAAATTAGGTAATGAACGGCTATTTTAATTGATTACGTCCGCAAGGTTGCAAGAATACGGTAGGAATGCTTTCCACTATTTCATTTGCTTTACCAATGCTACCAACACATTCTGACTGTCCGCCGAAAGACTTTTCATCTGCGAAACGACTTGTCCCATTTCCGCCGTGCGCTCTGCGTCCGTGTCAAAGAATTCCCACAGCTGAATGCCGAGGGCATCGCAGAGGCAACACAGTGTTTGGAAACTCGGCATAGTCTTCCGCCTACGTGCTTGATAGAGGGAAGAAATGCTTGTTTCAGCCATAAAACTCAGATGATTAAACGAAATGCCTTTCTGTTCAAGTATGGCATCAAGCCGCTGAAAGAACTGAGCAGACGTCCAAAAATTTGCGTTGCTATCCATATGTAACACCTCCTTCTTTAATAAACTGCCACAACGGGAGAGTGGCTATAAAGAATATGTAGACAAAAAAAAGTTATTCGCCAACCGTTTTAAAGGTGTTTTTTATAAAAAAATTATACAAATGTCAGAAAATTGGCAAGAATACGGGCGATTTTTTGACAAATGTATTCACGGGTAAAATTCGATAAATGTTAAAATATATAGAGGCTGAAAAGTGGAGGTCGTATGAGCGGCGAAAAGCAACCGTATTCAGTTAAATATTACAGGGAAGTCAAGGCGAAAAAAGTCGAGTGGTTATGGTATCCGTATATTCCCTACGGTAAGATAACCATCATACAAGGCGACCCTGGAGAGGGTAAGTCCACTGTTGCTATTAACTTGGCATCAATCCTTTCAAAAGGAGAACCACTGCCGCTGGAAAGAGAAAAGACCGCACCAACGGCGGTCGTTTATCAGAATAGTGAGGACGGAAAAGAAGACACCATTGTGCCTCGCTTAATGGCATGTGATGCGGACTTGGGCAATGTCGCTTATATTGAAGAAAGTGATGCGACATTGGAACTCGGCGATGAGCGGTTGGAAGAGGTACTTGACAGAACAGGTGCAAGGGTCTTGATACTCGATCCTGTGCAGGCTTATTGGGGCGCAAATACCGATATGAACAGAGCCGGGGCAATTCGTCCGATTATGAATCGGCTTGCACGAATGGCTCAGCAGAAAAAGTGCGCAATCATAATGATAGGACACATGACGAAAGGAAATGGGAAAGGCTTGTATCGTGGACTCGGTTCAATAGATATTGCCGCCGCAGCTCGGAGTGTGTTGCTGGTGTCAAGGCTGAAAAACCAACCCGAGATGAGAATACTTGCCCACGTCAAAAGCAACCTTGCACCGATAGGTGATTCAATACTTTTTTCGGTTGACGGTAAGTCATCAATTTCGTGGCTAAGGAAAAGCAAGCTAACAGCAGAGCAGGTGTTGGATGAATCCTATGAAGAATCAAATAGTAAGTTAGACCGTGCAGTTGCTATTATAAAGGATTGTATGAAAAACGGAGAATGTTCTGCGAATGAAGTCCTTAGACAATGTGAAGACCAAGGCATAGCAAAGCGCACGGTAAACGAGGCTAAGGCAAGGCTTAATATTGATTCGGTAAAGAGAAAGGACGGCTGGTATTGGGTGCTGGGTGAAGACAGCGATGAGGAAGACGAAGATTGAAAACGGAGGCATAAATGTCAGTAAACGATAGCCGTGAACAGATAAGACAAGCATATAAAATCAGCGATAATGATGCGCCGACCAAGATGATTCCTGCTACAAAGAAAATCAACATCAACGAAGACGGCCGTCCTCTTAAGGTATGCGCTTATTGCCGAGTATCAACAGGTAACGACGAACAGCTGTCGTCATTTGTCTTACAGCAGGAACATTATTCCCACCTTGCAAGTTCACATAAGAATTGGGACTTAAAACGTGTCTATGCCGATGAGGGAATTTCGGGTACGTCGTTAAAGCACAGGGATAGTTTTAATGAGATGATAGCAGCTTGCCGCCGGGGAGAATATGACCTCATCGTGACAAAGAGTGTGTCAAGATTTGCGAGGAACGTCGTCGACTGTATAGCCCTTGCGCGTGAGCTTAAAAACTTAAATCCGCCTGTCGGAATTTTATTTGAAACAGACTCGATTTATACGTTGTCTGAAGAATCCGAATTGAAACTCACGCTCTTTGCAAGTATAGCGCAAGCGGAGTCGGAAAAGAAAAGCGAGAGTATGAACTGGTCGCTGAACGAGCGGTTCAAGCACAATAAACTCCTAACGCCCGAATTATACGGATATAGGCGGCCGAGAGATGTTTCGGGACGATATATCAAGTATGGAATATTAGAGATTGAAGAATCGGAAGCGGTGGTTGTTCGCTTTATCTTCGATGCTTTTTTATCTGGTTTTACATTGGAACGCATAGCTGAGCTTTTAACGGAAATGAACGTAAAAACCAAGCTCGGCAATACGAATTGGAGTGCTGGCTCGCTTGCGTATATCATAAGGAACGAGCGCTATTGCGGAAGTGTGCTGACGTGGAAAACTTTCACGGCGGACATTTTTGAGCATAAAAAGAAAAAGAACCGTCAAAACCGTGACCAATATTATTATTCAGACCATCACCCTGCGATAATCTCTGTCGAAGTGTTCGAGGCGGCACAGTCGCTGATATACAATAGGCGACACGGCATGCGTGGCGGGTTGCATATTATGCAAGTCATTGATGACGGGGTATTTCAAGGATATGTGCCTATCAATCATCATTGGGCAAACGACGATCCCAACGAATATTACAACGCTTCGGATAGCGTCGATGGGCGCAAAACAGAAAGAAGGATACGAAGGTCAGCGTTTAGTGCTTTTGACTTGTCGGGATACCAAGTGGTCCGAGGGCAGTTCTTAACCGCACGTTCTGAATTGCCGTGTATGACGATTTCAAATGAAAAAATAATGTTTAACACGGCTTGCGGGAAGAAGTTGCAGGATTATTCTTATATCCAATTATTACTGCATCCGACCGAAAGAAAAATGGCAATACGCCCGTGCGAAAGGGATGATGCATTCAGTATATCTTGGCGTAAGCAAAAGACGGGGCAGCCGATATTAATAAAGACGCTTTCGTGTCCGTTTTTCATTAAAGCGCTTATGCAGATAATGGACTGGAACCCCAACTTCAATTATAGGATTTTGGGAACGTGGATAGAGAAAGGTCCCGACTGCATAATGACTTTCAACCTTACGAAGGCGATGCCGATAGTCGAAATAGTAAATGAAGAAGAACAGGAATCAATTCGGAAGCGGCGAATGGCGGTATGCCCCGAAGAATGGGAAGAATCGTTTGGCGATGAGTTCTATGAATTCAGTATGGACAACGAATTGTATTATTTGAAATCTGTTCCGAACTTACGGAGCGGAATAAAATGCAGGGACGTAGAGGGACAGCAGCAGTTATCGCTGTTGTCGCATGCGGAGGTGTTAGAAAGTGCGGCAAAAATAAAAATGGGAGTAACGGGTGCTGATGAGTAAAAAAGATGAGTATGTTCAAGAATTGATAGAAGGCGAAGAAACCGAAACGGTTAATCTCGCAGGGTTTCAAGTTGCGAAGGCGGAACTGTTTGCGCATACGAGAGAGCCAGCTATTACGGTATGGGATAACAAGATAAAGTTCAATATGGCTTGTCTTCGTCGTTTCCCCGGCGTGACGCATATTCAGCTCTTAATTCATCCCGATGAAAAGCGGCTTATTGTTCGTCCATGTAATGCCGATGCTCCCGATTCGTTAAGATGGGCAAGCGGCGGCGGCGAAAGGGAAATCAAAACCAGGGATATGATATGCCAGATATTTGCCGCAAAGTTATTCGAGCTGATGAGCTGGGATAAGCAATATAGATACAAGATGCTGGGTAAGCCTGCCGTTTGCAATAACGAGGCTCTGTATCTGTTCAAGCTGACAGACTTTGAATTATTTGTAGGAATGGGAACTAAAAGGAAAAGGTCGTACCTGCCAGCAGATTGGAGAGATTGCTTCGGCGTTCCCGTGGAACAGCACGAAGAACAATACAAGATTGACTTGGCAGAGGGGTATGTCTCAACAAATAGTGTAGGAGAAATAAAATAATGGATAACTTAATGACAGAAATTGACTTGGAGGGATTCCAAGTAGTAAACAGCCAATATTTCAGCACAATGAATGCGCCGCAGATGACCATATGGTGTGACTCTGTATCTTTTAGCCAAGCAGCATATACACAGCTTAATAACTGCGAGGCAATCTCCATAATGCTGAATAAGGACAAGAAACAAATTCTCATATCGCCCATACAGTCGTCTAATGGAAATGCAATTGTTTGGCGGAAGGGCAAAAATGTGACGAAGTATTGCAAAATTAGTTGTACCACTTTTGCCCGTAAGCTCTTTGATGATTGGGGGTTGGATGACACATATAGATATAGAACGATTGGGAGAATGGTGCAGTCTGATAAAAAGGTGATGGTATTATTCGATTTTTCTCAAGCTGAAAAGTGGAAAGGTGACAAAGCGGTGAAGTAAATGGCGGATTCGACCTACATTTCATTTTATAGTAAATCAGGCTGCATTCGCATCTTTAAGGCATCCGTCAGAGCAATAGGAATGCCGAGGTTTATTCGTTTTCGTATAAACGAAGATGCGACGTCGCTTTTATTAGAACCATTCGAGCGTATAACATTGACATCGTTTCGCGTGTCCGCAAAATTGGATGATGAAGAAGGAAAGATGGAAGTATATAGCAAGCCACTCGTGCAAGGGCTATCGCAACAGCTCGGCTGGGGGAACGGCAAGTCATATCGTGTCCCCGGCAAAGTTCTGTTGCGGCAAGGTGTCGTGTTGTACGATTTAACGAAAGCGCAAGAAATACCTAACGACGGAATATAACTATTGAATAGGGCTGTTGCATGTTTAGCAACAGCTCATGTTGGTTTACAGGAGAGATAAATGAAGAAGAAAATCACGGCTCCCAAAATGGTAGCTTTGGAATATAACAATTTAAGTATAGGGCAAAAATGTACGTTGAACAATGAGTCGGCTCTATTGCTCAATACGCTGCTTGAAAAACTGTCAAAATTTCAATGGAAGGACGAAACCCAAAGGTGGAGATTTTGGGTGGCCGTTCCGAAGGGAGAAATTGAAGACTTTGACTATGCGGATTTGCATGAAAGAGATGAGTACGAAACCGACGAGGAATTTGAAAAGGCTTGGCAAGAATGGTTTCCCAAGGAAGAGTATTGGTATGAGATAACGGTCGCCGCTGACAATGGCTATGCCGTTATTGTAATAAATAATTCCATTGTCCTGAATGTTGACCCGAATATAAAATCGATGATGGAAAGAGATTATGCTGATTTATTGCAATTTTTAATTGATGAGGTTGACGGTATAACTGCCCGTGTAGAAAAAGGAACATACTACGAGTATATAAAGAATAGTATCCCGGCGGAATATAGAATGGGTATTATAAGTAGAGATATGTTGTGGAACATTTGTCATAGGCCTGTCAGTTTAAGCGCCAGAGATTTAGAGCCGAGCGAAATTGATTATTTTGTAGAGAGTGGAGAGCGGTATAATATAGTAGCCGACAAAGTTGGACGCATTAAGGATATGACAGCGCAAAAGTATTATAATGCTTGCGCAGTTTGCTATAAGGCGGTAATGTTCGAAGGCACAGAGGGAAAAACAGCAAAAGAGCAGTATATGAGATTTGCCGATAATCGTGACGGCGGATTGAGTACTATAGACGATGAGTCCGTTGATGCGTTTAATACTTGGTATGAGCTTAGTTATTCAGATAAATGGAAAATACAGAATCCAAGTCATCAATGGGAGATTTCCAAGGGTAGCACACATACGAGAATTCATCTGAGTGTTCAAAAAGATGAGCAGGGGTATTATTTATCACTATCTGGTGGGTTGCATTGCAGAACTGCCGAGGTGGTAAGAATGTATAATGCGCTAATTATGAATGAGTATCCAGTACGCATATACGGGTATCAGAAAATTGCGAATGCGCTTATGGGACTTGATGACGTTGGAATAGTTCCGATTTCTGATACACCATCACAATATTGGTATGGCGGATTCCCCAAGGGCGATGTGATATCATTCATCAATCTGTCAGATGAGGTTTTTACGGAAGATGAAATCAAGCAGATAATAGAGAAAGCAACGTGGCTTGATATGCCGTTGCTGACACTAAAAGCAGGATAAAGTTGAGGGGCGCAATTGTACGCCCCTAATTGCGCCCGTGTGCCACTTCATGGGAAAAGTCGAGTGTGTGGGCAAGGGCAAAACTAAACAAGCAAAAAGCGAGCCGTGTCAACGATTGCCTTTTTATTGGAAATCTGTTATAATAGCGCATATAACTGTTGGTAGAGGATGCGGATATGGCAGATAAAATTAAACCGCTTATAGTTACTCTTGATACGAATGTCTTTGATGGCGCAAACTACTCCTATGATGACCAGGACTTGAGTATTCTAAAACAGTACATTGAAGACGGTGTTATAGGGCGACTCATTATAAGTGATATAGTTGTACGAGAATGCAAGCGACATCTGAGTGAAGGAACGGAAACATTAGTAGAAGAGTTCCACGATAAGTTTGACTCGTTGAGCTGGAAGAGGGTGTCTTCAATTGGTAAGCTGTCCGCTGTGCCTAGCTACATAGACAAAGAGAAGATAACTAAAGGGCTGCACAAATTATACGACGATTACCTCAAATCCACGCATGCGCAAATTGTAAATAGCGACGGGGTGAATTTAGAAAGTGTCATTTCGGATTATTTCAACTATGTGCCTCCGTTTAAGGGTGGCAAGATAGGAAAGGATAAGAAAAGAGATCATAAAAAATATGAGTTCCCCGATGCAATAATTATTGCACGCTTAAAGCAAATTGCTAATGAATGCGGAGAGCTTTGCGTAGTAAGTAGTGACCCAGATTGGCAAGCTGCCTTCTGGAATTATAGTGGTGTCAAATTTTATAAAGACTTGAAAGAGCTGTTTTCGTCAATAACGGTGGAACAGAAAGTAAGCGCAAAGGCTATTAAATACTTTAATTCTGATGTGGTGAAGTTTAACAATCGCATTGAGAATATGCTGATGGTTAAGCCTGTGAACGTTAGAGGGAATAGCTACGATAGAGATGGGATTGAGACAGGAATAGAGTATGATGATTTTGACATCTTGAACATTGGGATTTCGTCAAAAATCCATAATGTGGATTATGCCGGGGAAACTGAGGCTATCATGACTATAGCTGTTCGAGCTAATATAGAGGTTGAGTGTTCATTTTTTGATGAGGACAACTCTACTTGGGATTATGAGGAGAGGGAATACTTCTATAGAGCTGTGGGGCTTGCTCGTGAGATGCATGAAATCAAATTCCCTGTAACTGTGACATTTAAGGTGAAGGATGGGCAGATTTCGGAGTGGATAAAGACTGACGCAAAACTACCGAGAAAGCTTGTCTTGGACGAGGAAACCTTGCTCAATCGCAGATTCATTGATACTGACGGTTTTTACTCTTATAAAAAAACAATAAAATGCGAATGCGGTCATAAGATAATTGTTGATGTGATGGAATTCGTGGAAACATCGATGCCAATCGATGAACGTGATATGGGTGTTGAAACTCAGCACGACATATTATGTGAAACTGAATGTCCGAATTGCGGTCGTGTTTACCAAATAACAGGCTCAATCTATGAGTATCCCGAAGGTGCATTTAATTACGACCAAACAGAAATAAAACAATTAGATACTGAGGAAAACAAATAGCACCTTTGCAACCTTGCAAGAATTTTGCTCGATTGCAAGGTTGCAAAAGGAAATGCAAAAATGAAATATTACGTTGTGGCTGACGTCCACGGCTTTTATGACTTGATGGTTAAAGCATTAACCGAACAAGGCTACTTTATGGACGTAGCACCTCATAAATTGATTATCTGCGGAGATTTGTTCGACAGGGGTAAACAGAGCAAGGAATTGCTGGAGTTCGTTCTCGGACTTTTGAAGAAAGATGAGGTCATACTTATCAGAGGCAACCACGAAGACCTTCTGGTAGATTTCGTGGAGAAGTTGCCGATGTATGCTGAAATGGGTTTTCAGTATACTCATCATTACAGCAACGGAACAGTACATACCGTGCGAGATTTGACGAGAAGTACTTTGACCAAGATGAGTATGTATCCAGAGGCGACTGCCGCAGGGATTAAACGGTCGGAGTTGTTTAAGACAGTTCTTCCAGCAATGAAGAACTATTATGAAACCAAGAATTATATTTTCGTTCATGGTTGGATACCGTCAATAGCAAATGGCGTAGGGGGGAATGCAAGTTTCTTTCAATTCAATCCTGAGTGGAGAAATGACGATGCTGCTGGCTGGTATTTTGCACGTTGGTATAATGGAATGCTTGCAGCGCACCAAGGTGTCATAGAGCCTGGGAAGACGATAGTCTGTGGACATTGGCACACATCGTTTGGACACTCACGGTATGAAGGAAAGGGCGCAGAGTTTGGTGATGGCGAAGACTTCTCACCGTACTATGCAGAAGGAATAATTGCGCTCGATGCTTGCACTGGGCATAGCAAAATGGTCAACTGCATTGTGTTGGAAGATGACGACCTACCTAACACAAATGAAACGTAACCCACAGCCACCTCTTAATTTTCGATTCCATGGCGAATTGGACGTTAAACAGCTAATTGATATTTGCATAGAGGTACAAAGACCGAAGGCTGAAAAAGCTATAGCAGAAGAGCTTGCTCGGGTTGAAAAAGCAGTTGACTGTCCAAAAATATGCATAAATAAGCCTAACAACCGTCCAAAAATATGCATAAGGGGGTTGAGAACGGAGAATATGCCGAAATATAAGGTTTCAATACTTGGCGATTCAATATCAACGTATATAGGGTTCAACCCTCGTGGCTACGCTGTATACTACAAAGACGACAAGGCATATGATAACGAAATCAATAGTGTAGACGACACCTGGTGGAAACAAGTCATCGACGGCTTGGGTGGTGAGCTATGTGTCAATAATTCGTACTCGGGAAGTTTGGTAACGGGTGCATTTGCGCCGTCAGCTTGCTCAGTAGAGAGATGTTCAAATCTGCACGATGAAATTGCCCCGGACATTATTCTGATTTATATGGGAACTAACGACCGAGGGTTTGAAATGAACCTCGGGTTGGATAATGCAGATGACACAATGGGGTTCTATGGGGCATATCGTACAATGTTAAAGCGGATAAAAAATAACTACCCCACGGCTAAAATCGTGTGTGGCACGTTGCTGATGGGGCGGTTACAAGCAGGGCTCAATCTCGCATACGATCGCTTTATGAAAGAGGACACGCGGTATAATGGTGCGATAAGGTTAGCAGTGAAAGAGGAAGGTTGCTTGCTGGCAGATATTGCATTAGCAGATGAACGATACGAAACATTGGACTATTGCCATCCGACAAAAAGTGGTCATAAAGAAATGGCAAAACTGTGGTTGGCAGAATTAAAAAAATTACTAACCGAGGAAAACTGAACGAAACTAAAGATGACTTCATCAAGATTATGAGGATTAACTATGGACGACAAATATGCAACATTTTATAATTCCATTCAAGCACTACTGACATCAAGATTGTTGAACAATAAAGAGATAAAAGACTATTTACAATTCATTGAGTCATCCAGCATGGAAAAGGATGCGTTTATAGCGGTAGTCAACTACTGCGTAGCGGTTAAAGGTGCGGAGGTCTCGTCGGCATATATTTTGGCGGTTGCAAAACACTTTGCCCAAGAGGGTGTATTAACAGTCGAGCAAGTTGAGAAAGCATTGACAGCGAAATCAAATAATGAGAACGAACAGAAGAAAGAGGCATCCTCGCAGGAAGATTATTTAATCAAATTATTCAGAAAGCTCAATCCCAAACTGAAGAAAAGTGTCATAGATATAGTCAAGGGACTCACTACTTCGCAGGACAATAAATAGTGAAGAATTGTGTGGCAAGGATGCAAGCGAATGCCTGATGGCGTACTCTTGAAGGGTGCAAAGCAAAAAAATAAGATTGCAACCTTGCGCAGGCATCGGTAAGGTTGCAACCATAAATGAAATCTTGAATTCTTGAAATCTCACCTCTATAGGGGTGGGATTTTTTTGGTGGTGTTGAAAAAGGGGATTTTTGTTCAACTGACTATCAAAATACCCCCTAAAAAGGGGAGTTTCGGTCAACACACGCAAATAAGGACGGACATTTTGATACAAAAATATCAAGGTTTCCGTCCTTTTTCTATGCTTTTTTCAGTATTTTTATGGTTTTAATAGGGTAAAAGGTTGTAAACAGACCCGCGGGAGTACTTCCTGCGGGGGTTCCCTTTTGTGTTGGAAATAGTAATCGTTAAAATTATGGGTAATCGTTAAAATTATGTTTTTAGCATTTTTTGAAGTCCGTTTCTTTGTAAATTTCAATTAAGGAGCAAATACCAAACGGAATATCGTTTTCCCAATCTAATCCCATAGGTTCACCACGCTGGACATAAGCAGGCAAATCCGCGGGTTCAATAGTTTTTCCGTCTGCCGTAACAAATTCGCCAATTATTAACTGACCACCGTCCGGGCATAGTTCTCGCTGGAGTTTTAGAGCGTCAAGCGCATCTTGCTTTACCTCCGGAGTTAGAGGGTAGAAAAGCAGACTCACGTTCAATGCTTCTAAGGCTTTTTTTGCAACAGTGAAAATAGCAAAAAGGTCGAGGTGGTCTGGTTGGCGTTGGAGGGCTAAATAAGTATCATTTTTAAAGGTGTCCGTTTCTTTCAAAAGAACATCGCGCGAAGCATAAATAAAGGTATTTTTATCCATGCGAAGATTGCATCCGTGAACGGCATCATCGATGTGTTGATAATTCCGTAATGCGTAGGTGATTTTGTATTCGTCATAATTTGCATAACTGTCTTTAAATTAACGCCATTGTTCTTTTCGCCCATTAGGGTTTTCATGGTGTTGTGGGGCATTGCAATATTTTTTTCAAGCCGGTACTGCGACATATTCTTTTCACGAAGAATATTGCTTATTCGTAAAGCCACAGCGGTGCTTAATTTCATATCTACTCCCAGGGTTGTTTTTACAGCCCTATTTTATCAAAAATTTTTTGAGAAATAGGGACGTATTTACAGCCCTATTCGGTTGTAAAAATTCTATCTAACTGTTATAATGGGGTTGTAAATATAGTCCTATGCAAAAAAAATAAAAAGGCGGCATAGCTCTGCGCTATACCACCTTACTTTTTTATTAAAGCCAGCTTAATCTTCTATGTCGAGGTTCTCAAATTCGAATACGGGGCTGTTGAAGAAATCGGTCATAGAAAGACCCAACTCTCGTATAATTAATGCAATATTTTTGAAATTTGATGCTTTCGTTTTGTTTCCGAGAATTGATGTCATGGTGCTATGGTAAATGCCGGTCTCCTGTTCCAGCCGGTATTGAGTCATTTTCTTTTCTTTCAATACTTCACGCACTCGGATTGCAAATGCCTGATTTAATGTCATCTTTTCGCATCTCCTGATTGACTAATCTACACTATGTACATTTTATCATACGGGCGAAAATAAATATGTATTGTGAATTGGTCAGAAACTTTATTTTTTAATTTAAATATGTTACAATAGGTATTGTGAATTGGTCAACCAGGGAGGAAAGTTCGGATGGCAATAAATGAGTGCGAGCTTGAGGAAGCAAAAATGGAAATTGGTAAAATCATCAAAGACCTAAATTCATCTACGGCGTGTTTTACTGGGCATCGGAGCCAGAAGCTCCCGTGGCGGTTTAACGAAGAAGATGTACGGTGTCAGGCTATGAAGGCTACGCTTGCTGTCGAAATTGAAAAGGCAATTCAGAGAGGGTATAGAACCTTCCTAAGTGGTATGGCATTAGGTTTCGATATGATTTGCGCCGAAACTGTTCTGGCGTTTAAAGAAAAGTATCCCGGTATAAAAATAATTGGTGCTTTACCGTGTAAAACGCAAGACATAAAATGGCAAGCAAGGGACCGGGAAAGGTACAGAAGCCTACTATGCATGCTTGACGGTGTGCGCTGCATTTACGATGAATATATCGGCGCAGAGTGTATGCTTGAAAGGAACCGCTACATGGTGAATAATTCCTCCTTAATGATTGCCTTATTTAACGGGCTTTCAGGTGGGACAAAGAGCACGATTGAGTATGCGAAAAAACAGGGATTGGAGGTTGTGGTTATTAAGCCATAAATAACATGGGAAAAACGAACAGTAAGGTAATGATTATTATTGCGGCAATGGTGCTGTTGTTTGTCTGCTTATTGCCGATTACAGCGTTTAAAGCCTACGCGGAAGATTACGATGCTTTGATTCCTTCTTTCGGCTTGTACTGTGAGGATGAACAGGTAAATTTGCACGGCAGTGTGAACATCGACATGAGTAAAGATGAGCAGTTTAAAAAAGGGCTGGCGCAAATGCGGTCCGAGTATTACGCATCTGCAGACGGTCGAGAAGTAGAATTTACTCTTCCGTTCTTATCTCGCGTAATGGATATGCAGGAAATACAAATTTACATTGATGACCAGCCTGCGGAAGCTCAACTTCTCTACGGTGGTGAGCGTGCATTTTTTTATGAAAGCATTAATGTGGAAGAAGCAATACAGAATGGCTTTACCACTGAATTTGATGAAACCATAAAGGGTACACTTTATGAAGTTATTCCTGATGCAGAAACTATCACTGTTTCGCTGAAACTGTCGGAAGGGCAGAGTTTAATTTATGAAACCTCCCTGCACCAGTCCGGGCGTTTTCCTGGTCAAAATATGGAGCTAACAATGCACGATGCGCTGGCTAAAGATAAATACCAATTTTTTGTAATTGGTGAATCTTCCGAAGAAGAGCTTTCAGCAAGCTGCGCAGTTCAAAGCAAAAAAATGACTTGCAAAGCGTATATTGACAAAGTATATGCGGCGTTTAAAGAATACTACGATGTTTGTGGCAATGTTCCGATATCCTTTATATATTCACAGGTTAATGCTTTAATCGGAGGAAAGCACTATAGTGAATTGACGGATTTATTTATAAAATCAATAAGCGATTATCGTGTGAATCTCCTCAAGTTTCGTGCTTCTGTTTCAGAAAATACAAAAGGAAAAGAATATCGAAATTACGCTGATTTTATCGAAAAGGAAGTATAAACAAATGGTAAAAATTAGAAACGGAAAACTTTTTGCTTCAAACGTGGCGTTTGCGTTGCCGGAGGGTTTCAATCTCACCCTGGAACCGACCGGTTGTGGTGTACATTTGCTTGAATTCTCGTCCGAAAATGAAGCTATCAAGGATGCAAAAATCTATATTGACATTGAATTCGTGAACGAAGAAATATCCGCGGAAGAAGTGTTAAAAGAAATTATTGAAGACTGTGAAATGGAAAATGATGGAAATCCTTTTTATGTTACGCGCGGGAAAGGAACTGCTATTGCCGCGTACTACCATTCGTCAGGATTTGTAGATCACTATGAAGAACGCTATGATTTTTCATTGAATGAGCTTAATCAAAACGGAGTATCAATAGGCATTTACTTGATGGCAAACCACCAGAAGAAACTAAAGCAAAGCATCAGAGAAGCGCTAAAACTTCCGAATGTAAAAGCGTTCCTGGATAGTGTGGAATACTATTGATTTCAAAGGAGGAAATCATGCAAGAATTAACAATAGGGAATATCACGGCTCGTCTTGAGCAATTAACCATTTTGGAATTAAGGCAAACCGCGAGAGCAGTTGGTGTTGAGCGCCCGGCTGCAGACAAGAAAGCCGAAGTGCTGAAAAAAATAATTGCTATTGCGAAAGGAACTGCCACTCCTGTTCCCTGCGAAAATCCGGTGGGAACACAGTATGCAGATGAAGAGCTGGTCAAAGATATCCTGGCTTTCAGGGAGCGCGTAAGCGCTTAAAAACCCGTGCGGGGACAAAGTTTTATGAAAAATAAGGGTTTGAAGATTTTTTTAATATGTCTTGCGGTGTATGTTACGTTAGTCGTAATTGAATTCTGCTGCATCTGTGCTTGGCAGCGAGAAAACACGTGGAATTATATTAAGGAATTTTTGGGTTGGTATTGGACCTTATTTTGATTAAATACCAAAGAGGGAAAACTACATAAAGATGAAGAAAGAGCCGGCGGCAATGTCGGTTCTTTTGACGTTTATAGGGGTTCATGACTTTGACTTCAAAGCAAAAAATTAGCGAAAACTAAAAAAACCTTGTTTTTTTCGCAAAACTGTGTTATACTAAAAAACGATTTTTTTAAGGAGATGCGGTGGTATGGCTATTAGTTACAAGAAGCTATGGAAAATGCTCATCGACCGTGATATGGGCAAGAAGGACCTTGCGCAGATTGCTGACCTGAGCGGCTACACTCTAAATAAGTTGAAGCACGGGGAAAACGTCAATGCTGATACGTTGGCGAAAATCTGCGTTGCCTTGAACTGCAATTTCGATGATATTATGGAAATCATTCCGGAAGAATAAGGAGTATAGTTATGCCGACTATTTTTAACGAGGATAATACGATAGAGCAAATGGTCATTGCCGCGCTGAAAGGCAATGGCTGGAACTACGTTCCGGCAGAAGGGCTGCCGCGCGATTATTCGGATGTTCTGGTCGAGCCGATGGTTAAAGAAGCGCTCATTCGCTTGAACCCGGCAATTGCAGAAGAACCGTCCCGCGCAGATGAAGTTATTTATAAACTGCGCACTCTCATTCTTTCTGTTCAGCCGCACAACTTGGTAACACAGAACGAATTGTTTAAAAAGGTAATTTTTGAGGAAAACTCATATCCTTTCGGCAAAGACGGAAGAATGATTCCTATTCGCTTTTTCGGCACGATGACGAAAGCGGACCTTGCGCTGAACGAATACGTGGTAACCAACCAATGGAAATACCCGCAAGCTGAGGGCGGGAAGCGCCTGGATATTGTTTTAATTATTAACGGGTTCCCGGTAGCTATAGGTGAACTGAAAACACCGGTCCGCGGCTGTATAACTTGGCTTGATGCCGCGGGCGATATCTGCGAATATGAAAAGAGCATTCCACAGATGTTTGTAACAAATATCTTTAACTTTGCTACGGAGGGCAAATGCTATCGTTACGGTTCCGTAAATATGCCTATCAACCTTTGGGGACCTTGGCATACCCCGGACCATAAAGACGAAGGCACGCTTTCGGATGTAAAGATTAGCATTGAGGATATGATAACCCCCGCCAACGTGATGGATATCTTCCAATTCTTCACGCTCTTTGCGACCGATAAAAAGTACAGAAAATATAAAATAATTTGCCGTTATCAGCAATTCGAAGGTGCAAACCTGATTGTGGAGCGCGTGAAGGCGGGCTATCCGAAGAAGGGACTTCTGTGGCATTTCCAGGGTTCTGGTAAATCTCTTTTGATGGTTTTTGCCGCTCAAAAGTTGCGTATGATTCCGGAACTGAAAAACCCCACGGTTGTGATAGTTGATGATCGTATTGACCTTGAAACGCAAATCACCGCCACGTTCAATGCTTCCGATATTCCCAACCTGCAAAGCGCTTCTTCGAAAGAAGAACTGCTGTCCTTTTTCCGCGGGGATATGCGCAAGATACTCATAACAACGATATTCAAATTCGGTGAGGTCAATTGCGAACTTAATCCGAGAGATAACATCATCGTAATGGTCGATGAAGCACACAGAACGCAGGAAGGTGACCTTGGCGAAAAGATGAGGTTGGCGCTTCCGAATGCCTTCTTCTTCGGCTTAACCGGTACGCCTATAAATCGTATTGACAAGAATACATTTGCGACTTTTGGCGCGGCAGAGGACCGCACCGGTTATATGAGCCGTTATTCTTTTTCCGATTCAATCAGGGACGGTGCAACATTGCCGTTGCATTTCAAGCCGGGACCGGTTGAATTAAAAATTGATAAAGAAAAATTGGACCGCGAATTCGCAGTAATGACTGACGAAGCCGGGCTTACGAAAGACGAGAAAAACGAGCTTTCAAAGCGCGTAAATATGAAGGCGCTTATGTATGACCGGAAGAGGATTCGCCGTGTTTGTGAGCATATAGTAAAGCACTTCACGGAGCAAATTGAGCCGAATGGTTATAAGGGACAGGTGGTTGTGTATGACCGTGAATGCTGCCTGATGTACAAGGAGGAAATTGACAAGCTGCTCGGTGAAGATGCCTCTACCATTGTTATGGATACTAACAATGATAAGGGGGACAGATATAAAAAATACCGCCGGGACCGTGATGGCGAGAGCAAGGTTCTGGACACATTTAGAGATGCCGGGAGTCCGTTAAAACTCGTAATCGTCACATCCAAATTGCTGACCGGTTTTGATGCTCCTATATTGCAGGTTATGTACTTGGATAAGCCTATGAAAGACCACACTCTTTTGCAGGCAATATGCCGCACAAACCGCACATATGACCGGGGCAAAACCTTTGGATTGATAGTAGACTATATCGGAATTTTCGATGATGTTGCGCAGGCGTTGAAGTTTGATGAAACCACGATGCGGAAGATTATAACCAACATCGATGAAATCAAAAAACAGCTTCCGATATTGCTTAATAAATGCCTTGAACATTTCCCCGGTGTTGACCGGACAGTTGAGGGTTGGGAAGGGCTTATGGCGGCGCAAGACTGCCTGCCTACAAACAAGGAAAAAGATGCATTCGCCGCGGACTATCGTGTGTTGAACCGCGCTTGGGATGCTCTTTCGCCAGACTTTTTCTTGAATACATATAAAGCCGATTATCAGTGGCTTTCCCGTGTTTATGAGTCGGTAAAACCCACGGACGGACGCGGCAGTTTGATTTGGGCGGCGCTCGGAAATAAGACCATAGAACTCATTCACCAGAACATAGAAGTTGGAAGCGTTGATGAAGATGTCGATATCCTTGAAATGGATGCTGATTTGATTGATGACTTCCTTGAACACCAGAAAGACAATAAGAAAACAACTAAGAAAATCGAGATAAATCTGGTTGCAAAAATTCTCGCGCATGCGAACGATCCGAGGTTCATTGACCTTGGTGAAAAATTGGAAGAACTCCGTGAAAAGCATGAGCAGGGACTCGTCACAAGTATCGAGTTTTTGAAACTCCTTCTTGAGCTGGCAAAGGAAGCGGCTCAGGCTGAAAAGGAAATCGTTCCAGAAAAGGAAGTCGATAAGGGAATAGCCGCACTCACAGAGCTGTTCAATGGAGTAAAGAACCGCGAAACTCCCGTCATAGTTGAGCGCATAGTTGCCGATATAGACAACATCGTAAAAATTGTTCGGTTTGACGGTTGGCAAAGCACTACCGCCGGAAAACAGGAAGTTAAGAAAGCGCTGCGGAGTGTTGTTTGGATAAAATACAAAATCAAGGACAAAGATGTCTTTGAAAAAGCGTACAGTTATATTGAGCAGTATTATTAATCCGAAAGGAGAGCTTAAATGTTAGGTGCAATTATTGGTGATATCGTAGGTTCCCGTTTCGAATGGAATAACCTCAAATCAAAGGACTTTGAATTCCTGAACCATCAGTGTTCCTTCACGGATGATTCGGTGATGTCTCTTGCCCTTTGTAAAGCTATTTTGCGGAGCGATAAAGGCTTCACGGATTTGAGTGAGCTGGCTGTAAAATATATGCGTGAAATCGGAAAACGCTACCCTGATGTGGGATATGGTGGTGGCTTTTCGCGTTGGCTGCTTTCGGATAATCCGCAGCCGTATAATAGTTTCGGAAACGGAGCGGCTATGCGCGTGAGTGGGTGCGGCTATGCTGCCACCTCCATTGAGGAAGCAAAACAACTCGCAAAGGCAGTAACCGCTGTAACACACAATCACCCGGAAGGATTGAAGGGCGCGGAAGCGGTGTCTGTTGCAGTTTTCCTTGCGCGTTCTGGGTGGAACTTGCTTGAAATTTGTGACTATGTTGTAAAAAATTATTATCATATCGGGTTTACACTTGATTCAATCCGTGCCGATTATGAATTTGATGTAACCTGTCAGGGTTCAGTGCCGCAGGCACTGGAAGCGTTTTTTGAATCAACGGATTTTGAAGATGCAATCCGAAACGCAATATCAATCGGCGGTGATAGTGATACTATTGCGGCAATTACTGGTGCCGTTGCGGAGGCATACTACGGTATTCCTACCGGCATTCGTAAACACGCTTTGACATTCCTGGACGAGCGGCTTTTGGCAATACTTGTTGAATTTGAAAATAAGTATCCAAGCAAAATTGAAAAGATACAAGCTGCCGGAAGCGTTGGGTTTACTCCTTCTACCGGGGCAAAGACTAAAGTTGGCGCAAGAGATAAAATGATGGAGTCGGCTATGGATATAGCAGACAATGAGCTGAACGCCACAAGCGCAGATGCAGAGGAAACCACCAGCCATAAGCTCTTCTCGCATTTATTCGAATGTTGCAATATTCTGCGTGGTCCTATAAATCAGGATGAATATAAAAGTTATACTACTCCATTGCTTTTTTATAAGCGTTTATCGGATGTGTACGATGAAGAAACCCAAGCCGCCCTTGAAGAATCGGGCGGTGATGAGGAATATGCAAGTTTCCCAGAAAACCACAGGTTTGTAATCCCGGAGGGTTGTCATTGGAAAGATGTGCGCGAAGCCAGCGAGAACGTTGGTGTCGCTATCGTTAACGCGATGAACGGAATTGAACGCGCAAACCCCGATACCTTAAGTGGTGTTTTCAGTAGTTTTGACGATGCAAATTGGACAGACAAAACAAAGCTGACTGACGAACGTTTGAAAGACCTCATAGAACACATGTCAAAAATTAAGGTCGGCAATAATAATTATTCCGCGGATGTGATGGGGGATAGTTATGAGTTCCTTATAAAACAGTTTGCTGACTTGTCAAAAAAGAATGCCGGTGAATTCTATACCCCTCGATCTATCGTAAAATTACTGATAATGTTGCTTGATCCGAAGGCTGGCGAAACAGTGTATGATCCTGCGTGCGGAACTGGTGGAATGCTTATTGAAGCAATCCGGTATATGAATGGGGATAAAGCAACTTATGGGCGCATATATGGGCAGGAAAAGAACCTGGCTACATCAGCAATTGCAAGAATGAACCTGTTCTTGCACGGGGCAAAAGATTTCCGAATTTTACAGGGTGATACACTTCGTTCACCGCATTTCCTTGACCGCGGTTCGTTGAAAACCTTTGATTGCGTGGTTGCAAACCCGCCGTTCTCTTTGAAAAGCTGGGGTGCAGACCAGTTTAGCTCGGATATTTATGGACGAAATATCTGGGGGACCCCTTCGGATTCGAATGGTGACTATGCGTGGCTGCAGCATATGATTAAGTCAATGAACCCGCGAACCGGTCGTTGCGCAGTAGTGCTGCCGCAGGGAGTTCTGTTTCGAAGCGGCAAAGAAGGCGAAATCCGTGAAGAACTTGTCAAGTCGGATAAGCTCGAATGCATAATCACTATGACCAGTGGGGTGTTCTATGCCACCGGTGTTTCAGCGTGTATTTTATTTCTCAATAATGCAAAAGAGCATACGCATAAAGGTCGCATCTGCATGATTGATGCTTCCAACATATATACAGCTCAACGCGCTCAAAACATCATGACGGAAGAGGATATTCAGAAGGTTTTCTCTTTATATCAAGCATATGAAGATAAGGTGGATTTTGTAAAGATAGCCACGATTGCCGAGATAAAGGACAAGGGATATTCGCTGGCTATTAACAATTACATAGAAAAACAAGAGCAGGAAATGGTCCCCCCGGAAGAAGTGCGCCGGCAGTATTTTGCGGCGTATGAGGAAATGCTCGAAGCAGAGAAAAAACTTCAGGAACTGTTGCTGAAAGGAGGGTATGTCCGTGAATAAAAGAATAACGATTGAAGACCTGCAATCTTACCTTTGGAATTCTGCTGTTCTGCTACGTACCAACATTGATGCAGGCTCCTATAAACAGTACATATTCCCGCTCCTTTTCTTCAAACGCATCTGTGATGTGTACGATGAAGAAACTGAAAAAGCCGTGGTTGAATATGGCGAAGATGCTTCTGAATTTGACGAAAAGGAAATCCATACATTCGTTGTGCCGAAAGGGTATCATTGGAATGATGTGCGTGCGGTTTCCGAGAATGTCGGCGTTGCAATAGTTGAAGCGTTCCGGAAGATTGAAAATGCAAATGTCGATAAGCTGCAAGGCATTTTTGGTGATGGCGCTTGGACGAATAAAAACCGCCTGCCGGATAGATTATTAAAGGACCTGATGGAACACTTCAGTTCCAAAACGCTCTCCATCGCAAACTGTCCTGAAGATGAATTGGGGCAGGGCTATGAGTACCTTATCAAGAAATTTGCAGATGATAGCGGTCATACGGCGCAGGAATTTTATACCAACAGAACCGTGGTTCATTTAATGACGGAAATGCTCAACCCCGCTTCCGGCGAGTCAATTTATGACCCGACTTGTGGAAGCGCGGGAATGCTTATTTCTGCTATTGCTTATTTAAAATCCCAGAATAAAGAGTGGCGCAACGTTGCCATATATGGGCAGGAAATCAATGCTCTAACTTCCGCAATCGGAAAGATGAATTTATTCTTGCACGGCGTGAATGATTTCCATATCGTAAACGGTGATACACTTGCAGCGCCTGCGTTTATTGAAAACGGAAAGCTGCAGCAGTTTGACCTCATACTTGCCAACCCTCCCTACTCCATTAGTCAGTGGAACCGGGGCGCATTTGAAAACGATAAATACGGGCGTAATTTCCTCGGTGTGCCGCCGCAGGGCAGAGCCGACTATGCGTTCATCCAACACATTATTGCCAGCCTGAAGCCAAACACGGGGCGCTGTGCGGTGCTTTTACCGCATGGGGTTCTTTTCAGGAATGAAGAGAGCGCGATGCGCGAAAAATTGGTCCGTAGTGATGCCGTTGAATGCGTGATAGGTCTTGGTCCGAACCTCTTTTACAATTCGCCAATGGAAGCATGCATTTTGATTTGCCGCATGAATAAAAAGGTTGAACGCAGAGGTCAGGTTTTGTTTATCAATGCCATAAACGAAGTTGAGCGCAAGAACGCCCAGAGTTACCTGGAAGAAAAGCACATCAAGAGAATTGCAGAAGCATACGTGAAATACACAGATGAGGATGGATTTGCGAAAGTTGCAACCATTCAGGAAATTGACGATAATAACTTTTCATTGAGCATTCCTCTTTATGTAAAGCAGGCAGAAGACGAAAGTCGGGTGGATGATCGCAACGTTCAAGAGCATTACGAAAGCTGGAGGGCTTCTTCTGAAATGATGAAGTTGAGCTATAAGAAACTTAATGCCATGTTAGGAAAGGAGGACGATAGCGATGAGTAAAGTTTGCTTGGGTGATGTAGCTTTTGAGCATAAGGAAACTTGCAAAGGTGAAAAAGGCACTTTCCCCGTAGTAGGACTTGAGCATTTAGTTCCTGAAGAAGTAACGCTGACTGCGTGGGATGAAGGTAGTGATAATACCTTTACAAAAATTTTCCGCAAAGGCAACGTACTATTTGGGCGCCGCCGTGCGTATTTAAAGAAAGCTGCGGTTGCACCGTTTGACGGAATTTGCTCTGGTGATATAACGGTTATTGAAGCAAAACCGGACAAGATTGTACCGGATTTGCTCCCGTTTATTATTCAAAACGATAAGCTATTCGATTTTGCGGTTGAAAAATCTGCCGGTTCGCTTTCACCCCGCGTAAAATGGGAACACCTGCGTGAGTTTGAATTTGAATTGCCGGACATCAGTAAGCAAAAACAACTTGCAGAGGTGCTTTGGTCGGTGGATTCAACAAAAAAAGCGTACAAAAACCTTATAAAAAGCACTGATGAGCTGGTGAAATCTCAATTTATAGGGCAAATTTCAGCGGTTGCCGCTTCCGAAAGGAGGTGCGCATAATGTCGCTTTTTCGCTTTGAGCAAATTGCTATTAACAGTACAGAAAAGAAAAAACCTACAGAAGCGGACAGGATGACCTATCTGGGACTTGAGCATCTTGACTCAGGCTGTTTGAGAGTTTCACGGTTCGGCTCGGAAGTGGCTCCTATAGGTGAAAAGCTGGTGATGCGGAAAGGGGATGTTTTATTTGGGAAAAGGCGTGCCTACCAGAAGAAGGTTGCTATTGCACCATTTGACGGAATATTCTCTGCGCATGGTATGGTGCTTCGTCCCAATGAGGATGTTATCGATAAAGACTTCTTCCCGCTTTTTATAAGCTCTGATTATTTCCTGGATGCGGCAATTGCTATATCGGTGGGTTCGCTTTCGCCAACAATTAACTGGCGAGATTTGAAAGAGCTGGAGTTTAATTTGCCGCCTTTGGATGAGCAAAAAAAGCTCGCAAAAGTGCTGTGGGCGGCTGAAAACGCCATAGAATCGTATAAAAACCTCATAAAATGTACCGATGAGCTGGTGAAATCTCAATTTATAGAGATGTTCGGTGCATTGTTAAAAGACTCGAATCAATGCTCAAAAATAGAGCATGTATGCACCCTTTTTGCTGATGGTGATTGGATTGAAAGTAAGGACCAGTCTGACTCCGGTATTCGTTTAATTCAAACCGGAAATGTAGGGAACGGCGCTTATGTTGATAAGGGTGAAAGGGCAAGGTTTATCAGTCAAAATACATTTGAAAGATTGCATTGCGCAGAGGTAAAACCCCGTGATATCCTTATTTCGAGGCTTCCAGACCCGGTTGGACGGGCTTGTATTGTGCCTGAAGGCTTGGGAAAGACCATAACGGCAGTAGATTGCACCATAGTTCGATTGGGTAAAGATGTGTTGCCTGAATTCTTCGTAGCGTTCACTTTAACGCCGTTATATGCCAGACAGGTTGTATCAGGAATAACCGGTAGTACCAGGCAAAGAATAAGCAGGAAAAATCTGGGAAATGTTATTATGCCGGTGCCGCCGATAGAGCTTCAAGAGCAGTTCGCGGCGTTCGTTAGGCAGAGCGATAAATCAAAATTAATTCTTTCGCGTTTCCTTGACCGGACGTGGCGGTAATCTCTTAAATCAGGCTCGTTCAGGGCTTTTTTCTGCTGCCCTGAATTATTTTTTTGCTACTTTTTATAAATTCCAGAAATTTTCACAAACAAATTTACGAAAAAATATTGACAAACAAATGTTCGCGGTGATATACTTCTATCCGTTACACGCCGTAACAGATAAAACCGGAGGTGAACGATGCGTACTAAGGATGAAGAGCTAATGAAAGAGCTTGAAACCCGCATTGATACATTTTTTCTCATAAACGGAAGAACGCCCACTTCAAGAGAGCTGGCGATCCAGTGCGGAATAAGTGCTATGAGTGTTGTGCGGTATTTGCGAGAAATGGACGAGCGCGGAATGCTTGTGTATTCGGACGGAAATATCAGAACTAACAAGATGTCGAAAGCCAGCACCACGGCAGTGAATGTTCCGCTGGTGGGCAGCATTTCCTGCGGCAGACCTTTACTTGCGGAAGAGTCAATTGAAACTTACTACCGGCTGCCGGTTGAGCTGCTTGGAAGCGGCGAGTTCTTCTTCCTCCGCGCAAACGGTGATTCAATGATTGAAGCGGGCATTAACGATAATGACCTTATTTTGGTAAGAAGAACAGAGAAAGCAGAAGAAGGTGATATTGTGGTTGCGCTCGTTGACGGTGAAAACACATTGAAGCGGTTTTTCCTGGATAAGAAAAGTAAAAAGATTATTCTTCACCCGGAAAACAGCAAGTTAAAAGATATCGTGGTTAACAATTGCGATATACAAGGGGTGGCGGTCAAAGTATTAAAAGACCTGTGAGGTAAGTAATGAGCAAGCAGCGCACTTATTTCTGCATAGATATGAAAACGTTCTATGCCTCTGTCGAATGTGCAGAGCGTGGGCTGAACCCCTTTGAAACGAACCTTGTTGTTGCGGATGTTACACGTGGTTCAAATGCGTTATGCCTTGCGATTTCACCGAAGTTAAAAGCGCAGGGAATTCGGAACCGCTGCCGGCTGAACGAAATTCCCAAAGGCATAAAATATGAAATAGCGCCTCCGCGGATGCAATTGTATATTGATTATGCAGCGGACATTTATTCGATTTATCTTGATTACATAGACCCGCAGGATATCCACGTTTATTCGATTGACGAATCCTTCATTGATGCGACCAGCTATCTTGAGCTTTACCACATGAAAGCAGAAGAGTTCGCTCAAATGCTTATAAAAGAGATTGCCCGCCGGAAGCGGATACCTGCAACAGCGGGAATTGGAACGAACCTTTATCTGGCGAAGATAGCGTTGGATATAACTGCAAAAAAAATTAAATCGCATATCGGGTACTTGGATGAAAATTTGTATCAGGAAACTCTGTGGGATCACAGACCGATTACAGACTTCTGGCAGGTAGCAGACGGAACCGCAGCGCGGCTTGCCAGATATGGAATTCACGATATGCGTGGAGTTGCAAACGCGCCGACTGAGCTGTTGTATAAAGCCTTCGGCGTAAATGCGGAATTGCTGATTGACCATGCGTGGGGCAGAGAGCCTTGTACGATTGCTGACATAAAGCAATATAAAAGCAAGTCCCATTCGGTTTCATTCTCGCAAAAGAGGCTGTTTCAGAAATGTGGGATTCAATTCCGGCAATGACGACAGTGGTGAAGTATATTTTTGGGGCGATAATTAATGAGGGGTAAAGACACAATCGAAGAAAATAAGGCTCTCATTGAAGAGTTTCCTTTTCTGCTGCCCCGAAACCGGTGGACAGACAAAGTGCCAGAAGATTATGATTTTTCGTACACCGAGCTGGACAATATGCCGGATGGTTGGCGGTCTGCTTTTGGCGTGCAGATGTGCAGAGAATTAAAAGAAATCCTGGTAAAAGCGGGGGCTTTGACAGACTATCGAATTACCGACATAAAGGAAAAGTACGGAACGCTTCGGTGGTATGAGAATGGGTTCCCGGTCAAGGCGCAAAGAGAGTACCTTGATTGGCAATCTAAATACTTGAACCTTTCTGAAAGAACCTGCATCAAATGCGGGGCAAAGGCAACCAAAATTTCCGTATGTTATATCTCACCTTATTGCAACAAGTGCGCCGGCGAGATGCCCTTTGTGAAGTTTGAAGAATTGAAAAATAAAGGAAGGAAAAAATGACTACTTTTGAACCCGAAAAACGGGATATAATTGACGAGCTGAACGAGCTTGTGCTTCGGGCAAATTGGGGAACTGTTGACCGCATAGATGGGCAACCAAAAGGCGTGGTCATAATTCAAAAAGCCATTGATGAAATTATGCAATTGAGGAAGCTGAAGAGAGGAATAAAAGAATGAAGTTTTATGTGGTTGCCGATGTTCATGGGTTCTACGACTTGATGATAAAGGCACTAACTGAAAAGGGATATTTCGAAGACACCGAGCCGCACAAGCTCGTGATTTGTGGTGACCTTTTTGACAGGGGTTCGCAGTCAAAAGAATTAGAAAAATTTGTGGTTGACTTGCTTGAAAAAGACGAAGTGATTTTAATTCGCGGAAACCATGAGGACCTGATGCTTGACTTGGTAAATAGGCTGGGTGAGTATGTTGTCAGGGGAATCGAACATACGCATCATTACAGAAATCGGACCGTCAGAACTTTGATGGATTTGACTCGATGCAGTCTTGGAAAAATAAAGCAGCAGCCCGATGTGGTCGCTGAAAAAATGAGAGCTACACCTTTCCTCAAAAAGATAATTCCGGCGATGCTTGACTTCTATGAAACCAAGAGTTATATTTTCGTCCATGGATGGATTCCCTGTCACGCCAGCGGGTATGGAGGGGAAGCCGACTGGTTCAATTACCAGGAAAATTGGCGAGAAATGCCCAAGAGCGACTGGATGCTTGCACGCTGGTATAATGGAATGCTGGCTGCTTTCCAGGGGTGCTATGAACCTGGAAAAACAATCGTCTGTGGACACTGGCACTGCGCCTTCGGGCATACTTATTTAGAGAAAAAAGACCTGACACCGGAAGAGATGCGGTCAAGGTCTTTTGAGAGAGATTGCACTCCGTATTACGGTGAAGGCGTGATTGCTATTGATGCAAGCACTGTCCTGAGCAGGTTTGTGAATTGCATCGTCCTTGAAGACGAAGAAATAAATCAATGAGGTGAAACATGGAAAACTTAACACTTGAAAAAGTCAAGGCGGCAGAGGACTTTCTGAAAATTATGTTTGAGGTCAACCATTCAATAAAGAAAGTTTCAAAAGAAGAAGTGAGCATCAAACTTGGTGGTCAGGAATTGAAGGTTCCGCTTAATTCGGAAACTTACCAAATTTTGTACGACGCAGTTCGGGGAATCGCGGGATATTCCGAATAAAAAAAGACAATCAGCCAGAGAGCTGGTGATTGTGTTTACGTTTTGCTGTACGCGCCGACACTTCGCCTGTGTGCCACTTCTTTCCAAAGTTCGAACAGGTGAGCGGGTTTTTGGAACTGCGGCTGTGTGGCGAAATGTGGCGGCTTTCGTTTGAAAAAGCCATAAAAATTGAATTTGAACGGTGATGAGAGGTTTTGAACGGTCAGTGGTCGATTTGAACGGTCAGTGATTTTTGTATCAAAATCTCTCATCTTTCACAGCAAAACGGGAGAAATTCACAAAATTTCTCCCGTTTTGTTATGTTTGGGAAGTAATTGGGAAGTGCTTTTTGCCCGATTTCAGCCCAAAACAGGGGTTTTTGTACGTTATTTACAGTTGATAGTCTATTTTGTTAATTTCTTGCAAGATATACTCTTGTGAATATGTTGTATAGCCTCTGTCGACTCGCGAAGTCTTAACATCTGCGTCAAACTCGTGTCCTACCCATTTCATAACAAGCTCGGGATTGCACCCGCATTCTTTTGCTCTTGTAATAAAACTGTAACGCAGTTCGTGGATATGTCTTTCAGGGAATATTCTTTTAAGCGCATCTCGAATGGTATAGCGGTTAGTTGCTTTTGCCTGCTCCAAATCAATTAACGGCAAAACTTTTTTCAGCATAGGTGATATAGGAATTTGCCTTATAACTTTCGCATAGCTATTGAAAAAGCATGGCATCATTTTGATGAATATTTTGATTAAAAAACGCCGTGGTAAGGAAATTATCACGGCGTTTTTGTGAAAAAAGTTGGGAAGTTTTGGGAAGTTGCTGATTTTAGGGAATTTGTAACAAACGGATAAGGTATGAAAAATAAGTAAATTATTGATTTTGGGGCGTTTTTAGCAAGTTTTTGGCTGAAAATGCCCTTATTTTTGTGGTTCTGAATAATAGTTATTTTTTGACGCATATGCCTTAAAATTCCCTCAATATAGATACCGTGCCGCTTCAAGTCCGGCAACATTACTCTCAAGGTGTGTGTAAAGCTTTGTCGCCATATAGGCGTCCGAGCTTTGCCCCCGACCCGACGGAATTGATTTTACGCCGTATTTTACATTATAGGTTACGTTGCATTGTATCATAATAATGTAAACAATTCACAAAAAAAGTTATATTTAGTAATGGACGATATGGCATTCTAATGTTATTATACTTATGGCTTAAACGACAAGCCTGATTAAATTTCAGCCCCCATGGGGGCTTTGTGTTGTAGAATACAACACAAAAAAACGCTATCAGTAAAAGTTTGCGGGCGTTACAAATATTAAGTTTAAGCGCGCAAACAAATAAGGGGTAACCTAAATCAACGCGCCGATATTATTTTTTCGGCTTTTAAATATTTAAATTTGTAATTTGATGGGGAGGAAAAATGAAAAAACATTTTATCGGCAAATTTTTTTGTTTGATAATGGCTGTTGCCGTGGTGTTCGGCATTGCCGGTTGTAATACCGGTAAGCCAAACAATACGCAAGGCACGACCTATACGGTTACGTTTGACGTTCAGGGCCACGGAGCTGCGCCTAAGACGCAGGCGGTAACGCGGTCGCGGCGAAGGCTCCTGCCGAAGACGGCTGGACCTTTGAAGGCTGGTACAAGGAAGCGGGCTGTTCGAACAAGTATGATTTTTCAGCCGAAACGGTAACAAGCAACATTACGCTTTATGCAAAGTGGACGGAATACAGCGGTATTACTTTACCTACCGATGCATCGCCTACGATATATCTTGCGGGCGATTCTACGGTGCAGACCTATGCGGACGGACAGTACATAGCGGGATGGGGACAGTATCTGGATATGTTCCTTGACGAAAGCGTAAACGTATTAAATTGCGCAAGGGGCGGCAGAAGCTCGCGCTCGTTCATTAACGAGGACAGACTTTTCACCAATACGGACGGTTCAAAGTATTCGTTCAGCGAAAACGGCGGCAAGTCAATTGAGGAGTGCATACAGGAAGGCGACTATCTGTTCGTGCAGTTCGGGCATAACGACGACGCAACAAAGGGTTATCAGACTATGCCCGACAGAATGGTTCCGCTAGGCACGCCGGACGCATACGGCATTTAGCCTACGGCTGCACCCTCGGAAAAAAAGCCTACCACATACTTGCCGGAAGAATATTTAAGTCAGGCAAGCTCGTCCGAGCAGTCGTCGCAGTTAAGCGAAATCAAAAAATACGGCAACGATTATTATGCCTTTGGCGACGGCACGTTCAATTGTATTTGAAACAGTATATAGATTTGGCTAGGGCAAAGGGCGCTATCCTTGTGCTGATGACCCCCGTAGCAAGGCGTTCGTTCAACTCCGACGGTACGCTTAAAAGCGGCCCCGGTCTGCACGGCGAGGATTTTGCTTACGCAAAGGCCGTCCGCCAGCTTGCGGAAGAAGAAAATTGCCTGCTTATTGATAACTTCGATTATACGAAGAAAACTCTTGAAGCAATCACCCCCGAATTTGCGGATTTTCTGCTTGCGCTTGTTCCCAACGCGCTTACGGGCGTATGGCCGAGCGGCTATGACAACGCTTATAACAATCCCGACGAGGGCTTTACCGGTATGGAAAATACCCACTACAACAAGTACGGCGCATATTTAACGGCGGCATACGTTGCAGACAGTATTATTAAGTCTAATGAAAGCGGAACTATTAAAGGAAAGGGCGAAGCGCAGGAATATTATAACTTCGGCAGTAAGGTGCTTACAACTCCTGACGGATTTATCGACCCTTCCAACCGTATAAGCATTTCAAAGGTAGCCGAATTAGAGGGAATGCTTGATAGGGTCAAGCCCACAAACCCCGAAAGAACGTACAAACAGCCTTCCGAGGCGATAGCGGCAATAGCGGCGTTGGCGGCTAAGGGCGACAAATCAACCATAACCGCAGAAAATTACGAGATATGGAAAGGCTACTGTGCGGAAGCAAGGGCGGTTTACGAAAGCCTTAATTTCGATTTGAGAAGCGAAGTTACCAATCTTAACGTGCTCGAAGAATACGAAGCGGCGGTAAAAGCGGCAAGACCCAAGCCCCAAAGCACGGTTGTACTTAATGCAAGCAGCTTTATCGACGTTGATACGCCTATTACTGTTGAAGGACATACTTTCAGCTTCCATTCGGCGCTTGTTGCGCAGAATTCTGCGGGCGCGGCGTTCACCTATAACGACGTCAAGTATCCCGCGGCAACCGGCGCAAAATGGACTGACGAAAGCAAGACGGAAAAGACGGCTACGGGTATAGATGCAACGCATACAAATTTATACGGCGCCAAAATGAACGCATATTACATTGCAAATGCGGTAAAATCGTCCGGACTTGCGTTGGCGGCAAATATAAAAACCAATATCGCACAACCTGTCTTTGCCGATAATGCAACGGCGATAATAAATGCAAATTACGAAATACCCGAAAAAGAACCGTTTAACCCCGATAAGGACGCTTCTAAGCTATGGACGAATATAAACGGCATAACCACCGATACGGCAAATGCGCAGACGCAGTATAAATGGTACGGAACAGCCTTCGGAAAAAATGCCTCGCCCTCCAATTATCTTATAACTCAAAGCACAGAGGGCGGACTTACCTTCACGGTTAAAGAAACCACAAGCAAGGGTAAAATCGAAAGCTCTAACGACAGTATAGCGGCGGTATTTATTCAGGTGCCCTTCAAAACCGCTTTTTCCGTATCTGCAACGGCAAAGGTCGTTTCCTACGGCGGTAATCAGGCGGGCTTCGGCTTAATGGTGCGTGACGATATTTACATCGATTCGACGGAGGTCGTAAGCAGTAATTATGTTACGGCGGGCTGCTACGGAACGTCGACAAAGGCCGTTATGGGATATGCAAGGAACGGAGGTTACGTTCGGTAATATTTCCTTTACGTCCAACGAATGGGTAAGCGCTTAAAAAATTCATAAGCTGCAAAACAGCCTGCGCAGAAAATAATTTCTGCGCAGGCTGTTCATTTATTTTAACGCCCTTTTTAAAATACGCGGCGGGCAAGCATTTCGGTTGAGTTGACATACCCGTTGCGGCGTGGTATTATATAGCCAATTATAAGGACAGTTCGTTTGCGCCATCCTGTCGTTAAACAAAACCAGGGCATCTGAATGGGAGTAGTCTTTTCGGGTGCAGTCGTTTTGTCGCGGCTGTATTTTTTTGCGTAAAGGAGATATATGTATTATTTAAAAACCTCGGCTTGCTTTGACAGCGCGCACTTTCTTCACGGATACAACGGCAAGTGCGCAAACATCCACGGCCACCACTGGGTTGTGGAGGTAACGATATGCAGCGGCAAATTGCAGGGCAGCGGTGAAAAGCGCGGTATGCTTCTGGACTTCGGCGATTTTAAGCAGAAGGTAAAGGAGCTTGCGGAAGGCCTTGACCATACCCTTATTTACGAAAAAAACACCCTCAAGCCTGCAACCCTCGCCGCGCTTAGGGAAGAAGGGTTTTCTTTGTTTGAAACCGATTTCAGACCCACTGCCGAAAACTTTGCGGCGCACATATACGCCGACCTTTGCAGCAAGGGCTTGCCCGTTTCCTGCGTGACCGTTTGCGAATCGCCCGAAAATTGCGCGGTGTACGGTGAGTGAAATGTCTTGCTTTAAAGTTGCCGAAAGGTTTGTAAGCATAAACGGCGAAGGCCCGCGCGCGGGCGAGCTTGCCGTGTTTTTACGGTTTTGCGGCTGCAATCTTAATTGCGGCTACTGCGACACGCGCTGGGCAAATACCGCCGACGTAAAATACGAGCTTGCCTCTGCGGAAGAGCTTGCTGCATACGTAAAATCGACGGGCGTAAAAAACGTTACCCTGACGGGCGGCGAACCGCTTTTGCAGTCGGATATTGCGTTTCTTATAGAACTGCTTGGCGCGGCGGGCGCGGAAGTCGAAATAGAAACCAACGGAAGCGTGCCGTTGAAAAACATCGTTTCCCTGTCGCCCCGCCCCGCCGTTACCGCCGATTATAAGCTTCCTTCCAGCGGAATGGAAAAATATATGCTGACCGAAAGCTTTTCTTACCTTACGATGCAAGACGCAGTCAAATTTGTGGTCGGCGATAAGCGCGATTTGGCGCGTGCGGAAGAAATTATAAACGTGTACGGACTTACGGACAGGTGCCGCGTTTATTTCAGCCCCGTGTTCGGAAAAATCCAGCCCGAAGAAATTGCGGAGTTCATGAAGGAGCGCAAGCTTAACGGCGTACGCTTGCAATTACAGCTGCATAAAATTATCTGGGAGCCCGATAAGCGCGGGGTATAGGAGAAGGTATGGATATTAAAGAAATAGAAAAGCATATCCGCGGGTTATTAGTCGCCATAGGCGAAGACCCCGACAGGGAGGGTCTGCGTGAAACGCCCGCCCGCGTTGCGCGAATGTACGAGGAAGCATTTGAAGGTATAAAATACACCAACCGCGAAATTGCGGAAATGTTCGGAAAAACCTTCGAGGTTCCGTCCGACCCGAATTCCGGCGGCGCGGTAGTCATAAAGGACATAAGCGTGTTCAGCTATTGCGAGCATCATTTGGCGCTTATGTACGATATGAAGGTAGACGTGGCGTACGTTCCGCGAGGAAGAGTTCTGGGGCTGAGCAAAATCGCGCGTATCTGCGATATGGCGGCAAAGCGTCTGCAATTGCAGGAGCGTCTTGGACGGGATATTGCCGAGATAATTTCGCTTGCGGCCTTATCCCCAGACGTCGGCGTAAGGATAGAAGGCTGTCACAGCTGTATGACCTCGCGCGGGATTAAAAACGTATCGTCGAAAACGGTTACAAAAACTTACTTCGGCGCGTTCAAGGACGATGCTTCACTGCAAAAGCTTTTGGAGGACAGGGTATGAAAGCACTTGTTTTATTAAGCGGCGGCGTAGACAGCGCAACCTGTCTCGGGCTGGCGGTTCGGCAATACGGCGCGGCGGAAGTTTTAGCCCTTTCCGTTTACTACGGTCAGACACACAGTAAAGAACTTGCCGCAGCGCAAAAGGTTGCCGACTTTTACGGCGTTGCTTTAAAGCGACTTGACCTTTCGGTCATATTCCAAGGCTCGGACTGCTCGCTTTTAGCCGATTCGCCCAACGCTATACCCCTGCAAAGCTATGCCGAACAGCTTTCGGCAACGGGCGGCAAGCCCGTTTCAACCTACGTTCCTTTCAGAAACGGGCTGTTTCTTTCGGCGGCGGCAAGCGTGGCGCTTTCTCACGGGTGCGAGGCGATATATTACGGCGCGCACAGCGACGACGCGGCGGGCAACGCATATCCCGATTGCAGTGAAAGGTTCAATTCCGCTATGGGCGAAGCTATCTATACGGGCAGCGGCGGACAGCTTAAAATTCTTGCGCCGTTTGTAAGCTTAAACAAAGCTCAGGTTGTAAAAAAGGGGCTTGAGCTCGGCGTTCCCTATAAATATACTTGGAGCTGCTATTCCGGCGGCGAAAAACCCTGCGGCGTATGCGCCACCTGCCGCGACCGCGCTGCGGCATTCAAGGCTAACGGAATAGACGACCCCGCAATAAAAGGAGAATAATATGCCAAGAGAAAAACAGAACGAAGGTATTACACTGTTGGGGAACAACAACACTAAATATCCGCAGACATACGACCCGTCCGTTTTGGAAACGTTTGCAAACAAACACCCCGAAAGGGATTATTTCGTAAAGTTCAACTGTCCCGAATTCACAAGCCTTTGTCCCATTACGGGTCAGCCCGATTTTGCCACGGTCTATATCTCGTATGTGCCGCGCGATAAGATGGTTGAAAGCAAGTCTTTAAAGCTGTATCTTTTTGGGTTCAGAAACCGCGGCGATTTCCACGAGGACTGCGTTAACATAATTATGAACGACCTTATTGCTTTGATGGACCCCGCATACATAGAGGTATGGGGCAAGTTTCTTCCCCGCGGCGGAATTTCCATAGACCCCTACTGCAACTACGGCAAAAAGGGAACCAAGTGGGAGCAGGTAGCATGGGACAGGCTTTCGCACCACGATATGTATCCCGAAAAAATCGACAACAGATAATAAAAAAGCGGTGAAAGGCTTTAATTCCTTTCACCGCTTTTTATATAATTTATTACTTTGAATTTAATGAATTTTTTGCGCTTTTTGCGATATTTTCGGCGGTAAAGCCGAAATGCTTATACAGCGTTTTGTAATCCCCGCTCAGCCCGAAGGTGCTCATTGCAATAATCTTTCCGTTGTCGCCCGCATATTCACGCCAGCCAAGCGGACTTGCCGCCTCTACGCAAACGCGTGCCTTAACCTCCGTCGGAATTACAGACTGCTTATACCTTTCCGTCTGCCTATCAAACAGCTCGAAGCACGGCAAAGAAACAACCCTTGCCTTCACCCCGTCCTTTTCAAGCAAAGTCTTCGCCTGTGCGCACAGCTCCACCTCGGAGCCGCTCGCAATCAAAAGCACGTCGGGCGTTCCCTTGCAGTCCGACACTACGTACCCGCCCTTCGATGCGTTTTCACCCTTGTTGAACTGTGTTAAATTCTGCCGTGAAAGCACTATAGCAGTGGGGCAATCGCCGTTCAAGGCCGAAACATACGCCGCTGCCGTTTCGCTGTAATCGCAGGGGCGAAAGACGTTTATATCCGGCATTGCACGAAGCGCCGCAAGCTGTTCAATGGGCTCGTGCGTAGGTCCGTCCTCGCCTACGCCTATACTGTCGTGGGTCAAAACGTAAATAACGGGCAGCTTCATAATTGCGCTCATACGCATTGCGCCCTTCATATAGTCAGAGAAGGTGAAGAAGGTAGAGCAAACAACCCTAAGCCCGCCGTGCAGCGCAATACCGTTGCAAATGGCAGCCATAGCGTGCTCTCTTATGCCGAAGTGAATATTCCGTCCCGTTCTGTTTTCGGGTGAAAACCAGTCCTCGCCCTTCAAATCCGTTTTTGTCGAAGGGGACAGGTCTGCGGAGCCCGAAATCAGGTTGGTAACCGATTTTGCAATTTCGTTCAAGACCTTTCCGCCGGAAATTCTCGTCGCCTCGGGCATATCCGCACCCGTCATAACCGAAGGTTTAATTCCGCCGTTTTCAAAATATGCCTTATATTCGCGGGCAAGCTCGGGATACGCGGCGGCGTAATTTTCAAAAATCACTCTCCATTCGTCCTCGGCCTTGCATTTTTCCTCGGCTATGCGGCGGCAATGATAGCGCACCGCCTCGGGCACGTCAAAGGGCTTTTCGTTCCAGTTATAAAAATCCTTGGTCAGCTTCAATTGTTCTTCGGAGAGGGGAGAGCCGTGTATAGCGGCGCTTCCCGCAAGCGGCGTACCGTAGCCTATTTGCGATTTGCATATAATTACGGTGGGCATATTCTCCTCGCGTTGGGCGTCGATAATTGCATTACGAAGCTTCTGCGTATCGTTTACGTCGGCAACCTCAAGCACCTGCCAGCCCAAAGCGGCAAAGCGCATAGCCGTATTTTCCGAAAACGCGGTCGAGGTATCGCCTTCGATGGAAATATCGTTTTTATCGTAAAACAGAATAAGCTTGCCCAGCCTTTGCGTACCCGCAAAGGAGCACGCCTCGTAGCTTATGCCCTCTTCCAGACAGCCGTCGCCGCACAGCGCGTAGGTATAATGATTTACCACCTTATAGCCCGCCCTGTTGAATTTGGCGCCCAGATATGCCTCTGCCAATGCAATTCCCACGGCGTTTGCAATCCCTTGACCGAGAGGGCCTGTGGAGCAGTCTACGCCGTCCGTCACTCCGTATTCGGGGTGGCCGGGGGTTTTACTGCCGAACTGTCTGAAATTTTCCAAATCCTCTTTTGTAACGTTGAAGCCGAAAAGGTGCAAAAGCGAGTACAGCAGCATAGAGCCGTGCCCCGCAGACAAAATAAATCTGTCGCGGTTTTCCCATTTGGGGTTTTTACAGCTGAATTTCAAAAAATCAGAAAACAGCGTAAAGGCGGCGGGCGCCGCTCCGAAGCATATTCCGGGGTGACCCGAATTTGCCTTTGTAATCGCCTCGGCGGAAAGTATCCTTACCGCGTCTATGCATTTTTGATTGATATTTGTTTCCTGTGCCATTTAAAGCTCCTGAAAGTTTTTATAAATGTTTTTAAGTGCGGGATATAATGCGGTGAATATCTTATACCGCTTATCATAGCCCGCCGCCGCGGCGCAATCGGGCTCGACGGTCTGCGTTACGGTAACAAGCTTGTTTACCGCCGCTTGCGTATCCTTGTATTCGCCGCATGCAACCATTGCAAGCATCGCTCCGCCGTATGCGGGGCCTTCCTGCGTTTTCGGCGTCTGCACGGGCACGTTCAAAACGTCGGCAATAATCTGCCGCCATAACGGGCTTTTTGCGCCGCCGCCGCATATTCGGGTGCTGTTTACGGGTATTCCGCTCAGTCTTGCAACCTCTACGCAGTCGCGCAGTGCAAACGCAACGCCTTCCATCACGGCAAGCGTCATTTGAGTGCGCGTAGTGGTGGGACGCAGTCCTATAAACGCCCCGCGCGCGTCCGTGTCGTTGTGCGGGCTTCTTTCACCCATAAGATAGGGCAGAAAAAACAAATCATTTTTCCCGCGCAGCTTATCCGCGCCCCGCTGCTCGGCGGAAAATTCAGCCGTCTTTAAAACGTTTTCCATCCACCACATATTGCAGCTTGCCGCGGACAGAATACAGCCCATAAGGTGATATTTCCCGCTTGCATGCGCAAAGGAGTGCAGCGCGTTGTTTTTGTCTACCGAGAAATTATCCTGCGAAATAAACACCGTTCCGCTTGTGCCCAGCGATATGTTGCAGTCGCCGTTGCCGACGGTGCCCGTGCCTATCGCCGCCGCAGCGTTATCTCCCGCACCCGCGCAAACTACTACGTTTTCAGAAATCTGCAGCTCCTTGCACACGCTCGAAAGTATGTTGCCCACGGGCTGATAGCTTTCGTACAGCTTCGGCAATTGCCCCTCGGATATGCCGCAAATATCCAGCATTTCCTTTGACCAGCGCTTGTTTTTAACGTCAAGAAGAAGAGTGCCGCTCGCGTCCGAGTAATCGGTTGCGTGTACGCCCGTAAGCCTGTAAGCTATGTAATCCTTTGGCAGCATAATCTTTGCAATGCGCTTAAAGCTTTCGGGCTCGTTTTCCCTCACCCAAAGTATTTTCGGCGCAGTAAAGCCCGCAAACGCGATATTTGCAGTATGCTTTGAAAGCTTCTGCTTTCCGATAACCTCGTTTAAATAATCTGTTTGCTTTTGCGTTCTGCCGTCGTTCCATAAAATGCAGGGGCGGATAACCTTATCGTTCCCGTCAAGAATAACCAGCCCGTGCATCTGTCCGCCCAGACCTATGCCCTTTACGGCGGACTTATCCTGCCCTACCAAAAGCCGAATAATGCCGCCAATAACGCCGGAATACCAGTCCTCGGGGTTCTGCTCGCTCCAACCGTCCTTGGGGTAATAAACGTTGTAGGTCTGCGTTACGGTATTCAATATCGTTCCGTCCGCGGCAACAAGCAAAAGCTTCACCGAGGACGTGCCCAAATCTATTCCAATATAAGTGTTCATAAAATTTCCTTTAAGTTAAATTGCCGTACAAAACACTGTTTTGTACGGCAACCGTTTATTATTTAAATAAAATGTTATTTACAATATGCTGTAAATATTCCTGATTGCCGCTTGAAGGAAGCTCGGGTGCGCCTAAGCCGTCGGCATAAGCCGCAAGCTCTTCCAAAGAAGTTTTGCCGGAAAGAATTTTCTTGCCGATTTCTGTATTCTTAAAGCTCGAATATTTCTGCTCCTTGAATTTATCAAGCGTGCCGTCCTCGATAAGCTTAGCCGCATTGATAAGTCCGAGAGCCCACGTATCCATACCGAGTATAAACGCGTGGAACATATCCTCGTAGGTGTAGGAGGGGCGGCGGTTTTTTGCGTCGAAGTTAAGTCCGCCCGTAAGTCCGCCGGCCTTCAGAATTTCAAGCATAGCGTAGGTTGCGGTGTAAACGTCGCAGGGGAATTCGTCCGTATCCCAGCCGAGGAGGTAATCGCCCTGATTTGCGTCAACCGAGCCGAGCATTCCGTTTATTGCGGAAATTCTAAGCTCGTGCTCGAAGGTATGTCCCGCAAGCGTCGCATGGTTTGCTTCGATATTCATTTTAAAATCCTTGTCAAGCCCGTGCGCCTTCAAAAAGCCGATAGCCGTCGCCGCGTCAAAGTCGTATTGGTGCTTCATGGGCTCCTTCGGCTTGGGTTCGATATAAAAATCACCCTTAAAGCCTATGCTTCTGCCGTAAGCTACCGCCATTTTCATAAGGCGCGCAATGTTTTCCTGCTCGAATTTAACGTCGGTGTTCAAAAGCGTTTCGTAGCCTTCGCGTCCGCCCCAGAAAACGTAGCCCTTTCCGCCGAGCTTAACGGTTATATCAAGCGCCTTTTTAACCTGCGCCGCGGCAAATGCAAAAACGTCCGCGCTGTTGGTCGAGCCCGCGCCGTTCATATAGCGGGGGTTGCCGAACATATTCGCCGTTCCCCAAAGGCACTTTATGTCCGTGCCCTTCATTTTTTCAAGTATGTAGTCTGAAATCTCGTCAAGCCGCGCATTGGTTTCCTTAATGTCGTCCGCCTCGGGCACAAGGTCAACGTCGTGCCAGCAGAAGTACTTTATGCCCAGCTTTTTCATAAACTCGAAGCCGGCGTCAACCTTTGCCTTTGCATGGGCCATTGTTCCTACCGTTTTGCCAAAGGCTTTGTCCGCCGTGCCTCTGCCGAACATATCTGCGCCGGTAGCGCAAAGGTTATGCCACCACGCCATAGCAAAGGGCAGCTGCTCGCTCATTTTTTTGCCGAGTATTACACGGTCTGCGTCGTAAAACTTAAACGCAAATTTGTTTTTGCTTTCCGCACCCTCGTATTTCACCGAAGGTATGTTTCTGAAAATTTCTGTCATAAAAATGTTCCTCTTTATATAATGATTTAATACATTGTAAATTTAAAGCGTCGGTTCGGCACGCTACCGAACCGACGCCACAGTTCCGAAATTTATTACGGATTTATTTAATTATGACTTGAAGGACGGGATAAGTTGTTCGTTCTCGAAAATTCAAGCGCGATAGTCGTTTCAATCATCAGCTTGTCAACGTTTACGCCGTTCGAGCCGGAAGTAAGCACGATTGTGTTTTCGCCCGCAACAAGATTAATCGTTATTACTATATCGCAGAAGTTGTGGTAAGCAACGCCGTTCTGCATATCGTTTTGGGTAAGATTATCCAATCCGTCAAGCTTTTTACCTTCAAGCGAAACTGCGCTGTCGTTGACGGAAAGGGAAGGCGCGCCCTCTGCGCCCAAATCTATTTCGGTAATTTTTTTGTCGTTCCACGAGCCGACGGAGGAAGCCATTCTCAGCGTAATCGTAACGTTTTCCGCGGCCTCCGCTGCGTTAAATCTCCATGTAATCGTCTGTCCCGCGCTCGCTTCGCTTCCGCCGAAGTAGCCTACGTTGGAAACAAGCGGACCGTCCTCTTTACCGGATTCGGTAAACTCGTGCTTGTTTAATTCTATGGTCATTGTAGCGTTGTCGGCAACGTCCTTGTCGTCAAGCTCGGCGTATTCCGCCTCGTAATGATAAACGCCCTCAATCGGCGCAACAGGCGCCGTATTGATAGCCTTGCAAACCTTGCAAAGCAAGCCGCCCTCATCGAATTCATGTTCGGCTTTTTCGCTGACTTCGCCGTCGTGCGCGCAAACCGCCGCATGCCAGTGATAGGTTGCGTCGCTTGACCATTTCTTCGAATAAATATGGCTATGTCCTTCCATATCCTCGCCGCATTTATCGCATTTGCCGTCTGCATTTACGTCGTAGTGGGTGGTGTGCTCGGGCTCCGCGGGCGTATTGCAGCCCGCCATAACCGCGCCTGCGCCAAGCACCATTGCAGAAGCCGCCAAAAGCGCTAAAAATCTCTTTTTCATCAATTATATTCCTCCTGATATACTTGCGGATAAAATCCCTTGTGGATTTATGTTAATCAATCAGACCGTTCGTTTCAAGAAGAAAATTTTGATGTTATGGCAAAAAGTTTTGATTTTATAATAAAACACTAAAAAAGATGATTAATTACAAAAAATTTACCCGCGTTTGAAAACGCTTTACATAAATATGTTAAAAGCAACCAAAATGGCAAAAAATTGCTATTGACGGATTATAATTTATCTGTTAAAATAACTTCGAGCCTTCATGTTCGGCAAAAAAATTCCGCATATCGCACAAAGGGGTGTACACCCCTTTTATTGCTTGTGGCACAAGCAATAAAAAACATTAATTGTTTTAAAAAGTTTACGGGGCAAAATTTATGTATTTTGAAACAAAGCGGTCAATCAACAGTAACTATATCTATACTCAGGACGACGAAAACCTCTGCTTTGTAAGCCACGTCCACAACAGCTACGAATTTATAACGGTGCTGGAAGGCGAGCTTGAGTGCTCGGTCTATCATAACACCTTTACCTTAAAGCAGGGCACGGCAATGCTCGTATTGCCCAACCATGTGCACGGGTACACAACAAACAAGTATTCGCGCAGCTTTCTTTGCGTATTTTCAGCCGACTATGTTACGGATTTTTATCACGAAATAAAAAACGGCTCGTGGGATAAGGGTAACGGCGTGTACGCAGTGTTCGACTATACCGATAAGGCGGGATAGAGCTTTTAAAAAACCGCAAAACCAATAAGTTTATTCTCCATTCCATATTGTACGGCTTTTGCGGCAGGGCGTATAATTCCATGGTAAAAAACGTGGAAACCGCCAAGGACGAAGAGCTGATTATAAAATTACTGTACTATATACAGCAGAATTACGATAAGCCGATAAGCTTAAAGCAGCTTGCAAAGGAAATGGGCTATAACTATACCTACCTGTCCAACATATTCAATAAAAATTTCGGATGCGGCTTTTCAAGGTTCGTAAACAGATTTCGGGTCGATAACGCGGCGGAATTACTGCGCACCACAAATAGCGGAATGGTGCAGATAAGCAACGCCTGCGGGTTCGAAAGCATAAGAAACTTTAACGAGCAATTTAAGCTCGATTACGGCGTAACGCCTACCGAATACCGCGCCAAACGCCGCGAATAGCGATAAAATTGTCAATAAATAAAAAGATTTGAAAGGCATACACATAATTTCCCTTAAAATATCGTGTATACCTTTCATTTTTTTATAAAAACGGTAAAATCTAAACTTTTTGCCATAACATCAAAATTTTCTTCTTGAAACGGGCTTTTTGATTGATTAACATAAATCCACAAGGGATTTTATCCGAAAATATATCAGGAGGAAATTTTGATTATGAAGAGGAAAACAAGCAGGCTTTGGCTTGGATTGTCCGGCGTAATGACGTTTTTGTTGGCGTTATTGATAAGCTGTACCGTTCTTGCCAATACATATGCCGGCTTAATCAACAGCGTGCTCGGACTTACTTCGAGCGGACTTGCGCTTAAAGGCAGCGCATACGCTGACGAGGACGGCAATCTTACCGACGAGGGCTGTGCAGAGCTTATAAAAGACTCCTACGACCTTTGCGTTCAGGAATTAGAGGAAGGCGCGGTGCTTCTGAAAAACGATAACAATGCGCTCCCCCTCAACGCAAGCGAACGTAAAGTAAGTCTTTTCGGCAGCCACAGCGCAAATATCATTTACAGAAGCGGCGCCGGCGGTCCCGCTCCCAACGACCAGTACGTTGTGGATATGGAAAAGGCGTTCAAGGACGGCGGCTTCGAAATCAACCAAAGACTTTACGATTTGTACGCCTCCAATAAGCAGGGTCACGACGTAACAAAGGTTACCGAGCTTGCGGCGTCCAAATACAGCAACGCAATAAAGGGCACGTTCGTAAATTATAAGGACGCGGCTATCATAACGCTCGGCCGCTACGGCACCGAGAACACCGACCCCACCAAGGGCATTATGGCTCTTGATAAAAACGAGCAGGAGATGCTGCAAATGGTCAAGGACGGCGGCTTCACCAAAAGAATCGTTCTTTTGAACGGTCCTCTTCCCATGGAGCTCGGCTGGCTGGACGAATATAACATCGACGCATGCATCTGGTTCGGCAACCCCGGCTATTACGGACTTCCCGGTCTTGTAAACATTCTTAAAGGCGAAGCTAACCCCTCCGGCCACAACACGTTCACCTTCGCGGCAAACTCTCTCGGCGCGCCCGGAACGGTAAACTTCGGTGATTACAATATGACCGGCAACCTTGGCGGACATGACAAGGCGGGCAAGTTTGTAGTTTATAAGGAAGCCATTTACGTAGGCTATAAATACTACGAAACCAGATACGAGGACGCAATCCTCAACAGGGGCAACGCAAAATCCACAACGGGCGCAATAAGCGGCGCAACCGAGTGGAAGTATCAGGACGAGGTTTGCTATCCCTTCGGCTTCGGTCTTTCCTATTCGGAATACACCCAGAAGCTTGACGGCGTTACCTACGACGCAAAAACCGACAGCTTCACCGCTAAGGTAACCGTTAAAAACACCAACAACAAGGCGGGCAAGGCAAGCGTTCAGCTCTATGCACAGCTTCCTTACACCGAGTACGACAAGGCCAACGGCATCGAAAAGTCCGCAATACAGCTGCTCGGCTATAACAAGGCCGACGTAGACGCAAACGGCACCAAAACCGTTGAAGTCAAGTTCGACAGATACCTTTTGGCTTCCTACGACGCTAAGTATGGCAACGGCGGCTACATTTTAGAGCCCGGCACATATTACTTTGCAATAGGCAACGGCGCGCACGAGGCGGTTAACCACATTCTCGGCGCAAAGGGCGCAACCGGTCTTGTAGACCACAACGGCGAAGCGTTCACCGCAAGCGCGGACTGCGTAAAGACCTACGACCCGAAGCTTACCGAAATCGACAGAGCTACCTATAAAAATTCGCAGTACAACGAGGACGTCGAGGTTAAAAACCAATTCCCCGACGCAGACCTCAACTACTGGGCAAACGAAAACGAAAAGATTACATATCTTACGAGAAACGACTGGAAGGGCACCTTCCCCACCGAGCTTAAAACGCTGACCGTTAACGACAGAATAAGGGACGGCCTCGATATGCGTCAGTATAAGAAGGCGGAGGACGCTCCTTCCTACAAGGACGGCGACGGTACCGTATACAATGTAGAGCTTGAAGAGCCCATTTCCTTCGCGGATATGAAGGGCGTGCCCTACGACGACGCTAAATGGGACGCGCTGGTTTCCCAGCTTTCGCTTAAAGACCTTTGCGTTTCTATCGGCGATAACAGAGGTATAGGCGGCGTTTCTACTATCGATAAACCCACCAACGCCATCGACGAAGGCCCCGAGGGCTTACTCAACAAGTTCAAGTACGGCGACAAGCGCTCGGCAACGGGCTATCCTACACTGCCTACGCTTGCAGCTTCGTGGGACCACGAATTGCAGGCAAAGCACGGCGATTTATATGCGGAAGAAGCGCTGTTCTGCGGCACCGCAATGGTCAACGCTCCCGGCTGCAACATTATAAGAAGTCCTTATTCCAGCCGTGCTTCGGAATACTTCTCCGAGGACAGCATGCTTTCCTACTACTCGGTATCCAACGTAGTTCTGGCAATGCGTCAGAAGGGCTTAATCTGCAACGTCAAGCACTGCTTCTTAAACGAGCAGGAAACAAACCGTCAGGGCATTGCAACCTTCGCTAACGAGCAGTCCATTCGTGAAATTTATCTCAGACCCTTCGAAGGCGCGCTTACAAGAGGCAAATCGCTCGGCATCATGACCTCCTACAACAGAATCGGCTTACAGTATGCTGCATGCCACGCGCCTCTTATGCAAAACGTTATGCGCGGCGAGTGGGGCTACGAGGGCTCTATCATAGACGACGCTCTTATGATGCCCACAACTACCCATTACGGCAGCACTGCTGATATGCTTTTGGCGGGCACCAACATCTGGTGTCTTGACGGACAGCGCAGCACTCAGATGGAAAATCTTATAAAGAGCACGGACGACGGCTATCTGTTAAAGGCGTTGCAGGAAGCTAACAAGCGCATATTCTTCGCAATGATAAACTCGTCTATGGGCGGCAGCGTTGACGCTGACACCGTAGTTTCGGACGGACTTATGTGGTGGCAAAGCACCCTAATCGCCGTTGACGTAACCTTGGGCGTGCTTGCCGCAGGCGCGATAGTTATGTTCGCATTAAAGACCTATCTCGGCAAAAAGCAGACCGTTTCAAACGATACGGCGGCAGTTGCCTCCGGTAATTCCGAAGAGGAGGTAAAATAACTATGAACTTCAAAGAATTATTCAAAAATAAAGGCTTAGGCTATTGGCTTTGCACGGGCGCTTCGGTTATTTCGCTGATATTTGCAATAGTAGTGTTCGCTACATGGAAAACCGCATTGCCCGCAGCTGTCGGCGACGGCTACATAATCGGCGTCATCCTGCTTTTGCCCATAATCATTCAGGCAGTCGTAACCTTCTTCCCCGTTCGCTTTGCGGGCCTTGCAGGGGTGGTTTTATACGGCGCGGCATTAGGCGCGGTAATCAACAGAATCGCTCAGGCGGTTGCAGACCATTTCAACAACGTCGCATATCAGGGCGGTAACTTCGGAATGTGCATATTCTATACGGTGGCAGTCCTTATGCTTGTTGCCGCTTGCATAACCGGTTGCTTCTTCGAGCAGAGCAAAGACGGAAAATATTTGATTTAAGGAGCGGTAAATATGAATAAGCGTTATTTATTGGCGGGCGGACTTCTCGTCCTCGGCGTAACAACTGCTATCTGCGGTTTAACCGCCTGCAAAAACGGCAAGCCCCCTAAGGAGGAAATCCCCACCCCCACCGACTCGGTAAGATATACCGAAAAAACCAACCCCTATGCAGAGCTCGGCTGGGACGAATACAAGGGCATTGACGATTGGGCGGCAAAGCTTACCGACGAAGACGGCATTTATTACCAGTTCGAGGGCTCTTATGCGGAAGGCTATCAGGGCGACTATTCCCGTACCTATATGTATATGGACTGCTATAAGGACGGCTCTCTCCGCGGCACGATTTACGGACACAATGCCGAAAACGGCACCGACGTATACGGCTATTGGACCAACATAACCAACAGAAATAAAGAAAGCCTCGTCCTTCACGTAATCACGTACGGCAACGAAGCGTATACCGGTCCCGAGGTAGTCTGCAACGACCAGAACGGCGTTTACGACTTTAACTCCAATTTCAGCTACAACACCGGTTGGGCGTATCGCGCTATGCCCATAGTCGGCTACCGCTATTCGCCTATCAAGGATTTAACGGTAGAAACCTCGGCAATCAGCGGGGGCTGTATAATCGGTGAAAGCATGTCCTATGACGGACTTGTCGTAAACGTAAACAGAGAAAACGGCAAAAGCATGACGATTGACAAGGATTCCTACACCCAGCCCTCGTGCCGCGTTAAATTCAGCGGCTTCGACAGCGCGGAAGCGGGCGAAAGAGAGGTAACGGTAAGCTACGTCAATACCGATATTTCCACAACCTACACGGTTAATGTAATGGGCGTTAAGTCTATCTCGGTCGACACGTCCAACGCAGTAACAAGCTACAAGGTAAGCGACGCGCTTGACAAAAACGGTCTTGTCGTTAACGCCACGCGCGACGACGACGTCGTTGTAGAGCTTGACATAAACAGATGCAAGTTCGAAACCCCCGATTGGGGCACCGTCGGTACAAAAACCGTCAAGGTCACCTTCGGCGAGGGCGATAGCGCCCGTACGGATACCTATGAAGTAGAGATGTCTGCAATCGAGGTCACCGGCACCATAAACGGCAAGGATGTCACTCTTAATATGACCACCTCTACGGATTGCACATACACCTACGACGGCACGGCTTACAATCTCAAATATAAGGGCGTATGGCTGCAGGACTATCCCAGCGAGCATAACGGTCTTGTATATCACTTCATCAAGCCCACGGGCGATAGCATCTCCGAAGAGGTGTGGAAGAAGCTTGACGTATGCTTTATCCTCGATACGGATAACAACACCATAATCAAACACAACAAGGTATACGAAATCCCCTCCACGGACGAAAATTACGAAAACCTTCCCAACAACGAACGTCTTGATAACGAGGTTATAGTTAGCTGGAAGGACAACGCGTGGGGCACGGAAAAGCGCTACATCACCATTGACGAAGAAAAAAATACCGCAACCATTACCTATCTGTACTGGTACCACGGCACAAGAGATACCTTCGTCTGCGAGTATACCATTGAAAACGGCGTGCTTACCCTTACAAGCGGCGAGCGTACCGAAGGCGGCGGCGCGGGTGCAAACTTTAACGGTATCTTCCATAAATGGCAGTTGCACGACGACTATACCGCAACGCGTGTAAACGAAGCGTCGTAAATTTACTCATCGCATTTTTCTCCTTCCTTATGACGAATGCATCTGCGCGGGTCGGTTAATATCGGCTTGCGCGGGGCATTCGCAAGGGTAGGGCAGAATGCTTATATCAAAAAAATATAAAGGCGGGCGGAATAAACGTTTTGTTTCCGCCCGCCTTTAAACTATAATAAAACAAGAGGTGAAAAATGAGCAAGCAGATATTTAACCCCTATTTGCCGAATTTCGAATATATTCCCGATGGCGAGCCGCACGTTTTCGGCGACAGAGTTTACGTTTACGGCTCGCACGATAAATTTAACGGCAAAACGTTCTGTATGAACGATTATGTAACGTGGTCGGCGCCCGTCGACAACCTTAAAGAGTGGCGGTACGAGGGCGTTATATGGAAAAAATCCGACGACCCGAATTATAAGGGTCGGGGCAGTATGTACGCGCCGGACGTGTGTCTTGCACCCGACGGCAAATATTACATATACTACGCATTTGCCCCCTCGATAACAAGAAAAAGCTGGGCAATACGTTGCGCCGTATCGGACAGCCCCGCAGGCCCGTTTAAATATCACGGAGAGGTTAATTTATATCCCTATTCAAAGCAGTATCTTCCGTTTGACCCCGCAGTATACGTCGAGGACGGCAGGGTCTGGCTGTACTACGGCTCTGCAATGTTCTTCCCCGTGCTCGGCGTTTCAAAGAAAAAAATTATGGGCGGAGCCGTTGTCGAGCTCGACCCCAAGGATATGCTCACCGTTATCGGCAAACCAAGGCAGACGTTGCCCATAAGCGGCGCAGGCATAGGCAAGCACGGCTTTTTCGAAGCGTCCTCGATGCGCAAGATAGGTGACAAGTACTATTTCGTTTATTCGTCCACAATAGGGCACGAGCTGTGCTATGCAACAAGCGACAGGCCCGACGGCCCGTTCAAATTCGGCGGTACTATCGTCAGCATAGGCGATATAGGTCTTGGCAGGCATAAGGACGTAAAGACGGCAAGCAACTATACGGGCAATACCCACGGCGGCATGCTGGAAGTAAACGGCAAGCATTATGTTTTCTATCACAGACAGACAAATCTGCACTGCTATTCGCGTCAGGACTGCGCGGAAGAAATAAAGATAGAGGCGGACGGAAGCATAAAGCAGGTTGAAGTTACAAGCTGCGGACTTAACGGCAAGCCGCTCGAAGGCAAAGGCAAATACGAGGCAAGGATAGCCTGCAACCTTTGGTCAAAAAAGGGCTGCCGCTTCTACGGCGGACTGTTCAAAGCCCCCAAGGGCTGTCACCCGTACTTTACGCAAAGCGGCGCAGACAGAGATAGCAACCCCGACCAGCATATTGCAAACTTCGGCGACGGCGCGACGGCGGGCTTTAAATATTTCGAATTTGACGGCGCGGCTGAAATTTCCGTGGAGGTATGCGGCAATGCAAACGGCGTTATGACGGTTACGGACGGCGTCAAAACCGTTGCCAAAATCGATATAAAGCCCTGCAAAACGCGTACGGTATATTCCGCAAGGCTTAATGTGGAAAACGGCGTAAAACCGCTGTACTTTACCTATAACGGCAAAGGCAAATTGAATTTTATATCGTTTACAATTGCATAACCCCTTACAAGGTCAACCCCCGCGGGCGCAGCTCCCGCGGGGGTCTTGTTCCGCAAAACCTATTTTTACCGAAAACATTGACATCTTGGTCAAATAGGCATAAAATGTAACCGAGCAGCTTATGAAAAGGAGTAATTTTATGAAGAAGCTAACCAAAAACAAACTTTTAATCCTTTTGCTTGCCGCAGTCGGTATTGCAATGTTTATTGCAGCAGGCTTAACGGCAACAAGCAGTGTGCATGCGTCCGCCAAGGCAACGCCCTATGCCATAACCGAGCAAACGGGTATGGGCATGGCAATCAACGTGGTCAAAGCCAAGCAAGCAAACGAATTTGTAACGGCTTACAGCGTATTAAAGCCCGAACAAATCCCTCAAATTCCTACAAGCAGAATAACCAAAAACATCAACGAATCATACACGCATTCCACTGCGGATATCAACGACTTGCTTGTTGGCTATAAGCTTAATTACAGCCAAAACGGCGGTGTTGGCATATTTTTGGGTAACTTAAAAACTGAATTGGAAGGCGGCATAAATATCCAGTACGAAAAAAATACATATAAGTACTATAACGTGTTAGAGCATAAAATAACACGCTACAACCTGTCTATCAATAACTACCGCGACCCCAAAACCTATGCAAATTATTTCAGCGATAACTTTATGTCGGATTTGGCCGCGCTAAGCTCCAACAAAAATTATTACGAATTTTTCAATAAATACGGAACGCATATAGTCGGCTCTGCAAACTACGGCGGCAGGCTTGTTGCGTCGTGCTCTTTTGCCTCCAATAAAATTATTTTGAACAGCGACATTTCCTTAATAATGGAAAATGAGGTAAATTTCGATGTCATGACCGACATCGGCACAGTCAAAACCAACCTTGCAAACAAAATCGGCAATTATTTTTCTATGCATTATTCTCTCAGCGATTTAAGCTCGGACTTTTATGTCAAGGCAATAGGCGGCAATTCGTTTGCAAGCGGCACGCTTTCAGCCTTCAATACGGGCTATCCATACTGGGCGCAGTCGTTTAACGATGACGGTAATTGCGTGATTATGGATTACGCCGCAGACGGTCTTGTCCCGCTGTGGGAGGTTTTGCCCGCTCCCTATACCTCCTTGGGCGTGCCTATGAAAAATGCCTTCAACAGTTATTATAACGACTTTAAAACTGACATAGTCAATAAGTTTAAGGTTGACAACACAACGGAATTTGCGGGCGGTACGGGCGCGGCAAACAATCCGTTTTTAATAGCAAACGAAACCCACCTCAGAAATATCCAAAAAGTAAGCATGAATGCCAACTATAAATTGAAGTCGGATATTAATATTTTGTCGTCCGAATGGGTTCCCATAGGCGGTAGCTTTTATTTAAACTACGCAAATACAAAATTTGATGGCAGCTTTGACGGTAACGGCAAAAAGATTAACAACCTCAGAAGAACTCAGGATATAGAAGAAGACAATAACAGATTCTATTTCGGTCTGTTTTTGCATATCGGCCCCAATGCCAAAATTAAAAACTTAACGCTGGACAAAGTGGCAATCAAAATGGCCGGACCCGATAAAAATAATGACCAAACCCGAGTATTCATAGGCGCGTTGGCGGGGGTTGTGCGCGGAACGGTTGAAAACGTCACGGTCAACGGCGAGTGCTTTTACAGCATATGTACCAATGGCTCCGCCTTTGTCGGCTCAATTGCGGGCTACGCTTATAAGGGTGCCGTTATATCCAATTGTAAGAATAATGCAAGCATAACGGCGGGCAGGTATACAAGCGCCGCGGGCGGCATTGTCGGATACAGCGTTGGCGCGCGTATTATGTACTGCGCCAATACAGGTTCAGTTCTTTCAAGATGCACCGCATGGGGAGGGCACGCCCGTGCGGGCGGAATAGTAGGTTTAAAATATGACGGCAACGATGGTATAAATATAACAGAGATAATATCCTGTACTAATTCTGTCAAACCTAAGGCAAACGCTTATGCAAGCATTTCAAAAGTTAATTGTCACAAAGGCGATATGTTCGGCAATACAGTAAATGTAATATACGACCTTTAATAGACGGCAGGTAAAATATTATGCTTAAAATGCTTAAATTTGATTTTTATAAAATATTTAAATCAAAAATGCTTTTATCCTTTTTCATAATAGCGTTATGTACGGTTTTCGTATACCCTATAATGTACTTTGTTCCTTATTATAATGATAGTTCGGTCTATTTAGATTTATATTATTCAAGCTCAATGCTTATGATGTTTTTGTGGCTATTTATAGTTCCGTTTGTCACCAAGGACTTTTCCTCCAAGTATACAAAAAATCTATTCGCTAATTATTCATTGTCGGACAGAATTTTTTACGTGCTTTCCAAGTTTGTATATATAATAGCGTTTTCTGTGTTGATTATGCTGCTGCAATTTGTAGTTATGATAATATTCAATTATACTATGGGCGAGCATTGTATGTATAAAGTAGCGACTGAATTCAGTGAGGGGGACAGATTTACCATAGGCGAATTTTATCTGAGGTATTTTGTCTGGACGTTGAACTGTATTGCCGCAGGTACGGTTTATCTGTTTTTATGCTTGCTTTTAAAAAGGGAATATATAGTGCTCATAATTATAGTGCCTTATATTTTCCGTTTTGGCTACTCAATATATACTTCAATAGATTCCTTCGTTGCCAAGTATTTTCATATAAGTGATTTTAGCATAGATTACTATACAGTTTTCGGTATGGAACCGGGTGGCGATGAAGGTGAACCATACGGCATAAAAATAGCAATTTTATTAGGCTATATGGCGTTGTTTGTTGCCGGCAGTATAGGTATTTTTGCAAAAAAGGGCTTAAAGGACGGCGACAGTAACAGCAACGGGCTTATTTCGGTAACCGACTTAAAAAAATCCTTCGGCAAAAAAAGCATTCTTGCAGATATAAATTTAAATATAGGGCAAGGCGAGCTTTACGGACTTATCGGCAACAACGGCGCGGGCAAAACAACGCTTTTAAAAATGTTTTGCAATATGCTTAAACCCACTGCGGGCACAATAACGCTCAACAGGCAAGCCTTCAATTCCTCGGTGCGCATAGGCTCCTTGATAGAAAGTCCCGCGCTTTACTTCGATATGACGGGCTATCAAAATATCAAAGCAAAGGCGCTTGCGCTCGGCGTAAAATACAGCAAGGACGATATAGAAAAGCTTTTACAGCTTGTCGGCTTGCAGGACACGGGCAAAAAGGACGTGCGCGCATATTCAATGGGCATGAAGCAACGCCTCGGCATAGCAATGGCTTTGGTTGGGGAACCAGACTTGCTTATACTTGACGAGCCGATAAACGGACTCGACCCGCAGGGCATTCTCGAAATAAGAAATCTTTTGGAAAAAATACACAAAGAGCGCAACGTAACAATGATTATATCGAGTCATATTCTTGACGAGCTTGCCAAAACGGCAACCCGCTTCTGCGTGCTCAATAAGGGTAAAATAATCAAAAACTGCACTAAGGACGAGTTTTTATCCGACTGCGGCGACAACGACATCTCGGAATACTATTTACAGCTTATACAAACCAACTAATCCCCCAATACACCTTAAAACAGACTTACCAATCCGAGAAATCACGCAATTTTGCGTGATTTCTTTTGTATTTGTCACAATAATAGGCTATAATGTTAAAAACGGAGGAGGTGCCTTGCGGTGATAAGCTGGCTCAAATTCTATTTTCTCGGATTTTTCCACGACGGTTACGGTAAGCAGGCGGAAGCCCGCAGCGCGCTAAACCTCGCGCTCAGCCTTGCCTTGGCGTTTCTTTTTCTGTGCTCTGGCATTACGGCGGGCTATGCCGCCTCGTTCGGCACGCACTACAAAAATGCGGAAGGCTTCCGCAGCTTTCTTTACGACAGCTTTGCCGCGGACAATGCGCAAAGCATAGGTCTTAGCTTAACGGACGGCAAACTAAGCGCGCAAATCGACGGCGCGGAAAGCGTCAACACCTTTAAAAATACCGACCAAACGGATACGGACGGCTACCGTCTTATCGTTGATACCCGCCCCGCGCAAACCACCTTCGACGACTTCGTTCTTACCTGCAAAAACGCCAACGGCGAGGAAATCGGCTACGAGGACTACCGCAAGCTTCCCGAGCAGGACAAAAGGAACAGCACCGTCACAATAACGTATACGGGCAACGCCCTCGACGTAAGCGCAAAGCATTCGCAGTATATCGCCTACCTCGATAAAATTTCCGCCGAGGCGGACGCGGAATACAACGCGGACGCGGCGCGCGCGTATGGCGAGCTTAAGCATAAGCTCGGCTCGGGCGAAATTTCGCAAGCCGACTACCAAAACGAAATTTATATACTGTTTGCCAAAACGTATTATCCCTCGTATTCCCAAATAGAAATTTACGGCGGCGCGCCCACCCTCCGCACCTACTACATGCAGGCAAAATTCACCGCGGGCAAGGAAAAATACCTCATTCTTCTCGACGACGTCTGCGTCTGCGCCTTTAAAACGGATAAGGGCGTGCGGGTAGACTTCGGCAGCTACTTCAACGGCACGGCAAACAAAACCATAACGGGCGCAGGCTTAACGGCGGAGGAAATGCGCGCCAATATAGACGGCTTTATAACCTCCTGCTTCAAATCCGGCGCGGGCGTATCCTTTCTTGTGCACGTCATGAATATCGGCAAGCTCATTCCGTTGCTTATAGTGCTGCTCCTCATTCTGTCGCTCGTGCTCTTCGGGCTCGGCAAGGCGCTAAAGCTCGACTGCGGCTCAAAATTCCTCGGCTCGGTCAAAATAATCGGCGGCTATCTGTTTTACAGCGCGCTCGCAACCTTTGTCGCGCAGTTAATTTTCTCTTTTGTGTTTTCAAGGAATACGGTATTCCTCATCACCCAGATTATGTTTGCGTCAATTCTTTTCGTCCGTACGGTCGCGCTGATAATCGCGGAGGCTGTCAGAAAAAACAAATCGGCACAAATTTAAAGGTCAGCGCAAAAATCCCGCCTCGGCGGGATTTTTTTATCCCCGCAAAAAGTGTTAAATACAGCCGTCAACATAAAAATGCGTGTAAAAATGAGCGAAAGTATCAAAATATGCGCACAAACGGACAAAATACGACTGTAATGTTGACAATACAAATGTAAATAATATATAATATTTAAGCGTAAAAAAACAGCAAGAGAGGCGAAAAAATGAACACGGAAGAGCTTATAGGCCGGCTCACCCTGCGTGAAAAAGCAGATTTGCTGACGGGCAAGGACTTCTGGCAAACGCAGGAGGTCGAGCGCGAGGGCATACCAAGCATATTCCTGTCGGACGGCCCCCACGGACTTAGGCGTCAGGCAAGCAAGGCAGACCACCTCGGTCTCAATCCAAGCATTCCCGCAACGTGCTATCCCACGGCGGCGGCAATGGCAAACAGCTGGAACGAGGCGCTCGGCGAACAGCTCGGTACGGCGCTCGGCGAAGAGGCTTCGTCCCTCAACGTCAACGTCCTCCTCGGCCCCGGCACCTGCATGAAGCGCAACCCCCGCTGCGGCCGCAACTTCGAATATTTTTCCGAGGACCCCTATCTTGCGGGGAAAATGTCCGCGTCCTATATCCGCGGCATTCAAAGCGCGGGCGTGTCCGCATGCGTCAAGCACTTCGCGGCAAACAATCAGGAGGAGCGCCGCATGGTCAGCGACAGCGTCATGGACGAGCGCACATTAAGGGAAATTTACCTCACCGCCTTCGAAATTGCCGTCAAGGAGGGCAAAACGCAGGCGATTATGAGCTCCTACAACAAAATCAACGGCGTCTTTGCCGACGAAAACGCCCACCTTCTGCGCGATATTCTCCGCGGCGAGTGGGGCTTCGACGGCGCAGTCATTTCCGATTGGGCCGGCTGTAACAACAAGGTTCAGTCAACAATCGCGGGCGGCAATCTGGAAATGCCCTCGTGCAAATACGGCGCGGACGACATTGTCGCGGCAGTGGAAAGCGGCGCGCTTGATATAAAATATGTGGACGAAAGCGTCAGATACGTTCTGGAGCTAATCGACCGCACCACCCGCGTACAGCACGGCAAGCCCTTCGACGTCGACGCTCACGACGCGCTCGCCAAGCGCTGCGCGGACGAAAGCCTCGTGCTCCTTAAAAACGACGGTACTCTCCCGCTCGACGGCAGCTTAAAGGTCGCAATCATCGGCGACTTTGCACGGCAGCCCCGCTATCAGGGCGCGGGCTCTTCGATAGTCAATCCCACAAAGCTTACCTCCCTTCTCGACGTAAAGGATAAGCTCAACTTTATCGGCTACGAGCGCGGCTTCGACCGCTACGGCAAGGATAAGCCCCGTCTGTTGAACAAAGCGGTAAAGCTTGCGCGTAAGGCAGACGTAACCGTGCTCTGCCTCGGGCTTGACGAGGTAACGGAGGCGGAGGGGCTCGACAGAGAGAATATCCGTATCCCCCAAAACCAGATAGAAGCGTTCAGGCAGCTGCGCGTGTTCAGCAAGCGGCTGGTTGTGGTGCTTTCGTGCGGCAGCTCGGTAGAAACGGGCTTTATGCGCAGCGCCAACGCAATCCTCTACGGCAGCTTAAACGGTCAGGCGGGCGCCCGCTCGGTAATGGACGCGCTTATCGGCGCAATCAATCCCTCTGGCAAGCTTGCGGAAACCTTCCCCGTCAGCTATGACGACTGCTCGTCGGTATCGCATTTCCCCGGTAAGGAAATGACGGTGGAATACCGCGAAGGTCTTTACATAGGCTACCGCTATTACGAAACGGCGCAGGTCGGCGTTGCATATCCGTTCGGCCACGGGCTTTCGTATACCACGTTCGGGTATTCGGATATCAGGGTGGAAGAAAACGGCGTAAGCTTCACCGTAACAAATACGGGCGCAGTCGGCGGCGCGGAAATTTCCCAGCTGTACGTTGGCAAGCGCGATGGCAAAATCTTCCGTCCCGTCAAAGAGCTTAAAGGCTTCGCCAAAACCTATCTGGAAGCGGGCGCAAGCGCAACCGTTTCTATCGCCTTCGATGACAAAACCTTCCGCTATTTCAACGTAAACACAAACAAATGGGAGGAGGAAGGCGGCGAATATCAGCTTTATATCGGCGCAAGCGTTGCGGATATCCGTCTCGAAGCAAGCATTCAGCGCGCGGGCACCACAGATAATTGCCCCTATACTATGTCGCAATTACCGTCATATTACAGCGGCAAGGTGCGCGACGTGAACGAAGCGGAGTTCGAAGCTCTGCTCGGCAGAGAAATCCCCGCCTCCGGCTACGACTTTTATAAAAAGAACAGAATGGTCATACACGAAAACTGCACGGTAGCCGACCTCAGATATTCCAAGCGTTGGGTCGGCAGACTGTTTGCAGGCGGCATACGCCTTGCTATCGGCTTTCTCAAATGCACGGGCAGGCGCGGCAAGGCAAACGAGCTTGTTCAGGGCGTTTTGCACCAGCCCGTGCGCGGTCTTGCCAAGTACGGCAAGCTCAGCCGCAGGCAAATGGAGGCGCTTATTATGATGTTCAACGGACATTTTTTCAAGGGCGTTGCGCAGTTTTTTTCAAAATCAAAATAAAAATAAAAATTTTCTTCGGAGGAAAATATGAGCAATAAGGAAAACAAAGGAAGCATTTTCGAAAAGCCGCTTTTATCCACCAAGGTAAAATCGGCAAACGTCAAGCTTCCGGAAATGCTGTTCGGCTACTTTATAGGACCGTTCGGCGCGCTTCTGGCAAGCGGTATCTTCACCAGCTTTTTAAACAGATACTGGACGGATATTTTGTTTGCCAATTACAAGGTGGACGGAAAGCTTACGGGCTCTATAAATCTGTTCCTGACGCTGTTGCCTCTGCTGTCGGCAATACTGATTGTCGCGGGCAATCTCGTTGCGGGCCAGCTGATAGAGCGCACCAAAACCAAAGCAGGCAAAGCCCGTCCGTGGATACTGCTGTCCTCGGTGCTTTTGGGCGCGGCATGCGTGGTAATGTTCATTGTGCCTATGGGCAACGGAACAAGCACTCCCGTGCTTACCATGGTTTTAACGGCAATCGCCTACAACCTCTACTATTCCGTGGCATACCCGCTGTACAACACCGCAAACAGCACCCTCGTCCCCGTGTCTACAAGAAACGGCAACCAGCGCGGACTTTTGGCGTCGTTCTCCAACTTCGCTTCCGTTGCGGTTATGGGCGCGGGCGGAATGGTATTCCCCATGATAATCGCGTGGTTCCTTGGCGGGTGGGAAGCCCCCAACAAAACCGCGTGGGCAATTGCGTTCATAGCAATCGGCGTAGTAACCTTCCTTTTCACCGTCCTGCAATATTACTTCACGCGTGAAAGAGTAACCGAAGAGAGCATGCATATCGCCGCAACCGCCAAAGAAAAGGTTTCGGTCAAAAAACAGCTCAAAGCCGTTGCAACCGACAAGTTCTGGTGGATAGTAATAATCTTCTATCTTCTCTTCCAGTTCGGCGGTATGTTCAAAAACCTGTCCATTACATATTTCTGCACCGACCAATTCTCGGGCACCGCAATCGGCGGCGAGGACGGCTCCGGCGCAATGGCAATCATAAACATTCTCGGCGCGGTACCCATGGCTGTCGCAATGGCGTTTATCTGGCCGCTTTCCGCCAAATTCGGCAAACGCATAGTCGTGCTTGTCGGCTGTGTAATCGGGCTTGCGGGCGGCGTAATAGCGGGCTGCTTCCCCAACAACTTCTATGCGGTGGCGGTAGGCGTCGCGCTTAAAAGCTTCGGCTCCTCGCCCGCATGCTATATGATTCTTGCAATGTTCGCAGACGTTCTCGACCATATCGAGGCAAAGCGTGGCTACCGTTGCGACGGACTTACAATGAGTATTTACAGCTCCATAATGGCGGCGGCAACCCCGCTTGCAACGGGCATATTCAACGCCATTTCGGGCGGCGGCGCAAACGAGCTTGCAAACACAATCAGCTATATCTGGATAGAAACCGCGGCGTACGGCGTCTGCATAGTGCTTCTGCTTTTCTTCACGGTCGAAAAGCTTTTAAAGGGCGACAGAGTAACCATACTCGAACGGCAGAAGGCGGAAGCCCTTGCCAACGGCGAGGAGTGGATAGAGCCCGAGGAGCGCCTCCGCTTAGAGGAAGAGGAGGCAAACCGTATCGCAGACGAGGCGCGCAAGGCAGAGCTTAAAGCAAAATGCGAAAGGAAGGGACTTAACTTCGAGGAGCAGGAGGCGCAGTATCAGGCTAAGCTCGCAGAAAAGCGCCGCATAGCGGAAGAGAAAAAGGCCAAAAAGGAAGCTAAGAAAAATCCTCCCCCGCAGGCCCCGTCCGACGGCGGCGACGCAGACGCACGGCAATAATAATCAAAGCAATAAAAACCAAAGGAAAGCGCCTTAAAGCAAGGCGCTTTCCTTTAATTTGCAAGGGTTGACAGTCATATAATTATCTGCTAAAATACCGTTGTCGCAAAATACGGCGGCAAATAAAGGCATTTAAATGGAAGCAATAAAAATAAAATATATCGATTGGGACAAAACGGCAACCAATCTAAGGCTCCTCCGCAACGACAATATCAACCTCCGCAGATACGTCTGCGCCCAACTCAACCTCGACAAGGGCGATTGCAGCGGAGATTGCGAGGCGTGCAAATTCGATATGGATAGTAGCATCAGTCAGAAGGAGCTTGCGCAGGTCTTTAAGGTTTCCGACAGTATGATAATCAATTGGGAAAACGGCAAAAGCCGACCCGCGCTCGAATATTTGATATTTTACAGCGAAATCTGCAAAATCGGACTTTACGACGTAATCGTATTCGCATAACCAAAGGAGAAATTTTATATTATGAACGTAAGAGAGCAATCGCTTAAAAAGCATGCAGAGTGGAAGGGCAAGATAGAAACGGTCTGCCGCGTCCCCGCCGACAGCGCGCAGGCGCTTTCGCTCGCCTACACCCCCGGCGTTGCCGAGCCGTGCATGGCGATACACAACGACGTCGAAAAAAGCTTCGACTTAACCCGCCGCTGGAACACCGTCCCCGTAATCACTGACGGCACGGCAGTCCTCGGCCTCGGCGACATCGGACCGGAGGCGGGAATGCCCGTAATGGAGGGCAAGTGCGCCCTATTCAAGGCGTACGGCGACGTGGACGCCTATCCGCTCTGCATTCGCTCGAAGGACACGGAAGAGATTATTAAAACCGTCAAGCTGCTTGCGGGCTCCTTCGGCGGCGTCAATTTAGAGGATATTTCCGCCCCCCGCTGCTTCGAGATAGAAACGCGCTTAAAGGCAGAGCTTGACATTCCCGTCTTTCACGATGACCAGCACGGCACCGCAATAGTCATGACGGCGGCGCTTATCAACGCCTTAAAGCTTGCGGGCAAGGACAAGTCGGAAATCAGGCTTGTTATAAACGGCGCGGGCGCGGCGGGCATAGCAATCGCAAAATTTCTGCTTGACTTCGGCGTAAAAAATATAACCGTCTGCGACAAAAACGGAATTATCTGCGAGGGCGAGCCGTGGCTCAACGCCCCCCAGTCGCAGCTTGCAAAAATCACCAACCTTACGCATATGCGCGGCGCTCTTGCAAACGCAATGCGCGGCGCGGACGTGCTTATCGGCGTGTCGGGTCCCCACTGTATAACAAAGGATATGGCGGGGTCAATGGCAAAAAAGGCAATACTTTTTACCTGCGCTAACCCCGTGCCGGAAATCGAGCCGCAGGACGCAAAAGCGGCGGGCGCGTTCATAACAGGCACGGGCTCCTCCGCAAACCCCAACCAGATAAACAACGTGCTTGTGTTCCCCGGTCTGTTCCGCGGCGCGCTCGACGCCCGCGCGACGACAATCAACCGCGAAATGATGCTCGCCGCCGCATACGGCATTGCGGAATGCGTTACTGCGCAGCAGCTTTCCCCCGACTATATTCTTCCGTACGCCTACGATAAATCCGCTCACCAAAGCGTGGCGCGTGCCGTTTACAAGGCGGCAATCGCAACGGGCGTATCGAAGCTACGATAAAAATTATAAGGCCTAAAAGAAGGCGATAAAATGACGGAAACGGTAAAACGAAAACCTAAATACACATTGTTCACGGCAAAAGCGCTGTTGTGGCTTATTCTGCCCATTGTAATCGAGCAGATTTTTTCAACCTCGCTCGGGCTGTTCGATTCTATGATGATTTCAAACAGCGCGTCCGGCGATTTGACAAGCAACGCGGTAAGCAACGTAAATTACATAAACAACTTAATAATTCAGCTGTTTTCGGCATTTGCTACGGGCGGAGCGATAGTCACGTCGCAGTGCATCGGCTCAAACGATAATGAAAACGCAAACAAAAGCGCAAAGCAAATGCTTATGCTTGTAATTCTTATTTCCGTTGTAATAGGCGCGCTGTGCCTTGCGCTAAACTGGCCTATTTTAAAATTGTGCTACAACAACGTGTCGGCGGAGGTTTTCGGCTTTCAGCAAACTTATTTTTATATAACAGCCGCATCGTTCCCGTTTATAGGACTTTTCAACGCGTGCGCCGCACTTCTCCGCGCCCAGCGCAAGAGCATGTTCACAATGATAAGCGCGGCGATTTCCTGCGCGCTTAACGTGGGGCTTAACGCGCTGTTTCTGTTCGTTTTGAATATGGGCGTGCTCGGCGTGGGGCTTGCAACGCTTATCTGCCGAATTGTTCCCGCAGTGTTTATGCTGATACTTCTTGCAAACAAAAAAAATCTTGTGTGCGTAAGAATTTTCGAAAAATTTCGCTTCGATGGCGCGATAGTCAAAAAAATATTAAAGCTTGCCATACCAAGCGGAATAGAAAGCTGTCTATTCCAGCTCGGCAAGCTTATGACTAACACGTTTGTAAACGTAGGCTGTTACGTTGACCCCGTCAGCGGCGTAAACATACAGGCTAACGGCAACAATATCGCAAACGAAATAAACAATATCGCCTCGGTCGTCGGCAGCGGTGTGGGCACCTCGTGCTTAACCGTAATAGGTCAGGCGGTCGGCGCGGGCGACAGCGAGCAGTGCAAGTATTATATGAAAAGAATGTTCCTGCTTTCGTACATTCTCAACGGAATTTGTTCGGGAATTATTCTTGCCTGCGTGCCGCTTATAGTAAACTTATTCGGCTTTGCGGCAGAGGCGAAGGAAGTGGGCAAGCATTGCCTTTATTTCTGCCTTTGCTTCCAGCTGGTTACTTATCCGCTTTCGTTCACAACCCCTGCAATTTTAAAGGCGACGTCGGACGTAAAATACGTAATGTTCAGCGCGGTTGCTTCGATGTTTATAATGCGCGTGGGTCTTGCGTTCCTGCTCACCACCGATAAAATTGCGGGACTGCCGCAGCTGGGCGCGTTCGGCTATTGGATAGGAATGTGCTCGGATTGGGTGTTGCGCTCGGTGCTGTTTCTGGCAAGGCTTTTGTCGGGCAAGTGGAAGAAGTCCTCGGGACTTTTAACCGCCCCCGCCCCCGAGCCTCTCCAAGAGCCCGAGCCTCCCCAAGAGCCCGCACCAGAGTTGCCACAAGAGCCCGCGCCGCCACAGGAGCAAAGCGCGGAAGCCCCCGAAGAGGAGGACGCAAATGTTCAGACAAATGCTTGAAGAAAAATATATGCGCTTCCCGCAAGGCAAAAGCAAGGCGCTTACGTTCAGCTACGACGACGGCGTTCGGTCTGACGCCCGCCTTGTGGAAATTTTCGATAAATACGGCATAAAGGGCACCTTCAACCTAAACCTGCCGCTTTGCGACGACGAGGGTCGGCATATCCGTCTTACTGAGCAGGAAATGCTTTCCCTCTTCCAAAACAGCCCGCACGAGGTCGCCCTCCACGGCGCGCGCCACATTTTTCTGGACAAGGTTCCACTCCCGCAAGCCGTTAACGAGGTGCTGGAAAACCGCCTATGGCTGGAAGAAAAATTCAACCGCATAATCACGGGCATGGCTTACGCCTACAACGGCTATAACGAGGCGGTTATCGCCGCCTTACGCAATTTGGGCGTCACATATGCCCGAACTACCGAGGCAACGCACAGCTTTTCGCTTCCGCAAAGCTGGCTAAGGCTAAACCCCACCTGCCACCATAACGACCCGCTTTTTTGCGCGCTTGCGGATAAATTCGTAAACGGCTCGCCTCTCGGCGCGCCCAAGCACCGCGAGCCGTGGCTGTTTTACGTCTGGGGTCACAGCTTCGAGTTCGACGACAACGACAACTGGCATATAATAGAGGATTTTTGCAACCGCATTTCCCAACAAAAGGATATCTGGCTTGCAACCAACGGCGAAATTTACGACTACATATCCGCATACAATTCGCTCGTCTATTCTGCGGACGGCGAAACAGCAAAAAACCCCTCATATATGGGGGTCTGGGTGGAAATCCGCGGCAAAATTTACGAAATTCCCGCGGGCAAAATCGTCAAATTCGATAAATAAACCTATATAAAACGGCTTAAAAGCGTCAATAAAATCGATAAAGGGGAAATTATGATTTTAGACAAATTCAGCCTTAAAGGCAAGGTCGCAATCGTCACGGGCAGCAACACGGGGCTCGGTCAAGGCATATGCCGCGCCTTTGCCGAGGCAGGCGCGCTCGTCGCGGGCGTCTCCCGCAGACCGAGTACCGAAACAGCTCAAATGCTGGGCGCAGGCTTTCACAACATAATCGCGGATTTAAGCTCCTCCTCGGTCGCGGACGGCATAATCGCCCAAACGGTCAACCGCTTCGGCAGGGTGGATATCCTCGTCAACAACGCGGGTCTGATAAAGCGCTGCGACAGCCTCGATTTTTCCGAAGAGGATTGGGACAGCGTGCTTAACGTCAACTTAAAAACCGCGTTCTTTCTTTCGCAGTCGGCGGCAAAGCAGTTCATAAAGCAGGGCACAGGCGGAAAAATAATCAACATTGCCTCTATGCTCTCCTATCAGGGCGGCGTAAGGGTGCCGTCGTATACGGCCTCTAAGTCGGCTATCCGCGGAGTCACTATGACGCTCGCCAACGAATGGGCGCGTTACGGAATAAACGTAAACGCAATAGCCCCCGGCTATATGGCTACCAACAATACCGAAGCGTTAAGACAGGACGAGGAGCGCAGTGCGGACATTCTCGCCCGCATACCCGCAGGCAGATGGGGCACGCCCGCCGATTTAGAGGGCGCGGCGGTCTTTCTTGCTTCGGAAGCTTCCGACTACGTCAACGGCTTCACGCTCGCAGTCGACGGCGGTTGGCTCGGCAGATAAATCACGCTTTTATATCAAACAATTCGTTTGGTGAAATGTCCAGAATATCGCAGATTTTAAGAATTTGGTCGTAATTCAGCTCAAAAATACCGTTTTCAAAACGGCTGTATTGCTGTTGCGTCATATACAGCATATCGGCAAGTTCTTTCTGGGTTAATCCCTTAAATTTCCTTGCCTCTTTTAAGTTTTCTCCAATCTTTTTTGAAACTTTCATATTAAAAACTTGCCACTTTGTGATGTAAAATTATAGACATACACCATAAAATGATGTATAATAATAAAAATACAAAAGGAGGACGGGTATGGCGGACAATAAAAATCATATATTTTTAACCGAAACGGAAAGCGCGGCGGGCAGCTTCGATTACAGGGTCAACGCTTCCGATTTGCTTCTGGACTTAAAAGTGCTTTTAAAGGAATACTACATCGCAACCTTCACAAGCGACGGCAACGCGCTTTTAATCAATTTCAACAACGGTCAAAAATTCAAGCTTAATGTAGAAGAGCTCAACTGACAATAACGGCGGGCGGCGCAAAATTCTGCGCCGCCCGCCTCATTTTTTCACCGCAATCCAAAGCTTGTCCAAATGTCCGAAAAACACATATCTGTATCCGTTTTGTACATAGACTTTGCACGCCCGTATATATATAATAAGGTTCGGGTATAGTTTAAATACTTCCAAAAAACAACAAATATTTTTTATATATTCAAGGAGAAAAATTATGAAAATCGTAACCATGGGCGAAATTATGCTTCGTCTTTCCACCCCCAACAATGAAAAGTTTATTCAGGCAGACGAGTTTGACATAAACTACGGCGGGGGAGAGGCAAACGTAGCCGTATCCTGCGCAAACTACGGACATAATGCCGAGTTTGTAACCGCCGTGCCCGATAACGAGCTTGGCGAGTGCGCCGTTGCGGCGTTAAGAAAATACGGCGTCCAAACAAGTCATATCGCCCGTTGCGGCGAAAGGCTCGGCATTTACTACCTCGAAACGGGCGCGTCAATGCGTCCCTCCAAGGTCGTCTATGACAGAGCGCACTCCTCAATCACCACCGCAACCAAAAACGACTTCGACTTCGACGCAATTTTCAAGGGCGCGGATTGGTTCCACTTCACGGGAATTACACCCGCAGTATCAGACAGCGCGGCAATTCTCACCGAGGACGCTCTCAAAGCCGCCAAAAAGCACGGCGTAACGGTTTCCGTCGACCTCAATTTCCGCAAAAAGCTGTGGTCGAGCGAAAAGGCTAAGTCGGTTATGACCAAGCTTATGAAGTATGTCGACGTATGTATCGGCAACGAGGAGGACGCGGCTCTCGTCCTCGGCTACAAGCCCGGTGCAACCGACGTAACCAAGGGCGATTTAGAGCTTGCGGGCTATCAGGATATTTTTACAAGAATGTGCAAGGATTTGGGCTTTAAGTACGCCATATCCTCGCTCCGCGTAAGCCATTCCGCTTCGGATAACGGCTGGTCGGCGTGCATATATAATGCGGAAACCAAGGAATTCTACCATTCCAAAACCTATAGAATTTCCCCCATAGTCGACCGCGTAGGCGGCGGCGACAGCTTTGCGGGCGGCGTAATCACCGGCTTTTTGGACGGTAAGGACTTCAAGTCCGCGCTGGAATTCGGCGTAGCGGCGTCCGCGTTAAAGCATACAATCCCCGGCGACTTTAACCTCGTTTCCCGTAAGGAGGTAGAAGCGCTTGCGGGCGGCGACGGCTCCGGCCGCGTTCAACGCTAAAAACGCGTATATACGTCGCAACCCAACCCCCTGCCTTTGGCGGGGGGATAAAGGAGGGCAGGCGCTCATTTTTTTCAATCAACATTTCAGGCGGTAATATAAATGCAAATCGCATTCCGTACCCACGACCTCGGCGTCAAGGGCCTTCAAAACGCAATACAAAAAGCGCGTAACTGCGGCATATCCGCGGTGCAATTAGTCGCCTATAAATTTATGGACGAAATAAAATACGCGCCCAACCAGCTCAATGCGGAAAACGCCGCCGCCATAGGCGCCGCGCTTAAACAGTCGGGCATATCCGTCCCGCTTATCGGCGCATACTTCAATCCCGTCCATTCCGACAAGTCAAGGGTCGCAAACGGTATCGCCGTTTTTAAGGAGTATCTTCGATACTGCACTGCCCTCGGCTGCAATATAGTCGGGTCGGAAACGGGCAGCTTCAACAACGATAAATGGACGTATAACCCCCTCAACCGCACCGAGCAAGCTCTTCAAACGGTCATTCACACGTTCGGCGAGCTTGCCGAATATGCAAAGCAGTACGGCGCATATGTCGGTATGGAGGGCGCGGCGGGTCACGTCTGCTGGAACGTTGCAACGCTCAAACGCGCAGTTGACGCAATCAACGCCGACAATATCAGAATTATTTTCGATATATACAACTATCTTGACGCTTCCAACTATCAAAGCTATCTTGAAATTTTGGACGAGGGCTTAACAGCCTTCGCGGGCAAAATCGCGGTTTTCCATATCAAGGACTGCGTATTTGAGGACGGAAGGCTTAAACAGGTCGCCGTCGGCAAGGGCGTTTTCGACTATTATAAGCTCCTCGGCAAAATCAAGGCGTACGATAAAAGCGCCGTGCTCGTGCTTGAAGGCACCACGGGCGACGACATTGTGCCCGCCATAGAGCTTATCACATCAATCTGGCGGCAGGTATAATAAATAAAATTAAAAAAGGTGTAAAAATGAAATTCGATATCCGTTATTCAAACCACCCCGACGATTCCAAGCGCTACGACACCAAGGAATTGCGGGAAAAATATTTAATCAAAAAGCTTTTTGAGGAGGACGAAATTCTCCTCACCTATTCCCATCAGGACAGAATAATCGCGGGCGGCGCAATGCCCGTCAAAAAAACGCTGTCCCTCGGCACCTTTAAGGAGCTTGCAACCGCATACTTTTTAGAGCGCCGCGAAATGGGCATAATCAACATAGGCGGCGCGGGCATAATCACCCTCGACGGTAAGCAGTACGATATAGACCATAAAGAGGGCATTTATATCGGAATGGGCACAAAGCAGGTAGAGTTTGCTTCCAAGGACGGTAAAGCCCCAGCCAAATTCTATATCAATTCCTGCCCCGCGCACAAAACCTATCCAACGGTCAAAATAATAAAGCCCGTTGAAGGCAAGCCCGCCCCCGCAGACGCAAAATACTGCGTGCAAAGGCACCTCGGCTCGCTCGAAGGCATTAACAAGCGCACGATTAACCAGTTTATTATCGGCGACGTGTGCGAAAGCTGTCAGCTCGCAATGGGCATGACCGAGCTTGCCGAAGGCAGTGCATGGAACACCCTGCCCAGCCACACCCACGAGAGGAGAATGGAGGTGTATATGTACTTCGAGCTGCCCGAAACCGAGGCGGTTATACACCTTATGGGCACCCCGAAGGAAACCCGCCATATCATTATGCATAACGAGCAGGCTGTCATCTCCCCCAGCTGGTCAATCCACAGCGGCGTAGGCACGCACAACTACACGTTTATATGGGGTATGTGCGGCGAAAACCAGACGTACGACGATATGGACAATATCGCCACGTCCGATTTAAAATAAGCGTCGCAGTACATTGCCGCGCTCCGCGCCCCCAACCCAATCAAAATCTATATGTAAAGAGGAAAAAATCAAAATGTCACAACTTCTGTTCAAAGACGTAAACAAGGTATACCCCAACGGATACCACGCCGTGCACGATTTTAATATGGAAATCAAAAACGGCGAGTTTATCTGCCTTGTCGGCGACTCCGGCTGCGGCAAGTCCACAACCCTGCGTATGATAGCGGGGCTCGAGGACATCACCTCGGGCGAGTTCTATATAGACGGCAAGCTCGCAAACCAAATGTCCTCGCGTGACCGCGGCATCGCAATGGTTTTCCAGTCCTATGCGCTCTATCCGCACCTCACCGTGTACGAAAATCTCGCCTTCGGACTTATGCTTGAAGGCATCGACGCGGACGTAATCGAGGAAAAGGTTCAGGCAACGGCAAAAATTCTCGGACTTACCGACTATCTCGAAAGATTTCCCCGCGCCCTCTCGGGCGGACAGTGCCAGCGCGTCGCCGTCGGCAGGGCGCTTATAAGAAAGGTCAATATCTTCCTTATGGACGAGCCGTTGTCCAACCTCGACGCAAAGCAGCGCGTTACCATGCGTTCGGAAATAAAGCAAATCCACCGCTCAGTCGGCGCAACTACAATCTACGTCACCCACGACCAGACCGAGGCAATGACCATGTCCGACAGAATAGTCGTAATGAAGTCGGGCGGCTACGTCCAGCAAATCGGCACCCCGTTCGAGCTGTACTTCTACCCCAAAAACCTATTTGTCGCGGGCTTTATAGGCGAGCCTCCCATGAACTTTATCCGCGGCACGGTCGAAAACGGCATTCTTAATGCATGCGGTCTGCAATTAAGCCTCGCCCCCGTCGTCAGGGACGTAAAGGCTATCGAGGGCAAAAGGGTAGTGTTCGCATTCAGACCGGAGGCAATCAAGCTCGAAGAAGCTCCGGACAGCTACAAGCTCACCTCGAAGGTAGAGCTTACCGAGCTTTTGGGCGACACCACCAACGTCTACGCAACAGTCGGCGCGGGTGCCGAGCGCACAAACATAATTTTAAAGGTCAACCCGCACCACACGCCCGAAATGGGCGACGGGTTCAGCTTTAACGTGCCCTATATTTCCGCGTACGTGTTCGATGCCGAAACCGAGCAGATTATAGAAAACGACATAGAAAGGCATTAACGGGAGGGGATAGCTCAGCTATGGAAGTAATAAGCAAAAAACTGTTTGCAAAACCGCAAAGACCAATCAAAATCATGCAGTTCGGCGAGGGTAATTTCCTCCGCGCGTTTATAGAATGGTTCATTCAGGACCTGAACGACAAGGGCGCAATCAACGCAAACGTCGCCCTCGTTCAGCCCATGCCCTTCGGCAGAGTTAACGAGCTCGCCGCGCAGGACGGGCTTTATACCCTCCGCTTAGAGGGGATAGACGGCGGCAAGCGCGTCAAAAAAAGTCAGGTTATCGACGTTATCGGCGACTGCATAAACCCGTTTACGGAATACGAAAAATTCCTTAAATACGGCGAAAGCGAGGACCTGCAGATAATCATATCCAACACAACCGAAGCGGGCATAGCCGTCGACCCTACGGATACCGACCTTTCACAGTGCCCCAAATCCTACCCCGGTAAGCTGCTCGCGCTTTTAAAGCGCCGCTACGACCGTTTCAAGGGCGATATAGCCAAGGGACTTGCCATTATCCCGTGCGAGCTTATAGACGACAACGGCGACGAGCTGTATCGCTGTCTTACAGAGCTCGCCAAAATCAACAAAATGGACGCGGCGTTTATAAAATGGCTGCAAACGGCAAACCATTTCACCTCCACGCTCGTGGACAGAATAGTCCCCGGCTATCCCAAAAACGAGATAGAGGAAATTCAGAAGGAAACGGGCTATATCGACAATAACGTAGTCAAGGGCGAAATTTTCCACCTTTGGGTATTAAAAAAGGAGCCGTTCGTTCAAAAGGTGTTCCCCGCGGACAGCACGGGGCTGAACATTATCTTTGCGGACGACATTCACCCCTACAAGCAGCGCAAGGTCAAAATTCTCAACGGCTCGCATACCGCAATGGTGCCCGTTGCATACCTCTGCGGCATTGACACCGTCGGCGAGGCGGTCACCGACCCCGTAATCGGCAAATTCGTGCGCGACTTTGTTTTTGAAGAGGTCAACCCCACAATCAACCTCCCGCAGAACCAGATGACGGCGTTTGCAAACAGCGTGCTGGAAAGGTACCAAAACCCCTATATCCGTCACGAGCTAATGTCAATCGCCCTCAACTCAACCACCAAATTCAGAACAAGAATACTCCCCACGCTCACGGACTATGTAAAAATCACGGGCAAGCTTCCCTTGCATGTGCTTTTCTCGTTCGCGGCGCTCGTCGCCTTCCACAAGGGCAAGCGCGGAGCGGAGGATATAAGGCTTGCGGACGACCCCGCATATCTTGCAAAATGGAAGCAGCTCTGGGCAGACTTCAACGGCGACTATGCAAAGCTTGCCAAGACCGCGCTCGGCTGGATGCAGGCATGGGAGTGCGATATGAACGCAATCCACCCCCAAATCACTTCAACTGTCGCAAAATATCTTGAAGCAATCGATACAAAGGGTATGAAGGCGGCGGTAAAGGAATTTGTAAATGGCTAAGCAGACAATAATAATCAACCCGCTCGACAATGTCGCGGTCGCGCTGTGCAATCTGCAAAAGGGCGGCATATACGAGGGGGTAACGCTTGCAGAGGACGTCGCAAAGGGTCACAAATTCGCCCTGCGCGACATAAAGCAGGGCGAAAATATAATCAAATACGGCAGTCCCATTGCATGCGCAACGGCGGATATAAAAAAGGGCGGTCACGTCCACACCCACAACGCAAAAACCAACCTGTCGGAAAATCTCGAATATACCTACAACAAGGCCCCGACCGAATTAAGCAAGGTCGCCGACCGCATCGTCAAGGTATATCCCCGCGCCAACGGCGAGGTCGGTATCCGTAACGAGCTGTGGATAATCCCCACGGTCGGCTGTGTCAACGCGCAGGCAAAGCTTATTGCGGAAGCCTTTAAGTCGCAATACGGCACGGACGGCTTCGACGGCGTTTTTACCTTCACGCACCCCTACGGCTGTTCCCAGCTCGGCGACGACCACGAGCGCACAAAGCTCATTCTTCAAAAAATGGTTCGCCACCCCAACGCGGGCGGCGTGCTCGTGCTCGGCTTAGGCTGCGAAAACAACCAGATGTCCGCATTCCGCGAGGGGCTCGGCAGCATTGACGAAAGCCGCATAAAATTCCTCGTCGCGCAGGAGGTAGAGGACGAGGTTGCAGAGGGCGTAGAGCTGTGCAGACAGATTGCGGAGGTCATAAAGCGGGATAAGCGCGTCGAACGCAGTATATCCTGCCTTAAAGTGGGCTTAAAGTGCGGCGGAAGCGACGGGCTTTCGGGCATAACCGCCAACCCGCTTGTAGGACTTTTCTCCGACTATATAGTTGCTGCGGGCGGCACAACCGTATTGACGGAGGTTCCCGAAATGTTCGGCGCGGAGCAGCTTTTAATGAACCGCGCAAAAGACAAAGCCATCTTTGAAAAAACCGTAAAATTAATAAACGATTTCAAGGACTATTTCCGCAAAAACGGACAGACCGTCTACGAAAACCCCTCCCCCGGCAACAAGGCGGGCGGCATAACCACGCTCGAGGATAAATCTCTCGGCTGTACTCAAAAGTCGGGCTCGGGCCCCGTTGAAGACGTTGTTTTCGACGACGGCTTCATTACGAAGAAGGGCCTCAACCTTCTTAACGGCCCCGGCAACGATATGTGCGCCGTAACCAACCTCGGCGCGGCGGGCTGTCACCTCGTGCTTTTCACCACGGGCAGAGGCACCCCCTTCGGCGGCTTTGTGCCCACGCTTAAAATAGCCACCAATTCCGAGCTCGCCTCAACCAAGCGCGGCTGGATAGACTTCGACGCGGGCGCCGTGCTCGAAACGGACTTCGCAACCCAGCTCGAACGGCTTACCGACCTGATAGTCGAAACGGCGAACGGCAAGCCCACCAAAAACGAAATTAATCACACCAAAGAAATAGCGATATTCAAAACGGGCGTTACACTTTAAGCCAAGGGCGGTAACACCGATATTATGAGGAGAATTTAATAATGAAAGCATTCATGGACGCAGATTTTCTGCTCGATACCGAAACAGCCAAAAAGCTCTACCACGACCATGCAGAGCATATGCCGATAATCGACTATCATTGCCACCTGCAACCCAAGGAAATTTACGAGGACAAGAAATTCCGCAATTTAGCGGAGGTCTGGCTGGGCGCAGGCGACAGATACGGCGACCACTACAAATGGCGCGCCCTCCGCGCCCGCGGCTATGCCGAGGACAGCATTTCCGGTCCCGACGACGACTATAAAAAATACCTTCAATTCGTCGAAAGTATGCCATACTTCGTGGGCAATCCGCTTTATCACTGGTCGCATTTAGAGATGCGCAGATACTTCGGTATAGACGAAATCATAAATAAAGAAAACGCAAAAGTCATTTGGGATAAGGCGAACAAGGTGCTTGAAAAGCTCACCGCCCGCGAAATGATGTACAAATTCAACGTCAAAACGGTCTGCACCACGGACGACCCCGTGGACAGCCTCGAATGGCACAAAAAAATGAACGCGGACAAAACCTTAAAGGTCAGCGTCCGCCCCGCGTTCCGCCCCGACAAGGCAATCAACGTCGAATTAAGCTGGTTCGCGGCTTGGGTCAATCAGCTTTCGGGCGTCGTCGGCAAGCCGATAGCAACGCTTAACGACCTCTGCGCCGCCCTCGCGGAAAGGATAAAATTCTTCGACGAAATGGGCTCCAAGCTCTCCGACCACGCTCTGGACGTGGTTCACTACGCGCCCGCAACGTATGACGAAGCGAACAAAATCTTCTTAAAGGGAATGAAGGGACAGCCCGTTTCCGTAGAGGAGCAGGACAAATACAAGGGATATATTTTGGTTTTCCTTGCAAAGGAATACGCAAAATACGGCTGGGTTCAGCAGTACCATATCGGCGCTTTGCGCAACAATTCAAAGAGCATGCTCGAAAAAATCGGCCCCGATACGGGCTTCGACGCAATTGAGGACGCGGTGTATATGGAAAAGCTCTCCGCACTCCTCGGCGAGCTGGACAAAAACGGCGATATGCCCAAAACAATTCTCTATTGCCTTAACCCGCGCGACAACTACGCGCTCACAGTGCTTGCGGGCTGCTTCCAGAAGGAGGGAGTGAAGGGCAGAGTGCAGGTCGGCACCGCATGGTGGTTTTTGGACCAGCAGGACGGCATGAGGCAAAACCTCGAAACATTAATGCAGGTCGGACTTGTCGCGCAGTCGGTCGGTATGCTCACGGACAGCCGTTCCTTCCTCGCATATCCCCGTCACGAGTACTATCGCAGACTTCTGTGCCAAATGCTCGGCAGACTTGTGGAAAGCGGTCAGTACCCCGCGGAAGAGCTTCCCCGCCTCGGCAAAATAGTGGAGGATATCTGCTACAACAACGCCGCGCAATTCTTCGGCTTTTAAGCTTTAACAAGTCATAAATAAACAATCAGCCGCCCGACGGACTTCTCGTCCGTCGGGCGCGCCTTTATGTCATATTACTTTTTAAAATACTCGCGTATCTCGTTTTCCACGTTTAAATTCACAACCTTGTTGTCGCCGTTTATGCGTTGCGAAGGGAACAGCCTTATAAAAGCTTTCTCTTCTCCGCATTTGGAGCATTTGCATCTTAATTCCGCTTTTTTGTCGGTTCCGTTTCTTGCCGAAACAGTTCCGATAATTTCATAACTCACGTCAGTGTCAAAGTTGTAGCGTGTTTTGCATTTTTTACATTTGGTTTGCTTTCCCCGCTTTATTTTCGTAACGGCAAATACGATTATTCCTACAATCAGCGCCGCCGCCAATACCGCAACTATAATGTTTCCCATTTAAAAATCTCCTTACTGCGTAGTCTGCTACCATTTTGGTAGTTGCTATTTTAATTTACTACCATTTTGGTAATATGTCAAATAAAATGAAGACGTATTTGGGAAAAAGATTGAAAGAGCTGAGGGAAGAAAGGGGTTACACGCAAAAACAGGTTGCCGACAAGCTTGGGCTGAACAGTGTAACTTATCTTCACTATGAAAAGGAACAGCGCGAACCTCCGCTTGCTTTGCTTGCGGATATGGCGCAGCTTTACGCCGTAACGGTCGATTATTTGCTTGGACTGACCGATTATTGAAGGCCGAATTAAATGAAACAGAATGCCGCCCGACGGACTTCTCGTCCGTCGGGCGGCTTTAATCTTTCCGCATTAAATCAAGTATTTTTTCGTATTTACAATAATCGTCAATTTCAGCCGTTATTTTCCGTAAATTTCCTGTCGCACTCCGCTATAATGTCATTTGCCTCGGCTTCGCCAAGCTCTCTGCACCAGCCGACGGGCTCGGGCGGTACGGCGCAGTTCAGCTTATAAAAAGCAAACCTCGCGGTTTTATCGCGTTCGGTGTCGTTCCATTTGTCAAACAATTCTCTGCGGATATGCTTATCCGCACTGCAATTGATAAACGCGCATTTACCGAAGTCCCGCCACGGCCTCGCAAGGTAAACCGAGCTATCGCTTGCCCCCTCGCTTACAATACGGCAGTCGATAAAGTAAAAGCCCCCGCTCTGCACAAGGTGGTGGCAGGGCGCGGCAATAAAGCCCGTGCCCCGCTTTTCGTAAAGCGATACAAGCTCGCAGTCCTTAAAATACGCCTCCGCCCCGCCGAAAATAAAGTCCACCGTCCCGCTTATTCTGCAATTTTTAAACAGGTGCACCGCACAGCCGTCCATATACAGCTGGTTTTCGGGTATAAACCCGCGGTAGCGCACCACCAAATCATCGGGGAAGGGCGCCATAAACAGCGTATCCTGAGTAGATTTCAGCTCAACGTTCTCTGCATAAAAGCGTTTGGCGTTAACGGAAAGCGCCACGCATTGCCCAACAGTCTGCGGGTCGGTGTTGGAGTTTTCGACTGTAAGCTTTTTAAGCGTAACGTTCTCGCCGGAAACGCACAGCGTGTAGGTGCGGAAGGTGTTGTACTCCCTGCCGTCGGCATGCTGTTTGCGCGCGTAATCGTCGTACGTAATTATTGTTGTTTCACGCCCCGCGCCGACAAGGGTAACGCCGTCCGTTTTAATTTCCGTCTTTTGTCTGTAAATCCCCGCGGACAAATATATTGTGGCGGGCCCGTCAAGGCTGTCCAATATATTCTGTAAATTGTCCTCGGGCGTAATATAAATTTCCTTCATAAAGGCTCCCGTTTTCAAAAGCTGTCATTATTATACCACGCTTTCTGCCGTGAAACAATAAAAATTATGAAAAAAGGTATTGATTTTTACAATTTGCTATGTTATAATGTGCAAGAAAGTGCAATAATGTAACATTCTGCGAACAAAAAATTGTTCGATTTGTATATATATGCGTAAAAACGGTTCAAAAATGATTTCAATAGGGCAATATCGGCTTGCCGATTTGTTTTTGTTTGCGGTAATACTTGTCATTGCCGGACTTCTTGCGTTTTACGCTCCTAAGCTCTTTCCGGAAAATGCCGATTTCACGTTCAGCCTCATGGTTCCGATAGCTTTGCTTGTAATCATGCGTTGGGGGTGGTGCGGCATATTTTATGCCGTCGGCGACGGACTTTTGCTCTGCCTGCTTAATCTGGGCAATAAAAATTTCAATCCCGCGCTATTCGGCGTGTACATAATAGGCAACGCGTTTATCGCGGTTACGCTTCTGCTCGCAAAATTTATCGGCAAGGAAAGGATAGCCTCCAAATGGTACCTTTCCGCGCTTTTCGTTTCGGTCGGCTGGCTGTCCGTATTCCTTGGCAGGGCATGCGCGGGCGCCTGCTTCGGGCTCGGCTTCGTCACAATAATGCAATCGCAGCTGTGGGATTTGCTCTCGCTCGCGGTCGGGCTTGCGCTCATTCTCCTTCTGCGCCGCCTCGACGGTATGTTCGAGGACCAGAAGCATTACCTTCTCCGCCTCGATAAGGAAAAGCGCGACAAAATGCGCCGCGACACCTTCGGGGACGAGCTTGTGGAAATAGACGCGGAAAGTCTTTCCATATTAAATAAAAAGGACAACGATTTGTATTAATATAGGTCGTATCCGAAATAAAATCACAAAAAAAGGGATATATCCCTTTTGTGCGTTATAAATAACGCACAAATAAAAGCTTTGATAATTGCCTTAAAAATTTTTCGGCAATTCGGCAATTCGGAGGAAAAATCTCGATGTTCAAGCTCAAATGCGACGACTTCCTTATCTATGACGAGGCAACGGGCACCTATTCCATGTCCGCCGAGCAGCAGGTAAGGGACGAAACGGAGAAGAACAAATGGAGGTCTTGCGGCTTTACGCTGTTAAAGGACTGGCGCCTGTATTTAATGCTGGTGCCGCTTTTGCTCGTGTATCTGCTTTGGCGCTATCTGCCTATGACAGAGCTGCTTGCGGCGTTCAAAAACCCCGGCACCGCGGGCGCGACCGAGGTCAGCCAGCAGGATTGGTACGGTCTTTCCAATTTCAGCGAGCTGTTTTTCGGCGCTCAGCGCACGGCGTTCTGGCAGGCGTTCAGAAACACGTTCATAATCGCGTTCTACGGTCTGCTTTTCGGCTTCCCGTTCCCCATAATTCTCGCGCTTTTCTTCAATGAAATAAAGTCGAACGTCACAAGAAGCATTCTGCAGGTCTGCGTGTACCTTCCCAAGTTCATGTCCACGGTTATCATAACCTCGCTTGCAATCGTGCTCTTCCGCGGCCCCACAAGGGCAAATTCCACGGAAGGCGTCGGCGTAATAACAAAGCTTCTGCTTTTGATTTCACCCTCCAAGCAGTTCGAGGAGGTGGTCAAATCCTCCACGTTCGGACTTGTGTTCTCCACAAGATACTTCCGCGCAATTTATCAGATAACGGGTATATGGGAGCACGGCGGCTACGATTCAATAGTATTCTTCGGCGCGGTTATCGCCGTTTCGCCCACTTCGTACGAGGCGGCGCAGATAGACGGCGCGGGCAAAATGGCGCAAATGCGCTACGTGGTTATCCCCAGCATACTCTCGACGGTAGTAATAATGCTTATCATGAAGGTCGGCTCTCTGCTTTCCGTCGGCTACGAAAAGGTCTACCTTATGTCCAACAGCGACAACTACGCCGCGGCGGACATAGTCGCAACCCTTTCCAACCGTTGGAATGATTCGGGCAACACAACCTTGGGTATAGCGGCGGAAATGGTCAATAACCTTATCGGAATGATACTCGTCCTTGGCGCCAACGCCGTTGCAAAGCGCGCGGCAGACGTGTCGCTGTACTGATTTGGGGGAAAAACTGTAATGAAAAGAAAGTTGGAAATTTCCGAGCTTATCTTCAAAATAATCTCGTACGTTCTGCTTATTGTGTTCGCGCTCATGTGCGTATATCCCTTTATATACGCGCTCAGCTCGTCCTTCAGCTCGGCAGACGCAGTCAATACCGGCTCCGTAATACTCTGGCCCGTTAGCGTTCAGGCAGAAGCCTACCGCTACGTATTCACGCAAAACGTGTTCTGGATAAGCTATGCAAATACGCTGTTTCTTGCGGTGTTCGGCACAATCTGGTGTATGTTCTACACCATTCTCGGCGCATACGCGCTCTCTAAAAAGAGGCTGATGGGCAGGCACGCCTTCAACTTCTTCCTTGTGTTCACAATGTGGTTCTCTGCGGGCATAATCCCCCAGTACCGTAACTACCTTACCACGGGCGACGTGCTTGCGGGCATTGCGGGCGCCTCCTTCGAAAATATCGACCAGAAGTGGCTTATCATTCTCGCAATGGGTATGAACGCAACCAACGTCATTCTTTTAAGAAACGCCTTCGAGGGAGTTCCGTCGGAAATTGAAGAGGCGGCAAGAATAGACGGCGCAACCGAATTGCAGATACTTACCAAGGTCTACATTCCCATGAGCAAGGCAACAATCGCAACAGTCGCGCTGTTCTTCGGCATTTCCCGTTGGAACGGCTACTTCTGGGCAATGAAAATGATGCCCAACCAGCGCTATTCGTGGCCCGTTCAGGTGTTTATACGCGACTTTATCGACCAAACCTCGGGTCTTGTCAAAATTCCGGCAGAGGGCTCCGATTGGGAAACAGTCATTCCCGCAGGCTTCGATTCAAGCAAGCTTTCGGCGCTTTCGGTCGTATATGCAATGGTTATATGCGCGGTTATCCCCATACTCTGCATATATCCGTTCATTCAGAAGTATTTTGCAAAGGGCGTAAATATGGGCGGCGTAAAGGAATAATCAACGCCTTACCCGCAATTTAAAAATAATCAAAAAGCTAATTAACGGTATCAACCGTTTAAATTAAAAAATAAGGAGAAAAAGATGAACAAGTACAAAAAAATAGCCATGTCGGCAGTAGCTGTCGTAATGGCCGGCGCAATGCTGGTTCCCTTGGCGGCTTGTAAACGCAACAGACCTAACGACGACCGCGATTACAGCTTCAATTGGGACGAAAAGCCCACGCATGAAGCGGGCTATGCCCCCAAAACCAAGGAGGGCAAGGACAATCAGCTTACCTATACTATGGATAAGTCGATTACGCTCAATATGAACGTCGGCAACCAGAACAGCACGGCAGAGCAGGGAATTACCTACCGCGCCGATAAAGAGCTTTCGGGCACGGCTAAAATGCCCGACGGCAAAAGCTACGCCGCAGGCGATTTAAAGCCCGCATGGGCAGGCCTGTCCGAGCAGCTTAAGGTCGGCTTTAACGACGTGTTTACAAACAAGGGCTCTGCTGCGCAGATTACCGACGCCATCAACGGTACAATCACCAATTACGACGTAATTACCGGCTCGGTTACCGAAATCAACAAAAACGCAGACTATTTCCTCGATTTAAACCAATATATGTACTATATGCCCAACTACAAGGCATTTTTGCAGTCCAATCCCGTTGCGGTATTCTCGCTTACGGGTAACGACAAGGGCGGTATGTACATCGCTCCCTATTTCGACGGAAACGACGATATAGAGAAGTACGAGCTCATGAACAAGAAATGGGTTGACGTAATTCTCGGCGACGGCAGCGTTGCCGCGGCTACCGATACCTTCAAGGCTCAGGCGGATGCAAAAAGCAACCAGAAGGCGGACGGCAGCAAGGCGTCGGCAACCTCTTATATGGGCACCACGGGCAGCTGGCAGGTTGATACAACCGACCCCGCAGACGCAACCAAAACCATAAAGGTTACGGTCGACTACAATGCGGCGTTAACTGCGGCTAAGGACAAAACAACCCCCCTCGGCGCGGCAATAGAGGCAGCGGCGGGCAAGGTCTACGATGGCGCAAGCGGCAATATCGTGGATTTGCAGAACTTTGCAATCAACGCAAAGTCGGGCGCGGTTACGGGCGCACAGCTTATCGCAATACTCCGCGCATATGTGGACGTCGCCTATAAAAACGGCAACAACAAAATGTACGCCAACCGTGCGGACGTGTTCAACAGCGCCTCGGCGGCATGGGACGTTGACCTTATGGTCGCTATGATGCGCTGCGTAGTAACAGGTACAGAGCTTTTCGGCGACGAGGCTAACACTATGGATAAGGTGTTCGGTCTTACCGGCCGTCAGGACACCACGCAGAGAACGGTTGACCTCTACGCGCTCGGCGGCGAGCTGTACGGCATCCGCGGCATGGAATCGCGCTACGAATATACCTATATCAACGGCAATGGCGAGCTTGCAGACGCGCGTCAGAATGCAGAGTCCTACGACCTGCTTGCAAAAATGGGCGCTCTGGCAGACGAGGGTCTGCTGTACGTCTGTGCAACCGGTGACGCAAATCAGGGCACGGGCCCCGCAAACGGCAAAATCAGCTACAACAACACCGGTTCTATCCAGTCGTTTATGCTTCATGACTATGTGCAGACGCAGACCAAGGCTGCAATAGACGGCAGCAAGGGCGTGCCCGAGGATTACAACTTCGCACCCGTAGTAACTCCCGTATCCAAATGGGACGTAGACGGCAATGCCTCCAACGGACACGAAGCGATAATGCGCTTTACGGAAAGCTGGCGCTCGGTTAAAAATACCGGCTTCTGCATTCCCAAGGCTTCCGTGAAGGATAAGCCCGAAAAGCTTTCGGCAGTGCTTGCGTTTATCGACTATCTGTTCTCGGCAGACGGACAAATTCTTATGACCTACGGTCCTATGTCCACCACGGGCAACACCAATCCCGACGGCTGGTGGTACGCAACCGAATCCTCCAAAAAGCTTAAGGATATAGTCGATTCCTCAAAAACAATACCCGCAACCGACTACGCTCCCGCACAGTATACGCTTAAAGCTTCCACCGATGCGGAAAAGGCAACCAAAAAGCAGGTATTCGTATATAACGGAAAGGTTTACGAGGGACTTGCATATGCGGACAGAAACATCCCTCAGATGACTACCGCAAATAAAGACTTCTACCTCGGTAAAGCGGTAAACGGCTCTCAGCAAGGCCTCAACAATATCAAGGTAAAGGCAATCGGCGACTACACGGGCTACGCGCGTAAAATAGTCGGCACAACTCTGCCTATCGGCAACAAGGACCAGGGCTTCGAATATCAGGCAACCGCACAGTGCGGACTTGACGGCGCGGCAATCGTTGCAACGGCAATCAACAACGGCACAATCAAGCACGTTAAGCTCACTCTTACCAAGGACGACAGCCTGTGGTATATGAGCGCGCCTACGTCGCTTCCCTTCTCCTCGGGTGACAGAACTACCCTCAATAACTCTCAGCAGACCTTATTCGGCAGTAAATACTTCTATAACGAGTCCAAAACAAACTGGTACTACAACGTATTTACCGACCTCGTATTCTTCGGCTTTGACCCTACGCACAAAATCTGCGGCGAAGACGGCGGCGAGGCAATGAAGGAGAACGGCACTGCGTATGTGGCATGGCTCAACGGCGAAGGCTTGAACACGCGCATAAGCATTCATAAGGGCTCGTGGAAGACGCTTGACAAGCTGTACAAAATAACCGATTCCGAAGCTAAATAATTTATTCAAGTAATTTACCCCGCCCGCCACGGTCGGGCGGGGTAAAAAAATATTTGAGGAAAAAACAGTAAATGAAAGCTCAAATGAAGTTTCAAAAAATATTGTCGCTTTTAACGCTGATAATCGGCGCGCTGTGCCTTATATACGGGCTATGCTTTTTCAGCGGCAATCTGTCCGACTTAATGTTTTATAAAAGCGAAAACTGGTCGTCCTATCTGTACGACTATGCGGAAATGTCGGACTATTTCATCATGGACGGACAGCTTTTCGTATCGGTAATGGTCGTCCTTGGTATCGCCTATATCTTATCGGCGGGCTTTTTGTATGTAACGGATACCAACAAGCGCCGCAAATACTATATAACAAACTATATTTCGATAGGCGTAACAATTGCCGTAACCGCGGCAACCGCAATATTCTGCCTTATATTCATGTTCGTATTGCTTGCAGACTTCAACGCAATAGAAATCAACTTCGACGATACCTCCTACGGTCTCGGCTATATGTATAACGAGCTTAAAGAGCAGGGTGCGCCCATTGTCGGCACAGGCGTGTATATGTTCATAATCGGTATGGTCGTTTCTTTAATCGCGCTCTGTAATACCGTGGCATGGTCGCTTGCCCTCGCATGGAAGGTAAAGCTTATGAAGGGCGAAAAGGCCCTCCTCGAAGGCGTACGCGCACAGGAGGCGGTTTAATGAAAAAGACGGCAAACCAACAGATTATATCAAGCGATATAAGCCGCTATAAAAAGAACAAGCTTGCCGCAAACCTCGCATTGCTCGGTCTTGTGTTTAACTGTCTGTATTTTATGCTGTTGTACGGCTATAAAATTGCGAGAGTAGGCGACGGCGTTACCGACTTCGCAACCATAAAAATGGGCTTTTCGGTAATAATGACGCTCGTCGTGCTGCTTGCCGCATTCCTTGCGTCGGAGGGCGTCAAGGGCTACGACAAAAGATACGCGATTGTACTGATTGCTCTTGCGGCATGGCAAATTTTCAGAATATTCGGCTACCCTCTCTACGGCTATAAAAACCAGCTTCTCACGGTCAACTATCTCTGGCTCGATATAAGGTATGACGAGGCGGGCAACGCGCTCAACACCGCGGCGGTAAATTCTGCCGAGTTCGCAATTCTCATAATCTACCTCTGCGCAAGCGCGGCATGCTTTATTGCCTCCGCTGTAATCGGCTGGGTGCGCGCAGTTCAGCTCGAAAGCTTCAAAAAACAGCTCGAAGCGGGCGAGGTATCCGTGGAAACAACCTTAAAAGCAATGGACGCTGAGGACGAGGCTGCCGCACAGCCCGCAGCCGCAACCGCGGCAGAGGAGGTGCAATAATGCCCGAAGTAAATATTCAGCATCTTGACAAAATATACGACGGCGGCGTTCAGGCCGTATACGATTTCAACCTCGACGTTAAGGACGGCGAATTTATCGTCCTTGTCGGTCCCTCGGGCTGCGGCAAGTCCACAACCCTGCGCATGGTCGCGGGTCTTGAAGACATAACCAAGGGCAAGCTGATAATCGACGGTAAGGACTGTACCCGTCTACCCCCCAAGGACAGAGATATAGCCATGGTTTTCCAGAACTACGCTCTGTACGGGCATATGACAATTTACGAGAATATGGCATTCTCGCTCACACTCAGAAAAGAGAAGAAGGAAATAATCCACAGAAAGGTTATGGCGGCTGCCGAAATCCTCGACTTGAAGGAGCAGCTCAACAAAAAGCCCAAGCAGCTATCCGGCGGACAGCGCCAGCGCGTTGCAATGGGCAGGGCAATCGTCCGCAACCCCAAGCTTTTCCTTTTTGACGAGCCCTTATCCAACCTCGACGCAAAGCTTCGCGGTTCTATGAGAAGGGAAATTCTCTTGCTCCACAAAAAGCTCAACGCAACCATGATGTACGTCACCCACGACCAGACAGAGGCGTTAACGCTCGCCGACAGAATTGTCTGTATGTCCATGGGCCACGTCCAGCAGATAGGCGTGCCTATAGAGCTGTACGAACGCCCCGCAAATACCTTCGTTGCAACCTTCATAGGGCTTCCGCCCATGAATATGTTCGAGGGCAAAATAGAAAAGGACAATTTCGTAAGCGACCTTTTCAAATACCCCCTCAACGCAAAGCAGAAGGAGGTTTTAAAGGATTACGAGGGGCAGGAGGTAATTCTCGGCGTCCGTCCGGAAAATATCACCCGCGACGGCCCCGTAAAATTGCTTGTAACCAATAACGAAAACCTCGGTATGAACACCCTTGTCCACGGCAAGGTCGGCGGCGTCAAGTCGGTCGTCTGCAAGTTCGCGGAATGGTGCAGCTACGTCCCCGGCGACGAGGCGTCTATAGGCTTCGACCCCGAAATGACGCACTTTTTCGAGCGCCCTCAGGGCGACCACCCCGGTAAGGCAATAAGGTAAAGGAGGAGCTTAATAATGACAGAAAACGAAAGCGTTTTGCAAAACGAAGTTCAGCCCGCACCCGACCCCGCACCCCTGCCCGAGCCCGTCAAGCCCTCCAAGGGCAAGCAAATAGGCGCGGCAATCAAGGAATGGTTACGTAAAAGAACGGTCGCCTTAAAGCGTGCAACCCACAATATCCCGTTTGTGTTCACGGTTATTGTTTCAATGCTCTGGCTTATATGGCTGTTCACGTTTTCAAAATCGGTATATCTTACCTCCGCGGCAACGTGGACGGGTATGGCAGTCTTTGCAAACACAATGCTCTCCATACTCATTGTTCCGCTGTTTTTAAGCGCCTTCCCCAAGCGTAAAAAGCCCAATATAGTATTTATTGTGCTCATTTTCGTGTTTATGGTCGCAATAGTGCTGTGCGACGTGCTTTATTACATTCAGCAGAGCAACTACCTTGCCAAGCAGGATATAAAATTCCTCGAAAACAACCCCTGCTTAAACCAGTCGCTTACGCTTGCAATAGTCCATATCGCGCTTATCGGCGTCGCGGCGCTGTTGCTCGCCTTCCTGCCGCTGTATAAAAAGCTTATCCTCAAAATCAACACCAAAAAGGTTGTCGAGGACAACGCCCTTACAGAGGAAATCGACACCAGCGAGGAAGAGCAGACTATCTGAATTCGGCAATAATTTTTATAATAAAATGACCGGCAAATACCATTTTGTCGGTTATTTTTCCAAAAGCATAATACGGTTATTTATGGCTAAAAAGAAAAAATTCAAAGAAACCACTATAGAAGACTTTTACGACTTAAAGCTCGAACAGGTAGACGAGCTTGTCGCCGCGCTCCGCGACGACAGCTATCAGCCGCAGGACGATATTTCCATGAACATATCCGACTGCACGGGCGTAAGCTCGCCCGAAAACGTCACCCGCCGCGGCAAGCAAAAGCAGTTCGACCCCTACAAGCGCGACTGGCTCAACCGCATTCCCGCATGGCTCAAAGCCATTTTCATCAAATGGTGGTTTGCGGGCGCGGTTTGTTGGTTTATAGATATAGGTCTCGGCGCCTATCTTGTAGACGGGCTCGATACGGTCGTCGCCACGGGCCTTGCGCTCGGTCTTGTCACGGACGTGCTCGTCAATCCGCTTTTCCGTTTTATGGAAGCGGACAAGCGTGAATACAACGCGTATATGATGTTCCCCTTCCCGTTCAAGGCGTTCTGGACGTTCTTCGCAAACGTAATTTATTATTTCCTTGTAATGTACTGCGTCAGCTGGTGCTATACAGGCCTTAACGCGCTTATCCACCTTGCAAGCCCTACTACCAATTGGTATATGGAGCCGTTGCTCTTCGGCGTGTTCTGCGTTGCGGTAGATATGGCGTTTATCGGCATAAAGGACTTAATAGTCTATCTCGTCAAAAAATCAGCTAAAAAGGAGAGCGCGCTAAATGCTTAAACCGCTTTTTGTTTCCTCCACCTCGGCTTGCTTCGAGCTGGTGAATAAAAACCCCTATTACAGCCCCGCGGCATATAAAATAATATTAAACGGCAAGCAGCTTGAAAAGGAGTACGATACAAACGTATTTTCGCTGTTCGGGCTTACCCCGTCCGCAAGCTACACCCTCAAAACCACCGTCGACGACGGCGAAATAACCTTTTCCACCTTGACGGAGGCGGGCGTAATCGACGTTAAAGCGCTCGGCGCAAGGGCGGACGGCGTTTCGGACGACACCTTTTTTATTCAGACGGCAATAGACAGCTGTCCCAAGGGCGGCAGAGTTCTGCTTAAAGCCGGCAAATACCTCACCCGCCCGATAGAGCTTAAAAGCGATATCACCGTAGAGCTGGAAAAGGGCGCAGTCCTCCTCGGCGACCCCGTGGAGGAGCATTACCCGATTATCCCCGCGCGCATGTATATAAACGGACGGGAGGAGGTGCTCGCCAGCTGGGAGGGCGACCCCTTCGACTGCTTCAAATCGCTTGTTTCCGCCTACCGCCAAAGCAATATATGTGTTGTCGGCGAGGGCGTAATAGACGGCAACGCGCAAAATTCAACGTGGTGGAAGACTCCCAAGGGCAGAAAAATCGCCCGTCCCCGCCTTGTATTCCTCAACAAATGCGAAAACGTGGTATTTCACGGCATAACGGGCACAAATTCCGCAAGCTGGAACCTTCACCCCTTCTTTTCGGAAAAGCTTAAATTTTACGACGTCAAGGTAGAATGCCCCGCCAACGCGCCCAATACGGACGGCTTAGACCCCGAAAGCTGTAACGGGGTAGAGATTGTCGGTTGCAAATTCAGTGTTGGCGACGACTGCTGCGCAATAAAAAGCGGCAAGCTGTATATGGGCAAAACCTACAAAACGCCCGCAAACAACCACACTCTGCGCAATAACCTCTTCCGCAACGGTCACGGCGCAATCACGCTCGGCAGCGAAATGGCGGGCGGAGTTACAAACCTTTCCGTCAGTCAGTGCGTTTTCAGCCATACGGACAGGGGACTGCGCATAAAAACCCGCCGCGGCAGAGGCAAGGACGCAATTATAGACGGCGTTCTGTTCGAAAATATTAAAATGCACAACGTTTTAACGCCGTTCGTCATAAATATGTACTACTTCTGCGACCCGGACGGGCATACGGAGTACGTATATTCGCGCAACGCGAAAAAATTTCCCGTGGACGACCGCACGCCCTACCTCGGCAAATTTGCCTTCCGCAATATAGAATGCACCGACTGCGAGTGTATGGCGGGCTATTTCGACGGGCTTGTGGAACAGCCAATTAAGGAGGTCGTGCTTGAAAACGTAAGCTTTGCATTCAAGGCGGACGCACAGCCGCATACCCCCGCAATGCTGGAAAATGTACGCAAGGACTACTGTAAGGAAGGGCTGTACGTTGACAACGTGGAAAACCTCGTGTTAAAAAACGTCACCTTTAAGGACGTAGTCGGCGAAAAAATAATAAGAAAAAACTGCGGCAAGGTCACGCAGAATTAATAAGGAGTAAAATTATGGATTATTCGGTTATTGACAGATATATAGACCGTCTTATTGCGGAAACAACGCCGGACGCCCCCGTGTGGAATATAGAAAATATCAGACACGGCAAGCCCGCGGGCTGGAACTATATAGACGGCTGTATGCTCACCTCGCTCTATTCCATCTACAAGCTTACGGGTGACAAAAAATATCTTGAATTTATCAATAATTTCGTTGATTATTATATTTCGGACGAGGGCGAAATTCTCGGCTACAAGCTCGAAGATTATAATCTCGACAACCTTAACGAGGGCAGAGTGCTCTTCGATTTGTACCGCGAAACCTGCAAAAGCAAGTATTTAAAGGCTATCGGGCTGTTGCACAGGCAGTTAGAGGAACAGCCCCGTACCGCGGCGGGCAACTTCTGGCATAAAAAAATCTATCCCAATCAGGTGTGGCTCGACGGGCTTTATATGGCGCAGGTATTTTATACCCGCTACGAAACCGAGCTCAACCGCGGCAAAGGCTATGCGGATATTGTCAAGCAGTTCAAAACCGTGTACGAAAATATGTACGATAGGGATAAAAAGCTGTACTATCACGGCTGGGACTATTCCGCCACGGCGCTGTGGTCTGACGCGCAGACGGGACTGTCCAAAAGCTTTTGGCTGCGCGCAATAGGCTGGTACACCGTTGGGCTTATAGATACAATCTGTTACATGGACAGAAGCCGCCCCGATTTAAAGGCAGAGCTTATCACCATTTTCCGCCGCACAATAGAGGGGTTAGAGCAATACATAGACCCCGCAAAGCATATGTTCTGGCAGGTTGTCGACCAAGGGGGCAGAGAGGGCAACTATCTCGAAGCCTCGGGCAGTGCAATGCTTGCCTATGCAATGATGAAGGGCGCGCGCTTCGGCTGTGTGGATAAGCGGTTTGCAAAGGTCGGCAAAAGCGTATTCGACGGAATTTGCGACGAATATCTTACGGAAACGGACGGCAAGCTCAACCTCGGCGGTATCTGCCTTATGGCGGGGCTCGGACCCGAGGATAAGCCTCACCGTAACGGCACGTTTGAGTATTATATTTCCGAACTCGTTGTGGAAAACGACGCAAAGGGTACGGGGCCGTTCGTTATGGCGTATACAGAGGTTAAACGCCTTATAAAATAACGGAATTTTAAAAAATTTTTAAAAAAAGCATTCAAAAACGCTTGCTCGTTACGCAACGTAACGTTGTAAAGTAGCGCTAAGGAGGTAAGTATGTCGTATACAACCGGCGAATTGGCAAAGCTTTGCGGCGTTACCGTGCGCACCGTGCAATTCTACGATAATCAGGGGTTGTTAAAGCCGGAAGCGTTATCCGAGGGCGGCAGACGTCTTTACGGAGAGGCGGGGCTTAAAGCCCTGCAGATTATCTGTATGTATAAGAGCTTAGGGCTTAACCTTTCGGAGATAAAGAGCATTCTATCAAACGAGGGCGACTGCCGCGAGGTGCTTATAAAATTGCTGACCGACCGCGAGCGCATTCTCGAAGGCGAGCTTGCGGAAAAGCGCAGACAGCGCGACTGCATAAAAGCGGTAAAGCAACAGCTGGCGGCGGGGCTTGCTATTTCGTCAAATACCTTTATCGACATACAGACTGATATGGACGGTAAAAAAAGACTTAAAACCGCCTATGCGGTTATGACCGTTTTAGCGGTTGCGGGCTTTTTGGCGGAAACAGCGTTTGTGGTTTTGTGGGCGGTTAAAGGCTGGTGGCTGCCGTTTGCAATCGGTATGCCGTGCGTTTTATTGCTTACGGTGGTTTTGTGGTTAATTTACTATAAAAACACCGCGTATATCTGCCGCGATTGCGGAAAAAAGTTCAAGCCTAAGCCCCTCGCAATGTTTTTTGCGCCGCATACGCCTAAAACGCGCAAGCTTGTCTGCCCGCACTGCGGCAGTAAAAAATTCCATTTCGAAACCTATTCGGACTGATTGTATTTTTTTGACGTAAAAATTAAAGCCCCCGCCCGCAATTTTGCGGGCGGGGGACTGCTTTAATTAATTGTTTATACCGAATAAATCATTCGGGGTTATACCGAATTTTTCATAAATCAGCAAAATACTGTCATAACCGGGCTTTTTGTTACCTTTAAGCCACTGGCTTACAGTGGTTTGGTTTACGCCCAAAATATCGGCAAGCTTTTGCTGGCTCAAATTTTTTTCTTCAAGCAATTGTCTTAGTATTTCCTGAAACGGCATACCGCAAGTATATGCAATTTTAGGTCAAAAGTCTTGACTTAGGTCAAAAGACCTGCTACAATAAAATAAAAAAGGCAATTGTTTTGATTTATTACGATAAAATATCCCGCGAAGAATTAGCGGAAAAGCTTTTTATAATTTCTTCCGAAATTTCTATGTTTATGCTGTTTTTAAAAAGCTATAATAATAAAGCAAGCTTTGATTTTGGCATAGAATTACAAAAACGCATAGTAAGCTTTAAAAAAGTAAAGGATAAATACTCTTCAATTTTAGATTTCAAGTATTGGAATGACCCTCAGAATGTTCGCAATGTAATGGAATTAATTGAATTTGGCAAAGCAAATACAGTGGAAGAGGCAATAGAAATATTAAATTTGTAACTGGATGGTATTACAATGGAATTCGGACAAAGATTTAAAGAAGCGCGCAAGCAATGCGGGCTTTCGCAAAAGCAGGTAGCTGAAAAATTAGGGATAGAGCAGTCTAATGTAAGCGATTGGGAAAATAATGTATCGCGTCCCGAATACGAGAATTTGATTGCGTTGGCAAGGCTGTATAACGAAACGCTTGAAACGCTTTTGGGAATTGAATTGTAAAAATTAAAGCCCCGCCCGCAAAATTGCGGGCGGGGGCTGCTTATGTCTTGCCGTAGACGGCGGGAGAGGCGCCGTAGTGTTTTTTGAATACCTTGGAAAAATACAGCGGGTCTGCAAAGCCGCACGCTTCGGCTATTTGCGATACCGAATAAGCCGAATACCGGTTGGAAATTCCGCTTTTAAGCAGTGTTGCGGCAAGCTCCATTCTACGGCTCATTAAAAAGTCGTGCGGGGTTGCGCCCGTCTCCTTTTTGAACAGCTTGCGCACATAATCGTAATTAAGCGGCATACTCTTGATAAAACCGTCAAGAAAGTAGGTTGAGTTGGAAATATTCTTTTCAATATCCGCTATAAGCTGCTTTGTAACAGGAGAAAATCCGTCGTTTGCGGCAAACGCCGTTAGATAGCTGACTATAAGCCCGCCCAGCGCAGATAAAACAAGGTCGGTTTTGCCCTTAAACGGACTGCTTAAATACGCTTCTGCCTGCCTTGCCGCGTGCAGTATTCCGCGGGCGTCGTCGTCCCTTATTACGGTTATTTCCTTAAACGGCAATAAAGCGCGTTCAAGCAAAACGCAAAGGCAGTCCTCTGCGGGGCGCAGGTCAAGGCGGAAGCTTACCGCGGGCGGAACGGCTATAACGTTGCTTTTGGGGAACTCGTGCTCGTACCGGCAGCCGCCGCTTTCCCAAAAAACCGAGCCGCCCTCTGTATGCTCGGACGGAATTGCGATTGTAAAGCAGTTGCCCGTGCGCGAGGGGGGGATTTTGCTTGATTTTCCCGCAAAAATGATTTTATTCATATCCGTATTTTACCATAAAATATCCGTTTTGTCCATATTCGGGCATATTTTTAACGGGTTTTATTAAAAATAAGGCATAAAATAAACGCCGACCCGACCGTTTTTGCGGTCAGGTCGGCGTTTATTCTGAGTTTATTTGCATTTGTTGGAGAGGGTGGGCTTTTCGTAGACGAAGCAGTCGAGCTCTTCGTTGTAAAGGCTGCTTTTTTGATAGCCGCACGCCGTGAAAAAGTTTTCCGTGCCGTCGACGGGCAGACAGTATGCCTTATGCGTGCCGCCCTCGCGCAGCTTCATTTCCGCGGTGTACAGCAAAAATCTGCCGTAGCCGTTGCGGCGGAGGGAGGGTATGACGAAAATCTCGCGTACGTCGCCCCAGCCCTCGCGCAGGTTCCATTCGTTGCCGACGTCGTCCGTCTGGTAAAGGATAAAGCCCGCGGGGGTATCGTTGTCCGTTAACAGCTCGGCGCGGACAAGTCCGGATTTTATATCGGGGAGGATATACTCCTCCAAAAGGTGGGGGATATTTTCGCCGCAGTCGAGCTCGGTATAATATTCGGTAAAAAGCTTTTCAAAAGCGCTTTGGGTTTTGTCGCAGAGGGGGGAGACGCGTAACATAGTTAACTCCTTTAAATAAAAACGAGGGCTGTTTGCGCAGTCCTCGTTTATGTCATAAAAATTATTCGGCAACGGGATAGATAGAAACCTGCTTGCCGTCCTTGCCGACTCTTTCGAACCTTACGGTGCCGTCGATAAGCGCAAACAAGGTGTCGTCCTTGCCGATACCGACGTTGGTGCCGGGCTTGAATTTGGTGCCGCGCTGTCTTACGAGGATATTGCCCGCAAGCACAAACTGGCCGTCCGCGCGCTTCACGCCGAGCATTTTGGGATTACTGTCTCTGCCGTTGTGTGAAGAACCGGTACCTTTTTTATGAGCGAATAGGCTTAAAAAGAACATTTCTTTATTCCTCCTGAAATTTATTCTGCCGCAGCGGGTGTTGCTTCGGCTTCGGCTGCTACGGGCTTTTTAGCGGTTTTTTTAGCCGCGGTTTTTTTTGCGGGCTTTTCAGCCGCGCCTATCGCCGTAACCTTTACCTGAGTGAAGGGCTGTCTGTGGCCCTGCTTTTTGCGCTCGTTCTTCTTGGGCTTGTACTTGAAGACGATAATCTTCTTGTCCTTGCCGTGAGAAACCACCTCGCAGATGACCTTGACGTCCTTAACCTCGGCGCCGCACGCAATGCCGTTTTCGTCTGCGGTAAGCACTACGGGGAATTCCACGGTTGCGCCCACCTCGGCATTCAGCTTTTCTACCTTCAAAAGGTCGCCCACGCAAGCCTTGTACTGCTTGCTGCCGTTTTCAAAAATAGCGTACATAATAAAGTTTTACCTCCTCTAACCAGTCTCGCCGGAAATTTTTACCATTTAAGGCACGGGCGACGCTTTGCATACTTAAAAAAGCCCGTTCCGAGCGGCTCGGTATTAAATTTAGCACATTAGAATTTGTAAGTCAACTGTTTTTGGGGAGTATAAAAATTTATATGCGGGGCAAACTGTGGGTATAGAAGGAGATTTTTATGGCAGAACTTAAAAAGGACAGCGAAATACTTGCCGAAATTTACCGCAACGCACAGCTTGGAATAACCAGCATAGTAGACATTATGCCCGAAATTGATGACGAGGGCATTAAAGAGGAGATTATGCGCGAGCATGAGGAATATGAGAGAATTTGCAGCGAGGCGGCTAATCTTGCCCGTAAATACAATCTGGAATTGAAGGAGCCGAGCCCGATGAAAAAGGCGATGATGTGGAGCGCGATTAAGATGGGCACCGCTTCGGACAACTCTGCACAGAACGTGGCGCAGATGATGCTTAAAGGCACTGTTCAGGGCATAACCTCGCTCAGAACCTCGCTGACGGACGGCGAGCTGATTATGGACGCGGAGGTTAAAAAGCTTTTAACCGAGCTTATCGATTTGGAAGAAGGCTTCGAAAAGAAGCTGAAAACATTTTTGTAATTAGAGGTTTTAATTTAATAAGAGCCGCCCGCGCTTTGTCGATAAGCGCGGGCGGCGTTGTTTTGGAATTATGCCCACCCCCCTTAATCCCCCCGCCAAAAGCAGGGGGTTTTTAGATAAATAAAAGAATTTTGTGCGCGATTATTAAAACGCTTGACTAAGGCGTTATTTAAAAGTAAAATAAAGTAGTATATTTATTTGAAACGGATAAAATCAACTATGAAATTCGGCACATTGAGAAAATTTTTAATAACCGCTTCGCTTGCGGCTGTTGTGGGCGTTTCTGCCTCGGCTACGGCGTGCTCTATCGAAACCAAGCGTCCGCGCGCGAGAATTACCTTCGAGCTGGTTACGGGTGACACCGCGGAGGAGTACGTTTTGGATTACGATTTGTACAGAAATTTGTATCCCAACACGGTTAACCACTTTATAGAGCTTGCGAAGACGGGCTATTACGATAACACCGTTATACACGATTATGAAACGGGCGAGTGGTACACGGGTATGTATTCCTATGACAAGGAAGCATATTCGGCGGCAATTTCGGGCGACAGCGGCAGTGTGGGCGAGTATTTTGCAAACCATTCCAAGGAAAGCGAGTATCTGAATTTGTTCAACGACGGCAAAATAAAGCCGACCGTTTATGCGAACACGCTTTTTAAAACCGACAAGAACGGCAACATTGTTTACGTTGACAAGGACGGCAAGACCGTTTCCGGCGATACCCCCGGAGCTTCGCCCGTGCGCGTTATAAGCAAGGATTATGCTATGCCCTCGCTTATAGGCGAGTTTAAAAACAACGTTCAGCAGACCATTAACAACGGCGCGCTGACGGCTACGGCGGGAAGCCTGAAGATGTTCTACTATCCCTCGAACTCGTCCGACAACGCGTCGAAGAGCAAGGTTTACGTTACGCCGCCCAAGAGCGGAATTTTACAGGCGGACAGCAAGTACAACTGCGCGACCTCTGCCTTTACCGTGCAGGTGGGCGCTTCGACAAACGCGGAGAGCAACTACTGCGTTTTCGGCAAGGTGAGAAATCAGGACGATTTGGACGATTTGAAAAATGCCGTTGCCGATTACTTCGAGGATACCTACGGCTCTAACTCGTATGTGGTTAAAAGCTCTGACGTGGCGGTGACCGTTTACGAGCCGACGTCGGGCTGGAAGCCGAGCGCGGGCGGGAAGTGCTATAACGCAAGAACGGTTGAAGAGGTTTTCGACGCGCCCAAGAGCGCTATCAGAATAGTAAGCGTTAAGATTACCAAGAACTGATATTTTTGATTTTGGACGGAGCGCCGTCCGCGCGGCAGCTGCCGCGCGGACGGTTTTTTTGGTATTTTGCTTGATTTTGGGCGGCGGTTGACATATAATAAACAAAAAAACAATGAGGTATTTGATTATGTTCAGTTTGCTTGCTATACCCGCGTGGGCGTGGGTGACCTCGGCATTGATACTTGTAGCGGCGGCGGCGATTATTGCGGTGCTGCTGACGTGGGATAAAATACGCGCGTGGATAAAGAGCAAAGGCGGGGGCGGGACTGCGAACAAAACGGCGGCTAAGCCCAAGACCGAAAAGCCCGCGGCTAAGACGGCCGTTAAGACGGCTAAGCCCGTAGCGGACGACGCGGCGGCGACCACGACTGCGGAAAAGCCCAAAACAGCCAAGCCTGCACCCGTCAAGCCTGCGGCTAAGACGACTGCGGCTAATACGGCAAAGACCTCCGGCAAGGTGTACCACATTACCAAGCGCAAGGAGGACGGCAAATGGCAGATAAAGGCGGAGGGTGCGGAGAAGGCGATTAAGCTGTTCAAAACCCAGAAAGAGGCGATTGAATACTGCAAGACGCTTGCTGGCAATCAGGACGCGAGCATTATGGTACATAAGGAGGACGGAAGCTTCCGTAAGGTGTGAAAATGACTAAGATTGATATATTTTCGGGCTTTCTCGGCGCGGGAAAGACTACGCTTATTAAAAAGCTGATTAAAGAGGCATATTGCGGAGAAAAATTAGTGCTGATTGAAAACGAATTCGGTGAAATCGGCGTGGACGGCGGGTTTTTAAAGGACGCGGGGGTGCAGATTAACGAGCTTAACTCCGGCTGTATCTGCTGCTCGCTTGTGGGCGACTTTGCGAAGGCGCTGAACAAGGTTTATAACGAATATCACCCCGACCGCATTATTATAGAGCCTTCGGGCGTGGGGAAGCTTTCCGACGTGATGCGCGCGGTGGAGAGCGCGGCTTTGCCCGACTGTAAAATAAATTCTTACACCGCCGTTGTGGACGCGGGCAAATGTAAGGCGTACATGCGCAACTTCGGCGAGTTTTTCAACGACCAGCTTGAAGCGGCGGCGTGCGTTGTTTTCAGCCACGCGGACGTTGTGAGCGACGAAAGGCTTGCGAATGCCGTGGAGCTGGTGCGGGCGAAAAACCCGACTGCGACAATTGTGACCACGGCGTGGGATAAGCTGGACGGCAAGGCGATGCTTGACGCAATAGAGCGCGTGCAGACGCTTGAAAGCGAGCTTGAAGAGCTTGAGCACGAGCATGAGCACGGGCACTGCGGGTGCGGACACCGCCACGAGCACGACGGAGAACACGGGCATTGCTGTCACGGACACGGGGAGGAGGAGCACTGCCATGACCGCCACCACGGGCACGGCGAGGAGCACCATTGCGGGGGCGGGCATCACCACGAGCATGACGGTGAGTGCGGGCATCACCACCACGACCATGACCACGACCACCACCATGCGGACGAGGTGTTTACGAGCTGGGGCGTTGAAACGGCAAGGAAGTTTACCAAGGAGGAGCTGGAGGGCGCGCTTGGCGCGCTTGCGGACGAAAAGCGCTTCGGAACGGTGCTGAGGGCGAAGGGCATTCTGCCGTGCGAGTGCGGAAAGTGGCTTCACTTCGATTATATTCCCAACGGTACTGACGTGCGCGAGGGCTCAGCGGCATATACGGGCAGACTGTGCGTTATAGGGTGCGGACTGAACGAGAAAGCGCTTAAGGAGCTGTTTAAGGTTTGATTGACGTTGCTTGCAAAAGCCACGCTTTTTGCAAGCAGACACAAAAATCACGGAATTTCGCGGGCACGGCTTGCCGAGAAATTCGTGAACAAGGTAATTTATGGAAGATATATCCGTTTATCTGTTTTTGGGCTTTCTGGATTCCGGAAAGACGAAATTTATACAGGAAACTCTTGAGGACCCGCGCATGGAAACGGGCGAGAGGACGCTGTTGCTTGTGTGCGAGGAGGGGGAGGAGGAATATTCCCCCGAAAGGTTTGCTGTAAAGAACGTTGTTAAGGTGACCCTTGACGGCGCGGACGAGCTGACAGAGGAGAATATGCAGGCGCTGACGAAAAAGCATAAGCCGCAGCGCATTGTGGTCGAATATAACGGCACCTGGCTGTTACAGCAGTTTTTTGAGGCAATGCCCGAGAGCTGGGTTATCAATCAGATGATGACCTTTTTCGACGCGGGCTCGTTTTTGAGCTATAACGCGAATATGCGGCAGCTTGTTTTTGACAAGGTGCAGATGACGCAGATGGTGGTATTCAACCGCTTTAAGGGCGACTACGATAAAATGGAGTTTCATAAGGTGGTGAGGGGAATTTCGCGCCGACCCGATATTGTATACGAGTATATCGGCGGGAAGCCTGAATTCGACGACATAGAGGACCCCCTGCCCTTTGACGTGAACGCGCCCGTGATAGAGATTGAGGACAGGGATTTTGCCTGGTTTTACCGCGATATGGCGGAAAATACGGCGCAATACGTTGGAAAAACCGTGCGCTTTAAGGGAATGGCGGCGGTGACGGGGAAGTCGGCGAAGGGCCATATTGTGCTTGGGCGGCATATTATGACGTGCTGCGAGGCGGACATTGCTTACGACGGGTTTGCCGTAAAGGTCAACGGACTTGTGAAGGACATAAAAACGCGCGACTGGCTGATTGTGACGGCGAAAATCAATATCGAATATAATTCCGCATACCGTGCGGAGGGGCCTGTGCTGAGCGCGGTGGCCTTGGAGCGGTGCGAGCCGCCGGAGGAAAGGGTTGCGACGTATTATTGAGTTGGGTTGATAGGGGAGCCACCCCCCTTAATCCCCCCGCCGAGGGCAGGGGGTATGGTGTGGTTGATTAATATATAGAATATGGCGAAAAAGGATGACGGACGTTACGAAAATTTTATAGTGTACGACCCGCCCGAGGAGCTGCGGGGGTGGAAGTACGGCATAGATAACAGCAAAACAATGTACGACACCCACAAGGGACAGCGCGCGGCGGCGCTTAAATCGCCATATGCGTGGTATATGCTTGCGGTTGCGGCGTTTATGCTGTTCTGGTTTGCGTACAGCCTTATAAACGCGATTATAACGCAGAACGGCGCGGTGGTTGCGTTGCGGTTTGTACCGTCGTTTTTTGTATTGCTTGTGTGCGGGGCGATAATTGGTTTGTCGGTTTTCGGACTGTGGGGCAAGTTTGCGCGGTGGGCCTTGAAAAACAATATGACGAGCGGAAAGCCTTCCGACATAAACCGCTTGCAGGACGAAATAGACGCGGCGGACGCGAACAAGGGCAGAGAGAACGCGCTGAATATCTTTGAGGATTATATAGAGGTTATCAATTTCGGCAAGCGCACCGTTGTGAACAGAGGGCTGCTGCGGAAGGTGCTTTTGAGAAAGGAACGCGGCTATTGCACTGCCGAATTTGTTTCCATTTACGGGTATTCCGTTTGCGCGTACGTTGATATTCCGTTGTACGACGTGCATAAAATAAAGGAAATTTTCGGTTGTATGTGCGAGGTGGAAAGGCGCAGACGGCGGTACGCGGGTATTAAGGCCGATATCGATACCGAGGCACCGCCATATTACCGTGAAAAGGCAAGGCTTGAAATCGACGGCGCGCAAATAGGCGGGCTGGTTATGGGGCTTATCTGCGCGGCGGCGGGCGGTGGCATTATTGCAATGCATTATTATGTGAACGCGTCTATACCCATGCCGCTGGGCTTGTTTTTTATTGCGGGCGGACTGCTTGCCATGCTGACGGCGTTCAGCGGCGTGACCGTTGTAAAGGTGTTTGCCATACCGTTTGTGTTCGGACTGCTGTTTGCGGGCTTTCCGTTTATATTTATCTTTTCCGTGGCGCAGAGCGAGGGGACGGCGGTTGCTTTGCCGAGCCTGCATGGGTTTTTATGCTCGTTTTCGCCCGTGTATGCGGGGCTGTTTTTCCTTGCGGCGCTGGGCGTGTTGTTTATGATAAGCGCGTTTGTACAGCTGATTAAATATCTGAAAAGCCTGTAAAAAAGGTTATTTTTGTTGGAAATTTACAAAAATTACGGGCTATATAACATTTTGAAAAGTCCATAAGAAAATTTAATACATAAATTTTAAGGCGTTTTCGACCAAAGCTGCGGGCTGAAAGGGGCGCGCCGCGCCCTAAATATTGTGGTTTTTCGGCGGAATTTGTCTATATATAGCGAGCGCTGCGCGGGTATTTTGCGGGGCGCTTAAATTATGCGAAAAAGCGCTTTATTATGGCGAAAATGCATAAAAAATATTCAAAAACGGGCGTTTTTTCGTTGACATAAGGCGCGCGATTATATATAATAGTCAAGCGTGTTTAAAAAGTGCGTATTGGGTTGAAGCGCAAAGTTACTGAAAAAGTGCGAAAACAAAGCTTTTGCAGCAGATAATTTGCGCCGACAATTGTAGGGGCGCGACCCCTGCGACTAACCGTGGCTTTATTTGCCCGACAAACGGGCGGACGCCGATGAGGTGTTTTTTTATGTCAAAAGCCGCGATACACACGGTTAAGTTGATAACGCGCGAGTAATATTGTTAGTATAAACGAGGAGTTACGAAAATGGCAGGACAGAAAATCAGAATCAAGCTTGCAGCTTACGACCACGAGCTGGTAGACCTTGCGGCATCGCGCATTGTCGAGACGATGAAGAAGAGCGGCGCGAAAATTTCGGGGCCCATTCCCCTTCCCACCGAGAGAGAGGTTATAACCATTCTCCGCTCGCCGCACAAGTACAAGGACAGCCGCGAGCAGTTCGAGCAGAGAACCTATAAGAGAATTATCGATATTTACACGCCCAATGCAAAGCTGCTGGATACCGTTCAGCTGCCCGCGGGTGTGGACATCAAGATTAAGCTTTAAATTAAAAGGGTCAATACAGATACTTTAGTGCATGCGCAGACGACGGGAACGGAGAAGGCGAAGCGGGACGCGTGGAATGACGCGGACGGCGAAGCGGGAAACGTGAGCGGCGGGACGGCGCGGCGCGGTATCTCAAAATAAATATAAAAAAACGGAGGAACTTTATCAGAATGAATAAAGCAATCATCGGCCGTAAAGCGGGAATGACGCAGATTTTTACGGCGGAGGGCAAGGTAATACCCGTAACGGTTATAGAAGCGGGTCCGTGCCCCGTAGTGCAAATCAAAACCGTTGAGCGCGACGGATACGCGGCTTTGAAGCTCGGTTTTGACGAGGCGAAGGAAAAGGCTTTGACAAAGCCCGAGCTGGGACAGTTTAAAAAGGCGGGCGTTAAGCCCTGCAAGGTATTGAAGGAATTCCGCCTTGCGGACATAAGCGCTTATGCGGTAGGCAACGAGATAACGGTGGATACGTTCGTTGCGGGCGACAGAGTGGACGTACACGGAGTTTCGAAGGGACACGGTTACAGCGGCGTTATCAAGCGCTGGAACCAGCACCGCCTGAAGGAAACCCACGGCGTCGGCCCCGTGCACCGCGAGCCCGGCTCTATGGGAGCGAACAGCTCGCCTTCGAGAGTTTTTAAAAACAAACGCTTAGCAGGTCAGTACGGCGTGGAGAACGTGACCGTACAGAACCTTGAAATCGTCAAGGTTGACGTTGAAAGAAGCTGCCTGCTTATCAAGGGCTCCGTTCCCGGACCCAACGGCTCGGTCGTTACCATTAACGACACCGTTAAGTAATACGGAGGTAAAAAATGCCTAAAATAAAAGTTTATAAAATGGACGGCACGCAGGCCGGTACGATTGAACTCAGCGATAAGGTTTTCGGCGTTGAATATAACGAGCCGCTTATTCATCAGGCGGTTGTGACCCGTCTTGCAAACGAAAGACAGGGCACGAAATCCACGCTTACCCGCACGGAGGTGCGCGGCGGCGGCAGAAAGCCGTGGCGTCAGAAGGGCACGGGTAACGCGCGTCAGGGCAGTATACGCGCTCCGCAGTGGATAAAGGGCGGCGTTGTGTTCGCACCCAAGCCCCGCGATTTTTTAAAGGATATGAACAAGAAGGCCAAGGTTGCGGCGTTGCTTTCCGCACTTTCCAAAAAGGTTGCGGACGGCGAGCTGGTCGTTATCGACAGCCTTGAGGTGAAAGAGGGCAAGACCAAGGAGATGGTTGCCTTCCAGAAGGCGCTGGGACTTGAAAAATCCGCTATTATATATATGGATAACGACGACGTTAATGTAATCCGCGCGGCGCAGAACATTCAGAAGCTTTCCACGTTGCCCGTTGCGCAGATTTCCACCTATGAAATAGTTGCCAACGCTAAGGTGGTGCTGACGAAGGCGGCGGTTAAGAAAATTGAGGAGGTGTACGCATAATGTTTGCAGAGGATATAATTTTGAAGCCTCTTCTGACCGAAAAGGGCTATGACGGCATTGCGGACAAAAAGTACACGTTTATCGTGAAAAAGACCGCGGACAAGAAGCAGATTAAGGCGGCCGTCGAAAAGCTGTTCAACGTGAGCGTTGAGAGCGTGAACACCGTTAACTGCAAGGGCAAGAAGAAACGCATGGGCAGAAGCGAAGGCTACACCCCCGACTACAAGAAGGCAATCGTTCAGCTTAAAGCTGACTCCAAGGCGATTGAGTACTTCAACTCGTTATCGTAAGGAGCAAGGAGGCACAGAAAATGGCAGTAAAAAGGTATAAACCCACCTCTCCCGCACGCCGTTTTATGACGGTAAGCGCTTATACCGAGCTTTCGGGCGACAAGCCCGAGAGAGGCTTGATGCACGACAAGCGCAAATCGGGCGGCAGAAACAATCAGGGTAAAATATCCGTTCGCCATATCGGCGGCGGCAACAGAAAAAAATACAGAATTATCGACTTCAAGCGCAATAAGGACGGCGTTCCCGCAACGGTTAAGTCGATTCAGTACGACCCCAACCGTTCGGCGCACATTGCGCTGCTTGCGTATGCTGACGGCGAAAAGAGATATATTCTTGCGCCCGTAGGGCTGAACGTGGGGGACAAGGTGCTTTCCGGCAGCGGCGCGGATATAAAGAGCGGAAACGCTTTGTGCCTTGCGGACATTCCCGTAGGTACCGTTGTGCACGCTATCGAGCTTAAACCCGGCAGGGGCGCGCAGGTTGCGCGTTCGGCGGGAATTTCCGCGCAGATTATGGCTAAGGAAGGCGCGTACGCGACTATAAAGATGCCCTCCGGCGAGATGAGGCTTGTTTCGCTTAAATGCAAGGCGACAATCGGACAGGTAGGCAACATCGAGCACGAGATTATACGCGTGGGCAAGGCGGGCAAGACCAGACACTTCGGTATACGTCCCACCGTCCGCGGCGCGGTTATGAACCCGAACGACCACCCTCACGGCGGCGGCGAGGGCAAGAGCCCTGTGGGACATGCGGGTCCTATGACGCCTTGGGGCAAGCCTGCTTTGGGCTATAAGACGAGAAGGAAGAAGAACCCTACTTCCAAATTCATATTAAAGAGAATTAATTAAGGAGGAATAGAAAATGTCAAGAAGCGTTAAGAAAGGACCTTATGCCGAAGAAAGACTTATGGCAAGAATAGAGGCGATGAACGCTGCCGGCGAGAAGAAGGTTGTTAAGACCTGGTCGCGCGCGACAACGATATTCCCCCAATTCGTAGGGCATACAATCGCGGTTTACGACGGAAGAAAGCACGTTCCCGTTTATGTAACCGAGGATATGGTCGGCTGCAAGCTCGGCGAGTTTGCGCCCACCAGAACATTCAAGGGACATGCGGCTAAGACCGCCAAGAAGTAAGGAGTTTAAACTATGGCAAGCAATATGAATAAAAAGGTTGAAAGAATTGCCGCCACTAAGGATAACCGTCCTTACGCTACGGCAAAGCACCTGAGAATTTCCCCCTATAAAATCAGAACCGTGCTTGCGCTTATCCGCGGCAAGTCCGTTGAGGAGGCGGAGGCTATTCTGACCTACTGCAACAAGGGCGGAAGTCTTGAAGTTAAAAAGGTACTGTTGTCGGCGGCGGCTAATGCAGAGCACAACAACGGAATGGACAGGGGCGATTTGGTGGTTGCCGAGGCGTTTGCAAACGGCGGCCCGCATATGAAGAGAATGCAGCCCGTTTCCAAGGGACGCGGTCACGCTATTTTGAAGAGAACAAGCCACGTTACCGTCATTTTAGACGCAAAGAAGGTATAAGGAGAAAGAAATATGGGACAGAAAGTTAATCCTCACGGTTTAAGAGTCGGCGTTATTTCCGCCTGGGATACCCAGTGGTACGCAGACAAGAAAAATTTCTCCGCGTTTATCAAAGAAGATAACGACATACGTACCTTCCTTAAAAAGAAGTATTACGACGCGGCTATCAGCAAAATTACCATTATCCGCGCGGCAAACAAGGTTGAGGTAGGCATTTACACGGGCAGGCCCGGCGTGCTTATCGGCAAAGCCGGCTCGGAAATAGAAGTAATCAAAAAAGACCTTGCGAAGCTTACCAAGGGCAAGGGAATTGTTATCAACGTTAAAAAGGTTGATAAAATCGACCAGGACGCGCAGCTTGTTGCGGAGGCCGTTGCGGCTCAGCTTGAAAAGCGCGTATCCTACAGAAGGGCGGTTAAGCAGCAGATTTCCAAGGTTGCGAAAACCGGCATAAAGGGCGTTAAAATCACCGTCGGCGGAAGGCTTGACGGCAGAGAAATTGCGGGAAGCGAGAGCTATCACGAGGGCTCTATCCCTTTGCAGACTATCCGCGCGGATATAGATTACGGCTTTGCCGAGGCGCACACGACCTTCGGCGTGCTGGGCATTAAGTGCTGGATTTACAAGGGAGAGGTGCTTGACGCGGCTAAACGTCTGATTATTTCAGAGGGAGGCGAAGATTAATGTTAATCCCCAAGAGAGTTAAAAGAAGAATGCAGCACCGCGGGAAAATACGCGGCAAGGCGCAGAAGGGCAATAAAATCGCTTACGGCGAGTACGGACTTGTTGCTTTGGAGGGGGCGAGAATTACCTCTAACCAGATAGAAGCGGCGCGTATCGCGATGACGCGTTTTATTAAGCGCGGCGGTAAGGTTTGGATAGACATATTCCCCCACAAGCCCATAACCAAGCACCCCGCCGAGAGCCGTATGGGCTCCGGCAAGGGCTCGGTTGAGTACTGGGTGGCGATTGTTAAGCCCGGCAGAGTAATGTTTGAAATGGCGGGCGTGAGCGAGGAAGTTGCGCGCGAGGCGATGCGTCTTGCAAGCCATAAGCTTCCCGTTAAGTGCAAGTTCCTTGTGAAGGAACCCGAGCAAGTAGAAGAAGGCGGTGAAGCTAATGAAGGCTAAGGAAATAGTGAACCTGACCGATGAAGAGCTTTTGAAAAAGCTTCAGGAGCTGAAGAGCGAGCTGTTTAATCTGCGCTTCCGCCATGCGAGCGGTCAGCTTGAAAATCCCCTTGCTATCAACCTTGTTAAAAAGGACATTGCAAGAGTGAATACCGTAATCCGCGCAAGGCAGTTGAAGGCGTAAAGGAGCATAGCTATGGAAAACAGAACAACACTGAGAAAGGAAAGGGTTGGACTTGTGGTATCCGATAAAATGGATAAGACGGTGGTTGTTGCCGTAATTGAAAAGTCGAAGCATCCCCTTTACAAAAAGACCATAACCAAGACCACCCGCTTTAAGGCGCACGACGAAAACAACGAGTGCGGCGAGGGCGACAAGGTGAGAATAGTAGAGACCCGCAAGCTGTCCAAGGGGAAGAACTGGCGCGTGGCGGAGATTATCGAAAAAGCTAAGTAATCAAAGCGCGTATATGCGTCGCATAACCGTGTTGCGCTGCGGCAACCCTCAGTCATTTACGTTCAGTAAACTCCTTCGGGTTTTCCTCGCGCGCCTTGTTCTGCTCGCATCTCCGCACTTCGGATTGGTTAAGCTTAATAAGGTTTAAATCAATAAACATCGGCATGATTGTTGCCTTGCGCGCAAAGGAGAGCGGGGTTCTCCCCCTCGCTTATGTGCGCGCGGTGCAATCCTCTGCAAAATAAACTTGTTGAAAGTTCAAATTTAAGGAGAAATTTATGATTCAACCCCAAACAAGGCTCAAAGCCGCGGATAACAGCGGCGCTAAGGAGCTTATGTGCATTAAGGTTTTGGGCGGCTCGTTCAGAAAATTCGCGAACATCGGCGACGTTATCGTATGTTCGGTTAAGACGGCTGCTCCCGGCGGCGCGGTTAAGAAGGGCGAGGTTGTCAAGGCCGTAATCGTGCGCTCGACCAAAGGTATAAGACGCGACGACGGAACGCATATCACGTTTGACGACAACGCGGCGGTTATTATCAACGCAAACAAGGAGCCGCGCGGAACGCGTATCTTCGGACCGATTGCGAGAGAGCTTCGTGAAAAGAATTACATGAAGATTATTTCGCTTGCGCCCGAGGTGCTGTAATTAAAGGAGAATTGCTATGAACGTTAAATTGAATGATACGGTATTGGTTATCACCGGTAAATACGCGGGCAAGCAGGGCAAGGTTATTGCCACTTCTCCCAAAAGCGGCAAGGTTACCGTTGAAGGCGTGAATATTCACAAAAAGGCGCAGAAGGCAAGACGTGCGAACGAGGTTTCGCAGCTTGTGGACAGAGAGGCACCCGTGGACGTTTCCAACGTGATGGTTGTATGCTCTGCATGCGATAAGGCTATCAGGGTTAAGCACAGCTTAGTCGACGGCAAGAAGGTTAGAGTTTGCCCCAAGTGCGGCGCGACGCTGGATAAGGCGTACGCGGGCAAGGGCGCGAAGGCTGTTGTGAAGGAAGAACCCAAAAAGCGCGTAAGAAAGCGCGCGAAAAAGACGGATGAAACCGTTGAAACGACCGCCGAGACGCCGGCGGACGGAACGGCTGAGTAAGGAGGTGCGGTATGGCTACTAAGAAAACGGCAACGCAGGAAAAGGTATACAAGACCAGAGTGCTTGAAAATTATGACAAGGAAGTAAAGCCCGCCCTCGTAAAAAAATTCGGCTATAAGAACCCTATGCAGGTGCCTAAGCTTGTAAAGATTGTTATAAGCTCCGGTTTGGGCGACATTAAGGACAATGCAAAGTCCATTCAAATTGCGCAGAACGAATTGAAGATAATCACCGGACAGCAGCCCGTGCTCTGCAAGGCGAAAAAGTCGGTTGCGAACTTTAAGGTGCGCGAGGGAATGCCTATCGGCTTGAAGGTGACCCTTCGCGGCAAGATGATGTACGACTTCTACGATAAGTTTATATCCATTGCTTTGCCGAGAGTGCGCGACTTCCGCGGCGTGCCCGCAGACAGCTTCGACGGAAAGGGCAACTATTGCATGGGTATTAAGGAACAGCTTATATTCCCCGAAATTCAGTACGACCAAGTAGAGAAAATAAGGGGTATGGATATTTGCTTTGTGACTACGGCACAATCGGACGAAGAGGCGAGAGAGCTTTTAAGGGCGATGGGAATGCCCTTTAAAAGGTAAGGAGTGAGATATGGCAAAGAAAGCAATGATTAACAAGCAGCAAAAGCCTGCTAAATACTCGACCAGAGCTTATACGAGATGCTCGATTTGCGGCAGACCGCACTCGGTTTTGCGCAAGTACGGAGTTTGCCGTATATGCTTCAGAAACCTCGCTTACAAGGGACAGATTCCCGGCGTGAAAAAATCGAGTTGGTAAGAGAGGAGGACTAAGATAATGACAGACCCTATTGCAGATATGCTTACACGCGTACGCAACGCGCTCGCGGCAAATAAGGAGACGGTTGAGGTTCCCTCATCCAACATGAAGAAGGCCATAGCCGACATTATGCTCGCTGAGGGCTATGTTTCGGGCGTTTCGCACGAAGAGGACGGCTATAACGGCAAAATTGTTTTGACTTTGAAATACGTTGGCAAGAAAAAGCCCGTTATCAACGGACTGAAAAGAGTATCCAGACCCGGCCTCCGCGTTTATTCGGACGTGGAAACCATGCCCAGAGTTATGGACGGACTGGGAATAGCTATACTTTCCACCAACAAGGGTATTATGACGGACAGGCAGGCAAAGGACAGCAACGTTGGCGGCGAAGTGCTTTGCTACATCTGGTAAAGGAGGTAATTTAGATATGTCGACAGCAAAATTATCGAGAATAGGTAAATTACCCGTAGCTGTACCCGCGGGGGTTACGGTGAGCTTTGCAAACGGCTTGCTGACCGTAAAGGGACCCAAGGGCACGCTGACGCAGGAAATTAAGGGTAATATCAACGTTAAGCTCGAGGGAGCGGAGGCGTTGGTTGAAAAGACCGCGGAGAGCGCGGGAATAGACGCGAAGCACGGGCTTTACCGCGCGCTGCTGCACAATATGGTTGTTGGCGTTACCGACGGCTATAAAAAGACCTTGAAGGTTAACGGCGTAGGCTGGAAGGTTGCAAAGCAGGGCACCAAAATTGTGCTTAACGTAGGCTTTTCTCACCCCGTGGAATTTGTCGAGCCCGCAGGCATTAAATTCGAGTGCCCGAGCCAGAACGAGATTGTCGTTTCCGGCATAGACAAGGCGGTTGTCGGACAGGTTGCCGCGAATATCCGTAAAATAAGAGTTCCCGAGCCCTATCATGGCTATGGCATTGCGTATTCGGACGAGGTTATCGAGCGCAAGGAAGGCAAGACGGGAGGCAAGGGCAAGAAGTAATTCCGTACGCCGCATAGCGTAATGTGAAGAAACGCCGAAAATTTCGGTAGCTTGCTTTGTAAGGAGATATTATGATTAAGAAAATCGACAAAAACGAAGAACGTTTGAGAAGGCACGCCCGCGTACGCAGAAAAATAAGCGGCACCGCGGAGACCCCCAGAATGAGCGTTTTCCGCAGTCTTAAACACATTTACGTTCAGCTTATCGATGACGTCAAGGGCGTGACGCTTTGCTCGGCTTCTACCGAACAGAAGGACGTTGCCAAGGCGGTTGAAAAGCTGACCAAGACGGAGGCTGCCAAGGCTGTTGGCAAGGCCGTTGCGGAGAAGGCAGTAAAGCTTGGCATTGAGAGCGTGGTTTTCGACAGAGGCGGATACCTGTACACGGGACGCGTTCAGGCTTTGGCGGACGGCGCAAGAGAAGCCGGACTGAAATTCTAAGGAGCGTATTATGGAAGAGAAGAAAGACAGACCCGCAAGAAGGCAGGGTGACAGACGCAGACAAGAGGACGACGGGCTGATTAAAAAGCTTATACAGGTTAACCGCGTTTCCAAGACCGTTAAAGGCGGCAGAAACATGCGCTTTGCGGCGCTTGTGGTCGTCGGCGACGGCAAGGGCTCGGTAGGATACGGCATAGGCAAGTCCAAGGAAGTTCCCGAGGCTATCGAAAAGGCGAACGCTCAGGCTAAGAAGAACATGAGAAAGGTCGCTTTGCAGGGTACTTCTATTCCCCACACCGTTTTGGGCGTGTTTGGAAGGGGCTCGGTACTTATGATGCCCGCTGCGGAAGGTACCGGCGTTATTGCCGGCGGTCCCGTGCGTGCGGTTATGGAGGCTGCGGGCGTTAAGGACGTAAGAACCAAGTCGCACGGCACCTCTAACCCCATTAACTGCGTTAAGGCGGCCGTTTGCGGACTTTTCGATTTGAAGTCGCCCGAGGAAATTGCGGCGGCGCGCGGAAAGTCGGTTGAAGAGCTTAAAGCGTAATCGGAGGCAGAATTATGGTAAAAGTAACATTGGTTAGAAGCACCAACGGCGAAATTGCGTCCGTTAAGGCGACCGTTGCCGCTTTGGGGCTTAAAAAAATCCGTCAGTCGAAAATCTTTGAGGAAACGCCCGCAAATATGGGACAGATTAAAAAGGTTTCTCATCTGGTATCGGTTGAAAAGGTTTAATTTAAAACATTCAGAGGCTTTGCAGAGGCGGGTTTTGCCTTTGCGAAAACAGGAGCAATTATGAGAATAGATACTTTATCGCCCGCAGAGGGCGCAAGAAAGGAAGCAAGGCGCCTTGGCAGAGGTATTGGCTCGGGCTTGGGCAAGACCTCCGGTAAAGGACACAAGGGTCAGTGGGCGCGTTCGGGCGGCGGCGTACGTCCCGGCTTCGAGGGCGGTCAGATGCCCCTTGCAAGACGTATTCCCAAGCGCGGCTTCCATAACAAATGGGCAAAGAGCTATGTTATTATCAATCTGAGCCAGCTTGTAAACGTACCAGCGGGCACAGAGGTTGACCTTGGATACGTAAGACTTAACGGACTTGCAAAGGAAGTTAAGAACGCAGTCGGCTTGAAGGTGCTTGGCAACGGCGAGCTTAAGGCTGCGCTTACCGTTAAGGCTGTTAAATTCTCCGAGAGCGCTAAGGCGGCTATCGAGAAGGCGGGCGGCAAGGCGGTAGTTGAAGAATAAGTAAAAACTACCTGCGCGGGGCGACCCCCGCGATAAGGAGCAAACATGTTTGAAACAATAAAAAATTGTTTTAAGATTAAGGAAATAAGAAAGAAGATTTGGATTACCTTGGGTCTGCTGCTTATTTTCCGTCTGGGCTGCTATATACCCGTTCCCGGTATCGACCCCGGCACCTTCGGCGAGGCAATAAAAGAAAATTCGTTTTTGCAGCTGATGTCGTCCATTACCGGTGATTCGCTTTCGAACGCGACGCTTTTTGCGCTTGGTATAAGCCCGTACATCAACGCGTCTATTATTATTCAGCTTTTGACCGTAGGTATACCTGCTTTGGAAAGACTTTCCAAGCAGGGCGAGGACGGAAGAAAGAAGATTGCGCAGATTACGCGTTACGTTACCATTGCGCTTGCAATCGCGCAGGCGATAGGTATTATCGTTAACTTCGGTATTCAGGGCGATGCTTTGAGCCTTGAATTCTTCGGATATTTTGCCGATAACGCGTCTATGAGCATTATCAGCGAGACGGGCGCGAAGGTGCTGGCGGGAATTTTCCTTACGGTTGTTTACACGGCGGGCAGTATGCTTGTTATGTGGATAGGCGAAAGAATTACCGAGTACGGCGTGGCAAACGGAATTTCGCTTATAATCTTTTTGGGCATTATTTCTACCGCGGGGCTTACGATTGTGCGCTGCTTTACGCAGGCGTTCGGTCTGGGCGAGTTTGCGGGCAAGGCTGACCCTTCCGTTTTGTGGGAAGTTCTCGGCTTTGTGCTTTTGACGATTGTAGAGTTTGCGGCAATCGTAACGGTTGATTTGTCGGAAAGAAAGATACCCGTGCAGTACGCAAAGCAGGTTAAGGGCAGAAAAATGTACGGCGGTCAGTCGTCCGTTATTCCTATCAAGATTTCCGGCTCCGGCGTTATGCCTTTAATCTTCGCGTTTGCGATTATTTCCTTCCCGAACATGATAATAAGCATGTTCTGGCCCAACAGTGCGGCAAATACCAACATTACAAACTGGTTCTCGGGCTCGTCGCCCTACTGGTACGGACAGCTTATTTATATGGTTGTGCTGTGCCTGCTGATTTTTGCGTTTGCATTCTTCTATTCGTCGATGCAGTTCAACCCCGAGGACGTTTCAAAGACTATTCAGCAAAACGGCGGGTTTATACAGGGCATTCGCCCCGGTAAGCCGACCGCGCAGTATCTGAAGAGAATTAACAACAGAATTACGCTGTTCGGAGCTATTTATCTTTCGATTGTGGCGTTTATTCCTTCGATTTTGTCGATGGTGCTTACAAGTCTGAACGTAATTTCCAACGCATCGTTGCTGTCGGTATTCTCGACTACGGGTATTCTGATTGTCGTTTCGGTTGCGATGGAGCTTGACAAGCAGCTTGAGGCGCAGCTGATGATGAAGAATTATAAGGGCTTCTTAAAGTAATATGAACATTATTTTATTGGGTGCGCCCGGTGCGGGCAAGGGCACGCAAGCAAGCAAAATTGCTGAAAAATATAAGCTTTTGCATATTTCCACGGGAGATATTTTCCGCGCCAACATTAAGGGCGGCACGGAAATAGGCAAGCTTGCAAAGTCGTTTATAGACGCGGGCAAGCTTGTTCCCGATGAGGTGACGTGCGATATAGTCCGCGACAGACTGACGTGGGACGACGTTGAAGGCGGGTATATGCTGGACGGCTTCCCCCGAAATCTGTTTCAGGCGGAGGAGCTTGACAAATTCGCAAAAATCGACCTGTGCCTGAATATCGACGTTGACGAAAAGCTGTTGATGGACAGAATTTGCGGAAGGCGAGTTTGCGCGTGCGGGGAAAGCTATCATATTTCCACACTGAACGGCGCGACGACCTGCGCAAAGTGCGGCGGCGAGCTGTATCGGCGCGCGGACGATAACCCCGAAACGGTGAAGGCAAGGCTTGAAACCTATAATTTGCAGACGGCTCCGCTGATTGAGTATTACAAATCGCAGGGTAAGCTGAAATCCGTGACGAGCGGCGAGGGCAGTCCCGACGAGGTTTTTGCGCAGATTTGCAAAATTCTCGGGTAAAATGCATATATGCTTCGCATAGCGGTGGCGTGTTGCGGCGTTGTTTGGCTGAATGATTACAATAAAAAACGAACAAGAAATAGAATATATGCGCGAAAGCTGCCGCATTGTTAAGGAAACGCTTGATTTTGTAGGCAGAAACATTCGTGCGGGTATGACCACAAAACAGGTTGACGAGCTTGTTTACAAGTACATCACCTCGTGCGGGGCGTACCCCTCCGAGCTGGGCTACGAGGGCTATCCCGCGAGCTCGTGCGTGTCGGTCAACGAGGTGGTTGTGCACGGCATTCCCAACGACAGAGTGCTTGAGGACGGCGACATTGTAAGCGTTGACATAACCGCGGAGAAGAACGGCTTCCACGGCGACGCGTGCAGAACCTTTCTTATAGGGGAGGTTTCGGAGGAAAAAAAGAGGCTTGTAAGGGTGACCGAGGAGTGCTTTTTTAAGGCAATCGAGGGCTTGCAGGCGGGAGTTCCGCTCTATAATATAGGCAATGCGGTGCAAACCCATGCGGAGAGCAACGGCTATGGCGTGGTGCGCGCGCTGACGGGACACGGAATCGGGCACGAAATGCACGAGGACCCCGCGGTGCCGAACTACGGCAAGCGCGGTACGGGTATGCGGTTGCGCGCGGGAATGACAATCTGCATAGAGCCGATGATAACCATGGGCAGCTGGAAGGTTGTGCAGGACAGAAGCGACGGGTGGACGATTTCCACCGCGGACGGAAGCTGCGCGGCGCATTACGAGAACACCGTGCTTATAAAAGAGGACGGAGTGGAAATTTTAACGCTTTAACCTTATATAAGCGGCGCAAAGCGTTGATAAGCCGGCGGATTGCTTGCGTGTGGTTTTAGAATTTAAGTTATTATGAAAAATAAAACTCCCGCGGTGGGCGGAATTTGCGAAAGTCTGCAAGGCAGAGATAAAAACAGATTTTACATTATTTCCAAGGTCAATGCGGACGGCAGTGTTTTGGTAGTGGACGGCAATTTTAAAAAGCTGGCTGCGCCGAAAAAGAAAAATTTGAAGCATTTGCGGCTTTTGCCGGAGGCTGCCGAAATTATCGGCGAAAAGCTGATAAACGGCGACAAGGTTTTCGATTCCGAAGTGTACTCGGCGTTGAAGGCGTATAACTGCCCGCAAACGGCGGATATTGACGACAAGGATAAAAAATAAAAGCTTAAAACGCCGTAAGGCGGTTGGCGCAATGCGGTTAAGCGCGCTTGCGCGAAACATTTTAAAAGGAGATTATCATGAAAGTAAGACCCTCGGTTAAGCCTATGTGCGACAAGTGCAAGGTTATCAAAAGAAACGGCAAGGTTATGGTTATCTGCTCGAAGAACAAGAGCCATAAGCAGCGTCAGGGTTAAGGTGCGGTAATGTCAAAGGACGACGTTATAGAGACTGAGGGCAGGGTTATAGAATGCCTGCCCAACGCGAACTTTAAGGTAAAACTTGCCAACGGGCATGTTATTACGGCTTATATTTCGGGAAAGCTGCGCCTTAACTATATCAGAATTATAGAAGGCGACAACGTAAAGCTTGAAATAAGCCCGTATGATTTGACCAAGGGGAGAATTACCTGGCGCTCTAAGAACTGACGTTTTTCGTAAAAATCTCGGCAAGCCGTGCCTGCGATTTTTACGATTTGAGGGCTGCTCGCCCTCTTTGCGCAATTTTTAAGCGCCCACATATTATATAATTGCGCAAATTCACCTCTCTGAGGTTGCTGACCGCAACAAATTGGGTCTGCTTGCAAAAAGCGTGATTTTTGCGCGCAACGATAATTATTTTATAAATAATTAAGGTTTCAAAAACAATTCCGCGGCGATTTGCCGCCGACATTCCTTTAAAAAAGGCGGGCGGTCGAGGCGGTTGACATATTCAGATATACTTTATAAAACACATTTTAAAAATTTTTAACGGAGGAATTAAATCAAAATGGCTCGTATTGCCGGTGTAGATTTACCCAGAGAGAAGAGAGTTGAAATAGGACTCACCTATATCTACGGTATCGGTCTTAAAACCTCGCAGAAGATTCTTGCCGAGACAGGCGTTGACCCTGACACGAGAGTTAAGGACCTTGACGAACAGACCGTATCCAAATTAAGAGAATATATCGACCACAATCTGAGGGTTGAGGGCGAGCTTCGCACCGAGGTTTCGCTGAACATTAAAAGACTTATGGAAATTGGCAGCTATCGCGGCATCCGTCACAGAAAGGGTTTGCCCGTGCGCGGTCAGTCCACTAAAACCAACGCGAGGACAAGAAAGGGTCCCCGCCGCACGGTTGCAAAGAAGAAGGGCGCTAAGTAAGGAGGCAGAGTATGGCACAGCAACAGAAAAAGCAAACCGTATCAAGAAAACGCAGAGAGCTTAAAAAGGTTGACAGAGGTCAGGTGCATATTCAGTCTTCCTTCAACAATACCTTGGTTACCGTTACCGACGCGCACGGCAATGCTATAAGCTGGTCGTCGGCGGGCAGTCTGGGCTTTAAGGGGTCGAGAAAGGGTACCCCGTTTGCAGCTCAGCAGGCAACCGAGACGGCTGTTAAGGCCGCTAAGGAGCATGGGCTTCGTTCGGTTGAGGTTTATGTAAAGGGTCCCGGCGCGGGCAGAGAGTCGGCTATTCGTGCAATCGGCGCGTGCGACGTGGAAATCACTATGATTACCGACGTTTCGCCCGTTCCCCACAACGGCTGCAGACCCCCCAAGCGCCGCAGAGTATAAGGAGGTATAGAATATGGCAACTTACAGAGAAGCGAAATGCCGCCTTTGCAGAAGAGAGGGCGGAAAACTGTTTTTGAAGGGCGAAAAGTGCTACAACGGCAAGTGCCCGTTTGAGAAAAGACCCACTCCTCCCGGAGCGCACGGCTTAGGAAGAAAGAAGGTTTCGGAATACGGTCAGCAGCTGCGCGAGAAGCAGAAGGTCAAGAGAATTTACGGCGTTCAGGAGGGACAGTTCCGTTCCTACTACGAAAAGGCCGACAGAATGAAGGGTATTACCGGTGAAAACATGCTGTCGCTTTTGGAGCGCAGACTTGACAACGTTATTTTCCGTATGGGTATCGGCGTAAGCCGCGCGCAGGCAAGACAGCTTGTAAACCACGGTCATTTTGTAGTTAACGGCAAGAAGGTGAACGTGCCCTCCTATATAGTTAAGGTCGGCGACGTTGTTTCCGTAAAGGAAAACAAAACCTCTAATAAATATTTCGAGGCGGTTAAGGCAAACAAGGTAACCACGCCGAAGTGGCTTGAATTCGACCCCGAAAAATTGCAGGGAAAAATATTGGCGTTGCCCGTAAGAGAAGATATTGACAGTCAGATTTCCGAGCATATGATTGTCGAACTGTACTCCAAGTAATAATCGGAAAAAGGAGGAAGTTTCATGATTGAAATGGATATGCCCAAAATTCTGGCGGAAGAAAGCGAGGATATGTCCTATGCGAAAATTATCGTTGAACCGCTTGAAAAGGGCTTCGGTCTTACCATAGGCAACTGCCTTAGAAGAATACTGCTTTCGGCTTTGCCGGGGGCGGCGGCGCAGGGAATAAGATTTTTGGACGGCGGCGTAAAGCACGAGTTTTCGGCTGTGGCGGGCGTTAAAGAGGACGTTACCGAGATTATCCTTAACTTGAAGACGCTGGCGATTAAGACTGCCGTTACCGATAAGGACTATGTGAAGGTTGTTCATCTTTACAAGGTTGGACCCTGCGAGGTTAAGGCAAGGGATATTTGCGAGGACGCCGAAATAGAAATAATAAACGGCGACCAGCACATCTGCTACGTTGACGAGGGCGGCAAAATCGATATGGAGATTACCATAGGCCGCGGCAGGGGCTATAAGGGCGCTGACCACACCCGTACCGAGCTGCTGGACTATATTCCCATAGACAGCATTTACACGCCCGTGAAGAAGGTTAACTATGCGGTTGAGAATACCCGCGTGGGACAGAATACCGATTATGACAAGCTTACGCTGGAGGTTTGGACTAACGGCGCGTTCAGCGCTAAGGAAATAGTTTCTCTGGCAGCTAAAATTATGCAGGACCATATTTCGCTGTTCGTTGATTTGTCCGACACCATTAAGGGTATGGACATACTTGTAAAGAACGAGGACGACAAGCAGGCGAAGATACTTGCAATGGCAATTGAGGATATGGATTTATCCGTCCGCTCCTACAACTGCCTTAAACGCGCAAACATTCACACGGTGGAAGATTTGACAAGAAAGACCGAGGACGAAATGCTGAAGGTGAGAAACCTTGGCAGAAAGTCCTTGGACGAAGTAATTTTGAAGCTTCAGTCTTACGGACTTTCACTTGCAAAAAAGGAGGACTAAATTATGCCCGCTAAATTAGGAAGAACGGCAGAGCAGAGAGTAGCGCTTTTAAGAAATCAGGCGTCCGAGCTGCTTTGGTACGGCAAAATTACGACGACCAAAGCAAAGGCGAAGGAATTGCAGCCTTACGTTGAAAAAATTATAACCAAAGCTATTTCGGTTTACGATGACAACGTTGAGTTTGACATTAAAAAGACCGATAAAAAGGGCAAGGAAATAACCGTGAAGGGCGTTAAGGACAGCGCCAAAAAGCTTGCGGTGCGCCGTTACCTTATGGGTAAGCTGCGCGATTTGCAGGAGGTTAAGCCCTTTGCGGAAAAGAAGGCGGACTTTAAAAAGAGGACGGCGGACATTCAGCACCCGCTGATGGAAAAGCTTTTCAACGAAATCGCGCCCAAGTACGCACAGCGTGCGGAAGAGCTTGGACAGGGCGGCGGTTATACGAGGATTTACCTCCTTGGACAGCGTCGCGGCGACGGAGCCGAGGAAGCTATTATAGAATTGGTATAAAAAACCGAGAAATTAAACGCGTTTTTGCCGAGTTCAGGCAAAAACGCGTTTTTTACGGAAATTATAGAATTTTTACGTAGAAAATGCAATTGTTAATAAAAACAAATAAAAACTACGCTTTATATTGACATATTTATTGATTATGATATAATATATTTAATAAAAACTAAAGGAGATTTTGAAAATGGCAAACAAGAGCGATTACTTTGGCCTTAGCTACATTGTAAGCTTGATTCTGGCGATTATTCCCGTCACTTCCTGGATTTGCGGCGCAATTACCAGATTTACCGAAGGCAAAATTATTGCGGGAATTGTTCGTCTTATCGGACTTGGTTTCATTCTTTGGATAATTGACCTTATCCTTATGATTACCAGCAAGCACATTCTTCGTGTATTACCTTGCTAATCGAGGTTAAGACAGGCAAGCCCCTCTTTCGCGGTGCGGAAGAGGGGCTTTGCTATATATAGAATTATGCTTTGAAGTTAGGCTTTGACGTCGAGCACGAGCTTGTCGAAAACGTTGCCGTCGAAGTCCTTGAATTCGAAAACGCCGCCGTCGGGGTAGCTTTGGGTAAACAGGATATAGCTGTGCGGGCTGTTTTCCTTGGGCAATGACACCGAGCCGGGGTTTAAGTGGTAATAGCCGTTCTCTTTAACGTTGAGCGGGACGTGGGTGTGACCCGTGATATACACTGCGCCCTCGGGAAGGTACGGGGCGGGATAGTGGCCGTGGTCGAGATAGATAAATACGCTGTTGACGCATACGGACGGACTGCCGCGGCGACCCGTTTCGTAAGGCAGGTGCTTGCAATACATTTCGAAGGGCAGAACCATACGGTCGACCTCGCTGTCGCAGTTGCCGCACACGCATATAATTTTGTCCTTTATGCGGGTGAGCAGCTCTACAACCTTCATGGGCGCGTAGTCGTCCGGCAGAGGGTTGCGGGGGCCGTGGTACAGAATATCGCCGCAAAGCAGTAAAAGCTCTGCATTTTCGCGGTCGTAGGCGGAGAGAAGTTCGGCACACCATTTTGCCGAGCCGTGTAAGTCTGATGCGATTATAATTTTCATAAGCTAAGTATACCGCTTTGTCGGCGCGTTGTCAATTGTGTTGAGGAAAAGAGGGCGCGGCGGGCTTTTTTGGGAAAAGCCCGCCGCGTATTTTGCTTTAATCTTCAAGACCTAAAAGATAGTCGGATGTAGTGTCAAGCTCTGTTGCAAGGTTGACAAGAACGTCTATGCTCATTTTTGAGGTGCCTTTCTCGTATTGTGCGAGCGTGTTTTGCGCTATGCCGACTTTTTCTGCTAAATTTTTTTGCGAAATACCGAGGCTTTGACGTAATTCTTTTATTCTTGCACCTGTTTTCTTCATATCAAAATCTATCATACAGATATTTTATACCGTGACGGTTTAAAAATCTTGACTTATCTGTGCCACAGATATATAATAAAAAATATCTATATCACAGATGAAAAGAGGTGACGGAATGGAGAATATAAGGCAAATGCAGAGGGAGGCATTGGCGGCGTATGAAAGGCTTGAGGATATGCTTGACGAAAAGCAAAGACGCTTGTTGGAGGAGGTATTGGACAGACTGTTTGAGTTGGATGAGGGGATAAGAAAAATGGAGGTTAATGCAGATACCACCCCCCCTAGTCCCCCCGCCGAGGGCAGGGTGTAGAGCTGAGGGTTGGTCTGCCGTGGGCAGGGGGTGGAACTGGGACGCGGGGCTATATCAGGGGGGCAACGAGAGTTAAAAGCGTTCTTTTTAAGCGGCGGGGGAGGGTATTTTTTTTGTGTTCCAGCGGCTTTGAGAGGGCGAGGCACTCTTCAAAGTCATGCTCTGCCTCGGTTACGGTTGCGCCGTCGAGCATAACTCCGCACTCGAAATTGAAGTGGGAGGAGCGGTAGTCGAAGTTGTAGCTGCCTAAAAATACCTTGTCGTCGGCTATCAGACTTTTTGCGTGCATAAAGCCGGGGGTGTATTCGTAGAATTGCACGCCGTACGGGGAAAGCTCGTCGGCGTAGGTTTTGGTGATTGCAAACGCAAATTTTTTGTCGGGAATATGCGGGAGTATGACCTTTACGTCCACGCCGCGGCGGGCCGCCGTTTGGAGCGCGGAGCAGATTTTGCCGCTGACGCAGAAATACGGCGTGAAGATATGCACGCGCTGCGACGCGTTGTTGATTGCGTAAACGCACGCGTCCTCGTAAAAGCTTTTGGCGGGAGGGCTGTCGTAAAAGGGCAGACAGCGGTATTTTCCGTCGTCGGGGGCGGGCATTTCATGGCTGCCGTGCCAGACGGAGAGGAACATTCCCTCGAAAATTTTTGCCGCCGCGCCGTAGATTGCGACGCCGTTGTCCTTCCAGTGGCCGTAGGGGGAGGTGATATTTGCGTACTCGTCGGCGAGGTTGACGCCGCCCGTGAATGCGACCTTGCCGTCGACCGCGACGATTTTGCGGTGGTCGCGGATATTCAGCTTGGCGAGGGGGAGGGGGGTGATGCGGCGGAATACCTTGACCTCTGCACCCGCGTCCCTGAGGGCTTTGAGGTCGCGCTTTTTTATTTTGAACGCCGAGCCCAGACCGTCGACGATGATTTTGACCCGCGCGCCGTTGGCTGTGGCGCGTTTGACTGCCGAAAGAAGCGCGGAGAAGATATGCCCGCGGGAAATTATGAAAAATTCGATATACACGCTGTCCTTGGCGCCTTCGATTTCGCTTAGAACGCGCTTTAAAAATTCGGCGCCGCTTTTGAAGTAGACTGCGTGGTCGTAGCCGGCGGCGGAGGTGCCGCAGGCTGAGGCTGCCGCGCCCGCAAGGCCGCTTTCCGCAACGGCGTTGACCTTTAAGATGCCGCAGGGCTTCTTTTTTACGGTGGCAAGCATATATATCAGCGCGCCCGCGACGGGGAGGGCGGCGATTACGACGAACCACGCGCATTTTACCTCTGCCGCGCCCTTGCGCGAGAACAGCACCGCGGCGGAGGTTGCGGAGAGCAGCCAGACGAGCGCAATTACCGCGGCGAGCGGTAAAAAGGACGGGAGGTAGAAGCATAAAAAAATAATTGCGGCAATTTGTGCCGCAATTAACGCCATATATAAAAAGTTGAGTGAAAATATAAGCTTAGTGAAATTGCGCATTATGTAAAAGCTGCGCTGCCGTGTGCAGAGGGGGTGGTTGTTCCGTCGGAGGCGGGGGGTCAGAGCCGTGGCTGTTCCGTCGGAGGCAGTGGGTATGCGCCGTTCAGATTATCATTTTTAAAACGGTCATTTTGCCTTGTCTGGCAGAGCCCGTTAAGGGGGATTTTTCGTCAAGCAGCTCGGAAAGGTTGAAGTCGGTTAAGACCTCCTTTTCGATAAAGTCTAAATTGACGGCGTTGCGCATAAGCATATTTATGACTGCCTCGGTATACCCGTAGGCGTTGTTTACGCCGAAAACCTGCAAATTCCTTTCTATTACCGAGGAAACGTCGAGGGCGGGCGCGTTTGTGGACTGCACGCTTAAAACCAGAGATTTGCCGTCCGCGACAAGGCGGGGGGCAAGGGAAACCGGCAGGCGCGAGCCCGAGCAATACACTGCCGCATCGCAAAGACTGCCCGCGGTTGCGGTTTTTACGTTTTCGCGCAGGTCGTCGTCTGCGGAGAACGCATAATATATACCGCATTTTTTGGCTTTTTCGAGGTTGGCGGGGGAGTTGTCGATTACAATGGGCACTATCTTGTGATAGAGCAGAACCTGTGCTATTATGTTGCCCGAAAAGCCGCCGCCTATGACTGCGACCTTTTGACCCGCGGTAAGACGGAGCTTATCGTAGATATTTTGGGCAATGCCTATCGTTTCTATGCACAGCGCGTGGAAGTCGTCCACCGCGGCGGGGAGAGGCGCAACCTCGTTATATTCGCATACGACAAAATCGCGCATAAAGCCGTCGAAATCCTTGCCGGCGGCAAGCACTCCTCTGCATTCCTTTGCTTTTCCGCTTTTGCAGGGCAGACATTCGCCGCAGGCACGCGCGGGCTCGAGGTAGACCCTTGTGCCCTTTTCGATGCCGTAGCATTTTTCGCCCGCTTCGGTTACGATACCGACAGCTATACGGCCGAGGATGCGGGGGTAAGCCGTTTCCGTCAAGCCGTTGTAGAGCATTACGTCGTATTCCGTCAAAAGCAGGTGAGAAACCTTGACCTTAATTTGTGTGGGGGAGGTTATATTAACGCTCGCGGGTTGGTTTGCGAGGTTTTTTACCCCTTTTAAAATCCAGTTATCCATATCTGACTATTGCACATTATACGCTATCGCTTAAACTTTTGCAACTAAAATCGACGAAAATCTTTTATGCGCGAATTTTGGCAAATTCTTATAAAATTTTTATACGGGCGCTAAATTAATTGACTATGCCGTTTATTTTTATTATAATAGCGTAGTATTAGAAGAAATAAAGCGAGGTGAAAGCTATGAAGCCCGAAATACATCCCGACTATCACGAGGTTACCGTTGTTTGCGCGTGCGGCGCTACGTTCACTACGGGCACCACGAAAAAGGTGGAGACATTGAAGGTTGATATCTGCAACAAGTGTCATCCATTCTTTACCGGTAAGCAGAAGCTTGTTGATACAGGCGGCCGTGTAGACAAGTTCAAGAAAAGATACAATATTTAACACACAACGGCTCCAAAGAATATTTGGAGCTATTTGTTTTTTAAGCTTTACCTGCGGTCATAAGGAAATCAGACGGTTATAATGGCAAAAAAAGAAAAGAAAGAGAAAATTAAAAAGTCCGCAAAGGGCTGCACCTACATAGGCGGGCAGGCCGTTTTGGAAGGCGTTATGATGATGGGTAAAACCTGCATGGCGACCGCCGTGCGCGACCCCGACGGAGAGGTGCAGATTGAGGCGCAGAGGCTGAACAAAAGCGGCGCCGCAAAAACTGCGGGTAAAATTCCGTTTGTGAGGGGCGTGGTCAATTTATTTTCGTCATTGGTGCGCGGCACAAAAACGCTTATGCGCTCTGCTGCGGTTTACGGCGACGACGAGGAGGATGAGCCGGGAAAAATACAGAAATGGTTTGCGGAGAAGTTCAAGACGAGCCTGATGGACGTTTTGACGACCCTTTCCGTCTGCATAGGCGTTGTGCTGGCGGTTGCAATCTTCTTTTTGCTGCCGCGCTTTTTGGTAGGACTGATTTCTTCCTTACAGCTGAAGATTAACCCCGACCTGTTAGGCTCGCCTATGCTTATTGACGAGCACCACTGGGCGTATTATCTGCTGCTTGCAATAATTAAGCTGATTATATTTTTGGCGTATCTTGCCATTATTTTACTGTTGAAGGACATACGCAGGCTGTATATGTACCACGGCGCGGAGCACAAGACGATTAACGCGTACGAGCAGGGCGTAGAGCTTGTGCCCGAGAAGGTTAAGGACTGCTCTCGCATACATGACAGGTGCGGAACCTCGTTTTTGTTTATTGTGCTGATAATAAACATTGTGGTTATATCCGTTTTGAGCTGGGTTTTTTACGAGTATGTGTTTACTGCCATGCCCAGCAAAATTGCGAGGTTTTTTATAAACTTAGGGCTTGAAATAGTGCTTTTGCCGATGCTGGCGGGGGTGTCCTATGAGGTTTTGAAGCTGCTTGCGCGCTTTGATAACGGGTTTGTGCGGGCGCTGAAATTCCCCGGAATGCTGCTGCAAAAGTATTTGACCACGCGCGAGCCGGACGAGAAAATGCTTGAGGTTGCCATTGCCGCCTTTAACAAGGTTTTGGAAATGGACGCGGACGAGAACGTGAAGGAAACGGTGTTTGTGACGGGCGGAATACTTTCAAAAATGCTTGACGAAACCAAGAAGAGGTTTGCCTCCGCCGAAATAGACGAGAGCGACGCGGAATGGATTTTTTCGCTTGTAATGGGCATAAACCGCAGTGATTTGCTGAAAACGGAGAGGACGGTTAAGCCTTCCGAAAGTAAAAGAATTGCGGAAATTATAGAAAAACGGCTGACGGGCAGACCGCTTTGGTACATTATCGGCGACACCGAATTTTATGGGCTGAAAATAAAGTGCGACGAGAGAGCGCTTATTCCCCGACCCGAGACCGAATTGCTTGCCGATATTGCGATAAAGAGCATTGAGGACGGCGACAAGGTGCTGGATATGTGCACGGGCACGGGGTGCGTTGCAATTGCCATTGCGAAGGAATGCAAGGGAAGGCACGTCAGCGTGACGGCGGCGGACGTTTCCGACGCGGCGATTATGCTTGCAAAGGAGAATGCGAACTACAACAGCGCGGACGTGACGTTTGTGGTGAGCGATTTGTTCAATAACATTCACGGCAGATACAACATTATCGTTTGCAACCCGCCGTATATAAAGAGCGGGGATATACCCTATTTGCAGAGGGAGGTGCGCGAATACGAGCCGCGCATTGCGCTTGACGGCGGCGACGACGGGCTGGAATTTTACCGACTGCTTGCGAAGTACGTAAGAAATTATCTGACCCGCGACGGAATGCTGATTGTGGAGTGCGGAGAGGGACAGTCGGACGCGATTTTGAAGATTTTTCCCAAGCGCGACTACGCGATTGTTTTAAAGGATTTGTTCGGCGTGGAGAGGTTTGTAAAGATTGTTTTTTAAGACGGGCTTTGCAAGGGGTTTGAGTTTTGAACGTGTATTATGACCGATAAAATGATTGCAAAATTGAAGGATATTTACGCGAGGTATGAGGAACTGTCGCAAAAAATGAGCGACCCCGCGGTTATATCTGACACTGCCGAATGGACGAAAACAGCGAAGGCGCAGGCAGAAATTGCGGAAACAGCGCAAAAGTATGCGGAATACACCGAGGCAGAGCGGCGGCTGAACGACGCGGCGGAGGCGGAAAAGACGGAAAGCGACCCCGAAATGAAGGAGCTTTTGCAGGAGGAAATTTCAGTCTGCAAGCAAAGGCTTGAGGAAATTTTGGAGGAGCTGAAAATTCTGCTTTTGCCAAAGGACAAAAACGACGACAGAAGCTGCATTGTGGAAATACGCGGCGGCGCGGGCGGCGAGGAGGCGGCGCTGTTCGCTTACGAGCTGTACAGAATGTACTTAAATTACTGCGAGCACCACCGTTTGAAATGCGAGGTTGTTGACATTAACGAAACCGAGCTGGGCGGAATTAAAGAGGTTGTTTTTAACGTAACGGGAAAAAACGCGTATAAGCAATTGAAGTTCGAGAGCGGCGTTCACCGCGTGCAGCGCGTGCCCGAAACGGAATCGCAGGGCAGGGTGCATACCTCGACGGCGACGGTGGCGGTATTGCCCGAGGCCGAGGACGTTGAGGTGGAAATACGCGACGAGGATATTCGTCTGGACGTTTACCGCTCCTCGGGTGCGGGCGGACAGAAGGTAAACAAGACCGAAACGGCGATAAGGATAACGCACTTCCCCACGGGGATAGTGGTGACCTGTCAGGACGAGCGCAGTCAGCTGAAAAACAAGGACAAGGCTTTTAAGGTATTGCGGTCGAGGCTGTACGATTATTACAACACGCAGAACCGCTCTGCTTACGACGAGCACAGAAAGTCGCTTGTGGGGACGGGCGACAGAAGCGAGAGGATACGCACCTATAACTTTCCGCAGGGGCGCGTGACCGACCACAGAATAGGACTTTCTATATACTCGCTGGACGCGTTTATTATGGGCGACATAGAGAGTATGGTAGAGGCGCTTGCCGTTGCCGACAGAGAGGCGAGGCTTGCGGGCGAGGAGTGAGGATAAAATTATATAAGGCGCGGCGCGCGGGTTGTTTGACCCGCGCGCCGCTTGATTTTGAATTATTCGTATATTTTTGCGCCTGTTTCGTCCTCTAAGCCTAAAAGGTAGTCGGCGGACACCTTGAAATATTTTGAAATTGTAATTAATGCCAAAGCACCCGGAATTCTTTCGCCTGCTTCCCAGAACGCTATTGCGGCTTGACTTATTCCGATTTCTTTTGAAAGCTGTGACTGAGATAGACCTTTGTCTTTTCTTAGTTCTGCTATACGTTTTGCAAATATTTCCATATAAAAATTTAAACACACTTGTTATTGAAATAGTTGACTTATAACAGCTGTTATGGATATAATATAACAAAAAACAGAAGAAGGTGAAATATGCAGAGGGCGGCTTTGTGGGCATATGAGAGGTTTGTTGAAACGCTTGACGAGGAGCAAATGAAAATGTTTGAGGAGGTGTTGGATTTGATGTTTGAGCTGGACGGAGAGCTTGGGAAGGCGGAGCAGGAGGAGAGAAAGCGGTTGACAATTTAGCCGCAAGACCGTATAATTGCGGTATGGAAGAAATTAAGAAGAAAATCGGCGGTGAAGGCGGGGGAAATACGCTTAACTGCGGCATATGCGGGGGGCAAAATTCGGCTTCCGCAGAGAACATTGCCGAAAGAGCGGAGGAGAGTATCCGCAAAAGGTTCCGCAAAAAGCTGTTTTCGCGCTTTGCGAAGGCGATTGTCGATTATGATTTGATTAAGGCGGGCGATAAAATTGCCGTGTGCATGTCCGGCGGAAAGGACTCGTTTGCGATGGCGAAGCTTTTTCAGGAATTGAAGAGGCACAATAAGCTGCCGTTCGAGCTTGTTTTTTTGGTAATGGACCCCGGATATAGCGCGGTTAACAGCGAAATTATAGAAAATAACGCGCGGGCGCTGGATATTCCCATAACCGTTTTCAAGACGGATATTTTCGAGAGCGTGGTGAGCATCGAGAAGTCGCCGTGCTATCTTTGCGCGAGAATGCGTAGGGGGCATTTGTATCATGCGGCGAAGGATTTGGGGTGCAATAAAATTGCGCTGGGGCACCACTACGACGACGTTATTGAAACTATTTTGATGGGTATGCTGTACGGCGGGCAGGTGCAGACGATGATGCCCAAATTGAAGTCGGCGAACTTCGAGGGAATGGAGCTTATACGGCCGATGTATCTTGTGCGCGAGGAGCACATTTTGCAGTGGCGGGACGCGAACGGGCTGAAATTTATTCAGTGCGCCTGCAAATTCACCGAAAGGACTGCGAAAAACTGCTCTGACACGGGCAAGAGATTGAAGGTTAAGCAATTGATTAGGAGGTTAGAGGCGGAGGACAGCGGTATTGAGCAGAATATTTTCCGCTCGGTGGAGAACGTGAGCCTTGCAAACGTTATCGAGTACAAGGACAAGCGGGGCGTGCGGCACCGCTTTGACGAGGATTATTGAGGAATTTTGCTGTTTTGCGGGGTTTTTGCGTGCGTGCGGGGCTGATTTCGGCAAAAATGGCAATAAAACATTTGACAATTTGAAAAAGCTTTGATAAAATAGCTTTTGCGCGTTTACTATGGACAACTATGCTGACGCGCAAGGGCTGTTTTCTATTATATATATGGAAAAGAGCCGTAAGGCTTTTATTTTGTTAATCCCCCGACCGCTTTAAGGGTATGCGGCTGAGGTGATATATTCCGAAAATTTCAAGGAGGTAATGCTAATGCCCACTATTAATCAGCTTATCAGACACGGCAGAGAGAAGCAGGTGTATAAGAGCAAGTCGCCCATTCTGGACAACTGTCCTCAGAAGCGCGGCGTTTGCCTTTCGGTTACGACCACTACGCCCAAAAAGCCTAACTCGGCTATAAGAAAGATTGCAAGAGTGCGCCTTACCAACAAGCAGGAGGGTACCGTTTATATCCCCGGCGAAGGACACAATTTGCAGGAGCACTCTTCCGTGCTTATCCGCGGCGGACGTGTTAAGGATTTGCCCGGCGTTCGTTATCATATTATCCGCGGTGCGCTGGATACCGCAGGCGTTTCCAAGCGTATGCAGGCAAGAAGCCGCTACGGCGCGAAAAAGCCCAAAAAGTAATTTTTTAACGGCTTAACGATTTTATTTAAACACACTGCTTGATTTCGGAGTATGTACCCTTGACCGAGAGAAAAGTAGGCAGTATTTGCAAGGCACGGCCTTGCAGAGAAGGTTTGCTACTTCGTTTAAATGTAAGGCTCCCGAAAATCGTAACGAAGCGAGATTTTTGGGAAGAGGAGCCGCTGCGGAGCGAAATACAATTTGCGTTTAACGCGAATTGCTGGAAGCGGAGCAGACGGCGACGAGGCAAGCAATAGCTTATTTAAGGTTAAACCCTTAAACCGCAGAAATTTGATTTTTTGCGAAAACGAAATTTAATGGAGGATTAGAATTATGCCCAGAAGAGGCGGCGTTCCCAAGAGGGACGTATTACCCGACCCCGTGTATAACTCGAAGGTGGTAACAAAGCTTATCAACCAGATTATGTACGACGGCAAGCGCGGAACGGCACAGAACATCGTTTACGGCGCGTTTGATATTATGAGCAACAAGCTTGGCAAGGACGCAATGGAAATCTTCGAGCAGGCTATGAACAACATCATGCCCGTTTTGGAGGTTAAGGCAAGGAGAGTAGGCGGCGCAAACTATCAGGTGCCCATCGAAATCAGACCCGAAAGGCGTCAGACGCTGGCTATACGCTGGCTGGTTATTGCAACCCGCAAGAGAAGCGAGCGCGAAACCGCACAGAAGCTTGCGGCGGAGCTTATGGACGCTTTCAATAACACCGGCGGCGCGGTTAAGAAGAAGGAAGATACGCACAGAATGGCCGAGGCCAACAAGGCGTTTGCTCACTTCAGATACTGATAACCGAGCGCAGGAGAATAAGATTATGGCAAGAGATTACGATTTATTGCATACGAGAAATATCGGTATTATGGCGCATATCGACGCGGGTAAGACCACGACGACCGAGCGCATTCTGTATTACACCGGTATTAACCATAAGATAGGCGAAACACACGACGGTTCGGCTACCATGGACTGGATGGTTCAGGAGCAGGAGCGCGGTATTACCATTACTTCCGCGGCTACGACCTGCCACTGGACAAGAACGGGTCAGACAAAAAAGGACGAGTGCCGTATTAACATTATCGACACTCCGGGACACGTTGACTTTACCGTTGAGGTAGAGCGCTCTCTGCGCGTGCTTGACGGCGCGGTTGCGACCTTCTGCGCGAAGGGCGGCGTTGAACCGCAGTCCGAGACGGTTTGGCGTCAGGCGGACAAGTATAAGGTACCCCGCATTGCGTACGTCAACAAAATGGATATTAACGGCGCAAACTTCCCCCGCGCCGTGCAGATGATGAAAGAAAGGCTTTCGGCTAACCCCGTGCCTATCGAGCTGCCTATCGGTAAGGAGGACACCTTCCGCGGAATTGTTGACCTTATTGAAATGAACGCCGAAATTTACGACAGCGACGACGGCAAGCAGTACCACACGGACGCGATACCCGCGGATATGGTGGCTGAGGCCGAAGAGGCGCACATGGCCGTTATGGAGGCCGCTGCGGAGGGCGACGACGCGCTTATGGAGAAGTTCCTCGAAACTATGGAGCTTACTCCCGAGGAAATACGCATAGGCTTGCGCAAGGCGACTATCGGCATGAAGTGCACGCCCGTTTTGTGCGGTTCCTCCTACAAAAACAAGGGCGTACAGATGCTGTTGGACGCGGTTATCGACTTTTTGCCCTCGCCCGTGGACGTTGCGCACGTTAAGGGCGTTAACCCCGACACAGGCGCGGAGGAGGAGAGAAAAACCTCCGATGAGGAGCCGTTTGCGGGACTTGCATTCAAAATTGCGACCGACCCGTTTGTAGGGCGTTTGGCGTATTTCAGAGCATATTCGGGCGTTCTGGACGCGGGCTCGTACGTTTATAACTCCACTAAGGGTAAAAAGGAGCGCGTGGGACGTCTTGTACAGATGCACGCGAACACCCGTATGGAAATTCCCAAGATTTACTCGGGCGATATTTGCGCGATTGTAGGCTTGAAGGACACGACCACCGGCGACACGCTCTGCGACGAGAAGCACCCCATTGTGCTTGAGCAGATGACCTTCTCCGACCCCGTTATTCAGCTTTCAATCGAGCCGAAAACAAAGGCGGGTCAGGAAAAAATGACCTTGGCGCTGATTAAGCTTGCCGAAGAGGACCCCACCTTTAAGACCTACACCGACCAGGAGACCGGTCAGACCATTATTGCGGGCATGGGCGAGCTGCACCTTGACATTATCGTTGACAGACTTTTGCGCGAGTTTAAGGTTGAGGCGAACGTAGGCGCGCCGCAGGTTGCGTACCGCGAGACCATTCGTCAGGCGGTTGACTGCGAGGGTATGTACAAGCGTCAGTCCGGCGGTAAGGGACAGTACGGTCACTGCAAGCTGCACATGCTGCCCGGCGAACCCGGCAGCGGATATGTTTTCGAGGATTTGACGGTAGGCGGCTCTATTCCCAAGGAATATATACCCGCTATTGACAAGGGTATCCGCGGTGCGGCTAAAAACGGCTTCCTTGCGGGCTATGAGGTTGTGGACTTCAAAATTCAGGTTTACGACGGAAGCTATCACGAGGTAGACTCCTCGGAAATGGCGTTCCAGATTGCGGGCTCGATGGGCTTTAAGGACGGTATGGCTAAGGCGAAGGCCGTTCTGCTCGAACCCATTATGAAGGTTGAGGTTATCACTCCCGACGATTACTTCGGCGATATTATGGGCAACGTAACCGCACGCCGCGGTACGATTGTTTCCACGGACGACAGAGCGGGCGCGAAGGTTGTAGATGCAGAGGTTCCCCTTTCGGAGATGTTCGGCTATGCGACCGATTTACGTTCTCGCACGCAGGGCCGCGGACAGTTCACCATGCAGTTTGACCACTATGCGGAAGTGCCCAAGAGCGTTGCCGACAAGGTTATAGGCGACAGAGCTAAGCGCAACGGCTGAGGCGGCTGCGGGTAAGCAAAATTTTTCAAAAAATGTGCGTTTTTATTTGTGTTTTCGATAATTTTAATATATAATATCGTTGACGCAAGAAAGGCGCTAAATTGCAGCAATAATGATAGATAGCTGCGACGCCGTAAGGCGGAAGTTATCATTTTATATTATATCTTTAAAAGGAGAAACAAAAATGGCAAAGGCTAAGTACGACAACAGCAAGCCCCACGTTAACATCGGCACAATCGGCCACGTTGACCACGGCAAGACCACTCTGACCGCAGCTATCACTATGGTAATGGCGTGCAAGGGTCAGGCAGCAAAGATGAAATACGACGAGATTGACAAGGCGCCCGAGGAGAAGGCGCGCGGTATAACAATTAACACCGCTCACGTTGAGTACCAGACAGAAAAGCGCCACTATGCGCACGTTGACTGCCCGGGACACGCGGACTACGTCAAGAACATGATTACCGGCGCGGCTCAGATGGACGGCGCTATCCTCGTTGTTGCAGCGACCGACGGTCCTATGCCCCAGACCAGAGAGCACATTCTGCTTTCCCGTCAGGTAGGCGTTCCTTACATCGTTGTATTCCTTAACAAGTGCGACCAGATGGACGACCCCGAGCTGTTGGAGCTGGTTGAAATGGAAATTACCGACACCCTCGAGGGACAGGGCTTTAAGGATTGCCCTATTGTCAGAGGCTCGGCTTTGAAGGCTTTGGAGAAGGCTTCCTCGGGCGCGCCCGACGCAGAGGTGCTTGCGGCACCCGAATGCCAGTGCATTCTTAAGCTGATGGATACCATTGACAGCTATATACCCACTCCCGAAAGAGATACGGCGAAGCCCTTCCTGCTTCCCGTTGAGGACGTATTCACCATTTCCGGACGCGGCACGGTTGCAACCGGAAGAGTAGAGAGAGGTACGGCGCACGTCGGCGACCCTGCGGAAATCGTAGGACTTATCGAGAAGCCCGTTTCCACGACTATTACCGGTCTTGAAATGTTCCACAAGAGCGTTGACGAGGCTATTGCAGGCTTTAACGTAGGCGCACTGCTCCGCGGCATCGACAGAAAGGGTATCGAAAAGGGACAGGTTCTTGCTAAACCCGGCACCGTTAAAACCGCTACTAAGTTCACCGCTCAGGTTTACGTTCTTAAGGCAGACGAAGGCGGCCGTCATACGCCGTTCTTCAACCACTACCGCCCTCAGTTCTTCATCAGAACGACTGACGTTACGGGTTCTATCGAGCTTCCCGCAGGCGTAGAAATGGTTATGCCCGGCGATAACGTAGAAATTTCCGTAGAGCTTATTAAGCCCGTTGCAGTTGAAGAGAAGCTGCGTTTTGCTATCCGCGAGGGCGGCAGAACGGTTGGCTCCGGTACGATTGTAAAGGTTCTTTAATTTAAAAATTTAAATAGATTAATTCGAAGCAAAAAGCCCGCACCGTTATGGTGCGGGTTGCATTTTTTTGCGGGGAGTTGGGTGAGGAGTGCTGTAAAAAGAAAGCCGCCCGCGCTTAGGGATAAGCGCGGGCGGGTATTTTTATTTAAAAATATCTTCGTATTCTATATTGAGTATTTGTTTTATGAGAATGATTTCATCGGGATAAAGGTGCCGTTGTCCAACTTCGATTTTGGCGACAGCGCTACGGGTAATATCGCAACCGCAAAGCTGCAACTTTGCCGCCAGCCCGTCTTGCGTTATGCCCGCTTTTTCTCTCAGATACTTTATATTTTTGCCTATACGTTTTTCAATTTCTGTATTCATAATAAATGATTTGCACCTAATTCAGCGCAAACGCTTGACTTTATTATAAGTATAAATATAATTATTTTTGCACCTATATAAGCACAAAATAAAAAAGCATGAGGAAAAATATGCAAAAGAAAAATTTAGACGATAAACTTATTGCGGAAATAATTGAGAAAGTAGAGACAAGCTACAAAAAAGATTTAATTTATAAATATATATCAGATGTATCGGAAAACTGCGCAAAGCTTTGCGCTATGGGTGAAAATTTAAGAGTTTTGAACACAGTTAAGCTAATGATAGATAATTTGATAAATGAATTTGATTTATAGCGGCGTAAATATAATGCCGCCCGCGCTTAGGGATAAGCGCGGGCGGCAGTTTTTTATTTATCAAAATTATAAATTTTCGAAATATTTGCAGTATTCCTTTAAGGTGCAGTTAAGGCAATCCGGCTTTTGCGAGTGGCAGACCCTTCTGCCGTGCCAGATAAGAAAATGGTGGGACTTTGACCACATATTTTGGGGGATTGCCGCGCGTAAGCCCTCTTCAACCTTGGCGGGGGTTTTACCCTCGGCAATTCCTAAGCGGTTGGAAACGCGGAAAACGTGGGTATCCACGGCGATGGCGTCGCCGCCGAAGGCGACTGCGTAGACCACGTTGGCGGTTTTTTGACCCACGCCAGCGAGGGTTTTAAGCTCTTCGAGGGTTGAGGGGACTTCACCGCCGAATTTTGCGAGGATGTCCGCGGACGCCGAAAGTATGTGCGCCGCCTTGTTGTGATAGAAACCGCATGAAAAGATGTATTTTTCAAGCTGTTCGGGCGAGAGCGTGAGCATTGCCTGAGGGGTGTTGTATTTTTCGAACAGCACCCGCGTGACCTTGTTTACCCGCTCGTCCGTGCATTGCGCGGATAAGATTACCGCGACGAGCAGCTCGTACGGGGAGCTGTATTCCAGCGCGGGCCTTGCGTCGGGGTACAGCGCTTCGAATTCCTGCAACAGCTTTTGTATGTCCTTTTTCATAGCCCGATTTTAGCATATCGCGCAAAAAAAATCAAGCGGGGAAGCGGGCTTACATACGGACGACGTAAATTCGGCCGTACAGATTCTGCATTGTGTAAAAGCCGTAAAATGCGGAATAGCGCGCCGAGATAATCAGCGTGCGGGCGCGCGGAAGAAGGTTTTGGGGAATTTTTACCGACAGTCCGCAGCCGACGTTCGCCTCCTTGGGAGTGTTGACAAGGCTTGTCGGAATTCCGAAATTTTTCAGTCTGGTATTGCAGTCTGCCGCTTGCGAACGGGAGCGGAAGACCGCCAGTATTTCAGTCATAATTTTGTCCTCTTGTAATAAACATATATAAAGCGCATAAGGTCCGTGGTGCGGCAGGCGTTTTATATACCATTTTATGTTTTTGCGGTAAATTGTGATATAGCCGTGCGGCTGAATTTTCGCAGGTTGAATTGACGGAGTGGATAAATTGACGGGAGGAGCTTTATGATATATTTCGATAATGCGGCGACGGGCGGCTTTAAGCCCGATTGCGTGGTTTCGGCGGCGACTGCCGCGTTGAAGACGGGTGCAAACCCCGGAAGAAGCGGGCACAGGCTTTCTATCGCGTGTCTTGAACGAGTGTATACCGTGCGCAGAACGCTGTGCGAGTTCTTCGGCGGATACAGCTATGACAGGGTTATTTTTACCAAAAATTGCACCGAGGCGCTGAATTGCGCTATTTTGGGCACGCTTAAAGAGGGGGACGAGGTTGTTACCACGGTTGCCGAGCATAATTCGGTGTTGCGACCGTTGGAATTCTTGAAGGCGAGGGGGGTAAGCGTTGAATACGCGCCGCTGAATGCCGAGGGAGAGCTTGACGCGGAGGCGTTCGGGCGGCTGGTTACGCATAAAACGAGGGCGGCGGTGGTTACGCTGGCTTCCAATGTGACGGGAACCGCGCCCGATATTTTAAAGATTAAAGAGCATTTGCCCGAGGGGTGTCTGCTGATTTGCGACGGCGCGCAGGCGTGCGGGCACACAGGAATAGACATGAAGTCTGCGGGCATTGACGCGCTTGCCGTTGCGGGGCATAAGGGAATGCTTGGCTTGCAGGGCAGCGGGGCGTTGCTGTTTTCCGAAAGAATGAACCCCGCGCCCGTGCTTTTCGGCGGGACGGGGAGCGAGAGCAATAATCTGAATATGCCCGATTTTTATCCCGACCGACTTGAAAGCGGGACGCTGAATTACCCCGCGATTGTCGCTTTGGGCGAGGGGGCAATTTATTTAAAGGAAAATATGCCCGCGGACGCGCAGAAGGTTATAGCTATGACGGGCTTCCTCTGCGAAAAATTGCAGGGCGTTCACGGGGTGAAGCTGTATTCGAAGCCCAACCCTTACGGCATTGTGTCGTTTGCTTTGCTGAACAACCAGTCGGAATTTGCCGCTTACACGCTGTCGGAGGAGTACGGAATTTGCGTGCGCGGAGGGCTGCACTGCGCGCCGCTTATGCATAAGGCGCTTGGCAGCGACGGGCTTGTGCGGGCGTCGGTTTCGGCATTCAATACAATGAATGAGTGCGGCGCGCTTGTCGAAGCAGTGGAGCGCATGTGCGGGGCTCAGCACTCGGATATGTAGCGGGAGAGAGAGTAGGTTATATCTCTGTCGGCAATTCCTCCGATGGGTTTTAGGGGGAATGCGATTGCATCGTCCGCCGCGTCTGCGGGGGTGTTGGCTGCCGTTTTGGCTGCGGGGGCTTGATTGCCTCCGCCGAAAATGCTGCCCGAAGCGTTTGCACCCGTGAGCTCGGATACGGCTGTGAGCATGGCGGATATTTCCTCGGCGCTTTTTATCGCTTCGCGAATTTGCTCGCCGCCAAGACTTTCAAGCACGGGCTTGACTTCGGTAAGAAGCTTTTGCGAGCCGCTTTTACTGCCGTACAGCAGAAGGGCAAGAATAATAAGAAGTTGCATAAAAAAATCCTTTTGCATATTTTGATAATATCATTATATGCGGAGATTTAAATGAAAGATTTTAAAAGCTATTCAAACGAACAGCCGAACAACTCTCAAAATACTTCGGGCGGCGCGGGCAACGCGAACGGTGCAACTCCGCCCGAGGTGAACAACACCGTGGAGCTTGCGAAGCTTTTGACAAAGGCGATGAGCGGGAAGAACGAGGGGCAGATTTTGCAGACGATTATTGCCGAGGCGGAGCGCGGCAAGCGGGAGGGCACGCTGACAAACGCGGATTTGGATAATTTTTATAACGTTTTGTCGCCCATGCTTGACGGCTTTAAAAGGAGGAAGCTGCGCGAGGTGATTATACGTCTTAAAAATATCTGATTTCGGCGTGCTGTTAAATATAGCTGAAAATCGGGTATTGCAATTGCGGCGGGGATATGGTACAATTAGGCTATGAAAATCGGAATTTCCACCGCTTGCTTTTATCCCGAGCTTGAAACGGAGGCTGCGGCAAGGACAATTAAACTATCGGGCGCGGCGTGCGCGGAGGTGCTTTTAAATACCTTTTACGAATACCGTCCCGAGTTTGCCAAGGCGATTGCCCCCGATATATGCGGGCTTGAGGTTAATTCCGTACGGGTGCGGGCAGAGAGCTTCGAGGGGCAGCTGTTTGCGCCGTCGAGAAGGGTGCGCGGCGACGGGCTTTACTGGCTTGACCAGATTATGCGTTCCGCCCGACTTTTGGGGGCGGAGAATTATACCTTTTGCGGCGCGGGATATAGTGAAAAGCTTGATTGTACCGAGGATTTTGATTGTTTGTCGGGGTATATTCGGGGGGTAATCGAGTTTTGCGCGAGGTACGGCGTTAATTTGCGGCTTGTAAACTCGTGCGGGGGCGTGTATCGCCGTCCGTATATTTTCGGCGAGCTGAAAAAGCGTTGCCCGCAGCTGACGGGGGTGCTGGATTTGGCGGCGGCGAGGAGGTCGGGCTATCCCTATACTATGTATTTAAAGGATATGGAGGGGGCAATTTCGCAGGTTAATATTACGGTTGAGGATTTGAAGGCTAATGCGGAGCTTTTTAAACGCCTTAACGGCATCGGCTTTGACGGGGCGGTTATTATAGACGCCGAAAGGTGCGCCGATGCTTCGGACCTTAAACGCTTGACGGAATTTTTAAGGGATATAGCGGATTAGGTTAAATAATATATATTGTTATATAGGAACGGACAGCGCCTGCAAAATTTATGGTTTAAATTTTGCAGGCGCTGAAGTTTAGGAAATTTTCTGAAAAAATTTA
>Ga0137308_100037_pt1 | contig 211021 bp, 190 predicted proteins | sample Inofrocosms_June_FD_97181 | JGI IMG/M metagenome (GOLD analysis project Ga0137308, IMG submission 97181) | Mouse cecal microbial communities from Vienna, Austria - N-Acetylneuraminic and N-Acetylglucosamine D2O microcosms_June | ecosystem: Host-associated > Mammals > Digestive system > Large... | reverse complement strand
ATGACTTTACGGAGTTCACGGATGATCTGGTTTAACTGGCTGAGCGTATCTCCATCCATGCGGTTAAAAAAGCGTGACAGGGTAGGCTGGGATGCCAGGGCATTCTTCTCTAAAATAACTGTCATAACAGGTTCGTTTGTCAGTTCGTCTGCACAGCCATCCTCAAAGTAGGAACTGATAATCTGGTAAATTACCTGCATCAGATTCGTATCATCCTTATGGATGCGGAACCATGCGGTATCATTGGTTTTGAACATACGATTAACGAGCCTGACCGCTCCAATCTTAAACAGGAACTCTTTGAACAGGAGAAGTCCTGCATCGGAGGATAAATCGCCTCCGTCAAAATTAATTTTAATTTGGCTATTGCTTTCTAAGCTTATGGTGTTTAATATATCCATATAAAGACCCTTTCTTTGGTTTTGATTTGGATTGGACACCTAAATTTTACCATAGATAGAGGTCTTTTTCTATTCACTAAATAAGTGAAAGGCAATATTCAATTAAAATACAGTAACTATGCGGGGTTCAGCAGTTAATGCTGTTATTCCGTGAATAATTCAGGCTTAATTTTATCCCCGTCTTTATAAAGCCCCTTCTATTAAACAGAAAATCTGTCTGTTTTGCTAACTATGCTTTTAATTACTTAATTCAGTCCACTTTTATTTAGTATTCTATCTATTTCATATACTCACCGGCTTTCTTTTTTGTTTTAACCTCGTATCGTTTCCCCGTGCTATCTTGTACAAAAAATACTAAAGGTTTATTATTTTCGATATTATCAATATTATTTTGGAGAAATGACCTGAATCTATCTGTCTGCCATAACAACTCAACCTCGCCTAACTAATTTTGTTTGGTAATTATTCTCTGCCGAGTATGTAAATCTCTTGATTATTTGATACATCCATATTATCCTGCCTATATGAGCTAATGTTATCATTTTGTTATCGCCGTTGATAACATATGCTCTGTAACTGCGGATAATAGCTATACGCTATGGTTTAAATTGTAAGCGATTTTGTTAAGAATATCAACAATAATCTTTTTAAGGCTTCCTTCACTGCTTTTTCGTCTAACTTACCAGCTATTTACGCATGCTCTCCTCATCACATTACAACCGACAAACCATGATGTATTCTTCTTCATTTTCGTCAGTGATTTCAAAACCCACTTTCTGATACATACGAACCGCATAATTTACCTTCTGCACAGAAAGAGATGTTTGCTTATACCCATTTTCTCTCAGAAATTGCAGCATAGCTTTCATAAGCGCTGTACCAATGCCTAAATTCCTGTATTCCTCATACAGTGATATTGCAAATGATGGCGTTTCATCATCAATATGCCCGTAATCATCCATAATACGCACCCATACTGCGCCTACAATCTTCTCTTTTATTTCTGCAACGAAACAACAATCATCTTCTTTCCCAAAATCTTCGATATATACTTGAAGCTCTGGCCGTTCAATAATAGATTTTGGTGGCTTTTCCATTCCCTCTGGAATAAAAATTGCTTCATATAGAAAATCAGATAATATTGGATATTCATTTTCTCTGATTTTCCTAATTTGATAATACATACTTACTCCTTTATTACTTCTTTTAATAAAGAGTACATTTTCATATCAATTACCTTACCATTCTTCACTGCATTACTTCTCAATGTACCCTCATATTGAAATCCCGCTTTTTCAAGTACTCTGCAAGATGCTTTATTATAGGCAAATGGCTCGGCATAAATACGGATAATGTCGCTTTCACTAAAAATATATTCACATATTTGCTTGACAGCTTCGGTCATAATGCCTTTACCCCAATATTCCTCGGCAACATAGTATCCCAACTCGGCGGTTTGTCTATGAATATTGCCCTGACGAAAAATGCCTATGCTGCCAATCGCTATGTTATCTACTGTAATAGCAAAAGCAAAGGTTTCATTTTCATCTGCGGAAAGCATATCAGAAATAAATTCTTTCCCGTCCTGCTCGGTATAAGGATAGGGTAAGCCGTCACGAAGATTATCTTGTACTTTTTTGTTTGACAGAGCCACAGCTAAATTTTTTGCATCGGATAACTCCCATTTCCTTATTCTGCATTTCATTTTCCAACACCTCTCAAGCGTATCGTATTTTAATCTGCTTTCCATTTTTTCTCCATAATCTCATAAACTAACTTCACATCATTTTCCAGTTCATATATCCCATGCCCCACCGTTTTATAACCTCTATGTTCATATAAACACGCTGCTGGAAGTGAAGCGTCTAAAACAACCTTATCATACATTCTGTCAATTTCCTTCTCCAAACAATCCATAATATGCGAACCACAACCTTGATTTTGATAAGAGGGCAACACATATACACCCGTAATATGATTGCCATCAAAACAACCTGTCCCGACAATTACATCGTTGTATACCAACACTCCCATATTCCCAGACGCTATTCCTTCTAAGATATGTTCTTTACTATGATGTTTACAAAAGAAGTCCACTACTTCTTTTGGATAATACTTAGGATATACTGTTTTAATAGCCGTATGTAAAACATGGCAAATTCCATTTACCATGTCAGATGTTGCCTTTACATATTTCATGTCTTTCCTCCTATAAGCTATCTCTTATTCTGATTTTCTTATCCAATTATACAGAAAAGCATAGGCTTATTCAATTCTTATAACTGCTTTTATTTAAGCTTCTGCGGCACTCCCACATACCGCAGAAGCGCCGCCAAACACCTATGAAAATATTATCTCACGCTCTATAACCTCCCTCACCCAAGCCCGAATGATATATATGCCAATCGGCTCTTCTTCTTCGGGAGGTAATGCAAGCTCTGGCAGGTAATATTCGCCTTGCCCTGCATACCAAAGACCGTAATTTTCATCATAAATTCCGACTTCTCAACTTATTGAAACTCCGTCCTTTAAATGACCGTCAATATTCCAACTGACTTGAGCAGCAAGACTACCAGCAAGATAGGCGCAACATATTTTACCATCACTATATAGAGCCCGCGCCTGCCAAATCTTTCTCCATTCTTCTCTACCTCGTCAACAATCGTTTTCGGCTTGAGAATCCAACCAACAAGAATACAGGTTCCGATTGCCACCAGAGGCATAAACAAGTTATTGCTGAGGTAATCCATAATATCAAGAATCTGTCCTACCGCGCCGTTTGGCAGTTTAAATTCAAAGTACCATTTGTTGTAGCCCAGGCACACGGCAATTCCGCCGATAAGCGCAATGCCCATCTCGATGAGAGACGCCTTAAGCCGGGTCAGATGGAATTTATCCATGAGGCTGGAAACGACTGCTTCCATCACGGAGATCGCGCTCGTCAGAGCTGCGAACAATACCATGGCAAAGAACAGGCAGCCTACCACATTCCCGACCTTGCCCATAGCGGCAAATACTTTGGGCAGCGACACAAACATCAAACTGGGGCCGGAAGCTTCCATACCCTCTCTCCCCATAAAGGTGAATACTGCCGGGATAATCATAACGCCGGCAAGAAATGCCACAACCGTATCAAAAATTTCTATCTGGTTGATGGAACGTACCAGGTTGTCCTCATCTTTTACATAAGAGCCGTATGTCACCATAATTCCCATGGCAACGCTCAGACTGAAAAACAGCTGCCCCATGGCGTCCAACAGCACGGTAAAGAAGCCTTTTATCGTGAGGCCGCTGAAATCAGGCACGACATATATTTTAAGGCCCTCAAGCCCGGTTCTGGTAATGCCCTGGTCGTCCGTGTGGGAAATCGTCAGTGAGAAGATAGCAATACCCAATACAAGCAGAATTAACAGCGGCATCAATATCTTGGAAAATTTCTCAATGCCATTATTTACGCCAAGAATAATAACGATTGACACCACGGCAAGGAAAATTATCAGCAACACCATCGGGGAAACGTCCCGGGTGATAAATCCCGTGAAATAATCATCTCCCGCCGCCTGCATGCCCTCCCCTGTAAGGTAGGCAAGAAAATACTTTAACACCCAGCCGCCAATCACGCAGTAATACGGCAGGATGATGATTGGCACCAGACAGGCGAACACGCCCAGAAACCCCCATTTAGAGCGCAGCTTACTGTACGCCGTCAAAGGGCTCTGCTTTGTCTTGCGGCCTATCGCAATCTCTGTTACCAGAAGCGTAAAGCCAAACGTCAACGCCAGAATCAGGTAAATTACCAGGTATAAACCTCCGCCGTCCTTCGCCGCCAAGTAGGGAAACCTCCAGATATTCCCCAGCCCCACGGCGCTTCCCGCTGCCGCCAGGACAAAACCAACAGAGCCTGAAAAAGAATTTCTTTTTTGTTTTTCCATAATGTTCTCCATTCCTTCCTAAAAGACTATATCTCCTATTGTACTGGCTTTTGGCAAATTTTACAATCCTAACTTTATAGAGATTTATATTTTATAAGTTTATAACAAAAATTTGTAAATGCAAAATCATGGAAAACGTAGACATATTATTACAAATTTGTTAAAATACTAACATCTAAAAGTAAAGGAGAGTAAATGAAATGAATGAGAACAAAGATTTCAAACCTTTTGTTCCCGCCAACAAGACGCTGCCGGAATTTACAGCGACTTCCATTATCCTTGGAATCTTTCTGGCTATTTTGTTCGGCGGAGCAAACGCATACCTGGGTCTGCGCGTGGGGATGACGGTATCGGCATCAATCCCGGCAGCGGTAATATCCATGGGTGTTATCCGCTTTGTTTTAAGGAAAGATTCAATTCTTGAAAACAACATGGTACAGACCATCGGTTCCGCCGGGGAATCCGTCGCTGCAGGCACGATTTTCACACTGCCTGCCTTGTTCCTCTGGGCAGCTGAATGGGGAACTTCTTCACCGTCTCTGATTGAAATTGCCGTTATCGCGTTTATCGGCGGCGCACTCGGTATCTTATTTATGGTTCCGTTAAGAAAAGCACTGATTGTACAAGAGCATGGCACGCTTCCTTATCCAGAAGGAAAGGCCTGTGCGGAAGTGCTGATGGCAGGCGAAGAAGGCGGCGCCAAAGCCTCCACTGTATTTGCCGGCCTTGGCATTGCAGCCGCATATAAGTTCATCACTGATGGACTGAAAGTATTCCCCAGCGAGGTACATTATGAGATTCCGGCATACAAAGGCTCCGGTATCGGTATGGACGTGCTTCCTGCATTATTGGGCGTCGGCTACATCTGCGGCCCCAAGATTTCTTCTTATCTGTTCTGCGGCGGTACGCTGGGATGGTTCGTGCTTATGCCGTTGATTGTATTATTTGGCGGGGATATCGTTATGTTCCCGGCTGACGTCAGCATCGCAGAACTTTATGCAGAAGGCGGTTCTTTTGCCATTTGGACAAACTACATCAAATATATCGGCGCAGGCGCCGTTGCCTGCGGCGGCGTCATGAGCCTGATTAAATCACTGCCTCTGATTGTAAAGACCTTCCGTGAGGCAATCAAAGGTTTCGGCAAAGGCGACGTTTCCAACGAGCGCACCAACCAGGATTTGAATATCAAAGCCATCCTGATCGGCGTCGTTGTTCTGACGCTTGCCATCTGGATTATCCCGGTAATTCCAATTAACTTATTCGGGGCATTCCTGATTGTTATTTTCGGTTTCTTCTTCGCTACAGTCTCCTCTCGTATGGTAGGACTTGTGGGAAGCAGTAACAACCCTGTTTCCGGTATGACGATCGCTACGCTGTTAGTTGCCACCATCGCTTTAAAAGCAACCGGTATGACGGGACAGCCCGGCATGATCGCCGCTATCGCTATCGGCGGCGTTATCTGTATCGTTGCGGCAATTGCCGGAGATACTTCACAGGATTTAAAGACTGGTTACATCTTAGGCGCTACGCCTAAGAAACAGCAGATCGGCGAGCTTGTCGGCGTACTTGCCTCCTCACTTGCCATCGGCGGTGTGCTCTATCTGCTGCACCTGGCATGGGGCTATGGAACGCCAAATCTTCCGGCTCCTCAGGCAACTTTGATGAAGATGATTGTCGAGGGCGTTATGGATGGAAATCTTCCCTGGACTCTGATTTTCATCGGCGCATTTATCGCCATTGTCGTAGAAATTCTCGGCATCCCGGTACTACCGTTCGCCATCGGTTTATATCTGCCTATCCATTTAAGCACACCGATGATGGTCGGCGGCCTTGTGAAATTGGTGGTAGAAAAGAAAAAGAATGCCAGTGAGAAGGAGAAAAAAGATGCTGACGCCAACGGTATTCTCTTCTCTTCAGGCTTGATTGCCGGAGAAGGTTTAGTAGGTATCCTCCTCGCTTTCCTGACTGTCATCCCATTAAACGGCAGCAACATCGGCGATATCATCGGCTCTTTCCTGCCAGGAACTATTCCGTTACTTACAAACGCCAACTTTGGCAATGTTATCGGGCTGATTGCTTTCGCACTGCTGACCTTATCCCTGTGGTCCTTCTGCTACCGCAAATCTAAGAAAGCAAAATAATTGACGCCGCATGGCGCAAGCCAGCGAGCACAAATAGTTAAAGGAGCATTTGTGAGCAAGACAAAGAAAAATTTTATGGATTACATTCCCGTCTGCAATCCACAATATACCTGGGATGCAGACAAAAAAGGAATTGTCACCGTCCATGTGGTGAACAAGGGATTTTACAATTGGATTGCGCAAAAGGTTTTCAAGCGTCCCAAAACCAGCCATATCTCCCTTGACAAATACGGAAGCTTTGTATGGCGGCAGATGGACGGCGCGCGCAATGTGCATGAGATTTCCAAGTTAGTGTCCGCACAGTTCGGCGAGGAAGCAGAACCTTTGCTTGAACGGCTTGTGAAATATATTCAAATTCTTTACCAGAATAAGTTTATTGGTTATGTGAAACAGAAATAAAGGAAAAACACCCCCGCCAGTCGGTCATTCCATCCGCTGACGGGGGTGTTGCTCTCATTTACTTGTTTCTGCCGATCGGCTGTAAGGAAACCTATTTGGTGATCTTAATCTTGACAGTGGCTTTCTTGCCGCTTCCATCGGTCGCTTTTACCGTAATCGTAACCGTCTTGCCTTTACCGGCTTTCTTTGTCGTAACCTTGCCGTTCTTGACTGTCGCAAATTTCTTGTTGCTTGTCGTCCAGTTCAGCTTCTTGTTGGCATTTTTTCCAGTTGTTTTAACGGATGCTTTTATCGTTGCTTTCTTACCCGCTTTGACCGAAATCTTCTTGCCGGATTTGATCGTTTTATTCCTATATTTCAAGGTGATCTTCTTCACGGCATGTTTGACAATCTTGATGGTTGTCTTGCCTGATACGCCGCTTCCATCCGTAGCTTTGGCCGTAATCGTCACCTTCTTGCCGGCGCCCGCCGCTTTGGCTGTTACCTTACCCTTAGAATCAACCGTTGCGTATTTCTTATTGGAAGAACTCCAAGCCAAGGTCTTATTCGCCGTTTTTCCGGTCGTCGTTATCGTATTGGCTACCGTCAGTTTCTTGCCTGCTGCCAGCCCAGTCGTACCGCTCTTTAAGCTAATTTTCTTCACCGCATGGCTGACGACTGTAACTGCATACGTACCTTTTACGCCGGAACCATCCGCTGCGGTTGCCGTAATCGTCGCCTTACCGCTGCCCTTTCCAGTGACAACTCCTGACGATACGGCGGCAACCTTCTCATTGGATGAAGTCCAGATCAGGCTCTTGTTTGCAGCATTCGCCGGTGTAACTGCCGCTTTGAGAGTAAATTTCCTGCCTTTCGCCAGCTTCTTCACATCTGAGCTAAGAGTTATCCTGCTGACCTTAACGGCTTTCACCAATCCAGCCATTGCAAGCTCTAACTTGCTCTGGCATACGTCTACAACGTTCTGGTCATTTCCCGGATTTGTAAGCAATGATTTCGCCTGATTATAAACCGTTTCAAACGATTTCCATGTACTTGCCGTGTAATCATTTTTGGATAACAATTTGGCTTTGTTTACAGATGACTGCAATTTGCTGACATCCGGCGTACCGGCGACAGCCTTGACCGTAATTGCATTCACTAATGGGTCCTGATTGATGTTAATCCTGTTAGGATTGCTTATCATTACATTGAGTTCGCCATCCGTAACTACCACACGGTAAGTTTTGCTAACCCAGACGTTCCGCGGCAAAGTCAGCCGCTCTTCCACTGTTTTGCCTTCCAGTGAGATATTCACGGTCCGCGAAGACCAGGGATTCTTAAACGAAACTGTCACATCGTAGGACGTCTTCAATATGCCTTCGTAACTGTCTGAAGGAGCCAGCGTCTCAAAAGTATAGCGCAGCCCTGATTTCTCTTTGTCATACGCTACTTTGTCCGACATATAGATGTAAGATAATCCACTGTCTTCCGCGTCGCTTCCTCCTTTGACTGCCGCAGAGTGCTCGTCTGCCGGTGCGCATCCCCATACTGCTCCGGTCTTTTTGTCTGCCCCGTACTCCTGGTCTACCTTGGACTGCAACAGTCCCATAACTTCGCCGCCCGGTACCTCAAATGGGTCCGGTGTCCCGCAGTTTACCGTATACAGCACATATTTATTCTTCTCTAAAATGGACTTGCTGACTGCCACATGATAGTTGCCGACTTCATTGTCGCCATCATGCCCGCTGCCGGAAGCTTTCTGCAAATCCGCTATTGCGGTCTGAATGTCGCTAATCGCATCCGCCAACGCTTTAGAGGTCGCCGCCTGATTATCGTATACCGTTTTGGCTCCCGCAACCTTTGTCTGAAGGCTGCTCCAGCTTTCCCCGGTGTAGAGAATAGAATTGAGATTCTCCGCCCGGTAAATCCAAGCGTTCAGCTCTATCCTCAAATCATCTGCCGGCCTGCTCTCCTGTTTCATTTCCAGTCCTCGTTTAGCCTCCTCAAGTTCTTTCATTACCGCATTGAGCTCCGTCTTGGAAATTTTATCTTTTGCCAGCAAAGTTGTCATTTTCTGTACAACTGCCGTCATTGCTGCCGCCGACTCTTGCGTGTACTTACCAAGATCCATCGTGCTTACGGTATTGAGCTCTTCCTGTAGGCTGTCCCTGCTCTCAGCGGAAACATCCAACACCTCGATTGCAGCCTGGATTGCAGCCGCCGCCTGGTTCACACCATCTTGTGTGGCGTCTGAACGAAGCAATAATGCCATTCCCGCTTCTGCCGCTTCACTGACCTTTGTATACGTCTGTGCTGAATAATCTGCTGCATTCAACAATCCTGCCGCATTTAACTGCGCTTTCAGCGCGCTGCGATCTACGCCTTTTCCCTGAATGGAAATCCAACTAAGTACCGGCGCATCCTCTTTTCCGCGTTCCACAGACAAAATAACGTCCGCTTTCGCGCTAACAGCCAAATCCTTTGTGATGGCAAAGCGGTTTGCATCACTGCCGCCACAAGTTCCCAAATCTACAGTCTTATCCCCAACATACGCCCTTAAATTCATCGGGCGGTGGGACATGTAGTTCCACCAATCATGAAAGCCAAAGGTGATTGCATACTCTCCTGCCTCCAGTGGGAGTTTATACTGAATCTTGTCATCCTGCGGGTCATACCATCCCGAAGTATAGGAATCGGAACCGCTATGACCGCTTGCGCTCATCAGATATCCCCAGGACCCCTCTGCGTAAGCTTTATCGGCAACCTCGTTTTTCAATCCCACTGCTGCGTGTAATGCCGCATGTTGTGTGGATTCTGCCCAATTACAGTCAATGAAATATTGTACGTTTTCCGGCATAATCTGTACCGCCTGGTTGACCTCGAACTGCTCCCCGTCCTCGGTCACTGCCGAACCCTTTACCGTCGCCTTTGTGAAATCCTCTCCCACAAACTTATCTTCTGTCACCGCTTCCCATGCAACCTCTATCGGTACGCGTTCGTCATTAGCCGTCTTCGCATTGACCGTTGCTGGAAGATGCGGAATTACGCCGCTTATGGTATTGAGCATTGGCGGCTCCTCTATGCCCGTGATTGTCGTGTCCTGTGCATCAAACTTAGAAATCTCAATATATGTCAATATCGGCGCTTCGCTGGCGTTGTTGCTGCTCCTTACAGCTTTTACGCTCATCTCGCCTGCCTCTTCCATGGAAGCCCTATACGTATTGGCTACAATCTCATTTTCATTTGTACAAATCAATCCTGTGTCAACGGTCTCGCCATTGATAACGATATCTGTAAATCTTCCGCCAGGCCATGGATCACGCATAGCAACCTTCACATTATAGGACCCGGCTGGCAGTTCAAATTTATACTCAAGCCCCGCCTTACACTCGCGGACGCTCATTAGACGGTCATACTCTTCCCAATATGCTTTCGTCTCCGTATCTGTCCCTTTTTCACCCTCAATATAACCCCACATCTTTTCTGTCTTGGGGTCTTTCCCATATTGCTGCTCTAATACGCTGTTATAAATTCCCACCTTATTGTCTTCCGAAATGGCGTCCGGCTTGGAAGTTCCCACATCTACGGAATAAAGCAGGCTTCCCTCCGGTATTTTCGGGCTTCCGGTGACAATATTGGATGCATTGCCTTCGCTGTCCTCTACCTGGATATAATACGTCTGCCCGTTCGTAAGTCCTGGAATCTTAGCCGTAGTCTTACCGACAATGATTGACTGATCCAGATTGTTCTCAGACGTCCCATACCTGACGGTATAGACGCCGCTTCCAGATTTGTCAAAGGTAATCCACAAAGCCCCGTCGTCGGCTTCCACCTTACGGATTACTGCGTTACTGGCCAAAGAAACGGTTCCGTGGATAAGCTCTGCATGGCTCAATGACAATGATGTTCCCTTCATGTTTCCGTTATCGGCAGTAACCGAAGCGTCAACGCTTACTTTGATCGTATGTACTCCCTCAGCCAGCTCGCCGGTATCGCAAACCAAAGCCTCCGGTATCTCATTTTTATCAGACAAGCTGACCTTCGTCGGCGCCCCGCCGTCCACAGATACATTGACAATTGTGCTCTTTGGCCCCTTCGCAGCATAGAGCGCCGCGCGCTTTCCCTGGAACTTGAAAATTGCCTCCGCACTCATATCGGTCGTTGTCTGCCCGCTCCACGTTCCGGTGTAGCTGAATTTATTGACATCTGACGCCTCAAGGCCATCTACAGACGGCGTCTCTACATCCGCCTCTATAATCTGTTTGTAATTATCCGCATTCGTCTCCGCCTGGATCACAAACGTTGATACAGAATTTGCAGGAAGCGCAACGTCTAAAACATGATCGGCAACGCTAACGCCTGTAATCTCTTTGCAGTTCTCCGTATCGGAAGTACGAAACAGTTTGACGTCGCCAATATTTTGAAACAATGATAAATCGACGCTTGTATTGCGCGCTTTTGTGAAATTCTGCGCCACAATGACGAGCTCTTTTCCATCCGGGGAAATGGCCGCGCACATATTGCTGTCGCCGATATCTATCATCGTGTAACCGGCTTTTAAGTATTTGCTGTACTGCATCATCGTGTAGAGCTGCTTGGTGACCTGCCAATACCCTTCATCCGGCACATTTTTCTTCTTGCTGCCATTGCTGTTGACAAGGTTTGTATGGTAATCCGGCACCGGTCCGTCTGATTCAAATACGCAATGAATCAGTCCCCAGCTCTCATCTCTCTGCAGACACTCATATTCACTGTCCGCCACCAGCCATGCTACCCAGGCCGAGGGCTGCATATATTTCAAATCTGCCATAATCCCCTCGCTCTGGCTTTTGGCATTCGTGCCCAGCATGGAGTCATGGCTGTGGGTATCATAATTGCCCTTGGTAATCTCGGACATCCACAATTCCTTATCATAGGACGCCGACAATTTACGCAGCGTATTGCGCTCGCTGTCATTACCGCTGTAAGTGTGGGCGCCGATGGCAGCAATGCTGTTCTTGGCCTCTGCTGTCAGGCTCTCAAATGAAGAAATAGCTCTGGCCAAATCAGTCTCGTCCGTTCCTGTAAGCGCAACATTATCAAGACCTCCGTTAAATTCCTGTGCATTTAACGCTTTTTGCATCTCCAGCAGCATCTTGGATTGCTCCGCACCCGGCTTAAACACGCACCCCTCCTGTTTGGCGCTGCCATTGCTCCAGTAATTCGTGTCGGGCTCGTTCATGGGCTCAATATAGTTGACGTGCGAACCAAACTTTGTGCTCAAATCATTCTCAATCCATTTAGCCGCCCTTGCCATATAGAGCGCAAAATCATCATAACAATCCTCTTTCAAATTGGACGCGGCGTTCACACCTCCGGTAGAGCTTCCCGATTTCGTCATATAATAAGGCGGTGAATTGGAAAATACCTCGTTTATAATATCATTTTCCGTTCCATTCTTAGTTGCCGTGTCTTTCCGCCATCTGTTTGCCTGTTCCAGCATCCACAGCTGTCCTGCATCGCTCATCTCTTCCGTCTTCTTAGCATAGAAATCGGCCGCATTGAATGTGCCCGTTCCGTCCGCTTTCCCGGTCATATCCTTGGTCCAGCCCGGCACAAGACCTTCCACACGTTTGATGGAGGAATCCTCTTTGTCGCCGCCGCCCACATTATAGCGGACAATATTGAGGTTCAAATACTCCGGTGAAAATGCCAGTTCGGCAATCTCTTCACGGTCGGGCCTGCCATTGTTGTTAAAATCCTTGTCTCCCCAGGAGCCAATCACATTGCCCCACCAGCACATGGAAGTTCCCCATCCTTTCAATGTCTGGTAATGAACCTGGGGAAGCTGTGTTCCTACTGCGCCTGCCAGCATCACGCCGGCCATTGCGCCCGCCAATAGACGCTTGAAAAACAATATTCTCTGTCCCATACGCTTCTTCCTTCCTTTTTATTTTCAGATGTTATTTTATTTTCATCTAATTTAAATTTTATTATATAGAAAAGAATAATACAAGACAATTATTGTTTGAGATTTCCCCATTTTGTATCACAACGGATATTTTAGTTCCAAGAGAACTTGGCAGCGTTTATATATTCACTCGTTCAAAAGGTCTTGCCGCTTCTGCGGCAAAGACAGAATGCACAAAAATTACTCTGGGAAGCTAGCTTCCCAAGATAATTTTTGTGCATATTGTTTACATTGCTTTGCAATGTAAACCTTTTGAACGAATCTATAGCTTATAACTTATACTAGTGCGACAGCCTCCTTTTGAACGAATCTATAATTTGTCATTTATATTAGCGCCGCAGCCCTATTCGTATATCCCCAATGGTTATTTTGCCAAATTATTTTGCGCCCGCTAACCCTTTCACACGAAACGTACCTCCCTCCTTACAGGGACGCAGCAGCAGATATAAAAATCCAACTACTAAAAGGATTGCCACTATTGTTCCAATTCCAAAAATACCTGCCGTAATCCAGGTTCCGATTTGGTAAATGCACAGCGACACGATATAGGCAAGGCCACACTGATAACCAATGGCAAACCAGAACCATTTGATATTGTTCATCTCACGCTTGATAGCTCCCATCGCCGCAAAACAGGGCGCGCAAAGCAGATTGAATACCAGGAAGGAATATGCCGCCACTGCACTCATATGTCCGGCCAGGGTTCCCCAGATTTCGTTTCCGTCTTCTGCCACTTCCGCAAACCCAAAAAGAATGCCAAACGTTCCGACTACATTCTCCTTTGCCACCAAGCCTGTAATTGCAGCCACCGCTGATTTCCAGTCTCCCCAGCCAAGCGGGGCAAATACCCAGGCAAATAAATTGCCGATAGACGCCAGAATACTGTGGTCAATCTCCATATCCTCCAGCATACGGAACTGACCGTCCACCCAGCCAAAATAAGTCGTAAACCATATAAAAATTGTAGACAGGAGAATCACCGTACCGGCTTTCTTGATAAAAGACCAGCCGCGCTCCCACATACTCCTGAGTATATTCCCCACGGTAGGCATATGGTAACTTGGCAGCTCCATCACGAACGGCGCCGGCTCCCCGGCAAACATGCGCGTCTTCTTTAAAATGATACCGGAGCAGATGACCGCCGCAATACCCACAAAAAACGCGCTCCAGGAAACCCACCAGGCATTGCCGAAAAATGCTCCGGCAATCAAAGCAATAATTGGCAGCTTTGCACCGCAGGGAATAAATGTGGTCGTCATAATCGTCATCTTGCGGTCCCTGTCGTTTTCAATCGTCCTCGACGCCATTACCCCCGGAACGCCGCATCCGGTGCCAATCAGCATAGGTATAAAAGACTTACCGGAAAGCCCAAATTTGCGGAACACACGGTCCATGATAAAGGCCACCCTTGCCATATAGCCGCAGCTTTCCAAAAATGCCAGAAAGATAAACAGCACCAGCATCTGAGGCACGAAGCCCAGTACTGCGCCTACACCGGCAACGATACCGTCTACCACCAGCCCTTGCAGCCAGCCTGCACAGCCAACCGCCTCCAGTCCACTGGTAAAAAGCTCCGGTATCGCCGGGACATGGAGACTCTCGATGCCAAACAAATTCCATCCGTCACTGAACACCCCGTCATTGACCCAGCTTGTCGCCCAGTCTCCCACCGTGCTGACTGAGACATAATAGACAATCGCCATCACAACTGCAAAAATTGGCAGGGCAAAGATGCGGTTCGTCACAATCTTATCAATCTTATCGGAAATGCTGAATTCCTCTTTGCGCTGCCTGGTATAACATTCCTTGATGATGGAGGAAATATAGACGTAGCGCTCATTAGTGATAATACTTTCGGTATCGTCGTCCATCTCCTTTTCGATAGCCTCAATTTCCGCTGATACATCCGGCGTATGCTTCATCTGAGCTGCAATCTTGCCGTCCTTTTCCAACAGCTTCACGGCAAAGAAACGTCTCTGTTCCTGCGGCACATCTGCACCAAGCTTATCCTCGATTAATCCCAGCACGCTCTCCACTTCGGGAGCAAATTCATGCACCGCCTGAACAACATTGGACCTGCGCGCAAGCTCTATCGCTTTTTCTGCTGCTTCCTTTACCCCTGTGCCCTTCAACGCGGAAATTTCCACGACCGGGCAGCCTAGTTTCTCGCTCAGCTTTCCAATATGTATCTTATCTCCATTTTTCGCCACGATATCCATCATATTCACAGCCATGACAACCGGGATGCCCAGCTCCATCAATTGTGTAGAGAGATACAAGTTACGCTCAATATTCGTTCCGTCCACAATATTTAAAATAGCGTCCGGACGCTCTCCGATTAAATAATTCCTCGCCACTACTTCCTCAAGCGTGTACGGGGACAGGGAATATATCCCCGGCAAATCCATAATCGTAACGTCCTTGTGCCCCTTTAACTTTCCTTCCTTTTTCTCCACCGTAACGCCCGGCCAGTTTCCCACAAACTGGTTGGAACCGGTGAGCGCATTAAATAATGTTGTCTTCCCGCTGTTGGGATTTCCCGCCAATGCTATTTTTACTGACATCTCTAAATTCTCACCCTTTCTTATGTTTGTTATCGCTTACTAGTATTAGTTTTAACTAACCTATGATTAAAAAAAATTCCCCTGCTTTTTTCATTTCTCGCTTTGCGGTTTCATACAAAGACTATTCCACCTCAATCATTTCCGCGTCCGCTTTTCTGAGCGACAGCTCATATCCCCGGACAGTTACTTCCACCGGGTCTCCCAAGGGCGCAACCTTCCTCACAAAAACGTTTACCCCTTTCGTAATCCCCATATCCATAATCCGCCGTTTCACCGGACCTTCCCCATGCAGTTTTGTGACTCTCACGGTATTCCCACAGGGAATCTGCCTTAATGTCTTCATCATGCTTTCCTCTCTTTAAATCATAATTTTATTTGCCATATCTCTGTTGATGGCAACTCTTGACTCTTTGACATTGACAATCATGCTGCCGCCAATTTCAGATACAACCGTTACATTTCCTCCGGTTACAAAACCAAGGTTTTCTAGAAACCTCCTGGTTTCCTCTTTTCCTCCAACTTTTTTAATCACGTTCGCTTCCCCAGTACGCGCCATCGTCAACGGCATTACAACCATCTCCTTTCCCTTGACGTCTGCTCTGTCATTTCACGAGTTAGTATATGCTAATTACAATTAGTTGTCAATAACTTTTGGGAATTTTTTTCTATTTAATTTGCAATCCGGGCATTTTTTCAGTATACTAATACGAAAGACATCAAGTAATTGTATGTTTACTGTTGACAGAAAAACATATAGGATCTGTTATTTCTATAATTAAAGAGGAATTCCATATGAAAAACACAGAATCTGCTGAAAATTATCTGGAAACCATTTTAATCCTCAGCCAAAAACTTCCGGTAGTCCGCTCCATAGACGTTGCCACAGAACTCGGCTTCAAGAAGCCAAGCGTCAGCGTTGCCATGAAACATCTGCGTGAATCCGGCCATATTGTAGTATCGGACAGGGGATATATCACTTTAACGGAAACCGGCAAAGAGATTGCTGATATGATTTATGAAAGGCATAACTTTCTTTCATCCTGGCTGATAAGCCTGGGCGTAGAAGAGAAAATTGCCCTGGAGGACGCCTGCCGGATTGAGCACGTTATCAGTAAGGAGAGTTTTGCGGCTATCAAGAATGCCGTGGGAGGGTTTTGAGAACCCTCAAGATAACAATCATCGCGCAGGGAATATCTTCTCCCTACTCGCCGCGCGGGGAACGGCTGCATTCGCAGCTTATTTCCTTGCGCACCCCTGTGCATAAAAAAATCACTCTGAGATGACTTGCCTCCCTGAGTGATTTTTATGTATTTTAAATTGTATGTTGCTTACATAATTATAATGTTATTACACCTCATATCTTTTCCAAGGTCGTATATCTTACCCGTCTCAATGCCTACCACCTTGGGACGCAGGATATAACCGGGATTGTTCTGCACGACCTTTGCCTTCTCGCCGTTACTGAGCTGGACAATCGTGTCAACCGGATATAGAATCATGCTCTCAAGGAAACTTTTCATAACATTCAGATCAAGTTCCTGGGTCATAGACATAATCATCTCCACCGCATCCCGCTGAGAAAACGCTTTCTTATAGGAACGTTCTGTCACAAGCGCGTCATAAATATCTACAACCGACAAAATCTTGGCAAACAAGTGCATCTTCTCCGACGAAACGCCCATAGGGTAACCCATACCGTTCATTTTCTCATGGTGCTGTAACACACCGAGCAGCACAGACGGAGAATAATTCTCCTTTTCTTTTAAAATTTCATAGCCATAGACGGAATGCTGCTTCATAATTGCAAATTCTTCATCGTTGAGCCTTCCGGGCTTATTGAGGACTTCATTCGGTATCTTGGACTTGCCCAAATCATGGAGCAGCCCGGCAATGCCGATCTCGTACACTTCCTTGTCATTGAGCCCATGCTGCTTTGCCACAATCATCGCCATAGTGGCAACGTCTACGCTGTGCTTAAACGTATATTCATCACTGATCTTCAACGTACTGATGTCGACCGCAATCGCCTCATTGTCAGAAATAGCGCGCATTAACTCATCGGTAATCTTGTTCGTGGCATCTGAGAAATCCTGTGTGTCCGTATTATTATACAAATACTGGATGCCCTCCGCCACACGCTTCTTCACGCTCTCCGTCAGCTTGACCTTCGAGCGGTCCGCCACTCTGGTCTTCTCAATGACGCTCTTCGCCATCAGCGATATGTTCTCTTCCTCCGGGTCTTCCTCACCTTCCCGTATGTACACGCCATTAATTCCAAGCTTCAGCAGGGAGTCAATCAGATAATCATCCATAATTGCCCCCCGGGCAATCAGAATTCTTCCTCTACGGTCAACAATCGCCTGGTCAATTTTCATTCCTTTTTGTAGGGACCTGGTCCTCATGAAAAATCGTTTAACCACAAGTTTTACCTCTGCATCCTCTGCCAAATATATGGCTCTTTTCTTCCGGTTTCGCTGAATCTCTGCCAGAGTAATATTATTATACACTATCTTCCCATAAATTCCAACTACAATTTATTTCAGGAGTTTCCGTCTCGCCATTACCCACTTGCTGAGAGGGCTTGTACAATACTTATACTTGTTTTTTGCTTTAACCTTGTAGTAATAATTCTTCTTCGCCGCCGCTGTTCTATCGACAAAGGACAATTTTTTCGTGGTTCCGATACGCTGATATTTGCCATTTTTCTTGGCAGAACGGTAAATTTCATAACTTGTTGCCCCTTGAACGGAATTCCAGGAAATCTTGATATCTGCATAAGAGGATCCCTGCGCTTTGTTTTTACAGGGATCAGCCGTCACATTCTGCGGCGCGCTGCATGCCACATAGAGGGTATAAGAGGCTTTTTCGGAAGGTTTATCTTTGTTAAAAGCTTTGATTACCGTCCTACCGGGAGCCTTTGCTTTTACAAGCCCGGTGGCATCATTTACAGTCGCCACCTTCTTCCTGCCGCTGAGCCACTTGAGATTACCCTGATTCGTCAGAGGCTTCACCCAGAGCCTGTCGCCCTTGCCAGCCACATAATAAGACCTGGAAAAAGACAGAGGCATTTTCACCGTAACATTGCAGAACGCTTGCAGCCCATCCCTGCTCTCCGCATAAATAATCGTCTGCCCCTCTTTTTGGGCCTTAATAAGTCCGGTCTTTGGATTTACTGTAGCCACGCTTTCATCAAAACTCTTATATGTGATTTCGTAAGAATCGGGCAGGCGGCTGGATATTATTGCCTTCAGCTTTTGGGTTTTGCCTTTTTTCAACACAACGCTTTTCTTATTCAGCGCAAGAGAATCTACCGGAAGGTGATATATTGCAGAAATTTCATGCTCGGACAAATTGCTTCCTGTCAGGGAAACCTCCCACGGATAAGGCAGCGTTTTGAAAATCCGATAATAGAGGCTGCAAGCCGCCAGATAATACCCTGCATATTCTGGATGTTTGTCGTCATCCCTTACCATACATATCTCTGGATAAAGCTTATTGACGCGGTGGGAATGCATTCCTACCATAACCGCCTCAATTCCCAGCCTGTTTTCCAACTCGCGAAATGCTGCGGCAAGATACAGTTCCATTTCTTCCGTTGTCAGCAGCTTTTTCTTGCCATTGACCTTGATGGGCACACCATTGCTGTACCCAGCGTTCATATACAACAGAGTTTTCGCCTGCGGCTGAAATACTTTCACCAACTGTTGCAGCCTTTGTATCGCCGGCACTGTAGAAGATTCAAAATATTGAATAGGCTCTGCGGTCCGCTCCTGAAAAATAATGTAATCCCACTTACGATTCACCAAAAGCTTGATAAGCTGTTTGTAATAAGAAATATGTTCTTCGTCCATTCCAGCATAGTACTTCAGCCGGGCCAGCCCATGCGCCAATGTTTTGACTTTAAGATTGCGCCCCTCTGCCGCAGCCAGATCCTTTAACGGCTGTTCCACGGAATAGGTGACGCTGGACGATACTTTCGTCTTTGTAAAACTGTTGCCTACCAGCAGGACACGCGTAGCGTTCGCCGACTGTTTGTCAATGTTCGCACCCTGATCCGCCGTTACGACATCCATTACCATTTGATCCTCTGCTGGAGTACTCACTGCCTTCGCACCGGAAGCCGTATAACCCGCATACGTCTCCATGCCCGACACAACGCTCAAAACCAAAATACAAATCAAACAAATAATTCTTTTTAATCTCTCCATTATTTTCTCCTTGCGCAAATTTCCCCCTATAAGTTTGTCCTCACCAGCTTAGGCTTATACCCGCCTTCCTCCAACGCGCGCATAATCTGCTGTTTATGCTCCGTGCCAAAGGCTTCCAGGGTTATCCGCAGCTCTACGGCGGCATTGCGGTTCGTGGTGACAAACTGGTTGTGTTCCAGTTTGATAACATTCCCCTGCTGCTTTGCCATAGTTTCCGCAACTTTGCTCAATTCTCCCGGCTTATCCGGCAAAAGTACCGATACCGTAAATATCCGATCCCGGAAAATTAACCCCTGCTGCACCACAGAGGACATGGTAATCACATCCATGTTGCCTCCGCTCAAGATAGATACCACACGTTTCCCTTCCACATTCAAATGGCGCAGCGCAGCGACCGTTAAAAGACCGGAGTTTTCCACGACCATTTTATGATTCTCTACCATATCCAAAAATGCCACAATCAATTCATCGTCTTCCACAGTGATGATATCATCCAGATTTTCTTTCACATAGGGGAAAATATTTTCACCCGGGGTCTTAACCGCCGTGCCGTCGGCAATCGTACTGACGCCTGGAAGCGTCACAATTTTCCCCGCCTCAATAGAAGCCTGCATACAATTTGCTCCCGCCGGCTCCACGCCAATCACTTTAATCTTAGGATTCAAAAGCTTGGCAAGCGTGGACACGCCGGTGGCAAGCCCGCCTCCTCCGATGGGAACCAAAATATATTCCACCAGAGGCAGCTCCTTAAAGATTTCCATGGCAATTGTTCCCTGCCCGGTGGCAACGGCAAGGTCGTCAAACGGATGGATAAATGTGTAACCGTGTTCCTCAGCAAGCTCATAAGCCTTGTTGCAGGCCTCGTCATAGACGTCCCCATATAACACGACGTCCGCGCCGTACCCCTTCGTGCGGTTAACCTTAATCAACGGCGTCGTAGTCGGCATTACAATCGTTGCTTTCACACCAAAGCATTTTGCCGCATAGGCGACGCCCTGCGCATGGTTGCCCGCGGACGCAGTAATCAGCCCTTTCTGGCGTTCTTCCTCTGTGAGCGTGCTAATCTTATAATACGCGCCGCGCACCTTATATGCCCCTGTAAACTGCATGTTCTCAGGCTTTAAGTAGACCTTATTCCCCGTCTGTTCACTGAGAAAATCACTGTATACCAGCTTGGTCTCCTGCGTCACCTCCTGTACAATCCTGCTCGCCTCTTCAAATTTATCCAGTGTCAGCATTTTAAATCCTCCTGTCTGCTTCTGTGAAAATTATTGCCCTTCTAACTCTCCTGTTCATTCTCTCCGTCCCGTGTAAAGAGCGCATTCACAAATTGCTCTGCATCAAACTTCTGTAAATCGTCTATTGTCTCGCCCACGCCGATATATTTCACCGGAATACCCAGCTCCGACTGGATGGCGACTGCAATGCCGCCTTTGGCGGTTCCGTCCATTTTCGTGAGAACAATGCCCGTGATATCGGCGACTTCTGAAAACTGCCTGGCCTGTGCGAGCGCATTCTGTCCCGTCGTCCCGTCAAGCACAACCAAGGTTTCCCGAAATGCATCGGGAAATTCCTTTTCGAGAATGCGGTGAATTTTCTTTAACTCTTCCATAAGATTCTTCTTATTGTGAAGACGCCCGGCCGTATCGCAGAGCAGCACGTCCGCGTTACGCGCCTTGGCTGCCGCCACCGCGTCAAATACGACAGACGCAGGGTCTGCGCCCTCCTGCCCGCCAATCATTTCTACCCCGGCGCGGTTGGCCCACTCGGCAAGCTGTTCTCCTGCCGCCGCGCGGAACGTATCTGCCGCCGCGATAACAACTTTTTTCCCTTGATCTTTTAACTTACCCGCCAGCTTGCCTACAGAGGTAGTCTTGCCCACGCCGTTGACGCCAATCACAAGCACTACCGACTTCTCCTGTTCAAAGCGGTATGCTGTCTCCCCCACATCCATCTGCTCTTTAATGCTGGAAATCAGCAATTCCTTGCACTGCCCGGGTTCCTTGATATGCTCCTTCTTCACCTTTTCTCTGAGATTTTCGATAATCTCCGTTGTGGCATGAACGCCCAAATCCCCCATAATCAGTATTTCCTCAATCTCCTCATAGAAATCGTCGTCTATACTGGAAAATCCGCTGAAAATCGAATCAATCCCGGAAACAATATTATCCCTCGTCTTGGACAATCCCTGCACAAGACGTCTGAAAAAGCCTTTCTTCTCCTCTGCCATCGTTCTCATCCCTTTCTTTATAAATTCTTTCTACAAATCCATATCCCCTTCTCTACGCATCCAGCGCCTCCTCAATTAAGTTTACGGACACCAGTGTGGACACACCTTTTTCCTGCATAGTGATTCCATAAAGGCGGTCTGCCGCCGCCATCGTTCCTCTTCTGTGCGTAATCACGATAAACTGGGTATTTCTTGTCAATTTATGTAAATAATTCGCAAACCGTCCAACATTGGAGTCGTCCAACGCCGCCTCAATCTCGTCCAACAGGCAAAACGGCGACGGTTTTAAATTCTGAATCGCAAACAACAGAGAAATCGCTGTCAGCGCTTTCTCACCGCCGGACATCTGCATCATATTCTGTAACTTCTTACCGGGCGGCTGGGCGCTGATGCGGATTCCACATTCGAGAATATCTTCGTCCTCCACAAGTTCCAGCGTTCCCTTTCCTCCGCCAAACAATTCCTTAAATACTTTGTTAAATTCTGTCTGAATTTCTGCAAATTTCTCCATAAACTGTTTGCGCATTCCCGCATCCAACTCTTCGATAATGCCAAGCAATGTGTTTTCGGCCTCCACCAGATCGTCATGCTGCGTTTTTAAGAACACATACCGCTCGGACAAACTCTTGTAATCCTCAATAGCGTTGACATTGACGTCGCCCAGCTTGCGGATTTCCTCTTTCATCTGCGCAATCAGCTTCTTTAACTCGGCGAGATTGTCATATTCCTCACTGCGCAGCTCCATGGCATTGTGGAAAGTCAATTCGTACTCTTCCCACATATAATTGCTCTGGCTCTCCGCTGATTCCTGTAATTTTTCTTTCTGGCTGTTCAGGCGGAACAATTCTTTGTCTAAATCGTTCATACGCTTAGACAATTCCTCCTGCTTCTGGAAAAATCCCCGGTAAGACTGTGACATCTCCTCGCGTTGTCTCTGCCCTTCCTGAATCTTCTTTGCCAATTCGTCATGCGCCGTGTCGGAAGCCTTGATTGTCTCAAGAATGCCCGCAATGTCCTGCTGCTTCTTCTCAATGTCAGCCTGTGAATCATCTTTCTCCTGTTTTGCTGCCTCCAGGTCGGCCTGCAGCTTCTCCAATTCCCCTTCAATCCGGGATATATTTTCCTGTAAGAATTTCACCTTCTGCAAGAGATTCGCTTCCTCTAGCTGTACCCCGGAAACTGCCCTCTGGCTCTCCTCGGCAAGTTGGTTCTGCCTGTCCAAAATTTCGCGTAAATTGCGGTTTTCTTCTTCAATCTCCTTTTCCCGCCGGTCTGCCGCTTGAATTTCTTCCTGAATCATACCGCGGTTTTCCGTGATTTCCCCAAGCTGGTATTCAATCTGGCGGCTCTCTGTCTGCAAATCCGTGAATTGGCTATCATTTGCTTCTTTCTGTTCCCTGGCTCGCTGCAAATTCATTTTCTCAGTGTTCTGCCTGAGCATTGATTCTTTGAGGTCTTCCCGTACCTGAAGCAAATCCTCCTTCAACAGCTCGCGCGCCGTCTGAATTTCCTCCAACCGGTTCTTGTGTTGCACAGCGGCGTCCTCAAGCTCTTTCGTCTGTCTCTGCAAATCCTCAATTTCGCGCTTTCTGCCAAGAAGGTTACTGGTATTCTTAAAAGCTCCTCCCGCCATGGAACCGCCCGGGTTGAGAGATTCCCCTTCCAGCGTCACAATTCTCAGACTGTACTGGTATTTACGCGCAAGAACAATCGCGTGTTCAATCGTATCTACTACATACGTCCTGCCCAACAAATAAGATTTCAGTCCCGCATATCGGCTGTCCGCATGGACCAACTCGCTGCCGATGCCTATCACTCCCGGCTCTTTTAAAGCCGCCTGGTTCACCTGTGGAGACTTCTTACCCACACTGGTCAGCGGCAGGAACGTCGCGCGCCCATAACGGTTCTTTTTGAGATGCTCAATCATTTTTTTGGCAGTCACCTCGTCTTCTGTGACAATATTCTGGATGCTGCCGCCCAACGCCGTCTCGATGGCAATTTCATATTTTTTATCGACCTGAATCAGATCAGCCACAACCCCGAGAAGTCCTGGAATATCATCCCTTTTCTCCATCACGCGGCGGATTGCGTTACCGTAACCGTCATACCGCTCGGCAATATTTATCAAAGATTCCAATCTGGACTTTTCCCTGTGGTAACGCGCCGTATCCCGTTCCAATTCGCGGTTCGTCTGCGCCTGTTTCTCCTGCCACTGCCGATTCTTTTGCTCAAGTTCCTGTTCCTGCCTCAACAGGCCCAGATAATGCTCCTTAGCCTCTTCATACCTCTTCTCACATTCCTCCACCATGGATCTGAGGTCTTCTTCTTCGCTTTTTTGCTCTAACAAACGCTTGCTGAGTTCGGCCCTGCGAATATTGACCTGCTCCTGCATCGTATCGTAACGCTGCTGTCTCGCTTTCGTAGAGGCTTTGTTATTGAGGAGATCAATCATCTCATTTTTGCCGTTCTCTATCCCCCGGCTGCAACGGGCAATCTCTTCCTGGATTTCCTGATACTGCGCCATGACCTGAATTTTCTGTTCTTCCACGGAACCAAGCTGCTGTTTAAACTGCGCCATCTCTCTGAGAAATCCTGCTTTTTGCTCCCTGCGCTGCGCCATGTCGCCATCAATTTCCTGCTGGCGCGCCGTAAAATGTTCTTCACTCTGTTCGGCGGCATGGATCTGTTCCCGCAAAACATTAATCTGCCCTTCCAGTTTACCTTTGAGGACTGTGGTATTGCCCAACTCATCCCTGAGAGACGCAAGGCGCGCGTCCGCCTGCTCCATATCGCGTTCCATCTGTTCATATTCAGCTTTGATATTGCCATAAGACGCGGTAGTGTCTTTCAGCTCTCCGTCCGCAATCTCAATCTTTCCCGCAAGCTCTTTCAATTGCTGCTCTATCCGCTCCATATCCATAAGGAACATATTTACATCGTAAGCCTTTAATTCTTCCTTCTTCTTGAGATATGTCTTCGCTTTTTCCGCCTGTCTCTCGAGCGGCCCTACCTGTTTCTCCAACTCGGCGAGAATATCATTGACGCGCAGAAGATTCTGTCTCTCATCCTCGAGTTTCTTCTGCGCCGTTGCCTTCCTCCGTTTGAATTTGACAATACCTGCCGCCTCGTCAAAAAGTTCCCTGCGCTCTTCCGGCTTTCCGCTGAGGATGCGTTCAATCTGTCCCTGTCCAATGATGGAATATCCTTCTTTACCGATTCCGGTATCGTAAAACAACTCATTCACGTCTTTCAGACGACATGCCGTGCCGTTGATGAGATATTCACTCTCACCGGAACGATAGACCCTGCGCGCCACCGTGACTTCATTGAAATCAACGTTCAACTGCCTGTCGCTGTTGTCGAGCGTAATAGCTACATAGGCGTAACTGAGCGGTTTGCGGTTCTCTGTGCCCGAGAAAATAACATCCTGCATACTTGCACCGCGCAGCTGTTTCACACGCTGTTCTCCCAGTACCCAGCGCACAGCGTCCGCCACGTTACTCTTCCCGCTTCCGTTCGGACCGACAATCCCGGTAATCCCATTGTGAAATTCAAAGAGAATTTTATTAGCAAAAGACTTGAACCCATGAACTTCTATACTTTTTAAATACATGTATTTCCTCCATCAACTTAGTACAACGAAAATGAAAAATATCTGCTATTTCATCTTCATTGTACCTAGAGCCCTTGTTGCTTTAAGCGCAGCAACGTCTGATACGCGGCCTCCTGCTCCGCAGCCTTTTTGGTCCTTCCTTCTCCCTGTCCATAGGCGGTATCGCCAATCATCGCTTCCATTATAAACCGTTTGTTGTGGTCGGGACCTTCCTCGCGCAGCATCCGATAATGCAGCTCTTCGCTAAAATTTCCCTGCACAACCTCCTGTAAGATAGTCTTGCTATCAAAAAAGAGCTTCTTGTGTTCCAGGTCGTTTAAAATGTACTTCAAAATAAACTCTTTTGCATTAGCAAAACCACCGTCCAGATAAATTGCCCCAATCACAGCCTCCAGAGCATCCGATAAAACAGAAGCGCGTTTTCTGCCGCCTGTCTGCTCCTCACCCTTGCCCAGCCGCAGATATCTGCCGAGATCAAGCCCCCTCGTACAGAACGACAGCGTCTGCTCACATACCATACTGGCGCGAAGCCTTGTCATCTCGCCCTCCGTCTCCTCCGGGAAACTCTTAAAAAGAAATTCACTGGAAACAAGCTCTAACACGGCGTCGCCCAAAAATTCCAGCCTTTCATTGTCGGACAATCTGCCCGTATGGCATTCGTTGGCATAAGAACTGTGGGTCAATGCCTGCGCGAGCAGCTTCTTATCTTGAAATTGATAGCCAATCCTCTCTTCAAATTCTCTCTGTAAATTCATAAACTTTCCTTTCAATCGCTGAATACATTAGGTGACTGAATATATACAGGAAACATAAGTTTCTTATATGACAAGGATAGCCCGGGAGAAATTTTAGCAATTTCTTCCAGGCACCCTAATTTCTTATCAAAACTAATGTCGCCACTAATTGACAGCTTCCTTAATCTGTTCCACCGCATCGCCTACGGTCACAATCTTCTCTGCTTCCTCATTGGCAATCTCAATATCGAACTCTTCTTCCAGCCCCATGATAATCTGAAAAATATCCAGAGAATCTGCTCCCAGATCATCTACGAACGTAGTCTCCATTGTGATTTCCTCTACATCGACATTCAATACTTCAGAAATGATTTTCTTAATCTTTTCAAATTCCATGACTTCCTCCAATATTCCTTTTGATTTTCTCATTAATTTCCTGTTCTTTGAAGGTAACACACTGAATGATGGAATTTGTTACCTCCTTTGCCTTAGAACTTCCGTGCGTCTTGACAACAAGACCTTTGAGCCCGAGAAGCGGCGCGCCGCCATATTCGCTGGCATCAAACGATTTCAACGTTTTCTTCAACGCTGGCTTCACCAGAAGCGCCCCCATTTTGCTTCGCAGCGTTCCCATCATACCTTCCTTAACCATGCTGATTAATGTTGCGCCTACGCCCTCATACAGCTTGAGGATTACATTTCCCACAAACGCCTCGCAGACAATCACATCTGCCTCGCCATTTGGAATATCACGCGCCTCGATGCTGCCCACAAAGTTGATATCAGGGCAACTCTTTAAAAGTGGAAACGTTTCTTTCACCAGCGCATTGCCCTTTTCCTCCTCGGCGCCAATATTAACAATGGCAACCCTGGGATTATCAATACCCAGCACGTTTTCCATATAAATAGAGCCCATCTTGGCAAACTGCACCAAATGTGAAGACCTGGCGTCGACATTTGCTCCACAGTCGACAAGCAGAGAAACACCCTTCCGGGTAGGTATCAACGGCGCCAACGGCGGACGCTCTACTCCCTTTATCCTGCCGACAATGATTTGTCCTCCTACCAATACGGCGCCGGAACTTCCTGCGGACACAAACGCATCTGCTTTCTGCTCCTTCACCATATTCATGCCGACTACAATAGACGACTGCTTCTTCTTGCGGATTGCCAGTACTGGAGGCTCCGCAGTCTCAATCACTTCCGGGGCATGAACAACCTCAATCTGGGTACCCTGATAGGAAAGCGCTTTTAATTCTTTGTCTACAGCTTCCTGCCTGCCAATCAAGTATACCTTGATATCCTGGCGCAGCGTAACAGCATCAATCGCCCCTTTTACAATTTCCACGGGGGCATGATCGCCGCCCATAGCGTCTACTGCTACTCTTATCATTTCCTCCATGCAACTTCCTCCTTATGGCATAGTATAAGAAAAGGCTTGTCTGCCTGCGGCTTGCAAGGCGTTTTCCTTATTTTGCTAATGCCTCCCTAAGAATATACTATAAGTAATCAGAGAAGTCAACAACTCCTCTGAAATGGCGTTGCAGAACAGAATGACAGGCGACGGCTCATTCACAACTTGATTCTGTATGCCAAAAGGGGGCAGCCGCACTAATCGTCAAACGCCTTGCGATTCTTCTCATCTTCCAGCCTGCGCTCCTCTTCCGTCATATATTTGCGAAAAATCCATTCCAGTACAAAACTCTGAACCCAACTGTAGATTGCCGGAAGCATGATAACCAGGAAGGGAAATATATACATTAAAAACCCTGTTCCTGCCGCTAGCGCGAGCAGCAGAACCGTCATTGGAAAATGTACCGTTGCAAAAAGAATGGCATTTTTCATAGACCGTTTTCTTGTGTTCTCAAAACGCGCCATATAAGGAAAGAGATAGGAAATCCAGACAAACCACACTGCCATGCCCACCAGAAACACAATTCCCAACTCAGCCGGCATCCGCCCCTTGCGCGCATAAAAGCCGATAATTGCGCCGTCTGCCCCCAAAAGGATTCCCAGGGCAAGCGCAATCAGCCATACCGGCGTTGTCTGCTTAAAATTCTCTCGGAAAGATTCTATATAATCCCGGAACACGTACCCTCTATCATGGCGCAAAACTTTATTCGCCGTATGGTACATCGCTGTCATCGCCGTCCCTATCGTAAAAACAGGCAGACAGCTCACAAGAAACAGCAGGCTTAACGTAATACAGTCTGTAAATTTGGAAATGGATCTCATAACTCCGCCATCGTAATTAAATAATCGCATCTGTTTTTCCTTTCTTACAATCTAATGTACGCGCGACTTTTATATCCAAAGAAATCCCCAGTACCTGCTTATAATACAAAAAACCCCTCCAATCCGGAGAGGCCTTGCTGATTAATCCTGAGGGATAATCTCTTTTTTGTTATAGCTTCCGCAGCTCTTGCAAACTCTATGAGGCATCATAAGCTCCCCACATTTGCTGCACTTCACTAAGTTCGGGACAGACATCTTCCAGTTTGCCCTTCTCTTGTCTCTTCTCGACTTAGAAGATTTATTTTTCGGACAGATAGACATGATCACACCTCCTTAAATTGGTTAAAAATATCCTGGATTGCTGCCATTCTTGGATCCAGCTCTGTTTTCTGGCACTGACATTCTGCCAGATTCAGATTGGCGCCGCATCGCTTACAGATGCCTTTGCAATCCTCTCTGCACAGAACCTTCATGGGCCAACTCACCAAAATCTCTCCAAAAATAAGTTGATCTACATCCAGATTCGTTCCTGCCATAAAATTTGATTCTTCCATGCTCTGTTCCCCATCGCTTGCAGTAAGGTCAAATTCCTTCTCAATCTTTAGGGAAAATATCCTGTCTACCTCTTCCAGACAGCGGCCGCACGGAATCGCAATTGTAACTTCCGTCTCCCCACGAATAAGCAGGCGCTTATTATTCTCGTTGGCGAACGTCAGTACAAAAGGCGTGCTTTTTACAATCGGAAACTGCCCCAGCTTAGAATCAAAAGCCGTCAATTCAATTGCCGCCTGCTTCGTCACTTCCTTATCCTCACTGGAAATAATATCTGCTAACTCTATCTTCATCACAGTCTCCTATCCACACTTGATATATTATACCTAGCAAAACCAGGTTTGTCAACCATTTCTTTACATTTTAATCTTCCCGCGGATACGCTGCAAAGCATTGTCAATTGACTTGGGCTCCTTCCCCAGCTGTTGCGCAATCTGGCGGTAACTCAGGCCTTGAAGATAGAGCTGCACAACCTGCCGTTCAAATCGGCTGAGATCATTTCTGAGTTTTTCTTTGATAGCCCGCGAATCCTCCCGCTCAATGACAAGCTGTTCTGGATTGGCATTTTCAAAAGATTCCAACACATCCAGGAAAGTGTCCTCCCCTTCCCGCCCCATTTGTGTATTCAACGAGATATAGGAATTTAATGGCAGATGCTTCTTCCTCTGGGAAGCCTCTACCGCATGGTATATCTGCCTGGTAATACAGAGATCTGCAAAATGGTAAAAAGAAGCGTCCTTGTCCGCCTTAAAATCCCGGATTGCCTTGAACAGTCCAATCATCCCCTCCTGAATCAGATCGTCCGTGTCCCCGCCAATCAGAAACATGGCGTTGGCCCGTTTGCGCACCAGATTCTTATATTTTTCCATGATATAATCAGTAATTTCTTCCCTACCGCCGCGCAGCTCGCCAATTAACGCTTCATCCGTCTGATTCCTGTAATCGTTCTCTCTTAGCACTTCTTTCCCCTCACTGCATTCTCTGTCTCACAATTTCGTAGGCCAGCACGCCCGCCGCCACGGAGGCGTTCAAGGAATCAATGTTCCCCGCCATGGGAATAGCTGCATTAAAATCACAGTTTTCCTTTACCAGCTTGCCAACCCCCTCTCCTTCACTGCCAATTACCAGACCGATAGATCCTTTCAGGTCCAGCTCATACATAGGCGCGCCGTCCATGTCTGCACAGACAAACCAGATGCCTTGCTCTTTCAGTTCTTTGATTGTCTGGGTGAGATTTGTCACCTTTGCCACCGGCGTGTAATTCAACGCGCCTGCCGACGCTTTTGCCACAGTCGCCGTCAATCCCACTGCCCTGCGCTTGGGAATAATTACGCCATGCGCGCCGACAACATTCGCCGTACGGATGATAGCGCCCAAATTATGCGGGTCTTCAATATTGTCAAGCAGGATTAGAAACGGCGCTTCCTCTTTTTCTTTCGCTGCTTTCAGCATGTCCTCCACCTGAGCATACTCGTAGGCTGCTGCATAAGCAATCACGCCTTGATGCTTCTTTGTCTCGGACAGCTGATCCAGCCGCTCCCGCTCCACATAACTGAGAATCGTGTCATGCTTTTGTGCTTCGCGGATAATTGTCCTTACAGGACCATCTTGGCACCCCTTTAACACAAACAGCTTGTCTATCGTTTTCCCGGAACGAAACGCCTCCAAAACTGCATTCCTTCCCTCAATCGTCAACTCCTCGTAGCGCATCCTCTTCTCCTTTCCCGTTTTCAGCAAGCCCCATTAAAATCAACTCCATCATCCGTTCTGTCCGATCTTGCAGATACAGATAGCCAATCAAAGCCTCTAACCCCGTAGCTCTGCGGTAATCCACCACCGTGGCATTCTTTGCTACAGTGGCAGACTTGGCGTTTCTGCCGCGCTTGTATACCGCAAGTTCCTCTTCCGTCAACTCCGGCATAAGCCTGCCAATCAGTTCGGATTGGGCGTGTGCCTTGACAATCTCGCTGGTGCGGCGATTCATCTCATTCACGCGCGTATTCCCTTGCCCCACTACCATAGTGCGAATAATCAGATCGTATACGCCGTCCCCAATATAGGCCAAGGTCAGCGGTGAATAGCTGCGGACATCTTTGGGCTCAATAGCAAATTTCTCTAAAATGTAAGAATTTATGCCCTTTTCCATTTTACTCCTTCTCTGGTGTCTTCTAAGATAATACCTTTTTCTGACAGAATTGCGCGTATCTCATCAGCGCGGGCGAAATTCTTCTCTTTTCTCGCCGCCTGACGCTCCGCAATGAGATTTTCAATCTCTTCGTCCAGCATCTCCTGCTCTTTGGCAAGAATGATTCCTAAGACGTCGCAAAGCGCTTCCATCCGCTGGTACAGCTTGCCCGCTAATTCGCCTGAACTTGCCTCGCCCACATTCGTATTGCAGTATTTCACAAGCTCAAAAACTGCCGAAACCGCATCCGCCGTGTTGAAATCATCCTCCATGGATTTCTCAAATTTCTCCACAAAACTATCGCTGCCCTGCCAAAGTTCCCTTTCCGCTTCCGTCATAGATTGCTTCGCTGCATTCTCCTGTAAATGACGCAGATTTTCCGCTGCATTCAAAATTCGCTCCAAACCGTTTTTCGCCGCTTCCATTAAGTCCGCGCTGAAATTGAGGGGGCTCCTGTAGTGTGCACTGAGCATAAAAAAGCGCAACACTTGCAAATCATATTTGTCCTTGATTTCCCGCACAGTAAAAAAGTTTCCCTCGGATTTTGACATTTTTTTATTATCTATATTTAAAAATCCATTGTGAATCCAGTATTTGGCAAATATTTTACCGTTGCATGCTTCGCTTTGGGCAATCTCATTTTCATGGTGCGGAAAAATCAAATCCTCGCCGCCCGCATGGATATCAATCTCCTCACCCAGATATTTTTTGGCCATAACGGAGCACTCAATATGCCATCCCGGCCTGCCTTTGCACCAGGGAGATTCCCAGTATGGCTCCCCTTCTTTTTTGGGCTTCCACAACACAAAATCAAGAGAATCTTCCTTATCCTCTCCCGTCACCTTAATGTCCCGGTGACCGGCCTGCAAATCATCCAGATTCTTGTGAGACAGCTTGCCGTATTCTTCAAACTTCCTGGTGCGGAAATAAACGGTTCCGTCCGCTACCGCGTAGGCAAACCCTTTCTCAATCAAAGTAGAAATCATCTCTAACATGCCGTCAATTTCCTGCGTCGCCAGCGGATGCACCGTAGCAGGTTTCACATTCATGTCCGCCATGTCTTTTTTGCACTCTTCAATATAACGCTGGGAAATTTCCTGCGCGGAAACTCCCTCCTCCACGGCTTTCTTAATAATCTTGTCGTCCACATCCGTGAAATTTGACACATAATTTACTTCATAACCTTTGTATTCCATATACCTGCGCACCGTGTCAAAAACCATCATAGGACGGGCGTTTCCGATATGAATCAGATTGTATACGGTAGGGCCGCAGACATACATTTTAACTTTCCCTTCCTCCAAAGGCACAAAATCTTCTTTTTTCCTGCTCAGTGTATTGTATACTTTCATATTTTTCCTCCTAGTTACGAGCACTTAGACGGCAGAGCTCTCTCTGGCGTCTTACGTGCGATACATGCCGACGCCCTTAGTGAGAACGAACGTCACTCACGTTCGAGCTTAGTAGTCGGCGAGTTACGAGCACTTAGACGGCAGAGCTCTCTCTGGCGTCTTACGTGCGATACATGCCGACGCCCTTAGTGAGAACGAACGTCACTCACGTTCGAGCTTAGTAGTCGGCGAGTTTCATGCACTTAATCTCTACAGCGCAGCTCTTTGATTTCTTTCTCTAAATCTATAATCTTATTGCACAGCGCCGAGTTTTCATGTTGCAATACCATGATATCTTCCATGACCGGGTCGGGCAGATGCACCTGATCCATATCACTTCTGGGCACCTTGATATTGTCTCTCTTGACTATTCTCCCCGGCACGCCTACCACCGTGCAGTTCGGCGGAACTTCCTCTAATACCACGCTTCCCGCCCCTATCTTGCTATTCTCGCCAACGGTAAAAGAACCGATGACCTTCGCCCCCGCGCTCACCATCACATTATCACAGAGCGTCGGATGCCGCTTGCCGCTCTCCTTGCCGGTTCCACCCAAAGTAACGCCCTGATAAAGCGTCACATTATCTCCAATAATTGTCGTCTCTCCGATAATCACACCGCTTCCATGGTCGATAAAAAAACCTTTGCCAATTACTGCCCCCGGATGAATCTCTATGCCTGTCTTTCGCGCAGCTTTCTGCGAAATCTTGCGCGCCCAGAAATAATGGCCTTTGAGATATTTCTTATGCGCCTTGCGGTAACTGAGCATCACCCGGAAACTTGGATAAAGCAATACCTCCATAGGAGACTTAATTGCCGGATCCCTTTCCCTGATTACCTCGTATTCTTCTTTTATCTGCCGGAAAAATCCCATTTTTGAACGCTTCCCTTCTAACAACACGGACTTGCCAGATTGACATTCCTATTCGTGTTAGTTTATGCAGAAATTGGATTTTTGTCAATAGGCAAATATAAGTTCAGCCAGCCGAGATAAATCGAGGAAAATTGTGCTTGCACAAATTTTACTTGATTCTTCTCGGCTGAGGGAACGCCAAGCAATGAGCAAAGTTAGCTGCAATGCAGCGGGAAAACGCCGTAGGCGTCTTTGCGATTGGCGTGTGCTGAACTTATATTTGCCAGCCGAGTTAAATCGAGGAAATTTGCCTGCCAAGATAAATCGGATAAAATATTCCATTACACCCACTCGTTTAAATAGACAGACGTATGTTGCAGTAATGTCTCCGCCAGCTCCCCAATATCCATCTGCTGCCTGACGCTTTCCTCGGAAATATCACTGATGCAGCCGCCTGCACGGCTTATTTCAATACGAAAACATCCGTTATTTTTATTTAAAAGAGAATCTGTAACCTTCACATAGAGCGCTGTACGCCTCTTACTGCGCAGCAGCGGCACAAGCGCACGAAGATTCGTCACTCGCACCATCATGCGCGAAGAAGTGAACCTTATCGTATTTACCGTACATCCGGCTCCTTTCAGCGCATCGCGGCAGATTTGCTCTGCTTCTTCCCCGGATATGCTATCCCTAAGCAACAGTTCTTTGATTTCTGCCGTTTTTCGCTCTATACCGCTCACACTGTACAATAGAATCCCATATAACCCCTGTTCTTTTGACTGTACGCCGTCATATTCCCAAGCCCGCTCTTTTAGCTGTACGCCGCCATGTTCTAAAGCCCGCTCTTTTAACAGTGTATCGCCGTTTTCTAAAGCGCTCTTTTTCAAAAGCAGCGCGCCGCCATGCTCCGACGCAAGCTCTTTCAACAGACGGTGGTAATAGCTTTTACTCCGTTTAATAAAAACCTCGCACTTGTCTGCCAAAATCCGATTAGAAAACAATGCCATCTCCTGGCAATCCTTTTCACTTGCAAGTTTCCATCCAGCTTCGTCCATATCATTGATGGGCGGATTCAAAGATGCCGCCCTTAACAAATCCGTCCCATCGCCTGCATCAAAACAGATACCGCCCCTTTGAAGATAATCCTGACAAGGGAAAAACACAAATCCCTGCCCCCTGTAATATGCCGGATCAGCCGGAAGCAAAAAGGTAAACGGCACCTGCCTATGTTCCATATCTTGCAAAGCCCGTTCCATTACCCTGCCCATTTTTCCTTGCCTACGGTAACGAATGTCTGTGGCAACAGCCACAATGTATGGGACTTTTTTGGTATTTCCATTAATATCAATTTCGTATGGATTTAAATGAATCATAACATGGAAGGCCCTGTCGTTTGCAGCGCCTTCCATCACAATCACTTCATTATCTTTGGTTTTCCATTCGTAATAATAATCAATGAACTCCTTAGAGTCCTCGGGAAACGCAGCCTCATACAAAGCCCTGCTTGTCCTCTTCTCCCTCTGTTCCAAATAGCGTATGCTGCTTTTCACTTCGCTAATCCTTGTCTGGCGCATCCGCCGTAACCCTCGCTTTTTCCATTTATTCCTGTCTGGCGCATCCGCCGCAGACCTCGCTTTTCTATTTATTCCTGTCTGGCGCATCCGCCGCAGGCCTCACAATTCCTTGCGCTGTCATAGGCCGGCGCGCTCGCCTCATACAGGCCGGCTAACGCACAAATTGCCTGCGCAGAAATCCCTTCCTGCCTTCCGCTGAATCCAAGTCCCTCCTCTGTAGTTGCTTTGACATTAATCTGCTCTTTGGCAATCGACAGTACATCCGCAATATTGCGCTCCATCTGCGCAATAAAGGGCCGCAGTTTCGGTTTCTGTGCAATAATTGTGGCGTCAATATTTTCTACCACATATCCCTGCTGCTGCAAAAGCTCTGCCACATACGCCAAAAGCTTCATACTTGAGATTCCCTTATAAGCTGCGTCTGTATCCGGGAAATGCTTGCCGATATCGCCAAGCGCCGCTGCGCCCAGCAAGGCGTCCATAATCGCATGCACAAGTACGTCGGCGTCGGAATGACCCTCTAACCCTAAGCTATGCGCAACCTCTACGCCGCCGAGAATTAATTTGCGGTTCTCGACAAGTCTGTGCACATCATATCCAATTCCAACTCTCATATTTTATTTTCCTTCATATGTAATGAGGCTGTCCACATGATAACCGGCAAGCTTTTCCCTGCCCTTCAAACCGGCAAGCTCCATTACAAAACAAATCCTGACTACCTCGCCGCCAAGCTGCTCCACCAATTTAATGATTGCCTCTGTGGTGCCTCCGGTAGCGATGAGGTCGTCGACAATAGCTACCTTCTGCCCTGGCTTGATTGCATCCTTATGCATCTCAATCACGGCGCTTCCGTATTCTAAATCATATTTCTCTGAGATGACCTCGCATGGCAGCTTTCCTTTCTTGCGCACAGGAATAAATCCCTTGCGCGCCTCATAGGCCACCGGTACGCCGAAAATAAACCCTCTCGATTCGGGCCCGACAACAACATCATATTCTACGTCTTTCAAGCTGTCCATCAGTCCGTCGATAGCAAGATGAAGCCCATCGGCATCCTGCAAAATACTGGTTACGTCCCGGAAAATAATTCCCGGCTCCGGAAAATCCGGAATACTCCTCACATAGTCTTCCAATTTCTTCATTCGTTTATCCTCCTGTCCTCTCCTCTAACGGAAAAATAACTCCCTTACGCATTGCAATGTAGCTTCTACAGTATCATCCATGTCGTAATACTTGTACTGCCCAAGCCTGCCGCCAAAAATCACATTCCCTTCCTGTTCAGCTAACCCCCTGTATTTCTCGTAAAGGGCGGCATTCTTCTCATCATTCATCGGATAATAAGGCTCGTCTCCCTTGGACCAATTCTTAGGGTACTCGCGGGTAATCACAGTCTTGGGCTGCGTCCCATACTCAAAATGCTTATGTTCAATAATACGCGTGTACGGAATCTCATATTCTGTATAGTTCACCACCGCATTTCCCTGATAATTGTCTTCATCTAACACTTCTGTCTCAAAGTGCAGCGAACGGTATTCCAGCTCACCAAAACAATAATCAAAATATTCGTCAATCATGCCCGTATAGACGACTGTTTCCGCCAAATCACGATACATCTGCTTCTTTTCCAGAAAATTCTCATTCAACCGTACTTCGGTTCCCTCTAACATCTTCTCCACCATTTTGGTGTAACCGCCGATAGGAATTCCCTGATAAGCGTCGTCAAAATAATTGTTGTCATAAGTAAACCGCACCGGCAAGCGTTTGATGATAAATGCCGGCAGCTCATCCGCCCGTTTTCCCCACTGCTTCTCCGTATACCCTTTCACCAGCCGGGTATACACATCCGGCCCTACCAGATTGATGGCTTGCTCCTCTAAATTCTCAGGATGTTCCACAGTATACTCACGCTTTTGCCGCTCAATCTTCTCCCGGGCCTCCTTTGGCGTGACAACGCCCCACAGTTTATGAAAGGTATTCATGTTAAACGGCAAATTATAAATTTCACCTTTATAATTTGCAACCGGAGAATTCGTATAACGGTTAAACTCCGCAAACTGATTCACATACTGCCAAATTTCTTTATTGGAGGTGTGAAAAATATGCGCCCCATATTCGTGCACCTGAATTCCTTCTGTCTCCCTTGTGTAAATATTTCCGGCAATATGGCTGCGTTTATCTATGACCAGACAATGTTTGCCGGTTTTTTTCGCTTCCTGGGCAAAAACTGCGCCAAACAGGCCCGCCCCGACAATTAAATAATCATATGTTTTCATTTATGGCTCCTTATTGTTATTTAAAAATTACATTTACAGTATAGTATAACCTTTTTTCTTATACAAGCTGTTTTTGATTTCCTTCGACACAAGACATCGGCGTTCTACATAAAATTCCGGCATTTTGCTAAGTTTTTTTCCATTATCTTAGCACCTATTTTCTATGGAATTTGGTATAATACTGGTAGATATTTTATGCGTAAGAACGCGCACAGACTGCCATATTAAATGATACCGAGGTGAATAAATGGAGGCTAACCATACTTTAACTAATAGTACGACAGATTCACTGGAAAGACTACGGATGGAAAATGTTCTCTTAGTGGAAGAGAATAAGAAATTAACCGAAACCATAGACTGGATGCACGACACAATCTGGCGGCTTGTACGCACGCAACGACCGGAAATCTAATCTTTTATTCAGTCTTCCCGCTTGCGCACCAGAACAATTTTGGTGATTCCATTACTGGAATCATCTTTTCTGGTTTGCAGCTCTGGAAATGACTCAATCAGTTTCCCAAATTTTGCAAAACCATAATTTCTACAATCAAAATCTGAATACATTCTCTGAATAATATTTCCCAATTCCGACAGATACATCCAGCCGTCTTCATCTGAATTCTCATCCAACAGAGAAATCACCGTCTCCTTGATGGCGCGTAAATTTGTTATCGGCTGCGCGTCTTTCGACTGCAATTCCCTTGCTGGAAGCGCCTTTTCCGTCGGCACACACTTGATTTCCTGCCTTCTGGCCCGTTCCGCCATATTGCTTCTCTGAGACGGATGGTGATTCTTATAAAGCACATCAAGCGTCTTAAACTGCTCGCACGCACGCACAAAAGGCGTCGGCGTCTTGCTCTCTCCCATGCCGATTACACGCTTCCCAGATTCCCTCAGACGCATGGCAAGTTTCGTAAAATCACTGTCGGAAGAGACAATGATAAACCCATCCACATCATTTGTGTAGAGAATGTCCATAGCGTCTATAATCATTGCCGAGTCAGAAGAGTTCTTCCCCACGGTATAACTGTATTGCTGGATTGGCGATAATGAGTTCTCAAGCAGTGAATCCTTCCAGGAATTCTTGGCTGTTGCCGTCCAGTCTCCATAAATCCTGCGGATTGTAATATTGCCCAGCGCCTGAGCCTCCTTCGTCACAATCCTGATATACTTGGAAGACACATTTTCCGCGTCAATCAATAGGGCATATTTATTTTCATCCCTCATTCTGTTACTCCTTTCAAAATATATCTTCTATTTTAACCTTCGAGATCATTATAATACTTTCTATTTGTGAAAACAACCAAAGAATTTTTCTTCCCATTTTTGCACATACTAGCGGAAAATCGAAAGGAGAATTTCTATGACTGATAAAGATACTGGCCGAAATCCAGGAAATACCTATGACGATGGAAATATTCCGGAAATTGATTTGCCAGGCCGCACAGAAGGCCCTTCCGGGCAGAACCGCTATGGCGATGCGCCCATCGGCGACCCCGGCAATCACGGTGAAAATTCCTCCGGCGAAAGCAATCTGGTATGGGTTACCCCTCCGGTATTGCTGGCGGAGGCAGGGGAAGCCATGCCAAATACAGCCGGCGGTATATAAGGAGGACATTATGGATAATATCTTAGAACAATTAAAAAAGAAACGTATTGTACCTGTGGTAGTCCTTCGCAACATTGCAGACGCTAAACCGCTGGCAAAAGCGCTTTGCGACGGAGGACTTCCGTGTGCAGAAATCACCTTCCGTACAGAAGCCGCCTTAGACTGCATCCAAATTATGTCCGAGGAGTTCCCGGAGATGCTCGTAGGCGCAGGAACCGTCCTGACTACCGCGCATGCCGACCAAGCCATAAAAGCAGGTGCAAAATTCATTGTCAGCCCAGGCTTTAATCCCACGGTAGTCAAACATTGCATCAAAAAGAAATATCCCATTATCCCGGGCGTCAACAATCCCAGCGATATAGAAGCCGCGCTTTCTTTCGGTCTGACTTTTGTAAAATTCTTTCCGGCAGAGGCGTCTGGAGGGCTGGAAATGATAAAGGCGCTGTCCGCACCCTATCCGCAGATGCGCTTTATGCCGACCGGCGGAATCACGCCGGAAAACCTGCACACTTACCTTGCGTTTGAAAAGGTTGCAGCCTGCGGGGGAACCTGGATGGTAAAAGATGAACTGCTCAAATTACAGAATTTTGAGGAAGTAAAACGGCTGACCGAGGACGCCCTGCGAACCATCCGCAGCTAACAGCGGTATTTGAAAAGGAGAATCATTATGACAGCAAAAAAAGTAGTTACTTTCGGCGAGCTGATGCTAAGGCTTGCACCGGAGGGCTATCAGCGTTTTGTACAGGCAGATACCCTGGGAGCCACCTTCGGCGGCGGTGAGGCAAACGTCTGCGTCTCACTGGCAAATTACGGCTTTGACGCAGTATTCGTCTCACGCCTGCCTTCCCATGAAATCGGACAGGCCGGCGTCAATGCGCTCCGAAAATACGGTGTGGACACCTCTTACATTGCCAGGGGCGGCGACCGTGTGGGCATTTATTATTTGGAAAAAGGAGCCTCCCAACGACCCTCCAAGGTCATCTATGACCGGGCAGGTTCTGCGCTCTACAATGCCTCGGCCGAAGATTTCTGTTGGCCGGAAATCTTTGCCGGCGCAGACTGGTTTCATTTTACCGGCATCACGCCCGCCCTCAACGACACGCTCGCAGACCTGTGCCTGGCAGCCTGCAAAGCGGCAAAAGAAGCCGGCGTCACTGTTTCCTGCGATTTGAATTACAGAGGGAAATTGTGGAGCAGGGAAAAGGCCGGACAAGTGATGGGAAACCTCTGTCAATATGTAGACGTGTGCATTGCCAATGAAGAAGACGCAGCCGACACCTTCGGCATTAAATCTTCCGATACAAACATTACCGCCGGGGCTCTCAACCATGAAGGCTATAAAGATGTGGCAGCGCAGATGAAAGATCGTTTCGGTTTCTCTAAAATCGCTTTCACCCTGCGGGAATCCATCTCCGCAAATGACAATAACTGGTCCGCCATGCTTTATGACGGCACGGACTGCTACTTCAGCAAAAAGTACCATATGCATATCGTGGACCGCGTCGGCGGCGGAGACAGTTTTGGCGGCGGTTTGATTGCCGCAACACTGATGGGCTATGACGCGCAGAAAACCATTGATTTCGCCGTAGCAGCCTCCTGCCTCAAACACTCCATAGAAGGAGATTTCAATCTTGTCTCCATAGACGAAGTGCAAAAACTGGCCGGCGGCGACGCCTCCGGGCGGGTGCAGCGGTAACAGCCGACGAACCATCATCCGCCCAACAGCGGGCTGATGATTCAGCTAACCATACTCCTGCGAATATCCGGAGCCGGAATCAGCTTACCATTCCTCCGATCATGCCGGACGCGGTACAGAGTATTAAGGTTGTAAAAAATCGGGACAATTCCATATTGATTCCCTTTTGAAACAGGATGGAGCCTAGGACCAAAATCAGGAAATAGGCTCCGCCCATCACCATGCCCCAGAAAAACCGCCTTGTCTTCATCACTTTCCCGATCAAAAAGCCTCCCAAAAAACCGGAAAGAACATAGATTACCACGATGCCTACAGACACCACGGTCTCGCTGAGCTGCATTTTATACAGCATTGCCGACAGCCCTAAAAGCAGCGCTCCCGTCACCAGATACATGGCAAGCAGGATTTTTAGAATTGTCAGCGGCGATATCCGCATCTTTTTTTCCCCCTGCGCCTGAACTTGTTTTTTTCTTGGATGATTCCTCTCCATCTCCTCTTCCTCCCTTTTGATAATCTATGACAGAATGTCCATTGATATATTCTATTCTTCCCACTTTGAAACTATTCCTTGCAAAAATTCTCTTCTTCCTATATATTATTTATAACAGTTCAAAACACAGTCTTTCCAGCATATCTGTGCCTTGGGCTTCTCAATAACACTATAGATTTATAAATTTTAATGCTTACCGAAAGGAGCGATATACTTGGACTCAGGCGAATCCATACAACTAATATTTATCATTGTTTTATTAATTTTATCTGCTTTTTTCTCCTCTGCGGAGACGGCTCTGACAACATTCAACAGAATCCGCATCGGCAACCTTGCCAGTGAGGGCGATAAGCGCGCCCGGCGCGTGCTGGAAGTCACCAGCAACCCCAACAAAATGCTCAGCGCTATTTTGATTGGCAACAATGTCGTAAATCTGTCGGCGTCTTCCCTGGCTACTGCATTGGCGATTCAAGTTTTTGGCAATGCCGGAGCTGGAATCGCCACTGGAACCCTTACCGTCCTGGTCTTAATTTTCGGTGAGATTTCCCCTAAAACACTTGCCACCATCCACGCAGACAAGATTGCCCTCAATTATTCCGGCGTTATTCTTCTGCTGATGAAGATTCTCACGCCTGTGATTTTCATTATCAATAAATTATCCATGGGCTTTCTAATATTACTGCGGGTCAATGTGGCCGACGGACAGAATGCTCTCACAGAGGCAGAACTGCGGACAATCGTGGACGTTGGCCATAAAGAAGGCGTCATTGAGCGCGAAGAACATGAGATGATTAACAATGTGTTTGATTTCGGAGATTCCCAGGCCAAAGAAATTATGGTTCCCAGAATTGATATGACATTCGCAGATATCAATAGCAGTTACGATGAATTAATTGAAATATTCCGTACAGATAAATTTACCCGCCTGCCAATTTATGAGAATTCCACAGACAACGTCATCGGCACAGTCAACATGAAAGACCTGCTTCTCTATGAGGCAAGCCGAGAGAACTTTTCAGTGCGCGATATTTTGCGCAAACCTTACTACACTTATGAACACAAGAAAACGATCGACCTGTTAATTGAAATGAAAAAATCTTCCTTTAATATCGCTATCGTACTGGACGAGTACGGCGTTACCGCCGGCTTGATCACGCTGGAAGATATCTTAGAGGAAATCGTAGGGGAAATTCGCGACGAATACGATATGGACGAAGAGGACCCTATTCAGAAATTAGGGGAACGAGAATACTTAGTGCAGGGTACGATGAATTTGGAAGACTTATGCAATCTACTTGGCTTATCTCTCTCCTCTGAGGATTACGACACGGTAGGCGGTTATATGATTGAGTTATTAGACCACCTTCCCGAAACCGGCGAATCCATCGTCACGCCGGAAAATGTCTTTTTGCGCGTAGAAGACACAGATAAAAACCGCATCAATAAGTTATTCTTACGGCTGCCGGAGGACAAAGACGAAGAAAAATTATAAATCGTTTCTTATTCTGCAAAAAGGGAGGAGGCTCACATGGAGCCTCCTTTATTTAGCGCTGTTTACGTTTATAATTTCCAAATATCTTTATTATATTCCGCAATCGTCCTGTCGGAAGAGAAGAACCCTGCCTTCGCCGTGTTTACGAGCATTTTCTTTGCCCAGGCATTACGGTCTTCATAATCCTTGAAGATTTCTTCTTTCTTAGCCGCATAATCCTTATAATCCAACAACGTCATAAACCAGTCTTTGTTCAAAAGTTCCTTGTAAAGACGTTCCAGATTTTCTTTCTGTCCAACTTTAAGCATCGCATCGCTGACGATAAAATCAACTGCTTCCTTGATATCTTCGTCTTCCTCATAGTATTCTTTGGAGACATAGTCTGCCTTATCATAATGCTCAATAACCGTATCGGAGCTCTCGCCGAAAATATAAATATTGTCCTCTCCTACGAGGTCTGCAATTTCTACGTTTGCACCATCCATTGTTCCCAATGTCACCGCGCCGTTGAGCATAAATTTCATATTTCCAGTTCCAGACGCCTCTTTGCTCGCCAGAGAAATCTGCTCTGAGATATCACACGCAGGTATCAGCTTCTCGGCTTTCGTTACATTGTAATTTTCCACCATAACTACTTTCAGATATGGACTGACCTCGGGATCATTGTTAATAATCTCCTGCAGGCAGAGAATCAAATGAATGATGTCTTTGGCAATCACATATGCCGGAGCTGCTTTCGCGCCGAAAATTACTGTGATTGGCGTAGAAATTTTCCTGCCTTTCTTAATCTCCAGATATTTATGGATCACATACAGCGCATTCATCTGCTGGCGTTTGTACTCATGAAGACGCTTAATCTGAATATCAAAGATAGAATTTTCATCAATCTCTACGCCCTGGGTAGCCTTGAGATATGCAGCGAGGGCGCGTTTATTTTCCTTTTTAATCTCTAATAATTTATTTAACACTTTATCATCGTCCGCAAATTTGAGCAGTTTTTCCAGCTCGTCCGCATCCTTATGCCAGCCGGTTCCGATTACTTCATCCAGATAGCGGCTAAGGCCTTTATTGCAGTGCATCAGCCAGCGGCGGAAAGTGATGCCGTTCGTTTTATTGTTAAATTTATCAGGATAGATTTTATAAAAGTTATTCAACTCATTTTTCTTTAAAATTTCTGTATGCAGATAAGCCACGCCGTTGACGCTATAGCCATAATGGATATCCATATGCGCCATATGCACGCGGTCCGTATCGTCAATGATAGCAACTGACGTATCATCGAATTTCTCTTTGACAATCGTATCAAGTTCTCGGATAATCGGCATGAGCTGGGGAACTACTTTATTGAGGTAGTCCATCGGCCATTTCTCTAACGCCTCGGCAAGAATCGTGTGGTTCGTATACGCACAAGTCTTCGATACGATATCAATTGCCTTCTCCATACGGATTCCTCTCTCCATCAGCAGGCGGATCAATTCCGGGATTACCATGCTGGGATGCGTATCATTAATCTGTATTGCGGCGTAATCCGGCAAATCATAAAGCGTAGATCCCTTCTGCTCGCACTCTTCCAGGATTAATCGCGCCGCATTGCTTACCATGAAATACTGCTGGTACACACGCAGCAGCCGGCCTGCATCGTCGGAATCATCCGGGTACAAGAAGAGCGTAAGGTTCTTGCAAATGTCCTCTTTATTGAAATCAATGCCATTTCGCACTAAACTCTCATCTACTGTCTCAATGTCAAACAAATGCAGTTTGTTCGTACGATTATCAAATCCCGTCACGTCCAAATCGTACATCCTGGACTGCACCGTGAAACCGCCAAACTGAATAGGATATGTCACGTCTGTCTTCGTCAGCCAGCTCTCTTTCTCAATCCAGGGATTCTTATTTTCTTTCTGCAAACGATTTTCAAATGTCTGCAAAAAGAGACCAAAATGATAATTAAGCCCTATTCCATCTCCATTTAATCCGAGGGTTGCCATGGAATCCAGAAAACATGCGGCCAAACGTCCCAATCCTCCATTTCCTAAAGACGGCTCTGGCTCAACTTCCTCAATCAGATTAATATCCTTCCCGTACTGTGCCAACATCTTTGCCACTTCATCGTAAATGCCCAAATTAATCAGGTTATTAGACAATAATTTGCCAATCAAAAACTCCGCAGAAATATAATAAATTTTCTTCTTGCCCTTATTACTCTCCTTCTCTTTCGCCAAATCTTTGACAATTCCCAGCAGCCCATAATAAAGCTGTTCATCCGTGCAGGCTGCAATATTGTTGCAGCATTTCTTTTCCAGTAATTCCCTCACATTCAAACTCATTTTTTCCTCCATTCTCCTTAAACGGTTCACAGGGAAGCATACTATGCCATATTGATTAGCGTTCCCTCATTTTTTATATTTATAAGTATATGATTTATTGCCATAATTTTCTTGCAGTATGGTAGCAAAAAGTAGTACAATACTATTATATAACCTAAGGAGGGACCCAGCAAAGCTGGGAGGATCCCTTAGGTCTCTTTGAATAGCCATAAACGTTGTTTAATCTAAGGAGGGATTCATGAACATACACGAATACGAATGCTCCCAGGAGACAAAACCTCACGGGCAAGATAACTTCCCCTTTGATATCTATTTGTGCAGCATCCCCATAGATTTTACAATTGTGCCCACTCATTGGCACAATGCTATGGAAATAATTTATATCAAGAAAGGACGCGGAACCATCAATGTTGATTTGTCTCCCTTTCAGGTTTCCGAGGGAGATATTATTGTCGTGCCGCCGGGACAACTCCATTCTATAGAGCAGCAGTCTGATTATTCCATGGAATATGAAAATATTATTTTCAAGCTCTCTATGCTGATGGCGCCTCAGGAAGATATCTGCACGGAAGAGTTTTTTCAGCCTATGAAACATGGAAAGACTCTCCCCGACACCTTATATACAAGAAACTCTCCCCTGTACCCCGCTTTGTCCGGCTGCCTCAACGCTATAGACTGCATTTGCCAGGATTTTGCCTATGGATATCAGCTCGCCATCAAAGGACAACTGTTTTCCTTCTTCTACGAACTCTCAAAGTCCTTTCACAGCGCAGCTTCCCACGCCCACAACAAATCTCTCGACCGTTTAAAAGGGCTTCTCAAATATGTGGAGACTAATTATGGGGAAAAAATTTCTATTGCAGACGCAGCCAGAATCTGCGGTTTCAGCCAGTCACATTTTATGAAATTTTTTAAAGCCAGTATGGGGGTATCTTTTACAGACTATTTAAACGACTACCGTATCACCATGGCCGCGCGGCTTTTAAGCTCATCTTCTGACACGGTAGTCAATATTGCTTCTGAGACGGGATTTGAGAATCTCTCTTATTTTAACCGGGTGTTCAAGCGGAAGTATCAGTGTACTCCCAGGGAGTTCCGCAAGAAGTAGGGGTGTGGGGATACTTTTTTAACTCCTCCATAAGTTTCCACAAGTTACAACCTATATTGTCTACAAGTTCATTTTCATCCCCGGGAAATTTTTTTGCCTGCTCGATGGCCTTATCTATGAAAGGCATATATTTTCTGGCAAAACTTATATTGCTTTTCCCATGGTGCGCTCTATCAGAAACATATCCCTTTTCTTTAAATAATTAATGCATTCATACATATTGGCTTCTGAATGCGTAAGCTTATCCCTGTCAATCAATATGGCAAATTCGTCCAATTCACGGTTGTATTTTTTCAGATATTTCCGATAGTTCCCTAAGCCTGATATACTCCTCCAGCAATTCAACTACCTGTTGCGGCGCACTGTTCGTATCTTTTCTCCCTCTGCCCAAAACTTCAACGTCAATTTTACCATTGATGCCTATTTTTACTCTGTTTTTTGATACGCCGTCAAAATATTCTTTCTCCGTTTCATTTCCTTCTACTGATAGAAAAATCCTTTTTTCTACAAGAACCCTCGCATCCTCTTCTTCTCGTTCATATGCTGTTGACATTAATCTAAATTGATTATGCATTTATGCCCTCCAAAATCCCATCATCAAACACTGGTATAGCATCGTAACGCCCCAACAAATATTCTTTATCAATTACTTTATCATAACGTTCTTTGAAACGGTTTAACGAGTATATCTTAGAACTATGGTCTTCCATCCTTTTTACAAACCAGATTTCATCCTGCCTGACCAATTCTAAATCCAGTAAGTTTGAATCATGTGTCGTTGCAATGAGCTGGCTTGTTTCTCCTTCTGTTAATTCATAAAACAGTTCGAGGAATTTTCGTGTAAGGTTTGTGTGAAGGCTCCTGTCAATCTCATCTATAAAAATCACACTATTTCCATTATGCTCATAAAATAAGGGAATGAGATCAAACAGTCTTTTTGTTCCATCAGATTCCTCTAAATAATCGAAAAGTTCCCGGTCATTACCATGATTTTGCATCATTTTTGTTGTAATGATATTCCCTTCCATATCTTTGCGTAACATATACATCTGATTATTCACTTTGAACATTACGGGCTCTTCTTGAATATCATTAGAAATTCTAATCTTTAATTTTTCTGCCTCTTCTCTTGGAATTCCATCAAAAATTTTATCAAACTCCACATATCCCATTTTTGATTCCACAGATTCAATTCCTGTATCAAAATACTTTAACAAATGAGAAAATAGCTCCCTGATGTCCTCGTCTTCCACCATCTGATTTAACCCACTGTATTGGCTGGTTGGAAAAATTATAATTATACTTTGGAACCATAGAAAAACGTCCAACACTTCCGAGAAAATTCCCTGTTTTCCATTACTTCTTTCAGCAACATCACTCAAAATACTTTTTTTCTTCATAGTATCAGAAATGCTTTCCCCAAAATCCTCCAAATAAAATTTCCATCTTGTTCTCTCTTGAGCATCCTTTATTTTGATTTCGCTCTCTGTACGATGTACACCCTTTTCATCAATATTCCTATTAAATATATAGGTCTCGGCGCCGCTCTTCTCTATACGGATCAGCCATTCTGAAAGTATCTTTTTTTCTACATAAGATATAGCAAGCCCATAAGAATACTCTTTCCCCGACTGAGTAATCAGGCGATACTCAAAAACCGCCGGGTTTTTGTACCCATCGTTGCAAATACGAAAATATTTTTTATTCAAATCTACAGAATCCAGACCATCCAATATAATATCACTTGAAAAATCAATTGCTCTGATTAAATTACTCTTCCCACCCGCATTGGCTCCATAAATAAGCCCTGTTTTTAAAATTCTTTTGCCATTACCACTTAGGATGTGTTCTTTGTGCCTGACTACTTTTGACGCCATCATAGAAATCGTCTGTGTTTCGTTAAAAGATAAAAAATTACTTACTGAAAAGCCTAAAAACATGATTCTGCTCTCTTTCTTTTTCATTATAATGATTTATTATATTGTGAATAATTCACTTTTGTCAATATCATTATACATTTTTGCTTTTATTTATAATTTACATTTGAGTTTTTCTCTCTTTTTCTCTTCTATATTACCCTCTCACACGAGTACACATATTTTTTTCTTTTATAGAAAATCACTTTCACGTTTGGGTATGACAAAGTGTTTTCTATGGAAGAAAAAATTTTTTATCCACCCTAAAATGCTTCCAATAACACAAACCCTCACTTCCATTATGTTCATTCCATAACAAGAAGTGAGGTTCTGTAATAATCACACTAGAAACAGATCTATTATGATCCGTATAATTTTTTTTATAAAACTAATTACTTATAGCAGACAATCTTGCCAAAATCAGCCTTGAGGGAAGCCCCTCCAACAAGTCCGCCGTCAATGTCCGGTTTAGAGAAAAGCTCTGCTGCATTGCCAGCATTCACAGAACCGCCGTACTGAATGCGGATAGATTCTGCGGTAGCCTCATCATAAACCTCTTTGATGCAGGTACGGATTGCCGCGCAAACTTCTTCTGCCTGATCGGAAGTTGCTGTCTCACCGGTTCCGATTGCCCAGATTGGCTCATATGCAATTACTGCTGTCTTGGCCTGATCGGCAGTTACATTCTGGAATGCAATCTTAATCTGCATACGGATCCAGTCAATGTAAATACCCTGTTTTCTCTGTGTCAAAGTCTCTCCACAGCAGATGATTGGTGTAATACCATGCTCAAACGCCTTGAGCACTTTCTTATTTACAGTCTCATCGGTCTCTGCAAAGTATTCTCTTCTCTCAGAATGTCCGATAATGACATATTTCACACCAGCGTCAGTCAGCATATTGGGAGCAATTTCTCCTGTGTATGCGCCGCTCTCTTCGTAATACATATTCTCTGCACCAATATTGATGTTAGAGCCCTTTGCAGCTTCCATTGCCGGAATGATGTCGATTGCCGGTACACAGAATACTACGTCAACCTCATCATTGGCAACTAAGGGCTTTAATTCGTTTACCAGAGCTACTGCCTCGCTCGGAGTCTTGTTCATTTTCCAGTTTCCTGCAATAATTTTCTTTCTTGCCATGTTCTTATCCTCTTTTTCTTAATTTATAATTTACTTGGATCAGGGTGTCAAAAGCGCCTTCGGCTTGCCAATCGCTAGTTGCTTTCGGTCTATTTATTTGTTGCTGCCGCTACTCCCGGAAGCTCTTTACCCTCTAAAAATTCCAAAGAAGCTCCGCCGCCTGTAGAAATGTGGCTCATCTTATCGCCAAATCCCAACTGATTTACTGCTGCTGCGGAATCTCCGCCGCCGATAATCGTAGTTGCATCTGTCTCTGCTAATGCTTTAGCAACCGCAATTGTTCCTGCTGCAAGCGTCGGGTTCTCAAATACACCCATCGGCCCATTCCATACTACAGTCTTTGCAGATTTTACAGCGTCTGCAAACATCTCTGCCGTCTTAGGCCCGATATCGCAGCCTTCGCGGTCTGCCGGCATCTTGTCAGAATCATAAACTTCTACGTCAACCGGTGCGTCAATCGGATTCGGGAAATCTGTGATCGTTGCGGAGTCAACCGGCAGTAATAATTTCTTACCAAGCTTCTCAGCCTTGGCAATCATTTCCTTACAGTAATCAAGTTTGCTGTCATCAACCAGAGACTTTCCAATTTCATTGCCCTGTGCCTTTAAGAATGTATAAGCCATACCGCCGCCGATAATCAGGGTATCACATTTTTCCAGTAAATTAGAAATTACATTCAGCTTATCTGCAACTTTTGCTCCGCCTAAGATTGCTACGAAAGGCCTTACCGGGTTCTCCACTGCATTACCCAGGAAATCAATCTCTTTCTGCATCAGATAACCAACTGCCGCTGTATCAACTAACTCAGAAACACCAACGTTAGAGCAATGCGCTCTGTGGGCTGTTCCGAACGCATCATTTACAAAAATATCGCAAAGAGAAGCTAAATCCTTGGAGAAAGCCTCTCCATTCTTAGTTTCTTCTACTCTATAACGCGTGTTCTCAAGCAAGATAACTTCGCCGTCTTTCATAGCCTCTACCGCTGCCTTGGCATTCGGTCCAACTACTTCCGGATCAGCCGCAAATTTTACTTCCTGCCCTAACAATTCTGTCAATCTTGCCGCAACAGGAGCAAGAGACAATTCAGGCTTTGGCTCTCCCTTAGGCTTGCCAAGATGAGAACAGAGAATTACCTTGCCGCCGTCTGCAATTAATTTCTTAATGGTAGGCAGCGCTGCAACCAGACGGTTCTCGTCTGTAATCTTGCCTTCTTTTAAAGGTACGTTGAAATCGCATCTGCAAAGCACGCGTTTTCCATTTACATTAATATCATCCACTGAAACTTTATTCAAAGCCATCTTTATTTCCTCCTAAAAATAATTGTTTGTATTATATCAAAGAAACACCATGCGCATATTATTTTTCTATAAAAAAGAAACCTTCACGCCTCGGCGTGATAATGTCTTTCCTATAGAAGAAAATAGGGCCCGGTCCAAAAAAAGACCGGACCCTTTCTGAGTCTTATCTGCACTTCTGGCAGCCTGTCGCCTCAAAAGGTAGTCTACCGTGCAATTATATTTCAACTAAATATTAAGGCGGTTCTGTTCGCTAAACTTAATCTTCGCCAAACGGCAGATAACATTTCGCTATTCTCACAGAACGGCTTTCACACTAACCTCAGGCTGCGCCAACGGCTCGCCTTCGCTAATTGTTCAATGTCTCAACGCCTATGCTAACTCACTGAAATATTTGATTGTACGAACCATCTGGCTGGTGTAGCTGTTCTCGTTGTCATACCAGGAAACAACCTGTACTTCATATAAGTCATCAGAAACCTTGGAAACCATGGTCTGAGTTGCATCGAACAGAGAACCAAATCTCATGCCTACGATATCGGAAGAAACGATCTCATCCTCATTGTAACCGAAGGACTCGTTAGCTGCTGCCTTCATAGCTGCATTGATTCCGTCAACAGTTACATCATTGCCCTTAACAACTGCCGTTAAGATAGTAGTTGAACCTGTCGGGGTCGGAACACGCTGTGCAGAACCGATTAACTTGCCGTTCAATTCAGGAATAACCAAGCCGATTGCTTTTGCTGCGCCTGTGCTGTTCGGAACGATATTAACTGCTGCTGCACGAGATCTTCTCAGATCGCCTTTTCTCTGCGGTCCGTCTAATGTCATCTGATCGCCTGTGTATGCATGGATGGTGCACATGATACCGGACTGGATTGCTGCATATTTGTTCAATGCATCAGCCATAGGAGCCAGGCAGTTTGTTGTACAGGAAGCTGCGGAAATGATAGTATCGTCAGCTTTCAATGTATCGTGGTTTGTATTGAAAACAATAGTAGGAAGGTCGTTGCCTGCCGGAGCAGAGATAACAACTTTACGAGCGCCAGCGTTGATGTGAGCCTGTGCTTTATCCTTGGAGGTGTAGAATCCGGAGCACTCCAGAACAACGTCAACCTTCAAATCTCCCCATGGGCAGTTATTTGCATCTGGGAAAGCGTAGATTTTGATTTCTTTTCCATCAACTGTAATGGAATCTTCGCCTGCTGTTACCTTATCTGCCAATTCATACTTGCCCTGAGATGAATCATACTTTAACAGATGCGCTAACATTTTCGGGCTTGTTAAATCGTTGATTGCTACTACTTCGTATCCCTCTGCACCAAACATCTGTCTGAATGCTAAACGGCCGATACGTCCAAAACCATTAATTGCTACTCTTACTGACATGATAATTCCTCCTAATTTTGAATGAATTTGGTATTTCCTTGGATATATTACCCAACTTGTCTCTATTCTAACTAATTTTATGCAAAAATTCAAGGGGCTTTTTCAACTTTGTGAAAGTTTTAGTAACAGTCCAGCCATCGCCAAATTTATGGGCGAATCATGCCGAAGAAATTTTTCTTTTGACAAAGCCATAATTCTGTTCTATGATTATCTGGTAACTTTTGGGAACCACCAAGAAACTAACAATCTTATTTGCTTCTTCACATGTTTGATAGTTTCTGGGCTTATTGTTTTCTATTTTTAATTTGGGAGGCGTTTTATGCTCTGGGACACACATATGCACACGCATTTTTCTGTTGACAGCGAAGCGGACACCGCGGAAATGATAGCGGCCTCCATAAATGCCGGTGTTGGCGGCATTTGCTTTACCGATCACTTAGACCTTGAAAAGACACAGACCACGCCCGACCTCTTTCCTCTTGACATCCCTGCATATTTTAAGGAAATGAAACGTTTTCAGACGCAGTCGCAAGATAAATTTCCTATATATATCGGCGTAGAAATTGGCTTACAAACATATCTGAAAGATTTACTGCCACAAATTATACAGGAATATCCGTTTGACTTCGTCATCGGCTCTTCTCACTGGATAAACGGGGAGGACCCTTACTATCCAGAATATTTTGTGGGCAAAATCGAGGACGAAGCTTACCGCGAGTACTTTGAATCCATTTTGGAAAACCTTGCTGTTTTCGACTGCTTTGACGTTTATGGACACCTTGACTATATCGTGCGCTATGGCCCGAACACTAACAAGTATTATACCTACGACAAATTTGCGGATGTAATTGATGAAATTTTACGAATTCTTATTCAAAGGGGTAAAGGCATAGAAATCAATACGGGAGGCTTTAAATACGGCCTTGGACACCCTAACCCAACAGAAGCCATTCTCAAACGTTACCGGGAAATGGGCGGCGAAATCGTTACGATTGGAGCAGATGCCCACAAGCCCGAGCATGTGGCATATGATTTCAGAAAAGTAACAAATATCCTGAAAGACGCCGGATTTCATTATTTCACAGTTTTTTGTAAACGAAAGCCTGTATTTTATCCTTTGTAATTCGTTCGCTTTGAAAGCCGAATAATAATGCAAGTGAGAAATTTAAAAATTTTCTTGCATTCTAGCTTAGTTGTGTTATAATAAACATAATTCACGCAGATATGGTTCATCGGTAGAACACCAGCTTCCCAAGCTGGAAAGGCGGGTTCGACTCCCGTTATCTGCTGCTATTTAACCGCCTAGAAATAGGCGGTTTTTGTTTTTCATGACAAAATTCATGACAAAATATTTTTCAAGCCACAATTTATAGTAATGACACAAAACTCTGTTGATTTAATGAATCCTTGAATTTTTATTGAATGTGCCGTAAAACCCCTAGTTTTAGCCATTAGGAGCGCCCACAGAAACGAAAAAGCGAAAAGGTACTTGAAAAACTGTCATATTTCGCCTCTTTCAGTTGTTTCTATATAATAGGAGTATATTATATAGATAACAGGGCAAAGATAGCCATAAATATATACTGGCTCTTTGCCCTGCTGCATTTTAATTAGGCATGTTTTATGGAAAGTCCAGATGCTATAAATTTTTATTATTCAGAATAAATTAAAATATCTCTTTACTTTTGTAGCTACATAAGTTATAATTTAATTACAGTTAAGGAACGGCAAGACCTTAGCGGAAAGGAGAATAAACCATATGGAGGTATTAAACATGACAGATAAACAATGGAAAGGTTGGCTTAGAAGATTTAAAAGAGATTTAGAGGAATTAAAAAGCGAAAAAGACGCAAATGAGAGGGACAAGAAAATTGATGTAATGCTTGAAGAAATTCAGCAGGATTTGGAAGATTAAGGAATAGCAGAAAGGGCGGGCTTGCCGCCGCCCAATCTCCCAAAGCTAATAATAGCACTTATTGGCTGAAAGGGCAAGATAGGAAGTGATGAACCGTAGAGAAAAAGAGAATGGGTAGACCGACCGACAATCCCAAAACGATTGTTAAAAGAGCAAGAATGTCTGAATCAGATGTAGAAAAATTAAAATTATGCTGTCAAAAGCTGAATATGTCTGAATCAGATATAATCCGTATAGGAATTGATAAGGTTTACAAAGAGCTGGAAAACAAAAATTAGCAAGAACCGGCGGCAGGATAGGAACTATCCCAAAGTTTGTGTAAACCTCCAAACTGATGTAAGATAGAATTGCTCGAGACCGTCTCAAGTTTACCATAAACTTGAAACGGTCTCAAGTAATTCCACTCTTACCAGCGTCACGGTTCCAGCGTCGCAACTTTTCTGCCGTCTGCCAGACCATACTCTTCCACTACCCCATTCTCTGCAAACAGGAAAAATCTTTCTCCTATATAGGTTCCTCTGACCTCATAACCATACCGCTCATAGTCGCTGCAGTCGATTTCCATAACTTTAGCAAAATTACCGTCCTTAAACGTAAAAAGCATATATACGGTCCTGCTGTCATCACCAAAATAATCATCTGCGCAAAAACCAAATAAATTCTTCTTTGCATCAATCAATACCGCTTTGTAGTTATAAAGCGCCTCCGAATAATCAAATTCTGATAAAAGCAGCTTAGACTGTTCTTTCACGTCTTGAGGGTTGGAAATATCAAACATGGACAATTTCATGCATTCTGTCGCTCCGGTCTTCTCGTCCGCCTCCATGCCAATCCCAAGAAGTAAATTGTCTGCATAGAAATGGAGATATTCAGAAAATCCGCTGATTTTCAGTTCTCCCAAAACTTTAGGCTCTCTGGGATTAGACAAGTCCACTGAAAACAATGGATCTGTCTCCCGGAATGTTACAAAGTAACCGGACTTCCCCATAAATCTGGCAGAATATATGCGCTCATCCGGCGCAATATCTTCAATTTTGCCAACGGTTTTTAAATTGGAATCCAATACATATAGACTGTTTGTCATCCTAGACTCAATATCATCATATCCGAGAAACTCTCCCGATATATCATCTATTACCTTTGTAACATTCTGGGACTGCACGGTAGTTACCAGACGCAAATATCCGTCGTACTCGTTCATCGCCATATCATCCCTCAGCGTTCCTTTGACTTTGCCCATCGCCTCTTTGCGCATTTTTCCATCTTTGTAGGAGAAACGATACAGCGTAGTACTGTCCGACTGATTCCCCTCCTCGTTGTAGGAAGCATACTGCGTGTCTGCCAGATAAATATTCTCCTGGCTCACATAAAGTCTGTCTGCCGACGCCACCAATGCCCGCGTATCTGTAAACGTATCAGGACGCGCCATATCCACAGACGCCATCACCAGATAAGACGCTGTATTGCTCCCTCCTGGAAGCGTAATCTTATCCTCTGACATAGGCTTGCCGTCCATCATAGGAACATACATTTTTAAATCGTCCGCTTTTTCCGGTTTGCTTGTGTCACAGAGGGCAAAAAAGTACAAATACCCGCCGGAAATTCTTGAATCCAGATAGCTCCCTTTGACTGTAAACGTATGGTATTCCTGGGGGGATGTTCGGTCTGAGATATCATAAACATGAATTCTACAATAAGGATAACTAGGCTCCAAATCCGCATCGGCAATTTCCGCGCCCGTGCTCATCTCCTCTGTCCCACTGTCACCATTCATAGCCCAGCCAGGTTCTAAGACCACCAGTTTATCTTCCCATACATAAATGTTCTGAACTATTTCAAAGTCACCAACCATTGATGCTTCTTTCAACCCATCCTTGGTGTCAACAATCCTTACTGAGTAACCCAGATTACTTTCTCCGCGTTCAACTACCCGGTAAAGATATCTCCCGTCATTCTTAATTATATCGGCTTCCTCTACTGCCTCCTCCTGCTGGTTTGTCTTTCCATAATCCTCGGCGCCGTCTTCTTTTTGCCCAACATCTTCTCCAGAAGCAACAGGTCCTGACATATCAGAATCACCGCCCTTATCAAGAACAGTCTCACTTATCCCTCCTTCTGAATATGACGTATCACTGGCAGCTGCATCCATTACCGCATCATTTACGTCCTCGCCGCCAGAACCGGCAACTTCACCTGCGGCTGCATCATCCACAGCGACATCCGCGCTCTCTGCTGTTTCCATTCGGTAAAGCTCTTCTTGCTCACTCCAGTACCTGCCAAACGACTGATATAGTTTCGCATACGTTGTCCCCTCCTGAAACTCGCCTTCCTCTATGTCCGCATCATCCGCTGCGGCATCCTCTTTCATAGCCAAATCATCCCCATCGCGAGAGGTATCTCCTCCTATATTTCTTACTGTTGCAAATAAGACCAATACCAAGCAGGCCGCCGCCGCGAATGTGCCGCACCACAAGCTAATATATTTCACTCGCTTTCCGGCTGGTCTCTTCTGCTCTTTCTTCTCCTGATCCTCCATAGATTCTTCTGCTTTTCTTTCCTTCTGTGTTACCACAGGCTCTTCTTCCATTCTTTCCTCCTGTATTACCACAGGCTCTTCTTCCATTCTTTCCTCCTGTGTTACCACAGGCTCTTCTTCCATTCTTTCTTCCTGTGTTACCACAGGCTCTTCTTCCATTCTTTCTTTCTGTGTTACCATAAACTCTTCACTAATTCTATCTTTCCGTCTTCCCATAGGCCCCTCCGTTTCCTTCGTCTGCTGCCGCAGCCACTCTTTCATTTTATCAGGGTGCAGGCTGTCTGGGATTAATTCTTCCCCGGCGCTCTCCAGCAAAAATTGTCTGATATCTTCTTCCTGCCATTCGTTTTTCATTTCGCCCTTACGCATCATCACACCTCCAGTTTCTTTCTCATTTTTTGAAGCGCCCGCCGGTATTTGGAACGGACGGTACTGTGATTTTTATTAAGAATCCCGGCTATCTCCTCGCTGGTATATCCACCGAACACAAACAGTCCCACTATGAGGCGTTCTTCCTCTTTCAATTCCCAATACGCCTGTCTGACCGCAGATGCCGCGGCAAAATCTGTTTCCTGGGATATGGAGAGTTGCTCAATGTCCTCCTCCTTGCGAAACCATTCCCGCATCCTCCGCTTGCACCGGTTCACCAAAATCTGCATAATCCAAGGTGCAAACTTTTCTTTATCCCTGAGCTGGTAAAACTTTTCGTAAGCAGTCAGTACCGCATCCTGCACCGCATCTTCCGCCTCCTGGCGGTTCCTCATATAGTACAGGGCGGTTCGGTATAACTGCGGATATACTTTTTCATAACATAGCATAAACTCTTCCATATTCTCCTCAACCTCCCTTTGAAATGCATTTCATCTATACAGAGTCAAATCACTTACAAAATGTTGCACTTTTTATGCCAGATATTCCAGAAAAAAAGAAGCACCATTCACGAATTTTTTCTGAATGGATACTTCCTGTCATTTCCCTAAATCACTACAACATCTCTTTTACTTCTTTTTTCAAATCGTTCACATTAAATTTCTTTATGTTCTCCACCAGGCCGTCGGACACCGTCTTGACCTGCTCCGTGGATTCCTTACACTCTGTCACAATGCCCTCAAAAACATCCATTGCCTGTAATGTTTCCTGGGCGCTCGTCGAATTTGCCTCCGCCGCCTCTGTCAATGTCGTAATTCCATTGTCAATAATTTCTTTGGACTCCTGTAACTCCTTAACTTCCTCACTGATTCCTCCAATTGCACCGCTCACCTGCTCAATCTCTTGATTCAGGGAGGCAAATACTTTTTCCGTCTGGCTAATCTGCACCGTCTGTCTTTCAAATGCCTCTGAAACTTTCTGTGTAGTGTCTACGCTGACATTGGAATTCTCAATTAACTCATTGACGATGGCATTAATCTGCTCCGAGGATTCACGCGACTGATCCGCCAGAGCGCGGATTTCTTCTGCCACAACGGCAAATCCTTTGCCCATATCGCCCGCACGCGCCGCCTCAATGCTCGCATTGAGGGCAAGCAGATTCGTCTGGCTGGAAATTCCTGTAATAATTTCTGTAACAGTACGGATCTGCATCGCCGACTGGTTCGTCACGTCAGTCTGAGCCCGCACATCTTCTATTGCTTTGCTGCTGGCCTCATTGATAGATACTAACTCGTTCATAATATTTTCCGCCGCCTCGCTGCACTCCCTCATCTTATCTGCACTGCGGCTCAGAGTATCCACATTCTGCACAATTGCATCAACGGCATGGCTCATATCTATAATCTGCGTGCCTATCTCATTCGTTCTCTGGGACTGGGAAATTGTGTTAATTCCAATCGAATTAACTTCCTTCCCCACCTGATGCATGGATGATTCCATCTCACGGAACGAATGGGTGAAATCTTCAGAAACTTTTACCAACGATTCTGTAGCATTTTTCACACTCGTGATAATGCGCGCAAAGGAAACCACCATACTATTGACGGAGCGCATCATCTGTCCAATCTCATCATTGCGCTCGGAAAGCTTATTTTCTTTCATGGAAAGCGTGCCGTCCGCAATCTGATCAAGATTCCCCACCAGGTTATGAATACGGTTCAGTAACTGCCGCGCCATAAAAAAGACAACGATAAGGACGACCACCAACACCGCTACCAGACACACAGTGCCTAAAAATACAGACAGCTCTCCGCGGGCAACAAGCCGCAGGACGATAGATGATATAATCCCGGTCAGTACCAGCGGCACAGCCAGCACAAACAACGCCGTAAGTAACATTCTCCTGCTCTTTCGATTTTCTTCCACATCGGATTCCTCCTTAGAAATTTCATAACTGAAAATATTATACGACACTTTCTTTTGTATTACCACTAAAACTTTAACCTAATTATGACGCTGGATAAGGATAAAACTCAAAAAAATTTACAACTTTAATTGCTGAAAGAAGCCATCTCTACCAAATTCACTGCGCAGATTGTAGTTATCAAAAAACAGTATTCAACATGCAGATTTTTCTTTTTGGAAGGTAAAATGTATTAAGGGTATCGTTACATAAAAAGTTGCTTTTTCGGAATGTTCACAAAGATAACGAGCATCGGATTCTGGCATCCAGAATTCCCTTTACATCTTTTAAATAAATTATAGCAGCGCGTTGAATCATATATTATAATGTTTTCGCTGCTCACCGATACCCGCAACGGGGAGGAGAAGTCTGAATGGAAATTGTAATCTCTTTTTAGTTACTGCCGTGGGGGGAGGGTAGTTTGCCACTGCATCACCAAATGGTTCGATGGTAACGATAAAAGCAACAACTAACCTAGTGAGTGCTTTGCCACAAAAATTATCCTTATTTGAAGAGCCACTCGAAAAAAGCAGCTCTCGCGTATAGTCTACTTAGAAATTATCGACTTCCATTCTACTCATAGGGCGTCACCTCTGGCGTTCAACAATCACCCCTCCGCCAACCACCATATCCCCCTCATAAAACACCACTGCCTGTCCAGGCGTGATGGCGCGCACCGGCTCATGAAACTGGCAGACAATTTTGTCCTGCTCCGTCTTGCGGATGGTGCAGGGCGCGCCCTTATGGCTGTAGCGTATCTTAGCGGTAACTTCCATTTCCCCCTGTAAATCAGGAATCGACATAAAATTTAAACTGTCCGCACAGAGCGCAACGCCAAATACTTCTTCATTACTGCCCAGCACGACTTCATTTGTCTCCGGGCGTATCTCCGTAACAAAAACAGGGGTTCCCAGAGCAATGCCGAGCCCCTTGCGCTGCCCGATCGTGTAATGGGTAATCCCCTTATGCCGCCCTAAAACCTGGCCGTCTTTTGTCACAAAATTTCCAACCGGCGGAACTTTGCCTTTTGCTTCTCGCTCAATAAATCCGGCATAGTTATTATCCGGGATAAAGCAGATTTCCTGGCTATCCGGCTTATTTGCCGTACGAAGCCCGATTTGTTCGGCTATCGCGCGAATTTCTTCTTTGGTGTAGTCCCCCACCGGCATTAATGTGTGCGCAAGCTGGCGCTGCGTCAAATTGTACAACGCATACGTCTGGTCTTTGGCCGCAGCCGCAGATGCGCGCAGCGTATATCTGCCGTTCGCAAGCTGTACAATCCTTGCATAATGCCCGGTAGCGATATAGTCTGCCCCAATGTCCATGCTGCGCTTTAAGAGCGATTCCCATTTGACATAGCGATTACAGGCAATGCAGGGATTGGGCGTGCGCCCGTGCAGATATTCTGCCACAAAATAGTCCATGACATTATTCTTAAATTCCGTTTTAAAATTCATCACATAGTATGGAATATCAAGCGTCTGTGCAACGCGCCTGGCGTCCTCTACGGCTGAAAGGCCGCAGCATCCGCCGTTTTCTTCCAGAACAGATTCTTCCTCATCCTGCCAAATCTGCATCGTGACGCCGATGACGTCGTAGCCCTGCTCTTTTAAAAGCCAGGCCGCCACTGAGGAATCCACACCTCCGGACATTCCTACTACTACCTTCTTTTTATTCATGATATTGGCTCCAGTACAAGGGTCTCCTCCCAACTTCGTTGGGTCCCTCCTTAGGTCAATTTACTTCCTTGGCTCTTTCAAGAGACCTAAGGCATCCTCCCAACTTCGTTGGGTCCCTCCTTAGGTCAATTAATATTCTTCCTCTTCTTCTTCCTCACTGATATCGTTCTTTGGCTTTTCCAAGCCCTCAATTTTGATGCCGTTTTTCTCAGCATAATCCCAGAGCGCCGCATGAATTGCCTCCTCCGCTAACAGGGAACAGTGAACTTTTACCGGCGGAAGACCGTCTAATGCTTCCATCACGGCTTTGTTGGTAACCTTGAGCGCCTCCTGCACAGTCTTCCCCTTTACCAGTTCTGTCGCCATAGAGCTGGTTGCCACGGCAGCGCCGCAGCCAAAGGTTTTAAATTTAACGTCCTGAATGATTCCATCATCATCAATATCCAGAAAAATACGCATGATATCTCCGCATTTCGCATTGCCCACAGTACCTACGCCGCTGGCATTTTCTATCTCTCCTACATTTCTCGGATTTTTAAAATGATCCATTACTTTTTCACTATACATTTGTCTTCCTCCAATTATAACTGTGTACCTTATTTTTCAATTCAACGATTTTCATGGGTTCCTGAGTTGTTCTTTTTCATATAGTCCTCATACAAGGGGGACATTTCCCGCAGCTGGGTGACAATCTCTTTGATTGCGTCCACCGTATAATCAATATCTTCTAACGTTGTGTCCGCCCCAAGCGTTAAGCGCAGAGAGCCATGGGCAATCTCATGTGGAAGACCGATTGCAAGCAGCACATGGGATGGATCAAGAGAGCCCGATGTGCAGGCGGAACCGGAAGAACCGCAGATTCCTTTCATATCCAGCATAATCAGCAGGGATTCGCCCTCCACAAACTGAAAACAGAGATTCACATTGTTGGGCAGGCGGTTCGTCCTGTCCCCATTGACCCGGGTAAACGGAATCTCCTTGAGCACACGTTCCATCAGGTGATCCCTGAGTTTTCGCTCATTATCTGTGCGTTCTTTCATTGTGGCGAGAGCAAGTTCCACCGCCTTGCCAAAGCCTACGATTCCAGGAACATTTTCTGTGCCTGCGCGGCGTTTTCTTTCCTGCGCTCCTCCATGCAGGAATGAGCGGATTTTTACACCTTTGCGGATGTAGAGAAAACCGATTCCCTTAGGGCCGTTTAATTTGTGGCCGCTGCTGCTCAACATGTCGATATTCAGCTCATCTACGTTGATAGGCACCTGCCCAAATGCCTGCACAGCATCTGTGTGGAACAATACGCCATGCTCCCTGGCAATTTTACCAATCTCCGCCACCGGCTCAATCGTGCCAATCTCATTGTTGGCAAACATAATGGAAATGAGTATGGTATCGGGACGGATCGCTTTCTTTAATTCTTCCAGCTTCACCACGCCAAACTCATCCACATCGAGATAAGTTACCTCAAATCCGTTTTTCTCCAACCACTCGCAGGTATGAAGAATTGCGTGATGTTCAATCTTGCTGGTGACGATATGTTTCCCTTTATCTTTATATGCCTCTGCTGTGGCTTTTAACGCCCAGTTATCTGACTCGCTGCCGCCCGCCGTAAAATAAATTTCATTGTCCTTGGCCCCTATAGCGCGTGCGATTGTCTCCCTTGCCTCGGTAACCGCCTCTTTGCTCTTTGCCCCGAACTCATATACTGTAGAAGCGTTTCCATATAATTCGCTGAAATACGGAAGCATCGCCTCCACAACCTCCGGCGACGTCCTGGTTGTCGCCGCATTATCCAGATATATCATTTTCTCCATATTCTTACACCTCTGCTATTGAATTGTTTTGCTCTCTCGCACGAGCTCACCGATATAAATACTGTCAACAGTATCATTGATGCTGTCATTGATCCGTTTCCAGACAATTTTACTTACACACTGTGAGGAACCGTTACAATGCGTGGCATTATCGTTGTCAATCCCCGCGCATTCCACAGGGGTCAAATCACCTTCCAATGCCCTCAGCACATCGCCAACAGATATCTCGTCTGCCGCCCTGGCAATACTGTAGCCACCGTTGACTCCCCGCACGCTCCTCACAAGTCCCGCTTTTTTCAGCTTTGCCATAAGCTGTTCCAGATAGCTGACAGAAATCTCCTGCCTCTGTGCAATCGTCGCCAAAGACACCGGCTGGCTCTCCCCACAGACGGCAAGATCAATAAAAGCCCTCAGCCCATATCTTCCCTTTGTAGATAATTTCAAATTCCCACCTTCCATCTGCTGCCTGCTCAATATCCGAGTGTTTTAGTCGGATTTCATTACAAACGCATAGTATCATGGTTTTATTCTGCTGTCAAGCTGATTTTTTATGCATGATAGAGATTTTCTGTTTGCTGAATTTTATATGACCGTGAATAGTAACCGTGTTTTAAACATATGGTTTATATAACTCTTTTGATTATTTGGGAGTATTTATGAAGTATGACTCTCTACGCAAGCATCCGCTGATTGCAGGCACAATGCTCTTAACGCTCGCCGGGATACTCTCCCGGGTCATTGGCTTTTTCTATAGAATATTCCTCTCGCAGAAGATTGGTGCCGAGGGAATGGGCATTTACCAGCTTACCGTGCCTATTTACGTTCTCACAATTTCCCTGACTTCCTCCGCCATACAGACAGCTATCTCACGCTTTGTCGCACAGGCCGCCGTAGCCGGCGTCCCGGGCAGCCGCAGGTCTTCGGGCGAAAACAAGCGTGCACCTTTGGGCGGATGCAGCCGCAAAAACAATTGCCAAACTCCCTTCGGCAGAGGACGCTTAGGCTTACGCGGATTTACCAGCAATGATTACTGCAATGAGAGCTGTTACCTGGGCGCCGGCTTAATCCTCTCGTTGTCCCTTTCCTTCCTGTGTACTTATTTTCTCTACCAATTTGCCGAACCGATTGCCGTGCATTTTCTGGAGGAGCCGCGATGTACCTCTCTCTTACAGATTATTGCACTTTCAATTCCCTTCGGGGCTGTCCATTCCTGTATCAATGGATACTTTTATGGTTTGAAAAAAACCTTCGTGCCGGCCACCTCCCAATTGTTAGAACAAATCGTGCGCGTGGCCGGCGTTTGGCTATTTTTTGAAATTTCAATGGAGAAATATCAAGCAATTTCTCTCAATCTCGTGGTCTGGGGACTGGTTGCCGGGGAAGCTGCCGCCATGCTGTTTTCCATGAGCTTTGTACGCCTCAAAAAAAGCCGCGGCAGCAAAATGCAGGCCATGGAACAGATTTTTTTCCTCTCCCTGCCTTTGACGGCAAATCGGGTGATGGTGAATCTTTTACAAAGCCTGGAAGCCGTAATGCTCCCGGGGCAGCTAAGGTTGTACGGCTATTCATCCTCCGAAGCGTTAAGCGTATACGGCATCCTTACCGGAATGGCGCTGCCCATGGTTCTGTTCCCATCCGTGCTGACCAACTCCGTTTCCGTCATGCTGCTGCCGCTGATTGCAGAAGCACAGGAAAAACAGGAAAGGCGCTACATCATCAATGCTGTCAAGAAAACCTGTTTCTACAGCCTCCTTTTGGGATTTCTCTGTACGGTATTCTTCCTGATTACCGGGAAATGGATAGGCTTGATACTTTTTTCCAATGAGCTAGCCGGAACATTTATCGTAATCCTGGGTTGGATTTGTCCTTTCCTCTATCTGTCAACAACGCTGCACAGCATTTTAAACGGACTTGGCAAGACGACCTCCACGTTTCTCCTAAACATTATTGGCCTTGGCATCCGCATCGCTTTTGTGCTGTTCGTAATTCCCCTTGCCGGTATCAAGGGTTACCTGTGGGGAACGCTGTTAAGCCAAATCTGTATGGCAGGCGGCGCGCTGCTAATGCTGCTTATCCGCTCCGGCGGAATTAAGAAAACATTACACAAATAAAACCATATACCGCAGATATAACAATCAGCAAAAAGAGTATGCAAAAAACGGCCGCACATCATTTTGTGGGTCGTTTTTCTGTCTCTAAAGCCCTGTTGCTTCATGCTATGTAATATTTGCAAAATCTTTGATATCCTTCTTGACGCTCTTCCTGCGCCTGACCTTCGCCTGATACAAGAGTTCATCCGATTTCTGTATCAGCTCATTGAGGTCTGTATCCTGACTGCACCGGAATTCATAAATCCCAATGGAAATTTCCACAAAATAAGGCTTCTTGCTCAAACGGTTAAAGCGTTCGCTGACAACGCGCAAATCCTCCATAGCCGCACGTTTAAAATCCTCTTTTTCCGAAAATACCAGGGAAATAAACTCATCCCCGCCAATGCGCGCTGTAATTGCATCTGCCGGCAAGATTTCCCTAAGTTGGTTCGATACGCCGCGAATGGCAAAATCCCCGGCCGCATGGCCATAACAGTCATTGATTTCTTTGAGGTGGTCCAAATCACCAAATATGAGAAACGCTTTCTTTCCCTCTCCCTGCTGGCAGCAACGGATCGAACGCTCCATAAAGCCCCGGCGGTTCAAAAGCTGCGTCAGCTCGTCATACTCTGAGACAAAACTTAATATATCGTTCTGCTCTTGAATCGTACGCAAACTTTTCTGCAATTCCTTCTGCGACTCCCGCTCCATCTGATTGAGTTCTAAGAACCGCAGCAACGGCCCCACCTGCAAGCTGCAAAGCTGCAAGAAGGGAATGTCCTCCTGAGCCGCCTCACAGAGCATCATGCCGTATTGCTTGTCACCTGAAAAAAGCACGACCGCCGTCAAGGCCATAGGATTTTCTGAATTGATAAATGAAGTAAAACCATTCTTCATCGTCACGCATGGACGTTCTTCTTTTTCATAACAAACCATTTCTTCTCCCAAAAACCAGGAGCAGAGATATATTCTCTCTGGAAAATCAGGATCCATGCCGCCTTTATGGATAATCGGTTTATCGTACAGATATATGTAGCAGCTTTTTATCTGCATCGTGCGGAAACGTTTCATGATGTAGATAAGCGCTTTGGTAAATCCGTCTTCTGTCGCTATGCCGGTCAAATCCTGCACCAGTGTAGGCACAAACCAGTTCTTGCGATTGGAATCTATGACTTCCTCCTCCAGTTTGGAGACGTTTGCAAAATGAATATACTGCCGCGTTGTATCTAACACCATCGTGAGCTGTTCCTGTTCCTGGCTATTCTGTGCGTTAGCAATGAGCACCTGTATAAGATTGGTCAAATTCTCTAACAACAACGAAATAGACATATGGTCGTAATCCGTAAGCTCCTGCAAAATATCCATCAGATATTCCAGATTGACCCCTTCCCCGTTCTGGAAGCAGATTGTCTTATATATATGATTAAAATAATCAAGAATCAATCCCGAATAATGATTGCGCTCTTCCTGATAAGGAACGGAAGACAGCAATTCTGTGGAAATGACTCGCATCGCCTTGATAATATACTGTTCTTTTTCTGTGCGGTCCGCAAATATCAGGGACTTTTTCTTTCCATAATCGCACCCGCAGGATTCCCTGATATGCAGGTCTACCGGCAGCCGCTGTTCAAACATTACCCGCCGCTCACACAAAATAATAGCATTCCTGAGCGCCGTATAACTGAACTGGAAACCATTCTGGGACACGCTCGTAAGAAGCGGATCCATTGTCCTTGCCAGTTCCACATCGTCAAACCCGGTGATTGCGATATCCTTGCCTACTCTGAGGCTGCGTGCAGAACATACCTGGTAGCAGCATTTCGCCATGTTGTCGTTCGCGCAGACAATTGCCTCAATTCCCGGATTATTATCTAAAAGATACTTTACCTGTTTCTTTACATGTACCGAATAATCGCCATAGGCTATCATGGTATCGCTCACCGGCAGATGATGTTCCTCCATCACGTCCCAATAAGCCTGTAACCGCTCCAATGCGTCCATATTTGTCTTAGGCCCGCTGAGAAAAGCAATCTTCCGATAACCGTGTTCTACCACCAAATGTTCAATACAGGCGCACATCCCTTTATAATTGTCCGACATCATGGAAGGAGCCGGATACCCGTCCAGCTTCTCGCCAATTAAAAGGTATGGAATATCCGCATATTGGTTGAGAAACGCCTCCTTCTCCTCTCTTGTCTGATAATACGCGAGAGCCGCATAAGTGATAATCAATGCATCCGGCTTCGCAAAATGTGCATAGGCATAGGCAGTATCAAACTGATAACTGTAATCCCCCTCTGAATCCGTAACGAATACATCCATACAATACTGTGGAATACGAGGCCCCATCAGAAATACAATATTGACATCCTCCTTTTGTGCACAGGTATAAAAACCCCTAAGAAGCTCCCCGGAATAATCGGACTGCATATCGCCCAGCATAATCGCAATTGTATATCGTTTCTTCTGATACTCCCTCATCGCAGCAGTAATCCTTTCCCAACTATAATTACTTTTATTTTATACTTATTTCCCTTTCATTACAAGTTGTTCTCTTTGTACACTTTTTACGAAATAAATGTTAAAAATATGGTAGATATTACCACAATAATCGACATATATTCTCTCAGGTCATCACGAAATCTCTATGCGCTATGTACCGTTATAATTTTCGGAACTTATTGATATCTGCTACCAGTTCCCTTACGCAACGGATTTGATTGTCAAAAACCCCCGTCTGGTAGAGATTAATTACAATCATTCCCACCGGCACCGCTATAATCATACCAATCACGCTGCTAATCTTATAACCAATGTACATAAAAATCAATGTTGCCAAAGGATTCATACCGATCGTATCGCCGACAATTTTCGGCTGAATCACCTGGCGCACAATCTGGGTAACGGCGTAAAGGATAACAAGCCCCACCGCAATCTCATAATCCGCAGACAATAATTTGATAACCGCCCAGGGAATCAACACTGTACCTGTGCCAAAGAAAGGCAGCGCGTCCAAAAACGCCACCAGGAACGCTACCAGCGGCGAATACCCTACCCGCATAATCAGCAATCCCACCAATAAAATCACATAGACTACGCCCATAATTTTAAACTGCGCCTTAAAATAGCCGCCAACCACGCGTTTCAATTCCGCGATGACGGAAGATACTCTGTCCCATATTTCACCAGGCACATATTTTCTCATACCCTGCAATATTTCATGGCGTTCCGCTGTAAAAAAGTAAGCCGAAAGAATACACATAATCACAGAAATTAATGCGCTGGGCACATTTTTCACAAAATTTCCGGTCGCCGCAACTGTGGGTTCTCCGATTGTCTGTACTAACCCGCTCAGATAACCGGAAAGATTAGACGCAAGCTGCTCAAGATGCGCCTGCGTGTCCCTTGGAAGCCTGTTGTAAACAATCTCAAGGTTCTCCCCGATTTCCTGGAAATCACGCTGCCAGTTCTCATAAATTTGAGGCAAGTTCTTGATCAGATTCCCGGTCTCCGCCACCAGCTTGCTGACGCCGAGATATCCCAACAGGATGACAACGGCAAGAACGGCAATAATAATCATCATAGAGCCGTGTTTGCGCACAATTTTCAGCTTCTTTTCCAGCAGGCGCACCAGTGGATTAGCAATCATGGAAATAATCCAGCCAATCACAAACGGCATAAAGAACGTAATTAATTTAGGGAAAATTACGCACAGAAATACAATGACAAGCGCCGCTACCAGAAGATTTACCAGTATTTTCAGATACTTCGTAGACTGTTTCATGTTCATTACCTCCTAAATTATACATTGTTACGGCTTCCCCACCAATAAGTGGCAAAATAGATGATAGACGCCAGAATGGCAATCGTCGGTCCCGTCGCCACATTGGTATAATAAGAAATCACCAGTCCCATTACTCCGGAAAACGCCGAAAAAAGAATTGAAAAAAAGTGGTATTCCCGCGTATTTTCTGAAATATTCTTCGCCGCCGCCGCAGGAAGGATTAAAAGCGCATTGATGATCAAAATACCAATCCACTTAATAGAGACCATAACAATCAGCGCTGTCAGCACGGCAAAGAGATTCTCCAGCCAGCCGGCAGAAATGTGCAAGCTCCTGGCCAGCGTCCGATTGAGGCTCACCGCCAACAGCTTATTAAACCCCAAAAACCAGAATACCAGCGAGGCCAGAAGAATTACAAAGAGATACCAAATCTCCCTGGGCGTGATACTCAAAATATCGCCCACCAGTATGCTGGAATATTTACTGAAATTGCCTCCCTGCGACAGAATAGCAAGACCCAGAGCTATGCTGCAAGAGGAAAAAACGGAGATCACGGTGTCTGTAGACGCTGAAACCTTACTGCTGATAAAGTTTAGCAGTAAGGCAAACACGATAGCAAACACGACCATGGAAATGCTGGTATTGTTCACGCCGAGCACTACGCCCACAGCAATTCCTGTCAATGCTGAATGACCCAACGCGTCCGAAAAAAACGCCATCTTGCGATTGACGATCATCGTTCCCATCAGGCCGAACAGCGGCGTGATGATAAGGATAGCCAAAAACGCATATTTCATAAAATCATATTGCAGCCAGGAGAAAAAACTCATCTATGCTTCCTCCTTCCCGCCCTCAAAAACCTGAGCAAATTCCGGGCTCTGAAAGACTTCCCGCACACTGCCCTGTCTGAGCACACTCTTATCTAAGAGCACCACTTTATCCGCATACTGCTTCACATATTCCAAATCGTGGGAAATAAGGATTACCGCCAAATCATAATTCTTTTTCAAATTATAGATCGTCTTATAAAAGAGCTCCATGCCATTTTTGTCAATCCCGGAAACCGGCTCGTCCAATAACAGTAAATTAGGGGAATTCATCAATGCCATTGACAACAGCACCCGTTGTAGTTCTCCACCGGATAAATTACAGACTTGCTTGTCGAGCAGATATCCCGCCTCAAAGATTTCTAAATGCTCCTCAATCTCACGGCGGATTTTTTTGCCGCGCATCAGAAATACCGGCACATTGCTCTGGTATGAGGCAATCATGTCATAGACGCTGACAGGCGTCTGCTTTTCCACATTCATGGACTGCGGCACATAACCAATTTTCAGTTTCTGGATATGCCCGTTTTCCCGATCCTTAAATTCGATATTTCCTGTGTGCGCAATATCTCCCAGAATTGCGCGAATTAGCGTAGACTTGCCGGCGCCGTTGCGTCCGATGACAACGTTCAAACTGCCGCAATGAATGTGAAGGTTAATATCCGTAAGGATTTCCTGCCCTCCCAAAGCGACGCCAAGATGATTTACTTTGATACAATGCAGCCCGCAGGGCCTGATAATTTTACGCAAACGAACCCATCCTTTTCCAACTCTAATTTATACGCTGATGTTTTGCCCAACATTTTCAAATTATTATTACGCCAATGTACGAAGCTACGTTCTCGTGGCAATTCTACGCGAATGCATTCCCTGGCTTACTTATCGGCAGAACGAAACGCCTGCTTTAACACATCAATATTTGCCTGCACCGCTGATAAATAACTGTCTGCCCGGTAATCCCCCCTCACCAGCGCATCCAGGTAACAGACCTTGGCCTGTGTCTCCGCCTCCACGGTATCGCCCATATCTTTGCCATACAACTCCTCCGCAAAGACTACCGATACCTGCCCCCGTGAAATCTCCTCTATCACTTCCGCCACCTCATGGGCGCTGATTTGACGTTCCTCGTCCAAATCCAGGCAGTACACAGCGTCCATGCCGAGTTCTCCAGCCACATATTCATACGCCTCATGGAAAATTACCACCGGCTTGCCTTTCGCCGCCTCGCGCAGTTCTTCCATTTGTTCTGTCAACTTGCCAACCTCCCCGCAGTAATCTTCGGCATTCTCCTGGTAAAGCCTGGCATTGGCGGGGTCCGCTTCCTTCAACGCCTCCGCTATACTGCGCACCATCCCTGTATAATAACGCGTGTCCATCCAAAAATGGGCGTTCTCATCGTCCGACAAATCTAAACCATCGGCAGCTTTGACAATGGCAAGCTGTGGATATGACTTACCCACGTCGGCAAGAAAGCTCTCAATCCCGCCGCCATTTACCAGAAACAAATCTGCCTTCGATAACAGAATCATATCCTGCGGCGTCAATTGATAATCGTGCATACACCCGGACTGCGGCTCGCTCAAGTTCTCAAGAACAACGCCCGGACTTCCCTTCGCCACATTGAGAGCTGCAATATATACCGGATAAAAAGAAGTTACCACGTAGACTCCCTTGTGTTCCTGCCGCTCCTCATCCAGATGAATATATGCCCCTGTAAAAATACCGCCTGCCAATGAAATGGCAAGCAGCATCAGAAATACAAAGATATATTTATTTTTTTTCATGGCTTCCTCCCTGGATATTCCCCTGAGAGGGGTCAGGGGCAGCTTCCTCAATTTCCAGCAGCCCATCCAGCAAATTCCAGATCTCCTCCCTGCCTTGTTTTGTCTGTGCAGAATATGGAAGCACTATCGTCTGCGGTTTGGCATGAAGCCCTTCCTTCATCATCTTTATATGTTTTGCCACCTGGCTGCGCTTAATCTTATCCAGCTTAGTGGCAATGATAATCGGGTCGTACCCTTGGTAAACGATCCACTCATACATCTGTCTGTCGTTTGCGGAAGGCTCATGGCGAATATCAACCAACAAAAAAACTGCTTTAAGCTGCTTGGAGACGTGAAGATAATTTTCAATCATCTTTCCCCATTTTTCTTTTTCTCTAACCGATGCCTTAGCATAGCCATAGCCGGGCAGATCCACCAGATACATGCAATTGTTGATATTATAGTAATTGATGGTCTGCGTTTTCCCCGGCTGAGAAGATGTGCGAGCCAAAGATTTACGGTTCATCAAACCATTAATCAGCGAGGATTTGCCGACATTCGACTTTCCCGCAAACGCTACCTCCGGCTTGTCCGTATTCGGCACCTTGCTGGTAACGCCGCAGACAATCTCCAATTCAACTGATTTGATTACCATAATATATTACTCCTCTTCTACTGGATTTAGCGCTTAGAAACCTGCTCTGCTTGAGCGTTTGACACTCAAGATTATGATTCCTTAACCAGCGCCGTCTCTAAAACCTGTTCCATATTTTCTACGAAAACAATCTCTAAGCCTTTCTTGATCTCCTGGGAAATCTCCTCAATATCCGGCTCATTTTTCTTAGGCACGCAAATCGTCTTAATCCCGGCGTTCTTCGCCGCCAAAGTCTTTTCCTTTAAACCGCCGATTGGCAGAACTCTGCCGCGCAGCGTAATTTCTCCTGTCATCGCCACATCCTTACGCACTTTGCGCTTTGTAATCGCTGATAACATCGCCGTGGCCATGGTAATTCCGGCAGAAGGGCCGTCCTTGGGCACGGCGCCCTCCGGGATATGGATATGAATGTCATATTCCTTAAAAAATTCTTTGTCAATGCGATACTGCTCGCTGACGGAACGAATATAACTGATTCCCGCCTGCGCCGACTCCTTCATCACATCTCCCAACTGTCCGGTGAGCTGAAACTCGCCTTTGCCGGGCATAATGTTGACCTCGATCTGCAACGTATCTCCGCCTACGCTTGTCCATGCAAGACCGCGAACGATACCCACCTCGTCGTTTTCATTTATTACATCATAATTATATTTTTCTTTTCCTAATAGCTTTTCCAATCTATTTTCTGTAACTTTAATCGCTTTTTTCTTTTTTCTCTTCTGGCTTTCTTCCTTACCTTCCGCTTCTTTACCCTGCTGCCCGGCTGGAAATTCTTCATTATACAATTCTCTTGCCGCTTTGCGGCAGATCTCGCCAATCTTCCGTTCCAGATTACGCACGCCCGCTTCTCTTGTATAACCGCGAATTAATTTTCCCAGCGCGCGGTCGCTAATCGAAAGCTGTCCCGGTTTAAGACCATTTTTCTCCATCTGTTTGGCAATCAGATGTTCTCTGGCAATGTGCGCTTTCTCATTCTCTGTATAACTGCTGACTTCAATAATCTCCATGCGGTCGAGCAGAGGTCTCTGAATATCCTGCAAGGAATTGGCCGTAGCGATAAACAACACTTCCGACAAATCAATCGGCAATTCTACATAATGGTCACGGAATTTGCTATTCTGCTCGCTGTCTAACACCTCTAACAAGGCAGACGCCGTATCACCTTTGTAATCGCTGCTAATCTTGTCAATCTCGTCCAACAGCATCAGGGGATTTTTCACACCGGAATTTTTCAACCCATTGGCAATGCGGCCCGGCATGGCGCCGACATACGTTTTCCTATGGCCGCGAATTTCCGCTTCATCGCGGACGCCGCCCAGACTGATACGCACATACTGCTTATCTAATGCGCGCGCAACAGAACGCGCGATACTCGTCTTACCCGTTCCCGGCGGGCCGACCAGACAGATAATCGGGCTGTCTCCCTTTTCCGTCAGGTTGCGCACTGCAAGAAATTCCAGCATACGCTCCTTGACTTTCTCCATACCGTAGTGATCTTCATCGAGAATTCGCTCGGCATCCCCGAGGTTCTTATTGTCCTTAGATGACTTATTCCAGGGAAGTTCCAACAAAGTCTCAATGTAACCGCGAATCACCGCGCTCTCGGAAGAATTACTAGAGACATTCTTAAAGCGTTCAATTTCCTTTTTCAGTTTATCCTTTACTTCCTGTTCTGCGTCAAGTTTCTCGGTCTCTTCAAGAAAATGATCTGCTTCCGATACGGTGTTGTCTTCTCCAAGTTCCTCACGGATTAAGCGCATCTGCTCCCTGAGGATATATTCTTTCTGGTTCTTATCAACCTTTTCTTTTACTTTGCTCTGAAATTCTGCCTTAATTTGAATGACATTAATTTCATTTAACAGTATTATCAGCAAGGCCTCATAGCGTTCCTGCATCGTACCCGCTTCCAGAAGCCTCTGCTTTTCCTCAAAACTCACGGGAAGATTGTTTCCGATATCATCCAAAAGCCTGCCTAACTCATGAATATCCTGCATCTGCTTGGCCAGTTCCTTACCCGGCTTGGGATTCAATATACAATAACGGTCAAATGTCTCCTTCACACCGCGGATCATCGCCTCTTTCATATCTTCAGACAATTCCCCCTCGTCCTCTTCCTGCAAAAGCTCTATCTTTGCAAAAAGGCATTCTTCAGAGGCCAAATTTACCAGATATCCACGCTTTTCACCCTCAATCAGCACCCGCACCACATTATTCTGGAGCTTGATTACCTGTTTAATTACGGCAAGTACCCCGACGGAGTATAAATCATCTACCGTCGGGTCCTCTATATTGATATTCTTCTGTGTGACCAGAAAAACCATCTGGTCTTCTACCATGGCATTTTCGATTGCCTTAATCGACTTATTCCTGCTCACGTCAAAATGCGCCACCATCCCAGGAAGAATTGTCATCCCCCTAAGCGCCACTGCCGGAATTCTCCTGTATTCTTCGCTCATATATTATCTCCTCAGGCAGATTTACTCTCGTTATGGTATATAACCTGCACATCCTCCTGCTCTTCAACTACAGCTTTCGTAATTCTGCAAACTGCAATCGTCTCATCGGAAGGCACACGATACATTAAGTCCATCAGTACCTTCTCCACAATGGCGCGGAGTCCTCTGGCGCCTGTCTTACGCTTCAGAGTCTTCTCTGCAATCGCCTCCACAGCGTCTTCATCAAAAACGAGTTCCACACCGTCCAGCTCAAACAACGCCTGGTACTGGCGAATCAGAGAATTCCTGGGCTCTTTAAGAATACGCACTAACGCATCCTTATCCAGAGATTCCAGGGAAACCGTTACCGGCACGCGCCCTACAAATTCCGGTATCAATCCAAATTTTACGAGATCCTGCGGGAGCACGTGTTTTAAGATTAAACCTATATCCCGCTCTCTCTTGTCGGCAATCTCTGCATTAAATCCCATAGATTTCTGATCCATCCTGGTCTCCACAATCTTATCCAGCCCTTCAAAAGCGCCGCCGCAGATGAAGAGAATGTTCGTGGTATCAATCTGGATCAATTCCTGCTGCGGATGCTTCCTGCCGCCCTGGGGCGGAACACTTGCCACCGTGCCCTCTAATATTTTCAGAAGCGCCTGCTGCACGCCTTCGCCTGACACATCCCTGGTAATCGAAGGATTCTCTGATTTTCTTGTAATCTTGTCAATCTCATCTACATAGATGATTCCCATCTGGGCGCGCTCAATATCACCCTCCGCTGCCTGGATAATCTTCAGCAGGATATTTTCGACATCCTCGCCCACGTACCCCGCCTCTGTCAGCGCCGTGGCGTCTGCGATAGCAAAGGGAACATTGATGATACGCGCCAATGTCTGTGCCAGTAATGTCTTCCCACAGCCCGTCGGCCCCAGCATCAGAATATTGCTCTTTTGTAATTCCACGCCCATGTTCCTCGGTGCAAGAATCCTTTTGTAATGATTATATACCGCAACCGACAGAACCTTTTTGGCCTCCTCCTGCCCAATGACATATTCATCCAGAAACTTCTTGAGCTCTTCCGGTTTCAATAAATTAATCTCCTCAACCTCCGGCTCCGGCAAAATTTCCGCTTCCTCTTCTAACAACTCTTCCTCAATAATCTCCGCGCAGATATCCACGCATTCGTCACAGATATATGCCCCATTTGGCCCCGCAATCATCTTGCGCACCTGCCCATCTGTCTTGCCACAGAAAGAGCAGCGAATTTTCTCCTCAAACCTTCCAGCCATATTTCTATTCCCACCTCTTCCAATTCAAATTTCTCAAAAGGGACAGTGGCATATGCACGCTGTCCCCACTCTTTATTTTCTGTTTGTAATCACACCGTCAATCAGGCCGTATTCCTTCGCTTCTTCTGCGGACATATAATTGTCGCGCTCCGTATCCTCAGCAATCACGTCATACGGTTTGCCCGTATTTTCTGACAGAATTGTATTCAGCCGTTTCTTGGTTTTCAATATATTGTCTGCCGCAATCTGAATATCAGTCGCCTGTCCTTTGGCGCCGCCTGACGGCTGATGAATCATAATCTCAGCGTTAGGAAGCGCAAAACGCTTGCCCTTCGTCCCGCCTGCCAGCAAAAATGCTCCCATGCTTGCTGCAAGTCCGATACAGATGGTCTCCACATCGCATTTGATATAATTCATTGTGTCATAAATAGCCAGCCCGGCCGTAACCACGCCGCCCGGAGAATTGATATACAGATGAATATCCTTGCCGGGGTCCTCTGATTCCAGGAACAAAAGCTGGGCCACCACAAGACCCGCCGTCGTCTCATTGACTTCCTCGCCCAAAAATATAATCCTGTCTTTTAACAGTCTGGAGTAGATATCGTAAGACCGTTCTCCTCTGCTGGTTTGCTCAACGACATAAGGTACTAAACTCATGCAATTCCCTCCTTATTCTGGATCTGCATCTTTTTCCACTACATGCTCCATAATCATTGCTACGGCTTTCTGTACGGCAAGCTCTATCTTCATGGATTCTTTCTCAGAATCTCCCATAAATTCTTTCAACTGGTCTGCCTCCATACCATACATTTTTGCCATTCTATCAAGTTCTGCATCTATATCTTCCTCAGATACCTGGATATCTTCTTTCTTAGCAATCTCTTCCAATACTAAGGAAGACTGAATGCGCTTCAACGCCTCCGGCTTCATCTGCTCTAACATCTGCTCCATGGTCGTTCCGCTAAACTGCATATACTGTTCCATAGATAAACCCTGCTGGGAAATTCTGTTGGCAAAATCTTCCATCATGGACTGTGCCTGTGTCTCAATCATCACGTCGGGAATTTCCATCTGGGAAGCTTCCACGATGTTATCAACCGCTTCACTCTCCTGCATGCGCTTTCCTTCCGCTATCTTGCGCTCAACAAGCTTCTTCTCCACATCTTCTTTGTATTCAGCAAGCGTATCAAACTCGGAAACATCCTGTGCGAACTCGTCGTCCAGCTCAGGCAGCTCTTCCATTTTAACTTCATTAATCTTAACCTTAAACACAGCCGGCTTGCCAGCAAGCTCCTGTGCATGATATTCTTCCGGAAATGTCACATTGACGTCCAGCTCTTCCCCTGTCTTTCTGCCAATGAGCTGTTCCTCGAAGCCTTCGATAAAAGAATGGGAACCAATTACCAATGAGTGGTTCTCACCTTTTCCGCCCTCAAATGCAACGCCGTCTGTAAATCCTTCAAAATCAATCACAGCAATATCTCCATCCTCAATGGCACGGTCTTCTACCGTGATGGTCCTTGCATTGCTCTTTCTTTCTTTGTCTATCTCTGCATTCAGCTCTTCTTCTGTTACAGCGCTGTCAATCTTGGTAACAGCTACGCCTTTGTATTCACCAAGCGTCACTTCCGGCCTCACGGCAACCTCCGCCGTAAAAATGAACGGCTTACCTTTTTCCATCTGTGCAATATCAATTTCCGGCCTGGAGACTACATCTGCCCCGCACTCATCCACAGCTTTAGGGTATTCCTGGGTAATCAGCATGTTTGCTGCATCCTCAAAGAAAATCTCCACTCCGTACATCTTCTCAATCATAGCTCTTGGCACCTTGCCCTTGCGGAATCCCGGCAGGCTGATCCTGCCCTTCTCCTTCATATAAACAGCCTGAAGTGCCTTTTCTAAATCTTCTGCCGATACCTCAATGGTAAGCTTTACCATATTTTTTTCTAAATTTTCCACCTGTACGCTCATTATAGCTATTTCCTCCTTAAATATATATCACCCTGTAACATTTTTATACAGATATATCTCATTTTGTGCTGATAAACTGATTTACACAATCATTGTAAAAGTATAGCACACTCCCCAGAAAAATACCAGAACTTTTTTGATTTTTTGCGTTCCGTTTACAATATAGTATTTTTACCGACAACGAGAACATCCTAAGAAATGGCAGGGGATTCTAAAGAAGCAGCTAATGAGGGCGCCGCATGGAGATATTGCTCCGTGCGGCGCCCCAAATATTTTAGGCAATAATAACGATTTCTCTAATGTATCCCCCGGAGGGTCTATAGTAAACGACAATTATTTTTGTCGTTTACTATAATTCCCGATAGAATTCTTTAACTGGCAGATTTCACTCAATTTCTCCATACAGATACGCATTTAAAATATTTTGCGGATTATCATAATAGAAACTGCTGTTATAATCGTCAATCTTTTCACTGACAAAAGAATTATAACCTTCTATCAGAGCTTCAATAATATCCATATCCCTTTCCCTGGCAATTCCCAGAATCAGCCTCTTATACACTTTCCCCATATCCCAATGGGACGGTATCGAGTATTTGCCTGCGGCAACGTTGTCAAAATCTCCTTTTTGAATCCCTGCCTCGGCGATAAAGTCGTCGCTGACCCTGTCGATATTATCACTGTGGTAGATATCTGCAAGCTCATATATCTTTTGCAAACGTTGAAAGCCAAGCGCATTTACAACATTGCCTCGGCGATTTTTCGTCTTTCTGGCAATATATTCAATCAAGCTGCATGTAAAAAACAAATCGTTCTCTTTCGCGTCTTCTCTTCCTATCATGAATGCACCTCCTGACAGTCATAAAATTCCAGACATTTTAAAGCATGTTCCGTGCAAAAATTTATCTGATGCGTGGGATATTTGAATCTTGCCATGCTCCAAAATTGCTCTCTTGTGATAATTCCTTCCATATAATCTGCGATGAAATTATAAATCTGGTCATTCGCCATTGCGCCAATCACAATATCATGGTTATGAGAAATCCCATGACGGCATTCAATGATAAAATCCAGCCACTCCTCCGTCATCTCCTTAAATTCTAATATATCTAAGGATTCGTTCATCCGCACTGCATATACGTTCACTTTGGGCGTTTTATATCTTTTTGCCCAGCGTTCCGCTTGTTCTTTTATAATTGTACAATAAAAGCCTTCGCCAAAATCTTTGGTATTTCTACCGATACGTATTTCCGGGTTTTTGATTTCTACATAACTTCCGTGGTATACCATCATTTTTCCCATAACCGACAGCCTCCTGTTTTTCAATGAAATTTTCACATTCCGTGTTTTTTCATACGATAAGCATAACATAGACGGCAGACTGCTTCAATATATTAGTTGTAAGCGCACGGATGATACGCGGTGATTTCAAAAACACCTTAGACAATCACATTTGCCTAAGGTGTTTCTTCCTTAACTTATTCAAGATCCATCAGTTCCTGCATCAGCCTCGTATAATCGGTACGATTATCCTTGATAAATTTGATAGCTGTCGAAGGATGGCTGTTTAAGATCCCCGTCAACAGATAGGGAATATCATACCCCCAGACTGCTCCCTCCTCTTTCAGCTTGAGCATATGTTTTTCCACAAAACGTATAATTGGTATCTCATCATATTTCGGATTCTTGAGGAAACTAAGCAGCGCTTCTAAGAAACAGTTGCCCGCTCCGCGCCCCATACCGTTCACCGTCGCATCCAAAAGGCATACGCCCATACGGCAGGCTTCTATCGTATTGGCAAATGCAAGCTGCTGATTGTTGTGCGCATGAATTCCTACTATTTTACCAGATGCATCTGCAATCTCTACATATTTTTTGGAAAGCTTCGTAATCTGCTCCGGGTAGAAGGATCCAAAGCTGTCCACCAGGTAAATAGCATCCACGGAACTATTGGCAAGAATCTGCAGCGCCGCATCCAAATCATCGCTATTGACCTTGGACACGGCCATAATATTTACCGTCGCTTCATACCCCTTTTTCTTGATGTCCTCTATCATCTTGACTGCGGCCGGAATCTGATGTATGTAAGTTGCTACCCGTACAAGGTCTATCACGCTGTCTTTCCCCGGCAGGATATCCTTCTTATAATCACAGCGTCCCACGTCCGCCATCACGGATATCTTCAAAGGAGATTTATTATCTCCCACAATGGCGCGGATATCTTTCTCGTCACAGAATTTCCATTTGCCGAAATCCTTGGGGTCAAACACATCTTTAGACGCCTTATAACCGAACTCCATATAATCGACGCCCGCTTTTATGTTTGCCTGGTATAAATCGCGGACAAATTCTTCTGTAAATGCAAAATTATTTACAAGTCCTCCATCTCTCATCGTACAGTCCAACACTTTGATATCTGGACTGTAATCCATCAACGTCCTCTGATTGTAATTCTCTGACATCCCTATTTCCTCCATTCCACGCGCTTTTCCTGATATTTTACTATTAACGGAAAATAAACTATTGTTATTACTATTATGCATTCGCGCTTTAAATTGCTAAAGTATAAATATCATACAAAAAATTTATCAATTTGTCAATCCCTATACGTTTCCAGTTTCCCCATTTTGTATGTGTATAGTACCAAAAGGGGGCTGTCGCACTAATATATTTACTCGTTCAAAAGGTCTTTCCGCTTAATAGTAAAACTCAAACTTCATGAGAATTTTCTCTTGACATATACAGTTTCACTGTATATAATTCAAATATATAGTTCAACTATATATTTGAACTGTACAGAAGCGAAAGGAGATTGATTATGAATTTAAGCAGTTACCTGCCCCTTACGGAAACTACCTGGTATATCCTGGTAGCCCTGCTGGAACCCGGACACGGCTATTACATTATGCAGAAGGTAGAAACATTAAGCGATGGAAATGTGCGGATTGCAGCCGGAACCATGTACGGCGCTATTGAAAATCTTTTGAAACAGAAGCTCATCCGCTCTGTCAAAAGCAAAGATAAGAGGCGGAAAGTCTATCAAACTACCGAACTCGGCAAAGAAGTGTTAGGCCTGGAAGCAAAACGTCTCCGCTATCTTGTACAGGTGGCAGAAGACCATAACCTATAGAACAAAACATCCTTGCAATGTAATTCACAACCGCTGGAAAAGACACCCCCCATGACAAAATTCTTGGCTTAAAGAAAGGAGCATCCCTATGACAAAGTTCAAATTATTTCTAAATATTGACAAAGAGGAAGCGTGGATTAACTCTATCATCACCCAGGGCTACCGCTTGAAAAATGTATCCTGGGGACAATATGTATTTGAAGAACTTCCTCCTGGCGCCAACGTAGAAAATGAGGTTTCTGAAACTGCCCAGGCTGAAAATCCCCACTCAGAGAGCCGGAACACAGAACCGTTCCTGCCTCTAGTGAGGATGGATTTCCGCATTTTCTCTAAGAAAGAAGATTTCATAGATTACCTGACGTTATTTGAAGATTACGGCTGGCATCATGTCGCTGGTAAAAAATCGGAGGGAAACCAGTATTTTGAAAGAATGCGCTCGGACTGCCTGGAAGAAATTTTTTCCGATTCCCCTTCCAAAGCAGCTCGCTACCGCCGGATTTCCAGCAACTGGCTGATGATGTTTGCCCTGTATCTGCCGCTGTTTATCATATATTGGAACAATTTTCATTTTCCTTTTCACTCTGGGTGGAAAGATTTCTTCTACACGCCGGGGCTGTGGGAACTGAGCGGCTCTAAGTTTCTGCTGGCCTTCCTGTTTGAAATGCCCTTTGCGCTGGGCCGAATGGTTGGAGGCATCTTTCCTCTCATGCTGCTCGTATTAGCAATAGGTTATGGCTATTTTAGCCTGAAGACGCTTTACTGGTATCGGAAGGAAACGAAGCGCTGACAAGTTCCTTGCGCGTATCAACAAGGCGCCAGTCCACCCCTTCGCCTGAACATATCGGATAACAAAACCAGGAAACGTCAGCCCGGCAGTTCATCGAGGGATTTAAATGTATAGCCCATCTGCTCCCATTTTGTCAGAAGTTCATCGAGAATCTCACCGTTCGTCTTAGAAGTGTTATGTAAGAGCACAATTGCCCCTGGATGCACCCGGCCGAGCAGTTTGTCAAAAGCTTCCTCGTGCGTGGGCTGGCTGTCCTGGTTCCAGTCCACATAGGCAAGGCTCCAGAAAAACGTCTTATAGCCCAGATCCTTGGCAACTTGCAAGCTGCTTTCACTGTACTTACCCTGGGGCGGACGGTAATATTTCGTCATCGGCGTGCCAATCGTCTGCTCATACAAAGTCTCCAATTCCCCGAGCTCCGCAGAAAATTCTTCCTTGCCCATCGCAGACATATCTGGATGGTGATAACTGTGGTTACCCACAATGTGGCCTTCCTCCACCATACGCTTTACCAGATCCGGGCTTGTAGTGAGATAATTCCCCACGATAAAAAAGGTTCCCTTGGCATTGTGCTTTTTCAACGCGTCTAAAATTGCCGGCGTATTGCCATTCTCAAAGCCACAGTCAAACGTAAGATACAGCACTTTATCCGGTGTGTCCTCAGCATAAAAGGCGTCGTATTTCGCAAGCTCCTCAAAGGTGGCGTTGCCAACCGGCGGCTTGCCCTCCTCCTGAAAGCTCAGGCCCCAGTTGCCGTCCGCCCCCGGCTGGATTGCCGTAGCCGCAGCCGGCACAATCTGGGCTGCCAGACGCCCCAGAAAAAAAGCCCCCACAAATATACCCAGTACCAAAATGAAAGATGTTGCTTTTATTTTTTTCAGCATTATCATCACTCCTGCCCTCTCATAAGGGCGTTTCTCTTTTGTACCATATATATTTGTAAAAAGGGCTTTTCATTACACAAAATTACTGACGGTAAATGATTTTCTCTGCCAGCTCCCGGGCCTTTTCCTCGCCCGCCAGATAAGCAGTAATACGCAGCGCAAAAGCGATGGCCGTCCCCATTCCCCGGCTGGTAATAATGTTACCGTCCTCTGCAACCTCGCCATACACTACCTCTGCTCCGGTTAGCTGATCCTCATATCCCGGATAGCAGGCCGCTTTCCTGCCCTGCAAGAGCCCTGCCTGTCCCAGCACGCTGGGAGCGGCACAGACAGCAGCCACCAGCTTACCTTCCGCTGCAAACGATTTGATCGTCTCATTTACGCCTGCATGTTCGCCAAGGTTGAGCGTCCCCGGCATACCGCCCGGCAGTACAACTCCGTCCAGTTCCCCAAAATCAACATCCTCATACTGTGCATCTGCCTGCACGGAAATCTTATGGGAACCGCAGATTTCCTTTCTTCCCATAATGGAAATCATCAAAGCTTCCATCCCAGCACGGCGCAGAATGTCTACGACTGTCAACCCTTCAATTTCCTCAAATCCGTCTGCCAGAAAAATTCCAATTTTTTTCATTTCTTTTGCCTCCATTTCTATTTCTCTACTTTACGTTTCTATTGTTCTTATTTCCAGATTTCTTTCTGAATTTTCCTTGTTCTTGTTTCTCTTTCCTATACGCCCTGATCTCTTCTGCAATCTTCGTATAATCCCGCTCAAACAACTCCTGGCTGATTTGCAGGTACAGCTTGTCCTTGGGAACTTTAAGGAGAATTTTCTCAATCACAAACTGCTTACTTTTTTCTTTGTAGCGGGGCATCTGATTTAACTCTTGGATATGCACAAGCTCCGGTCTCCACAGCAGGCTCATTTTTTTCTGCCAATCCACCTTAGGATTCTGCTGTGGCTTGCGCAGCATATAAAAGTCCGGCTTCCCTTCCTCCAGTTCCACCGTGATAATTCCCCACCACTTTGGCACATGTTCCGCCACATGGTGCGCATGGCGCGTCCCTGCCACAATATAATTGCAATCGCAATACTGGTCATAATCACGCACCTGACGGCTTAACCTGGCATAAGTGTCAGCATCACTTTTGATTTCCAGGCCGCAGACGGCGTCCGAGAGAATCATCACCACATCCGCCCGCGACCTGCCCATCCTTTTTTCTTCTAAAATCCGCACTTTACCGTAATACTCTTCCAGGAATTCAAACAACGGCTCCCGGATATCTCTGTCGTACATCATCTTCTGTAATCCTTGTATTCCTATTACCTATTCTATATTTATGCTGGAAAAGTCAATTTCCAGATCTTCAAATATCCTGGCCTTTACCTTATCATCAAATACATAATCCGTCATTTCTTCCTGTTCAAAATCATAAACCATAATACGATTACGCTCATAATCTACAACCCAATACTCCCGGACGCCTGCCGTGCGGTATCTGAATAACTTCTTAGTGTAATCCATCGAACGGCTTGACGGCGAGACAATCTCAATCACCCAGTCTGGCGCTCCGTTGCAGCCTTTCTCTGTAATCTTGTTTTTGTCGCAAATCACCGATATATCAGGTTCTAAATAAATCTCATTATTCGCATTTAAGAATACGGCAAATGGAGATGGGAATACTTCACAATCACCTTTCTTTCTTTGTATATAATTAAATATACTACTTGAAAGTACCATGACAAGTCTTTGGTGTATCGTGCCAGGCGTTGCCATCATATACAGTTCGCCGTCAATCAATTCTGCCCTCTGCCCGTCCGGCAAATTATAAATATCATCAATCGTATAATATTCTATCTGTCTTACTGCATCCATTATATCACGCTCCTTTTTCATATTATATACGATAATACTGCATATAACAAGGCTGCCTTGCGTCCGACATGAAAATCAATATAACAAAAATTTCCATTCATATTATTTCTTCCTTGACAAATAATAACACCATGATAAGCGACAGAATTTCGAGACGGACATCATTCCGAGGAATGAAGCCTTTCGGAATGATGCCCTTATCAGAAAAACAACAAAAAAGAAAAACATTTGGAGGTGAATCAAATGACAAGCAATTCTGGTTCTAACACAAGTAAGATGGCAGTACCTCAGGCAAAAGAGGCTATGAACCGTTTTAAACAGGAAGTTGCATCTGAAATCGGAGTACCTTTAAAGGAAGGTTACAACGGTGACTTAACTTCTGCCCAGGCTGGTTCTATCGGCGGCGAGATGGTTAAGAAGATGATTATGAAACAGGAACAGCAGATGTCTGGCGGACAGCAGTAATCAAGAGCCCGAAAGACTCAATCATCAAGAATATTGAAATTTGTGATATAAAAATCCCTCTGCTTGGGCAATGCGCCGGGCGGGGGGATTTGTTTTTCCCCATTTATACCACCTGTATTCCTAAAATAACCGTCTGTCGCAAATCTATTGAAAGCAACATTCTTTTTCCCTATAATGAGGTCACATAAGGAGGTGAGCCCATGCAGGTAGAAATAAAAATCGAAGCTTCCTGCACCGAGCCTAAAGTCATTATCATGACTTCCTCGGTGACATCAGAAGTCAATAACGTCCTAAAAAAATTATCAGAAGACACATCGCAGATTATTTCCGGCAGTAAAAATGGAAAAATTAGCGTACTGGAACAGGCTGATTTGATTCGGATTTACGCGAACGATAAAAAGGTCTTTGCCGTGACCGGAGAGGGGGAATATGTCCTGCGCCAACGGCTGTATGAACTGGAAGAACGTTTGGACGGACGCTGGTTTGTGCGGATCTCCAATTCAGAAATCATCAATCTGAAAAAAGTCGGCCACTTTGATTTGAGCTTTACCGGCACAATCTGCGTCAAGTTATCAGATGGCACAACAACATATGTCTCCCGGCGTTATGTCTCCAAAATCAAAAAAATATTAGGAATATGAGGTGATTACTATGAAAAAGAAAATTATGTTACGCTGCGTCCTTGGTTTTCCTATCGGCGTCACTATTGGACAGATAATTACCATTATGCTTTCCCTGATTTGGGCAAAAGGATATTACGCGCCATGCGTACCCGAACTAGCCGTTGCCATGGGCAATGAGATCAATGCTATTATTTTACAGACAACCCTCTGCGGGATGCTGGGCATGGGATTTTCCGCCAGCAGCATCATCTGGGAAATCGAGCATTGGGGCATCACCAAGCAAACCGGTATTTACTTTCTGATTGTCTCTGCCATCATGATGCCAATTGCATATTTTACTTATTGGATGGAACACAGCGTTGCCGGATTTTTGAGCTATTTCGGAATTTTTGCATTGATTTTTGCGATTGTATGGGTAATACAGTTTACCATCGGCAGGTATAATGTTCGGAAAATGAATGAGAATTTGCAGACATACAAAAAAATGTAAAAGCATGTCTGTGGCGTGGGGTTCTGAATAGTTATATAATTTTTAATAACCTCCACCGCCTAACTGCTTTACAATCAGCCCTTTCTGGCTTATAATGAAGTTGCTTCGCAATGACATCCTTAATAAATAATGGTAAACAGGAGAACTCTCATGGAAATTGAACGTAAATTTTTACTGAAATCCCTGCCTGACAATCTGAAAGATTATCCTTTCCACCAGATTGAGCAAGGCTACCTGTGCACTGACCCGGTAGTACGCATCCGCAGGCAGGATGAAGAATATTACCTGACATACAAATCTAAGGGACTGATGGTAAGAGAGGAATACAACCTCCCTCTCACCAAAGAAGCCTATGAACATCTGCTGCCTAAAATAGACAGTATTCTAATTTCCAAAAAGAGATATTTAATTCCCCTGGATTGCGGGCTAACCATTGAACTGGATATTTTTGAGGGGGAACTTGCGCCTTTGATTCTTGCCGAAGTGGAGTTTCCCACAGAGAAAGAGGCAAAAGCTTTCGTTCCCCCTCAATGGTTTGGCGAAGACGTCACTTATTCCCCAAACTATCACAACAGCGTCCTCAGCCAAAAGAATCAGAGCAAAATTTAAATTATTCTACTGATACAAAATACATTCCATGAGCTGCTGGAACGCTGCTTTATCATGGTTTCTTGCTTTTCTTATCAACAAATTCATTTCCATTACCTTTCTTTCACCCAGAGCCCGGAACAGCTTTACCTTGCCGTCAATACAGTAATAATGCTTTTCAGAAAATCACGGATACTACTTGCTGTAATTTCTTCCTTCAACAATTCCAAAGCATACTCCGAATAACGATAGCGGAAATTTTTACCGCAAATATATGGGTTGTGGAAAATGTCAGTAGTTTCTTTTATAACAGCCTGACGCAATTCCTCTAACTCCTGCACACTGAAATTGTTTCCTAAAATCCAATAATACAAGGTAGATGCAAAACCGACTTCATACAATTCCAAATCCAGAATTTCCGAAAACTCCTGATAAACTCCCCGCCTTTTTGCTTCCTGATTCAGCAAAAGCTGCGCCATCATCCAGTTTTGCATCTCTTTTGATGCAGGTAGCCCATCTTTTCTGACATGATGATACAGTACGCAGGGAATCCAGCAAAGAGAATTCAGATTCATCTCTATGAGGCTCCACCAATAAAAATCTTCTCCCCACATCCCCTCGGGGAAAACAATAGTATGCTCCAACAAAAAACTTTTCCGAATCAACTTGCTCCAACATTCCAAGTCATTGCGGAATTGCAGCATAAACTTTTTACGCGCCGCATGATCCGGCAGCTCAAATATCTCGCCGGAATGCAGCTGACTTTCAATGACGCCCTTTGCAATCCCCCCCTGGGTATTCTTATCTTCTTCTGTAATATAATCATGGGCGCACATTACTATTTCACAATCATTTTTCAGAATGTGTCCATACAATGTCTCATATAACGTGCGCTCCAAGACGTCGTCATGATCCGCAAAAGTGACATAAGGCGCATGGCTTTTTTCCACCCCTCGATTTCTCGAATAACTAACGCCATAGTTCTTATCATTTTCTATTATTACGACATTTTGCGGATGCTTTTGCTGAAACTCTTTCAATTTCATACGCGTACCGTCCACAGAATAATCATCCACAAAAATAATTTCTATATTCTCAATGCCAATTGTCTGATTTTCCAGGCAAATCAATAACGGCTCTATGCAGTTTACGGAATTGTAACATGGAATAATTACGCTTAATAACATAACCAATCCCCTTTCTCTTTAGGAAAATGCTGACTTAATCCGTGTTTCCTTAGATATTCTTCACCTTTGCAATATCAATGAGATTCAGTTTTTCACTGACACTGGCGTGCTCTAAACTGCTTGCCAGCGCATCCGCGGTGTCCATAGCCGTGATACAGTACACGCCTGTCTCAATGGCATTTCTGCGGATTAAAAAGCCGTCGCGGCTCTTATCCCGACCCTGGGTGGGGGTATCAATCACGAGGTCAATCTTATGCCCCAGAATCAAGTCCATCACATTGGGGGACTCCTGGGCAATCTTGTTGATGCGCCTTGCCTTAACGCCGCGCGCTTCTAAATATTTCGCCGTGCTTCTGGTTGCATAAATCTTATAACCAAGCGCTTCAAACCGCTTGGCAATGTCCACCGATTCCGGTTTATCCGCATCCTTGACGGTCATAATCATCTGCTTATATTTGGGAAACTCTACGCCCGCCCCCAAAAACGCCTTATACAACGCCTCGTCAAATGATTTTCCAATCCCTAAGCATTCACCGGTCGACTTCATTTCCGGTCCCAGGCTGATTTCCGCCCCGCGCAATTTCTCAAAAGAAAATACCGGCATCTTGATTGCCACATATTCCGCCTCCGGCGCAAGCCCGGTGGGATAGCCCATGCCTTTTAAGGTGTTGCCGATGATTACACGCGTCGCAAGGTCAACAATGGGAATCCCCGTAACTTTGCTGATATACGGCACAGTTCTCGAAGATCGCGGATTTACTTCAATCACATACACTTCTTCATCCATAGCGATAAACTGAATGTTAATCAGGCCCACAACGTGAAGGGCACGCGCCAGCCGCTGCGTATAGTCGACAATTTTTTCCTTCACCTGCGCGCTGATGGTAGGAGCCGGATAAACGGAAATACTGTCGCCGGAATGCACGCCGGTGCGCTCAATATGCTCCATAATGCCCGGAATCAGAATGTCTTTGCCATCACAGACCGCGTCGACCTCAATCTCCTTGCCCTGTAAATACTTATCCACCAGAATCGGGTGATCCTGGGCAATGCGGTTGATAATCTCCATAAATTCCTCAATCTCTTCATCCGAATAGGCAATCTGCATCCCCTGCCCGCCAAGGACATAGGAGGGGCGCACCAGCACCGGATAACCAAGCTCATTGGCAACCGTCTTGGCCTCCTGGGCGGTAAATACCGTTCCGCCGGCAGCGCGCGGAATCTGCGTCTGCTCTAAAATTTTGTCAAACAATTCTCGGTCTTCCGCTGCGTCCACATCCTCCGCTTTCGTCCCCAAAATAGGCACGCCCATCTTCATCAGGCTTTCCGTCAGCTTGATTGCCGTCTGCCCGCCAAACTGAACGACCGCGCCGTCCGGCTGTTCTAAGCGCACAATATTTTCCACATCCTCCGGCGTCAGGGGTTCAAAATATAGTTTGTCCGCGATGTCAAAATCGGTAGAAACCGTCTCTGGATTGTTGTTTACAATAATCGTCTCATAACCTTCTCTGGCAAACGCCCAGGTGCAATGCACCGAGCAATAGTCAAATTCGATTCCCTGCCCGATACGGATAGGGCCGGAGCCCAGCACAAGCACTTTCTTCCTGTCCTTCACTCCCTGCGCCTCATTTTCACTTCCAAAACAGGAATAATAGTAGGGCGTCTCCGCTGCAAATTCCGCCGCACAGGTATCTACCATCTTAAAGGCTGCGGTAATGCCGTTTGCATATCGCAAATCACGGATTTCCGTCTCCTCTTTTCCAGCCAGGCGGGCAATCACGTTATCCGGGAACTCAAGCCGTTTTGCCTCTTTCAACAATTCTATGGTGAGCTCTTCTTTTTCCAGACGTTCTTCCATCTCAGTGAGAACGGCGATTTTATCAATAAACCAATGGTCAATCATCGTAATGTCATGGATTTCATCATAAGAAATCCCTTTACGCAATGCTTCCGCAATCACCCAAATCCTGCGGTCATCCACCTTTTTCAACTGCTTTAACAGCCCTTCTTTCGATAGCGCTGTAAAATCATAGGAACGCAGGCAGTCCACATGCTGTTCTAACGAGCGGATGGCTTTCATCAGCGCGCCCTCAAAATTCGTACAAATGCTCATGACCTCCCCGGTGGCCTTCATCTGGGTTGTCAGCGTGCGCTTGGCCGTAATGAATTTATCAAACGGAAGCCGGGGAATCTTCACGACGCAATAATCTAACATAGGCTCAAAGCTGGCGTAAGTCTTACCCGTAATGGCGTTTTTAATCTCATCCAAGGTATAGCCGAGGGCAATTTTTGCCGCCACCTTGGCAATTGGATATCCGGTCGCCTTGCTTGCCAGCGCAGAAGAACGGCTGACCCTGGGATTCACCTCAATCACGCAATACTCAAAACTCGTGGGATGCAGCGCATACTGCACGTTACAGCCCCCGGTAATATTAAGCTCCGAAATAATGTTCAGCGCAGACGTCCGCAACATCTGATATTCCTTATCCCCCAGCGTCTGAGAGGGCGCCACAACAATGCTGTCCCCGGTGTGCACGCCTACCGGGTCAATATTTTCCATATTGCAGACAGTGATGCAGTTACCAGCGCTGTCACGCATTACCTCATACTCAATCTCTTTCCAGCCGGCAATGCAGCGTTCCACCAGCACTTCCCCCACGCGGCTCAGGCGCAGGCCGTTGGTGAGAATATCAATCAATTCCGTCTCATTGTGGGCGATGCCGCCGCCGCTTCCGCCAAGCGTATAAGCCGGGCGCAGCACAACCGGATAACCGATTGTATTGGTAAAGGCTATGCCGTCCTCCACATTGTGCACGACCTGGGAAGGTGCGCACGGCTCGCCGATTTTCTCCATTGTATCTTTAAATGCCTGACGGTCCTCCGCCTTAAAGATTGTCTCGGAGGTTGTACCAATCAGCTTCACATGATGTTTTTCCAGAAAACCGGATTCTGCCAGCTCCATGCCCAGGTTCAACCCTGCCTGTCCGCCCAGCGTAGGCAGTACGCTGTCTGGCTGCTCCTTACAGATAATCTGCTCTAATACCTTGACAGTCAAAGGCTCGATATAAACCTCGTCGGCAATCTCCTTGTCCGTCATAATCGTCGCCGGGTTGGAATTTACCAACACAACCTCCACGCCTTCCTCTTTCAGAGAACGGCACGCCTGCGTGCCCGCATAATCAAATTCCGCCGCCTGCCCAATGACAATCGGACCGGAGCCGATAACTAATACTTTCTTAATGTCTGGATTCTTTGGCATTACTGATTCCCTCCCATCATAGCGATAAACTTGTCAAACAGATAGCTGCTGTCCTGCGGCCCCGGGCAGGCTTCCGGGTGGAATTGCACGGTAAAAATATTTTTCCCGGTATATTGCAGTCCTTCATTAGTGCCGTCATTGACATTTACAAACGCCGGTACCGCTACCGCCGGGTCTAAATGTTCCGTGTCTACCACATATCCATGGTTCTGGGCGGAAATATATACTCTCCCGGTCTCTAAATCCTTAACCGGATGATTGCCGCCCCGGTGTCCGTACTTCATCTTATGGGAATCCGCCCCGTTCGCCAAAGCCATGAGCTGATGCCCCAGGCAAATGGCAAAAATAGGTGTGTCCGATTCATAGAGCTTTTTCAGTTCCGCAATAATCTCTTTACATTCTTTGGGATCTCCCGGTCCATTGCTGAGCATAATTCCATCCGGCTTGTCCGCTAATAGCTCCTTTGCACGCGTATGGGCCGGATAAATAGTGACCTCACATCCTCTGTCCTGCAAAGATTTGGCAATATTTCTCTTGGCGCCAAAATCCATGAGGGCAACACGCTTTCCTTTTCCTGACAATCTGGAAATACTGTCGCATGTCACTCTATCCACCACATTTCCAGTGTGATACGCTTTCAACCGCGGCAAAATTTCCTCAAGCAGATAATTTTCGTTGGTGGTAATCATACCGTTCATCGTCCCCTTTTCCCTGAGAATCTTTGTCAGCGCCCGGGTGTCAATGCCCGCAATGCCCGGAATATCATGCTTCACAAGAAAATCCTGGATTGTTCCCTCACAGCGAAAATTACTGGGCGCCCTTGACAATTCGCGCACAATATAACCGTCCGGCCATGGCCTTATCGACTCCATGTCCGGCGTAATGCCATAATTTCCAATCAACGGGTATGTCATGACGACCGCCTGTCCGGCGTAAGAGGGGTCTGTGAGAACTTCAAGATATCCTGTCATAGAAGTGTTGAACACGATTTCACTGATTACTTCCCTGGCAGAGCCAATGCTGTTACCTTCAAATACTGTTCCGTCTTCCAGTATCAGAAATGCTTTCATGTATTTACCACCCTTTCTTTGTGTTGGCTGATTTTTACAAAAAAAAAAGAAAATCAGATTCTTTTTTTCGTAAGGGTTCTGTATTGGCAATAAACACCATTGTTGTGTTATGCCCAAATTGTAGAGATTTTACCACACTTCTTTTACTTTTTCAAGACTTTAGGATGATTTTTACAAAGTTTAGGTAACAGTTCAGCCAGCGCCAAATTTATGGGCGGATCATGCCAGCATGAATGAGCACATAATGCCGGCGATGGGCAGAATGCCCCTTAAGCCTCAGACAGGAGCTGCAAAGCAGCGGATAGCCTGCCTGAAGGCGGTCTGCAGCTTGTTTAAGGGACTGAGACGCTAAATCCGGCTCACCGTTTCTTAATTTTCCTGTATATTGCCTTACACCTGTTCCCAAACGTCTGTTTTACGACCCGGAAGATTCCCCACATGCCTGATTCCACATTCCAGGCAAAACTACCTGAACGGTAGAGGTAATCCCCAGGGCATCCGGCGCCATCCGAAAGCTCTATATCGAACTTATTGCCAACACCAACTCCGCCCTGTAGAGGGATAATTCTGGAAAATGGGTCCAGACGCTGTTCTTTCCATAAATGGTCATGAACTGTAATGGACGTATTCCGCGGTTTATCTGCCGGCATCATAACCCGGAAAATCACACGATCCCCGGGATATGCCTTCCAGACAGGCGTCGACGGATCTCCATGTACTCTGCTGCTGAAAACCTTCCACGTCCTTGGATCTCTTGCCAGCCGGTTGGCAAACCGCTCTGAACCATAATTATAACCTTTTTCTCCCGTATCTTCCGCATCTACCGGCTCTCCATTATCCTCTGCCGCGGTCTGGACCAGATTCCCCTTTGCATCGAGTAGGCGGATTCCATTTTGGATAAACAGGACATATTCCCGGAAAGCCTCTTCCCCTGGCGCCGTAATCACTGCCTGTTCTGCAAAACTGTCTTTTTTTCTGGTAAAATTACGATACCATTCCGCTCCCGGCGGTTCTACAATCACCGCTCCGAACAATCCATGGTAACGATGGTTGCGCATATCTCCAAATGACTGTATGATGCAGGCTCCATATTCCTGATCTGCACGCCAGAGATACCGTTTGCTCTCTCCCACTCCTACCGTCTGTTCCATCTCATTATACCCCACATTGATACCGGAATCACGGACCGGATCATACTGTAAAAACTGCGGATTTAAAGAAACTCTCATGGACGGTGTGTACTCTTTATCTAAAGGCACTCTTGGATAAGCAAAGTAAGGGATTGGATGTTCCATATCCCATGCATTGTGCAGCGTAACCTCTATCCAGTCGCCTACATTTGCCCTGAGAATTAATGGCTTGGGCATACATTTTCCCGCCAGTACATTATCGACATCTTCCAGAGGAACAAATACCAGACCGTTGGGATCATGATCTCCATATCGGTTATAAATGAGCTTCTTTTGTATGGCTGCAACCTCATAACGCCTGACAACATCGTCTTTTGACGGACAGGGCGCAAGGGGATGAATCATGCCTTTCCCCTGACATAATGGTTTTAGGTGCTTCTGATATCTTCTATGCACGCGTATAATTCCCCACAGCCCGAGCCACGCATCGTCTATTCCTCCGTAATAATAGAGATAATCCCCAGCGCCGTATTGTTCCGTCACATGTAAATTAAATGCTTCCGACACCCCCAGCGTCTGGGACGCCGCTAACGGCGAAACGATATCTGCCGGTTCCTTTCTCCATGACATTCCCGTAATATTGAAAGAATGCTGTTCCTCATGCGCTCCGTCAACCAGGCGAATCACAAGTTCATCCCCCGGATATGTTTCAAAAATCGGCGTTGACGGATCCCCATGTACAAAAGAACTGAACAGATATGCCGGATCCTCTTTTTTGCGAAGCCGCTCCCGCATTGGCTCTGCCCGGTAGTTAATCCCCATGACGCCCGGATCGTCATGCGAACCTGGAACTACAGGCGGATTTAACGGATTCCCTTTTCTGTCAAAAAGAAACGCAAAATCATGGACAAACAAAGCAAATTCCCGGAAAGACGTCCCGTCTTTTCTGCGGATAACCGCCCGTGTCCCAAAACGCAGCTCTTTGCCATTCTGCGGGTTATGGAACGTTGCGCCTGCCTCTTCAATTATCAGCGCTCCGAACAATCCGTGCTGCTGGTGGACATTGGCAAACAGATGGTCGTGAAAGAATACTGTCTGCAATTCTTCATTTGCAAAAAAACGTTCCACCAGTGTTTCATACTGCCTTGCACCTGCAATATTGTTCCAGCCATTTGCCGACCCATCCGAGACAATGGTATCAAATTTTACCAAATGAACATGATGGCCTACAATGTCTGTTCTGGTCCGGAGCTGGAACGGACTGCCTTCGATAAATTCCGGCAGAAGATTTGTGGTGCGCAATTCGATACAGTCCCCGGCATTTGCACGGATCACAAGCGGCTCCACTTTAATTTCCCGCTTCTCTACTTTGCGGATATAACATTCCAGCCCTCCATGGCGTTCCAACTCTTCTTTGAGCACGAAAAACCTTGCCTGCGGATCATGCCAGCCATAGCGGTTATAGGTGACTTTTGCCTGTACCATGGCAATCTCAAATACTCTTACATTTTCATCTGTATGACATGGACAGGTATCCGTATACAATGCTCCGGGCGCTGCATGTTCCACGAAGCTGGCAGTTTCAAGCGGAGCTGGCTCATTCGTCACATCCCCATTTGGAAGCAATACGCCAAGCGGCGGCTGAAGCGGCCGTTGGCCAAACTTACCCTCTATAAAATTTGGATAACCCGGATGCATCTTATCCTTTTTGGGCGGAAGCTCCCTGTCTTTTAACGGCATAAGAGGCCGAATCGGGGTTCCGTCAGGCAATTTTCCCGTCCCATCTTCTAACCGGTCATAAATCCTCCACAAAGTCCACATCCCTTCCATGAAATGCGGATAGAGGTGGCAATGAAAGATTACGTCTCCAATAACCCTGTTAAGGCTTCCTGCCCCGTATAAAATATCCAGCGTATAACATTCCTGCGGACTGATGCTGATGGAATCTAAAATCGTTGAAACCGGATTATTCTCCTCCAGCCTCCACTGATGGTTGTGGAGATGAAAAACATGCGTTTCTTTCACTCCTCCGTGAATCAGCCGGATTTTTACCGGATCACCAACATAAGCAAACAATATCGGCGGCGCCGGATCGCCATATACCCAGGAACTCATAGATACATCTTCTGCTGAATCCGCAGGGTCATGAGAGTGCGGCATTCGGTTTCGCATAGGTTCGGAGCGGTAACTGATGCCCGTTGTCGACGACGGCAGCCCTGTATGGGGATCAATCGGAGGCCCACCCTTTTGATTGAGTATTTCTAATTCATCCTGGAAAAAAATACTATACTCCCGAAACGCCGGCTTCCCCGGCTGATAAATATCTGCCATCAATCCGCTTTCCAATTCTTCGCCCGTTTCCGGGTCAAACCACTTTGCCTCCGGCGCTTCTACAATCACCGCCCCGAATAACCCATGAATATTAGTTGCATCCTCCGTACTTCTGGGGTCTGCCATATCGTGAAACAAGAATACTCCCTCCGTATCAGCATACCAGGTATACCAGATTTCCCCGTTTGTCGTGCTGTCATTGTTATATCCCACGCTGCTTCCGTCCGAGGTATTGACGTCATAAGACAGTCCCTGTACATGTATTGACAGCCTGCGTTTCAAAGACGTCCGGAACCTTACTTTCACCGTATCTCCCAGATTGACGCGGATCACTAACGGCCGTACCTCCTCATACGGCTGCGGAACGTCCATCTGAAATCTTTCAAGGGCTTCTCTCTGAATCCGCCCAGAATCTTCTTCAAGCACATAGAGCAGGCCGTTTGGATCATAGTCTCCATATCGGTTATACACGATAGGAATTTGTACCGCCTCGATATGAAATGTCCTGACATTTCCCCTTTTCGGATATTTACATACATCCATACGAGCCTCCGCCTTTCTGCGCGGACTCTAAAATCCGCAGATAATGATTTGCTTCACGCAGCACATGATCTGCCAAAAGCGGAAGTATGATTGAACGTATCCCACATCCTATTATTCCTTCTGTTCCCGCTGTCTTAAACTGCTGATATTGTTTTGTCGTCTGCAAAGTCCTTGCCGTCAGTGTGGCATTCATTGCTTTCCTGTCTTGTTCCCTTGCCTCTTCCAGAAGGCGGCAATAATCTTCGGCAAACTCATTAGCCGTATCTATCAACTCACACTCCGTTGGATCCAGCAGTCCCCGTATAAACTGGGCATGTTCCATCATAATCTGGTTCCAGAATATCTCCAGATTTTTTAAGTCAGGCATCGAGATTCTGCCTCTTTTCTCAAGCTCTGATATCGTCTGACGGTACAATTTCGCTTCCCGCAGGATGTGCTCAATTAACAATGGGTAGTTTGTCGTATAAATCCTGCACGCCGTCATTTCCCTCAAAACCTCTTCCTTAAACGAAATCAATCCATTTAAGCATTGCAGCATCTGCCGGTTCAGCCTTCTTACCTGAAAAGCAAACTCCCTGCTTACCATACTACAGCTTCCGGCACGAAGCTGCCTCTCTGCCTCTGTAATTTTTATATCAATAGGGATTCCTGTCAAATTTTCTGTCTGGCATTCCGCCTTTTGCGTAAATTCTGTTACAATCTCTCTGGAGTTCAAGACCGGTTCGCTTACGATACCGTCCGCAAGTTCTACCGTCCTTCTAAGCCCGGCCTCAAATTCTTCCCGAAACCTGTCTGCACGCTTTATAAACTCTGTTTCCTTCGCTGGGAACCCAGCGAGCAGAAATAAGGAATGTTCCTTCATAATCCTTCCAAAGAAAAGATGTGTTTCTAATGATAATGTTACATATTCCTTCATAACCTCGCATACCTTTATAATTTAGATTTCTTTATACTATATGCAAAGGATGTCAAAAGGAGATAGGAAATTCCCACAATAACCTGTCTACTTGCTGTACTTCTCCCCATCTAATTCAATGTATTTTATCTCAGAAACGTCCCTTTCTTATAATAGCTGCTTTTCATGACATTCTTGCAATAATTGATTGCCGTACGGATCAGCCACGCTTTCTCATGCTCTCCACTGTGAAAATATCTCCCTAATCCAAATGTTTTAATTAAAAAAACTGCACGCGCCAACGCTTTCCTTGACAGTCTGATATTCCTCCTGCGAAAGTCCATAAATCTGCGCTATTGCAACGTCCAAAATTTCATAGTCTTCTTTAATGTCATCTTCTTGTGACGGCTCAATCAGCCTGTCAACAATTTGTATAAGTTCCTGTTGCCGCGCGCTCCCAATAAAAGAGATCGGAATGCTTTCAATATGCGAGCGCAAAACTTTCACCGACTGAAAACTCTTCTCAAAATAAAATTGCGCCACCCTGGAATTGAGCACGGCAAGAATATATTTCATTTCCAGCCCTTCTATCTCTGGAATCAACACATTACAGCTATTTAAAGACAACGTCTGCCTGTCGTCATAGGCAAATACCAGTTGATTGCTAATAAATCGGTAGAGCAATTTCTGCGGCGCCCGATAATATTCGCTGGGGGCCGTCTGCTGAAACAGTTCCGGCCTGTAAGCAATGAAACTTGTACCCTCCATAAATCGGAACTTCTTTATATCCGACCCTTTTAAGATCATTTCATTCCCATATAATTTCTCATTCATAAGGAATTTCTTATTATTCCCCGTAACAATTCCCAGAGCAAATTTAGCCTTGCCGGCAAGCGTCACCCTCCGGGGAACTTGCGCAATCTTCTGTAAAATCCCATACTCTTCATCTGTAGCCGTAAAGTTAAAATACTCCCTGCGAACCCTACGCTCTCTATTAATCGTATAACTGCATTCCCTGTCCCTGACTTTCATGCCCGCACAGCGCATAGGCTGGCTATCGTATAACAGTTGCAGGATAATGCTGGGACACTGAACCCCGTCGAATACTTCTCCTAAATATTCCAGATATTGAATAGAACTGCGCTTCATCAAAAATTCGCGGATTGGCATATGCGCTTTGACGTTTAAGATAGATTCCGGCAGTACAAACGACAGAATACCTCCACATTTCAGGTTAGAGATCGCCCGCTCGGTAAACACATCATAAGATTCTATGTTTTTCCCACGGGCACAGGCATACTTGTCCCGCAAACGCTTCTTTTCGTCCTCTGTAAATTGATATCCCCAGGGAGGATTACCAATAATATAATCAAAACGCGCCGCCGTCTCCATGGACAAATAATCCTTTACGCATATATGCCCATAAAGCAGCTCCCGTCTGGGAGCGCGGAATTTCAAGGCCAAATTTATCCTGGCAATACACACGCTGATACAATCAATGTCACCCCCGTAAATGTTGTCCAATGTCGCTTCCCCAGGCAATTGCAGCAAGAAATTGCCGGTCCCGCAGCATGGGTCAAGCACCTTTTTTCCCTCTGCATCATTCGCCTCAAACAACTCGTTGATTAATTTTTTCACAACAACTGTCGGCGTATAATAGGTTCCTGCTGCCTTCCTGTTCCCCATATTCTTGCAGGAAATATACAATAGGCCCAAAATATCCTCAAATTCCTCATATCGGTACTCTACTGTAAACCACCGAGGATATTTCTCTATACAAGCCAACGCTCCCATCTTATCCGAAAGCAAATCAGCGACCAGAAATTCATAACCATTGAGCGGAAATGATTCTTTCAGATAATAAGACAGGACATTTACCCCCGCAGAAACAGAAAGACCCGCCAAAGAAACAATTTCCTCCTGTCCTGCTATACTTCTTTTCGCTGCCGCAGGCGCAGAAATACCCTCTCGCTGAAGAATCAGCTGCAAAGCGCACTCTGCAAGCAAAGCGCGCAATTCCATTTCCCCGAGTATAATTCCCTGGCTGCATACCATCTCCATTAGCTGCTGCACCTTCGGTATATTAGCAGAGGCAGCAGTGATATAAGATTCATAAATACTGCTGCCTGTAACATATTTCTTATTGCGCCGTTTTTTTAATAATGCGTTTTTCCCTGTCAGCAAATCCTTCTTTAACCGGCTGACATATTCCTGCGTAAAGAGCGGCGCACCGTTTTTTTCTAGTTGGGGCGTTATCTTGCCCATCTTTAACCAATTACGCCCAGTGGCTGGCGAGACGGAAATGTACTCGCACAAACCTCTGAGCGTAATATATTTTCCTGCATTAGCAGCAGACATTTTATCCCTCACACCTTCTTATTGAACACCGAAACATTCTCGCTCTCTTCCATACTGAAAAACCGCTCGCGGTCATTATGCGGGAACAAGAGCTCCATATAAAGGCTCCCTAACAGCTCCTTGACGGTATCTGAATCCACATCCTGGATGGGAAGCTCCTCTACCTCCATCTTCCCCAGGTTCTCAAGAACCGCTTCGATCTTTTGCTTATCCGCCTGTGGCTTCTCCATCAGCGGCACGAAAGGAACTGGAATCAACGCCGCGCCTTCCGGCGTCTTCTTGGGCTGTAAGATTTCTTCCGCCTCCGGTATCTTGTATACGATGTTCTTACAGGTCTTCTCAAAACATTCCGGGTCATATTTTGACAGATACTTTAAATCATCCATGGTTAATGTGCGTTTATTATGAATTTTAATGTAGATGTTTACAAGACGCGTATCTTTTCCCATAAGCCTGACCTCCCATTCATAAAACTCCACAAATATCTGCCTTTTCTTATATTATACTGTCAAACTGCCAAAAGTACAATTACTTTTTCGTACTTACATTTTTAACTTTCGACCATCCTGAATAATATTTCGCACCCTTCACCGTATGATAAGTTCTGACCCTTACGTAGTATTTCTTTTTCGCCTTTAACTTCTTAACATTTAGCTTCGTGGCCGTCTTTTTCTTTACCGTTTTCATAGCGGTGGTTTTCTTCGTAAACTTACGGCTCGTAGAATACTGAACCTGATAACCGGTCGTATTTTTGGCCTGCTTCTTCCATTTGACAAGAAATCCCTTGCGCTGCGCCTTGATTTTCCCTGAGAGGGAAGTACCTTGGGGATTGATGGTAAACTTCTTCGTGATCTTGCCAGTATAATTTCCCTTGCCGGTTATTACCACAGACGCAGTCCCAACTTTCACATTATCCTTATAGGATAATGTATAATCGTGATCTTTTTTCAGCTTCTTAGAGCCGACCTTAACAGTCGCCGCAGGCTTCTTCTTTCCGCCGCTGTATGTGTATGAGCTCCGGCTTAACGTTACCTTGGCCGTTTTCGCAATATCGGCCTTCTTTACCGGCTTCACAGGTTCATCTGGTCCCGGCTTCGTAGGTTCATCTGGTCCTGGCTGCGTAGGTTCATCCGGCCCGCGCTTCGTATGATCGACAATCGCAATCCAGCTAATCTGCATGTCTGAGCCTTCCCCGGTATTCTTAGGGGCAAGCGTTATCTGCAAACCACCGTCATTCGCCAGCGTAAGACCAGAATACTCGGTAATCTGCCCGCTGCCTTTACCGCCGCAGACTGTTTCACTGCTTTTTAAAATCTTGTCATTTTGCCGCAGCGTAACCATTGCCACACGCTGACCTTCCTTATACCAGCCTGACGGGTCGTAAAATCCAAGATACACAGAATACTCTCCGCCCTCTAAATCGTCAAACCTATAGGTAAGCGCGCGGTCCTCGCTGTCGTTGACATACCGTAAACGTTCATAGAGATCCTCACTGTCCAGAGTACGCTGCGTTGTATTGGTCCCGACATATCCCCATTTCTTCTCTTTGCTGTAAGACTGGTCTGCTATACCGCTGTTACGGAGATTGCCGCCGTCTTTTGCCATTTGATAGAATGCGCCGCCGCTCTCACCTTCCGTCCCTGCATCGACAAAATATATCATATTTGCGGGCGCGACCGCCGCCCTCACACGAACCTCACGATTATTAAGGCCCGTCATCGTGCCTGTAATAGTTTTTACAGAAAAATTGCTGTCCGCAAAATGATTCCACACGACGTCTGTATCGAAAGTCCCTGCATCCGTCGTCACATTGATTCTGGAAGGCAAATCGCCTACTGATTGTATTAAAGCCGGGAGCTTAGTATTGACGGTCGGTTTATCCAACGCTGACATATTCCAGTCTGAGATATTGCGTACCGTTATCGCCCCATCTTCGCCGACGTCAATCGGAAGCCATACATAACTGGAATCCCAATGCGCCGAATCTGTATTGCCCTTATCATCCGTAATGGTGTAACTCCAACGGTCACCCATATATATAAATTTGCCGCGCGCAGCATCTACCGGAATCACAGCCGTAGGCTGTGAAACAAATGTACTGCCTGACGTACCCTCGCAGGGATCGCCCATTGCCTTCCAGGGACCATAAATACTTTTGGCACGGTAATAGGTTGCTGCATTTGCTCTCCACCCACTGGTGCCCGAGGTAATCATGTAATAATAGCCGCGGTATTTAAAGACGGCCGGCGCTTCCCTGTCAGTGGCCGTTCCCAGCACCCGATCAGCAAAAGTATTGATCGTTGTCCCATCCTTTAGCTGCATGGTATCTGTCGTTTCCTGTGTGATGGGCGCCGTATAATCACTATTTAGCAGCGAAACATACATATATTTGTTAGATTCGCTGGAATAAATAGCATATGCATCTTTGACGCCGTCCTGGTTGATATCGGTATCATCCAAAAAGACATTCATGTCGCGCGCCATGCCCTGATTGCTGTCATAATTCCCGCCGGTCTTATAGTTCATGCGCTGAACATTCACCAGCTTAAACGGCCCATAAGGCGTGTCTGACACGGCGAATCCCATGCTGGCACGCGTATAGCGGCTGGGAAACTGGCTGTTGTCTTTTAAATATTTTAAAATGTTTGCGTCCGACGGTCCATCTGCGTGGTATACAAGCACATATTTCTTTGTCGTCTCATTGTAGAGCATCTTCGGACGTTCCGCGATACAATAGCCGGAATAGAGATATTTATATGCTTTTGCCAGATTCTCCTCATCATAACCGCTCTCCGTCTTGTACGCTGCAAGAAAACTCTTGGCCATGGCAATCTGCTCCGCTGTTACGTCCGCAGAGGGAGTTGCCATAACCGCCCAAGACTTAAGTTTTGCAAGGCCCTCACCATCCTGCTCAATGCCATCGCCCGCTGCATTCAGCTTATCCGGCAACATGTCATGTGTGCAAAGCGCCATCCCGCGATCGGTCCAGTTATATAAATCCGGGGAGGTATAGCAGTGGATGCCGTCAATCGGCTTGCCATTGCGCGTCTTGTCCTCTCCATACCAAATCCAGCCGCCTTCCGGGACACCATCCTCATCCAAATCCAGGGTATTTAGCCACTGTACCTGACCGCCATGCGCCTGTATATGATTGCCGTTAGTATCCAGCCATTCGGCCACTTTGACATCATTTCCCAGCGTTCCTCCGTAACTGTCTCTGACACCGGAAAACGATGTATAGGGTCGGTAACGGCTCACATTTTCCAAACTGCCGCCAGAAACAGCGGTGTCTGCCAGACGGATATTATCATACACGCCTTCCACCATGAATCCGGTGCCCCTGCCGCTGCCAAGATTGGCTTTCATATCCGTGATTTGACTCAGTTTAAAGCCTACGTCTGCCTGACTGAGCACTTTTTTGCCGTCTATATACACGGTTACCTTGCCGGAAGCGTTATCTTCTTTATAGGAAAGAGCAATCGAAGAAAACGCCCTGTCCCTGGTAGGATTCTCCGTGAAATCCGCCGAACCAGAGATTTTACTTCCCGTCAGCGAGCCCTTGCCTACCAGCCGGAGGTTAAAATAGTCGCTGCTGTTGCCCACGGAAAACGCCACCTTGCTGTCCTTGCCTGCATTGCCTCCATTTTCCAGGCGGTAAACATCCATAAACAAAGTAAATTCTGTTTTCTGAAAACAATTAGGATTTTTAAAAGAAGCTGATACTTCCAGAGCATCCACAGCCTTTGTGTCAACCCAGCTCGTATTGATATGTATCGCCTTTTGGCCCCTGTTGTTGTCCACTAGCGAAGCATTGGCTCCTAATGATAAATCGGTCTCTGCTGATATGGAAACTTCTGAAGCAAATACCGACGCTGACAAGCACCCCCATAATATCAGAACGTTCAGTAAACACGCTGTTACATAACTCCCCAACTTCTTGCTTTTCCTCATAGAAAAACCTCCTATTCGTTTATAATCGCATCCAGAATCTTATCTGCCGCCTCCTCCTTGCTCATCTTTTCCAAATACCTGACCTGGGATTTCGTAATCAAAGTGATTACATTCGTGTCGGCGCCAAATCCCGCGCCTTCCACTTTAAGATTGTTTGCCGCCACCATATCAAGATGTTTCTTCTTAAGCTTCGCCTTTGAATTCTCCTCCAAATCCTGAGTCTCCATAGAAAATCCACATAAGAATGCCGATAACTCACCTTTCTGTTTCCTTTCTCCCAGCTCTCCCAGAATATCTTTGGTGCGCTCCAAGGCAATGACAGCTTCCTCCCCCGATTTCTTGATTTTATCCCTGGCTGCTTTGGCTGGACGGTAATCTGCCACCGCCGCTGCTTTGATAATAATATCGGCATCGGCGGCGCGCGCCATAACTTCCTGGTACATTTCTTCGGCAGTGGTTATATTTACCACCTCCGTAAACATCGGCGGTTCTAAAGACGTAACGCCTGTCACCAGCGTCACCTGCGCGCCCCGCATCACCGCCTGTCTTGCCAGGGCATATCCCATCTTCCCGGTAGAATGGTTAGTAATATAGCGCACCGGGTCAATCGCCTCCTGTGTGGCCCCGGCAGTCACGAGAATTTTCTGCCCCAGCAAATCTTTCTCATGCGCAAGTTCCCGCTTAACGTACTCCACCAGCGTTTCCTCCGCCGGCAGTTTGCCGTCTCCCAAATCTCCGTTTGCCAGCATACCATGGTCGGGCGGAATAATCAAATACCCGAACTTTTGTAATTTCTGCAAGTTGTCCTGTACAATCGGATTATGCAGCATGTTATGGTTCATCGCCGGCGCAAGTAAAACTTTACATGTACAGGCCGCCACCGTTGTACTCAGCATGTCGTCCGCAATGCCCCCGGCAATCTTGCCGATAATATTTGCCGTGGCCGGCGCAACCAACACTAAATCCGCCTGCTTCGCTAACGCTACATGTTCCACGGAAAACTCAAAATTGCGGTCAAACGTATCTATCAGACACTTATTGCCAGTAAGGGTCTCAAACGTAATCGGCGTGATAAAATTGGCGGCGTTTTCCGTCATCAACACATGTACCCGGCAATGCAGCTTTTTTAACATACGCGCGACATTTGCCATCTTATACGCCGCAATGCCCCCGGATACGCCGAGCAGCACCGTCTTTCCCTGTAACATTTTCCCACATCCCTTCTCAAATACTGATTTCGCCATGCTTTTCATAGGCGGTTACCCGGGATATCTTATTCTCCTCATCGACGAATACAACCTGGGGCCTGAACTCCTTTGCCTCCTCAGGCGCCATCTGAGCATACGCCATGATAATAATATGATCCCCGGTCAGCACTTGCCGCGCCGCCGCCCCATTCAGGCAGATCATACCGCTTCCCGGCTCTCCACAAATCGTATACGTCTCAAAGCGGTTCCCATTTTCTATATCTACAATCTGTACATTTTCATATTCTAAAATTCCCGCTGCCTCCATCAGCTCAGGGTCAACCGTAATGCTGCCCACATAATTGAGCTCTGCCTGCTTGACAACCGCGCGGTGGATTTTGCCCTTTAACATTTTTAAATACATTTGGAATGCTCCTTTCGGATAAAAAGCTACCGTTTTTTCTCTACGATATAGCAAAATTTATCTGTTACATTACGTTATCAATCAGTCTTGTCTTTCCAATATAGACCGCTGTGGCAATAAGCGCCAAATCCTCGACCGTGTCTATATTTTCCATGGTGTCTGGATTTACAATTTCCACATAATCAACCTTGGCAAGCGGCTCCGATTCAATATTGCTGATAATGGCCTTTTTAATTTGAGACGCATCGTGTTCTCCCTGTTCTATCATCTCTTTTCCCAACATCAGAGATTTATGTAAAATCAATGCCGCTTTACGCTCCGCATCATTCAGATAAGTATTGCGGGAACTCATGGCAAGACCATCTGCTTCCCGGACAATCGGGCAGCCGACAATCTCGATGTCGAAATTCAGGTCGCGCGCCATGCGCCGGATAACCGCCAATTGCTGGGCATCCTTCTGTCCGAAATATGCCCGGTCGGGCGCAACGATATGAAACAGCTTAGAAACCACGGTACAGACGCCCCGAAAATGCGTGGGCCTTGTCTTGCCGCAAAGTCCTTTTGTCAATCCATCCATATCGACAAAGGTACAATTATCCGTAAAATACATTTCCTCCGGCTCAGGATGGAAAATCAAATCGGCTCCTGCCTGCTCACAGATTGCCGCGTCTCTGTCGATATCCCGCGGATAGCTGGCAAGGTCTTCGCCCGCCCCAAACTGCGTGGGATTGACAAAATCGCTGACAACTACCTTATCGTTCTCACTGACTGCTCTCACAATCAGGCTCTTATGCCCCTCGTGGAGATAACCCATGGTAGGCACCAGGCCCACGCGCAGCCCCTCTTTCTTCCACGCTTTGACAATGGGACGCAACTTATCAATTGTCTTAATTACCTGCATCTTCTCTGCCTCCTAATATAACTTTTCAATCACATCGTCTTCTATTTTAAAAGTGTGCTCCGGCGCCGGAAACGCCCCGGATTTCACTTCCTCAATATATTTTGCAAACGCTTCTTTCATCATATCTCCCACCTGGGCAAACTGTTTGACAAACTTAGGCTTGAAATCACCGAACATGGCGAGCATATCCTGATAGACAAGCACCTGGCCGTCACAGCCCGCGCCCGCGCCAATGCCAATCGTAGGAACTTGAAGCTGTTTTGTAATCAGTTCCGCAAGTTTAGCCGGAACGCACTCCAGCACGACTGCTACCGCGCCTGCCTCCTCCACCGCTTTGGCGTCTGCAAGCAATTTCCTGGCAGCCTGCTCTGATTTGCCCTGCACCTTAAAACCGCCGAAAGCATTCAGCGACTGCGGCGTAAGTCCCAAATGCGCCACCACTGGAATAGAAGCATTGGTAATCGCGCGAATATGTTCTGCAAATTCGCTGCCCCCTTCTAATTTCACGGCCTGCGCCCGCCCCTCCTTCATCAGACGCCCTGCATTGCACACGGCGTCATAAACAGACGTCTGGTAAGACATAAACGGCATATCCGCAACTACAAGCGTGTGATCCGCACCCCGCGCTACCGCACGCGTGTGATGGATCATATCCTCCATTGTCACTGAGAGCGTGTCCTCATAACCCAACATCACCATACCCAGGGAATCGCCAACCAGAATCATATTAATCCCGGCTTCGTCGACAAGCTTTGCCATAGAGTAATCATACGCGGTCAGCATTGTCAGCTTCTCGCCCCGTTCTTTTGCCTGCCGGATTGTTACTACTGTGTTTTTCATTTTCTTTACCTCCTGTAATGCACCCACTTTATAATTTTAAGAAACGTGAATTGATTACTGAACGCGTAAATTGGACGGGCAGGACAAAACAACATACCTGTCCCTGCTCGATTTGAGAAAACTTGATTTTATGATACAGTTTCTTTCCAGAATACCGTTCATCAATAATGTAGCACATAGAGGGATGCGTTTCAAGAGGAATCATGGAGCTGTCACTAATATATTTACTCGTTCAAAAGGTCTTGCCGCAGCAATGTAAACCTTTTGAACGAATCTATACCTTGTAATTTATGTTAGTGCGGCAACCTTCTTTGGCAAGGCATTATGACATCTACAGACAACAATTTGTTCATCGGAAACGTCTTCTCCTAGGCTCTTCCCCGATTCTGTGCTCAATGGAAAAGACAATCGCCATTTCCCCCGCCAGCAGGCAGAAGACGGCCGTACCTCCATAGGAGATAAACGGCAGTGGAATTCCTGTGTTGGGAAGGATAGCCAAATTAACGCAAATATTGAAGATTGCCTGCAAAGTAAGATGCGCAAACACGCCCAGGCTCAACATACCGCCAAACAAATCCGGCGCGGAAACCATAACCCTTGCTATCTGATAAATCAAATAACCGAAAAGATAGATTAAGACAAGCGCCCCGATAATCCCCAATTCTTCACAAATGACGGAAAATATCATGTCATTCTCTACCTCTGGAATCTGACCTAACTTCTGAATAGAACCGCCAAGCCCCTTTCCGAACACGCCTCCTCTTCCGATTGCATACAATCCCTGTAACGTCTGGTGCCCCTGAGAAGCAGCATAGCGTTCCGGGTCCAGCCAGGCAGCTATCCTGCCTACACGGAACGACATTTCATTTAACTCTTCCGCTGTGGGCATATTACTCCAAATACTCCATACATACAAGACAACTACTATCACTGCGGCAAGAAAAACGGCAATGTGCAGCTTCTCCGTCTTCGTACTGATAAAACTCATAATAAAACAAATCCCCAGTACTACGGCTGAACTGCTCAAATCCCTACTGATGAAAAACAGCATAACAGTGGGAATCCCCCCCGCAATCCAAAGATAAAACGCCAGCTTAGGCGAGTTTAAATGATTTCTGTTCCGGTCAATTAGATATGCAAGAAAGATGATCACACATATTTTCACCCACTCGCTTACCTGAAACTGCCCTATCCCGGGAATATTCACCCAGCGCGTCGCTCCATTTGCCGATACGCCAAGCGAAGTCTTCAAAAGGAGGATAGAAACAATCCCACTCAAATAAAAAAGCACTGCAAAATGCTTTAAAAGCCGATAATCCACAAATCGAAGCGCTAATATGGCAATAAACCCCGCCGCCATGAACATGGCCTGCCGTTTCACCAACGCAAAGGAATCGTAATTATAATCCTTACTCATTGCACATTGGTATGAGGTAGCCGAAAAAACCATCATTGCCCCATAAGCGCACAAGAAAGTCAGGGCTATCCAAAGCATATAATTATTTCTGACAATAATGGGCATTTGTCTTTTGTTCAAGCTTACCGCTCCTTTCCAAATTCTCCCTGCATTCCTTTTACAAACTCCCACAATTTCATAAACTGCTCTATTTCATCCTGCGTCATCACAGAGGCGGGAGCTGCCATTTCTCTGGCTAAACCGGCGCTTATCTCCGCTCGGTAGGATGCAATTATCCGGCCTCCTCCCTGGTCTTCGCCCTGAATAAAAATACTCGGCTTATGAGCTGTTTTATCTGACTGTGCATCCGAAGCTTCCACTGCTCCCCCTGGCTTGGCGATTTCCACTGCTGTCTGATAACCATTCCACTCCATGGAAAACTGCTGCCCGCCATCCTCCATTTTCTTTCGCTCCATCTGGCTGAACATCACGATATACCCCCAGGTATTTTGACCGGATGCACCCTTAGGCATATCTGGCATAAACATCCCCTTAATGTCTATCTGAAAAATCTCTTCCATCTGTTCCAGAGACATATAATCACTGTATTTCCAGTCTGGAAGTAAATGTCCCAACAGCGGATGCGCACTGGTAAAATTATTCTGCAAAGCTTCATAGATCATTTTAACGTTTACCCATATGTCGTTTTTCTCAAAACGCACATCAGTCACCGGTCCGTCCAGCCCCGCACAGAAAATCTGCGCATACCCTCTTCCATCAGATATCATACCGCATACCTTCCAGGACAGACAGGCGGATTCGTCAGTCTCTAAAATCCATGATACAGCCTGAAGAAACTGTTCCTGTCTCTCAGAAAATTGATTCCGATTCAATGTCACATGTACGTCATATTCCACGCTTTCAGCCGACAATACACGCCGCACTGTCTGCGCGGCCCGCAGCAATGGCAGAAAACGCACAGCAGCGCACACAGCGGCCGCGCACAGAAAAAAGACGCCTATAAAAATTCCGGTTGTGAGATATTTCTTTTTCATATACTATCCTCTATTTACACTAACCAAAATAATGTCGCTCTTCAGAAATAAAAGTACATAAAAGAATAAATTATGAGGCTGTCACACTCATATCTTCACTCGTTCAAAAGGTCTTGCCGCTTATACGGCAAAGACAGAATTTATGTTCGTGCGACAACCCCATTTATATAAATCTTTTGGAAACTATTTCTGCGGCGGAACAATCTTGTCCTGCCCGCCCATATATGGGCGCAATGCTTCTGGAATCTTCACGCTTCCATCTTCACACAAATTATTCTCTAAGAATGCAATCAACATACGCGGCGGAGCTACTACCGTATTATTCAGAGTATGCGCAAAATATTTGCCTCCCTTTCCGGTTACGCGGATTTTCAGGCGGCGTGCCTGGGCATCCCCTAAATTAGAGCAACTCCCTACTTCAAAATATTTCTGCTGACGGGGAGACCATGCCTCCACATCCACAGACTTCACTTTCAAATCAGCAAGATCACCAGAACAACATTCCAATGTGCGCACTGGTACGTCGAGAGAACGGAACAAATCTACAGTATTCTGCCACAACTTGTCAAACCACATTTTCGATTCTTCCGGTTTGCAGACCACAATCATCTCCTGCTTTTCAAACTGATGAATGCGGTACACCCCGCGCTCTTCAATACCGTGCGCGCCTTTCTCTTTGCGGAAACACGGAGAATAGCTCGTCAAAGTCTGCGGCAGCTGCTCTTCAGCTAGAATAGTGTCAATGAATTTACCAATCATGGAATGCTCACTGGTGCCGATCAGATACAAATCCTCTCCTTCAATCTTATACATCATGGCATCCATTTCTGCAAAACTCATAACCCCGGTCACGACATTACTGCGAATCATAAAAGGCGGCACACAGTAGGTAAATCCCCTGTTTATCATGAAGTCCCTCGCATAAGAAATCACTGCGGAATGCAGCCTGGCAATATCCCCCATCAGATAATAGAAGCCATTACCGGCAACCTTCCTGGCGCTGTCCAAATCCAGCCCCTGAAAACGCTCCATAATCTCAGCGTGGTAGGGTATTTCAAAATCCGGCGTCACAGGTTCACCGTATTTCTGTACCTCCACATTCTCACTGTCATCTTTCCCGATTGGTACGGACGGATCAATAATGTTAGGGATTGTCATCATGATTTTTGTAACCTGTTCCTGCAACTCCCCTTCCATTTTCTCAAGTTCTGCCAGACGTTGCGCCCCCGCGTTCACCTGAGATTTTATCTCCTCCGCTTCTTCCTTCTTACCTTGTCCCATTAAAGCGCCGATCTGCTTAGATAATTTCTTCCTCTCAGCGCGGAGCGAATCTGCCTCCTGCTGCGTCTTTCTTGCCTTCGCGTCAAGTTTAATCACCTCGTCTACCAGAGGCAGCTTGCTGTCCTGAAACTTATTACGGATATTCTGCTTTACAATATCGGGATTTTCTCTCAAAAATTTTAAATCAATCATGGTTTCCTCCTGGCATACTCATTTATGCGCACTTGGCGCGTATAAAGTAAGTTCTTAAGCCATATTATATCGTAAATCATCCCACTCTGCAAGACGTTACTCGTGTCGCAATGCCTCTATGGGGTTTAAGTTTGCCGCCTTATAGGAGGGCAGCAAACCAAAAAGGATGCCGATAAACATGGAAAATACTACGGCCAGGATGGCCGCCGGAACACTAATCGCCATCAGCGTTCCCGTCACCTTAGAAATCACTTCTGCAAGCACAATACCAACAATCACGCCCACCAGGCCGCCAAGACTTGTCAAGACAGCCGCCTCTGTCAGAAACTGCCCCAGTACCTTGCCCTTTCTGGCGCCGATTGCCTTCTTGAGCCCGATCTCCTGCGTACGTTCTGTGACAGACACAAGCATAATATTCATTACTCCAATTCCACCTACCAAAAGGGAAATGCCGGCAATCCAAATCAACATCATATTGGTAGACTGTCCTAAATTCTGAATATCCTCCGCCTTCTTTAACAAATCGTCAGCCTTGTATTTCATAGTGTCATCCTGTACAGATATCTTGGCGTTTAAGATTTCTGCCGCGCTTCTGCCTGCTACCGTCATATTATCCACTTTGTCCAGTTTCAATACCACTGACTGCGGCTCATCGTAACTGTACAGAATCGGCCAAGTCGTGTCCGGTACATACAGCGCGCCGTTGTTCCTCTGCGCATATATGTCGTAATACTCTTCTAAGCTGTTTATTACCGGCTCAAATTTAGAGGATTTAGCGATGACGCCAATCACCGTAAACGGCTCCCGCTGAATTTCCAGGGTCTTCCCTATAGGCTCTTCCCCCTGGAAAATTGTTTCCGCACTGTTCTCATCCAGCAGAACTACTTTGCGGAATTTCTTATAATCAGACTCCGTAAACCCACGCCCTTTTTTAAGGATATAATTGCACACATTCAAATAGTCTCTGTCTATGCCATATATTTTTCCGCCGGATAATCCGTTGTTTTTATAATAGGCTGCATTGTATGCCTCCCTTGCGGTATAGAGGGACACGCCTTCTACATGTTTTAATTCCCGCAATGTATTCTTCGTCTCCTCAGAAATCACCGGAACCCCATCGGGAATCCCATTCCAGTCAATTTCATATACATTGTCCCCCTGATAGAACTGCACGTTCACGGTATTCTCCCCAGAGCCAATCAGGTTTTCCTTAATCTGCTCGTTCGTCCCCTTAATCGTTGAAACGATAGCAATAATTGCCGCGATACCGATGATAATGCCCAGCATGGTGAGAAAGGAACGCATCTTATGTGACCACAATCCCTGAAAGGACAATCTGATATTCTCTAACATTTTTCCTCCATTCTGCGCTTATACTGAATTACTCAGTAGTTTTCACTTTTACGCCTTCCTTTGCGCTCTTCCCATAAGGAAATGCTATTTTATCTTCCTTGGTAAGCCCGGACACAATCTCCACGCTTGAACCGTAAAGAGTTTTGCCCGTCTTGACATACTGTTTTACCAGACAGTTATTACTATCTTGCTTCAGCACGTATTTCCGGTTGTCCTCATCTCTGACATATGCCTTCTCAATATAAATGCTATCAGACTCTTCGCCCCCTCTATTAGGCGTCATTGTCAAATCTACATACTCACCGTTATGAAGCCCCTCCGTATTCTCAATGTAAGCCGTATATGGATAATAGGACACATTAGGATTTCCCTCTCCATACGCTTCATAATTTTTGGAAGGATATGTGGAAATCTCTGTGATGGAAGCCTCAAAATTATTACCGCTCTCCCAGGAATAAGCATATACAGTCTGCCCCACCTTAATGTCTTCCAGCTGTAATTCACTCAGATAACCCTTGACATACAATCCCTCGGAGCCTGCTACTGTAAGGAACGGCGAACCGTCTGTCGGCAGATTATCCTTTTCACCAATATCTTTTACAATTCCATTTATCTCTGCCTTGATTACACCGTCGCCGGACATTTTCTTCATCTGTTCCAGTTCTAATTCGCCGCGCCGCCTATCAAGATCCAGATCGCGTATTTCATTCTCTTTCTCCTTAATCTTCTCTGCCAGCTCTTCGGCTGTAAAGCCTTCCGGCTCTTCGGGCTCCGGCTCTGGTTCTGGCTCCGGTTCCGGCTCTGGTTCCGGCTCCGGTTCCGGCTCCACCTCTAAATCATCATTTTCTATCTGGGATTTCGTTCTGACCGCCCAGCGAGAATCATCCGCCATCTGCGGAAATCCGCTCAATCCACTGATTTCCCATTTACTGAGCAGCTTTCCTTTCAGCTTATTATTCTCATGGATTTCCAGGCTGACGTACACTGGTTTCTTGTTGTCACTGGAAAGGTTATTGATAAATTCTCCCAACACATAACATTCCGGCGTACAGAGATACACATAAGGATTCTTCTCTGTGCCCTTGCCTTTATTGGGCTTTGATGTTTTTGAAATATAATTAAACGCGTCTCCTGTTTTCTCCGGTTTAGGCGGTTCCTCCGGCACATCCGGTACATCCGGCGCCTCTGGAACATCCGGTGGGTCTGGCTCGTCCGGCTCTTCCGGCCTGGGCTGGACAGGCTTCATCTTCCTTAAATTCTCAAGTTCCTGTTTAGCCGCCTGAATCTGCCCCGCTGTCGTCGCCACGTCCAACTCTTTCATTTCCAATTCCAAATCAGACAATGTCATATCATAGGAAATGAGGGGATCGCCGGCTTCCACAGTCTGCCCTTCCTCCACAAACACTTCCTCTATATTCTTATCCTCCAGAGGATAAACCTCCTGAAAGTAATCGTTTGTCAACATACCGGAACTACTCATCTCCGACTCGCCATAATACATATTTAGTTCAGACACTGGCTGTACTTCCGCAGTCAAACTATTAAACTGGTAATTCTGATAAAGTTTAATTCCTCCATATATGGCTCCGCCTACGGCACACACAGAGATTAATGAAATAATAACCGCCTTTTTACTCATTCTCCGCCTCCTTGCCTGCTTCTCCCGCAGCCACTTCATCTATATACGCCTGCATAACTTGTTCCGCTTTTTTGCCCTCTTCTTCCGTAATCATACCGTCTATGATATGTATTACGCGCTTTGCCTTCGAGGCTATATTTCTGTCATGGGTAATCATCACAACGGTTACCCCCTCATTATTAAGCTGTTGAAACAGCTGCATAATCTGCTCCCCTGACTTAGAATCCAACGCTCCGGTTGGTTCATCCGCCAGCAGAAGTTTGGGATTATTCACCATAGCACGCGCAATTGCTACACGCTGCTTCTGTCCTCCTGATAATTGCGTAGGTTTGAACGTCATACGATCCCCAAGACCTACGCGCTCCAGGGCCTGAGCCGCCCGTTCCTTGCGTTCTTTCTTCTTAATCCCGGCGTAACTCAGCGGCAGAGCCACATTGTCGAGCGCTGTCTGTCTTGCCATAAGATGAAAGCTCTGAAATACAAATCCAATGCTCCTAAGCCTCAAATCCGACATCTCCCGGTCTTTGCATTTGAGCACATCTTCTCCGGCAAGCTGATAATTCCCTGAAGTCGGGCGGTCCAGACATCCAATAATATTCATCAGAGTCGTCTTGCCTGAGCCGGAAGGCCCCATAATTGCCACATATTCTCCTTCTTCCACCTGAAATGAAACGTCTTTCAGCACCGGAACCACCAGCTTATCCTGCTGATAATCTTTGTATATATTCTGCAAATCCAATATCATTCTTGTCATCCCTCCGGTTCCTATTGCAGAGTCTCAAATCCACCTAAATCTGTACCACCTTGCCCATCCTTCATCAAACCATCCGACATTGACGGCCCGCCGTCTGAGTTATCATCATCCGACGTGTCCTCATCACCCGACGTATCTTCATCTGACGTATCACCATCCAGACTTTCATCCTCCAGGCCTTCATCTTCCGCAGTACCTTCATCTTCTGATGTGTCGCTGTCCAGGCTCTCGCCATCCATCATCTCTCCACCGTCATTTACCATTCCGTCGACGCCAAGCATTCCTCCATCATCCGAAGCTTCTCCGTCCTCAGACATTTCTCCTTCTTCTCCTTGATTGTACAGTGGGGAAGTATAATCTACCTCCTCTACGTCTGTCACCGCAGTCACACCTTCATACAACCCCTCCATCGGGAAAGCAATATAATCATCTTCCGTAAGCCCTGATAAAATTTCATAGGCTCCCATAGCTTCATCGTACTCGCCCAATTTTACCGGGCGTTTCTCCAGCTTATTTCTGCCGTTTACAGCCCAGACATAAGCTGACTGCCCCTCAGCGGAGGAAGCGTCTGCATCGTCTTCGCCGTCTTCCATGTCAACATCTTCGGTTCCATTTTCCATGTCAGCATCTTCGGTTCCATTTTCCATGTCAGCATCTTCGGCTCCATCTTCCATGTCGGCATCTTCGATTCCATCTTCTGCACCTTCCATGCCGGTATCTTGCGTTTCATCTCCCGCACTGATATCAGCAAGTGCGTTTTCCGCATCTGCCATATCCGCCGAACCGACGTCAAAACCTTCAGCCATATTTCCCGCGCCCAAATCTAAGGCAGCATCCCCGGACTCTGAGCCACCCATACCTTCTGCATTTGCATCTTCCCTGACAATATATCCTTCAAACAGCCAGATTCCCTCTTTCTCCTCTGTCTGTCCCTCATCCAATTCAATAAATAAATGCTGCCCCATCATCAAGCCGTCCGTGGAATCAAGCGTGATATAGAACGGGTATTTCGTTGCCTTTTCAGCAGTGGAACCCGAATCATACATCATCATATCATTATTGTCATCGCTCGTCTCATTCTGAGTATCAATCTTACTGATCGTCCCTGTCCAGGTCTGATCTTCATCTATGCGGGAGCGGAGAATCACCTGCTGCTCCTCAGACAACATCTGCACATTACTCTCGCTGACAGTCCCTTTTACCCGAAAATCCCCAACAGCAAGCACTGTCATATAAGCGGAATCTTCCTCTGAGGCATAATCACTGCTGCCAGACTCATTGATGGATTTAACTACCCCTGCAATTTTGCTCGTCACCACAGCATTGTCAATACTCTGCTGCTTCTTTTCCATCTCTGCTTTCTTACTCTCGATGTTATATTCTGTCTGCTTAATACTGTTCTCTTTTTCCTGAATCTCTGCCGTATACTGAAATTTCTCATCGGACGACGCGGCATTTCGCTCTTTGGTAAGTTGGGAAATCTGAGATCTGAAATCAGTAATCTCATTCTCCATCCCCTCTAATTCCAGCTGTGCCTGCGACAATTCTGACTGAACGTCATCCATATTATATTCAAACAGCGGATCGCCTTCTTCTACCATATCGCCCTGTTCTACAAAAACCTCTTTGATCTCGCGCTCCGCGTCCTTATTTACTTTCCAACTTTCCTGAGCTTCCACAACGCCCGAATACCGGTTCTGCACTCCTGACTTCGCTGCATTTAACGTAGATACCTTTTCTACATATACTTTATCTGCACTATTGCCAACTCCTAAGTTTCCATTCAGGAAATACCACGCCGCCCCGCCGGCTGCCGCTGCGATGATTACAACCACAGCGATGATAATACCTATTTTCTTCTTACTCATTCCTACCTCCATTCTGCGCACTTCCCGGCACAAGCAGGCGGTTTAAATAGGAAACATCTGTCATTCCCCGCTTCCTAGCCTGCTTCATTCAGACGGTTTCCCCCATCATTAGTAACCATCTTATCACAAAACCTTTACGATTGCTAACAAATTTTCTTAATAATTTCTTAAATGCGCCTATGCTAAAAATGCGTAAATCCAATATTCCATCAGAATTCATAGGGAACATTGGATTTGCGCACGATAATATTTTTGCTTGTATATGTATTTCTTGCCAGATATTCCTGTACTAATGAAACTTTCTTTTTATCTTCCTCCTCATTCATATAACGTTCCAGAACCTCGTACAATACATCCCTGCGGTTAGATATAGAAGAACATCCACTGCGCACATTTTCCAGCATTTCCTTACAGTCCTGTTTCAAAATCTGATACTGCTCCAGCCCTCTGACAAATTCATCCATGCTCTTTTCCTCGTCAATGGCTGCAATCTTAATCCCATCCGTATGCTCCACAAAATGGCAGATACTAGTGTATACATTATGCTGGTTCCTTCCCGGGCCAACCATAATCTCTGTCACCGGCCAGCCGGATTCCAGGTAGATATCCAGATAAGGGATCAAAACGCCTTTTGCATTCCTATACTGCACAAGAGGCTTTTTCCCCTCTGCCGATAATCCATGGAATATCAAACGAACTTCCTCTTCCTGCCGGAATTCATAATTCTTAATATATGGCGCATAACCGCTCCAGATCGTGGAAATATAGGCGTCCAGATCATCCATTGATTTCTCTTTCACATATTGTTTAATCCCCTTTAGGATCTCTTGTGATTCCCTTGCATATTCATCCTCCTCCATCCCAATCCGGGTATAATAATGTACCTTCTTACATTTACTTCGCAAGTGAAGATTGGGTTCTTTATCTTCTTTATCTTCTTCCTCTTTTCCAAATACTTTAACTTCCAGCTCATAGTCATCAGCTATATCCATTTTCAGCCTTACGCCGGACTCTTTCGCGTACATGTACCACTGGCTCAACAGATCCTTCTCCTGTGAGAAAGAAATGGAATAAATATCATGGGCTTCTTTCAATGCATCCTTGTATGCCTCCGCCCCTGTCAGATGATTTTGGGCGCTTTGGGCATACGCTCCCGCTTTATCCCCGCACAAAAGCTCCCTCAATTCATTCAAACCGTTGATATACTCCTGTGAATCATTCAAATAACTTATATTTGTGGCAAATATATCTCCCTTTTTCAAAATAAAACTCATGGTTTCTGTTGTTGTGTAGTAATATAAACTCATTTATCCCCCACCATTTCCCGGATCTGTTCCATATCCCACTCAAGCTGCATATGCAAAGAATCAAAATCGACATCTATCACATGGCCTTTAAACTGCGCCATCAAAATACTTTTCACGTCTACATTCCCCGTGGTATAAAACCAAAACCTTTCATTGCTCTCCCCCTGCCTTTCTTTATCCTTCACATAGAGCACATTAATCCTGTTATCAAAGTTGGTGGAACCATCCCCTTTCAGGTCAAAATCCACCAGAAAGACCACCTGCTCCTTTGCGTACCATTGATCCATAGCATCGACAAATTCTCTTTGGTTATTAACCCATTTCACATTTACCCCTGTATTATTTGTAAACTTCTGCACCATCCTTTCCTGATCTTGCTTTGTAGAGTTTGAATTCGGATAATAAATCATGGCGGCAATATCTATATTTTCTTTCTTCATTCTCAGTACGTCCTTCTCTGTCACCCAGGGACGGTCTTCCACAATCACTATTCTTTTCATCGCGTACACCTCCAGCTCTTATTCTATTATATAACTGTCTGACAATATCGGCAACTCTACAGAAAAATAATCTTCTTTTCTATCATTAATCTTTGAAACATTCACTTTTAACTGTTCCGATTTGACCTTTTTATAACAACTATTCAATTTCCTTAAGTTTTCCTCACTCTTCGAGGCCTTATATTTTTCCAGACATTCACGCAGCCGGATCGCTTTAAAACTATTCAGGTAATGCGATACTGTCCATAACGAGATACCTTCTTTGTCTTCCATTGGCGGATTATCTAAATCATAATTAATCTTCTCTATCTCTTCATCATCCATTGTTATTGCCAGCTTATTAAATATTCTCAGCCTTCCATCCCGTGTTTTTGTTAAGCTAACTTCTATCCCTCCATCTTCTTTGAATCCCCTGCCCTGTACTGCGACGTTGATGATCAGGGAATATATAAAAAGGAAACTTTCTCTCCCGCCATTTGCCACATTATAGCATACCACTTCATCCGAAGGCTTCAAAAGTAAATCGCTTTTTCTGAGTTTTTGACCAAAATTAACCCGTATTTTTATAGGTTCCACCATTTCAGAATTCGGAACCTGATATTCTTTTTTCTCATCCAGCCTGAATATTGACACATCGGAATCCCAGGCGGCGCTTTTTAATCGGATTTCGTTAATGTAGTAACTTCTTGAGAAACTTTTGCGGAAATACTCGCTCATATTCAAATCTGCCAGCAGCATCAGCACATCCGACCGGAAACATTCAATATCGCCTTCTTCCATGCTGATATGCCCATATTGTTTGAGTTTAATGTCATTTGCAGTATGGGAATGCGCTTTGGACCGCGTATTAAATAAAAGCTTCTTCCCCGTATCTACAAGTTCATAATACAAGTTACTGTTACTGCGGTTGAACACATTATCGCTGATAAGCACATAGTGCTGTACGACGCTGCGTATAAAATTCAGGTTCCTGTAATAATCCGTTTCTTTCATATCTGCTTTAATATACACAGGATGCATTCCCATCTGGTTTACTTTCCACAAAAAGATATTTTCCTCTTCTGAATAATACCATCCGGTTTGGCTGTCCATTAAGTGTTGCAGGTTGCGTTCCATGCCGCTAATATACGTTACCTCCTGTGATTCAGGACGCGCCCAGCTTGTGCCCAGCGCCAGGTATTCTTTTTTTCCTTTTAATTCTCCCTTCCTACCGGTAAGCTCCCTATAACGTTCTGTCAATATATCTTTCCACACATCATACTCAGCGTCTACTTCCATAAAAACAGTCACACTTGACGCATTTAACGCATGTTTCATAAATACCGCCAGACGGTCGCATCTGTCCTGTACATTGCTGCTGTCTATTTTTACATCAAACTGCGTTTTTAAAAACTTGTACAAAAGCAAATTGCCTCCCAGCACCTGTCTCCCTTGCTGTGTAAAATGTTCTCCTTCCAACAGCTTGTATCTTCGCATGATTTCCCTGAAATCCTTAAATTGATAAGCTGGTATGTTTTCCTCCATCCTGTTTCCCAGTTTACTAATATATTTTTCATCTATTTCCGACAATTCGACTTCAAAAAAACCGGCTTTCAACTCATCTGTGTTTCTGATAATGCGGTCCAGTTTGTCGTATGCATCCTGAAAAACACGTGTATTTTCAAGATACATCCACTCCCTTATCTCTTTAGGCATCTGCAATGCCTCTCCTGCTTTACGCTCTTCATTGCCCTGATATAGAACGTAATCAAACCACACACACTTGCTTGTATCGGAGCTTACCCCAAGAAGCTTTTTCACCAGATAGACATAATTATTATAAAAATCTTCTTTTTCCTGTTTTGATAATTTTAATACATCTTCTATAAAAACGCCCATACGATTAATGCTGTCAACCCTGATAATATAATTACTCTTCATCTCCGTAAGCTGTTTCAGCAGCACCATAAGCAGATCTTTTTTGTCTTTATCTCTGGTAAACAATTTCCTTATACGATCCGCCAACTCCAACATCAAATCTTTAATAATCTTTTCCTGCAAATAATCCTTTTCTGTGGCTAACGACAATATCTGCCCGGCGTCTTTTTCCTGTTTGATCAGATTTTCTATCAAATACAGCAGTACGTCAAAAATTGCTTCCTTTATTTCCTTCTTATAAACGGCAAATGGCCTGCTGATTACTTTTACATAAGAGATAAAATACTCCCTGGAAAGAATAAGAGATTTGCGTTCGCTCCCCCGAAGCAATACCAGGACAATCCTTCTTAATACCTCTTGCTTATTATTGCCCACATTTCCACCATCTAACAATTTTTTTGCCGTATGAGTACATACAAGCCTGCGGTGGGCCCTTTTTTGTTTCTCTTCCGAAATATTTGCCCTGATATCCCCGGCAACAACATTATCAATTCCTTTTACCTGAAATTTCTGTTCTTCCCTGTTCCAATACTCAAACATGGATGAAGTCACCGCGCTTCTCGAAAGAATCCTTGCCTCCCTTTCTAAATTACAAACCAAACAGGCGTTGCTATGGTTCCTCATAGTTGAAATCTTTAAGTCACAATAAGAATAGAATTTATTTTTATCCTCTGTATACTGTTTCCTGCTGGAGTTTGAATTTCGGTCTAAAAGTACAATCACCGCCTCAAAGAACTCTGCATTCCTTTTCTCAATCCCAGTAAGGCTTTTCAGCAGACTGGCTGCACGAAAGAACGTCTTTCCACTGATAATGTTATCGTCAATATATATAAATTTCAGTTTCTCCAACATATTCTGTTCCCGCAGCATTTGTGCAAATTGGCGTACATTGGAATATTTCGTCTGAAAATTGCTCCTGTACTCCTTATCCATATCATCGCGAATCAGAAAAAACACCGTATTTAAAAATACGACTTCATTTACATACTGCACAAAAAGCGCATTACTGTAATGCGCCGGTGCAAAAACGATATAATAATTCTCTGCTTTTATCTGCATATTTCTTCTTACTCCATCAAGCCACTTCCTGATTTCCTCCTGCTGTATATATGCCAGTTTCTCAGTCTCGATATAATACAAAAAATGGGAACCTCCGCGATGATAATGTCCATAAACCATGCATTCTTTCAGGCAATCTAATTCCCGTTCTTCTCTCTGCACATCCTTTTTTGTTATCTCTTTATATTCATCCTGATTATAAATCACGCTGATTTCCTGTATCGGTATTGTTGAAGATGGGTTGACCTCTACCAATGGCGTTTCGTTCATCAAATTTACTGGAAAGCACATGGAACAGGATCCGGGTTCCTCATATTCGAGTTCAACTTCCACAAAATAATGGGGCATAGGTTCCACTTTCGTCCCAAAACTTGCCTCTATTGATTTCCCGGCCCTTTTCTCCCAATATTGGTTTTCCCCGATGGAAGAAACCAATATAAGCTCCAAATTGGCTAAGATATTTTCACGGAATTTCTCCTTGTTATCCTCACAGAAAAGATTAATCATCTTCTCATTCGTCTTTAATGTGGACGCAATGGGAATCACGCACACAATTTTACGTTCCTCAAAATATGCTTTACGCTCTTCTTCATTGTTCCAATACTGCGTACTGCTGTAACGGATCCCATCCACATGGGCAAACCCTTGTTCCTCCTTTGTCCGATCCAAAATCATATAATCTATATCCAAGTTTTCCTTGTATTTGCGGAGAATAAAAATCATCTTAGAAATCACTAACTCTGCACTGTTGGTATAACCGTACAGTGTCAGTTTGTCAATATCCTTCAGCAAATCACAGATATAGGAACATGCCAACAATGCAAACCTGTCCACAAACAATTTATTGCCGAACAAGATCTCCGCTTCATAAAAAGAATTCACATGGATTGTGGAACCCAGACGCATATGGACGTGATTCATCTTGCAGCCTAAGCCCTCCTTCTGAATATCATTGCTGATGATTTTCTGTGCATAATGTTCAAATATTGTCTGCTGCACCCCATTGCAGTTTATTTCCGCTGCGATGTCTATGGGAATGATGTTTTTCGCCTGAGGCATTAAAAACATCCGCTTTTTCAGTTCTTCCGTCTTTGCCACATTCCCCGGAACAATAATGGTATCCCTGAATTCAATCTTTTCAAACAGATGTATATAGCGCTCCTCGGATAGTTGATAATAAAGTGCGCTATTATCATAACTTCCTTCCATCGCCTGAAGAAATGCCTCTACAAATGCTTCCTCACAGTGATACAGAACCATCTGATTGGATGCATCCAGTTCCAACATGACGGAAACCAAAGTTTTATACATCACTTCTGCATACTCCGCACGAAACCGGGCTGCATCAATCAGTATAATTTTATGAGTCCCCTGACATGTTACTTGTTCCTGGAAATTCTCTATAAGCCGTTCAATGATCTGCTGCTTTTTACTGCTTTGATATTCTTCCGGCACTAATTGAATATCTACGCACTGATATTTTTTTGTTTCCTTCAAACTGTCAGTTCTGTTCAGTTTATCCGCCATATCGACGTCAAAATTTTTTGTTTCCTTTTCCAATAATGGCAGCAGGATTGAATAGCAGGTTCCCGGCATACATAAATCCTGTTTTCCTTGCGGCATTTCTTTCAACGAATAGCATTCCCCCTTTTTCCGCTTGTGTGAAGAATAGCTCTCCATAACAAAAGCCCCGTCATATCTTTTTACCATAGCGGCAAAAATTCTCAGACCAAAATGCTTCGCTATAAACTGTGGATTTTTATAAAATTCCCTCCATAAACCATCGCTTTTCCCATCAAAAAAATCCTTCGGGCTTAACTGTTTAAACTCCTTCTGTTCCGCATACTTTCTCCTAAAATTCTCCGCTATATTCCGGTTATCCAGATCTGCCGTATAATCTGCCACTGTAATTTCTATATAATCGCCTTTCGTGTCCAAAACATCATATTTCGCATTCAGATATTCCGCATCTTTTTTCCCAAACAAACGCAAAGAGATAATGCCTCTATTGCTGATGGAATGCTGTACAGCATTCTCTATCAGCTGAAGTACCCCCAAAGCATACGGCTTCATAATCTTTAATGCACGCTGCAGCCTTTCTGCGTTATCACTCTGCTGTTTTTTCTTAGACATCCCGCCCGCGTCCAGCCAATACGCTGCCAGCAAGACTGTCAGCGTGTTAGCATCATCCAGCTGTTTCAGGAGGTCTTCCATCGTACCTTCTTCTGCCGCCCAAAATTGATACAGGGTACGGCATGCTCTCTTCAATACGCCAGGAAGTTCCTTCCATTTGCCGTTTCTTTCCTGCGCATTGAGGATGTTCGCATCTATCAATTCCCGGAACGGCTTTCGGAAAAACTTATCATTCTCACCATCAACCGGAATTAATGGCAATAACTTATTCGGTACACGTTCCTTTTCCTCATTCACTGCCAGCCGTATTATATTTTCTCTACCCTGTATATGATAATAAATGCTATTATAGAACTCATCATAGCATTCGTTCATCACACGCAGATATGGAGAAACCTTATAATAATCACTCTCTCCACCAGAAAGCCACAGAATCACTGGTTCCTCACAATATTCCCTCCAGATTAGATAATAATTTCGCAATTCAACAATATCAGATAACATGGAAATCTCAATATGAATCATGAACACAAAACTATACTGTTCTTTCATTATCAGCTCTTGGGGATTATTGATAAGTTTGAACGTATTTTTTCTCGCTATATTGACAAGCTCCCTGTTATCGGAAGCTTTTTTTACATATGAGTGGGATTGTATATGACGAACATCTTCTATGTACAATTCATGATTATTATGGATTTTCTGCATAAATAAGCTGAACTCCGCCCAGGATTGCTCTCCTTGGTATTCCATCATCAAAATAATATTTTTCTGCATGTAAATCTCCTTTATACCTCCAGATTATTATACACCCTGATCTACGATATAGTACTGATATCAGGTACATTATAACGTAGGCCATATAAACCTACAAGAAAAACATCCTGTATTATTTCTTCCTGTTCCGCATAATTTTATTGATTTCCTTCCTAAAATCGCATACAATAAGAATAACCCAAACAAAAAGAGGAGGTTCCAATGCATTTTGAAGACGAAAAAGATTATCTTATGAGAATCATGAAAGAGGCCATCAGCGTTTTATTTTCATTCTTGTTAGGAAAAACATATGTCTCTGTCGAATTGGAAAGAGAGAACCACTATCAGGTGTCCGGGCGGGACTTAAATGGATTATTGGAAATGATTGACCAGGGACAAATTAACGAGGCGGAAAATATCCTGTTAGGAAGGCTTGATTACCGCAATCAACACGAAGTGGCTGCCGCCACGCTCTTTTATCAATATTTATCGGAAAAAGAAGAAAGCTTTTTAAAACAGCACAATTATTCTTATGAGGAAGTTCTTGACGGCTTAAAACAGCTTATCAAAAAATCTGGCTATAAAGATTTGATAAATGTTATTGATTAAACCCCCGCTGCAAGCAACGGGGGTTTCGCTCCCTCGCCGGAGCTTATCTCCTCTTTTACGAAGAGCAGATAAGCCTCGCAAAAATATACATTTCTATTTTACAGCAACGGATATTTACCTGTCAGCTCTTTGACCATGCCGCGCACTTCCTCGGAAGCTGCTTCTCCCTCTTTAATCATCTTGGCAATGCACTCTGCAACCTTGTCCATATCCTCCTGCGTAAATCCTCTGGATGTGATTGCCGGTGTTCCAAGACGAATACCGCTTGTCACAAACGGAGATTTCGGGTCATTGGGAATCGTATTCTTGTTACAGGTAATGTTCACAGAATCTAATAATTTCTCCACTGCTTTTCCTGTCAAGTCATAAGGCGTCAAATCCACAAGCATCAGATGGTTGTCCGTTCCGCCGGAAACAATCTTGATATCCCTGTCCATAAGCCCTTTCGCCAACGCCTGCGCATTCTTTGCCACATTCTGCTGGTATGTCTTAAAGCTGTCGTCCAACGCTTCCTTAAAGCAAACTGCTTTTGCCGCGATCACATGCATCAAAGGACCGCCCTGTGTTCCCGGAAATACCGCCTTATTAAAGTTGAACTTGTCCGCCATCTCCTGGCTGGCAAGAATCATACCGCCTCTCGGTCCGCGCAGCGTCTTATGCGTGGTAGTTGTAACCACATGCGCATAGGGGATGGGACTTGGATGAAGGCCTGCCGCTACCAGTCCGGCAATATGCGCCATATCCACCATCAGATATGCGCCAGCCTCATCTGCAATCTCACGGAAACGCTTGAAATCAATAGTTCTCGCGTATGCGCTTGCGCCCGCGATAATCATCTTAGGCTTGCAGTCTAAGGCAATCTCCCTTACCTTATCGTAATCAATAAATCCTTCGTCATTTACGCCGTAAGGCACAATCTTAAAATATGTGCCGGAAAAATTCACAGGACTTCCATGTGTCAAATGTCCGCCGTGGTCTAAGTTCATACCCATCACGGTATCGCCTGGCTCCAACATACAAAACTGCACTGCCATATTTGCCTGTGCGCCAGAGTGCGGCTGTACATTCGCGTACTCGCAGCCAAACAGCTCTTTCGCGCGCTCAATAGCAAGATTCTCCACAATATCCACGCACTCACAGCCGCCGTAATACCTTTTTGCCGGGTACCCTTCCGCATATTTGTTCGTCATGGGACTTCCCATGGCTGCCATAACCGCTTTGCTCACCCAGTTTTCCGATGCAATCAGCTCAATATGGCTGTTCTGCCGTTCCATTTCCGCCGTGATGGCATCTGCCACCTGGGAATCTGTCTTTTTCACTTCATCAAATGAATACATGTCTTTTCCTCTTTTCGTCTTTTTTACATCAGAACTTCCTTCCAGTTCTAATTTACTTTATTGGCTCCAAGACCGAAACCGTCTTCTCATGCCATAATAGCCTGTTATATTTTGGATGTCAAGAACAAAATCACTGCTGCCTGTATCACTAAGATAGCCGGCATCCCCACCACAAACTGCCAATGCTTCGTCTTATGGCGAAATATATACATTCCCAGCCAGCACCCAGGGCTGCCGCCAACAATCCCCACAAGAAACAGTGTCCTCTCGGCAATCCGCCATTTCTTATGCTTTGCCTTCCACTTATCTAACCCCATCAGAACAAACCCCATCATGTTTATCACGCACAGATAGCCAATCATATATACCTTGGGCGACATCATCTCTACTCTTCTCCTAATTTCAAGGCAATGAGAATTCCCAGAAGCAACGCTACCGCGCCTGTAAGGACCGAAATAATTGTAATCGTACCCATACTGCCCATAAAAAAGATTGCTACCGGAGACGCCACAATCAATCCTATGATTGCCCAATACGCATGATCCGGGAATTTCTCAAAAATAATTTCAATTATCTTGGCAATTGCAAAAATTCCTACCACCACGCCGATGCCAAACGGCGCTAAGACCTTGCACCCATCGAGTATCCCCGGCACGTTAAACTGTACCAGGTTGTCAATAAAATCATTCACTTCATTTAATATGGGATTATAATACCCCATAAGCATCAGCATCATCGAACCGCTGACCCCGGGAATTACCATGGTGGCGGACGTCACAATTCCCACGCCAAACAATTTTACAATATTGATAATATTAAAGCTCAAATCCGCGGCGGCCCCCTCCTGTTCGCCCATCATGGCAAGACCTGCCACTACGCCGAAAAACAGCAGGCACACCAGAATATGCCCCAGACGGATAGTCTTGCCTTTCACCTTCTTTGTAATTGCCGGCAGCCCGCCGATAATCAATCCGATAAACAAAAGATTCGTCTGTAAGGGAACGCGCGCAAACATATACTCCAAAATCCGCGCCAGCACGACAATTCCCAGCGCCATACCAAGCACAATCGGCAACAGCAGCTTCATGCTCTTTTTAAATTCTGAGACCAAATGCGTCGCCGCATGGATAATCTTATCGTAAATGCCCATAGATACCGCCATCGTCCCGCCGCTGACCCCGGGAATAATATTTGCCACGCCCATCATCGCGCCTTTTAAGATTAATTTAATCATATATTCTCTCCTACATACTCATCTAAAAATGCAATCAACGCTTTCATTTCTTCATCCGTTCCGATGGAAATCCGCAGATAATTGTCAATCCGCGGCTTTGCAAAATACCTTACATAAATCCCCTCTTGTTTTAAGGCTTCAAATAATTCCTTTGCCGGGTATTTCGGATGACTGGCAAAAATAAAATTGCTCTTAGAATCTGGAAAGACAAACCCCAGCCTCTGAAGCTCTCTCTTCGTCCACTCCCTGGTGGCAATCACTTTGCCAACGGTTTCCTGGAAGTATGCTTCGTCCCGAACTGCCTCCACACCCATAGCAATCGTAACCGTATTCATCGTATAGGAGTTGAAGGAATACTTTGCATCATTGAGATACTTTATCAGCTTCTCATTGCCAAACGCATAACCAATGCGCATACCGGCAAGACTGCGGGATTTGGAAAAGGTCTGCACCACCAGCAGATTATCATATTCAGAAATCAAACGGACTGCCGACTCTCCTCCAAAATCAATATATGCCTCGTCAACGATTACAATTACATCAGAATTTGCGGCAATGATGCGCTCTAACTGCGCCAATTCTTTTTCCGCGCCAGTCGGCGCATTGGGATTAGGAATCACAATCCCTCCGCAGGGCTTTAAGTAATCCTCTGTGACAATTTCAAAATTTGCATCCAACGGCTGACACTCGTACGGAATATGGAAAAGCCCCGCCCACACATCATAGAACGAATACGTGATATCCGGGAAAAGAACGGGCTCCTTTGCGTTGAAAAAAGTCAGGAAACTCATCGCCAGTACATCGTCTGAACCAACGCCCACAAAAATTTGTTCCTCCGGCATCTTGTAACGCTCAGAAAGCGCCGACACCAGCGCGCCGGCTGTGGGGTCGGGGTATTTGCGCAGTACTTCCGTATCCATCTTTTGCAAAACGCGCGCCACCCCCGGCGCCGGCGGATAAGGATTTTCATTGGTATTTAATTTAATAATATCTGCACGGTTCGGCTGCTCCCCCGGTGTGTAGGGAATTACCTTGCGTACGTTTGCTTCCCATGCTGCCATCCTGTTCTCCAATCTCTATCTGCTTACAATCCATATTCTTTCGCTAGTTTCTCAAACGCCGGCAGAGAACGTTCTATCATCTCATAGGAAACACAATAAGCAAGGCGCACATAGCCGGGACAGGAGAACGTCGTGCCGCCTACCAGCAAAATATGATATTTCTTTGCTGTCTGTACAAACGCTTTCTCGTCTGCATCCGGTGATTTGATAAAGAGGTAAAATGCGCCCTGCGGCTTCGCACAGGTAAATCCAAGCGCTATCAATTTATCATAGATCAACTTGCGGTTCCTGTCATAATATGCCACATCGGTCGTCGCATCAATCGCCTTTGTCACTGCTTTTTGCATTAGGGACGGCGCATTGACAAATCCCAGAATCCTGTTTGCCACAGACAAAGCGCTGCACGCCTGCTCGCAGTCCGCCATACTTGGGCTTACGGCAACGTAGCCAATCCGTTCTCCCGGAATGGACAGAGACTTGCTAAACGAATAGGTCACAAATGTATTGTCATAATATTTCGTCAAAAACGGTACGGTATTTCCATCGTAAACCAGCTCGCGGTACGGTTCGTCAGACACCATATAGATTTCATGCCCATACGCTTTCTGCTTCTCCTCCATAATCCCCGCGATCGTCTGAATTGTCTCCTCCGAATAGACAACTCCAGTAGGATTCACTGGATTGTTGATAATGACGGCTTTCGTCTTCTCTGTAATTTTATTCTTCAAATCCTCAAAATCAGGCTGAAAGGTATCTGTATTCGGCGCAACCTCTTTTAAAATGCCCTGATGGTTCGCCACATAGCCGCGGTATTCTCCAAAGTAAGGCGCTAACGCCAGCACTTCATCCCCAGGATCCAGGATTGACTTAAACACAATATTCAATGCGCCCGCCGCACCTACCGTCATCGTAATGTGTTTTCCTTCAAAATCCGTGCCAAACCGCTGATTCAGGTTGTCTGCCACTGCCTTGCGCGTTTCGGGATAGCCTGCATTGTCCATATAACCGTGGAGATCCAAAGAGCTTTCCGTCTGTACGGCGTCTATAATTGCCTGATTGTATTCGGCCGGAACTGGCGTCATGGGATTTCCCAGACTGAAATCATATACATTCTCTGCTCCGATTTTTGCTGCCATTTCCTTCCCTTCCAGGAACATAGCGCGAATGGCCGAGCTTCCCGCCACTGCCTGCTGCATATTCTTTGAAATCATCTTATCGTCCTCTTTCCATATTTTTTCAAAACTTCTTTTATTCTATCACGAATAACCAAAAAAAAAAAGGGGGCGTCACAAAATCAACATTTTGCAACACCCCGCCTCTTAAACATGCCATTCTACTTTCAGTTTAGACCTCTTATATCATCAAGCTTTCGGCTTAAACTTCTTAATTACATCCAACGCCGGCAAGGGTCTTCCCTCATAATCAAACAACGCCTGGTTCGCCCACTCGTTGCCGCACGGCCCCGGATCATTCATATATTTGAGAGAAACTTCCGTCGCCCATCCGCTGCCGGGAACTGGAATCCAAGCCGGCTCCCAATAGAAAAATCCTCTGCCCAGGCCATTGGGAATATTGGAAATCCTCGTCATCAAATCTTCCATGAAATCTGCCTGCCCCTGTTTCGTCATCGGATACTGTATCTTTTTAACCAGGGACGGTTTCGTCGCCATACCCTTACGTTTATCGGGCTCCAATTTCTCATATTTGGCATAGTCCTCCATCGTATAGCCCATGGAAACTTCCGCTACAATCAATTCCTTGCGGTAACGCTTGGCAAGATCTTTCATATTATTTTCCAAATCAGAAAGCGAGCCATGCCAAAACGGATAATAAGAAAGGCCAATCACATCAAAATCCATGCCGTCATTATCAAAGAAGTTGTCAAACCACTCCCGGTACAGCCGGTTGTTGCCGCCATCGTCCAGATGGATCATAACGGGAATCTCACTGTCCACGGAACGCACCCCGCGAATACCGGCATTGACAAACCAGGCAATATTTTCATAATTGGGGCGTTTCCCATCCGGCCACAACAAGCCGTTAGAAAGCTCATTCCCTACCTGCACCATATCAGGTAATACCCCCTCGGCCCTCATATTGCGCAGCATGGCAACCGTATAATCCATAACCGCATACTCCAGCCGTTTTCCTGTGAAATCAGCCCAGGCCTTGGGTTTAATCTGCTTACCGGGATCTGTCCAGAAATCGCTATAATGCAAATCCAAAAGAATGTACATTCCACGGTCACGCGCCCGTCTTGCCAGCTCAATCGCCGTTTCCATGTCATTTGTTCCGCCCCCATAAGGTTCTCCCTCCTGGGAGTAAGGATGGTTCCACATCCTAATTCGGATGGCATTGGTGCCATATTCCTGTAAAATAGACAGCAAGTCCCTCTCATCGCCATCCGCATCCTGGAACTTTGCCCCCAACTTCTCCAATTCTATCAGAGATGAAACATCCATCCCTTTGATGAAATCCATTTTTTCTGAAATCTTACCCATATCCTCTTATCTCCTTCCCGACAACTTACCGCTATTACCGACAGCCTCTCCGAACTGCTCTTTGCTCTTGCGCCAACTTAACGGCTTCGCGCGCCATTCGCAAAGGACGCTCCGCTGTTAATCAAAGTCAAACTTCGTATATCGTTTTGCCATTGCGCGGTAACGGAAACGTATCATTTCGTTTTTCTCAAGGACGTCTTTCTCATTGCCGGTATACTGGCACCGCATACAGTAAAATTCATCCTTGTCCTTATCATAAAACATATCAATATCAAGATCCCTCATGAAACAGGACGGACATCTGTAATTTAATTTGCCTTTTCCAGATTGAGCCATGTCGCAAATACCTCCTTATCTGAGATTGTCTTAGTATAACCTAATGTAAACATCGGTGAGAATGCGTAGCCCTCTTTCACATATCCTACTGCATCTTTGTCAGAACTTGTCATCGACACCTTTGTCTCGATCGCGGGAATTACTGCGCTCACTGCATCTGCCCCCGCAAGCTCGGCCTCTCTGCACTTGTATTCGTAAGCGATTTCCTCTCCGCCGGCGCCCTCGCATTTGAGCGTGATGCCCGTCATGTCCTCAGGATATTCCGTGGTGCCGTAACATGCCACCATATATTCGTTTAATTGTACTTTCGCCCCGGGATTACTCATCTCTAAAATATGTCTCTCAATCTTGATGTTAGAGCTTCCCTCCTCAAAATAAATCTTTGTCTGCAATTTCACAGTCAAATCATAAAACGCAATCTCTACCGGGTCAAGCGTGAGGATTCTCGTGTTTCCCTCCTGTGAAAAATGCGCTTTGGTACGGCATAAACAGAGATCTACTTCCTCTCCGTTGTAGGACAATTTCGCACTCCTGACCGTGCCCTCCCCCGCATAATGCGTGAAATAACCCGCACGGTATTTCTCCTGAATAAGGAACGGATAAGATGCATCCTGCACGTGTTTCGTTCCTATGCCCACGGGCCATTCCAGTTTCGCCGCATAAGGACGCAAATCTACAATCGCACCGCCCTGATCCATATTGACACAGGCGCGCATGTAGGGATCGCAGTACCAGAAAATCTGCTTGTCCGAGCCATAGAGGATGTCACGCCATAACGCGCACTCCGGTTCCGTATAGCCCTTTTTCCCGCGGTAATAATCTGCAAATTCCGCCATCGTCATATCTATCAGCTTGCCCTCTTTTTTGAGCCTGCCATAGTACGCACAGCCGTCGGAATAAGATTTCTCCAGCAATTCATAGGGAGCTTCCCAGCGTCCCATCTTATTCATCCATCCCGGCCCAACAAACATCATATTGTAAGCGTAACCATTATTGTATTTCTCCAGGGAGCGGTACTGGTCAATTAAATTGTACAGATACGGGTACTCCCACGTTTCGCTGTCATAAATCATACCGCGCAATACATTCTGCGGATGCGTTCCAAAGTTGGAACCGTTGCCGTCATAACATGCCAGCAAGTCCCTGGACAGATGAGGAATTGCCACAATTCCACTGTCCTCCGCCTCATTGGCCGCCGGAGCATGCGTATTCTGTTTCGAGGGAATCCACGGATTCCAGGGGCCGCCGTCAAACAACGTATACCAGGAATTGTTACATGTGTGATAAGCTTTGGGCCCTTCCTCCCAGCAGGTAGCCACCGCACACTTGACGGAAGGATATTTTTCTTTGATATAATTTGTCAAATCCGCATCCATGTAATAAGAACCGGTAGACTCTGGGTAAAATCCAAACGTATCATAGAATTTTCCAAACACATCGTCTACAATGGATTTCTTGTCTTCCATAGAAAACATCCAGATACAGAAGTCCTTCGTATTATACTTCTCGCGAAACTCCTTACAGGGCAGCCCCAGCAGGGACAAGGCAATCTCATCCCCATACTTCTCATGATCTTCCCTGGCAAGCGCAACTGCCTCCTCATTGAACAGACTGGCATATGTCATCTGTATCGTAGTCTTTAAACCATTCTCATGTGCAAGACGCTGCTGCGTCTTAAAAATATCTAACGATTCTGTAAGCAGCGCTTTTCTTCCAATATCCTCCGCCTTCCCGTGCCCGGTCACTTTCTCTGCATACTCAGGAACCATTTCCGGGCGGTGGATAATATTTACCACAAATTTATCCATTTCTAATCCTCCTTTTTCTATACCACACCTTTAAAGCTAAATGTAAACTCTAACGGTTTGCTCACATCTATTAAATATTCTGGGTGTACCTCCGATAACCAGCTGTCATCGCCGCCCACGCCCATCTGCTGCAAGGCTGCGCGCACAACCGTATAATGCACCTGGGGCAGCTCATAGGGATGCATGGCGTTTTCCAATTCATGCGGCGTATAAGGCAAGGCAGAAAAACTCATCTTATCACCGGAGAAGAGAATTCCCCTGCCGGTATTATCTGTAATCTTCGCCCAGCGTACGCCCGTCTTATTGCCGCACTCCTGAGGCACCAGATATTTTGCCATATTATCGGCAACCTTGTTGCGGTAAATGCCCAACTTCGCTCCATGCCGACGGTCAGCGTAAGTCTCGGCGGGACCGTCCCCATACCATTCAAGATTCTCAAAATCTGCATTGAACTTAAATAAAACGCCAAATTCCGGCATATCTCCAAGTTCTTTCACAGGGTCATAATGCATAGTAACCGTAACCGTCCCATCGCCAAACACTTCATAAGACAGGCTGCATCTACTCTCCGGGGTTGTGGGCATCTTATAGTAATAAGTAATTACCGCGCTGTGTTCTTTCCTCTCCAGACTTGGATTCTCCTTTGCCTCCTCATCTTTCCTCAAGTACATACTTGCCAGTTTCCACTGGCCGTAACGAGCCTGCATCTGATTGCCGCAATCATTGTCCACCGGCGCACGCCAGAAATTAGGCATGGGCATCTTTTCAATCAGTTCCCTGCCGCCGTAGCGATAAGAGACCATACCGCAATCCTTAATACTGAACATGCACTCAAAATGTGTTCCCCGCACGCCGATATTCCACATACCTTTGATCATAGTTATCTCATCCACAATTGACGCCGGCTGTTTCTTTACCTCAAACACGCCCTGTGCGAAGGCGACTTCATGACCCGCTTTCGCCCAGCGTGTCCCCTCCTTCAGCCGGAAAGAAACGGTTACTGCATATTCGCCAGGCAATTGGGGCAATTCCATGGGCAGCTTGTACTCCTTTTCACACAAAGGCTCCACATCCGTGGCAAGAACCTCCTGCTGTAAAAGTTTCCCATCTCTTTCTAATAATACCACACAATCAAACTGATTGGTATTGGTAAATAGATTTTTATTTTTTATCAAGACTTTATGTTCCGTCACCTCTGCCGAAATGTTCTGATAATTGAACTTTACTTCCTGCATTTTGGGGGATTCATCTCTATCTCCACCATAAACAATGCCATTTCCGCTGAAATTATAATCCGTAGGACGTTCGCCAAAATCTCCGCCATAAGCCTGAAACTTGTTGCCGTAGCGGTCTTTCTTCTCAATAGACTGGTCGATATAATCCCAGATAAATCCTCCCTGATACAATGGGTCCGTATCTGTCAAATCCGTATACTTATGCATAGCGCCGCAGGAATTGCCCATAGCGTGAGTATACTCGCAGCTAATAAACGGTTTGCTCCTATCCTTCTTCAAAAATTCTTTTATACTCTCTACCGTTGGATACATCTGGCTCTCCATATCACTGCTGTCATTATAACGCCTGTCGTTGAACAATCCTTCGTAATGTACAAGCCTTGTATCGTCCAGCTTGCGGAACAATTGCGACATCTCATAGATGACGCTGCCGCCGAAAGATTCGTTTCCACAAGACCAGATCAAAATTGCCGGATGGTTCTTGTCCCTCTGATAACAGGAATTGACACGGTCAAGCATCATCGGTTCCCACTCTTTACGGTCGCCTGGAACAACATCTTCTGTTGAAACCTCGCCGCGCAGAATCGGCTCCCAGCTTCCATGGCTCTCCATATTATTCTCCGCAATCATATAGAGCCCATATTGATCACAAAGCTCGTAAATCCGTGAATCATCCGGGTAATGGCAGGTGCGGATCGCGTTGATATTATTCCGTTTCATCGTGACGATATCCTGTATCAACTCTTCCTCATTGGGCACACGGCCTCTCTTTGAACTGAACTCATGGCGGTTCACACCCTTAAAGACAATGCGTTTGCCATTGAGGCACATGATATGATCTATCATTTCAAAACGGCGGAATCCCACCATCTGCGAGAACACTTCTTTAACCTGGCCGTTTTCATCTGCAACTTCCGCCAGCAATTCGTAAAGGTTCGGCTCCTCCGCACTCCAAAGCGCCGGCGATTTTACCGGAATCGTCACTGCAAATTCTTTCGCCGCGTCTGTCTGCGCCTGAGCTACAATCTCTTCTCCGTCACGCAGCGTCAGGAAAATTTTGCCTGTACCAGATACTTTTCCCTTAATTTGTAAGTCTGCATCCTTATATTCATCATCTAACAACGTACGAATAGAGACGTCCTGTACATGCACTTCTGGCGTTGTATAAAGATAAACGCTGCGGTAAATTCCTGAGAAACGGAAGAAATCCTGATCCTCACACCAGCTAGACGCTGTCCATTTAAAGACCTGCACCGCCAGTTTATTCTCTCCCTCCACCAAATAGGGCGTCAACTCAAATTCTGACGGCGTAAAGCTGTCCTCGCTGTAACCCACATAAGTCCCATTCAACCATAAAGCAATACCGCTCTCCACTCCCTGGAAAGAAATGTACAACGGCCTGTCTTTCATCTGCTCTGGAACATAAAAATATTTGACATAACTCGCCACCGGATTGAAAAATTCTGGAATCTCACCAGCTTTAATATCTTCTCTTCCGTCCCAGGGATATTGTGTATTCGCATACTGAGGCGCATCATACCCTTCCATCTGGATATGCGCGGGCACTCGGATATCCGCCCAGGATTTGCAGTCATACTCTGCCGCCTCAAATCCCCGGATGGCAGACTGATAATTCCTACTGTAAGAAAACTTCCAAAGACCATCTAAAGAATGACGGAAACTGCTCTTTTGTTCTTTTAATTCCTCTAAAGACGCATAACAAATGTGGTCGGAATGAGCCTCCACACGATTTTCTGCAAATATGAGAGGATCTTTTACTTTTCCATAATCAAATTTTACCATATCGTACCTCCAGAGATTTTAATTTTTTTATAATCATAAAGATGAACAAAAGCCCGCAAAACATTGCGGGCTTTTATCTACGCTCCCGCTCCGGTTATCATCAATAAGCGCCACTGGCACTTAGAACCGTCACAAGAGATAAAGTGCTGTCGAACATATACTTCTATTATTTGACTGCTCCGGTAATACCTTCTGCAAAACTCTTCTGCAATAAGAAGAAAATAATTACGGTCGGTAAACTACATAACAGAACCGCCAACATCAATACGCCATAGTCTGTAACATAACCCTCCGTCAAGTTAGCAACAAGCATCGGCATTGTGAAGGTTTCTTCCTTCTGCAAGATTACCTTTGGCCATAAGTAGTTGTTCCATGCGTTCATAAATGTAATCGTCATCGCTGCCGCATAAGTAGATTTCATAGTCGGAATAAACATGCGGAAGAAAATCTGAATCTCATTTAAGCCGTCTATCCGCGCCGCCTCAATGATATCATGCGGAAAACTCCGGGCGCTCTGACGAAACATCATGATTAGGAACGGGGTAGAAATTGTCGGCATGATAACAGCTATCGTCGTATTCAATAACTTAGCGGATGAAAACATACGGAACAGCGGAATCATCGTCGCCACAAAGGGAACCATCATTCCCAAAAGCAAGATAGACATTACTGCATCTTTGCCCTTATCATGGTAAATCTCAAATCCATATCCGGCCAGAGAACAGATTACCAGTGCAAAGAATGTTAAAATAATCGCATACTTAAACGAATTGATCATCGCGGTGCCTACCGGCGACTGGGAAAGCAAAGATTTCCAGTTATCAATCAGAGCCGCTCCCGGCAGCAGCGCGCCTCTGCTGACATCCACGCTCTTGTTAGTGGCGCTGATTAACATCCAGTAAAGCGGGAACACTGAAATCAGTGAAACGATAGTTAAAACAATATACATTAATACATTCATTCTCTTTGTCTTAGTCACGCTTATCACCTACTTTCATCTGCACAAATGCCAGGATTGCCACCAAAATAAAGATAAGGAAGGACATCGCTGCCGCATACCCGAAGGTGGGCACATACTTAAAGGACATATTGTAAATATAATGAGACATTGTTATCGTGGCATTTGCAGGCCCGCCCTTCGTCAAGTTAAGAGACTCATCAAACAACTGCAATGTTCCGTTTGTCGACATAATGGCTGTCAAAAGAATTGTCGGTTTCAGCAATGGAACCGTTATCTTGAAAAACGTCTGCATCGGACTTGCGCCGTCAATCTTAGCTGCCTCATACACAGAATATTCTATATTTTGTAAACCGGACAGATAAAATACCATGTTATATCCAGTCCATCTCCAAACAAGGGCAATGATAATGACAATCTTTGCACTTGTCGCATGACCCAGGAAGTTATATCCTGTATTTAAAATCCCAAGATTTATTAACACTGTATTAATAAAACCGTCCACACCAAACAAGGAACGGAAAATAATCGCATAAGATACCAGCGATGTCGCACATGGCAGGAAAATTGCCGTACGGAACAATCCTTTGCACCGCAAGTTCTTATTATTCAACATTGATGCCAGAATCAATGCCAGAATCAACATGATTGGTACCTGAATAATCAGATATAAAAACGTATTGCCTAAAGATGCCATAAAGACGTTATCTCTGAACATACGAACATAGTTGGCAAGAGGATCGCCAAACTTCAAATTGTTCGCCTTACCTGTTTGCAGAGATAAAATGAAAGCCTGAATCATGGGCCAAAAGCTCATAACCGCAATCATAAGTGTTGCTGGAGTTAAAAACGCCCAACCGGTTAGATTATGTCTTCTCTCAAGAGACATTTTTCTTTTTTTGGGTTCTTTCACTTGACTCACATCCGTATCCCCCTTTAGTCAGTTAGGGGGGGCAGCGACTGCTGTCCCCCCCAAGCTGTTTCTATTCACATTACATAAATTTCATTACTGCATCTGTGACTCAATGGTCTCCTGTGCAAGCTGAAGTTCATCATCAACACTTGCTCCGCCTACAATATTCTGCATAGCTGTTGCTACAGCGTCACGTGCTTCATAGTAGAACACGCCTGTGTTGTTGCTTGGAGTCTTGCCTGCAAACTCTACAATCTTAGCAGAAACAGCGTCTCCGCCGAAGAAATCATCGCCCTGAGCGTATACGTCAGAATCACCAGCCGGCAGATAAGTAGCAAGTGCGCCACAGCTGATAATGTTCTCATAAAGCTCTACGCTTCCTGCAAATGTGCTCTTCAGGAAGTCTTTTGCCAAATCAACGTTCTGGCAGTTAGCTGTAATTGCCCAAGAAGAACCACCATTGTTAGAGAAGTTCGTAGCGTTGTCTACGCCTACAAGGCTTGGCATATTGGTAATAGCCCATTTTCCGCTCTGATCTTCTGCTGTCTTGATAGAAGCCATAATCCAGCATCCATTGATAGTACCTGCAACTGTCTCAGTTGTCATAGTAGAAATGTACTGATCCCAGTCATTAACTTCTACTAATACGCCAGCTTCTTTCAGTGCTGCATAAGTTTCCATAACCTTCTTCAAAGCAGCGTTGCCAACGAGTGCAGGTTTGCCCTCATCGTCAAATAAGGAAGCGCCGCAGGACTGCATCATCATCATGATAACGTCAGACTCACCAGCCTGGCAGGAAAGTAACGGCTTGCCGGTCTTCTCAAGAACGGTCTTACCTTTTTCAAGATACTCATCCCATGTGATGTCTGTAAAGTCTTCAATCTTCATTCCAGCCTGCTCTAAAATGTCTGTTCTGTAAGCAGCGATTACAGCGCCGTTATCAAACGGAACACCATAGTTCTTGCCTTCTACTACAGAATAAGCTGTCTTAGCTTCACCAAACTGCTTGAAATCAATTCCGCTGTCTGTCAAATCAACAAATGCGTCCGGATAGGAGATAACATTCTTCTGGAATGCGTTATCCTGCATGAGGATAATATCCGGTAAAGTGGATAAATCACCACTGGTTGCTGCTGTTGTCAATTTGGTCTGTACATCTTCCCAAGGCGTCTCGACAACTTCAACATTGAAATCAGAATGATCTTTCTGATAAACCTTGCCAGCTTCTTCCATCGAGAAAATGTTGAATGCCGGGTCCCAGCACCATACGGTCAGTTTGTTGCCGCCTGCTGCCGCATCATCACCAGCTGCGTCGTCGCCTGCTGCTGCGTCATCACCAGCTGCATCGTCGCCTGCTGCATCATCAGTTGCTTCTGTTTTGTTGTCGTCAGTGGACTCTTTGGAATCGCCACCGCAGCCAGCCAACATTGTTGCTGTCATTGCTACGCAGAGCAATGCACTTAAAATTTTTCTTTTCATATTGGTTTCCCTCCCGTGAAAACTTTATGTTTTTTTCAACTGATGCGCATCCATTGCGCAATCGGTTGCTCTACGAGTTTAGTTTACCAAATAAAGGATTTGCTGTCAATGTCAACACTTTCCAGTTTTTTACTCGCTTTTTTGTATATTCTGTCTAACGACTTTTCGTCATTATTACTATGTTTCCCCGATAATAAAGGCGCTATTCCGTTATTATCAACTATAATCTTGCAACTTTTGCCAACGTCATTTTGCCTGCAAAACTGCTTTCAGCCCTGTAAACTCAAGGCATTCCGCGCATTTCCCGCGTTTTACTGAATTCATTAGTAAATTTACCTAGATTTTTGTCGTATTTTACCGACAATATTTACTAAATTTTCTACTTTGTAGAATCTTTGAGGATGACTTCATACCCCAACAACGTGCGCGGCTTCACCGTGCGCCCATCTATGAGCTCCATCAGTATCTTACACGCCGCCGTGCCAAGCTCCCGGGCGTTAAAAGAGAGCGATGTAATTGACGGAAGGTTATTTTCCAGAATGGAGCTGTCATAAAAAGTTGCCACCTTCATCTGAGCAGGAATAGAAATCTTCTGCTTACGCAGCTTATTCAGCACATGGATGCACACCGCGTCGTCCATACAGACGATACAGTCTACCCCTTCCACCAGAAGCTTCTCCACAGCACGCTCGATCATGATTTCCTTTTCTACATTCACATGGATAATCTCTTTGTTAATGGGAATACCCGCCTGTTCATGGGCGTCTAAATAACCCTGCAGCCTTTTCTGCGTCACCACATGCGTCTCAACCCCGCCAATCAATCCGATCCGCTTCATCTGCTTCATCAGCAGAATAGACACCAGCTCCCTGCAGGCTGCATGATGATCATTGTCCACCTGAACAACCCCTTCATAATTGCTGCTTCCCACTGTGACAAACGGGATATTCTGGGATTTTAAATATTCCACATGGGCGTCCTCTGTAAAGGTACGCATGAGGATTACACCATCCACCTTGTGGTTCTCCACCATACGCACAAGCTGGGCGCAATCTCTCCCCCTGCTCATCGTCAGCAATATATCATAGTCCAGGCTGATTGCCGTCTCCTCAATCCCCACCAGGCAGGACTGGAAAAACGGCAGATCCACTACCGTATAATCTTCCGGAAGCATCACGCCAATATTGTAAGTCTTTAACTGTGCCAGTCCTTTGGCGAGTACATTTGGTTTATAATTATGTTCCTCAATATAGGCGAGGACGCGTTCTCTGGTGGCCTTTCCTATTCTGCCTTTTCCAGAAATCGCCCTAGACACTGTCGTTTTGGACACACCGAGCGCCTCCGCCACATCCGAAATTGTCAGTTTTTTCTCATTTGACTGTTCCACCACTACACCCCGCTTTTTATATCTTTGGCTTCTTGCCTTCGCTTCCAGGCAGCGTATAGACTAAAACAGCGCAACCGCCGTCAATATTGTCGTACAGCGTCTTTGCCGCACTGTAGGGAAGGTTGATGCATCCATGGGAGCCGCGCCATTTGTAATAATCTCCGCCAAAACTTCCACGCCATTTTGCATCATGAAATCCCACGCCGCCGTTGAAAGGCATCCAAAAGGATACCGGGCTGGCATAACCCTGTCCCCGCAACGTCCGGTTTCTCTCTTTATAGTAAAGAGCGAACGCCCCCGTCGGGGTACTCCAGCCCCTTGCCTCATTTCCCGAAACAAAGTCAGATTCCACAACCATCTTCCCATCTTTATAGTAAATCAGGTGCTGCGCCGTAAGGTTGACTTCCACATATGTATCTCCATAATCCTTCTTACCCGGGCTGTTTGCAGTCTTCTCATACTCCGGCTCCCTCGCAACCACCTTCCCCTCCTGAACCAGTCCCGTCAACACTTCCGTCTCTTTCGCACGGTCAATCTTCCAGCCGTAATCCCCGCCGTCAATCTCCACTTTCTTCCCATAGGAAGTCTTGAACTTCCTGGTCTTGCCGGCTGTGTCCCAATTGTCTGCCAGACGGTTCACATAAGCAGCAATCTGCTCCCCGGACACCCCCACCTGTTGTTGGTCGTCCACCGTAATCCACCGGCTGATTTCCTCTCCGTCTAAGATTTCCTGATCCTCGCCAAACAGATACGTTATCTCCGTCCGCGCATAATGGTTCATGTCCTTCACCAGCTTCTTTAACTCTTTCGACTTCGAGGTAACCTTAGGTTTTACATAACAGCCCTCTTTATCCAACGAAATTTTATCCTCAAGCTTTACAATCGCGCGCCTCAGTACTTTGAGAAGCTTCTTCTTCCTGATCTTCGTACCTTGTTCCTCCGGGATGATTGTATACATATCTTCCTTAGAGTAATCTGAAATTCTGGCGTCCTTGGGCTTTTGCATCTTATCCTTATCCATAATTTCAAGTTGGCCCACCTGGCGTTTTAATTTCGCTTCACTGTAATCTACCATAGTTTCCACTTCAATCTCAGATTCGTGAAAATATGCCGCCGGCCATGCCAGGCAATTCTGCGCTTGCAGCTCGCGCTCCAGACTGCCGTCAAATATCGGCATAACCCCAATATCTATCCCCGCAAGAACTTCCGTCTTACTTTGGCGTGCCTTTATCTTAATCTCGTATTTTTCAATTTCCTTTGTAATCTTCCACTCCACGTCCTTCACAGTGTCGCCAGATGCGGTTACGCCATTGATAACCGTTCCCGGCAGAAAATGCGTGCTGTAATAGAGCGCAAAACCTAAGTATATCATAAGAAGCATCAGGATAATCCCAGATGTAATCCATACTCCCAGCCATCCAACTCCCGTCTTCTTTGTCTCCTTCATAATTAAATTGCCTTTCTCTTATGTTATCTCTTTTATTATAAATCTATTTCACACAAAGTCAAATAATTAGTCAAAATAATAGACGATTTTTTGTAACATTTTTTTGCATTTAGGATTTTAAAGGTTGACATCCCTTGTCCCCTATGATAAAATACTCCTTGCATCGTAAGTTTACGGGGTATGGCTCAGCTTGGCTAGAGCGCACGGCTGGGGGCCGTGAGGTCGCAGGTTCGAATCCTGTTACCCCGATTTTTTTTAATGAAGACAGCAAAGCCACCCATCTACCGAACAAGGTATCAGGGTGGCTTTTGTTGTGTAAGGCTACCTACAATATGTAAAAATGGATGCCGCGAGGCTTGGGGGTGTCGCAGTAACATAAATGAAAAGGTATAGATTCGTTCAAAAGGTTTATATTGCAAAGCAATGTAAACAATATGCACAAAAATTATCTTGGGAAGCTAGCTTCCCAGAGTGATTTTTGTGCATTCTGTCTTCGCCGCATAAGCGGCAAGACCTTTTGAACGAGTAACTATATTAGTGCGACAGCTCCAAGCTCCGGCGATGAATCAAAACCCCGTTGCTTGCAGCGGGGTTTTGATTTCAACGACATTATCCTCTTGTTCTCTCAATATCTATAATACTCTCCACCTGGCGCAGCTTCTCGACCAAGCTGTTCAATTCGTCTTTCCCCTTGGTGCGGAAAGCCAGCGTAATGGTGGCAACCCCCTGTTTGCTGGTGGAGGAATGCACGGAATCAATATCAATCTGGCGTTCCGTGAGAACTTTGGAGATATCGACCAGCAGACCTGTACGGTTATTTCCATAGAGCTTAATCTCCGCCATATAGCATCTCTCACTGCTCTCCCCGGTCTGCCACTCTGCATCCAGAAGCCGTTCCCTGTCCAGCTCCGACAGATTGACAACATTGATGCAGTCTGTGCGGTGGATAGAAATCCCTCTTCCCCTGGTGACAAACCCGACAATCTCATCCCCAGGCACCGGCGCACAGCAGCGTGAGAAACGCACTGCCACGTCATCAATCCCCTTCACGACAATTCCACTCTTAGAATGCGCCTTGCCGCGCCTCTCCTTATTACTGCCGGAAGACGAATTGCCTGCGCCGCTCTCTACAATTTTGAGAACATCATCATCTGTAAGCGCAATCGAATGGTCTTCCTGATAATATTCCAACATCTTATTGATAATCTGGCCTTCCTTGAGCCCGCCATGTCCTATGGCTGCCAAAACAGACTCCCAATCCCGGAAACCATATTTGCGCATGATACGGCTCTGGTAAGAAGACTGGTTCACATCCGGCCAGTTAATACCTTTCGACTTGCAGTACTGCGACAAAAGTTCCTTTCCTTTGGAAATATTTTCTTCTTTAAATTCACTGCGGAACCACTGATTAATCTTATTCTTCGCCTGCGTACTCTTAACAATGTTAAGCCAGTCGCGGCTGGGCCCCCGCGAATTCTGCGAAGTCAAAACCTCGATCCTGTCCCCATTCTGTATCACATAATCAATATTGACTAATTTGCCATTCACTTTGGCGCCAATCATTTTATTACCTACCGCAGAATGGATGCTGTAGGCAAAATCTATAGGTGTGGAACCTTTGGGCAGGTTCTTAACGTCGCCGGACGGCGTGAAACAGAACACCGTATCAGAAAACAGATCTAAATCGCTTTTCAGAAGGCTCATAAATTCACGGTTGTCAGACATATCCTTCTGCCATTCCAATATCTGTCTGAGCCAGCTTAATTTAGCCTCCTCCTGGGTCTTTTCTTCCGTCTTATTACCATTGGCCGCCTCCTTATACTTCCAGTGGGCGGCAATGCCGTATTCTGCCGTACGATGCATTTCAAACGTACGGATTTGAATCTCAAAAGGCTGCCCGGTCGGACCAATCAGCGTCGTATGCAATGACTGGTACATATTGGGCTTGGGCATGGCAATATAATCTTTAAATCTGCCCGGTATCGGTTTATACATTTCATGGATTACGCCAAGGGCTGCATAACAGTCCTTGACTGACTTAACTATAATGCGAATTGCAAATAAATCAAAAATCTGATCCAGCGTCTTATCCTGGTTCACCATTTTCTTATAGATACTAAAGAAATGTTTGGCGCGGCCGTCAATCGCCGCCTTAATGCCCGCTTTGGAAATATGCTGTTTCACCTCGTTCACAAGCTGTTCAACATACTCTTCACGCGTGCTCTTTCTAAGCGCTATCTTTTCCACTAAATCATAATACGCGTCTGGTTCAAGATATTTCAAAGAAAGGTCGTCTAATTCAATCTTTATCTTAGAAATGCCGAGACGTTGTGCAATGGGTGCATAGATGTCCATGGTCTCCCTTGCCTTCTCTTTCTGCTTCTCCGGCCGCATATACTTGAGGGTACGCATATTATGCAAACGGTCGGCAAGTTTAATCAGAATCACACGAATATCTTTGGCCATGGCAAGAAACATCTTACGCATATTCTCAGCCTGTACCTCAACCTTATCTGCATCATAAGGCAGCTGCCCTAACTTGGTAACGCCGTCAACCAGAAGCGCCACTTCCTCACTGAACTCTTTGGCAATCTCTTCTTCTGTCATCACGGTATCTTCTACGACATCATGAAGAATTCCAGCCACAATCGTCTCTTTGTCCAGTTCCAACTCTGCAAGAATAATCGCCACGCAAAGCGGATGGATAATGTATGCCTCGCCCGACTTACGCACCTGTCCCTTATGCGCCTCGTCCGCAATTTTGTATGCTTTTTCAATTAGCGAAATATCCGCCGAAGGATGATAGCGTCTCACACTTGCAATCAGCTCATCATACAAGCTCTCTGGACTCACAAACTCCTTCGTAGGTTTAATCTGCCCTGCCTGCGCTTCCATTTCCTGCTGTTGTTCCAACTGAATATTCTTCCCATCTTCCATAAGCATCTCACCATCCCGCCTATTCTGCCGTCCTTGTAAAATTTTAGGTAATCTACATTATAGATAAATTTTTACAAAAATGCAACGTTTTCTTTACTTTCCAGCGATAAACGCATAAATATTTCTATTCTTTCAATTCCTACAATTGTCCTTTTTAAAAGTTCAATACTTTTTCTACATATTTGATTGGTGAAAGGCTTATTACAAATTGTTTCTTCTTCATTGATAATTTCCTCATTATCAGTTCCATCATCTTCAAAATACTCAAACTCCATTTGATATCATACGACGGCGGACCACTCTTTAACTTGATATATTTTTGAGGCAATCTTCATATTCCTGTGCAAACAGAGCAATTTCTACCCTGTCATCCTATTTTCTCATGCGTTTGTCGTGCCCCGACTCAGACTTAAAAGGTACCTTCCATTATATCCTGCTCTTTCCTTTTAAATTAGTCGAATTATTTTTCCTTTCAAGACTGGGAAAGAACGTATCTACTGTTTACATAATAACACTAAAACATGGAATAATCATTTTTAATATTCCATGTTTTGGATTCAGAATCACCCACAATAAATTTTTTAATAAAGAACATCTAATACAATTTCCTTCCAAGCATCCTTAAATAAAATATTATCAATCTTGGCTTTTTCTATCAGTTCCTCAATACTATCAAACGATTGTTCATTTTTATCAATCCAAACAGAAACAAAACTATTTGAATTATCTCTGCTGATGAAACCGTCTTTATTATTGTAATTAAATTCTAATTCCCTTCCACATTCAATAAGATACTTTAAAGCTTTCATTGATTTATTTTCAAATAACTCTTTTACCATTTTATCCTGTATATCCATAACATAATTACCTTCCTAATACTACTTATTATCAAACATACTCACCAATGAAAGAAATGAATTCCCGGAATATTTCTTTAACGGAGTAAGTCCTATGATATTTTGCGACCTATATTTCACATCTATTTCTTTAAATTTTGTTATTTCATTATACTCCCCAGAAGCAATCACTTCTTCATACATTGCTGGATAATCATAAGTATTAATTCTGTTATTATAACTTGCATAAATTTTAATATCTTTGTGTTCTCTTATCCAATTCTGTAAATCATCTGAGTATATTTTACTACTTAAACTTATATTTATTTTTTTTACATTCTTATTTATCAGCTCATTTAATCCACGAATTATACTTTTTGAATTGATTTTTCCATCTACTTCTGCACTAAAATAATAAATTTTAAAATTCTTATAATTGTTATTTGCAAAATCACACAATTTTTCACCATGGGATTCTGTTTTATGACTATTATAATCAGATTTTATATATATAACATTATCTATTTCCTTTGATAATGAATCATCAATGATTCCATATACTTCATTATTTAAATCAGTTTTTGATATCAATATAACATTATTTAAATATATATATACACTAAAAACAACTATTCCTACCAATAAAAAACTAACTATTCTTATTCTTGCTTTATTATTCATAGTATTCTTCTTAAACTATCAACCTATTAAAAGATATTAATAATGAACTCTTAAATTTAGGCTGTCTCCCCTATCATATACTCTTCGCAATATTTTCATATTTCCTGTAAGATAATAAATTGAGCTTCTTAAATATTATCTACAAATTATCTCCTGTACTAAAATAGCATTATAAAATTTTTACTATTCCAACACAGGAGATTTTAATATCTTATAAAAACTTTTTCTTATTTACATTCTCTCTATCACAAAAAGATAATAGAATCTATCAATAAAGATTATATTCTTTAATACCATATCCAATAATGTGCATGAGGAAATATATGATTACCGCCATGACTGAAATCAATGTCTAAAAAAACTTTTCCCTTTCTATCATAGAATCGCCTTTGATATAGTTTTTTTCCATTTTTACTATATAAATCTGTACTCGAATCAGGTGTTCCAGTTGTTGACAAACTTCCATTTTTACCCTTCACCTTTTTATTTTTTTTACGTCTTCTTGGAACTTGATCTTTGGGAATAGCTACTCCACCTTTTCGTTTAGCCTTACTTTTTGATGCAGTTGAAGCTTTAATTATTGTGTATACTTGATATGTAAATATAAAAGATGCTATTGCACTAAGAATATAATAGCTAGCCGTTCCAGCAACCGTAATTGTTATTTGTCCTTCATATCCCTGAAAATCTACAGTATCCACCAATTTATTGTTTTCATCGTAAATCTCAACCGGATGTTCTTCTAAAACATCTTCGATTTCAATTGTACTAATTTCCTCTTCTATTGAATCAGCATATGAATCAGCATCAATAAAAGCATCAATATCAATATCGTCAATTAACTCGTCAACAACATCATTAAAATCATCAAACACTAACGTATAATCATCCTGAGAAGAACCATTTTGAATAGAAACATCTACATTCTCCTCGCCAGAATATGAAACATTCACCACTTCGCCTTCATATTCTCCATTAATCTCAATACCATCTTTGTTCTCGACAACATTAAACTCAATACCATCCACATAAACAGTTTCAACATTGTCATCACTAGAATTAGCATTGGAAGTAAATGAAAAATCTTGGGTTATCAATGAAATAATGATCACTATAGCTACAAAACGTTGGATTATCTTTTTGCTCTTCATAAAGTTTCCCCTTTCGTTAAACTTATCCCCCCCACAAAAATGTTTGAAAAGTTAAACAAACATTCCCTGGATTATTAGTTGCAATCTATCATCATCAGGATCTTTCCTGTTATTTTTCACCCACTCTTTATGTAAATAATATAATTCTTTAGCTATCCAATTGTCAAGCACAATATCAATAGAACCACGACAAACGCATGAATATTTCTATTCTTTCATTTCCTACAATTGCCCTTTTTAAAAGTTCAACACTTCTTCTAAATATTTGATTGGTAACAGGCTTATTACAAATCGTCTCTTCTTCATTGATAATTTCCTCTTTATCAGTTCCATCATCCGCAAAATACTCATACTCCATTTCCTAATTATATTTAAATTCTGTGCGGACATTTTATCAAACGTTGCGTTTGCGTCTTCACAGAATGTTACATCCAAATGCCAATGCATGCGCTCTATGCTCCAATAACCTCTTACTGCTTGACTTAAGGTTTCTATGTCTCCTTTCTGGCTGCTAACTCGATATATTCCATCCACTTTAATAATTCTTCCATAAGCAACTTCCCTTTTCTTTTATTTTATCAGAAAAGAGGCATGTTCACAATTTATTTACTCACGCGTTTGTCCTGTTTCTTTCCAGCGATTTTGTATACCTTTGCAGTATTTTCCCCTGCACTTTCAGCTCTTCCTGCCAGGAAAATCCCAGATTTTCTGCAAGATGGATAGAAATGCTGTTATCTTTATGTATCAGGCAGTGCAAATCTTCAAACTCCGTTTCGTTCCGGGCAAAACGCACAATCCCACGGCACAGCTCTGTGGCATAGCCCTGATTCTGGAATTGCTCGCCAATTACATACCCCATCTCCAGCGCCGGCTTCCCATGAAGCTCTAAGCAATTGAGCCCCGCCCGCCCTATAAGCTTTCCGGTGATTTTATCAATGGCAATCCACATTCCATAGCCATAAAAGTGATACATATTTTCAATATACGCCCTGGTATATTCTTCCTCCTTCGCCCGGTCTTCATACAATCCTTCCATATATTGCGTGATACTTTTCCCCCGGTACATTTCATACAACTCGTCCAAATCTGCCAGCGTTATTTCGCGCAGAAAACACCGCCTTGTCTCCAGCGCCGTCCACGGCAGCCCATATTCGCGCTGATACACGCGCTCCAGAAACTGAAAATCCACTTCCTCAAAACTCTCCACCAACACCTTAGCCGCAGAAAGCTTCTGCCCGGGAATCCTCGGGTTGAGGTAACCGCAAACCGCCATTCCCACTCCTTCTATCATAGAGAGCACACGGTCTGTCGCCGCAAGCAGCAGGCAGCATTCAGGCGCAAGGTTATGAAGTTTTAGCACTGCCAGAAGTTTCTCTTTACTGTCCGCGCTAAACATGTCCAGGTTGACGATCTGTACGTTATAACGGTACAAGCCGTCTAAAAGTTCGGTCAGTCCGTCCTCCATAACGAAGCGTTCCGCATCTTCCTCTCTGGCAATATTCAGTTCCCGCAGGGAAATTATCAATCCTTGCAGTTTCATTTGTGTTTCCATTCTAATCACATTCCTCCGAATTCCATATGGCAGATAATATGAATCTTAACCGCACAGGCAAAATTATTTCATTCAGTATAACACATCCGCTCTATATTGCAACTTATGCAGGAAATACGGCATCCTATGTCTCGGATGATTGATAAGCTGCAATTATTGCGTATAATAGTTGAAGAAGGGCGGTGGAACTTTGAAGATAGAGATTATCGTGAATGAAAACGCAGAAGATCTGGGCATTGTAGTTACCTGTAAACGGCTGACATCCGACGTTGAAAAAATCCTGGCGTCGCTGCGGATGATTAACCATCAATTGACTGTAAAAAAAGACGGAGAAATTCATTTCCTGGACATCGCACAGATCATTTATATTGAGAGTGTGGACAGAAAATGTTTTATCTACACGCGCAAGGACGTGTACGAGTCCAATTACCGGCTTTACGAATTGGAAGGACAGCTTGAGGAATACGGCTTTCTGCGCGTTAGCAAATCATTCCTCATCCATTTGCAGGATATCCAATCATTAAAGGCTGATATTAACAGGAGAATCCGCATTACCATGGCGGGTGGAGAACAGATTATAGCTTCCAGGCAGTATGCCGAAGAATTGAAAAAAAGATTAGGAGTGATGTAATTTATGGAAGAAAAAAGAACGATTTTTGACTATCTGGCACAGATGCTTACGATATTTGGATTCAATACGCTGATACTGAATATATTTTGCCTTATTTTCGGAGATTCCGCACAGAGCTTGTCTTCCATGTTCGCACTTGGGAACCGCGGCATTCCGGTCGGCATCTGCTTGCAATTTCTCTGTGTTTCCTTCCTGATTACCGGAGCGCGTTATTTATTTTTTACAGACACCTTTATCAAAACTATGGCTATCTGGTTAAGAACGCTGTGTATATTAGCCTCCATTATCGCCATTATTGCTATTTTTGCCGTCGCTTTCGACTGGTTCCCCACAGATATGTGGCAGCCATGGGCAATGTTCCTTCTCTGCTTCGGTCTCTCATTTGCTGGAAGCTACCTTGTGATGGTGATAAAAGAAAAAACAGAAAACAGACGGATGGAGGAAGCTTTACAACGTCTGAAAGAAAAAGGAGAATTGACGAAATGAACGATATATTAAACACAAAATTGAAAACCGAGAAAACGCCCGACAGCAGAAAAACAGGAAGGAATGTGAGCAAAAAAATTTATACCGTAAAAGCAGAAAGCATTTCCCACAGTTTTTCCGCTCACCAAGTCTTAGACAATGTAAGTTTTCAGGTGGAAAAAGGAGAAATCTTTGGCCTGCTCGGCCCCTCGGGTGCAGGGAAAACCACTTTGATAAAAATATTGACCGGACAGCTTTCGCAGGATAACGGAACCGCTGAACTCTTGGGCAGGGATACCCGCAGGCTGGGCGCCGAAGAGCGCAGGCAAATTGGGGCTATGATGGATAATTTAGGACTGTATGACCGCCTGTCGATATACAACAACCTGTCCTTTTATGCAGATATTCTCCATGTTTCACGCCGTAAAATCAACGGCATCCTAAAGGAACTTGGGTTGTACGAGGCCAGAAACAAAGCCGTTGCAAAACTTTCCAAGGGCATGAAAAACCGTCTGTCACTGGCAAGAGCTTTGATGAACGACGCCCAAATCCTCTTCCTCGATGAACCGACTGCCGGACTTGACCCTGCGACAACAAGAGAAATCCACCATACGCTCCGCCAACAGAAGGAGCAGGGATGCACCATATTTCTCACCACACATAACATGTACGAGGCGGAAAATTTATGCGGCCAAGTCGCTCTGCTGGGCGAAGGCAGGATTATCGAAATCGGAAGTCCCACTGAAATCTGTCAGAAATACAATCACCTGAACAAACTTAGGATAACGCTTAGAGATGGCAAAAATGTGGTCTTGGAAAATAATAGCTCCTCTGCCCTGGCAGTCAAAGAGTTTCTCGAAAAAAATATGATTACTTCCATACACTCTACAGAACCAACGCTGGAAACTGTATTTGTCGAACTTACCGGAAAGGGGCTGAACGAATATGAATAACATCAAGGCAATCTTAATTAAGCAAGTCAAAGACACGATGAAAAACAAAACCATTTTTATCCAGTTTATCATGTTCCCCATATTTACGCTGATTATGTCCAATTCCATCAAAATTCAGGAAATGCCGGAAAATTTCTTTGTAAACCTTTTCGCCACCATGTACATAGGCATGGCTCCACTGACAAGCATGGCGGCTATCATTTCCGAAGAAAAGGAGAAAAACACGCTCCGCGTGTTGATGATGTCTAACGTAAAACCTGGTGAATATTTACTGGGTATCGGCATTTATGTATGGTTCGTCTGCATCATAGGCGCTGCTATTATCTGCGCAGTCGGCAAATATTCCATACCAGAACGCCTCAGCTTTATGGGTATCATGGCTGTCGGCATCCTGATTTCATTGCTGATCGGCGCGGCAATCGGCACATGCAGTACAACACAGATGATGGCGACTTCCATTACCCTTCCTGTGATGATGATCTTTGCTTTCCTGCCTATGCTGTCGCTCTTCAATGAGACGATTGCCAAAATAGCTAAGTTTTCCTACTCCGAACAAATCCGTCTTATGCTCGCACAAATAAACAACCTTGCTATAGGAATGGAAACTGTCTGCATCATGGCCGTAAATATCGTTCTTTGTCTAGTATGCTTTACCATTGCCTATAAAAAATGTGGATATGCATCTGTAACAACGCCAGGCAATTAGGGGCAAATGCCATTATCGGAATAGATGTTGACTACACGACTTTCAGCTCCGATATTATCGGCGTGATTGCCAATGGCACAGCCGTCCGAACCGAACGCAAAACACAGATTTCCTCTTCGGTGCAAGTCGATGTAGATAACTACAACCCCGACTTATCTTTCCGGGCGTCAACGCTGTATGTTCCAACCTCAAATAACGGGCAAGCCTTTTCTATCATACTTTCCGGCGACCCGCAATGTGCTATTACCGTTGTCAGCGCTGACATACTGCTTACGACGGTCTTTGAAGATACGTTTACCTTCCAGGATATCGGATTTGTAAATTTCAAGCCAACGTCCAATGATACCTCCCGGATGAGTTCACCTGCTCCAAGCAGGATTCCTACTGAAATTATCCCCCTCGTCAAATCATGCCAGGTGGTTATCCACAAATATATTACAGACGGCAAAATTAATATAGCTACCGACAACAGTCTCCCCTGGGCAGAAAAAAAAGAACGCGACATCTCAGAATCTGTTTCACAAGGACTTAATGTGGAAAAATATCTTACATACATTTCCTCCCTGTCCTCAGCGACAGAGATCATGAAACACACGCAGGCAGTCCACGAAAAATATAACTGTATGCATCCAGAACTGCTCAAGATAATTCAATCACAGGCAAATTTAGAGCGTATGTATGGAAATTTAAAAGACTCGTGTATGGAAGAGATTCGGAATTACTTTTCTTCTGAAAATGCATAAAGGAAATTTCATATTCCAGACATAATAGAAAAAAGCTGCCGCAACACTAAGTTCCTGTAAACAACTTTGTTATTGCGGCAGCCTCTGGCGTTTCTGCTTGTTATAAACTTGTTACTCTCTTGTCATAATTTCTGAATTGTCAGTATTTAATCGTCAAAAGAAACGTCCACTTGCCCTATATTGCAATCAACACGCATCGTTTTATCGGCAGAATTGTCTATTTCTTTCTTAGCGCTAATCGCATGGAAATCATGGTCACCGATTGACACCTCGCCCATGCTGCAGGAAACCTCATAATTATAATCCTGCTCCTTACCGCATACTTGCGCGTCTATTGAACCGATCCCGCAATCAATGTAAAGATCATCCGCCGTAATCGTTTCCGTATCAATTTGCCCTACGTCTGCATTCAAAGTTACCTCAGGGGCCTCTACCGCTTGCAAGTCAATTTCTCCCGCGCCCACATCAGCGCTGAATTCTCTCAGCGCCGTCAGCTTTTCATAGGCCAAACACTCTCCGGCATTGACGTTTATGCTGATTTTCTCCGCCCTCAGCGGTATATCCGTATAAATTGCTCCCGCATCCTGCCGTAGGGAAATCGCTTCTAATATATGTTCCTCTTCCATCATTTCTGATGGAATGCCGATCGTAATTCTCGTGCTGTCATTATTCCTGCTGCGTTTACTGCCCGTCTCCTCGATTTTCAAAATACCGCCGTCATTATATGCCTCCACCTTGCGCCGATGGTTCTTCTTACGGTACTCCACTATCACCTGGACTTCATTGCTATTGCTCTCTTCCATTCTCACTTTTCCATAATAGACATCCAAATCCAGCCCGGTAATGCGTTCATCGCCTTCGCCATTCCATGGAAACGCGTACTCATTTGTCGATGCACTCTTCCAATTCACGCCGTCATCCCTCCAATTATCTCCATTGCGCCAGATTGCCTCTCCTACCTCAGATATAGGTCCAAAACTGTATTTTCCTTCCTCCACATCCTGCCAGAAATCACTGTAATTAAACCCTATGCCGAAACTGACCGTGCAGCAAATACTGCCAAGAATTACCAATACCAAGGATAAAATCAATGCGAATTTAATAAAATGTTTCATATTGCCCGCTCCTTTCCCGGAAATATCTCTTTCCACAGTTTTACAATCGCCCGCCAAAGCCATGGGAGTCCCTTACCGCAAATCCATACGCATAGAACCGTAATCAATAAGGCAAACGCCCAGACTAAGAGCGCTGCTCCCAACAACGCAAATCCTGCCGCGATACCGCCGACTGCAAACTCTCCGATTCCAACTCCAAACAGCACGCCGCCGGTAATATACAATGCAAAAGCCACGCCTATAAAACCAACCACTACGCCAAGCAGTCCAGCGATAACAGACACTACCCCGCTTAAAATGCTTAACCAGATCGGGCTTGTCAGTACAATCGCAATTACAATCAACACAATCTTCAACGTACGGTCTTCATCCGCACCATCTTTCCCTTTGCTGAACTTCTGCTTCGCCTGCTCCCAACACCCCCCTTGTTCCTGAACCGGCTTCTCCTTAATATCTATCTCCTGGCGCCTCTTTTGAAACCGCGTATCTTCAAAGCCACGCTCCGTGTAAGCGCCAGAATCTGCTCCCTGGTCCATCTTCAAGTCGTCCTTGATCGTTGCCGCTACCTTCTCGGGGGATTCCAGCTCCCGGAGAATACGTTCTTCATTTTCCTCCCCTGCATCGTCAAAATAGCTCCAATAATAAGATAACGCTTCGCGCTTCTCTTCCTCTGATATGTCTGCCAGCAGCGTTTCCAGCTGCTTCATAAATTCCTCTTTTCTCATGCCAGCTCTCCTCCCGAAAATAACATTGTAATTTTAGAAGAATAAGTTACCCATTCCGTCTGGTACAAGTCCAGCTGTGCGCTGCCCCTGTCCGTAATCTTATAATACCTGCGGTTTCTTCCCCCGCATTCCATATCATAGACTTCTAAGCATCCATCTTTTTGCAGCCGCCTAAGCACCGGGTACAGCGTGGACTCCGACACTTCAATTGCCTGCCGGACATCCTGAGTTATTTTATAACCGTATGTGCCCTCTCTCTCTTTGCTCACAACCGCAAGAACAATGGCGTCCAAAAGAGCTGCACCTGTATTAAATACCATTCCATCACTCCTTCTCTTCCTCGTTATTGCATAATATTATATTTTTTATAGTACTATTTTATATTCAATACTATATATCATATAATATTATTTGTCAACAATTATTTTTAGAACAAAGCCGATAAGTCCGCATCAACCAGAATAAAAAAACATCGGTACAGGGAAATCCCACATACCAATGTCTCTTTGTAACAATGTTATTTTATGTAACATGCTTTCTTCTTGCGCTTATTCAAAGATACGGATATTATCTTTCGATAATAATTCAATAATCTCAATTACCTTTTTAAAATCGGCTATCAAATCCTCCGAGCAAACTTTAGCCTGTTCGTAAATCTGCTGCAAATCCTCCGTTTGACCAGAACGGACAGCAGAAATCATTTCTGTTCCATAAGAATGGAAGGTTTTGTGTTTACCTTCTAGTCCTTCCCAAATATCTGTAATCTGCGGATTCGAGGGCTTAAACGCATAATAAAAGCGGCCCAGGCCACACTTCCTAAAGTCCGTCTGTAATACCTTCAACTCCTTGGTCTGCGCCATATCTTTTAGAGTACTCAACCAATTCCTGTGAGCCTCTATCGCACTATTCAAACAGTTTAGCACAATTTGGTTATCCAGCATATAAAACGCATCCTGAGCCATATCCCCCATAATCTTTGTGGATTCCTCCAGATACTTTTCAATCTTCTTTGATGGTTCCACAAGTTCCGCAATTGAATTGCTGGAAATTGCCAGGGATTGTGCATTTTCTTTTAAGCTTTGGCATTCCCCGCTCACATGCTGCATTTGGTTGTCCAACTCATTCATAGAACTGCTGATTTCCTCACTGACAGCAGCCAATGAAGAAACGGAATCCGCAATATGATCCACGCCGCTGCGGTTACTTCCGGTAATCTTCCATACGTTCTGAATATTTTCATTGATACGCTCCAGTTCAGAAACTGTCGTGTCCACACTGTCAGAACTCTTCCGGGAGGCCTCCCGGATACTGGACACAAAAGCGCCCATACTTCCTGTCAACGATTTTGTCTCCTCCGCAAGATTACGGATTTCCTCTGCAACAACGGCAAATCCTTTGCCCGCATCCCCGGCACGGGCGGCCTCTATAGAAGCATTTAGCGCCAGAAGATTCGTCTGGGCTGAAATATCGTTAATCGCTTCAATAGCCTCATTCATGTTTTGGATAATATCAATCAATCCATAAATATCCGTCTTCATCTCCCTGGCCGTTGAGATAGCGGAGGAAGAAATACCTGTTATGGAAGTAAGCGCATTTTCACAATTGCGTATATCTTCCATAATTTTGCCGGATTCATCCGAAACTTCAATGATAGTTGCCGTCAGGTTTTCGTGCGCCCTCGACACTTCCGAAGCAATATCCGCTGTGGAATCAGCCGAATTGCTGATAGCATCCACTGCTGTTGAGATAGAAGTATTAATCTTTTCAACAGCAGCTACATTCGTCTCTAACGTTAAATCCATAGAACTCATGTGAATAACTGCATCCATTGTCTTTGTCGCAGCCTGCTCGAACTCCTTACGTCCTTTCACAAGACGTTGATGAATAAGGTTCCACTCCCCGTTCCGCGGCTCATACTCCATGTCTACAAGCCGGGAAATAGATTGCATAACATTCTCTGACTGCCTTTTCTTCATAATCATAACGATTTATCCTTTCCGTAACAAATATCTGAAAGAGTCACGATACATTTTACTATTTCAGACATTTCTGTAACCCAAGCACCCGCTCTACAAAAGCTCTCGCCTCCGCCAAATCCGCATCATTCGGGTGGAACAAAGCCTCGTCAAAATTCTGGAGCAGCTTCTTGCGGCATGCTTCCTGCCTGGGATCTTCCCTGGTAATCTCATAATTCTGCCGAATCTGCATCGGCATCTTCCCCTGACAAAGAAACATTCCCAGATATTCACAATCATCCGGTATCCAAACATTCACTTTCTTCTCTATATCTCTGTAATACTGCGCGTCGCTGCTCATGCCACAGGTGCCGAACAGCGCAATCTTCCTGCCGTGCAGCTCCGACATTGCGTCAATTACTGATATATCGCAAGTGCCCCGGTTGACCCAGAACCCAATAAAAAACGTATCTGCCTCTTTCCCTCTATATTCATCTATACTCTGCATGTCCTTGGACATACCTGGAAGCGCACTGAAAATCTCAGTAGCAACCTTCTTGGTATTCCCAGTTTTGCTGGAATACAGCACCATATAATCCATCCTGTTCACCTGCTATCTGTTTTAACGCTATCTTATTCTCTATATTATCTTATTGATTAAATATATGGCCCCCCGCCGCAGTAAAGCCGTCCTCCGCCACAGCAGAGATTGCATATTATATTGGCTATGCACAGCTTGAGACAGAAATTCCCTCCGCTCCCGACAGGGTTTCCGTAACTCTGCCGCTGACCGTAATACCAACTGCCGCCGTTCTGAAGATTGGCATACAATTGTTGATACTGCCGGTTTCCCGGCTCCAAGGATAATGCGCGCTGCGCCGATTCCATAGCTGCCACATTATTACCGATACCGGAATTGGCAATGGCATTCAGATAATGCCAGTAGGCATCATGATCTTTCATATTATTCAGAACATTGAGCGCTTCCCTGTAGTGAGCGCTGCGGATATAATTCTCTGCCGCCCGCTTATAGGTGCTCTCAGAATCCTGCTCCTGGGTACGTTTGGCCTGCCCAAACCCACCGAAAAAATCTCCAAAATCTCCATATGTACCGCCTCCCGGCCTTCCATATGCAGAATTCCCATAACTGCCGGAAGCTCCGTGTTCTTTCTCATACATAATTTGTTGGTAAGCCTGCTGGATCTCTTTAAATTTCTCCTCCGCCTGTTCCTTATGCGGATTATTGACATTCGCATCTGGATGATATTTGCGGCTCAAGGAGCGATATGCTTTTTTTATTTGTTCATCAGTGGCATTCCTCGACAACCCAAGGACTGCATACGGATCATACATGCTGCTTTCCTTCCCGTTTGCGTTTCACAAGTTCATAGCGGCACCACACGCCGGAATATAAAATATTGCGCAAAATCTCTACATTCTCCACGATAGGTAATCGTTCAAACGCCCGCGAACATTCCGCCATCATCATACTTAAAATCTGCTCTGTGCGCCGTGCAAAATCCTCCTTCCGGTATTCCTGCACAAACACATTATAATTCCCTGTCTTCGCGTCCTTCTCCACATCCTCAAAGGCATCCATCAGATAAATGAACTTGCCGAGGAAAAATCCTATCCGCCGCAGCTCTGCCTCCCACTCGTCTTGACAATACACAAGGATCTCTGCCATAATCTCCCCAAAATACCCGGAGACCTCGTCAAGATTCATACAACTCTCCCGCTCACAGCGATGGATCTGTTCCATCTTCTGACGAATGAGGCTGTCTTTCTCAGGATAGGCCAGAGCCACCTTCTGAAACTTCCCTCTGAGAGTTGCAGCCATCGCTTTTTTAGAAACTTTGCGCTCATCCTGCCAATCATCCAGACATTTATAATAGGATAGCAGGAGATTCATGTCCGCGCCATACTGCGAAAACTGATTCACCCTGGCAAGATGCTTCTCCAAAGGATGCGCCAGGCATCTCTGGAAATCTACCGCCGTCTCCGGCTCATAGAGGCTGGTGAGCAGCAGGATCACAAACGTCATATCATAGCTTAACGTCATTTGTCCCAGCCTGCCATAAGCGTCTTTCAGCGTCCTGCACAGTCCGCAGTAATAAGACTGGTATAAATCAAATTCTTTAAATTTCATTTCCGGCTTATTTATAATCACATATCCAAACATATTTCTTATTCTAAGCCTTCTTATAAAAATATCAATTAACAAACCGAAAACATTCTATTAAAATATTATAAAATACTATTGACGCATACGCAAGATGCTTCTTGCCGCCGCAAAATTTTCCTGTTACGGCCTGCACCTTTCCAATCGCGCAAGCCACAAGTCCGCGCTGGCATCGCTCGGCATCCGCAAATCTCCGCGCGGCGAAACCGCCACCGTTCCAACCTTAGGTCCATCCGGCAGGCAGGAACGTTTAAACTGCTGGCCAAAAAACCTGCGGATAAATATTTTTTCCCATTTAAAGATAATTTCCGGCGTATATTGATTGCCGCCTGAGTTATCTTCATCACAAAACGCACGCACGGCAAGGCGATATATTTTCTCCGGCCCAAACCCTAAGCGCAGCATATGGTACAAAAAGAAATCATGAAGTTCATATGGCCCTACGAGGTCCTCCGTTTTCTGAGAAATCTGACCGTCTTTGGGCGGCAAAAGTTCCGGGCTCACCGGCGTATCTAAGACGTCAAGAAGTATCTTTGTAAGCTCAGGATTACCGCATGTGTCTGCGTAATAATGGACAAGATGGCGGACAAGCGTTTTGGGCACCGAAGCATTAACGCCATACATGGACATGTGGTCGCCATTGTATGTTGCCCAGCCAAGCGCCAGCTCCGACATGTCGCCGGTGCCAACCACCATGCCGTTATATTTGTTGGCGATATCCATCAATATCTGCGTGCGCTCTCTGGCCTGTCCATTTTCATAAGTGACGTCGTGGCTGCTCTCCTTCTGTCCGATGTCACGGAAATGTACCCGCACAGCCTCCCGGATATCTACCTCCATAAGTTCCGCACCCAGACACCGCACCAAATTCACAGCATTGTCATACGTGCGGTCCGTCGTGCCAAAACCAGGCATTGTCACCGCACAGATACCTTTGCGCTTCATGCCCAATAAATCAAAGGCGCGCACAGTCACAAGCAACGCAAGCGTCGAATCCAGCCCCCCGGAAATCCCGACGACTGCGCAGCGGCAGTTCGTGTGCTCCAATCGTTTCTTGAGCCCCATAGACTGGATAGAGAGAATTTCTTCACAACGCTTCCTGCGCTTTTCCGCCTTCCCCGGCACAAATGGCGCAGGGTCTATAAAACGTGTAAGCTCCGTTTCCTCCTTTTTCAGATGAAACGAGAGCTCTCTGTAATCTTTCTTATCGCCGCGAAACGTCGTCATACGCCTGCGCTGCCCGTTTAATCTTTGTATATCAAGCTCCGCATACACAGACTGATTCTTAAAACGCTTTGCTTCCGCCAGCATAACGCCGTTTTCCGCTATCATATTATGGGCGGAATACACAACGTCCTGCGTGGATTCCCCATCTCCGGCGCTGGCGTATACATAACCGCAGACCAGGCGCGCGGACTGCCCTTCTACCAGGCTTTTGCGGTAACAGTCTTTCCCTGTCAGCTCATTGCTCGCCGACAAATTCACTACCAGATTCGCCCCTGCAAGCGCATGGGAAATGCTGGGCGGTTCGGGAGACCAAATATCCTCACAGATTTCCGCCGCAACTTTTAACTCCGGCAGACAATCAGGCACAAACAGCAGACGCCCGCCCATGGGTACACGCAGGTTTTCCGCCAGCAATACTTCCACAGGCTCCTCCATCCCCGCAGTAAAATGCCTCGTCTCATAGAATTCATTATAGCCTGGAATGCATTGCTTGGGCACAAGGCCTAAAACTCTGCCGCCGGAAAGCGCCGCCGCCACATTATAAAGCCCGCCGCGGTATGCAATTGGAAGTCCCACAAACACCAGCATATTCTTGCCGGCAGTGCCTTCCGCAATCTGAATCAACGCCTGCTTTGCCTCCTCCAACAAGGTATCCTGGAAAAACAAATCGCCGCAGCTGTAACCTGTAATGCAGAGCTCCGGGAAAACGACGACCACGGCGCGCTGCCTCTCCGCTTCCTCAATCTTCTCCATAATTTTTTCTTTGTTATATATGGTATCGGCAACCCGAATCTTGGGAGTTACTGCCGCCACCTTGACAAATCCATCCTTCACTGGCTGGCTCCTTTCTAAATATAGACATTCGCTGATTTTTCCTGATACAGAGACACAGAATGCTGATTTCCTCGTTTACTTTCCGGTTACTATTTCTTTTCCCGTAACAGTTCTTGCAGCTCTTGCGGGGTAAATATATAATGCTTATCGCAAAATTGACAGTTTACTTCAATGGACTCGTCTGCATCGACCATTTCCTGAATATCCTTTTTGCCAATACTGGCTATGGCGCGCGTAACGCGCTCTTTAGAACAATTACAGAAATACTGTACTGGAACTTTTTCGGCAATCTCCACGCCAAAGTCGCCTAAAATCTTCTCCAGCAACAATTCCGGCGTCATCCCCTGCTCCAACAAATCCGTTACTGAAGTGACTTCCGCCACCTTCTTTTCCAGCGCGGAAATCACTTTCTCGTCTGTATACGGCATCAACTGAATGATGAATCCGCCCGCCTGCTTGACAGTATTATCCCGGTTCATCAAAACGCCCAGCCCCACTGCGGAGGGAATCTGCTCGGAAGTCGCGAAATAATACGTCAAATCCTCCGCAATCTCGGACGTCTTCAATTCAACCTGTCCCACATAAGGCTCTTTCAAGCCCATATCCTTGATGACGCTCAAGATACCAAGCCCCAGCGCGCCTCCGACATCCAGCTTACCCCGCGCATTGGGCGGCAGCATTACGTCCGCAGCCTGCGGATAGCCTTTGACATTTCCTTTGCTGTCAGCTGTGACCGCCATGCCTTTTGCCGGCCCCGCACATTTTATCTGCAAAGTCAGAAGGTCGTCCTCGCCCTTCATCGTACACCCCATCATCACACCCCCGGTAAGAAGCCTGCCGAGGGCAGCCGTTATCACCGGGCTCGTATTATGGTAACGTCTCGCCTGCTCCACCAAATCTCTGGACGTCACTGCAAAGGCGCGGATCTGGTTGTCCGCCGCAGTCGCTCTCACCATATAGTCTCTGTACTCACTCATTAACTTGTCCTACTTTCTTCTTTTCTATGTAATTGCCGCAAAAATTACGCTGCGGCCGTTTCCCCCGTTCTCTGGCAATGATACAAACGCGTTCGCTATCCTTGCGCACCGGCTCCTTCGTATATGCGTCATACATCGCTGCAAACTCCATACCAGCCTCTTCTAAAAGCTCCCGCACCCGATGCAATTCATATCCCCGCTGAAAATGCGTCTCTTCGTATTTCCGGTAAAGATTACGATTCACGCCATCACGGACAAATAAAGTCAAATCATACTGATTTATCCGTTCCTCTTCGTCATAGAAATTCTCCCAGATAAAACTTCCCTCTTCACGGTTCTCGCAGATTGTGTTCTCTCCTAAGATTACCCTGTATTTAAACAGCGTATTCATGTCAAAAAGAAACAAACCTCCCGGGTCCAGGTAATTATTAACCAGCAAAAATACGGAGAGTAAGTCCTCTTCCTCTAAAATATAATTGAGAGAATCACAGACACACACAACTGCCTGCACAGTTCCATATAACTCAAACTCGCGCATATCCTGAAGAAGATATAAAATATCTGACGATTCCTCTTCTTGTTCCCGGGCAATTTGCAGCATTTCCTCAGAGTTATCCACGCCAATCATATCATAACCCGCCTGCGCCAAAAGCCGCGTCATCTTTCCTGTGCCGCATCCTAAATCGAGCACAAGCCCCCCGGATATCTGGGATTCCCGCAAAAGCGAAGTCAGATATTGGCTCCACTCCCGATAAGGCACATTGTCCATGAACATATCGTAAACTTCTGCAAATCCGCTATATGCTTCCATACAGGTTACTCCTATTCCATTTTAATTCATTAGAACCGTCACAGGACCTCAGGACTCTCCCCTGCTTCGCTGGGTTCCCCCTCAGTTCAAGTTCTCTTGCCATAGTATCAACTTTACCCGCAAAAGTCAATTATAGAAGTCCTTGATTCTTTTGCCCAAAAAACGTATACTGTTTTTAGTTATACAAAAAATATTCAAGGAATACATCGTTTATCCGCTTTGTAAAAACTGTTTGACATAAGGAGCCATCATGACTGAAAATTTAGATCATTACATTTCCAGACATATCCGGCGCGTTTACCGGCGACGCCTGATTTCCCCCATTCTGTATCTGATTATCCTGACTGCCCTGTGGCTGATTCTGCCGCTGTACGATATCTTATTTCCGCAAAACCTTGACGGCATTGATAATCTTTCTTCCTACAGTAATACGCATTCTTCTTACGTTACCGCGGAATTGAACGACCTGTATTTTACCGGCTATACCAACAATTCTTTCGGACGGACGAATGGATATTACTATTATACTTTGCAGAATAAAAAATGTATGATTGTCCTGCTCAGTCCCCGCACCTGTGAGGAAGGACTGCCTCAGATTGATTCCGTGCGGATTCGCGGACGTGTTCTCAAGGGGAATACTGCATACGACGCTTTATTGGATCGTTTATCACAAGACTTAAATTGGACGAAAGAGGGAATTTCCCAGAAAACCAGCGGCTATTTTATCAGCGAGCCGGCATTTCGCTTAGTTTCGAGTACTTTGTTGATGGGCATTTATCTGGCAACCGGCGCGTACGCCCTTATCCGGCTGCTTCTCTACATATTGTACATCTGTCTGCCAGCGCTCTCTCCCGCCTGTCGCAAGCTAAGGCTTTATGGCAAACCGTCGGCGATGCTTTCCCAGGCGGAAGAGGAACTTGCCACGCTGCCGCAGCTGGCGACGGAGGATATGTTTATCACAGAGCATTACTTTATTGTGCTTGCCAATTACGGCGTTGCCATAGTCCCCATACAGGAAATTATTTGGATTTACAAATATTCTACCCTGCATAAGATCCTGTGGCACCATTTCAGCATTTCTTACACGCTGCATATTACAGCCAACAAACATTTGTACATTCAATGCCCCAAAAATATGAAATCTGACATTGACGGCATTATAGATTATTTGTCGGAAGCAAACCATGAGATACTAGTAGGATTTAACGAAGAAAATCGTCTAAAAGTGAAACAGAAAACAAGACAATTGAGACATCCTTTTATATTCATCAGGCGCAAAGAATAATCTTGCGCCTGATTCATTATTATTATGCAATGTTACTGCCAGAACCAATATGGTAGTCTTTTTCAACGTTACCTGAGATCCTTCCGGCTTATCGCTGCCCCATATCTGCTGCCTGTCCCATCGCTGGAACCAGCAAGCTTTAAATGGAGACATTACGATTCCTTTACTGCAAGAGGGATAATACGCCCTGCGAGCTTTGGTTCGCTTGCGCAAGCATGGACTGTCCAGCCTGCGCCAAAATGTTGTTCGTACTATATGTAACCATTTCCTGCGCCATGTCAGTATCACGAATCCTCGACTCCGCGGCAGTTGTATTCTCACCAATATTATCAAGATTGGTAATCGTATGCTCCAAACGCGTCATCCGCCGCACTATTGATTCGATAACCCGAACTTAGCTTTTTTATCGAATCAGACTGATTTTTCGTTACACCGCCTAACATTCTATTGGCATTTGCCGCCCGCATATTATGTTGTATTACCATATGTTCCTTCTCCCTTTAACTCCTTATGTTCTTGCATTTCTATATCAGTTTGGCATTATTATCCAAATTGATAAAATACATTATCTATTATATTGACAAATCAAACAAAATTCAATATCATTTGTTTTTTTGCTCACAAACCTTATAGAAACCTGAAATAAAAAGCCGGTCTTGAAGCCGACTTTTTATTCCATGGGTTCAATTTATCATTGCTTTAAGAAAACAATCCTTTAAAGAAATCAAGAATCGACTGGAAAAATCCCACCACTTTTTCAAAAAATCCTCCCGCGTCAATCTTGGAAAGTTTATTGTACAGTTCTTCCGCCTGATTTTTTATGGAATCCCAGTCTAAATCAAGCTGCCCAATCTTCTTGAGCAAGTCAATCAATTGTGAAATCTCCTCTTCTGAGAGGACAATATCAAACTCTTCACAAGCTTTATCTATCACTTCACGGATTTCGCCCTCATCCGTCAAATCCTTAGAAAGCACTTCCTGTTTCAGATAAGCGACCAATTCCTCCGCTTTATCTGAATCGCCCACTGCTTTTGCCAAATCTCCGGTAAGAACCAGCTCGTTCAACGCTGTGTCCATGCTCTCCTCGGTAACTTCCTCACCAGTCATATCAGAATACGCTTTCATAGCGCCCACCAAAGCAGCCGTACCGGAAATCGGCGTAGGCGCCGCCACAATAATATCCGCATCTGTGATTCCGGCCGTAATCAAGGCGTTTTTGTACATTCCGATGGTACAATAAGAAATATTTTTGGTGGTAATGTTGATACCATGCCCTTTCTCCCTTTTCACAATCAGTACAGAAGAAAGAGAGCGTGTGCCAATCTTGCCGGCGTCCACATAATTTCCCAGGTATTGGTGCTCCTGCTCATTTGTAATGTAAATTACATCATAATCGCCGAGCTCCGCCGGATTGATTCCCAAAAGCCCTAATACGACAGCCTGCTGTTCAGCCGTTAAGTTCGCCCCCAATGCGAGATAAGGCTTATCTTCTTTGGTGATGGGTTCTGTCACTTCCCCCGCCTGACCGGAGGCGTCTAACGCTTCCCCTGAGCCGTCGCTGCTTCCCGGCTCCATCTTCCCCGCCTCATCTTCCTGCGGCTGCGCCTCGTCTCCTGCATCCATATTTCCCAGCGGCGTTTCCCGCGAAGCATCACTGCCTCCCAGCTGTTCCTCGTCTGATACATCATCGCCTTCCGGCTGCATGTCCTTTGACGCATCGCTGCCGTCCAGTTGTTCCTTGCTCTGAACGCCAGCCTGATTTTCAAGAACCTCCGGCTCCGCCGCAAGCACGCTTACTGACGGCAATACAGTCACCGCGCATACCAACAGCAGGGTAGTCCATTTTCTGATATTCTTTTTCATACGATCCTCCATTTCTGTACATGATTGCACAAATTATTTTCACAGATGTTTGTGACGCTAATCTGCAAATATCTTCACACTTTTACATATGTTTCTCCAACCATCCGTAAATATCCCCATAAACAATTTCTCTGTCCAACTCGTTCAGTATTTCGTGCCGGTCAGTGGGATATAACTTACAATCAATATCCGTAATCCCTGCACGCAGATACGTATCATACGCAGTTCTAACTCCTCTCCCATAATCGCCCACCGGGTCGTCTTCCCCCGATATCAAAAACAATGGCAAATCCTTGGGAATCGCCTCAATATGCGCAGGCTGATTGATATAATGTATCGTATCAAACAAATTGTAAAATCCATTCAAGGTAAACTGAAACGTGCAGCGTGGGTCTTTATTATAAGCCTCCACAATTTCCCGGTCCTTCGTCAGCCAGGCTCCCTGCCCTTCGTTTTCAAACCGCTTGTTATTCCCGGAAAATACCTGTTTTTCTACAAACCCGCCGCGGTGGTTCCACCCACGGACAGACGCTATAAGTTTGCAGATTCTTCTGCCCGTCTTTACAGTCCTGTCAGTCTGCGTGCCCGTACCCATAATGACGGCTCCTGCCAATCCCTTCCCATATTTGGACAAATACTTGCGCAAAAGGAAGGAACCCATGCTATGCCCCAGCATAAAATAGGGAATTCCCGGATATTCCGCCTGTGTCCTTGCGCGTAGCTGGTGTAAATCCTCGATCACTAAATCGCTTCCATGTTCCGGCGCGAAATATCCCCAGAATTCCTGAGACTGCACCGAATTCCCATGCCCTAAGTGATCGTTGCCGACAACTACAAAACCTTTCTCTGTAAGAAAGTCTGCAAAAGCCTCATAGCGTTCCACATATTCTATCATACCATGGCTGATTTGTAAAACTGCCCGGGCTTCTCCTTCCGGCTCCCATTTCACGGCATGGATATTTGTCTTCTTATCTGATGATAAAAAACGAAAGATACTCTTTTTCATATAACCTCCAACTTAACTCTGTATCTCTTTTACCATTGCCTTTGCCTGTTCCGTGGTCTGGCGGAGGCCGTCCCATTTTTCTTTCTGCTGTAAGAAATCCTGGCGGGCTTCTTCTACCTTCTGGGAAACATCTTCACAACGCTCTTTTATAGATTCGTCGCCAAAGGCTTTTTCCATTTCTATTTGAAGGTCGGCAATCGGTAAATTGAGCATCTCATCCCCAACGGCCGTACAAGCATTCTTTGCTTTCTCCAACTTGTCAAACTGCCGTTTCAGCCGTTCTTCTACCTCTTCTATCTCTCCCCGTGATTTCTGCCATTTCATGCCCACAATCTGCATCTGCTGCGCCAGAGTCGCCGTTGTCTGCTGATAATGGTCGGACATCTCCCGTACTTCCTCTGCCGCCTCCACAAACTTCCTTCCGCTCTCTCCCATTCTTCCCGCCTCAACAGCGGCATTCAAAGAAAGTACGCCCATCTGCCTGCCAATCTCTACCACATCTTCTAACATCTTGCGCATTTCTTCCATTCCATTGCTCAGTTCCGCCGTAATCGGAGCGATAATCTTTGCCAGGGAGACCGGCGTCTCTGCCGCCGCGTTCCCGACCTCACTGCGGACCTGCTCCTGCGCTGCTCTGAGGCTTTCCTGTTTCTCAACAATATCCCCCGCCCGCTGTAGTATTCTCTGATTAAAATCCAGCTGACGCTGTGATTCTCTGGAAACACCATCTGCCGCTGTAGTCACCTTCTTGAACCGGCGTTCAAGTTCACGCTGATCTCTTTCTATTTCTGAAAGGCGCTGCCCGGCCTCTATCCACATCAGGCTCATTTTACTCAGCCTCTGTTCCGCCTCCTCCAACGCCGCCTGGCAAGCTGCCAGCTCGCGCTCCCTGTCTTTGATCTCCTGTTTCCGATTCGTTAATCCAAACATGGCTATTCCCTTTCTCCTCTATACTCTGTAACGATTTTTATCCTTAAATTACGACAATTATCAACAAAAATATCTGACGACTATCTGAATAGTTTCCCTTCCATTGAATCTATTGACTTCCGGGTAATACGCCAAAGAAACTTTCATGCCGCCGCCCATGCCTGCCATTGCCTGTTCCAGTGCGCGGCTTCCATACTTCTCTTCCAGGAAACGGAAAAGCCGCCCCGGCTCACCGAAATACAATGCCGTCATCACTGCGGAACCCGCGCTTTTCACCTGCATTTTGCAAACATTCTGATTTTTGCCCACAATCCTTATGGATATGATTTCAATATCCCGGTCGGCAAATAACGGTTTCTCGTTAGATTTTCCAAAGGGCTCTAAAATATTCAGCTCCTCCACGAAATCCTTTGATATGTAAGACAGCGGCATAGGTACGTCTATGACAATTTTCCCACAGAGATCTTCCTCTGTCAACGTTGTATTCTCATTTATCTTCCGGCGAAATACGTCCACATGCTCCTCTGGCAGAGACAAACCTGCCGCCATCGGATGCCCGCCGTATTTCGTAAATAATTCCTTGCACTTCGACATTTCTTCAAACATTGAATACTGCTCAATGGAACGGCCCGAGCCCTTCACACCGTCTCCGCTCCTTGTCAGTACGAACACCGGCCGATTGTACTGCTCCCGGATGCGCCCGGCAATAATTCCCGCAAGGCTCTCGTGACAATCAGGCAGATAAATTACCAGCACCTTATCCCGTTCAAGCCCCATCTGCTGAATCAGCTCTTTCGCCTGCTGCACGCCCTGTTCTGTCATCTCCTTACGGCTGGCGTTCAAATCATACAAATCACCCGCATACTCCGCCGCCTGATATTCATCCTCCGCCAATAACATTTTAAGCGCTCGCTTCGCCGTGTCCAACCGACCGCTGGCATTGAGGCACGGCCCCAGCACAAACCCGATATGGTAAGCTCTTATCGCACCCGGAGCGAGCTGATTCCTGGACGCCAGGGCGCGCATCCCATAATTCTTCGTGTGATTTAAAGACTTGAGCCCTTCTTTTACCAGAATCCTATTCTCACCCTGTAAATCCATAACATCGCCAACCGTGGCAAAAGCGGCATTTTCCAAATATTGAAGCGCTTCCTCACCCGGAAATCCCATTAAATCATAAAGAACCTGAACCAATTTAAATACTACCGCCGCACCGCAAAGATTCTTAAACGGGTAGCAGCAATCAATCTGCTTGGGATTCACTACCGCGTCTGCCGGCGGAATACAATAAACCCGACTCCCATCTTCCGCCTCCTCATAGGGCACTTCATGATGATCCGTGACGATAACCGTCATGCCCAGTTCCTTGGCCAGCGCAATCTCCTTTGCAGCCGCAATGCCGTTGTCGCAGGTCAGCAGCGTATCTGTTCCCTGCTGCTTGGCCTGGCGGACCAGCCGTTCATTCAAGCCGTAGCCGTCCGCAACCCTGTCCGGTATCGCATAATCTACCTGCGCATGGCAGCGCCGCAGCGCCGAATACAGGATATAGACTGACTGCACGCCGTCAATATCATAATCGCCCAAAATACGGATGTGCTTTTCCTGTTCTATCTTCTCCTGCAAAAGCTCTGCCGCCAATGTGATATCTTTCATCTGCGCCGGGTCATTTAAGTCCTCTAACGACCCATAAAGATATTCCTTTAACGCCTCGTCTCCCACAACGTCCCGGTTGCGAATGATTCTGGCTGTCACCTGGTCGATGCCAAAACGCTTTGCTATTCCCTGAAAATCTGCTCTCTTTGCCGATACTACCCATTTTTTCTGCACAATCCGTTCCTCCTGAAAGCATCATAGCAAAAGATGATGACTTTTTCAAGAAATTATGATAATATATGGCATATGGCATGAGGAGGAAGTTACTATTTATGAATCCACTTAATTTAGTTGAAATATTAAAAAACCATACCGTTTATATACAGACACACAACTTTCCTGACCCGGACGCTATCGCAAGCGCGTTCGGTCTTCAGAACTTTCTTGCATATCACGGCGTATCTGCTACCTTATGTTACGATGGGAAGATCGACCGTCTCAGCGTCAAGAAAATGCTGGAAACTTTTGGCATTACCATGTTTTCCAAAAATGATGTGCCGGACATGACCGAAGATGATTATATTGTATTGGTAGATTCCCAGAAAAAGAACAGCAACGTCACAGACTTAATCGGCGATGAGGTGGCATGTATCGACCATCATCCCATCTTTTTCCATAACGAATACCTCTATCAGGATATTCGGCCGGTAGGTTCCTGTTCCTGCCTGATTGCTTCCTATTTCCAGAGCACAGATACGCCCATTGATGCCAAATGCGCGGCCGCTCTGGCCTACGGAATCAAAATGGACACGGCTGATTTCACAAGAGGGACTACCTCGCTGGACACAGAAATGCTGTCTTACCTCTTTTCCCATGCAGCTTGGGACTTAGTCTCAAGCATGTATTACAATACCATGGAATTCAACGATCTTCAGGCATACGGCGCAGCTATCCAGAATATCCAGATTTTTGACCGCACAGGCTTTGCCTATATCCCCTTTAACTGTGCGCCGGCGTTGATTGCTATTATCTCAGATTTTATCCTCTCGCTGGACGTTGTGGATATTGCAATTATCTATGCTATGCAAAAAGAAGGCATCCGCTTCTCTGTCCGCAGCGAGCAGAAACCAATCCACGCCGGAACTCTTATTGCAAAGGTACTCGCGCCTTACGGCGACGGCGGCGGACACCCCTCCATGGCCGGCGGCATGATCCCTTCCGTTAATCTGCCGTTATTGGGAGAGGATATCCACACCACCATCCAGGATGCGTTTCTGGAAGTGATCTGCGCAATGGAATCACAGTCAGAAAGCCGGCAAACTGACAAATAAGAATAACATGGACAAGGTCTTTCCTATTAAGAGGACAAAAAGGCGCTGCAAAGCAGGATTCAAACTAATTCACTGAACCGCTTTGGGCAGCGCCCTATCTTATTTTACAGTCTTTACTTCTTGACTTTAACCTTCTTCACATTGCTGTAATGACTGTAATAAGTCGTCTTATTCACCTTCTTGAAGGCACGCACTCTGACAAAGTACGTTTTCCTTTTCAGCTTTTTCAATGTAGCTTTCGTCTTTTTAACTCTGACTTTCCTCGCAGACTTAAATTTCTTATTTGTGGCGTAAGATATCTCATAACCTGTTGCACCGGAAGATCTGCCAAATTTGACTTTCAGTTTCCTGCCCTTCTTGTTCGTAACCTTAGACAGCTTAATTGCTTTGGGTGTAAAGTCAACCTTGACAAGCGGACGATGTTTAAGCGCGGCAAGACGAACCTTGAGCTCTTTTTGCAATCCATCCACTCCGCTCTGTCCAATTTGTACGTCTGTTCCACCTGCTACAACCTTTTTCGCCTCTGCAAGCGCACTGGCAAATGCCCGCCAGCTAACTTCCGTGTAATCTTTCTCATGAACTTTCGCCGCGCGTTTTATTGTATTTTCAAGGGAACGGGTATTGAGCTTGAGGACCTTGACAGTAAACTCCCTGACCGCTTCCATACCGCCCTTTCTCTTCGCCTTCGCCGTCAATTTCACTTCTGTGTCTTTATCTCTGGGATTGATCACCGTCCCATCCGGCCGAATCACCGCCCCATCCGTTTGCCACGAAATAGATTCAAAATCTCCAACCCTGCCCGGCAATTTAAGGTCATAGGCAACGCGCTTTCTATTTACATTTCTTCCAAGAACATTGCGTGTGAAAAATTTACGCTCTTCTATCTCCGCAAATCTGGCGTCAAAAATCTCATTGGCCGTCAGCGCTCCGTCGTATATCTTAAAAGAAGCAATGCTTCCCCTGAAATCAGAATCTTCCTTGCGGCAGCTCCTGCCAATAAAGCCCAGGATGTTACTCTCCGCTCCGGCAGCTACAATATCTTCCTCCATATTAAGTCCTGTGTCCAGTCCGTCTGCCGTGCCTACACGCCGGCCATTGACATACAAATTTACCCTGCCGTGATCGACTGACAGATTGACCGTGTAGTAACGATTGTTCCAGACCTTTCCCGGCTTGACAAGCGTCCTCTCCACGGAATCCTTGACCACCCCAACGCCCATGCCCTGACCGCCATTGGGCAAAAAATACAGTGCATTGTCCGGGAATTCAGATGAAATATCAGATCCCAGGCAAAACAGCCAGGCTTCCAGACCGCAGCCGCCGCTCTTAGCAAATCTCGCCTCAACCGTAAACGTCTCCATATCCGTCAGGGAATCCAAAATACTCATGGGAAGTTCCACATAGGCATTCTTCCCCAGCGTCATTGCGCCGGTATCCTTATTATACTGAACCTGCCCATGTACTACCGCATCATTTTGACAGGGTGATTTATCCTCCGCCCTGCCATCGGCTGCTTTCGAGAAATCATAGTCCACCGCCACACCGTGCTCTGCAAGTTCATGTTCAGCCATTACCGCCGCGTTATCCATACCAGCGGAAGCTTCTGCTCTCACAGAAAATGTGCCCGCTGCAACTACAGACGTCACTGCCATGACGCAGGCAAGCGTTCCGCTGACGGCTCTTTTGAATCTCATATCTACCCCTTCTTCCTAACTACAATTCACAATTGTTTACTGTCCGCGGGAAGGGCACAACATCACGGATGTTCGTCATGCCTGTCAGATACATGACGCACCGCTCAAATCCAAGGCCAAAACCGGCATGTCTTGCCGTACCGTATTTACGCAAATCAAGGTAGAAATCGTAATCCTCCTTGTTCAATCCCAACTCTTCCATGCGCTGGCAAAGCTTGTCGTAATCGTCCTCTCTCTGGCTTCCGCCGATAATCTCGCCGATTCCCGGCACAAGGCAGTCTACCGCGGCAACCGTCTTGCCGTCTGGATTGAGTTTCATATAAAACGCCTTGATTTCCTTGGGATAATCTGTCACAAACACCGGGCGCTTAAATACCTCTTCGGTCAGATACCGCTCGTGTTCCGTCTGCAAATCTGCGCCCCAGGAAACCTTATATTCAAACTTATCGTTATTCTTTTGCAAAATCTCAATCGCCTCTGTATAAGTCACATGGGCAAATTCGGAGCTTGCCACATGACGAAGACGCTCTAACAGCCCCTTGTCCACAAAATTATTAAAAAACTGCATTTCCTCAGGGGCATGTTCCAGCACATAATTGATAATGTATTTGAGCATACTCTCCGCTAAAACCATATCATCCTTCAAATCAGCAAAAGCAATTTCCGGTTCAATCATCCAAAATTCCGCCGCATGTCTCGTGGTATTGGAATTCTCCGCACGGAACGTCGGCCCAAAAGTATAGATATTCTTAAAAGCCATAGCGTACGTCTCGCCATTGAGCTGTCCGCTCACGGTCAGATTCGTTGGCTTATTGAAGAAGTCCTGGGAAAAATCCACAGTCCCATCGTCATTTTTCGGCATATCATTCAAATCCAGCGTCGTCACCTGAAACATTTCTCCGGCTCCTTCGCAATCGCTGCCGGTAATAATCGGCGTATGCACATAGACAAAATCGCGCTCCTGGAAAAATTTGTGGATGGCATAAGCGATCAGGGAACGTACACGAAAGACTGCCTCAAACGTATTTGTACGCGGCCTGAGATGTGAAATTGTACGCAAATATTCAAAACTGTGGCGTTTCTTCTGCAAAGGGTAATCCGGCGTGGACTTGCCCTCTATGGCAACCTCATCCGCCTGAATTTCAAAAGGCTGCTTTGCCTGCGGCGTGGCAACCAATTTCCCGGTCACAATCACCGCCGCACCTACATTCAACCTATCCACATCTGCAAAATTAGATAATTTATCGTGGTAGACCACCTGTAACGGCTCAAAAAATGTTCCGTCATTTACTACCATAAATCCAAAATTCTTGGAACCGCGAATGCTGCGCACCCAACCGCCGATACTCACCTCCTGATCCAGATATTCTTCCTTCTTCCGATACAAATCCTTAATGTTGGTTAATTCCATAACTTCTCTCCTTCTTTCATTAATAATTCCCATCCATCTATGGTGTAGCTGCATCATCAGTGGGGGCTGTGCCGGTTCCTGTACTATCGGCCGCAGCAGCCGCATTATCATCATAAGTAATCGTGGCGTTTTCAATGACAAATTCCATCGCTTTATCACTGATATAGGCGTTCTTAACATAATCCTCCCCATATTGCTCTATCAAGGCGTCTTCACTCTCAAAGGAGAACTCTGCTGTGATATCCTGCTTATACTTCGCATATCCATCCTCATCAAGTTCAATATTTTCCTTCTTGGCAATGGCCTCCAGGATTAACTGATTTGTCAAACTATCCTCGATATACTGACGCACCTGCTGGTTAAATTCATCCTCCGTCGTATTTACGCTGGTCAGATAAGCCGAAAGCTCCATATTATAATTCGTCTTCAGGTTTTCCGTAAACTGATCCATATATTCCTGGATTCTCTGATCCAGCAGCCCATCCGGCATCGTCACTGTACAGGTCTCATGAAGCTTCTCAAAGACAGCATTCTGCGTGTCAGTCTTCATTTGGCTCTCATTATTGCTCTCCAACTGCTCTCTGACGCCCTTTTTCAAATCGTCTACCGTCTGATAGCCATTATTGACAAAATTATTTGCCACAAATTCATCCGTCACAGTGTCATACGTCATAAACTCTTCTTTGACAATCTTATTAATCTTCACCTTAAATACGACAGCCTGGCCTGCCAGCTCCGTATTCTGATAATCTTCCGGGAACGTCAGATTTAACTCTACGTCTTCCCCGACCTTCTTGCCTATCAGCCCATCCTCGAATCCGTCGATAAAACTGTTTGAGCCGATTTCCAGGTTAGCGCCCTGCGCCGTTCCACCTTCAAATGCCACGCCGTCTTTCAGGCCTTCATAATCAATATTGGCAATATCCCCTTCTTCCACGGTTGTCTTATCCGTATCTATATAATTGGGATAAGATGCAAGCGTGGACTCGATATTGCTCTTGACATCTTCCTCTTTGACCTCATAAGCGCCCAGGGTAACCTCCAGGCCTTTATACTCTGCGAGCTTCACACATTCATCCACATTGTATGAGGTTGCGCTCGTCTCGCCGTCGGAATCCTCCGTACCTTCTGCCGTATTCTGTCCCTTGTCGCTGGTTCCTTTTCCGCCGCAGCCGCCAATCAGTGATACCGCGCATACGGCAATTATAAGTGCTGTTATTTTCCTCTTCATATAAACATTTACCTTTCTCTCAAAAAATATAAATTGCTGTTCAGGTTCCGCATACGCCGGACCATACGAAAATCACACTCCTGCAAACGCAGCCTGAAAAGTAACAATAGAAAAAGAATACCATATTTTTTCGCAAAATAAAAGGGTTCCTGTATACAAATCACAAATAAATCACACTCTAAGTCCAGTTGCAGATACGCACTTTGATATGATATACTTGCTGCAAAAGCGAACGAAAGGAGCGTTTCCTCCATGATTACAGACCATCTGACCTTGCTGACAGATTTGTATGAATTGACAATGATGCAGGGATATTTTAAAACCGGCAACCAAAATGTCGTTATTTTTGACGCTTTCTACCGCACAAACCCCGACAATGGGGGCTATGCCATCTTTGCCGGACTTGCGCAGATTATTGATTACATTAAACATCTCCGCTTTGATACATCCGACATTTCTTATTTGCGGTCGCTGGGAATTTTTGAAGAAGATTTTTTGGAATACTTAAGAACGTTCCGTTTCTCTGGAGATATCTACGCCGTCACGGAAGGCACGGTCATTTTCCCCCGGGAACCCTTGATTAAAGTAATCGCCCCCATCATGGAAGCACAGCTTATTGAAACAGCCGTATTAAATATCTTAAACCATCAGAGCCTGATTGCCACAAAGGCCGCTCGCGTATGCTATGCTGCGGGCAGCGACGGGGTCATGGAATTTGGACTGCGCCGCGCGCAGGGACCGGACGCCGGTATCTACGGCGCCAGGGCCGCCATTATCGGCGGATGCTGCGGCACGTCAAACGTCCTCTGCGGCAGGCTGTTCGACGTGCCGGTGAAGGGCACGCATGCTCACAGCTGGATTATGAGCTTTCCGGACGAATATACGGCTTTTAAAACGTACGCCAAATACTACCCCTCCGCCTGCATCTTGCTCGTGGATACTTACGACACTTTAAAATCCGGCATTCCCAACGCCATCCGTGTATTTAAAGAAATGCGCGCGCAAGATATCCCCCTCGCCAACTACGGCATCCGCATGGACAGCGGCGACCTTGCGTATCTCTCCAAGCAGGCGCGCAAAATGTTGGACGAAGCCGGATTTACAGACGCTATTATCTCCGCCTCTAATGATTTGGACGAGTATCTCATTGAAAACCTCAAAGCGCAGGGGGCAGCTATCACCTCCTGGGGCGTCGGCACCAATCTGATAACCTCTAAAAACACACCTGCCTTCGGCGGAGTATATAAACTCGCCGCCACTCAGGACGAACAGGGAAATTTCGTGCCCAGAATCAAACTTTCCGAAAACAGTGAGAAAGTGACGAATCCCGGCAATAAGACAATTTACCGTATTTATGAGAAAGAATCGGGGAAAATTAAAGCCGACTTAATCTGTTTAGAAGGTGAAACCTTCGATTGTGAGAAGAACCTACGCATTTTTGATCCACTTGAAACCTGGAAATACACGAATCTTGTCGGCGGAACCTACACGATGCGCCGTCTGCCCATAAAAGTGTTTGATAAGGGGCAATGCGTCTACGATCCCCCCAGCGTCATGGAAATACAGAAATACTGTGAGCAGGAGAAAAACACGCTCTGGAATGAAGTAAAGCGTTTCTCCAACCCCAGCAAAGTATATGTAGATTTGTCTGATAACCTGTTTGAAATGAAACGGAATATCCTACGGGAACTCTCCGCAGAGCATCATCAGTTTTAAGAACAAAATATTAATATGTCCTAAGGAGGCGCCAGGCTTGCCTGGAATTCCTTAGGACTGTCACGCAACGGCATCTTTCATTCACAATCCCTTAGGACTGTCACGCAACGGCATCTTTCATTCACACAAGCACACATCATGAATTAACACTTAGGGCTTTCTACCTGGGAACACCTGTTAGAAACCACGCGTCCTGCCTTTGATTTAAAGTGGCACCAGGCCGCCACCAACGCGCTGACGATTAACACCATATAGAAATTCAGCCCACGTGTGACGCACATCGACGCCGTCAGCGTCGCGCCGGTAAATACCTGGGAAAACGCAGTCTTATACATCATCTCTGTGATACCCTGCGCGCCCGGCAGCGGAAGCATATCAACCGCTATGTAAATCGCCGCCTGTAAGCTCATCACGGTAAACGCCGATGTTCCGTTAAGCCCCAACCCCTTGTAAATCAACCAGGTTAAAAAGAATACGCTGCATCGCTGAACCACCGTAAAGGCAATAACTGCATAAATTTTTCTCTTATTATTCAAGAAAAACAACACTGCCTCATGATATTGATCTGCCATTTCAATGAGCTTCTTCGTCCGTTCGCCAGAATTCTTGAGAATCCTCAGCTTTTTTAACAATTTCTCTCCACCTACAACAATTCCTTTAAAACATTTGGGGCTCACCATAACAAAGAGCAGAACTACCACCAACAGCGTATTTAGAAACAGTCCCAGATAATAAAGATATAAATAGCCTTGTAAGTGTTCTGCAAGCGGCTCATAACAGAAAATCAAAATGCCAATCCCCATTCCCACCAGCACAAATTTATAAATAACCGCCACGGTCATTAACACGACAGAACTGTCTGAAACCTTATGCCCTTCCTTCTGCATATAATAGAGCTGCATGGGCTGTCCGCCGGTGGCCGAGGGCGTAATCCCGGAAAAGAAAAATCCCACGAATGAATACTTGACACAGGTAGCCGCGCTCGTCTTATAATTCAAAGCCCGCAGAAGATAGCAGATCATAAATCCTTCCGCCGATACAAAGAAGAATGCCGTTGCGACGGCCGCGCACAAATATAAGGGGTGCAAAGTCCTAACAGATTCCACGACCGCCTCCATATCATTTCCCTTGAAAATAACATAAAATGTCAGTACTGCCAACAAGATAAATATGATGGCGCTGATAATATTTTTCTTACTCATAAGTAAACTCCATTCATTGCATACGATAATTTACGCCACATCCTACGGAACATGTTCCTGCGTTTGACCGGATAACAGCCGTTGAGCCTGTTAAACTTACTCAACGTCCCCTCATAAATGGTGCTGGTCTGCTCCAGTTCATAAAAATCTCTGGGAGTCACCAGTGAAAAATGCTTGTCAAAAAGCTCTATCCCATTTTCCTGCAAGATATTCGCCGTAAAAGAAGAACATGTGTAATGATTCTTCTGATAAAACGGTATATTCAATAATATCATGGGCAGCCCCAATACACAATAATGATATTGAAATCTTTTCTCATAACATTCCCTGAGCTTCCTGGCAAGCTCCGCCTTCTGCTCTTTGGTGCATTCCAGGCTGACAATTTTATAACGCGCCGTCGGAAACACCCTTTCTATCTTCTGCGTATCTTCCTTCTCAAATCCTGCCAGAATAGGGATTGAAGGATTCCTCCTCCCTACGCTGTACGCCTCCTGCAATTCCTCATCCATAGACAACACCACATGAATATAATCAATGCCAGTCACCTTGCGGATGACCGAGGCAAAGAACCCCGGTGTGTCTACCAATGCAAAGTATATCTGTTCCATCCTGTTACCTCTTTTGTCTCTTTCTTAATTAAATTGGTATAGTCTCCTTGCCACGCGATACCCGGCAAGCGTAAACGCATCCCCAATCCTCCCCGGCAGGTAAGTAAAACCGCTGATTGTCCGCCATTTCAAGGATGCATATAATCTCTGGTCGTGGTACTTTACATAGTTCCAAAGCATTTCCCGCTTCTTTAACGCCTCCGGCGTGCCTATCAACAGCAGGTGAATGGATGAAATTGCCATCATAATTGATATATTGCGGATTAAATAATTGCTGAGTTTTGGGTTATCCTCACTCAATTTCTCCAAATCCGCACACTTGGAAACCAGTTTTGTCACCCTTATCTGCTGGTCGATACGCCGCATCAAAACTTTCTCATTGACTGACTGATCGTCCCTGCCCAGGAAATAATGGTAGAGATCCAGATTCAGATAGCACAATGTCTTTACATAGGGCAGCGGCTGATTAGCAAAAATATTATCTACATAGAAAGTATGTTTCGGCAGCTTCACCCCGGACTTGCGCAGCACTTCCGTGCGGTAAAACAAAGAATGCATCACCAAATACTGGGAAGGATGAAAATGCCTGACTGCGTCCCAGCCGCAAACCTGATTCTCCCTCAGCACATTTTTATAACCCATCCGTTTTACTTTACTCTCATTGGCATGGTCGTATAGATAATTGCAAATTATCAAATCTACCGTAATCTCTCGTTTCTCCCATTCACGGATCTTATGGAGAAGTTTTTGCAGTTCCCTCTCATCCAGCCAGTCATCCGAATCGACAACCTTGAAATACTTGCCGGTCGCTAAGGCAAGCCCGGCATTGACGCCGGAACCATGGCCTCCGTTCTCCTGGTGGACAACCCGCACAATCTCCGGATAATTCCTCGCATAATTGTCTGCAATCTCCCCTGTCCGGTCTGTGGAACCGTCGTCGACAATGATAATTTCTGCCCGCTCGTCTGCGGTCAGCAGCGTATCAATACAATGTTCCATATAGTCTTCTGAATTGAAACAGGGTACGGTAAATGTAATATCTCTCATATGCTTTCTCTCCTGTAATTTTTATGTCCTATCTTATTTAACGAAATTATTCTTGGATTTTCTTCACTATTTTTCTTAATTTTTCTTTAAGATTATACTGGCCGCATTCGACGCCCCAATCGGAATGGGAAAGCAGAAGGATTTGGGGCGTCTCCTGCCGCCTTAGGACAGTCTATCGCATTTTTCTTAAAACTGCCCTGTGTTTACCTTACAATAATCTTACAGTTTTGTAATGTTGGGATTTGTTATAGATTATATAACAGAAAATTCCCTGGAAGTCTATACTTCCAGGGTTGTATTTGGGGGCGTATTTTTGCAAAAGTTGTTAAAGCCCTGCAAATGCTGAATTTCTAAGATATTCTAGAAATGATTTAGACGCTTATCGTCTCATAAAATCTCATATTTTTCATTCATTTTGTGTAAAAGTGGTGTAAATTTGTAACATCTTTTGTGTACGGATTTGTGTACGATGAGCTAGGCAGGCATATCTCAGGCTAAGTTCTGAGCAGTTAAGCGATGAATGATTTTTTGAAAGTGCTGTACCAAAAACGCAGATGCAACGGGCTACATCGAGGCTTCCGGTGGAGTGCTATCGAAAAATCAGACAAGCTTAAACACCAGAAATTCAGCCTGTGATATGCCCAGAAGAACTATTCAATAAATCTTATGTCAGTTTTTTGAGTTTCAGATAAACTCTTTATGTTTTTTAGTTTTTCACAATCCTTTGACATTCTCAAACATAAAAAAGTCGGGTTCTTCTTTTGCAATTAGATTAAAATATATTTTAGATAATATACTATTATCACCTTTTACCCCTTGGTTTTTACCTGCTGTTGAGAAATCCGGACAAGGAGAGCCACCAATAAAACCTATAATATTATTTTTTTATCAACACTCATAAATTTATCAAGTGTTGACGTTTCGTTCAAGTAGTCAGATATATCTTTATTAAAATATCCATGTTCGGGTTCTGGCAATTGCATCTTATTTCTTGAGTATTTATATGACTCCAAAAAGGGTTCATTCTTTTCCGACACCATTGCAATATCAAAACCAGCTTTTTCCATACCCAAATCCAATAATCCACATCCTGAAAAAAAGAATACGTTTTAATATGTTTCATTATCATTTTAGCACCTATGTGCATTCTCCATATCTTTATACTCATCATGTCCTAATAACATACTATCAAATACTGCCTCTTCCACAACCTTCACGCACTCATCCACATCTTTCGTTATCTCAGCTCCCCAGAACCGGATAACCGTCCAGCCCTCAAACAGCATCCTTTTATTGATCTCATCATCCCGCTCCCGGTTTCTGGATATTTTATTTACCCAATAACTGCCGTTATTGCTTTTCTCCAGCCGTGGTTTCAGCACTTCCCAGTCTTTCCCGTGAAAGAACTCCCCATCACAGAAAATTGCTATTTTATATTTCGTCAGGACAATATCCGGATTCCCCGGAAGCCCTTTATAATTCTTGCGGTAACGGTAGCCTTTGTTCCAAAGGGCTTTCCGCAGCATAACTTCTATCTTTGTGTCCTTTGATTTGATATGCTGCATATTTTTCCGTCTCTGCTGTGCAGTCAGATTATCCAAAATTCATCACCCTCTGTCATGCAAGGTCACTAAGCAGCGCCTGCCTGTTTACACTAAATATCTCTTTTATCCGTTTATGGCTGTATGGTGTCTGGTTATGCTGTTCCACCAGCTTAATCATATTGGAAACACTCACTGCCGAACCGCTTACTCCAGTCGCATCCACGATATTTTTCAGCTGTTTGTCAATATTTGTTCCAAATCCGCCTGCAATATAGGAAAAGAATGCCAGCGATTTATCCCCGTCGCCATAGCTGCTGATATTTCCGATGTAATTGTGTACCATTCTGTTAAAATGATCGTTGCTGATTGTATATTTATGGTATGCCTTGTTATCCAGAATTGCCTGATAACCGTCCTCGTCAGATAATACCAGCACATTTTCTACCGTTTTTCCATCTATCCCCGTCACACTGATAATGTAATCCACTACCTGTGGTGTTATTTTGGTAATCGGCTTTTCCAGTGATTCCGTAATATATGCCTGCATGATTTTCTGTCTTGCTATCATTGCCGCTGTAACCGTTTTCGTCAGCGCTAGATTGCGGTTGTCCTTTCTATGCTTCGGATCTAAGCCATATTTCCGCTGAAAATATTCATGCTGTTCGGGGCGGTCAATAAAATTAAGCTTTTCTGCCAATATACTTTTTACTTCTTCCCTCTTATCGTCTAATACTGCCACCTGTCCGCCGTCACGCTTTACAAGCTGCGTATACTCCAGCCAGTTAATAATTGTATTTGCCAAATCCGTTAAATGACTGTACGGATGCTCTGGATTGACTGCACCCTTAGAAGATTTATACTTGGAAAAAAAGTCCTCTTCCAGACAGGCATCCCCATAATTCCGAAATTGAATAATTCTGTCCACAATATAATGATAGCATTTGTCACTTTCATTTTCTGCCTCTGTAACAATAACCTTCGCAATTTCCTCTTCTTTCAGGTATTTGATTTTTTCATCTGCCATCAATTTTAAGAGAAAACGGAATGGTCGTATTTTAAAACGGGAAGATACCTGCACACCTCTTCCAATAGAAAAGGAAGAAGGAAACTTATACTTTAATATCTGCCCTTTCAAAACTGCCACCGGGAAATCACCATTCATAATAGCTTCCCCTGCTAACGTCAGCTTGATTTTGCCTGTAGATTCCTGCGTAAATATCAGTCCCAGACTTACCAGCCATGCCTTATATGTCCTGCCGCCTCCGCCTGTCTGGTCGCGTCTTTCCCCTTTTCTCTTTAATCCGGCTTCTTCCAGTGCATCCTCATATGCCAGATGAGAATTTCTCTGCCCTTCCCACTCCTGGTCCAAAGACAAATCGGCAAAAGAAGCCAGCACTTCAGGAATTTAATTTAATTTCCGCTTCGGACGGGTAACCCACCAATAATTTAACATCTGCCTTACTCCTTAATATTCCAGTGTATAGATTCCATCATTATATTTCTTAAACAATACCTTTGTTCCACCTGCATTTTCAAGCATTTCCTTTGTAATATACACCCCATCCGGAACACCAAGCTGCCGGCGTATCCATTCACCCAAAACAGCATTGCTTTCTGGTGTGTGCAGTCCTTTTCCGTTTGCCTGTGCCTGTCTCATATAAAACGCCCCATACCCCTTAATGATAACTTTGAAAACAGGATATGTTCCGTCAAGATTTACCGGTGGAAAAAATCCTTTCTTCTGGTCTGCCGTATTATAAGGTATGTATGCCTGATTACGGTTTCTTTTATAACCGTTTTTCCGAATTCCCCAATTAACGCCTGAACCATATCCGGTTTCCGTTCCATCAGCTTTTAACAGGGAGATTTCCAACATATCCAAAGGAAATATTGTTTTATACTTCTCCCACGAAAGATTTTCAAGATTTGTTTCCTCTACATCATCTTCCACATTTCTCTTTGCCGCAAAAATCAGCCGACTGCTTAATCCATCGTCGAAGCAGTCCATGCTGTCAGGCAAAAGGCTCTTGTAATAACGGTGTGCCTCTTTTGCATCACACGCATCCATGCACTCTCTTCTTGCATAAAAAGCATTCATGGTATAATTCGCTGAACCGCAGTATGCGGCAACTGCCTCATTTCCCCTGCACCACACATAAACTTTAGAATGAACCTGTTTTCCCTCAACAATATAGCGGCATGTTATTTTCGGCATCCCTGCCACACTGTTCAGGCGCTCAATCTGTGCACATATCTTTTTATGTTTTTTCTCTGTAAGCCCTGCACCCTTTGTCATCCCCAAAATAATGTCTACTTTAATATTGGGAACGTACTCTTTATTCTTTCCGTCATACAGCTTAATCAGATGACTTGAAATTCGTTCTACATCTGTAAAAGCAGTTACAATCTTCAAACGGTTACAGGAAAGACCATCTATTTTCGCAGGAGCGAATAAAATCCTGTCTTCAAATTTTTCCGTAAACATAGGCTACTCCTTTATGCTGGCAGGCATGGACTCATACTCTATGCCTGCAAAAGTTTTTAATATCGCTTCAAAAATGACTTTTGCCCCCTGCGGAGGAACCGCCATTCCTATCTGCTTTCTTACGGATTCCTTTGAACCCTCAAACACATAATTATCTGGAAAAGTCTGCAGCCTTGCCCTCTCTCTGTTCGTCAATGCCCTTGGTTCTGCATAATGATAAATATGCGTACCCCCACCGCCGGAACCCGTAACGGTATATGCCGGCTTTTCCGGATCAAGCCTCTTATATATCTGGCTGATTTTTGCCCCTTTGACATTCAGCTGGAGATGTTCTGGAATGTCTGCTGTAAATGCATTCTGGCCGGGATTGATATAGGTCAGTCTTTCCACTACCTTAGCAGATTGCTTCGTCAGCTCGTTATTGGAAGCATCCTCTGGTATTGGCGGCACCTCTATCGCTGTTTTGCATGTATTGTCAACACCTTTATACTGCTTTGTACTGGGAATTTTGAACTCATAGGGCAAATCCTTCCTTATGCCCACAATAATAACCCGGTGTCTTGCCTGCGGCACACCGTAATCCTCAAATTTGTATAGATTAGGATATAACCGGTAACCCACAGCCTCCAAATCTTCCTGAATCTGCTTAAATGCCTGCCCGTCATTGGCACTTTTCAGACCACCGACATTTTCAGCAAGAAACCACTGCGGATGATATCTTTCCAGCACCTTAACCCCATAGGTATATAACGGTCCAAAAACACCTTCAAACCCTTTCTGCTCCCCTACCACTGAAAAATCATTGCAGGGAAAACCAAAAACAAGTGCATCTATATCCCCTAAATGCTCTATATCCAGTTTTCTGACGTCACTATGAATAACACTGTCTGCATCATCTGGACATATATTTCTTGTATATGTATTACATGTTTCCAAATCATAGTCATTTGCCCATTTATGTATAATCTTATATTCCGGTTTCTGTATTTTTGCCGTTGTTGCTGCCAGTGCCAGCCCGCCCGGTCCGCAGAACAGCTCGCCCAATCTAAATTCCGTTATTTTTTCCGTATTCATCAAATCCTGTCTCCATTCATCATTACGAAACTGCGTTCAAAGACAACGCCTGCCGCATCGGCTATTTCGTCTAAATCTGCAATCGTAAAACTTCCTCTCTTCATTTTAGCATTAAAACTCTGCGGTGACTTTCCAAGTCTCCTTGCCAGTTCCGCCTCACTGAGATTGCACCTGACACATAATATTTTAATCTGTTCTGATATTGTCATTGCACATTTCCTCCATACAAGATATAGTATAAACGATTACTTTGATATAATCAACAAAAATATTAAGCATACGAAGCAAGCCTTGAACAGTTTAATTTCAACAAAATAGGCGAAGCCATTATTAACACCCTCGGCTTCGCCTCATTTTCCTATATTTTATCAAAAACAACTTCTGTTGGAGAAATAAATTCAACCGAAACGCTGTCCCCAACTTCTATACCACATAACTGGTACCACGGAGTAAAGGCTTTACATGCCCCTGCTCCCACACCCTCAAATTGTTTTGCATACTGTATGCCATTCTCATAAGGACCATTTCCAGATGCTTTAATCTGCATAGATGGGTATCCATTAGCAAAATGTGCAGTAAACATATCTCCCCGCTTAATACTATAACTTCTTGCATACTGTGATGGAATTTTCACATATGATTCACCTTCTATTGGATCACGATTTGTAGGATTTCTGTATGTTCCCCACGCAATATGTGAAGGCTTTACTATTACTACATATTTATCTCCTCTTGATGGCATGATACAACCTCCAAATACTTTATTCCAAACTATAGATAGAACATATCGTTCTTCCTCCCTCTATAGTATAAAGCATTTTGAAATTTAATCAACAAAAAATTTGGCATATACAAAATGTTAAGCGACCCAATCTCCCCTGCAAAATACGATTGCCCCCATTTACTACATATATAAACTCCCTCATATAACATTAAATTCTGTAATTAAAATCACAAAACCAGAAATATAGTTTCTTATCTGTCAATACAAAAACCGTCATCATATCCTCACAGAATAGCCGCCCTGTCCTCCACTGTCAGTTCCCGATTCGTCAAAACCACTGCCCATACCGGCAACCCATCCCTTATACTGGCATTTTTTATCCTGTCACAGCAGTTCTCTCAATTATCTTCTCCAACTTCATATAATTACCAAACAATCCACTGCCTGCATACTCCAGCGCCGATATGGTATCTTCGCCCGTCGTCAGACAGATTATTTTGTCCGCTGATGCCTGCGTGTCATACATGGCAATCAAATCTGCCATATCTTCAATCTTCATCATGATCTCCTCCCTTATTTTTATAGGAATAAAAACAGCACTTATCTTTACCTGACTGCATTATACCGCACTTCTTAATAACGGTCAGCCGCCTTTTCAATTTTTTTTACTTATGCTGCAGACAGTGATTTTTCCCATGCCCAAAATGTAACCTGTCCACTGTGCAGGCATATTGCCAGATACGCATTTTGAAATTCGAAACAACAATTTTTGTTTCATTGACTTAAATTTTTTATTCTGTCAGCATTTAACCAGAGTAGGCGTCTACTCAAAAAACAGCCATTATGAAGCTAGCTGCCATTGGGAAAATCTGTTATACCGTAACGGAAAAAATATAGCCCAGAATCCCACATTTGTCACAACAAGGGAATGGGAGAAATATGCAGAAAAATATCTGCCCGTTTGCAAAAAATATTTCCCCGAAGTCTTAGAAAAAAACCGAAGACTGGCAGATGAACACAAAGACAGTATAAAGATTTCTGCACTTTTTTGCTAAGTATGTATTGCTTTGAATTTTACAACCATTGCACCTGTATTGCATTGTTTATAGATTCCTTGTAATATTCAATTTTGCTATCCAAATTTTGCAGATATTCATTCCACTTTAGCTACTGCTCCAAAACATAGTACCGGTAATTATTCCAACGCATTCTATTAGAAAAGGTTGCCTTTGCCTGATATTGGCATAAGCTTCAAATATCAGCACAAAGGCAACCTTTTCTCAAATTTTTTATTATCGTATTAGAGCCCTTTTGATTTTGTGTAAAAATCGTGTAAATTTCCTGTTCACAACTCTTACAATGCTTATAAATACTGGATTTGGCGAGAAAATTTGTTCTTACAGTTTTGTAATGTTGGAAAATGCTAAGAATAAAATAGCAGAAAACGCCCCGGAAGGCTATACTTCCAGGGTTGTATTTGGGGTAGTATTTTCTTGCCCTTCGCTACGCTGCGCGTTGCCATAGGGAAAACGAATGGGAAAGCCTTTTAAGGAACAGATATGGCAAATGCCATTGAGATGGCAAGGGACGCCATTGAATTGAAATGTGTTTCCATGAAGGATGACAATACAGAAATCCCTCTGCCCTCAGATATCCGTTCATTAGATGTTAATCACGGAACCTTTACAGAAGAAGGCAATACAATTATATCATTCGTTGATATTGACTTCGGAGAATACCGAAGAAAAATCGACACCAAGACGGTAAGGAGGAATGTAACCCTCCCAAGCTGGCTGAATTATGAAGCAGAACATGCCAAAATCAATGTGTCAAGAGTATTGCAAGACGCCCTGATGAAAGTATTAAACGTACAACGCTCCCCTTACTCATAATTGACAAATTATCCCCCATATCTTATAATTTATATTACATTCGTAAGATTTTTGGGGATAAATATGAAAACACTACCGCAGATATCGGAAGCAGAATTTGAAGTCATGAAAATCGTATGGAAATATGCGCCAATCAGCACCAACGGAATTACAGATAAACTTACCCAAACGACTGCCTGGAGCACTAAGACGATACAGACGTTAATCAAACGTCTTGCGACAAAGGGCGCGCTTTCTTACGAAAAGCAGAGCAGGGTTTTTGTCTACACTCCGCTGATAGCAGAAACGGAATATATCGGTCAGCAAAGCCATTCTTTTCTCAAACGTTTTTATCATGGAGATATCACTGCCATGGTTTCTTCCTATATCGAAAACGACAAGCTCACCGCCGCAGAAATAGATACCCTGCGCTCGCCGCTGCAAAAAGGCAAACGCGAAGGGAGGGATTCGCATGACTGATTTCGTCATCCATTTCCTACTGTGCAATTTCTTTCTCTGCGCCATAACCGGTATCTTTGTCATTACAAAACGACTATTGACTAACCATTTAACCAGCCGCATGCAATTCAATTTGTGGTACATGTGGGCTGGTATTTTGACCGTTCCATTTCTACCTGTAAATCTACTTAATTTTCCGCAAATTTTCTCCTGGTTTGAAAAACTGGTAAAAATCGTATTGCCAAACCATAAAGGTCTTTCACAGACAGCAACAGGGACAACCCTGTCTGAGCCAATAACGCCGCTCAATGACTTTGCACTTTCTGTAAGCAGACAAACGTCATCCTCTGCCGTCCTTGTGCTGTGCATGATTTGGCTGGCCGGTATTCTAGCTGTTGTCGTAGTGATGATAAAAGCCCACATCCGTTTAAGAGCCATTAAAAAATCGGCGCTTCCCTTGCAAAACAATGAAGTCCTCGCCTTATATCATGACTGCCTGCACGAACTGAATATAAAGCGAAACATTCCTCTGCACCCGATAGGAATACGTTTTGCCCGATACAATATATGCTGCTGCATGAACTTTCACATTACAAGCACAAAGATAATTGCGCTAATTATTTGCTGGAACTTGCCTGCGTTTTCTATTGGTTTAATCCCCTGGTATGGTACGCCACAAAAGAAATGCGCAGTGACCGGGAAATCGCCTGCGATACCGCCCTCTTCGGATTGGAGGAAAATATTATTTCACCTGAGAATTCTTTTCTCGCATGGAATGGCGCCGTCTACCCCTTTGAAGCATGGAATGCAGACCAAACCCTTTCTTCTGCCATGCAATCCTCCGTCAACTGGTACTTTCAGGAGATAGATCATAGGCTCGGCGCATCTGCACTCCATCATTATGTGCAAGAAATTGGATATGGAAATAAAGACCTTGGCGCAGACCCCGCCTCACAATTAACAAATGCCACAGACGCACACTCTACAACTGCCTCCGCTTACTGGATGCAATCCGCGCTGAAAATTTCACCCGTCGAACAGGTCATGCTTTTATCAGACCTTCATAACAACCGCCTTGGCTTTTCACCCGAAAATACCAAGACGGTGGAAGATTCCATCCGCCTGTATTCATCCGAAGCTGGAACGCTCTATGGAAAAACGGGAACCGGACGCGTAGAGGGCAAAGATATCAACGGCTGGTTTATCGGTTATGTTGAAACTGACGGCAATACCTATTTCTTTGCCACCAACATCCACAGTGATACACACGCTGCCGGCAGCAAGCGGCAGAAATTACGATGGATATTTTGTATCACATGAGTATGATTGATTACACCTTCCAGTCGGCAAACCAGTGTTCCAAAACCTGCCGGTCTTTTTCCACTACATAACCGCTGCCTCCCCGCTCCTTCACATCTTCCGTCATACTGACAAGCAGAATTGGGCGTTCCGCTGTTTTTTCCGCAGTAAATATCGCAAACCATCCCAGTTCCGTGCCGGAAGTATCATCCTGGGACGCTTTAATTTCTGCCGTCCCTGTCTTGCCCGCCAAAAGAACATCTTCCCGATGCGCCGCATACCCGGTTCCATGAGGATCATTCACTACCTTTTTGATTCCCTCCAGTACCATATTTGTTGTATCGACTGAAAAAGCGCCGGCAAGCCAGTATTCCATTTCCTGTTTCTGTATAAGATAAGGTTTTACCACGTTTCCCTGATTACAGAATGCCGTATAGATACATGCCATATGTAAGGGATTGATTAGCATTTGTCCCTGTCCATACCCGCTGTCTGCCAGTTGTATTTCTGTCTCAATATTCTCCGTATTGGAATATTGGGATTTGGACATCACGATTTCAAAGGGCAGTTCTGCATGAAATCCTAATTGCAGAAGCGACTGCTCCAACTGCTTTTTGCCGATTTTCAAGGCAGCCTTGGCAAAATAAATATTGTCAGAATAAATTAGCGCATTTTCCAGTACAACCGGTTCATACTCATGAAGCGTTGTCACATGGTACGCCCCCCAGGAAGCGTCCTTTTGCCAGCGCAAGCCTGCATTCCCATAATCCTCGTCCGGCTTGACCGCTCCCGATTCCAGCCCAATGGCGGCGGTAATCGGTTTGAATGTAGACCCTGGGTACCATTTCTGCCGAAAACGATTGTACATCGGTTTGCTATCATCCTCATTCAGCGCTGTCCACTGCTCGTTTGATAATCCCAGAATAAAATCATTGTTGTCGTAAGACGGCGTGCTTACCAATGCCAACACTTCCCCGGTATATGGCTGCATCGCTACATGACAGCTCTTATCTTCCCGAAACTGTTCATACAAATCCGTTTGAAGCTCTGCGTCTACTGTCAGCTTGATATCTTTGCCATGCTGCACCACTTTACAGGCAATTTCTATTTTTTCGTCGCCTTCTGCATCCACAATATAAATGCGGCAACCGTCCTGCCCTTTTAAATCCTTCTCAAATAAACCCTCCACTCCGCTTCTGCCGATAACGCTATTTGCACGATATCCCTCGCCGGCATGTTCCTGTAAATCTTCCGCAGTGACATTCTGTACATAGCCTACCAGATGCGCGGCTGCCTCCCCTAATGGATAACTTCTCACCTCCGTATCCGAAATCATTACTCCTGGAATCTCTAATGTATGTAACTCTGCCTGCCTTTTTGTCATACGAGATAACGGTAGTCTCCATATTACGCACTTCCATTCCTTCGTAAATCGCCGAATTACGCTTGATAAAATCCTCCCCGCTGATATTTGCCGCCGCTTCTGCATCGAGCATTCCATACATTTGCTGATATTTTTCCTGTGAAATAAGCCCCATATAAGTGAGCAGCAATTCATCCGGCTCTTGCCATTTACTCTTGTTGTTTGCAAATAACCCTTCTTCCCCAAATAACCCTTCTCCTCCAACTCTATCCCCTGCAAAAAAATGCAGACCTACCGCCGTGCCAACTGCAATTACTGTCAGAATTACAACGGCAATCCATACCATTCTACTGATTTTTTTCTTCCTGTTTTTAGTTCTCTTTTTCATCTTGACTTTCCCTCCTAGCATACAAATAATATCATTCCGCCTTAAATATTACTTATGTAAGATTTCACAGCAAAAAAATATTGTAGTGTTTTAAATATTACACTTGTAGGAACTAATTGTCAAGCGTTTCATGGAAACATTAGTCACAACTTAGAATATACCCTCACAAAGAAGGAAAACGCACCTCCACAACAAAACATCCTTCTTGCAAAAAAGCCTCGATACTGCCGCCCAACTGCTGGGTAAATTCTTTGGCGATGGCAAGTCCCAGCCCCGTCGTCCTGCGATTTCTGGACTGGTCTGTCGTGTAAAACCGTTCAAAAATCTGCTGCAAATCCTTCTCTTCAATCTGCTCTGTCTCATTGGCAATGGTGATTACCGCATATTCTTCACGGGATGTAAGCGAAAAATGATAGCTTCCCTGCCCATGCACCAGAGCATTTTTGATGAGATTTTCCAATATTCTGGAAATTGCATGTTTATCCGCCAAAATAAATATAGATTCTCTGGGAATCTCAATCTGCGGCTCGAGTCCTTTTGAGGTAAAATCCTCATAAAACATGGAAATAATTTCTGCAAAAACGTTTCCTACATTAAGCCTCTGAGGGCTTAACTGGAATTCTCCCGCCTCCAGTCTGGCATATTCAAATAATTGATTCAAAATATCCCCAAGCTCTATTAGCCTGCGTTCCACAATCCGCAAATATTCCGTCTTTTTCTCCTGTGGAATATCTGCGTTTTTCTGCATCTGCACATATCCTTTTACAGAGGTGAGCGGCGTGCGGATATCATGGGAAATACTGGTGATGCTCTCACGATAGCTCTGATTTGCCTTTCTCAACCGACGATGTCTCTTCCTATAATCTTCGATCACATCATTCAAACCATTGATTAGTTCTTCCGTATTTCCCACAGGATAAGCAGAGGTCAGCATATAATTGCTTTCCTCCGCTTTTAAAAATAATAGCTGCTCTTTGATATGGTTGATTTGTTTCCGGTAACAGTGCAGGCGCAGCAGCAATATTACCGCTGCCGCCGCCAAACATATACTCAAAACCGCAAGAATTATTTCCATATTATTTCACATCCGCCTTCCGAAAATGTAATACCCCCAACACGGCTGCAATCACAAGCCACACGGCTGATACCAGCACGCCCCGCACGATAAATTCCGTTTCAAAATCTGCAATTGGGCAAGATGACATTAGGTCCAGCACCCAATACTTCGACGGCTGCATTTCCAGTCCATGAAAAACAAGGTCAAGCCCCGCCGTCAGCGTCGTAGAAAACATCAGCATGCCAATACTTACGGATATGCCTGCCGCCAGATTGCGGGTAAGCTCTCCGATCAACATATAGATTACAGCAATCGCAGCTCCAAACAAAAACTGAAATCCAGTATAGAAGGCGACGTCCCCCCATGCCGTAGCAGAAAATTCCTGCCACCCCATAAACGGAATTCCCATACATATTGTTATCGCTACTACTACCGCCTCAAATACCAGCGTCAGTATTATGACAGGGATCATCTTTGCAAAAAAAATGGCAGGTCTCGTATAACCTTTTCCTACAAGATTCTTAACTGTACCTGCGGAAAATTCCCGTATCACGAAAATACTTACCAATACCGCTGCGATAATTCCCACAAAATGACCGCCAAACATCTGCTGCAAGACGCCGACAATCCCTATCTCCCGCATCATAGATTTCGGCGCGCCGCTATCATTCACACTCTCGTCCACTTGCGACACAATAATCCCGGCTGTGCCGTTGGCAACTTCTCCCTGATTAATTTTATCAATCATCACCAGAGAGCCATAAAGCAATAAGGCAAGGATTGACGCCACCAAAACGCCGATATAAATTGCCTTGCTTTTCCTTAACTTATAGAATTCTGCATTGAGTAAATTAAACATTAGACGCACCTCCCAATAAATCCATAAAATAACCTTCCAAATCCTGCCCCGCAAGATAACTTTCCTTCAGGTGTATGCCGCCCTCAACCAGTTCCCGGTTTATCACCCAGGAGTTGTCTATTCCATCAAATACCCTTAGAACGCCTTCCTTTGGCACATCATATTCCGTAATATGGCACCGTTCTTCCAAAATCGTGGAAGCACGCTGCACATCATCCACGACTAATTTCACACAACGTCTGCACCTGCTTTTCAAATCCTCTGCCGCAAATTCCTCTATTAATACACCCTCTTTGATGATTCCATAGTTGGTCGCAATCTTGGACAATTCCCCTAAAATATGACTGGAAATTAAGATCGTAATCTGCCGTTCCCGATTGAGTTTTGATAAGAGATCGCGCACCTCTTTAATTCCCTCCGGGTCTAATCCGTTGATAGGTTCGTCCAATATCAGAAAGTCTGGGCTGCGAAACAGTGCAATGGCAATTCCCAGACGCTGTTTCATACCCATTGAGAAATTTTTAACCTTCTTCTTTCCTGCCTGGGCGAGCCCTACAAACTCCAGCATTTCATCCACCGCATGTTTCCCGGTAATGCCAAAGCTCTTTCTCACAACCTCCAAATTATCCCTTGCCGTCATCGCCCCATAAAGCCCCGGCTGTTCAATTAACGTCCCCAAACGCTGCCGTTGCTTTTCTAAATCACCCGAGCCAAACAATTCCATGGTTCCCGCCGCCGGAGCTGCAAGCCCCGCCACAACACGCATAAATGTGGTTTTCCCCGCGCCGTTTTTGCCGATAAAGCCGTAAATATCTCCCTTTTTTACATGCATACTGACATGATCCACCACGGCACGCTTCCCATATATCTTGGTAATCCCGTGCGTTCTCAATGCATACTCCATACTGTTCCTCCTATCCTGTGAACTGTCGAATCCTTTTCCGCTGCCACGCTGCAAATAAGCAATTCTGTGCAAGCGGCATCGGCCTTAATCTTTTTCTTACAAGCAATAATATAGCAAGGAACTTTTTAGAAACTTTAGGCAAAATATAAAGAAAGTCTAAAGATTTAAGCGCTACCCCATTTTAAAGCCAATGCCCCATACTGTCTGTATATATGTTTCCTGGGGGCAGATTTTGGCAAGTTTCTGGCGGATATTGCTGATATGCACATTGACCGCATTCTCCTCCCCCAGAAATTCCTCATTCCACACAGACTCATAGATATTGCTCTTCGTAAATACTTTTCCCGGATGGCGCATCAAAAGTTCTAAAATCATATATTCCCGCTTCGTCAGGGACACTTCCTGTTTTGCCGCCTGTACCTGTAGGCTTTCCGGGTAAATCGTTAAATTCTTGTATGTCAAAACCTCCTGCGCGCCAGCAGAATTTACAGATTCCCCGCTCACTGTCCTACGCCTCAATACCGCCTCTAATCTTGCCAAAAGCTCCTCTGTGTCAAAAGGCTTTACAACGTAATCATCCGCCCCGGCACGAAGCAGTGAAACTCTCGTCTGCACGTCGTCCCACGCCGAGGACACAATAACGCCAACACGGGGGTAATCCTCTTTGATACCACGCAAAACATCCTCCCCGTCCATTCCCGGCAGCATCAAATCTAAAATCACAGCCTCCGGCACGCGCTTCTCTAAACAGAGCAAGGCTTCCGTCCCCGAAAACGCCTGCATTGTCTCATATCCTTGTCCCGTGAGCAGTTCGTTTAACATCTGGCTGATGTCCCCGTCATCCTCCACAATCAAAATCAATGTCGCCATCTTTTTTCCTTTCCAGCTTGCCTTATGATAAAATAGCCAAAAGCAGAAATTCTGCCTTTGGCTATTCTAATTCTACATCCTGTCTCATATTCCTGATTGCAAATAAAACCTGTCTTTATTTTTTATTTGCAAAAAAATCGTCTACTGTTTTCAAGATAAAGTCTTCCGGCATTGTTTTTAATAAATATCCTTCCGGTTTCAACGCCTTCACATTCTTGACGCTCTCCCTGTCGCCTCTGCCGGTCAGGAACATTACCGGGATATCCGCAATGTCTTTATCGGAACGAATCATCTCCAATGCCTGCTTTCCATCGCAGATTGGCATCTCATAATCAAGCAGCACTAAATCCGGACGGTTTAAGGCTATCATTTTTATCGCAGATATGCTGGAATTAGACTCCAGTATGTCGTACTTGTCTGACAATAACTGGCGCAATCTGCCAAGTATAAACTCCGAATCATCCACCACAAGAATCTTAAACTTACGCTTTTCCTGCTCCTTGTTCTCTTTCACCAGATAATCCCTGACCGCATTCATAGCGTTCTGATAGTTGATTTCTGAGACAATCTTGCCGCTGAGAGGCTCGGCAGATACCGCGCTGAATGCAAAATATCCCACCTCCGTACTGAATAGCAAGCTACAGGAAGGATGCTCTCGCTCAAATGCTTTCAAAAGCTGCTCATGGGTCAGCAAACTTTCATCCTCCAGCGTCATAAGGTCGAATGCGGGAATACGTTCCCAGATCTGCTCCAAGAACTGCCGCGATAAATAGCGCGTAACATTCAGCACCATGTCGTCCACTTTCGGGTATTCCGTATTCAGTATGTTACTGATAACTTTCAGCAAAAGCCTGTCTTCAAAGACAAGCGTAATCTGCCAGCGCTCTTTCTTCTCACCGCTGTAAACCATTCGGCAGCAAAAAACTTTGCCAAAGTCTTCTCCTGCATACTGCCCGCTGATCATCTTGGCTTTCAGTTGGAACATCTCCTGCACGAGCTGGATAATTGTTGTCTCCAGCGCCTCCTTCTCTTCCTCTTTGGGAATGTCGCCCCACTTACTGCTTGTCTTTCCTACAATTGCCTGATCCTCGGTCAGCGTATGGGAAATCATCCATCCGATACAAACGCCCAAAAAATGTCGGATAGAATCCGGGGAATATTGGGTGCTTTCCATCTCCTCTTCCAATGCCGGTATTGTCTTAAACCGAAAATCATCATGCAGGCGCTTGTGTATTTCATAATCACTATAACCAATAGACTGCATATACTCTTCTTCATGTTCAAAATGCTTATCGGTATGCCCTTTCAAGTATTTAATTCCTTCCCGGCATACATGTTCATTCTTCTCCTCGCGTTCGCTGAGACTCATCAGTTTATTCATAGTAGAAAAAAGCACTTGGTGTTCCTTATCAATAAAGTCCACACCGATATTATAACTATCATTCCATGCGATATGGCTCATGTTGCATCTCCTCCATTTAATAATAATATGTCACATTATAGCATAATTTCCTATTTTTGCCTATATTGACTTATTTTTAGTTCTCATTTTTTAGCTGGCTCAAAAGTTCTTCAAATCTATCTGTATCTTTTAAAAATTCACGGAAAGCGAATGCAAACTCTTTCAACGGCTTTTTCGTCTTTGACTGCATTGAAAAAGTATCTGCTTCACAGTCAAAAGCAAACTGCCCTTCCAACTGTGCCATATTGTCCTCAAGAAATGCGCATACAACTGTTTCCCAGTCATATCCATTTCCTAACATATTATATTCCTCAAAGCTATCATTGTTCAAAAGACCCGCCTCAAGGCTTAATGTATATCTTCCGCGTTCTGATATCCAGCGACAGGGGGCGATTGTCTCTTTTAATTTCTTATCCACATCACGCGGCTTCGGATACTCATTCTTACGTTCTTCCACAATCCTTCCATTTATCATACTGAGGATTGTCGAACAAAAAACGCCAACGATTTTTACCAAAGGCATGCACCATAAAAACCGGCTCAAACATACGCCCCGCGTCCGTTATCACCGCGGGACTGTCTGGAATTGCTCCCACATATTGAAAAATTTCTATCAGGCTGCAATTTCCCAAGTCAATGTCTATCAGCCTGCCGTACGCATAGACGTCGTCTTCCCGAAACCGATACTTTCTGTAATCAATCAAATCCTCTAAATGCGTCCACTCCTGATACAATGGGAGAAAAAGAGGAATTGTAAAAATACTGCCGATATGCAGCTCTTTTTTATTTGTCATAAATCATTTCACCATTATACGTTTACTCCATAAACGCATTAATCTTTGATATCTATATAATACCATAACCATTTCTTAACTCCGCCTTGAAGTAAGTACATTACCTTTCTTTAATAACGATATAGAAATTTATGTAACTTTAACTAATAGGCAAAACAAATTGCAAATAACACAATTGGAATAGCAAAAATCAATAAACACCAGATATATTCAAAAGTAATTTTACATTGCTGAATAAATGGGAAATTCTCACTTAAATAATTATTTAGTTTTCCATATATATCTGCTTTTTCCTTGCTATAACTCTTATTTATGTCAATTTTATAACGATACCATCTAACATCATTTTCCTTACATCTTTGCTTCAATGTCCTAAAAAAATCAACATCACTTCTATACTCAGCCTGACTTATTATCTTGTCGTACTTTTCTTTTTGTTCGCTAAGATTTTCCTCCGTCAAATTTCTTTTCAGAGTTTTTACTGAATTCATAACATTTTCCGCACCTTCTATTCGTTCTGCATATTTCGCGTTTCCATTAATGAGTGAATACGCTAAAGTAACTACGGATAGTATGATTCCAAAATAGTTTGACATACCAGAGTCAAAATATTCAGGAAAAAATTCCGAAGTAAGAGGATAAACAATTAAAGAAATACTATAAAACACAAGCACAAACTCAGAAATCTTTTTCTTTCTTATCAATCTTTTTATTAAATTTGAATAATTACATTGTGTAATGTCCATAATATCAAATATTTTATCTTTATTATACTCTTTCATCATTTGCCTCCCACTTACATAAGTAATAATACGCTTATGTCTTTTTCATCCGTTTCCATCGACTTATTTAAAAGAGTACTCAGGCGTATTCCTTGTTATATTCATTCTTTAAAATTTTCTCAAAATCCTTCCTGCTCAACTCCATCTCAATACATTTCCAAGTCTCTCCCATGCAATTATAACTCTCCGGGATAGCCAAGTCAACTATATTAAAACCGCAAGACTTATAGCAAGCGAAAGCGGCTGTATTATTCTCAAAAACCCCCAAAGAAATTTTATCTGCCCTAACAAAATCAAACGCATACCTGACTGCCAAGGCAAGCATTTCTTTCCCATATCCCTTCCCGCGTTTTTTATCATCGACAATCACAAAGCCCAGTCGTATTTCGTCATAACTGCTTTCATTCGGAAATCTCATGGTGAAATGCCCGACAATGCCTGTATCATCAAATGCCGTCATACCCCATATCCGCGGGTTACTGCTGTCTGTGTCATAATAACAATTCATATCCTCCGGGGTGATTGGATAATTCTCATATCGGTCCGCGCTCCATTGACGAAACGCAAATTCATCTTTCAGCCACTTTGTGATTATCTGCGCATCACAAGCCTTGTACGGTCTTAGTCTCAATATATGATCCCTCCCTACTTCCACTCGCCATTGCCACTACTTGCCCTAAATACTATATTATAAATCCAGCTTCATATAGATAGATGTTTCCATCGGACTGTCATTATAACTTTCAATCTCATAAAATCCATGCATTTTATACATATGTATCGCGCTCTCTAAAAAAGGCAGCGTATCCAGAAGCATAGATTGGCAGCCGGTTTCCCTGGCGTCATTTATGATCTGCCAGATCAAACGATTGCCTATCTCCCTCTAGTATAATCCAAATAAAATAATTCTTCAAACTTTTTGTCAAGTGCAAAGCATAATATAAGCGCCAACTTTGCGGTAGGACTGAATTGCCCTGTTTCAATGGAACTGATTGTGTTACGGGAAACGCCTACCATTTCTGCAAGCTGGCTTTGCGACAATTTCTTTTCTGTCCTTGCTTCCCTCAAATGATTTTTTAATATAAGTTTATCGTCCAAATTGCCACCGCCTTACAAAGTAATTAAAATTTCTATCAGTAAGATTTAATGCCCCATAATAAATCGGATTGTAGAAAAAACAAAAATTACAGACATAACGATTGCAATGAATAAATTTGATCTATCTTTGCATTTCACATACCTGTAAAAGTTTCCGACAGCCGCTGAAACAGATACCGTAGCCGCTAAGTCCATCATTGGGTAGTCCTGCATATCTCTAATAAAGGAAAAGATAGCGGCAGCAATAACCATTGAAACATAAGTCCATTTCATAGATTTGTCCCGAATCTGAATCTCCATCTCATCATTCTTTTCTTCTTGTGCTTTTCTCAAAACATCTTCCTTGTCCATAAGAATACCTCCAAACCTATTTGCCAAGTTTTGTTTGCATTCCCATCATACATCTACCAAGTTTTCTTGTCAATAGTATTTGCCAAGTTTTCTTGTTGCAGGCAGCAGACACGATGGGCAAGTTATGAAACATGGACAATTTGTAAAATCAATCGCGGCACAAAGCTGTCATATTAGCCCTGTGCCGCTCCTACGCTCAAACTGCAAACCTCTTATCGTTCAAGCAACTCTCTTTTTTACACTACATAATCTTAATTATCAAGCAATTTTCCTTCATTGTTCCAACTGTATAATTTACGAATTTCCGCGCCGGTTACTTCTGCCGGATGTTCTGACGCCAGCTTCCTCATGGCTTTAAAATGTACCTGTCCGCCGGCGGACATCTCCAAGAGGAAATCCTTGGCAAAGGTTCCATCTTGAATGTCTGACAAAATCTTTTTCATGGCTTTCTTCGTATCGTCGGTGACAATCTTAGGTCCTGTAATATAGTCGCCATATTCTGCGGTATTGGAAATGGAATATCTCATTCCGGCAAATCCCGACTGGTAAATCAAATCTACAATCAGCTTCATCTCATGGACACACTCAAAATAAGCGTTTCTGGCATCATATCCCGCCTCGACAAGCGTTTCAAAGCCTGCCTGCATCAGCGCGCAGACACCGCCGCACAAAACTGCCTGCTCGCCAAACAGATCCGTCTCTGTTTCCGTGCGGAATGTCGTCTCTAAAACACCCGCTCTTGCGCCACCGATAGCCTGTGCGTACGCCAAGGCACGCTCCAAAGCTTTTCCAGTGGCATCCTGTGCTACGGCAACCAGACAAGGCACGCCCTTGCCTGCCTGATATTCACTTCTAACCGTATGTCCGGGTCCTTTGGGGGCAACCATTGTGATATCCACGTTCTTAGGCGGCGTAATGCAGCCAAAATGAATATTAAAGCCGTGGGCAAACATCAGCATATTGCCATCTTCCAGATTGGGCTCAATATCTCTCTTATACATATCTGCCTGCAACTCGTCATTGATCAAAATCATGATAATATCTGCTCTTTTGGCAGCTTCTGCCGCCGTATAGACCTCAAATCCCTGCTCCTCGGCCCTGGCCCATGATTTGCTTCCCTCATAAAGGCCGATGATAACATTACAGCCGGACTCTTTGGCGTTCAAGGCATGTGCGTGTCCCTGGCTTCCATAGCCGATAACCGCGATTGTTTTTCCGTCTAATAAACTCAAATTACAGTCTTCTCCATAATAAATCTTTGCTTCGCTCATAATTAGCCTCCTTACTTGTAATACATCTTATGTATTGTTGTATGACAACTATACATCTTTTCTGCAAACTTGTCAATAGAGAAAACTTATTGTCATGGATATAATCGTTTGCCAGCTGTTATTTTTCCAATTCCTCCGTAATCATTGCATTACTCAAATGAATCTTAACCGCACATTTCATGGCCTCTGGATTACGTTGTTTCAAAAATTTCATAATCAGGGCATGGTCTTCGTATGCCTCTTTGGCGATGATATGGAGATTGTGATTCAAGTCAAACGTCTTTTCTATCGTCGCTGTCAGCACCGGCAAAAACTGCCCGATAAATTCATTGTGGGAAGCCTTGATAAGCGCGCTATGAAAGGCAATCTCCGAATCAATTCTCTGCTGACCGCTAACGCTTTCACTTAGGTAATCCTGACACTGTTTGCCCAGTTCCAAGATATGTACAATTTCCTCGTCGCTGGCACGCTTACATGCGAAAGCTGCCGCCTCCGGTTCAAAAATCATCCGTGTCTCATATAAATCACGCAGGGTCACTTTCTTACTGCTTAACTCCTGTAAATCAATGCCGCTGTCTGCATGACGCTCCCACTGTTCCACCACAAATGTGCCTCTGCCCCTTTGGACATTCAAAAGCCCTTCTGATATGAGAATGCGCACGGCTTCCCTGAGCGTCGTCCTGCTGACGCTTAATTCCTCCGAAAGCACGTTTTCATTGGGAAGTTTGTCGCCAAACTGATACACGTTTTCCGTAAGGATTAAATCCCTCAATCTATCCGCCGTGCGTTTTGCCAGGCTAATTTCTTGCATACTCTTATTTCCTTTCCGTATCTCTTTCAATAGATAATTGTCAAACCCTATTTATGACCAGCCTCCGCCTTATTTCCCTGCAATATCCCCCATAACATCTTCGCTGCCAACAGCGACAAGATCATTTCTGCACACATGGAAGCATACGGCATCCCATACAAGGGAATCCAGTAATTCAGCAGCACCAGCGCTGGAATTTCCAGTACAATTTTTCTTAAAAAAGCAAACAACAGTGATTTCTTTCCCGCGCCAATGGCCTGAAACACACCGACCGTCGTGTAGTCGAGACATGCAAAAGGCAATGCGAACAGGAAACCGACCAAAAACCGGGAACCATAGTCAATAACTGCGCGATTCTTAATAAAAAGCCCGATCAGGCTGCCGGACGCCAAACTGCCCGCCGCAGCCACAACAAGCATCAACAGAATCGTCCTCTTCAGCAGATACATCACCGCTTCTTTCATGCGGTTTCGGTTTCCGCTCGCAAAGTTGTAGCCGACAAAAGGCATAATCCCCTGTGTAGCGCCCAGCGTAATCTGCAAAGGAACCATCTGAATCTTCTGTACAATACCCATCGCCGCCACTACTTCCGAGCCATATGCAGTCGCAAAATTGTTAAACACCGTCATTCCCGTAACATTTAAAAGATTCTGTATGGACGCCGGGATTCCCACGCCAAAGATATCGGCAATGATAGATTTCTGAAAGGAAAACCGCCGGATATCAATACAGACACAAGTTCGCCTGCGCTTAATATAGAGCAGAACCAGAAAGTACAGACATGCCACGCAATTAGACAAAAACGTAGCTAGTCCAGCCCCTGCCGCCCCCATATTTAACCCCATAGGCAAAATAAAAAAAGGATCTAAAATCATATTCAGGATGCACCCGCTCATCGTGCCAATACTTGCATGCATGGAATTTCCCTCGGAACGCACCAGATAGGCAAACACAACGTTGAGAATTGAGGGAATCGCCCCGAAAGCAACCGCCCATTTCATATACGCGCAAGTGGCGGCAAAATTATCTGCATCCGCTCCCATCAGGCGGACCAGCGGATGTAAAAATATCCATGTCAACACAAAAAATACCCCTGCGCAAAACAGGGCGCAGTAAAATCCAAAGGCAGAACATTCCTTTACCTTCTCAGTCTCTCCCCTGCCGAGCAGACGGCTCATCGCGCTTGAGGTGCCGACGCCGAACAGATTATTTATCGCATTAAACGCAAGAAGCGCCGGCGCCGCCAGCGTAACGGCCGCCGTCTGCACCGGGTCATCCAGCAGGCCGACAAAATAGGTGTCGGCCAGGTTATAAATTACCATTACAAGAGAACTGATAATTGTCGGTACCGACAGTTTGATAACGGCAGAAGAAACTGCCTCTTTTTCAAATAATGTGCTGTTCGTCCGTTCATCCATGGGATTGCTTCCTTTCCTGCACTCAGTTCTGCAAAACTATATATAAACTATGTATATCAATTGTTTAGGACAGATATTTTTCAATGGTTCCCTGCTCATGCACACGTCTCCCTATCAAGGTAATCGCCTGCTCAGGACAATTATTGATACAGCGGTAACACATGGTGCATCTATTCCCTGCGTGCGCCACTTTATACTTAACCCGTATACTTTCCATTGGACACAATTCAGCACATTTCCCGCAGCCGTTACATGCTATCGTGTCGACTTTGATTCTTTCTGTATATTCCGCCGTCTTGCTCAAAAAATACAGACGCTGTCCAAACAACCCTGCCATTTGCTTTAAGAACCCCATTCCATCTTGCGGAACATCGCCATTTTTCATTCTAAGCGCAGCTTGCGCTATTTTGCGCTCTGCTTTGCGCACAAGTTCCTTGTTTTTCTCCAGAGAACGTTTTAATACCCAGACGTCCGCGATACTGTCCGGCATTTTCAAATGTAATCCGCCTGTTATTTGCGCGCCGTATCTGCGCAATCGTCTGCCTAACAAACCGGCTCCATCACCACTGAACATGCCCATTGTCGCTATGATAAAAACTTTCTTCCCCTCCCATAAATTTGCGTTTAAATATACAAAGTCCTTTACCATTTTGGGAATGTTGCTATATTGCACGGGATAGCAGAAAACAAGCTCTGTATGGCATCTGATTTTTCTGGCAGCGTTCTCATCCTCAATTGAAACTGCTTCTGCCGATCTGTTATATTGTCCCAAAAAATACTCCAAAGCGTAGCGTGAATTCCCTGTCCCACTAAAATATATACCCAGCATTTTATTCCTCCTGCCTCCTGTTTCTTTTGTATAATTTACACCTTTGCCATTACGTTCTTAAAAAGTCACGATATTTATCTTTGATGGTATACAAGTTGGGGGTGTCGCACTAATATATTTACTCCTTCAAAAGAACTTGCCGCTTATGCGGCAAAGACAGAATGCACAAAAATCACTCTGAGAATCCTGCTTCCCAAGATAATTTTTGTGCATGTTGTTTGCATTGCTTGGCAATGTAAACCTTTTGAACGAATCATAGCTTGTAATTTATGTCAGTGCGACAGCCCCCTGTCTAGTTACGGTTGTTACAATTACCTATGTATGTCAAAATGGCAAAACCACCAAAAAACCGTTAATATTTCTAACGTATTCATAATAACCCCTTTCCGTTTCTGAAAAGGGCAGCCACCGGACTATCTCCCTACTTTCTACACCGATAAACAAGATTATATCACATTTTTTCTAAGATTACCACAAATACAACTACATCTGATTTTCCATTGATACAATCCGAACAGCCGCCGCCATTCCTCCATCGCCATAGGATGGGCTTTCAATAAATGTTTTCGTTTCGTTACTGACACTCCTGCCGTGTAATTGCGCATAATTTATTTCATTTTCCCAACCATACAGCCTTGACATAGATATAGATTCCATCCCCAGGATAGCGTCTACAACATGTTCTTGATAAGCGTCACCATGTTTTTCCACAATATAACGCATAAGCTCCAGGCGCTTTTCCATACTTTTTATATTTGAGGAAGCCGGAGTGGTGCGGTAATTTATAAGCGGTTTCTCCACAATGCCAATATATGTATCAGGTAAAGCTTCCAACATACTCAAAAAGAAATCCCAGTCCTCAAAACCACTGCGCATAGTCTCATCATATCCGCCGCATTGTTTCCATGCTTCGCGGCGAAACATATGCGTTGCCGGGCAACAATTACGTGCAAGAAATGATGAAACATCCCCTCCCTCGGGCCGCACGACTGCTTCAAGAATACCAAATGTCTGTAACCAGGAGGATGCAGCAACCATAGAAGGATTTTCATGTAACATTTTACTGACTTCCTCAATATAGGACGGTTCCAGGCTGTCATCTCCGTCCAGCACTACTACCAAGAGAGACTCTGTTTCAGAAATACCTGTATTTCTTGCCGCCGAAACACCGCTATTTTTCTGACGGATGATCCGTACCGGGATAGATAATTTCTCATCCGTTTCTATTTCATGCAAAATATCAATGGACGTTTCATCTGTCGATCCGTCGTCAACAATAATCATACGCTTGGGCCTTATTGTTTGACAACACAATGAATGAACTGCTTCATAGATCATAGATTTTTGGTTAAAGCTCGTAATGACAACTTCGATATCGCTATTTATCTGCAAAATATTCTCCTCCTTGCATACCTTTGGATTTGCTTATAAATTGATTTCAGATACAATACCCTTGATTGTCTCTGCGGAATGGTGAAGCGATTCTATTTCCTCATCACTCAGCGCAATCGGCACATGCGTCTCCACCCCGTTTGCCCCTACAATCGCCGGCATACTCAGGGCTATGCCCTCGATTCCATAATTTCCATGCATGATGGCGGACACTGGCAGGATGGATTTCTCATCCCTGACAATGCTCTCGCAAATACGCTTCACCGACATGGCAATCCCGTAATACGTGGCGTCCTTTTTCTCAATAATTTCATAGGCGCTGTTTTTGACTTCTTCTGCAATCTCACGCATCGCCTGCGCGTGGTTGAAATGTCCGCGCATTTCACAAAAATCGTCCAGCGGTATACCCGACACATTCGTACTGCTCCAGGCTGCAATCTCACTGTCTCCATGTTCACCGATAATAAAAGAATGAAGGTTGCGGCTGTCTACGCCCAGGTGTTCGCTGAGGGCGCATTTCAGCCTCGCCGTATCAAGAACGGTACCCGATCCTATCACCCTGTTTTCCGCAAAACCACTCAGTTTCACAGCCGCATAAGTTAGAATATCTACAGGATTAGATACAACCAGCAGAATACCTTCAAATCCCTGTTTTACAATTTGCGGGATAATATTTTTATAAACGGCAACGTTTTTATTTACCAAATCCAGCCTTGTCTCATCGGGCTTCTGATTTGCACCCGCCGTCACAATAATTATCGCCGCATCTGCAATATCCTCATAATTTCCCGCATAAATTTTCATCTGTCCGGCAAAGGGAACTCCATGGGCAATATCCATTGCCTCCCCATCCGCTTTATCAAAATCAACATCTAAGAGCACCATCTCGGAGAACAATTTACTCTGCATTAAAGCAAACGCCGTGGCGGAACCGACAAATCCGCAGCCAATCACCGCCACTTTTCTTGGGTTCATTTTTGTTTCCATTTTTACCTCTTTCCTATCCGCCATGCCGATACATACGCTGCATTGGCGGCGGACATATTAATTATAAAATAATTTGAACTATCTTATCTATAAAATGTCCGTCTATGTTGATTTTATACTAAATTTGACGTTACTGTTTACAGATTAATAATTTGGCAGGAATAATGTCATTTAATTATTTCAATGCAGTTGATTTTCAGATTCAGAAATGTTATATTATAAAAAAGGAGCAGCCGCCCACAAAGTGGTTAGCCTCATAAGTAAAGCATAAGCCTACCTAATCCGCTAAGATTACAAGGTAGGCTTATTTATTTATGCTTGTTGTTCCTATCTATGTAGGCAAGCAGCGCAATCAGGAAATTACCGCCTAAAAACAGCAGGCTCAAAATCTGGTATGTGTCCATCTGCACCATCTCCCCTCTTCTGTGAAGTCAGGAAGGCTACCACCTTGTAACACGTCTACTCCATAGACAGATTATAGCATACCTCAAGTTATCCGGCAATCTGTTTTTACGGCCCTCCAAGACACAGAAATACAATGAGCCTGCGAGTTACTTACTTCCTCCCTGATAGCTAAATATTTTTACAAATTGCTCTCAAAAAAAGCCTTGATTCCTTCGCAGGCAGCATCCTCGTCCGCGCCTTCCACCTCTACGGTTACCGTGTCCCCACATTTTACGCCAAGCCCCATAATTGCCATCAATTTGGTGGCGGCGGCAGATTTGCTATCCTTTACAATGCGGATTTCACTCTGATACTTTTTCGCTTCCCTGACAAGAAGCCCTGCCGGTCTTGCGTGGATTCCCACTTCATCCTTAATTACATAATCAAATTTCTGCATTACTTTTTCCTCCTTTAAAATGAAATTATTTTATTTCCCGAATGCGTTTCCGCAATGGTAGCACCATCGAGGGAGAGACGGATAATTCGTCAATTCCCATTTTAACAAATTCTTCTGTAAGCTCCAGGTCTGCGCCTAATTCCCCGCATATTCCCGCCCATTTTCCATGTTTGTGGGCGTTGTCGGTAATCATCTGAATCATCGCCAGAATCGCTTCATGATGCGGATTATAGAAATCATCCAGCTTTTCGTTCTGCCTGTCGATAGCAAGCGTATACTGCGTGAGATCATTGGTGCCCACGCTGAAGAAATCAACCATCTGCGCCAGCTTATCGCTGATCATTACCGCCGCCGGGGTCTCAATCATAATGCCCTGTTCCGGGTTCTTGAAAGTAATTTGTTCCTTTGCTAATTCTTCCTTGACTTCCTCGACGATCGCATAAATCTTTTCCACTTCTTCCACAGAGGTTATCATCGGATACATAATCGAAAGATTTCCGTATACGGTTGCCCGGAACAATGCGCGTAGCTGCGTCTTAAAGATAGCGGGCTGTTTGAGGCAGATGCGGATAGCACGGTAACCCATGGCGGGATTATCCTCTTTTCCCAGGTTGAAATAATCCACCTGCTTATCCGCCCCGATATCCAAGGTACGGATGATAACTTTTTTCTCACCCATAGTCTGTAAAACCTGCCGATACGCCTGGAACTGCTCTTCTTCGGTGGGGAAATCATCTCTGCCCAGATAGAGAAATTCGCTGCGGAAAAGCCCTACGCCGCCCGCATCGTTTTCCAGCGCGTAACCGACGTCTCCGATACCGCCAATATTGGCGTAAACATTGATTTTTTTACCGCTTTGCGTTACATTCTCTTTCCCTCTTAGTTCCTGTAATAGCTGTAATTTTTCCTGTTCTTTCTTAATTTTGCGCTCCGCCTCTTCACAGACGAACTCATTCGGCTCAAAGACGACCTCTCCCTGAACGCCGTCCACGACAGCCTTCATCCCCGACTGTATTTTATCCAAATCCAAGGGTACGCCGATCAACGCTGGAATGTTCATCATCCGCGCCAATATGGACGTATGGGAATTGGCGGAACCATGAACCGTAACGAACGCCAGAATCTTTTTCTTATCCATCTGTACCGTCTCGCTGGGGCTCAAATCGTCCGCCACGATAATGGACGGCTCTTTGAAATTCAGTCCGGCTTCCTGATTTCCGCTGACACACTGCACCAGGCGGTTAGAAATATCCTTGACGTCCGCGGCGCGGGCTTTCATATAATCGTCGTCCATTCCGGCAAACATCTCTGAAAAATTATCCCCTGTCACTGCCACGGCATATTCGGCATTTACCTGCTCCGCGCGAATCATATTGTAAATGGCGTCCAAATAATCCTCGTCTTCCAACATCATCTGGTGCACTTCAAAAATTGCCGCGCTGGTCTCGCCCACCTCAACAACCGCTTTTTCATACAACGCCTGCAACTGTTCCTGGGCCATTTTCACTCCCTGTTCGACCCTTGCAACTTCTTCCCCTGGATTGTCTACCTTCCTGCGCTTTACTTTTTGGTCTTCATTTTTCAACACCACTACCGGGCCAACCGCGATACCTTTATACACTGCTTTCCCATAAAATTTCACCATATCCCGCCACCTCCGTTACTTATCCTTGAACCTCTCTCCCATACCGTTTTACTGCTGCATAAATGGTCTCTGCCAATTCTTCGGTCAATTCTTTCTTCTTTACCCGCCATCGCCAATTCTCCCCAGTGGTCGACGGCACATTGATCCTCGCGCGGTTATCATACCCCAGCCAGTCCTGCAACGGTATCACACACAACTTGGAAACGCTGGCCATCGCCGTACATACCAGCGGCAAATACATCTTTTCATCCTTGCTCTTAAAATCACATAGATATTCCCGAACCATCTGCCGTTCTTTGGCTTTCAGCCCTTCGCAAAACCATCCGCTAATCGTCTCATTGTCGTGTGTCCCGGTGTATACCACGCTGTTTCTTTGATAATTGTACGGCAGATAATCATTGGCGCTTCCCGAATCCCTAGAATCAAAGGCAAATTCCAACACTTTCATACCTGGATATCCGCTGTCCGCTACCAGCTTTCGCACAGAATCTGTCACATAGCCCAAATCCTCGGCAATAATTTCCCGCTCGCCAAACACCTGCCGCACCTTCTCAAACAAAGCAATGCCCGGCCCTTTTTGCCATTTTCCTTCTCTGGCATCCACCGCGCCATTCGGTATCGCATAATATTCGTCAAACTCGCGAAAATGGTCGATACGCACCACATCATACATACGGAAACAAAACCGAAGCCGCCGCATCCACCAGGTAAATCCGCTGGCGCGGTGGTAATCCCAATCGTAAAGCGGGTTCCCCCACAATTGTCCGACCGCCGAGAACCCGTCCGGCGGACAACCGGCGACTGCTTTTGGCCTTGCATGTTCATCAAATTGAAATAACTCTTTGCCCGCCCAGGCGTCGGCGCTGTCCATAGACACATAAATCGGAATATCACCGATTATCTCCACACCCTGACTGTTTGCATAATTCTTTAATTCCAACCACTGACGATAGAACTCAAACTGCAAAAATTCATAATAGCAAATCTCTTGCGCAAGTTCATTCGCTTTATCTTTCAAAACCTCTTCTTTTCTGTATTTTACATCTTCTTCCCACAAAGTCCAAGGTTTTCCCTCATTTTCATCTTTCAGGGCCATGAATAGCGCAAAGTCTCCCAGCCAATCCTTCTCTTCTTCCTGAAATTTGCGGAATTGCGGATCATCCTCAATCCCACTCTTTTGAAAAGCTTTCCGTAACAGCACAGATCTGTTTTCATACAACAAACCGTAATCAACATACCGCTCATCCGCTCCCCAATCGACGCTCTCGCATTCCTCCTCTGTCAGCCATCCATAAGAAATCAACTTTTCCAGGCTGATATAGTATGGGTTGCCGGCAAAAGACGAAAATGACTGGTAAGGAGAATCCCCATATCCGATGGGGCCAAGCGGAAGAATCTGCCAACAGCTTTGCCCCGCCTCTTTCAAAAAATCCACCCACTCATACGCCTCTTGGGAAAAGCAGCCGATCCCATAAGCAGACGGCAGGCTGCTAATCGGGAGTAAAATTCCACTTTTTCTCATGCTTCTTCCTCATTTCTCAAAATTTCCGCTAATATTGCAAAATGATCTGAAATCACCGGCTCCTTCTGGCCGGAAAGTACGACTCGCGAAGAGACGACGTTCGCCGGATAGTTCGCCCAAATATAGTCGATACATAACCCTTTTTCTGCTTCCTCGCTCCATCCGTCAATTTTTCCCGGAACGGTTATCTCATGTCCGTCGTGTCCGGCAAGCTGCCAGGTGTCCAGCCATCCATAGCTTTTCACATAATCGTAGCCTGTATTCCTCTCATCTGCCGGACTGTTAAAATCGCCCAGCAGAAAAATGTTTCCTTTCTTTTCGGACAGCACCTTTTGAAGCAAATCCATCTGACTGGCAAACGGTTCTTCCTCATCCCCCCACCAGCCCAGATGCGTACAGACAAAACAAACCTTTTGCGCTCCGACACAAACGTCCGCCGCAATTGCTTTTCTCGTCTTCCAGTTCTGATAATCGCGGGAATTGGAAAGATAATACGATTGCACATGTTCGATGGGGAACTTGCCTTTTTTTCTGGAGACAATGCGCGGCATCAGTCAATTCTGCCATCAGAAACAATATTTTACCACGCTTATCACCGGCGCCTCCACCGATGAAATACTGCAATGTATGCGGCAGATGATAAAAGAGGAACGATTAGACGGTATTATCCTGCTCTACTCCTCCCGTCAGGACCCCATTGTCGACTATCTCTATGGGGAAGGAATACAATTTGTGATTATCGGGAAAGCTGACAAATATATTCAAGATACTATCTACATTGATAACGACAATATACAGGCCGCCAGAGACGCCACGTCCTATCTGATTTCCCTGGGCCACGAGCGCATCGCTTACCTCGGCTGCGACAGCGCCCGTATTTTTTCCGCCGACCGGAAATCGGGATATATCCTGGCGCTAGCCGAACAGAACATCCCTTTCCGCCCCGAATATTATATTGAAATTCCTTTCATCCCTTATGAAGACCCGGAGGAAATAAAAAAAACGCTCTCCATGAAAGAACGTCCAACTGCTTTTATTGCAAACGATGATATTCACGCGCTGGTGCTGGCACATACCGCATCGCAGATGAACCTGCGGATTCCCGAGGATTTGTCGATTGTATCTTTCAACAATTCTATTGCTGCGAGGCTGACTTCCCCGCCGCTGACCTCCATTGACATCAATTCCCGTCAGCTTGGCATTGAAGCCGCCTCGCAGATAATTAACCATATTGAGGACCCATCGCTGCTGCCAACCAAGATTATTGTCCCGCATCATTTGGTGGAACGCAAAAGCTGTGCGGCGCCCGCAAAATCGAGGTAACAATCAATATGAAAACTTATGAATATGAATCGAAAATTTATAATGCCGGGCAAAAAGGCGGCGCCTATGTCGTCTTCCCCTATGATATTCGCAAAGAATTTGGCAGGGGAAGAGTAAAAGTGCACGCCACTTTTGACGGCGAACCCTATGACGGCAGCATTGTCAATATGGGCGTCAAAAACGCAGACGGCAGCGTATGTTACATTATCGGCCTGCGCAAAGACATCCGCGCAAAGATAGGGAAACAGACGGGGGATGTGGTCGCGGTTACTATCCGGGAACGGGAATAGCGAACTGCCTTTCCATTTCTGCTAATATATCATAAAAGCATCCTCGCTGGGATTTATCACCCCTTGCAGATAGCTTTCTTCATTCTGCAAAAAATTTGTGTCCCCCTCGAGACCCGCAACAGGGGGAGGTGTTCACATGGAACTTTTGCATCTCTTTCGCCTAATGGCATATGCAGAAAAGTTATTCAATATGCTTTTATTTTAAGTTTCCCCATTTTTTGTAATAACCTATATTTCAGTACCAAAAGGTCTTGGTACTATACATATACAAAATGGGGAAACGCAAAGCTTTTATTCAAAAATTTTATCCTTATGTGGTATCAGTCAATAAAGATTTATCAAATATATATATGCTTCCTCATCATCAAAAATAAAACTCCTGCAATAATTTCCACCGTTTTTCTCAATTGTTTTTATTGAAGCAGCATTGTCCTTCTCAACCGATAATTGCAACTGTTTCAGACCGTGTTTTCTCGCAGCCAAACATATTTGCCTTAATATTTCACCGGCATACCCTTTTCTTCTTTCTGACGGTCTTACACTATATCCACAATTACCAAAATCTTTCAGGAAATCATTTAATTGATACCTCAAATCAACAATGCCAACAATTTTATTATCTGATACCCTGACTGCAAAAAATGTATCTGTTAAAACCCAATTAGGGTCAACCGTCTTCGTATTTGCATTGGCAATGGTTTTCTCAAGCCATTCTTCATAGGAATCGGAAAGTCAACAAAAAAACGGCTTAACGCCGCCCTGTTTAAATTCTGCTTTCATAAATAGAAGGTGTCAGAAATTGCTTTCACTTTTCGGAGAACTGGTATATAATAAAGCAACAACAAATTGGGATTTAGGGGTGATAAAATGAACAGACCGATTACAACATTGTTTATGCTAATG